>OLOZ01000045.1_pt1 | contig 131264 bp, 111 predicted proteins | sample 1673021 | NCBI WGS metagenome assembly OLOZ01 (sample SAMEA3136747, study PRJEB25190) | human gut metagenome | biome: human gut; feature: human-associated habitat; material: faeces | place: Austria | collected 2013 | reverse complement strand
AAATACCGACCTCCAATCGTTAGATTTTTAGGTCTAACTTTTGGGGGTCGGTACAAAAAGTTTCAGCTTCTTTTATTATTAATCCGCGCGATTTGCTTTGTGAATATCCCATAAGCGTTACCTCTACAGTTAGCTCGGTCTAGGCTTCCTCATGTCACACAAAACGATCTGCTTAGTGCTGCTTCATTCCTGACCTGACACGGTTCACAGGATTCTGTTGCATAAGACCCAAACGTCAACACCACTTATAAAGGGCAGCCCTACAAAATATCCCCTAGGCAAATCATCACCCCTGCTGTAGCGGATTGCAGGTACAGGGCGCCGCTATCTCCCCGGCTGCGCGGAAGTGTTATATCGTATTTTTTTACAATCGAGTTTAAGCATACCCTACAGGCATTTTTTTGTCAACCGGGATTCCTTAATTTTTTAAAAAAATCTTTCAACAATGTACTACATTCTTCTTTCATTATTCCTGACTCAATTTCAACCTGGTGGTTAAACTTATCTACCTGAAGAAGATTCATAATGGAACCTGCACAACCTGCCTTTGGATTCATGCAACCAATATAGACTTTTTTAATTCTAGCCTGAACTATTGCACCTGCACACATTTGGCATGGTTCAGTTGTTACATACATTTCGCAATCATCCAGTCGCCAATCATCCAGTTTCTTACTTGCCTTCTTTATGGCATTTAGTTCGGCATGACTTAATGTATTCTTATCTGTCATTCTTCTGTTGTAGCCACGTCCTATAACCTTACCATCATAAACAATAACACAGCCTATAGGCACTTCTCCAATTGCCAGGGCTTTTTTTGCCTGATCAATTGCCTGTTTCATATATCTTTCTTCCATTTGTAACATTCCTTACAGTTGTAATATTCCTTGCAGTTGTAGCATCCCCTACAGTTGTAATACTCCTTAAAGCATATCCCAACATTCTCATGTGTAGTTTGATTACTTACGTTTAGGTTATTCAAAATACTGATCTATTATGTTCCATATATCAGCTTTCTCCTGACCCAATGACCAATAAGCTGCTCCTGCTAAATTATATTTTTTCATCAATTCAAGTCTTGATTTAACTGATGTTTCATCTTCAAGCCAAATTGAAACTGTCGTATGTCCCTTTTGATATGTTACAAAATTCTGACCTGTTGTTTTATCAAAAGACGGCTTAACGCCTGCTCTATTATATGCTTTTTCTGCTGCTTCCATTCCAAGAGCTTCACTTGCCAAATAGTAATTACCATTTGCCGCATCTTCTACAAAAACGCCTGTTCCGTCGCTGTGCTCTTCAGGAGTTTCCTTCCAAGCTCTTGTGTAAAATGGTATTGCCCCGACAATTCTTGAAGAATCCTTTGCCTGATTAATAGTCTCTTTAATTGAATTCTCAGCGTATGACATAGATGACACTGAACCTGCTTCTTTACTGCCTGAAGTATGTTCATCATAATTCATTATAATAAGATAGTCAGCTAATTTCAGTTGCTGTTCCCTGTCAAAATAACCACTCCACTCTGATGGTGCATAATTATCAATTGACAATACAATCTTATTTTTTCTACATTCTACTGAAAGTTCTCTTAAAAACTGCAAATAATCATCGATTATATCTTTTGATATATATTCAAAATCAATGTTGACTCCATCAAGTTCGTAACTGTCTACGTAATACATAATGTTAGTTACAAGTCTTTGTCTAAGTTTTGTAGATGTAAGCACCTTTTTTGTTAAATTTCTATCTGTAAAATCATTAAACAATGCCCACACCTGTATATTTTTCTTATGAGCTTTTTCCACATAATCCAAATCTGCCAATGTTGATAAATTACCGTTTCTATCTACAAGAGAAAACCATGTAGGTGAAACTACATTTATGTCTTTTGTTTTAGAAAGAAGTGCTTCTAAATTCTTATTAGCTGTCTGGTTATATATCTGATTCCAGGCTAAACTTACTTTTCCATCCATAGCGATATGTGTATATTCACTGTCATCATTTTTGTAAGATACCTTTTTCTTACTTTCATCAGTTAATTCCTTAACCGGTACATAACCAATATAGCCGTCATCTGTTCTTACTTTATCCCAGTTTTTTCCTGAACCAAGAAGTGTAACAGTTGTGCCTTTTGAAAGTGTCTTAACAATAAGGTTCTGATAATCACCTTTTGTTCTCATTTCAATTTCGCTATCTGTCTTAAAAGTAGTCTTCTCACCGCTTGTATATTTCAAACTGATAATTGCCGGTGCCTTGCCTGACTTCTTTGTTATCTTTGAGTCTAAGTCAACGAACTTCTGGATAAACTGTAAATTAACATAACATTTCTTCTTTTCTTTTAAAAATACTTTGTAATTCACTGTTTCATCTGTATTGCTATGAATAACTGTGGGTTGGCTTTCCTCTACATAATATACTTCTGTTGCATTTGTAAAAAACAGTTTCTTATCTTTCTTGTCCCAATAAAATCTTTTATCAATATTTGACTTAACAGTGTCAATATTAACATAAGCCGATGTATCCTTGATGATTCCGTATTCATCGCTGTATTTATCTTCCAAAGCTACTGCTGCTACCTGGTCACCAACAGATGTCTTATAGGCAACGTCGTTCTTGCTGTCATCTTCATATGTAAGTCCCATGTACCATTTCAAGTCAACGCTTCCTTTATTAGTTTTTATAAATAAATCACATCCGCTTACTACAAACATAGATAAAGTTACAAGGGATGTAAGTAAAATCACTTTTATGTTTCTTTTCATTTTTTCCTCCTTCGTCATCCTACGTTTGTTATCATAACACATCAGCTAATGTATGTGAAGAAAATAGCTGTGGACAAATTGTAAAGATTCTTGAAAACTTTCTTAATATTCTCTTAAATCTATTCATGACAATCTGCTCACAGCTATAGCTTTCATAGGGAAACTCAACCTTATTAATTATTTAGTCAAGTTATGCTTTTCGTGAAAAATCCCCTAATGTATATGATGTTTCAATTATAACATATTGTTTTAATATTTCAACATATTTTTTTGTTATTTTGTTTTTTATGCTTTTTAATAATTATTTTTATAAATTTGTCATATTTTATACACTTTTAGAATATATATTGTATACTGTTATTTGTTATAATTTTTTATATACAAAGTAACTGTTATATATTACTAATTGAAAAACTTTACACTTCTAATTTTATTGGATATACTATTAGAAGGAATATAAGTAATCAAATGTGAGGTGATTTTTATGAAGATTGAAAAAATAAATGAAAATCAGATTCGCTGTACTTTAACAAAAGAAGATCTTGCTGACCGCGATATAAAAATTAGCGAATTAGCATATGGTTCGGGCAAGACCAGAGAGCTTTTTCAGGATATGATGAAACAAGCCAATGACGATTTTGGTTTCGACGTAGGTGATATTCCACTGATGGTTGAAGCAATTCCTGTTTCACCGGAAAGCATTATTTTGGTAATTACCAAAGTTGAAAATCCTGAAGAGACAGAAGAACATCTTTCAAAATTTTTCTCAAAAGAATTTAAAGATAGTTTTCTTTCTCACCTTGATAACTTAGAAATCGATTTAAACGAAATTGAACAGATTGACGACTCAAGTGATGGCGAGACACAAAAACCATATTCAGAAGAAAACGGCGATGATGATTCATTACTATATAGTATTTATTCTTTTGACAACTTAAGAGATGTAATTTCTGTGGCTAACATGATAGCTTCTGCATATAAGGGTGACAGTTCATTATACAAATCACCTTTTAACAATAAATATTATTTGTCTTTATGCATGCCGGCAACGGATGAACATATTCTTAACAAGATATGTAGCATCTTAACAGAAAATGGACACAGAGAGACTCCAACATACGCAAAAGAATTATTTTATATGGAACATTTTGAAGAAATAGTTGCAAACAAAGCAATAGAAAAATTAGGAAAAATATAACACATAAGAAAATGGAAGGTTTGTTTATGAACCTTCCATTTTCTTATCTTATCAACTATCTATTCTGTATTTTTTAATTATGTTTAATATACGCATTCCTAACAGCGTACCTTTTTGTAGCAGTATATTGGCTTTCAGCAATATACTTCCAACTCTAATTACCATCTATACAAAATAATTATACATCTCTACATTGATACATTAAAATTGCTGTAGCAATGGCTGCGTTTAAAGACTCAACTTTTCCTTCCATTGGAATCTTTATTAATCTATCAGCCTTCCCTGACACTTCATCGCTTAAGCCTTTAGCTTCATTGCCAATTAAAAGGGCAACGTTTTTTTCAAAAACTCCTTTATTGTACTCTTCACCTTTTAAGTGAGCTGCATAAGTTGTAATACTGTTTTCTTTTAAAGTTTCAATTGCTTCAGGCAAATCTGAAACAACAGTAAAAGGCACTCTGAAAATTGACCCCATTGTTGAACGGATTACTTTAGGATTATAAATATCAGCACACCCTGAGCTCATAATTATACCAGAGATTCCTGCGCCTTCACCTGTTCTTACAATTGTACCCAAATTTCCCGGATCCTGTAATCTGTCTAATACTACAACACAGCTACGACCTTTTTGAGTAATATTATTGTTTACATTTTCAATAATATCATCTAATGTGTAAGCATTCTTCTCTACAATTGCCATAATGCCCTGTGGAGTTACTGTATCTGATATTTTCTTAAAAACACTATCACTTACGAGTTCAAAGTTTTCTCCCTTAAAGGCATATTTATTTTCTTCTGCAAAAGACTCCGACACATAAGTTGCTACAAGCTGGTCATCAGGAATTTCTGAAAACATCTTGATTCCTTCAACAACAAACTGATTCTTCTGTTTTCTAACTTTCGATTTTTCTTTCAACTGTATTATTTGTTTAATCTGCTCATTTGACGCGGATGTTATCACTTATTTCACCTACCCTTACAAATTTGTCCCATATACGATTACTGTCTAACCTTTACAAAGTCATCACCGTACTTTTCTTTTAATAACTTTATTAATCCTTCTGTAATGTTTACAGAATATTGTGGTGGCATCATTTTTCTTTGACGCTCTTTTGCCAAAGCAACAATAACCTTATCGTTGCCATGGTTAGCAAGAATTATTTCTGTTAATTCCTGTGCTTTTTCCATGTAAGTTTCCTTATCCTTAAAAGCTATCCAAAGCTCTGAAGGCACTTCACTAAAATCACGAATCTTATTTGCCATTACTTTTCCTGCAGCATTTTCCTCAATGCTCACCTGACCTTCCACAAATACTTTTCGTCCTTCTTCAAGAAGCCTTCTACTGTTGTCAAATTGCCTTGGAAATACAATAACTTCAATTGTACCAACCAAATCTTCCAAAGTAATAAATGCCATTTGAGCACCTGTCTTTGTAAACTTTCTGGTTACATTACTAATAATTCCACCAACTACTACTTTACTTTTATCCTGAACTTTTGACTCTTCGCCCTCTTCCGGTTCTGCAAAGTCCAAAGTCATGTTCGTTATAACTCTTCTCCACTTTTCTTCCTGGTCCTGAAGCGGATGTCCACTGGCATAAATTCCTATAACCTCTTTTTCGAATTCTAACTTCTGGGCTGTATCATATTCCCCAACATTTGGCATTTGAACCTTGTAAGTCTCTTTAGCCTCATCATCAATAAAATCAAAAAATGAAGTCTGACCTGCCATGGCATCTTTTTTCTCCTGATTTACACCATCCATAATCTGAATATAAACCATCATCATCTGTTTTCTTGTGGCTCCAAGAGAATCAAAAGCCCCAGCTTTTATAAAGTTTTCAATAGCTCGTTTATTAACACCTATTGAAGATGTTCTTGTGATGAAATCTTCTAAGTCTTTAAACTTGCCATTTCTTTCACGTTCTGCAACTATGCCATCAATAACTGCCTTACCCACATTTTTGATGGCTGTTAAACCATAACGGATACATTTATCCCCTGCTGAAAAGCCACCCTCTCCTTCATTAATATCAGGCGGTAAAATCTTAATGCCCATTGAACGACAGGAATAAACATATTCAGCTACCTTGTCTGAGTTGTCCATTACCGACGTAAGCATTGCTGCCATAAATTCTTCGGCATAGTAATACTTCAAATAAGCCGTCTGATAGGCAACTACTGCATAAGCCGCCGCATGAGATTTGTTAAAAGCGTATTTTGCAAAATCAGTCATTTCATCGTAAATTTTGTTTGCGATTTCTTCACTGATTCCATTATTTATACAACCTTTTACTCCTTCTGCCTCGTCGCCATATACAAACTTCTGGCGTTCCTTTGCCATTACATCAGCCTTTTTCTTTGACATGGCTCTTCGTAGCAAATCGCTTCGACCTAATGTATAACCTGCCAAGTCCCTAACAATCTGCATTACCTGTTCCTGATAAACAATACAGCCATAGGTTGGCTCAAGAATTGGCTCTAACTGTGGGCAATCGTATGTTACACTGTCCTTATTATTTTTTCCTTCTATATACTTTGGTATAAAATCCATTGGACCCGGTCGGTACAATGAAATACCCGCAATTATATCTTCAAGACTTTGTGGTTTTAACTCCTTCATGAAGTTTTTCATACCGGCACTTTCAAGCTGGAATATGCCTTCAGTATTTCCTGTTCCAATATAATCCAAAACTTTTTTATCTGAATAATCTATTTTGTTTAAATCTAAATCTATGCCTCTGTTTTTCTTAATATATCTTTGAGCATTCTGAATAACAGTTAAGTTTCTAAGGCCAAGGAAATCCATTTTCAAAAGCCCCAGTTCTTCCAAGGTTGTCATAATGTACTGAGTTGTTATTGAACCGTCTGCTGCTCTTGAAAGCGGTACATATTCATCTACAGGTTTTGCACAAATAACAACACCTGCCGCATGCATGGACGCATGTCTTGGCAGACCTTCAAGTCTCATTGACATGTCTATTAAATATTTAACTTCAGGGTCTGTGTCATAGAGATTCTTTAATTCTTTATTTTGTTTTAAGGCAATTTCCAAAGTCATGTGTAAATCATTTGGAATCATTTTTGCAATCGCATCTGCCTGTGCGTATGGCATATCAAGAACACGCGCCACATCTCTGATTACACCTTTTGCCTTTAATGTACCAAAAGTAACAATCTGTGCCACATGGTCTTTTCCATATTTTCTTCCTACATAATCAATTACTTCCTGACGTCTTTCAATACAAAAGTCCACGTCAATATCGGGCATGGATACACGTTCTGGATTAAGGAAACGTTCAAACAGCAAATTGTATCTCATTGGCTCAATATCTGTTATTTCCAAGCAATAAGAAACAATACTGCCGGCTGCTGAACCTCTACCCGGGCCTACTGCTATACCATTTGATTTTGCATAATGTATAAAATCCCACACAATCAAAAAGTATTCTACATACCCCATACTTTTAATTGTATTTAATTCATAATCTAATCTTTCCTGTAACTGCTCTTTTGTTAATTTACAGTGTTCATCCACTTCTCCGCTAAAAACAGGATATCTTCTGTGAAGGCCATCCTCGCATAATTCTTTTAAATAAGTCCAAGGCGTATAGCCTTCAGGCACTTCAAAGTTAGGAAGTTTTGTAACACCAAATTCAAATGTTACATTACATCTCTCCGCAATCTTGTGAGTATTTTCCAATGCCTGTGGTGCATATTTAAAAAGAGAAGCCATCTCTTCTTCTGATTTTAAATAAAACTGGCCCCCTTCATAACGCATTCTATCTTCATCAGATTTTTTCTTACCTGTCTGGATACACAGCAAAATATCATGTGCTTCCACATCATCAGCGTATGTGTAATGAACATCATTTGTACAAACTAAGTCTATATCTAATTCCTTGCTTAATCTTAACAAAGCCTGATTTACTGTTTTCTGTTCAGGAATTCCATGGTCCTGTAATTCCAAAAAATAATTATCTTTTCCGAAAATATTCAAATGACGAACTGCTGCCTCTTTTGCCTTCTCGTACTCGTCTCTTGCAAGATATCTTTGAACCTCACCTGCAAGACAGGCACTAAGACAAATAATACCTTCAGAAAATTTTTCAAGAACTTCATAATCTACTCTAGGCTTATAATAAAATCCGTCTACAAACCCTTTCGATACAATTCTACAAAGATTCTCGTAACCTGTATTATTTTCCGCAAGCAAAATAAGGTGATAGTATCTGTCCTCACCTGCATTTGCCTCTTTATCGAAACGGGAGCCCGGAGCCACATAAACTTCACAGCCAATAATTGGTTTAATATCATTAGCCAATGCAGCTCTGTAAAAATCAATCGCCCCATACATAACTCCATGGTCTGTTATGGCAAGGCTATCCATACCAAGCTCTTTTGCTCTTTTTGTTATTTCTTTTATTTTACTTGAACCATCCAACAGACTGTATTCTGTATGGACATGTAAATGTGTAAATGCCATCTTTTATCCTTCTCTATAATCTATATGGAACCAATACTGTTCCTTACAACGTTCTCATCTGATAAGCGTTGTCTCTCAACTGTTTTCTTTTCACACCAGAATGTATACATATTGAAACATTCATTACTCTATAGGGAAATTCTAAATCATTCCATTGCATAACAGTAATTATACTTCTATTTTTTGTTTGTTACTATGGCATTTGGATAAATTCTCATCATTTTTTCGTCGTCGTAATGTTTATCCAGCCAAACCTGCCATGACTGTTTAGCATCTATACCCTTTTCTCTCTGGTCATATCTTGTTAAAGCAAAACATGACATAAGTACATTTGCAATCATAAAAACAACCAAAATCCAAGTTGTTATTTTACCAAACTTAACAGGAATTTTTTCTATTACTTTTGAAAGTCTTGTATAAATCAACTTAAACCACACTACCGCTGCGATTCCCCAAAAGAAACAATAAAGTAAATTAATTCTACCACCTAAATTAAAAGGTATATCGCTGTAATCCCAAAAAACTTTTCCAAAAACTATTTCTGTAAACACGCTGCACAAATACTCATAAGCCCCACCTAATCCGGTTCCTATAAGAAAAAGAAAACCGTCACTTCTGTCCTTATACTTGTAAAGCATAAGAGTAGCTGCTGCAATTGCCAGTCCCCACACAATACTAAAAGGGCCCCACACAACACTACTTCTGCTCATCCATTCTCCCATGGTAATTCGGCAAAAAATAGTTTCTATAATATCTCCTACAAAGGCACCTACAAAAAACAAAACAACCACCTTGTAAAAACCACACCCATAGGCAAATACTGTTTTGTCCTTTGCTTCCTTTTCTACTTTTACAGTTTTAGGATAAGCCTTATTCTTTCTATTATTAACTCTACTTATTAACCATTTTTCAAGTTTTCTGCTTAACTTAGTAAAATTATTGTTTGCACTCTTAACCTTCTCAATTCCTCTACCATTATAGTAAAGAATCAGAAGTGAGAAAATCATATCCGCAGCTAATGCCACAACTACAACAATCAATATAATTCTTACAACCATAAAAGGTATAAGTTTATAAGCATCAATTAACAGGCTATTCGTAAAAGTAACCGCTATAAATCCTAACGCTCCCCAAAGCACCGAAGTTTGAAGAGAAATATAGCCACCTAAGTTAAACTTATTATTTTCATAGTTCCACCATCTTTCATGGCATATTTTTTCAATAATCTTTCCTGCTACCCATTCAATTACAGAAGCATATATAGCTGAAAAAAGAAACAACCATACACCTGACAAATCTTTAAGTGCAACAGTAATCAGCACTCCCGTAAAACCATAAACGGTACAAAACGACCCATTAATCAAACCTCTATTAATAATTTTTCTCTGCTTGGTAATTGCAAAAATTGTTTCCAAAATCCATCCCACAAAAGAATAAATCAGAAACAACCACAATAATTGGTATATTGACATTACTTAATCCCTCTCAGTATTTCTATTTTTAACTTCTATTTATACATTATAGTTTCTAGCAACTTCTCTTAAGTACAAATTATAGTTCAGCTCTTTTAATAATCTAAATTAATTTACATCATTTCTAAAACGTACTAAAAAGTATATTTTAAATTCAACACATTTGTCAACACCTCCGGTGCCATTCTCTACTGTTGCCGGTCTGACGGTTAAATTAGAACATGTTGTATTTCTATCTTCCCTGCGCCGCCTATTAACAATCGCTATCGATAACTCAACCGCTACGCGGTTTCAAACAATCTCTCGCGATTGTAGCTAGGCTAGCTCAGATAACGAAATACTGCCTATCGTTCTAATTTAACCGTCAGCTCGGCAATAGGAAAGAAGCCTGGCAACAGAAATGAAGCTACTCCACCAAATTGATGAAGTAGCTTCGCCCTATAATATATTGAGAAAAACATCGAAAGGTTTGTGTCTGTCTATATTATTACCATTTAAGGTCAAGTATCAATGCTGTTGGGTTTGTGTAATGAAGAAGTGTACTCTGATCATTTACATCATCATAACAAAAACCATATGAGAAATTATTTACAGAATGTTCATGTAAGAACTTGCTATAATAGTTGTATGTTCCATTTTTGTAATAAGCACTTGGATTCTGATAATTTGCAGGATCTGTTGCAACACCTCTGTTAAATGCTGCACAAAGCTGTGCTTCAATTACTAATTCTGTTGAATTTCCTCTGTTAAAGTTTCCTTTTCCTTCTAACACATCCTGTGTTGTTGGTTTGTAAATTGTGTATGTTCCACCGTCACCATCTTTTGTAAATGTCATGTGATCTCCACTAACTCTACCTCTAAATGTTCCGGCATCACACCTGAATACTAATGTTTCATTTGAGTATTTATTCCAAAATTCATTAATATAGTTGTCAAAGTAATGTCCGTTTTCTTTTCCTTCATTGAAAGTTGTCTTACATGGAGCCATAATTCTCTTTCCGTCGTAAAGACTCTTCCATGCTGCAGGTGCACTGTTCTTCCATGCATTGAAAATCTGATCTCTTGTTCCTATATCACCAACTGTCTTATCATATGTTGGGTAATCTCCCGGACGGTTATCAAATCCACCCTGTCCTACTAATCTTGTTACAACTGGAAAACTAAAGAAGTCAACTCTTGTTGTATTGCCCCAATATTCTTTATTTGTTACTGTAAATTCTGCAAACTCGAATAACACATCACTATTAGGATCTGATGCATTGTTTAAGTCAGGTCCTGCATAACCTACTTTTCCATCAGCACCATTAATGAATGTTACGTAAACAGGTTCACCGTAACTTAAATACATTCTTCCTGATTCAATATCCGGCAAATATACATATTTTGCTTCTGCCATAGAATGGGCAACATTTGCACATTTTCTACCATTCTTTGTAACTGTATTAAGTGATTCGCTTGCTTTAACAAGGTTTCCCTGTGCGTCTAAATAACAAATTTCATGATTTTTATTTCTTCCAAGTACAATCCAATAGATTTCACTATCTTTGTACTTTCCATTTGTTTTGTTGTTAAGCTGTAAGAACATTTTGTCACTTCTTACAGGAATGCTTGAATCAAGCTGTGGCACATCTCTTCCTATGTTAGTACTTGGTGTTGTTGTTGATGGCTTTGTTGCAGCAGGTTTCTTATTTGGAGTCTGACTTGAGCCCTGTGAAACATTAACTGACATTGTTGTTTTTTCTGATTCTTTGTCACCTGATACTGTAGTAATTGCTACTGTATGTGTTCCCTGTGAATAGCCTGTATATGTATAGTACGCACAACCAACTTTACTTGCTACTTTCTTTCCATCAATATATACATTGTATGAATTAATATCTCCACGTCCCCATACAACTCCAATTGTTCCTGCTGATGGATTGCTTACTACCAAGCCAAATGGTTTAGCAATACCTGTATCTGTATTTTCTTTTTCTGTTGCCTTAACTGTTGTAGTTGTTTCAACTGTCTTTTTCTGTACAATAATTGATGATGTTCTGTCGTTAAAATCTGAACCAATCCAAGCAGTATCTGACGTAATTCTTCTTGACTCTCCCTGGAAGTTGTCATCATAATAAAGAATTGCTTCATATCCACTTGCAACCTTTAATGAAGATAAATCATCATTTCTAAATCCTTTTGCCTGTAATACTGCAAGGTTGTATCTTCCTTCATTTAAAGCTGCAACTCTACCGCCATAATTAATATCCTGATAAATATATACAACACCTTTTTCTGTTGTTGTAGTTGGTGCTGCTGTTGTCACCTGCTGTTTCTGTCCTTTTACAGTTACTGATAATGAAGTCTTTGCTGATTCCCTTGAACCTGAAACTGTTGTAACTGAAACTGTATGTGTACCTGCTGAAATATTGCCATATTCGTAGTAACCGCAAGTTACTTTGTTTGCAACCTTGTCGTTGTCAATGTATACATTGTATGAATCAATATTTCCACGTCCCCATACAACACTAACTGTATTATCTTTTGGACTGTTTACTACTAAACCAAAAGGTGCCTGTATGTTAGCATCTGTAGAACTTGTACTACCTGTAACATATGTCATTTCACTTGTGTCATACTGAGCATTGCCCTTGTTATATGTAAATACACATGTAAGCTTATCGCCCTTCTTTAAACCGTTAATGCTGTACTGGAACTGCTTATCACTTCCACTCATTGTTACATTCTGCTGTGCTCCATCATTAACTTTATAATGAAGAATTGCATATGCAGCATAGTTTTTACTGTTAAAATTTATTTTACATACGCTAGAAGAAACCTCTTCAGCTGTTACCTCATAATCCCCACTGCTTCCAAGAGAAGCTGCTTTTGTTGTCTTACTTGTGTTATTTATGCCAAATCCCGTTACTACCATGGCAATAGCTAACACTGTTGCTAAAATTTTTTTTGAAATTTTAAATTTCATAAAAAAATCCTCCTTTTTTCTTTTTTTACATTAATCTAAACCGTTCTTCCTATAATTATATTTTTACAATATAAAAACAGTTCAAAAAAGGAGTGCTTTTTTATAGAAGGTACACTTTTTCATAAAATTATTTTTTATGGTATTTTTAAGTGAAAAATAAAAATAGTTTTATACATTTCTTATTACATAAAAAAGTCATAACAAATAAGTTCAGATTGCAAAAAACTTATCATTGTTATGACTTTTTATAAAAATATATTAGATTTTTCTATAATTAAAATTGTTATATTTTTCTCAATTGGAAATTTCTAAATTATTTATTCTCTTTCTAATAATTGTACTAACTATTTGTTTCCTAAATATTTTTCAATACTGTCAATAGCCTGTGTCTCATCTTCTCCGTCTGCTGAAATTGTAACTGTCTGTCCTGCTGCAATTCCTAATGCCATCATTCCCATAATGCTTTTAGCATTAACCTTCTTTGTTTCGTACTCCACATAAATCTTGCTTGTAAACTGGCTTGCAACCTGTACACATTTTGCTACCGGACTTACATCTGATCCCTGTTTGATTTCAATTGTAACATCTCTAGTTGTCATTTTAAATATCTCCTCCTTAGGGCTATCCCCTTAATTCCTGTGCAATCTGACAAATTTTTCTCAATCGATGGTTTACTCCTGACTTTCCAAGGGGAGGATCTAGCATTTCTCCCAGCTCCTGCAAAGATGCATCAGGATTCTCTTTTCTAACCCATGCGATATCTTGTAGTTTCTCCGGCAAATAATCTATGCCCTTATTTTGTATAATAAAGTCAATATCGTCGATTTGTCTCACCGAAGTTGCCACGGTCTTCTTTATGTTGGCGGTTTCACAATTAACCTGTCTATTATAATAATTGCTCATACCTTTAAGTATTCTTACATTCTCCATTTCCATTAAGGAAACATGGGCTTCCATAACATTTAACACGTCAACGATGCCTTCGCCTTCTTTGATATATACCACATAACCACCTTTTCTTGCAACCATTTTTCCATCAATATTATAATTTTCTAGTAATTCTATAAGCTGCTTTGCCTTTTTTTCACTGTTACATTTGATTTCAAAATGATAAGATTTATTAGGATCACTAATGGAACCTGCCGCCATGAAAGCCCCTCTAATAAAGGCTCTTTTGCAGCAATCTTTCATAATTACAATATTATTTGTAATTGAAAAATTCTCTCCAATTTCATTATTTTCGTTAATTAGCTTAGTAGCCTGTAGTATTTTAAGCGCCTGCTGGTGGTCGCCTACTAATAAAGTATATGTTCTTCCCACTTTTGAATATGCATTTTCTCTGGTAGAAATATCAACATCTACTTTAAATGTTTTCCACAACAGCTTTTTAATTTTTTCTGCTGTAGGTTGTGTTTCTGTTTTTACTCTTATTTTGTAATTATTATTTTCGTCAATTATAACACTACCACACATGGAGATTAGTGCAGCTAATTCTGCTATTCTACAATGTGTGGCATTGCTTATATGATTGGCTAATTCATTTTTTACTTTTATCGAAAAACTCATATATTTAACTTTCTATTCTAGTCCCTTTAGTTTCTTAAAATATCCCTATGAGATATTCGTATGCCGTAATTTGCATCCATATTGTTTAACTGTCTATACAGTTCATTTGCTACAGTAACAGATCTGTGATGACCACCTGTACAACCAATACCAATTACTAACTGATTCTTTCCCTCGTCAATATAATTTGGTATCAGGAACTTAATCATGTCGATTAATTTCTCTAAAAACTCTGTTGATACAGGAGATGCCAAAACATAATCTCTTACTTCCTGCTGCTCGCCTGTCTTATGCTTAAGTTCAGGTACATAGTACGGATTTGGCAAAAATCTTACGTCAAAAACCAAGTCGCAATCTGCCGGTACTCCATATTTAAAACCAAAAGACATTATTGTTACAAACAAGTTTCTGTAATCTTGATTCATAACAAATATTTTTTCCACTTCTGCTCTTAAATCGCGCACTAAAAGATTACTTGTATCAATTATGTAATCTGCATTTTTTCTAAGATATGCAAGTTTCACTCGCTCTGCTTCGATTTCATTTTCCACGCTATCTGCATCACCCATTGGATGACTACGTCTGGTTTCCTTAAATCTTTTAATCAAAGTGCTGTTATTGCAGTCCAAAAATAGTATTTCATAATTTTGTTCCTTTTTCTTCATGTGAGTAAGCACTTCATTTATACGATCTAAATTCTCACCACTTCTAATATCCACACCTATTGCCACCTTGTTTTTTTCACTTGTTTGTGCAAACAATAGGTCTGCAAAATTTTCAATTAAATCTATTGGAAGATTATCTACACAATAGTAGCCGTTATCTTCGAATATTTTAAGTGCTGTTATTTTTCCTGCCCCTGACATTCCTGTTACAATAACAAAACGCATACTGTTTCCTCCAACTAGCTATATAATTTTAACTTCAGGTTCTAATTCTACATCAAATTGTTCTTTTACTGTTGCTTTTACATCATCCATTAACTGTAAAATATCTGTTGCTGTTGCATTGTCATAGTTAATTACGAAACCACAATGTTTTTCTGAAACCATTGCGCCACCAACCTGATAGCCTCTAAGACCTGCATCTTCAATTAATTTGCCTGCAAAATAACCTTCAGGTCTTTTAAAAGTACTACCGGCACTAGGATATTCAAGAGGTTGCTTTGCTCTTCTTTTCTGCATGAACATTTGCATTATAAGTGCAATTTCTTCCTGACTTCCTAAATCTAACTTAATACACATTTGAAGAACTATCATGTTTTTCTTTTGAACAATGCTTGTTCTATAACCTAATTCTAATTCTTCTGCATTAAGTGTAACAACTTCTCCATCTTCAGTAAGGACTTTTGCCCATTTTATAACATCCTTTATTTCTCCACCGTAAGCACCGGCATTCATTACAACTGCGCCACCTACATTTCCCGGTATGCCATGAGCAAATTCAAAACCTGCCAGGTCATTTTCATAGGCTACCATTGCCACACTTGACAATTTAGCCCCGGCATCAGCAACTATTTCATCACCAATTACATCAACTGAATTAATTCTGTTATTTACTTCAATAATTGCTCCCTTATAGCCCTGGTCTTTTACAAGAATATTACTTCCATTTCCTATAACCATAAATGGATAATCATTTTCTCTACATGCCTTAACTACTGAAGATAACTCCTCAATTGAACCGGGCATTACATATAAATCTGCATTACCACCACATCTGAAAGTGCAATGCTTTCCCATTGGTTCATTTTCTCTTATATAATCTTCACCAACAATATTTTTTAAAATTTCAAACAATCTAACACACTCTCTTTCAATTTATTTTACAAGAGCTGCTGCTCCATACATTCCTGCATCATTTCCAAGTTCAGCTAAACATACTGCTGCTTCTGAACAGGCTTTAAAACTTACATTTCTATATGTATCAGTAATTGCATCAATAAGGAACTGACCGGCTTTACTTACACCACCACCGATGATAAATGCCTGTGGATTAACAGTTGCCGCAATAAAGCCCATTGCTCTTCCTAAATATGTTCCCATCTGTTTTACAACAACATTTGCTCCCTGGTCTCCTTCTTTTGCAAGGTCAAATACATCTTTAGCTGTAATATTGTCGCCAAATTCTTTCATCTTTGTGTCATCATTGTCTGCCATGTATCTCTTGGCAAGTCTTACAACACCTGTAGCTGATGCGTACTGTTCAAGACAGCCTTTCTTACCACAACCACATACATCTGTTTCTTCGTCGTTCATATGGAAGTGACCGATTTCTCCTGCACCACCATTGTAACCTGTTAAAATATTGTTTCCAATAATAACGCCACCGCCTACACCTGTTCCAAGTGTAATCATAACAACATCATCGTAATCTTTTCCGCCACCTTTCCATGCTTCTCCTAAAGCTGCAACGTTTGCATCATTGCCGGCTTTAACAGTAACTCCATGGAACATAGATGAAAGTTTCTCTTCCACATTTAACTTGCCCCAGCCAAGATTTACACACTGTAAAACAGTTCCATCTGAAAGAACAGGTCCCGGAAGACCAATTCCAATTCCTTTTACTTCATCTATCTGAATGTTTTCTTTTGCTAATTTATCATCAAGAGACTTACAAATGTCTCCTAAAATAGCTTCTCCACCGTTGTCTGTATTTGTTACGATTTCCCATTTGTCTAACATAGTGCCATCTACGTTAAAAAATCCGATTTTTACTGTTGTTCCTCCAACGTCTACTCCAAAACAATATTTTTTCATTATATATCCTCCATTTAAAATTATTAATCACCTTTTTCCATGTTTTCCTGTACTCTCTTGTACAATTCTCTTGCTGCATTGTATCCCATACGCTTCTGTCTGTGGTTTACAGCAGCCGCTTCAACTATAACAGCCAGATTTCTACCTGGTCTGATAGGTATTTTATGGCAAATAACCTTGTTTCCTAAGAACTCTGTATACTGGTCATCCAAGCCCATTCTGTCATAGTCCTTGTCTCTTCTCCATTCTTCTAACTGAATAACCATGTCAATACTTGCAGAATCCAAAATACTTTCTACACCAAACAAAGCTTTTACATCAATAATTCCAATACCTCTTAACTCAATAAAATGCTTTGTAATGGCAGGGGATGTTCCTATAAGCGTCTCTGCACTTACTCTTCTTATTTCTACAACATCATCTGTTACCAGACGGTGTCCACGCTTAATAAGTTCAAGTGCTGCTTCACTTTTTCCGATTCCGCTTTCACCCATTATTAAAACGCCTTCACCGTAAACATCAACTAAAACACCATGTCTTGTAATACAAGGTGCAAGTTCAACATTTAACCATCTTGAAAGTTCTGCGTTGAATCTTGATGTGTCAAAATGTGTTGACATAATAGGCACGCCATGTCTAAGTCCTGCTGCCACCATATCTTCATCAGGCTTGTTTCCTCTACATAAAATAAGACAAGGTATACCGCTACTCATTAATTTTTCGTAAACCCACTGTCTGTTCTGACGCTGCATGTTATCCAAAAAAGCATATTCAACATTTCCTATAATCTGAACTCTTTCCTTGTCAAAATGTTCAAAGAAGCCGGCAAGCTGTAGCGCCGGTCTGTTTACTTCCGGAATATTAATTCTGATTTCATCTGTGTTAATTTCCGGTGTATGGTTAATTAATCCATAATTATCAACAATTTTGGTTAATGGTATATATATATCCTGATTTGTTGCCATAATCTACCTCCTTATAGGTCTTTTTATTTTCGTTCTCTCTACGCAAAAATGCGTAATTATCCACTGCTATTCTATCATTTGTGAAAAAATTTGTATATATCTTTCGCCACTTTTTCATTAATGGAAGTCACTTTTAATAATTGGTCTACATCAGCCTCTCTTATTGCCTCTATTGATTTAAAATAAAGCATTAAAGCTTTTCTTCTTGATGGACCAACTCCCGGTATGTCATCTAATATTGATTTTACCTCTTTTTTGTTTCTAAGGCTTCTATGATACTCAATTGCAAACCTATGGGTTTCATCCTGAATTCTTGTTATCAGTTTAAAAGCCTCAGATCTTGTATCTATTGGTATTTCCAAATTATTGTAATATAAGCCTCTAGTTCTATGATTATCATCCTTTACCATACCACATACAGGTATGTTTATTTTAAGTTCATCTAACACACGAAGCGCCACATTTACCTGACCTTTTCCACCATCCATTAAAAGAAGGTCCGGAAATTTTGAAAAGCTTCCCAACTCATAATCACTGTTGCCTTCCATATCCATTTTTTCTCTTTCATCCAGACCATGTTTAAACCTTCTTGTTAAAACTTCTTCCATACTTGCATAGTCATCAGGTCCCTGTACTGTTTTAATTTTAAATTTTCTGTAATTATTTCTTTTTGGTTTTCCATCTTCATAAACAATCATGGATGCAACTGACTCGTATCCGTTGGTGTTAGATATATCGTAAGATTCCATTCTGTGAATGTTGTGAACATCTATTAACTGTTCTATTTCTTTTACAGCGCCAACAGTTTTCTTCTGTTCTCTTCTATATTTTTCTTTGTTTTGTTCCAAAAGATTTTGTGCATTCTTTGCAGCCAATTCCACAAGTTTTTCCTTGCTTCCTTTTTTAGGATTAACAATTTTAACTTTATAATTCTGATTTCTGCTTAACATTTCAGACAATAGCTCCGGTTCATCCACTTCTTCTTGAACAAGCAACTGATTAGGAATAAACGGCGTGCCAATATAATACTGCTTGATAAAACTTGTAATAATATCTTTTCCCGTATCTCCCGGGACTGTTGTTAAATAAAAATGTTCCCTGCCTATGAGCTTTCCGTTTCTTACAAAGAAAACCTGTACTACTGCATCACTTCCTTCTTCTGCGTATGCAATAATATCTCTGTTTTCAAATTTGTGGGTTGTAATTTTTTGGTTGCCGGCTACGTGATTGATGCTGTTAATTAAATCTCTGTATTCCATTGCCTGTTCGAAATCTAATTCTGCTGATGCAGCCTGCATTTTTTCTTCAAGTTCCTTGATTGTCTCTCTGTAATTGCCTTCAAGAAATTTAATTGCCTTATTAACATTTTCCTTATATTCTTCCACTGAAATGTAACCCTGACATGCCCCACCACATTGCCCCATGTGGTAGTAGAGACATGGTCTGCCATTTACAGTTGGTATTTCTTTTGTTACTGTATTATTTGAATTTGCTTTATAGTTTTCATCATGTTTTACTATAATTGATTTTCTACAGCTTCTAATGTGATACATTTTTTGTAGCAAATCAATAGTATCCCTTACTGCCCCGCCACTTGTAAAAGGTCCAAAATATTTGTTACCATCTTTTTTCATTCTTCTCGCCATGACAATCCTTGGATAGTTTTCCCTTGTGGTTACCATTACGTATGGATAAGTTTTATCATCCATAAGCATTGTATTATATTTAGGGCGGTATTCTTTTATAAGGTTACACTCTAAAATCAAAGCCTCTAATTCTGAGTCAGTTAGGATATATTCAAAGCGGACAATCTGTGTTACCATTGACTGAATTTTCAGACTTTTCTTTGTGCTTTGCCTAAAATAAGAGCTTACACGTCTTTTTAAATTAATCGCCTTCCCAACGTATATTACATCATCATGCTTATCATGCATTAAATATACTCCCGGTGTATCCGGCATTTTCTTCAATTCTTCCTGTATGTTAAAACCACTCATTTCTTACCCTTCCATCAAATGTTTTACTTTTATAATTGTATCATATATAGCTGTCCTAACAAAGATTAATAAGGTGGTCCCAAACATGTACTATTGTTTGCAACCACCTTATTTAATTTGCCCTGGAACATCTGATTATTAAATTAACATAATTCTGCTAATTTTTCTTAATGTTCCTGTTGTGGGCTATTATCTTTTTATAATTATTTGTTATTACTTTTCTATAGTATCTTCTTTTGCATCTTCAACAGTTTGTGTAGTCTCCTCACTTGTAGTAGTTTCTTCTGCTTGCTGTACTGTCTCTTCCTTTGCTACAGTTTCTTCTGTAGGCTGTACTGCTTCTTCCCTTGCATTTTCAACAGTTTCTACAGTTTGTGTAGTCTCTTCCCTTGCTTCAGGTTCATCACATTTATGGTAAATATCCATAAACTGTTTTCCGGTAATTGTTTCCTTTTCATAAAGGAACTTGGCTATTTTATCAAGCTTATCTCTGTTTTCCTGAAGAAGTTTCTTTGCTTCTTCGTATTTCTGTTTTAGAAGAATCTTAACTTCTTCTTCAATTTCTGTTGCAGTCTTATCGCTACAGTTTAACTGAGAATGACCACCTAAATATGGGTCACTAATCTGTTCAAGACTCATTAAGCCAAATTTTTCTGACATACCATACTGAGCAATCATTGAACGGGCAATCTTAGTTGCCTTCTCCATATCATTTGATGCTCCTGTTGTTACTGAATCAAACACGATTTCTTCTGAAGCTCTACCTGCAAGCAATGTTACAAGTTCTGCACTTAATTCATCTTTTGACATTAAGTATTTTTCCTTTTCAGGTGCCTGTATAACATAGCCTAATGAACCCATTGTTCTTGGAACAATTGTAATCTTCTGTACAGGTTCTGCATGTTTTTGTATCGCTGCAACCAGTGCATGTCCAACTTCATGATATGACACAATCTTCTTTTCTTCTTTACTTAAGATTCTGTCTTTCTTTTCTCGACCGGCAATTACAACTTCAACAGCTTCCATTAAGTCATCCTGTGAAATTGCTTTTCTGCCACATTTAACAGCATTGATTGCTGCTTCATTTACCATATTTGCAAGATCAGATCCAACTGCACCACTTGTAATGTTTGCAATAGCATCTAAATCAACTGTCTCATCTAACTTAACATCTTTTGAATGTACCTTTAATGTTTCAAGTCTGCCCTTAAAATCAGGTGTGTCAACTATAACTCGTCTGTCGAAACGTCCTGGTCTTAAAAGTGCCGGATCTAAAACTTCCGGTCTGTTTGTTGCTGCTAAAATTAAAATACCTTTTGATGAGTCAAAACCATCCATCTCTGCAAGTAATGCATTAAGTGTCTGTTCACGCTCATCATTTCCACCACCGTATCGTGAGTCACGACTTTTACCAATCGAATCAATTTCATCAATGAATACAATACATGGTGCATTTTCTTCCGCCTGCTTAAATAAATCTCTAACTCTTGAAGCACCAACACCTACAAACATTTCTACAAAGTCAGAACCTGAAAGTGAGAAAAACGGTACCTTTGCTTCACCGGCTACAGCCTTTGCAAGAAGAGTTTTACCTGTTCCCGGAGGTCCTACTAACAAAGCGCCCTTTGGAAGTTTTGCACCAATTGCTGTGTACTTGCCCGGATTGTGTAAGAAATCTACCATTTCCACTACTGATTCCTTTGCTTCTTCCTGTCCTGCAACATCTTTAAATGTAACACCTGTTTCTTTCTGTATATAAATCTTTGCATTTGACTTTCCTACGCCAAATACACCGCCACCGCCTTTTCCGCCTGTGGTCTTTCTCATTATGAACATTAGCATTGCCCAGAAAAATACAAGTGGCAATACCCATTCAAGTAGCATATATAAAATACTACTACTTGCACTTGACGCTTCTGCCTTAAATGACACTCCGGCATATTTATCCTTTAAATCTGTAATTAAATCAGGATCATCTAATTTTGTTGTCCAAAATGTTGTCCTAATAAGGGGTGTTCCATCTGTTTTTGGAACTATATAAATCTTGTTTGCATCAAATGTAACTTTCTCTACCTGGCCCTGATCCAGCAAATCAATAAACTGATTATAAGTTATTTCTTTCTTTGTTGCTGAGTCAAACATATAAGACATTAAACTTGTAAAAATCAATGCCACTATAAGAGTTACAACTACTGATATTATTTTATTTTTCTTTTGATTGTTAGGTCCACCTTGATTATTACGAGGGGGTATGTTTCTGTTGTTATCCATTTAGTCTGGTATCCTTTCCACCTTTGATATTTTTTGTCATAGATTTCCGTATAAATTACAATATGCTACAGGCGTTTTATTTTATACTTAACAATATACCATATCGTGCTTAATTTATGTTAAATTTTGTTTAATATTTCATTAATTTTTAACAAAATTTATTTTGTTATGGAATCTGAATCTTGATTGTAGTACACTATTATGGTGTGTTTTATAATACGAAATATTAATTAAAATCAATATTTTGATTATACTACATATTTAGGAATTTATTTAAAAAACAATTTTTTAAAAAATTTATAAATAATACAATGGAGGAAAAATCACATGGCAGTGAAGTACGTTTTTGTAACTGGTGGTGTAGTTTCAGGTCTTGGTAAAGGAATTACAGCCGCTTCTCTTGGAAGACTTCTTAAAGCTCGTGGTTACAAAGTAACTATGCAGAAGTTTGATCCATATATTAACATTGACCCGGGTACAATGAATCCTGTCCAGCATGGTGAAGTTTTCGTAACAGATGACGGTGCTGAAACAGACCTTGACTTAGGACACTATGAAAGATTCATTGATGAAAGCTTAACAAAAAACTCAAATGTAACTACCGGTAAGGTTTATTGGTCTGTTCTTGAAAAAGAAAGACGTGGTGATTTTGGTGGTGGAACAGTTCAGGTTATTCCTCACATTACAAACGAAATTAAAAGTCGCTTCTACAGAAGTTTAAGCGAAGAAACAGAAATTGCAATTATTGAAGTTGGTGGTACAGTTGGAGATATTGAATCTCAGCCTTACATTGAAGCCATTCGACAGTTCCAGCATGATGTTGGTCGCGAGAACTGTATTTTAATTCATGTTGCCCTTATGGTTTACTTGCCTGCATCTGAAGAAATGAAAACAAAACCAATTCAGATGAGTGTTAAGGAGCTTCAAAGACTTGGTATACAGCCAGATGTGGTTGTTTGCCGTACAGAACATGAAATTGATGACAACTTAAAAGACAAAATCAGCTTATTCTGTAATGTGCCTGCAAGTAACGTTGTACAGAACCTTACAGTCGACATGCTTTATGAAGCACCTCTTGCAATGGAAAAAGAACATCTTGCAGAAATCGTTTGCAACAGCTTAAAGCTTGATTGTCCTGAACCTGATTTAGATGACTGGAAAGCAATGGTTAAGGCTGCTAAGAATCCTACAAAGGAAGTTACAGTTGCCTTAGTTGGAAAATATATTGCTTTACACGATGCTTATATCAGTGTTGTTGAATCATTAAAGCATGCAGGCTATCCAAACAGTGCTACAGTAAATATTAAATGGGTTGATTCTGAAACAGTAACAAACAAAAACGCTGCTGAAGTATTTTCAGATGTTTCAGGAATTTTAGTTCCCGGTGGTTTTGGAAGTCGTGGAATCGACGGTAAGATTGCAGCTATTAAATACGCAAGAGAAAACAATATACCATTCTTAGGACTTTGCCTTGGAATGCAGTTATCAATTGTTGAATTTGCAAGAGATGTTGTTGGATACAGAGATGCACACAGTATTGAACTTGATCCTTCAACTACTCATCCTGTTATCAGCCTTATGTCTGATCAGGAAGGTGTAACAGATATTGGTGGTACATTAAGACTTGGTTCTTATCCATGTAAACTTGACAAGAACAGCAAAGCTTATGAATTATATGGAGAAGAATTAATTCATGAACGTCACCGTCACAGATATGAAGTAAACAATGACTTTAGAAAAGTTTTAACAGATAATGGTATGATGCTTTCAGGTATTTCTCCTGACGGCAGAATTATTGAAATGGTTGAAATACCATCTCATCCATTCTTTATTGCAACTCAGGCACATCCTGAACTTAAGAGCCGTCCTAACAGACCTCATCCATTGTTCTTGGGATTTGTTGAAGCTGCATTAAATAACAAATAATAAAAAAAATACAAAAGTAGCGATAATGTAATGGGAACATTTCCAAATTATCATTATCGCTACTTTTTTTGTGTATTATTAACATTATTTCCATAATTATTCATCTGTGTTAATAATTATGATTAATTACAACATCTACTGTTAATTATCCCCGTTGTCCGCCGGCTATTGTTAGGGAATTTTTATGCTCAACTTTCTATAATCCCTTACCTGACATCTGTGATGAAAGCATTGTTATAATAGAAGTTAAGTCAGTTACGTTTTCTGTTGGAACTAAATCCTTAACTGAAGGCTTTCCTTCTGTTATGTTTAATGTTAATGAAATATTCATTGATGCATCATCATTCTTGATTTCTCCTGTTTCAATAGAGATAGTTCCTTTTCTGCTACCCTTGTCACCTGTTACTTTTGCCTTTGATACAATATTAGCATTTGAATCTTTAATTGCACTTACAATTTTATCTTTGTTGTCTTTAACTTTCTTAATTGCATTGTCAACATCCTTTGTGTCTTTTTTCATGTCAGCATACTGTTTTCCAATAGTTGAATCTGCACCAAATGCTTCAATGTAAACGTCCATTAATTCATTATAAATATCCTTTAATGAATTGTCACAGAAGCTTACTAAAGCTGTAACTGCTGCATCAGCGTTTTCACCATTTACTGTAAGCGTATAGTCATTTCCGTCTTTTCCCTGTAATGATGAGAAATCTTTTTCTAATGAATCATATACCTTTGTATTAATCTTTGTAGATGATGTCACTGCCTTAGCGAAAGCTTCCTTGTCTATTTCTAATAAATCCGCAACCTGATTTAAATTAAGTGAAACATATCCTGTGGCACCAATCTGCTTTAAGGAGCTTTCAAACTGTTTTCCTGACTCACTGTCAATTTTACTTATGAATTTAGATATTGAACCCATATTCATATATAATTTTGAACCATCAATTACAACTGTTGTCAATTCTTCATAAGTATCTGTTAAATATTGAAGTGAGATTTTAGCGGCAAGCTTTGATGTTGATTCTGTTGTTGTCTCAACTTTTAACTTGCCCTGTATCTTGCCATCCTTCTTGAACTTGGCAGGTATAGTTTTATCTTTCTTGATTGAATCTGCACTTACATCAAATGAAAGTTCTACTTCCCCTGTTCCTGTCTTAATTTCCTGCATCTTCTTTACTTCTTTAAAGTAAGAGCCATTATCTTTTGTCTTTGCGTTTTTGTTGCTTCCGCAACCTGTGAATAGTGCCATTATCATAACAAGTGATAAGGCAATTGATAAGATTTTCTTCATATTCATATCCTTCTCCTTTTTGATATTTACAAGTAGGTAATATGAAATATAGATTATTAAATCGGTATTTCATTAAGATAAAATAGTTTTTGTTTTTCATATTTGCCTCTTTGTCTAAGTTTAAGTATAGCATAAAAGTTACATAAAGTGTGAAACTTTCACAATTTTTCTGTTTTTTCGCACTTCATGTAACTTTATTATATGCATTACTATTTATTATTTTTATAACTTTAAGTTCTTCTATCTTAATTTCAAAACTAACTATTATTTATAGTTATTCTTCTTCTCCCCAAAAATCTACAGGTTCATAATCCCTTAATGCAACCAAATATCCATGTTCCTGCAATTGCTGTTGAATTATGTCTAAAGTTTCCTCTGAATCTGCCACTACTGTGTGATAATGATATTCAGATGTTATCTGCTCTAGGGGAACCGAAACGCCCCCTTTAATGGACTCAACGTATTTTTTTGCATCCATTCTTGACTTGATGTTCATTGGCACACGCACAACATTATATAGTTTATGATAAACAAACACATCTTCAACTTTTCCACCACAATCCACAATAAGATTTAATTCATCAAGCATTTTTTCTTCACTGTGCTTTACCTTAAACACTCGTGAAATATGATCTTTATCTTTTAAAACATAGCCTTTGTGCGTAGAAACAATATCATGATTTGATGCACGAAGTAAAGCAATATCCTGTACAACAACCTGTCTGCTAACCTGAAATTTTTCAGCTAACTTTGTTCCTGAAACCGGCTTATGGCTTTCCTGCAAAATCTTAAGCAAATTTTCCCTTCTTTTTTCTCCGCTCATTTGTTCCTCCTAATGAGTTCAATACTATATTACTTAATTAATGCCACTTTACTATATTTTCTATTACAAATTAGATTCTGTGCAAATTCTTAAGAGATATATCAAGAATTGGAGATGAGTGTGTTAATGCTCCACTTGAAATATAATCAACACCTAAATCAATTAATTTAGCAATGTTTTCTCTTGTAACATTTCCTGAGATTTCAATTTCAGCTCTTCCATCAATAATGTCAACAGCTTCTTTCATTACATCATGTTCCATATTATCTAACATGATAATATCAGCCCCTGCTTCAACAGCTTCCTTTACCATATCAAGATTTTCTACTTCCACTTCAATCTTTCTAACAAATGGAGCATAATCTTTAGCCATTTTTATTGCTTCCTTAACACCACCTGCTGCTCCAATATGGTTGTCCTTTAATAAAACTCCGTCTGTTAAATTGTATCTATGGTTGTTTCCACCACCAACTCTAACTGAATATTTTTCAAAGATTCTGTTGTTTGGAGTTGTCTTTCTTGTGTCTAAAAGTTTAACCTTACTTCCTTCAAGTAATTTTGCAATTGAGTTAGTATAACTTGCAATACCACTCATTCTCTGTAAAAAGTTAAGACCTGTACGTTCTCCAACTAAAAGAACTCTAATGTCACCTGTAACAGTTCCCATTAGCTGGCCTGCCTTAACCTGGTCACCATCTTTTACAAAAAGTTCTATCTTTGTATTTTCATCTAAAAGCTGGAATGCTCTTGAGAAAACCTGTAATCCACAGATTACACCATCTTCCTTACAAATTAAATCTACCTGTCCCATACATGACTCAGGCATTACTGCATTTGTTGTTACATCCTCGCTTGTAACATCTTCCTTTAAAGCACTTTCAATAAGCGGGTCTACTGTTAATTTTAATGTTATTGGATCAAACATATTTTCCTCCTCTTGTCTGGTTCTTTTCTTGTTTATTCTTTTTCTAATTAAGCATCTGTTTGTATTTGCATATATTTTTTATCTGCTATTTTTCATAGCTTTGCATCTACTTTTGCTCTATTTTTAATTAAGCATCTGCTTTCTCTCTTTGTTTTTTGCTCTCTTCAATTAAGTCAAGTATCATCTGTTTATTTTCTTTATTCCATGCATGAAGATCTTTGTATTTATCAAAATCTACAGTCTCTTCGTTTCTGTCGAATTCTCTATCATTAAACTGTTCAGACATTTCCACCGCTGCACGTTTTGCAAAAACCATACTTTCAAGTAATGAGTTACTTGCTAATCTATTTCTTCCGTGAACGCCGTTACATGCTGTTTCACCAACTGCATAAAGTCTGTCCATTGAAGTTTTACTTTGAAGGTTTACTTTTATGCCACCCATAAAATAGTGCTGTGCAGGCACAACAGGTATCATTTCTTTTGGCACATTGTAACCATGTTCCTTACAGTGTTTTACAATGTTAGGAAAATGATTTGTTAACTGCTCCTCATCAATTGATTTCATTGAAAGCCAAACATGATTAGTGCCATCCTTCTTCATCTGCTCTTTAATTTTTCCTGTTAAAATATCTCTAGGTAGAAGTTCATTTGTAAAGCGTTCCTTATCCTTGTCAAACAACTGGGCGCCTTCACCTCTTACAGATTCTGAAATTAAGAAACTTCTGTCTTCTTCTTTTTCTGAATAAAATGTTGTTGGGTGAATCTGAACATAATCAATATCTTTTAACTCTATATTATGTCTTATTGACACTGCCACTGCATCACCTGTTAAATGTCTGTAGTTAGTTGAATATCTATAAATTCCACCAATACCACCACTGGCAAGTACAGTATAATCTGCGTAAATAGTATCTAAAGTTCCGTCATCTTTCTTTACTACTATACCAAGGCATTCATTTTGTTCTTTGCCATTTTCAGTTTTTGGAATAATATCAACCATGGTCCAATGTTCCTTGATTGTAATGTTATCTCTCTTCTTACATTGTTCGTAAATATGGCTTGTTATTTCCTTGCCTGTAATATCTTCGTGATAAAGAATACGATTTCTTGCATGAGCACCTTCTCTTGTGTAAGCCAGATTTCCATCCTCATCTCTTGCAAAATCAACACCGTAACTTAATAAATCTTTTACAAGATCCGGTGATGAGTTAATCATAGTTTCAACTGCTGCTGTATCATTTTCAAAATGACCGGCTTTCATTGTATCGTAGAAATAGCTGTCAAAATCTTCTTTGTCCTTCAACATGCACATACCACCCTGTGCTAAAAATGAATCGCTATGTTCTACAATGTCCTTTGTAATAATTAAAATATCTTTGTTTTTTGGCAGGTTTAATGCACAATACATACCTGCACATCCGCTTCCTACAATTATAATATCTGTTCTCATTTTAATTTCACTTCCAGTGTAAAAACACTGCCTTTTCTTATTTTTATGTATATTTGCTTTTTTACAAACATTGTTTGAGATTATAGCACATGTTTTTACATCTGACAAGACAGTTGTAAATACAATATTTTCACCAAGTTTAACAGATTATTTTTGTCATACACCATAGGTTCTTTGTTTGGATACCAGAAAATCATTCTGTATATGTAAACAGCAATGACTACAGCTATTGTTGTAAAAATCATTATATCTATAAGCTTCAAAAGCCTTTTTCTTTTTTGGAATGCCATTTCTACATAACGATAAAAAAACACCATTACTATAATTACCAAAATAAAAATCCATATAGGATTAACCATTGCCGCCTCTGTTATTTTTCCTTTTAATAAAAGACCTACTGCTCTTGTGGTTCCACAGGTTGGACATGGAATTCCAATGAGCATTCTTAAGGGACAAATTTTTCCAAACTTACTATTAATTATTATTATAAACAAAGAAATAGCGACTATAGGAATCGCTATTTCGTTCATGTCTTTTTTTAATTTTTTTATATCAAATTTCATATTCTATTTTAATTTTTCAAGAATCTTTACAATAAGTTCCCATGTTCTTTCAGTTGATGAGATGCTTAACATTTCATCTGTTGTATGAACATTTTTCATTGTTGGGCCAAATGAGATTGCATCTAGATCTTCAATCTTGTCTGCAAACATACCACATTCAAGACCTGCGTGAATAGCTTCGATAACAGGTTCTTCATTGTATAATTCCCTGTAGGCTTCCACTGCAGTATCTCTTAATTTTGAGTCTTCTCTGTATGCCCAACCAGGATATTCTCCTGAAACAACAATCTGACCACCAAAGATTTCTGTAAGTGAACGCATCTTTTCAATTAGGAAATTCTTCTCACTTTCAATTGAACTTCTTACTGAATATGATAATGAAACGTTGTCTTTTTTGGTTCTTAAAATTCCCAAGTTAAGAGAAGTCTGTACCATGTTTGGCATTTCAGGATTCATTCTCTGAATTCCATTTGGCATATTAACTAAAGAAATAATTGTTGCCAATGTGGCTGCACCTGATAATGCTTCTGAAATTCCTTCATCCATAACATTGATTTGAAGCTTCATGTCAGGATCTGTAAACTTGTATTCTTCCTTAACATCTTCAAAAGTTTTTTCGATAATTTCTTTTGTTTTATCTACAACTTCAGGTAATACTGCAATTGCAGCTTCGCTTTCCTTTGCAATAATGTTATCTTTTTCACCACCGTTAACTGCCATTATACGCATACCAACATTTTGAAATACATTTAATAAAATACGACCTAAAATACAGTTTGCATTAGCTCCCCATTTAATAATTTCCATACCGGAATGACCACCGGCAAAATCTGATAATCTAAGTTCAATAATTTTTGCATTAATAGGTTCTGTGTTATAAGGTAGTAAACATTCTACTGTAGCACCACCTGCACAACTAATTGTAAAAATTCCTTCGTCCTCAGAATCAAGATTGATTAACTCTTTGCCTTTTAAATCTGATGTATCAATGAAGTCTGCACCTAAAAGACCAATTTCTTCATCAACTGTAAATACAGCTTCAATTGGTGGATGTGCAATGTCGTTGCTATCTAAAACTGCCAAAGCATAGGCTACAGCAATACCGTCATCACCACCAAGTGATGTACCTTTTGCACTTAAATAGTCCCCATTAACTTCCAAGTCAAGTCCATCTTTTGTCATGTCCTTGTCACAGTCATTTGTTTTTACAGCAACCATATCCATATGTCCCTGTAAAATAACAGGCTTTGAATTCTCGTAGCCCTTTGTGCCACCTTTCCAAATGATTACGTTTTTCTTTTCATCCTGACGGCACTTTAATCCTCTATCATTTGCAAACTTTACTAAATAATCACTTATCTGTTCCACATTTCCTGAACCATGAGGAATAGATGCTATCTCTTCAAAAAATTTTAATACATTTTCAGGTTTCTTTCCTTCTAAAACTGACATATCCTTACACCTCGCATTATATATTTTAATTATTATTTATTTTCAATCATTAATTTATAATAATGATATTTAAAACTCTGTTATTCTTATACTTTTAGTTTGCTCAATACTTAATTCAGTTATTTTGATTTTTTATAGCTTCCGTTTTCTTCTTCCACCTGACCGGTTTTAACCATATACTGCATAAGCTGTTTTGCAAAATCTTTTTTGTCTTTTACAATTGCCTTGTTTTTCGAAAAAGGAAGCTTCGCCTCTATGCCATCACAAAGCTCTGCAACCTGTGGCAATGTAATATACTCATTTTTCTTTAAATATTTTTTTACTTTACTATTGCCCTTACTAAAAAGCATGTTCATCAAATCAGATGACTGGTTCTTCTGTTTAACCAGTCCCCAGCCATAAATAATCATTGTAGCTATGGCAAATAAAATTATCCCAATAACGACTGTACTAATTTCCATTATTTTTCCTCATCTATAAATCTTATATATTTATTATGTTCTAATATGCCGAAAAATTTTGCCAATCTTTCATATAATTGCGTTGAAGCTTTTTTGTGTTGTTTCTTTAAAACGGCTCCAATTTCATACAATGTTTTCCTGCCGTCTATCTGCTGCCACACACAACTGCCATACTCATCTAATTCAATAAAACTATATCTTGGTTTCTTAAATACTTTCTGTGCAATTACATTGAAGAACCCAGTATTTTCAACTGTAACTTCAACTAAACCTTTTTCATTTACTTCCCATTTTTTCTGTATCACCGGCACTTTATCCAAATAATTTTCCTGTGATTTTTTATTTTCTTTTTTCATTTAATACCGCCTTCTTTAAATCTAACCATTAGTATACCACATCTGTTTATACAAGCACAGTATAAATCTTTCTATAGAAGAAAGTGGAAGCACCAAAAATCAGCACTTCCACCCCTCTAAAAAACATTCTAAAATTATAAAATGTTTAAATTATTATTCATATCAAAAATTTATTTGTCTGATGTTTTCTTTCTTCTGCAGAATAAGAAAATTGAACCTACTAATAAGGCGAATACTACAAGACCAACCCAATTACCAACTGTGTTGAAGTTGTCTCCGTAAATTCCTGATAAATTAATTTTGCCATCTAATTTTGCTACTGCAAATATTGCAAGTAAAATTCCTACGATTCCTTCACCTGCGATCATACCTGCAGAGTAAAGTACACCCTTGTCAACAGATTCTTTCTGTTCTTTTTCTGATGAATATTTTCTCTTTTCAATAATCCATCTTACGGCACCACCAAGCATAATTGGTGTGCTTAAGTGAATTGGTAAATATAAACCAATTGCAAATGCTAATACAGGGATTCCAAGGATTTCCACGACGATTGCAATAAATGCACCAACAATAATAAGAACCCAAGGAAGAGTTCCACCCATAACACCTTCTACTACCATTTTCATCAAAGATGCCTGAGGAGCTGGAAGTTGTGCTGAACCGAATCCACCCCATGCCTTGCTTAAAATGTATAATACGCCACCGATTGTTAAAGCTGCAACAACTGCACCAAGTAATTCACCAATCTGCTGTTTTACAGGTGTTGCACCAACAATGTAGCCTGTTTTTAAATCCTGTGATGTATCACCAGCCATAGCTGCGATAATACAAATAACTGTACCAATTGAAATAGCTGCTAGCATTCCTGCTGAACCAGTTGAACCTGTAGCCTTTAATACGAAAGATGTAAGTATTAAAGTTGCAATTGCCATACCTGATACAGGGTTGTTACTACTTCCTACAATACCAACCATTCTTGATGAAACTGTAGCAAAGAAGAAACCAAATACAACTATTAATAATGCGCCAAGTAAGCTAACAGGGATTTCAGGGATTAACCAAATTCCAACAGCGATTACTAATGAACCAATTAAAACTACAGACATTGGTAAATCCTGCTGTGTTCTATCTCCACCTGATACATTTTTTCCAAAACCTTTAATAGCTGACTTAAATGTTCTAAACATAGTTGGTAAAGTTTTAATTAAACTAATGATACCACCTGCTGCTACTGCACCGGCACCAATATATCTAATATATTTGCTCCAAATTGTTCCCGGATCTAACTGGTTAAATGGGAGTAAATTTCCTGCATCATCTGCAACAGATGATAAGCTGTCTCCTCCAAAGAACGCAATTGCAGGCATAAGCACTAAGTAAGATAAAATACCACCTGCAAAAAGGTAACTTGAAACCTTAGGTCCGCAAATATAACCTACACCTGATAATGCCGGTAGCACATCCATACCAACAGCACATGTGTAGCTTCCCTTAAATGAGAAGTCAACTTCACTTGGGAATAAACAAAGACCGTCTGCGATAAATTTATATACAGCTGAAATTCCTAATCCTGAGAAAACAAGTTTTGACTTACTTCCTCCTTCTTCTCCTGCAAGAAGTACCTCAGCACAAGCTGTTCCTTCAGGATATGGTAATGTACCATGTTCTTCAACAATTAATGCTGTACGAAGTGGTACCATGAAAAGTACACCAAGTATACCACCACATAATGCGATTAATGCAATTGTAATAAACGATGGTGATGTTGCCTTTCCTTCTTTTGCCCACATAAAAATTGCAGGTAATGTAAATACTGCTCCTGCTGCTAATGACTCACCAGCTGAACCAATAGTCTGTACCATGTTATTTTCAAGAATAGAATCCTTCTTCATAATAACACGAATAACACCCATTGAAATAACAGCTGCCGGTATAGAAGCAGAAACTGTCATACCAACTCTTACACCAAGGTAAGCATTGGCTGCACCAAATATAACTGCTAAAATAAGACCGATAATTACAGATGCAACTGTAAATTCAGGCATAACCTTATCAGCAGGAATAAATGGCTTAAACTCTTTCTTGTTATCCATTTTTTCTCTCCTGTTCTTTTTTATTTTGTGTTAGCATACTTTGTTACCGAAAAAATACAGATGGCGCGTATTTTTCCCGTAATGGATTTCATACTATTTTACTTAACTTGATTAGTATACCTAAAAACTTAAAAAAAATAAATGGCAATTTAATAAATTAAAGTAATAAATTAATTTTTTTTACAATTTATGGAAATAAGAATGTCGCCTGCGACATTCTACGCACCCAATGCGAGCCCGTATGCAACTACTTTCTTTTCCCACAAGTGTGCATCCCTTTCAAAATTATTATTTAATCTCAAAAGGGATGTTTATGTTTCTTTTATAAACTTTTATTCTCCTGCTGTTTCTCCACCATCTTCATTGTTGTCCTGTGGTGCATCTGTTTCAGGTGCTGCTGTCTCAGGTTCCGGTGCTTTTGTTTCCACTACTTTCTTTGTTGTTGGAGCCTGTGTCTTTGGTGGCTTTGTTTTTGGTGGATTAGTTTCCGGTGCGTCTGTTTCAGGTGCATCTGTTTCAGGTGCTGCTGTCTGTGGTGCATAAGTTTCAGATGCTCTTGTGTATTCTTCTGTGCGATTATTATCGTCGTCATTATTTACTTTTTCTTTTGTAATTTTCTCAACAGTTGTTGTTTCCTCTGCTGTTGTTTCTTCCGTCTTTGTTTTACCAAATGTACTTGATAAAAATATTGCTGCCACTACAACCACAATAATAATTCCTGCTGAAACCGCTATTGCAATAATGTTCATTTTTTTATTTTGATTAATTATCTGACTGTCCGGTATTTCCGTATCATATTCATCAGAATCATCATCATAAAATTCTTCATCTTCGTCAATTTGATTCTCATCTTCAAAAACAAAATTTTCATCTTCCATTTCTTCTGGGAAGTCAAAAGAATCCTCTTCTTCATATTGGATTTCGTCAGGCAAGTCTTCAAACTCATCATCCACTGTATCTATTCCGTCGAAGTCATCTGATACTGTTGGTATTTCTTCAACATTGTCATCATCAATATCCAGATTTCCAAAGATTTTAGTTTCACCGAAATCTTCTTTTGGGGCATCAAAAATCTTAGTTTCTCCAAAATCTTCTGACGCATTTCCTGTACCATTGTCAGTCTGATTATTCACAGTATCTTCCATTATTTCTCCACAATATGGGCATTGTTTTTCAGTTGGCTGTACGTATTTACCACACTTTTTGCAAAACATATTAATGTCCTCCTTGTTTTTTCTTTTTGTTTTATGTGTTATATAAATTCACAGGTCTTATTTTCCCTGTTTAATATATAACGTATATTTTTTATCATTTATTTCACATTATAATTCAATTTTTATAATCAATGCAAGTAAAATGTAATTCTATTGGTGTTTTAAACTTTTATACACATTATAGTTTTATCAAAATTCCTTCTATCACGCCATCATTTAGTGCCACGAAAATATTCCCTTGACTTCTTGTGTCTTAATATCGAAATCTAAACAAATATATGTTCCATTAACAACTAGACTACCATCAGTGCTACAATCTGATGTGTATAAACTCAATTCGTCCATGTCGTATATACACACAAATTCGTCCTGATACGAATTATATGATTTAAGCGAAAACTTCATATTTTTCTATTCCTTCATTCTAATATTCATTTTTTATACAGCATAAAAAATTATTTTTGCTTTGCACATAAATATGAAAAAGCCTTGCCGACTTCAAAAAATCAGTAAGGTTTTTTCCAAAAATCTAATATTTTATTTAAGCTTCCTGTTCTACAATCTGAGCTTTAATGTATTTTTCAACTTCTCTTGGTTCAATACCAAGGGCAATTGAAAATTCGTCATTTAAATTCTGCTTTGCCTCTTTTAAATATCTGTCATCCACGTATGTGATTCTTTTTCCTTTGCCAATACGCTCTTTGTTTCTTGCATACATAGTTTTGATAATGCAAATAAGTTGTTTGCAGTCACATGAAACTAACGCTTCTTTATACTTTGCCTCACGCTGTCTGTCGTTTTCAATCCTCATTGGCTCAATATCTTTTATTTCTGAAACTAAGTCTTTAGCCTGGTCTTTTGTTACAACTGAACGCATAACTACTTTGTCACTGTCCACAGGATAGAAAATTTTGCTATCCTCGGATTTCATTGGAACTAAAGCATAATATAACTGGTCTTTATCAACTCCTGACATATCCAGATGTGTTATGTCAACCACTTTACATACACCATTTCTTCCATGTACAATATAGTCTCCAACTTTAAACAATTCCAACACCTCTATTCTTTTTTTTACTATTAGTGCAATACAAAACTTCACGTTTTTACGAAAATATTCAGTCATTGAATTTAACATCGTTTTAAGTGACTCGAAATTCTACAACAATGTATAAAATAATTTCCTACTATACTAAGATATTATCTCAATATATGTTGTTTTGTAATACTAATTATGTATAAATATATAGGTACAAATTTAAGCTGTACCTAAACCGATTTTCCCACAATATAATTCTACTACTTTTAAAAATAAATTGTTATAGGCAGAATAAACAAGATTTTTAGGTGTGTAATTGTCTAAATCAGTCAACTTTTATTGACATATTTTATTCTCCAGAGAACATTTCCTGGTCATCATCTTCTTCTTCTGACTCATTGCTATCCAACTTTTCTGCTTCAACCACATGTCTTATATACGCTGATTCAGCAGCCTTTTCGTCCTCATCTATAATATTCCATTATGGTTGTAGTCAAAGTCTTTATCGTATGGTCCGTAAGAATCCCCACCTGCAATGTACAACACTCCAAGTGTTCCCGGTCCACAATGACTTGATATTACGCTTCCCGCTCTTGTTTCAACAATCTTCTTAAATCTGTTAAGACTTTGAAGATATTCTCTTACAGCCTCCACGATTTCTGCGTCACAACCTGAATGCGTAATAAAAACCCTGTCTTTTTTAGCATGTCTTAGTTCCTGCTCCTGGTCTTTTACATACTCGAGAATTACCTTCTTTATTGAACCACGATATTTCTTATCAGCATCCATCTTACCATTTTTAACAACAATACAAGGTTTTACCTTAAGAATACTGCCGAATAATTTTGATGTTGCTGAACATCTTCCACCTCTATGAAGATAAGTTAATGTGTCCACAACAAAGCTTGCTCTTACATAAGGCTTAAGAGTTTCAATTGTTTCAACTATCTCTTCCGGCTGAAATTTCTTTCTTGCCAAAATAGCTGCCTCAACTACTAAATGTCCAATACCTGTTGAAAGGCTTTCTGAGTTAATAACAAAAACGTGTTCTTCGTAATAAAGCTCTTTTGCTGCAAGTCGCATTACATTTGCTGTTGTTGACATGTCTTCTGAAATAGCAAACATAATTACATCGTCGCCTGCTTCTTTGTATGGTTTTATCGCATTAATCGCATCTTCAATTGATGGCGCCGCTGTTTTTGGTGTTGTTTTATTTTCATCGCTCCATTTATAAATATCATCCGGTGTAATATCCACACCATCCTTATATTCATTGTCACCCATGTGAACATACAGCGGTAAAACATCAATATTGTATCTTTCTAATATTTCCTTTGTTAAATCACTTGTACTGTCTGTAATAATTTTTACCATAGTTCCTCCGTTGTTATTCGTTTTCTACCTCATTAATATTGTAAGGTGTTGTCTGGTATACATAATAGTTAATCCAGTTTGTCCACAAAAGCTGACCTGCTGCACGCCAGTTAACAATTGGCTCTTTTGTTGGATCATCGTCTGGGAAATAATTTACCGGAATAATCGGGTCCATACCTTTTGCTAAATCTCTTTCGTATTCCAACTTCAATGTATCTGCATCATATTCTGAATGATATAAAACAAAGAACTGTCTGCTGTCTACTGATTTTACAACACCAACTCCTGCTTCATCTGACTCTGCCATTAATTCAAGGTCCGGACATTCAAGAATCTGTTCTCTTGTAATTTCTGTTGCTCTTGAGTGTGGTGCATAATACACATCATCAAAACCTCTAAACAATGGTGACTTTTTATTTAAAATATGATGTTTGTAAATACCTGATAATTTAGGCACTCTGTCTCTTTTCTGTATTCCATAATGATAATATAAGCCTGCAAAAGCTCCCCAGCATAAATGGAACGTACAGTGAACGTGTTTCTTTGACCACTCCATTATTGTACAAAGTTCATCCCAATACTCCACATCTTCGTAAGCTACAAAGTCAAGTGGGGCGCCTGTAATAATTAAGCCGTCAAAATGATGGTCTTTTACTTCATCAAATGTTTTGTAAAATTCATCCATATGACTTGGATCAGTATGAGTTGAACGGTATGTTGCTGTCTGCAAAAATTCCACTTCTATTTGGAGTGGTGTATTTGATAATTTTCTTAAAATCTGTGTTTCTGTTACTATCTTTGTAGGCATTAAATTCAATACCAACACCTTTAGCGGACGAATGTTCTGAGTCATTGCTCTGTTCTCCGTCATAACAAATATATTTTCATTTTCTAAAATATCCCTAGCAGGTAAATTTGATTTTACTTTTATTGGCATGTTTATATCCTCTTTCCTACATTTAGTTTAATAATATGAAATAATACGTGCAAATTTCGTAATTCTACATTATGTATTGTGCAATTATATTTCATAATTTTCTCTTAATCAATCGTAAATTTCATTCTAACATAATAGTGAGATTTGTTCAAATTTTTGTATTATACATATTTATACATATTTTTACAACATGCTTATTAGCATATCTAAAACATGCTCCACGCTTTTCTCCCTTACCACGTTTCTTCCGAGATTGCCAAAGTGTACTGTCTCCGTTTTTGTTTCACCATTAATTGTATAGCCAAAACATACAGTACCAACAGGCTTTTCCACAGTGCCACCTGTAGGACCGGCAATTCCTGTAATACCCACTCCTACATTTGCCTGATTAGCTTTTGCTACGCCCTCAGCCATTTCCTTTGCTGTCTGTTCGCTTACTGCACCTAATGTATCAAGTGTCTCCCTTGAAACATTTACATATTTCATTTTTGCCGCATTTGCATAAGTGACAAAACTTGCGTTTAAAACCTTTGACGCATCTGCCACATCAACGATAGTCGCTGCCATCTTTCCTCCGGTGCAGCTTTCTGCAAAAGATATTGTATATTTCTTCTCAATTAATTTTTTTACAAGTATTTCCTGTTTGTTCATTATAAAAACTTCCTTTCTCCCAAAGTCTTTAATCCACTTTTGTTCAAACACAAGTGATTACGAACTTTTTTGATTTTGAGCTTTGATTCTGGGAATTGTTTCGCAATTCGCACTCCCACAATGATTATACCTTATTTTTCTATGTTTAAAACATTATTTTTCGGACAATATACTAATACTATGTTTTATAAATTTAATGATTTTAAAAATAAGTTAGATATACAGCCTGAACATAACTTCGTAGGGATTATACCACTATCTTCTGCTAATAATTACCACATTATTAATAAGTATGTACCAAAAATACCTAATTTATTTATGGATTTCCATTTTTCTAAATTAGAGAACTCTAAAGATTTTATCTATGGGTACATTAATATACCGGATATTCTTGTTACGACCCGTTCTATTATTTCTTTTATTTTGACTAGGGACTATGTTGTGTTTATTGACAGGGACGAGTATGTTGCCCAGGCTTTTCAAAAAATGTCTGAATCCAGCAAGAACCAAGATGCTTTTCGGGATAGCGGGTGTGTTTTGTATTTTCTTCTTGATTATATTATGGCTAAGGATTTAGAGAAGATTAACAGCCTTCAACAAAATCTTGTGCAGTTGGAGTTGGAAGTTTTAAATGAAAAAAATTTAGATATTATAAAAGAAATTACAAATTATCGGAGCCGCACCATGAAGCTTCACCATTACTATGTACAACTTGAGGGAATTCTTCAGGATTTGGAAGATGATATTTCTAATTTAATTAGTAATGAAGCAAAAGAATATTTCAATATTCTTATAAGAAAAATTACAATGTTTGGTCACGAATCGGAACAGATATGGGAATACACGTCACAAATAAGAGATATTTATCAGCAACAGTTGGACGTGCATCAAAATGCGGTTATGAAATTTCTCACTGTTGTAACCACGCTATTTATGCCTTTAACTTTAATTGTTGGCTGGTATGGTATGAACTTTGAACACATGCCTGAGCTTGAATTCAAATATAGCTATCCTATAGTTTTTGGTTTTAGTCTTCTTCTTGTTATTATTATGTGTGTAATTTTCAAAAAGAAAAAATGGTGGTAATATGCCACCATTTTCGAAATTACTCTTTATATTTTGTGCCTATTTTTCTGCCATATAGAACTCTTGTCTCAATATCTTTTGAAGTGTTATAGAAATATGTTTCAGGAAGTTTTACTTTGTCCTTTTCAACTAAAACAACAATAGTTGAACCGCCATATAAAAACATACCCTTTTCTTCCCCACGTTTTATCAAACCTGATTTTTGGTGGTTTTTGATTTTTCCAATCATCATTGCACCCACTTCTATTTGAGCAACTGTTCCAAAATTCTCAGTTTCAATAATTGAATATTCTCTGCTATTTTGTGCAAACACCGGATATTTATTTACGGCAATAGGTCGCACTGTATGAAGTATTCCCTTAACCGGCTTATTTTCCACAATCTCGCCATTGTCAACATAGCCGTATCTGTGATAGTCATCCACACAAAGTCTGAACACCATACAAATTCCACCATTATAGTCAGGCGCATTCTTACTGTCCGGTATTAAATCTGCCACTTTGTAATGACTTCTCTTAATATTAAAAGTTGACTTTTCATCAATCCTATAAACTGACAATCTGCTGTCGCAAGGCGAAATAAAGGCATCGCTACTGTATTCTACCGGTCGCTTCTCCGGCAAAATCTTTCTTGTAAAACATTCATTAAAAGAATGGTATTTTACCTTTTCATAATCCGCCATGTTTATACCGTTGTTTTTGATGAAATTTTTAATATGAATTTTAGATATTGGAGAATCCATATAAGCCCCACCAATTTTTGAAATGATGGGGCTTGTAAGTATTTTCAGTACCACACGACCTGGCACTGTATTATATAAAAATTTTAAAATTCCTGATTCGTTATTATTTTCCATGTTACTCTCTATTATTAATAAACTAATCTATTTGTTCTATGCTTACCGCATTAACTCATTTATAAATTATCTTGCAAAATGTTTTACAACTATCATAGCTATAAATTCTAATGCACCTAAAAATACCATAAAATACAACATTGCAGTCCCCGGTTTCTTAAGCTTGAATTTCAAAACAAATAAAACCGCTACAATTATAAGAACTATGTAGTATGCAAAAGAAATATTAACACTGTTAATATATAAAATATGTCTTAGTAAAAGAAATGCCGGGAAAATAAGTGCTGTAGATGTAACAGGTAAACCATAATAATACTTGTTATCTCCTACGCAATCTCCCTGTGTTTCTTCAACAGTAATGTTAAAATATGCAAGTCTGATTAACGCTGCTAATACAAAAAATGCACTTACAATAACGATAACTGCTTCAGGTATTGTGCATAAAACACTAGGTTGCTTAACCATTGTTGCACCGGCCACTCTGCCTGCGTCAAACATATCTCTTTTCCAAAGTCCCATACCTATACAAACCGGTAAAACACCAAATGCCACCAAATCTGACAATGAGTCAATCTGAACACCAAAATCTTTTTCTTTTTTTGTTCTATTTTTCTTTGATCTTGCCACTCTACCATCAAAAGTATCAAACAATCCACATAAAAGTAGAAACAATACTCCAAAATAAGGGTGACCATGTCCTGAAAGTGATACCAAGATTCCCATTACTGCAGAAAGTAGTGAACCGTATGTAAGTATCACAGTATAATCCCAAATTCCTATCATTTTATCTTGTGTTTCATTCCTTTCATTCCTCTTAACAAATATGCAACTAAAGTAATCAATCCACAAATTAATATACAACAGTAGAAAGAAATTCCTCTACTTAAAAGTTCAATGCTAATACTGTCTTTAACCAAATGTCCAAATCCGTCAATGAACAAATAATCTGCTGCTCCAACTGCTCCCGGTATTGGCACGCTGTTAGAACCAATTACAACAAATCCCTGAGCTGCAAAAGCATCTACCACCTTTGTTCCACCAATTCCAATAAACACACAAATAGAAACACCAATCAGTGACAACCTTTGTAATAAGTTGTAAACAAATGCCACGAAAATGTGTTTCTTATGACTGCTTATTGCCTGAGCACACTCTTTATATTGCTTTTCAACATGCTTTAATTTTTCCTGTCTTTCCTTAATGTTCTTAACTAAATGTAGTTTCTTAAACAATCTTAAGAAAAAGTCAGCGCACTTTGTAATGATTTTTTCCTTATAAACTAACAACAAAAAAGTTGTTAATAAAACAAATTGTACTAACGCTCCAATAAATATCATTATTTTTGAAACGATACTAAAATGCATAACCATAGTTGGTCTTAAAATGAAGCAAAGCACTCCTATAACAATAATTGAAACTGTATATAATGTCAAGTTTACCAGCAATATGATAGTGGTTACAGCCCCAGGAACCTTGTCCTTCATCATAAAATATGCTGATGCCGGCTGTCCACCTGTTGCTGATGGAGTAATTGCTGAGAAATAAATGTCTGATGATGAATATACCAAACATTTTCTAAAAGGTCTTTTGTAACCAAATGTTCCACACAAAACCTTAAGTGCCAAACCTTCGAATACAAAAAATCCGCACATACACACAAAAGCCCCAAAAATCCAGCCTGGGGAAGCTGATTTGATATAGGAAATAAATCCATCTATTGTGAAAGATTCATTTGTTCCAACAATTGCGTATATTGTTAATCCAATCAGTGCTAACAATACCAATGACCATAGCACTTTACTTTTCATATCTTTCATAAACACCTTTTCTATTAATAGTAAGCCTGCAAAGGCTTGTTTACAGTTACCTAATTAGTTTTTTTGAAAAGCCTATCTTCTATTATAAAATAAATCTTTGATAAATTAAACCTTCTTGATAAAAACAATCCAAGTTCCACTACCACAATGGCTGCCACAACATCTAAAACTACATGCTGTTTAACCATAAGTGTTGAAGCAAACACAAGAATTGCTGCTACAAACATAAATATTTTGTAGCCCTTTCCAACCTTTTTGCACTTCATTGCTCCTCGAAAACAAATCCAGTTTTCAAGACAATGTACTGATGGCAATAAATTATCAGGACTGTCCATACTATATATTAATCGTGATAACCACTGAAAAAATCCTGTTCCTGTTACCTCCGGTCTTATAATTGTTGTAGGTATTGCAATGAAAGCAACTAAACAACATAACTTTGCAATCTGCTCTGCCGTCAAAACTTCATAACAGACCTCTCTGCTCTCTCTTCCTATTACAATAAATCCCACAATCCAAACCACGTATGCCAACACATAAACTGACATCATAAACGGTGTAAACGGAATCATGTGATCTATTGGTAAACTTAAATCATAATGATACAAGCCCGTTGTAAACAATCTGGTACCAAAATATGTAAACGCATTTAATCCTAAACATATTATTAAAGGTAAAAACGCATATTTTGGCAAAATCTTATATATTCTTTGCAAAATCCAAACCTCTTTCCTTTTAGTTTATACTTCTAAGTTTTTGCCCTTATGGTAAAGTAACACACTTTATCTATAACCGCAAGAAACTTAAGAATTTGTTTACAATTTATTAACTTTTATTTTTTTCACATAAGGCGTTCGTCTTATGATTTATAATCGCGAACGCTTTCCCGCCACCTCCCTTAATTTCATAAACTAAGAATGTCGCTCCCTATATTCTTAGCACCAAGTGCATGTTACTGCGCAACTATTTTCGTCTCGTACAATTGTGCGTCCCTAGTAGAACGTTTTTAATTTAATAAAAAATCCCAAAGGAATTTCTTATTAAATAAAAAAACATCTCATTCGAGATGTTTTCGCAGTTGTTTTTTGTCTAATGATAAGTTGTAAAATTTTATAATTATGATATAATTAACTTAACCAGAGGGCTGAAAGCTAGGTTAAGGCTAGCCGTCCCGGTTGTTTTGAACTAAAAAATAGTCGTCCTACTTTAACCAGTGAACAAGGACGACTATTTTTTATTGTCGTGGTACATTAGAATAGCTATAAACAATCCTACAGTTGAAATAATCAATGATAATTCCTCATATGTACTCATATTATCACCGCCTTTCTCTTTGTGAGTAGACGGTTAGCCATGTCGCCCCTTCAGTCCCCTGGTTAAATTCATTATATTTAATTATAAAATTGCAAAGATGACTGAACCAAAAACAGTCACCTCTACAATTTCTTTTTTTTGCTATTTCTTTATCTTCACTTTCTTTGCCTTACTCCACTTTCCATACACCTTGTTCTTTCCTGACTTTATGTATGCTCTTGCCTTCACATAGTATGTCTTTCCCTTTTTGAGCTTCCCTATGGTGTATGATAACTTACTGTTTCTTATTACAGCTTTCTTAAACTTTTTATTTGTTGCGTATCTTATCTGGTAGCCCTTTGCTCCTGCAACCTTATTCAGTTTCAGCTTTATTCTGCACCTCTTAACGTTTTTTGCCCACTTAATGGAGCCTTTACCCACACACGTAGTCTTTTCAGGCTTTTTTGCCGTTGTTGGCCTTACCGCAGTCGTTGGAGCAGTCGTTGGAGCAGTCCCTGTTTCAACATCACAAACATACTCCTTATTCTCATACGGTTCAAAGCATTCACCACAGATTTCGCAACGGTCACGCCATACCGTCACGTGATACTTTCTTCCGTTCTCAACAACATCCTTTTCCTCAATCTTTTCCGGTTTCAGGTCATGCACTCCTTTTATGACACTTCCCTTAACCACAACTTCTCCACACACCTTACAGCACAGGTCTCCGGTATATCCGTCCTCAATGCAGGTTGCCTGCCTAACGTTTCGAAGTTCAGTTTCCCCATGTCCGAGAGCTGCAACACTTTCCGTCTTTTCGGCACCGCACTTTTTACACTCGTACACATCTTCACCTTCCCCGGTACAGGTTGGAAGTGTCTTATGTTCCTTAAACTCATAATCATGTGATGCGTAGTACATTTTCATGGTTCGTGACTTTACAGTGCCACACACACTGCACTTAACGGTTTCCATGTCATACTTCTCACTACAGGTGTCAACACTCTCACTGTATGTTTCATAAGTATGTTCTTTTACGGGAATGCTTTCAGTCCACACATATCCACAGTTTTCACAGGTTTTCTGAACAACACCTTCCTCACTACAGGTTGCTTCCTTAATGACCTTTTCATCCGCAACGTGACTGCACTCACCGTCAATTACTGTATGCTCTGACGTGTATTCCTTACCATCAACTGTCACCTTAGCCTTATATTTTGTAACTGTTGCCTCACCACATTTACTTTCAGATACCTTTTCAACCTCACATGGTGTTCCAATGTATTCACGATCTACCAGATAATAATATACCGGTCTTTCATTCTTCCTTATTCCATTGCTTTCATGTTCCCCGCAAACCTTACACTTTTTATAAAATGTTGCCTCACTTCCATTCCAGACAATGTCATGTGAAGAATAATCATGACCACTGTATTCCATGTAATCCGTCTTACTTACGGGTAGTTCTTCCCTGAACTTATTACTGTTTAATTCATAATATCCCACTTTCTGACTGTAATCTGCTCCCCTTAAGAACAGTGACATTGAAAGATTAACATCATAATCCGTAGGCTTCTTTCCGTCACGCAACACAGCCTGTGGTTCCAATTCATACCAGTTACCACATATCTTCACAGCAACCCACGCGTGATTATCCTTGCTTGTCTCTCCCATTTCTCCCTTACAGGTCAGTCCCGCAATCTCTGCAAGATAACAGAACGCGTTTGTAAACCCGACACACGTTGCCTTTCCCTTAACCAGCGCCGTATATGCATCATCCACTGTCTTGCCTGCATAATACGCATCATAATCATAGTACACCTTACCCATGTATTTGAGTATTCCCAGTACCTTATCATAGTCGCTCATTTCCTCAAGGGCCGGCATTGTCGCCAGAAGTTTTCTCTTCTCTTCAAGCATTTCTTCACGCTTCTTAAAAAAAGTGTCAATGCTTTTTTGTCTATGTTCAACATCAAACTTAATTACAGCATATTTTTTTCCGTCAAATCCATCTATCACTGTTTCTTCATTATTTAACTGAAAAGCTGAACCAATGCTTTCCGAATAATACTTCGACAAGCCATTATCGAGATGATCAACAAATTCCGCATCTTCAATTTTTTCTTTCCACGCAACGTCATCATCAACCGTAATGGAATAATTATTTATTCCATTACAAAGATTATATATCTGAATACTCATTGCCTCGTCCAAACTTGAAACATAGTTTTCAAGAGTATATGTATCTTCTCCAAGAGTCTTTACATCATCAGTCTGCGCAGCATTTACCGGAGCATTAATCATTCCAAATGTCATACATAAACACATCATTAAAGCAATTATCTTTTTCATAAATCGAACCTCCGTTTGTTTTATGCTTCAATCTTACCACAAACATATGTTTGTTTCAACACATTTTCTTATAATAATTACTGTTTCTTCCTTATTATTAATTCAGAAACACAAATCAGGAAAACGGACGTTAATCCGTTCCCTTCATTTATGTATCAGTTACTATATTTAAATATGTTTTCATCTGATGCAACTATGTCCTTTTTCTTTTCAAACATTGTCTCCGCATCATTCATTCCTATTTCAGCGTACTCCCTTATTGTTGGAGTATCTCTCCTCAACATTTTTGTAAGTTTTGCATTCGCATATTCAGCTATTCCCCAATACTGCTTATCATCATATGGATTATTTATTCCTACAGGATTTTCCCATGCGTGATACCTATTGGCTATTGCCTCAATTGCGGCTTTTACTTCTCTCTTTGCAGCTTCAAGGGCGTCCGTTTCATTTTTATAATATCCTTCCGATATCAGTCTGTCTGCAACCATCTTTTGGGTATTATTCAATGAATCATAATTCTTTACATAGTTATAAGCTCCAACAGCCTGCAGTTTATAAACGTATCCGACTCTTATTACGCCATTTGCATTTGTTTTCGAGTTTACAACCATCTGTCCTGTTTTTGCATTTTTAGTATAAAAATCACTTTGGTCCTCATTAGACCTGTCATAATCATAACCGTCCGTTGAAGTTGTAAGCGTGGTGTCTATTCCCGTTTCATCCTTTATTATGTGTGTTCCATTATTTTCATCACTGTAAAGGATTTCCACAAGGCTGCTTCCGTTTCCAAACTCCAGCGGATATATCTGAAACTGTACTCCAGGCAATACATGGCTTGTATTCTCTGAATCTACCTTTCCAACATCCACTTCCTGATAATAATATGTTCCATATGTAGCAACGCCTGTCTGTATCTCTTCCGCATCATCATAGAATGTTATCTTTACCTTCTTATCCTTTCCCTTCAGGGTTGTTGTCTGCACAGTCTTATCCATCTTATAATTTGCCGGGGCTGATATTTCCTGAAGCTTATACGTCTTTCCCACGTTTTCAAGTTCTTTTGCTTCTTTTTTTGCCGCTGCATTTGCTTCAGTTGCATTTCTGATTAATTAAAAAATATATTGTCTTTATTATGCTTTATATTTTTTAAGCAACTTATGTAACTGTTCTTCAGTTATGTCCAATTGTTCAATTGCTTGCTCTTTAGTTATAAGATTCTTCTTAACAAATTCAATAATCATTTCTTGTCTACCTTCTTGTCTACCTTCTTGTCTACCTTCTTGTTTAACTTTTCTCCAAACCTCTGGCATATTATTACCTCATGCTACTTTCTATATTTATCCCATTTACATTAATACTATTATTTTTAGCAATAAATCCTGACTTAAAGCCACTGCCATCATAAGCACTTGCTGCAAAGTTGCCTTTATGATTTCTTTCTAACACAACAGTTCTCCATACAAAAAACTGTGCGGCATATCTTACAGCATCATTTTTATAATCGCCCTTTACATCATAATAAAATGCTATTAAAGCCTTGTAGTATTTAATGCCATAACCTGACTGATACGTTGATGACTTATAAGCTCCTGCCTTTGTTGTTTCGCCAACACCGGGCGACATACAAAATGCTGCTCTTGAATCTCCTTCAGAGCTCATGGTGTCTGCTTCGCATACCTTTGCATTAGTAGATGCGTAAAGCCCTGACAATCTATGATACGCTCCATGTGATAACGTCCCTGTGTGAACACCGGAAGTTGGGAATGAATCTGACGCCTTTACCGTCTTTTTTAATTCATAGCCTGTCAGTAGTGATAAAACCATAACAAGTGATAAAACTCCTGCAACTATCTGTTTTAAACATTTCTTTTTTAATTTCATTTAGTTTTTCTCTCCTTTTCGTATTCTTAATTGCCTTTCCATTTGTTACTTATTTTTCTCTATCATCCCTTTCCTTTTATTGTTTTATATGATTTACTCAGGAAGTTTTGATAATTCTAGTCTCGTAAGATAATCCTTTCCTTCCTTTTCACATCTATCAAAATAATCAATTGTGTCAACTGGATGTCCTTTTTTGTATTCACTATTTTTAAAAATATCCTTCATATTGTTTCTATTATTGTTTGATATATATTCATATCTACAAAACATATCAAAAGTACCACTGTTATTTCCATTTTTAACTTCAAAATATGCTCTTGTTAAATCAGTAACATAGTAATACTCTCTCATTTTCACATAATTCCAAGCATGACTTGGACTATATACGTAGTCACAGTCAATCCCCATAAATCTACAGATTAATGCATATGTTTTTGAAAACCCTGCACATACTGTCTTATGTTCAAAAAGCGCCTGTTCTATCGTCTGGCCTTCTGCTTTTATATCGTAATCAATATGATTAATCATATATCTAGCTGCTCTGTAGGCCTTTTCCTGGTCCGACATTTCATTTGTAATATGACTTTCACTAACATACTTCTTAATTTCATTAACAATTCTGTTATAATCACTCTTCGTATACCACTGAACCTGACTATAATATGGATTTATAATGATTCCATATGATCTCTCATTGCTTTCATTCACAATTGTATATTCATTTTTTTTGTACAACATTTTATTGTATTTGGGAGATTTGGACACCTGTGCTAATAATTTATCGATATTATCTTCTCCCCAGTTTACTTCTCCATTATATATAGGTATATCATCATTTTTATTACCATCATTTTTAGCGTCTGGCTGTTTTGCCTTATATTTTTTTGTTGAAATACATTTCTTTCCTTTATAGATTTGTAATTCAACATTTTTTAAATTGCTAATACCATAGTTTCTCAAATTAAAGTTTTTTGTTTTTTTAACTTTTCCTTTGGTTAGCATTTTACTTTTATCTTTACCATAATTTACTTTAATCTTTGTACTATAACCTTTCAAACAATGCACCTGAATGTATCTAGTGCCACCCTTCAAAGTCGAATATTTATTTTTGCCGTTGCTCTTTTTATAACCTGTAATAGCAACCTTCTTTTTTTTATTTTTTCCTTTCATCCACCATTTAGCAGCTTTAACTTTTACTTTTTTAACACATAAATCTTCATAATCAGGAAGACTTCTAATTGTTATTGTTATTTTGTCCTTCTTTTTTATTTGTTCATCCTTTAAGCTGATTTTAAAAGACTTTTTATTGTTAATCTGTTTGCTAAAAACTTTCATTCCATCTTTTCCATCTACAATTACTCTGAAATTAGATGTTGAGCTTTTACCACTTATGTAATAGCCCTCATATACTTTATCTATCTTACATTTACTCTTTGCCTGTGCCTGCACATTAACGCATAAAGTCAATGCTATTACAATCATCATTAATCCTAAAATTTTCTTTGTTAATTTCTTCATATTATTTTTCATCATTTTCTCTAATACTTTCTTCTAATATATCTCTAATCATTTTATCTACATCTGTGTAGACATTTCTGCGATTTGAACAGTTTTTTTAATAATTCTGTTTCTTTCATTGCTTCAAAAGTTTCATCATTTAGTACATTCTCTTTCATAACAATATTTTCTTTTTTATCTTTCATTATAATCTCTCCATATACATACCATTTACTTTTATATTGTAGAACATTATTTTTCTAATCTCAATAAAATCATATTTTTGCTACAATATATTTATTTAATTTTCCGCCATATCACTAAGTCCATTAAAATCAAGACAACTAAAATCAAATAATTTTTCTAGTTGAAATTCCCCTAAAAATATTGTATTCTTTACTTGTAAATTGAAAATCGTCCATGCGACTGGCGGATAAGTGGAGTTCACCACAGGGAGCATGGTTTTAAGAATGTAAGTCGACCGCCTGGGCAACCTCTCTGGTTACCCAGGTGGTTTTGTTATTTTAAGGAGGATTTATTAAATGGAAATGTTATCTCTTGAAAATGAATTAAAAGAAAATTCATATCCGGGACGTGGAATTGTTATTGGAAAGTCTCCAAACGGAAAGTTTGCAGTAACAGCTTATTTTATTATGGGTCGTAGCGAAAACAGCCGTAATCGTGTTTTCGTAACTGAAGGTGAAGGAATTAGAACACAGGCTTTTGATCCTTCAAAGTTAGTTGATCCAAGTCTTATTATTTACGCACCTGTTCGTGTTCTTGGAAATAAGACAATTGTAACAAATGGAGATCAGACAGATACTATTTATGAATTAATGGACAAGCAGCAGACTTTTGAACAGTCACTTAGAACTCGTGAATTTGAGCCTGATGGTCCTAACTACACACCTCGTATTTCAGGAATTATGCATGTTGAAGACGGAAAGTATAACTATGCAATGTCTATTTTAAAGAGCAACAACGGTAATCCTGATGCTTGCAACAGATACACTTTTGCTTATGAAAATCCTGTTAATGGAGAAGGACATTTCATTCACACTTACAAATGTGATGGTAATCCTCTTCCTTCATTTGAAGGTGAACCAAAGTTAGTTCCTATGATGGACGATATGGACGAATTCACTAACATGCTTTGGAACAGCTTAAATGAAGACAACAAAGTTTCTCTTTTTGTAAGATACATTAATATAGAAGACGGAACTTATGAAACAAAAATTATTAACAAGAATAAATAATCAATTATGCTTATTATCATGAAATTATAATTTATTAATATTTTGTTCAGGCTCTTTCTGAACAAATGCTGTTAATGATTATAATTATTAGTAGCCATTAAAATTGTAACTAAAGAATTTAATAATTATAACTAAAGAATTTAATTAGGAGTGCTTATGAAAGAATTAGAATTAAAATATGGATGTAACCCAAATCAGAAACCTTCACGTATTTATATGGAAGAAGGTGAATTACCAATCAAGGTTTTAAATGGAAAACCTGGATACATTAACTTCCTTGATGCTTTTAACGGCTGGCAGTTAGTTAAGGAATTAAAGAAAGCTACAGGTCTTCCTGCTGCTACTTCTTTTAAACATGTTTCACCAGCCGGTGCTGCTGTTGGACTTCCTTTAAGCGAAGTTGAAGCTAAAATTTACTGGGTTGATGACCTTGGAGAATTATCACCACTTGCATCAGCTTATGCAAGAGCCAGAGGTGCTGACAGAATGTCATCTTATGGTGATTTCATTGCTTTATCAGATGTTTGCGATGTTTCTACAGCACAGGTTATTAAGAGAGAATTCTCAGACGGAATTATTGCACCAGGCTATGAACCTGAAGCTCTTGAATTATTAAAGGGTAAAAAACGTGGTGCTTATGCTATTATCGAAATCGATCCTGACTATGTACCTAAGAAGCTTGAAAGAAAAGAAGTTTTCGGTATTACTTTTGAACAGGGACGTAACGAATTAAACATTGATGATGATTTCTTTAGCAATGTTGTTACAGAAAATAAAGAACTTACAGAACAGGCAAAGATTGACATGGCTATTTCAATGATTACATTAAAATATACTCAGTCAAACTCAGTATGTTTTGTTAAAAACGGACAGGCTATCGGTGTTGGTGCCGGACAGCAGTCACGTATCCATTGTGTAAGACTTGCTGGACAGAAGGCTGACAACTGGTTACTTCGTCAGTGTCCAAAGGTTCTTAATCTTCCATTTAAAGAAGATATGAAGAGAGCTGATAGAGACAATGCTATTGACCTTTACATTGGTGATGAATATATGGATATTTTAGCTGATGGCGAATGGGAAAGAGTATTTACAGAAAAGCCTGAAGTATTTACTAAGGAAGAAAAGCAGGCTTGGCTTGCACAGGCTGAAGGAATCACATTAGGTTCTGATGCATTCTTCCCATTTAGCGATAACATTGAAAGAGCTGCAAAGAGCGGTGTTAAATATGTTGCTCAGCCAGGCGGTTCTATTAGAGACCAGGATGTTATTGATGCATGTAACAAACATGATATGGTAATGAGCTTCACAGGACTTAGATTATTCCACCACTAAATCACTAAGATTTGATTAATTTATAGCTATTTATAAAATTCCACCCCTTTATGATTTTATTAGTTGCAAGGGGTGGAATTTTTTGTTTTTGCGTTTTTCTATTTTTACTTTGTTTGAATTTTTCCACCCCTTTTAAATTTTATCAGTCTCAAGGGGTGGAAATTTTTGTTTTTTCGTTTTTCTGTTTTTACTTTGTTTGAATTTTTCCACCCTTTTTAGTTTTTATCATGCTCAAGGGGTGGAAATTTTTGTTTTTGCGTTTTTCTGTTTTTACTTTGTTTGAATTTTTCCACCCCTTTTAGTTTTTATCAGTCTCAAGGGGTGGAAAATTTTGTTTTTGCGTTTTTCTGTTTTTACTTTGTTTGAATTTTTCCACCCTTTTTAGTTTTTATCATGCTCAAGGGGTGGAAATTTTTGTTTTTGCGTTTTTCTGTTTTTACTTTGTTTGAATTTTTCCACCCCTTTTAGTTTTTATCAGTCTCAAGGGGTGGAAAATTTTGTTTTTGCGTTTTTCTGTTTTTACTTTGTTTGAATTTTTCCACCCTTTTTAGTTTTTATCATGCTCAAGGGGTGGAAATTTTTGTTTTTGCGTTTTTCTGTTTTTATTTGGTCTGAATTTTTCCACCCCTTTTTGATTTTATCATACTCAAGGGGTGGAAATTTTTATTTTTGCGTCTTCTGTTTTTACTTGGTCTGAATTTTTCCACCCTTTTTAGTTTTTATCAGCCTCAAGGGGTGGAAAATTTTGTTTTTACGTTTTTCTGTTTTTACTTGGTCTGAATTTTTCCACCCTTTTTTGATTTTATCATGCTCAAGGGGTGGAAAATTTTGTTTTTGCGTTTTTCTGTTTTTACTTTGTTTGAATTTTTCCACCCCTTTTAGTTTTTTTCAGTCTCAAGGGGTGGAAATTTTTGTTTTTGCGTTTTTCTGTTTTTACTTTGTTTGAATTTTTCCACCCCTTTTTGATTTTATCATGCTCAAGGGGTGGAAATTTTTCTTTTTACGTTTTTCTGTTTTTATTTGATTTGAATTTTTCCACCCTTTTTAGTTTTTATCATGCTCATGGGGTGGAAAATTTTGCTTCTTTATTTTTCAAGCTTTTCTTTTGTCTAAATTCGTTAATATTTTCCATTTATTTCTTAATTCTTTGTTAATTTTTTGTGTATTGTATGGATTTACCATTGTTTTTTTGGTATGATGTTGTTCGGTATGAAAAAGAACTACGGAGGGATTTTATATGAATATTTTATTTTTTTTAACACCAAAAGAAAAAGTTGCACATACAGATACTGATGATACATTACGTCAGGCTTTAGAAAAAATGGAACATCATGGCTACTCAGCCATTCCACTTTTAGATTTAGATGGTAAATATGTTGGTACTATCACAGAAGGTGATATGCTTTGGTATATTAAAGATAATGATTTTCCAAGTTTAAAAGATATGGAAGATATTTCGATTTTGGATGTGGAACGTAAAAGAGATAATGAAGCTGTTAATATTTCAGTTTCCATGGATGAGCTTGTAAACAAGATTACTAACCAGAACTTTGTACCGGTAGTAGATGACCACAATGTATTTATAGGCATTATTACCCGTAAAGACGTTATTCTTTACCTTGCCAACAAGGAAATGATTGAAAACAAAATCGTCAGCTAATAATTCGAAAAGATAATAATTCGAAAAGATAATAATTTGAAAAGATAATAATTTGAAAATGCTGATTTAACCTGATGCTTCAATATGATAATAACTAAACAGCTAATACATAATTTAATTTATGGATATTAATAAGTAAAAAGTTGAACAGCTTATACATAATTTAATTTATGGATATTAATAAGTAAAAAGTTGAACAGCTTATATAATTCAGTTTATGAGTACCAATAAACAAAGAGCTAAAATTTGTTTGAATATGATACGCACCCTATGCAAATCTATGCAGGAGCAATATCAAATTATCAAACATTTTTAGCTCTTTTTTTTAACAACTTAACAATTTATTTTAATTTATTTATTTTAATTTATTTTCTATTTATCTTATTTTTTTTCTATTTGTTTATTTGTATTTATTATTTTTCTCTTGTATCTTTTTAGTGTCTTTCTTTTTTAAAAAACTCTCAGATCACGTTAATATTTTTATAAATTATAAATGATTATTATAATTCTTTATGCTTTTTGAAATACTCTTTTGTTTCTTTTGCCACAACACCACTTAATACAAACAATGCGATTATGTTAGGAATTGCCATTAAACCGTTAAAGATATCGGCAATTGTCCAAACTGCTGCAACAGTCATGTATGGTCCAATGAATACTGCAAGTATGTATAACCATCTGTATACTTTTACTGCTTTTTGATTTCTATTTGTTAAATATTCTAAGCATCTTTCACCATAGTAATTCCAACCAAGGATTGTTGTAAAAGCAAAGAATACTAAACATACCATCAATATAAATGCTGAAACTTCTGCAGGTAAGAAGTTTAAGCCCTTCTGGAATGCATCAGTTGTAACCTGTACACCTTCGATTCCTTTTACCTGATATGAGTCCATCATTACAATTGATAAACCTGTTAAAGTACATACAATAATTGTATCAATGAATGTACCTGTCATTGTTACTAATCCCTGACGTACAGGTTCGTTTGTTTTTGCTGCAGCTGCTGCGATTGGTGCTGAACCAAGTCCTGCTTCATTTGAGAAAATACCTCTTGCAATACCTTTCTGCATTGCAATACCAATTGCTGCAAGCACACCACCTGCTGCTGCTTTTGCACCAAATGCATATTCAACGATTGTTGCTAATGCACCAGGTAATTTTTCTATATTTGCAATAATTAACACAAGTACAGTCACAATATATAAAACAGCCATAAATGGAACTACTACCTGTGATACTTTAGAAATTCTCTGAATACCACCAATTACTACCAAACCTACTACAAAAGCTAAAACTAAAGCTGTAATAACTGTTACGATTGAATAATCATTTCCAATTATATTAACTGCATGTTCTTTGTTTGGATCAAAGAATGATAATGTTGCTGATGCAATTCCGTTTACCTGTGTAAATGTTCCGATACCAAATAAACCTACGCAAGCTCCAAAAAATGCAAAGATTTTTGCAAGCCATTTCCATTTGTGTCCCATACCACTTTCAATGTAGTAGAAAGGTCCACCAAGAACATGTCCTTCCTTATCAATTGTTCTGTATCTTACTGCCAAAAATCCTTCTGCGTACTTTGTTGCCATTCCAAAAAATGCCGCAACCCACATCCAGAATAATGCACCGGGACCACCAACTGCTGTTCCAAGTGCTGTACAACCAATGGCTGTAGCTACACCAACAATGTTACCTGTTCCTATAGTCGCTGATAAAGCTGTACAAAGTGCTCCAAAACTACTTACTTCCCCTTCACCTTCCTCTTCATTTAAAAACATAAACCTAAGTGCCTTTGGCAAATGCACTATCTGTAAAAGTCTTAAACGAAAAGTAAGGTAGATGCCTGCTGCGAGAATTAACACTATAAGTGGAACTCCCCAAACCAAATCATCTACCTTAGTTAAAAAGTCTCCTATTGCGTTCATAACGTCCTCCTGTCCTTTTGCCTGAGAGATTAACAGAATTCATAAAAGATTTAAATTCTGCCGTACACCTTCGGCGTCTGAGTTAACAAAAATCTTTGTCATCAGACCTCTCCAGTTGTTGTCTATATTCCTTTTTGACAACGCACTTTCTATTGTAAGACTCTAGAGGAATTAATGCAATAACATTTTTTACATTTTTTTCATATTTTCGACACAAACTCTAACCTAATGCTACATCTAATGTCATCATTACCGTAAATCCTAATGCGAAAAATATTGTTCCCCAGTTAGAATGTTTTCCTTCCGCCATTTCCGGAACAAGCTCTTCCACAACAACATACATCATTGCTCCTGCTGCAAAACTTAACAGATAAGGAAGTGCCGGAATTATAAAGCTTGCCGCCAATATTGTAATTACTGCCGCTATTGGCTCCACTGCCCCGGATAAAACTCCATACAAAAAAGCCTTTCCTTTTCCATTACCTTCTGCTTTCAAGGGCATTGACACAATGGCACCTTCCGGAAAGTTTTGAATTGCAATTCCAATGGAAAGTGCTAAAGCACCCATTTCAGTAATGCCACTTTTCCCTGAAAGCACACCTGCAAAAACAACACCGACTGCCATTCCCTCAGGTATGTTGTGAAGAGTTACCGCTAACACTAACATGGTTGTTCGCTTAATCTTCACTTTGGGGCCTTCTGTTTCATTACTGCTTACGTGTAAATGGGGAATTGTTTCATCTAATAACAATAGAAACAGGATTCCTAACCAAAAACCTATAAAAGCCGGTAAAAAAGCAAATTTTCCCATATTTTCCGACTGTTCAATTGATGGAATAATAAGACTCCATATTGACGCTGCCACCATTACGCCAGCTGCAAAACCTGTTAATATTTTTTGAATTTTTATATTCAAATCTTTTTTCATAAACAATACACAAGCTGCTCCTAAAGACGTTCCTAAAAAGGGTATTAATATACCCTGAATGATTTTTAAATCCATATTTTTCTCCTCATATAAGTTATTGATTTCATACACTAAAATACACTTATACTAACCTGTATTAATTTCTACTTACATAAATTACATTAATTTATTTTTTAATCCTTTTATCATATAAGTTTTTATAGTATATGCATTTTATTTCATTCTTTTGTATAAAACTTATATGATTTTACATTTATTAGCATACCACATTATCGAAATTTTTGTTTTGAGTTTTTTGTATGATTAATTATTTTTTTGCAATACTAATATAGAAATTTATTTTTAGGAGGTCATTATGGAATTATCAGAAAAAGAATTATCAGTAATTCAGGATTTATTAAATGAAGAAGAGCTATTAGTGAAAAAGTTTACAATGCTTGCTAATCATAGTCAGGACGAAACAGTAAAACAGCAAATGCTTGATATTGCCCAGAAGCATCAGGGACATTTTAATGGAATTTATTCTTATTTGAATAACTAATCAGAATTTGTTTGATACTCAAGCAGAATTTATTTTGATGGCTAATCAAAACTTATTTCATTAGCTAAATAATCAGGAGGTTTTTATGGAAGAAATTTATACAGAAAAAGAAATTTTAGGGGATGCCCTTAACACTGAAAAGAACGCAACTGCATTATATAATCTTAGTGCAAATGAATGTGTACACGAAAATTTAAGATCCACAATGATGGATTTGTTACAGAAGGAACATGAAATCCAGACAGATGTATTTAACCAAATGCATACAATGGGCTTTTATCCTACACCTGCTGCTGAGTCAAAGAAAATTCAGGAAGCCAAAACCAAATTCCAGTGTGGATATAAAGCTGTGTAGTAGATGATAGCATTGTAATTGCAAAACTATATTGCATATAAACAGTCTAATAATTCCAAAGCTACATGGCATATCAGCTGTAGCGTAATTAACAAGCTATACAGTAGCTATAAACTACATGGTAATTACAAAATATATAATAAAAAGAAACCTTCTCATATATTCCCGAAAAATCATTACTGTAATTTTTCAGAATCGCTATGAGAAGGCCTCTTTTTTATTTTTAAAATCTTTTATGCCTTTATGGCTCTTTTATTCTGTCGGGATATCATCTGCTAGCATTATGGTCACTGCATTTTGTTGGGATGTCATCTGCTGGCATTGTGGCTCCTGTATTCTGTTACCATAACGTCCACTACCATTCATATTCTACAATCTGGCAGTTTTTAATTCCAAAAGCTGCGAATTCTTCATTGCTCATATTATAAAAATATGACTGCACAATTCTTGAAATTCCATTATGAGCAACCAACAAATATGTTTTGTCTGTCTGTTCCTTTAGTTCATCCAAAAGACTATATATTCTTGCTGCCATTTGTAGCATTGTCTCTCCACCATCAAAATCGTAAATAAAATTTTGTTTTGCCTCTTCAAATTCTTCTCCATGTCTTGGAGTTGATTCATACTTGCCAAAATTCTGTTCTTTCAAACGCTGTTCTACACGTAGTGGCACACCTGTGATTTCTGCTATGTGTTTTGCAGTGTCAGCCGCTCTTGACAAAGGAGAACATAGAATTTCATCTATCTGTAAATTTTCTGATTTAATTTTTTCTCCAAGTTCAATTGCCTGTTTGTGTCCTAATTCTGTTAGTGGACTGTCTGTTGCTCCACAAATCTTGTTTTCAACATTCCAAACTGTCTGACCATGTCTTGTAAAATATATATGCGCCATTATTTTTTAATCTTCACTTTCTTTGGTTTTGACCATTTATTGCTGCCTACAGCTTTTACTCTAACATAAAGTTTTGATTTATTTCTCAAAACTGTCTTCTTAATTGTAAGCTTTGTCTTTTTAACTGTCTTCTTTAATATTATCTTTTTAAACTTTTTGCTCTTAGAAAACTGTACCTGATACTTTTTAGCGCCTTTTACTTTCTTAAACTTTAAGCTTACTTTTTTAGAATTTTTCTTCTTTGTTGCCTTCTTTACAGTAGTTTTTCCTAACTGTTTCTTTGTAGCCTGTATGCCCTTAGCGGATGTAGCCTTATTTGTTGTACCTTCATTTGATGTAGCCTTATTTGTTGTACCTTCATTTGATGTAACGTTATTTGTTGTACCTTCATTTGATGTAACGGTATTTCCGTTACCTGTAGTTGTTGGACGATTAACTGTTTCTGATTCAATTACTTTTCTTGTTGTTGAAAAGCTTACATTTGAAATGCTAATTGTATTCTTTGCATTAGAATCTACAGTTTCTTCGTTTCCTTTTCCAAGACCGTAATATAAATACAACTCTGAAGTATAATCCGCAGGTATTGTTACGTCAAGACTTAAATGGTAAGGGACACCTGCTTTTACATTAATTGTTCTGTTTTCTAATACAGGTGAGTCATGCTGTCCATCATCATTTCCTACTACTTTAACTACAAGCGTTCTGTCTATGTCTGATGTAATAGTTGCATTGTATTTGTATGTATAGCCTGGATAATATTTAAGAGTTCCCAGTGATGCCTGCGCAGCCCATCTGTCAGTTCCTAATTTATCCAAAGCAACTGTTATTCCTTTGTTTGTTGCGTCAGTAATTGTACCTGTAACTCCGCCACCCCAGCTATTATTTTCTGTATCAAAATAAGTTCCGAATTTTTTATCTGTATTAGCAACTAAGTCTGTATCTTCGTATGAAACTTTTGTAATTGTTTCAACAGGACTTGTTGCAGGCGCCTTAGTAGTTGTAGCCGGCTTTGTTGTTGTGTTAGCTTTTGTTGTTGTACTAGGAGTAGTTATATTTGTTCCATTTCCCTGCTGATATACTCTTAAATAATCAACATACATTGTTGCTGTCTTAAATGTTGCATCATTAGCTGTAACATTGTTAGTAAATCCTGTATCTGGTCCGGCAATAGCAATGTTAAATAAGAAAAACTGCTCCTTCTGGAAGCAATATGCATTATTACTTGTAATTGACTGACTTAAGTATGTCTTTCCGTCTAACTGCCATTCCATATGATTAGCATCCCATATTAGTGTATATGTATGCCAACCGTTAATTCCATTATTTTCATTGTCAGTGTAATATCCAAAAGCTTTTTCTGCACCTTCAAAACCACTTCCATATGAGCCATGTGAATACTCACCCTTTAAACCATTTGTGTTCCAATGAAGACAACCACCTACATAGTTGTTAGAATTAGCATGTTCCATAATGTCAATCTCTCCACAATATGGCCAATTAACTCTAACTCCTTCATCTATCTTGCCCATGTTTTCGCCCATCATCCAATATGCAGGCCAAACACCATCCTGATTTCCGTTTTCTACTTTTATTCTGGCTTCCATTTTTCCATATTTAAAATATTTCTTACCCTTTGAAATAATTCTACCTGATGTATATTTCTGTCCACCATAATTTTCTTTTTTTGCAATAATCTGTAATGAACCGTCTGCTACTCTAACATTGTCAGTTCTGTTTGTATAATATTCAATTTCTCCATTACCCCAGCCCCAGTCTCCGTTTCCAATTTCGTATGACCATACAGATGTATCAAGAGATGTGCCGTTAAACTCATCTGACCATACCAAGTTCCAATTGTATGCAGCTTTTACACTCTTTGTTTTTGTTTCGCCAATTGTAATTCCTGATACAGCTACTGCCAGTGACATTACAACAGCCCCCACTTTTTTCGCTATTCTTTTCATGTTTTTGTCCTTGTACTTTTGCTACCTGATATAATGTAACAAATAACTTCCTTTCCCAATCATAATTGTTAATTAAAAATTACTTTCCGTCTTTTCTGAATTATCTGTAAAATTCATTCAACAAAACTTTTCAATAAATTCCCCATTAAACCAAAATCATATTTCTATATAAACAAAGAAAAATGTTTTTATCAAGTATTTTTATGCAATTTTTCAAAAAAAAGCAGCTACACTTTTGTGTAGCCACCTTTTTTTACCCTATATACATTTAAGAAACAAATATAACAGGGAGTGTGTTATTTATCTGACATCAACTTTTTAATTCCTGCCTTTAAGCCATTAACTGTCAATGGATACATGTCTATGATTTCCTTAATGGCTCTTTCTGATTCCATCCAGTAATTCTTTGTTAAATCACCATGGAATGATGGATTAAGCCAAATGGTATGTGGATATTTCTTCTTAAACAACTGAATCCATTCGTGTCCTGAAAGTCCGTTATTAGGCCCGCTGTAATTTCCATTTTTGTCGTAGTATTCTTCCGGTGCCATTCCAGCATCACCTACAACTATAACCTTGTAATCCTTGTCATAGTTATTAAAAGCATAAGTTGTGTCAATCCATTCTCCCGGAGCACACTCAGGTGTTTTGTATAACTTTGCGTAAATACAATTGTGAATGTAGAAAGTTTTTACGTCCTTAAAATGATTTGCTTTATTTACTGCCTGAAATAGCTGGTTGCACAATTCACTGTAAGGATACATTGACCCACCACTATCAAAAATTAGCATAAGTTTAACAGAATTCTTTCTAGGCTGCTGAAACTCAAGTTTCAGATAACCACCCTGATTACAGGTAGAAGAAATGGTCCCGTCAATATCTAACTCTGTCTTTGGCAAATCCATTTTTCGTGAATACTGGCGTAGTTCCCTAAAAGCCACCTGAAACTGTCTCATTGTAAGTTTAGTGTCTCTTCTGAAATCTCTGTAACGTCTCTCACCCATTACGGCAAATGCTGTTTTCATTCCGGCTTCATTTCCAAGTTGGATGCCACCTGCTACATGACCGTTTTTACCAAAAGCCGAACCACCGCCTGTACCAATCCAGTGATTTCCACCATTATGCTCAGTGTGTTGCTCGCCTAATCTTTCACGAAACATTCTGTGAACTTCTTTTGCCTCACGCTCTGTACGTTTATCTACAAAATCTTCAGGATTAGTTAAACGAACTCTGTCACTGTCGTTATGGAGCCATTTGTTTAATTTTTCCATATTTAATTTATCAGTTTTGATATTTTTAAAATACTCTAAAAAAGCAGAATCTAATTTATCGTAATCAGCTTCGCTTTTTACAAGCACTGTTTTACACAAGTAATAAAAGTCAGTAAAATTGGAATGTGCCAGCCCCTTATCTAAAGCTTCCATAAGAGTAAGCCATTCTGTTGTAGATATATCCAATCCATTACTTTTCAATGTGTAGAAAAATGGTGTAAACATATTTCCTCCATATTATCTGCTAACAAGTCTTACTGTTTCTAAATCTTCATCTTTTTTAATAAGCACACCTAAATATGGCAACTTGACGCTTATTGTTTCAGGATCAACGCCACCAATCATTAATGCTCTAATCCAGTCAATAAATTCCGATGTACTTGGTTTCTTTCTCAAATCCCTAATCTGTCTGATTTTATAGAAAGTATTCATTGCCTGATCTAATAGATTCTCTTCTAAATTTTCAAAGTGAGCATCTACAATCTGCTTCATTAATGCCGGTTCAGGGAATGTAATGTAATGGAATACACAACGACGTAAAAATGCATCAGGCAATTCTTTTTCCGCATTAGATGTAATAATAACAATCGGGCGAACCTTTGCCTTTACTGTTTCCTTTGTTTCGTTAATATAAAATTCCATTTTGTCCAATTCCCAAAGAAGGTCATTAGGGAATTCCAAGTCTGCCTTGTCGATTTCGTCTATTAAAAGAACAACCTGCTTATCCTTCTTAAAAGCTTCACCAAGTTTTCCAAGCTTAATATAGTGTCCAATGTCATCTACTCCTGCTTCACCAAACTGGCTGTCGTACAATCTCTGAATTGTATCATAAATATATAAGCCATCCTGCGCCTTTGTTGTTGACTTAATGTTCCAAATAAGTAACTCCATGTCAAGAGCCTTAGCAACTGCCTCCGCCAACATTGTTTTTCCTGTTCCTGGTTCTCCTTTAATAAGAAGAGGTTTCTGCAATTCTCTTGCCACCTGCACTGATGCCATTAAATCATCTGATGCTACATAAGTATCTGTTCCTGTAAATCTTGCTTCCTTTGCCATTTAAATTCCTTTCGTTTTTAGTTTTTTATTATAAAGTCGGTTCTTATATTATTTCTTAACTATAAAATTATATTAATCCCAAATTTATTATTAAGAAATTATATATTAAAACCATTATTATTTTCCAAAATATTCTGCCACTTTCTTTAAGTCTTCAATAATTGGTAAGTTCTGTGGACAAATTTTCTGACACTTACCACAGGCAATACAATCGCTTGCCTTACCAAAAACTCCTGTTAATCTGTCATAATATTCACCCTGTGGTGTCCAGCCTTTTTCTTTTACTTCCTGTTTATCTGCATTGTATAAAGAAAAATACTTTGGTATAGCAATTTTCTTTGGACAACCCTCAGTACAGTATGAACAACCTGTACATGGAATTTCTATATTTTCATTTAAAATATCTGCAGCTTTCATAACAAGGTCAACTTCTTCTTTTGTTAATGGTTTAAAATCCATCATATAATCAGTGTTATCAAGAAGCTGTTCCATATTACTCATACCACTTAAAACCATCATTACATTATCAAGACTTGCCACAAATCTAATTGCCCATGATGGCACTGACATTTTGCTATTGTATGCCTTGAAATGTTTTTCAACTGTCTCAGGCACATTAGCTAAAGTTCCACCTTTTACCGGCTCCATAACAATAACCGGCTTCCCATGTTTTGTAGCTACTTCATAGCATTTACGTGACTGAACGCCTTCACTTTCCCAGTCAAGATAATTAATCTGAAGCTGAACAAATTCCATTTCCGGATGTTCTGTTAGAACCTTGTCCAACAACTCTGCATTATCGTGGAATGAGAAACCAATATGCTTAACAAGTCCTGCTTTCTTTTTATCAACCAACCACTGAAAACATCCAAGGTCTGTGTACTTCTTGTAATGGTCTAAACCAATATCGTGAAGTAAGTAGTAATCAAAAAACTCTACACCTGTCTTTTCAAGCTGCTGATTAAAAATCTCATCTGCTTCTTCTATTGTGTTAAAAAATCCACCATGCAATTTGTCAGCCAAAGTAAAGCTGTCTCTTGAATGACGTTTTACCAAAGCCTCTTTTGTAGCATTCTCACTTTCGAATCCACAATACATCCAAGCTGTATCAAAATATGTAAATCCACGTTCCAAAAATGTGTCCACCATTTTGGACATTTCTTCTATATCAACATCTGCTGCTTCATTTGGGTCTACAAGTGGTAATCTCATCAAACCAAATCCTAACTTCTTTTTAGCCATATTTCCTCCTTATTAAAATTGTAGAAATCATTCTTTAGCCATAAATATTTCTACTAATATTTTTCCTAGACATTTACTTTTATATTCTAATAATTTATGAATTATTTGGCAAGCAAAGTTGCAAAAAAGTAAGAAGTCCTTACTAGACTTCTTACTTTCTAAATAAATTACTTTTTAATTTTTACTTTTTTAGGTTTTGACCATGTTTTGCAACCAACAGCTTTGGCTCTTACATATAATTTTTTCTTGTTCTTAAGCTTTTTGCTCTTAATTGTAAACTTAATCTTCTTTACAGTTTTCTTAACAAGAATCTTCTTGAACTTCTTGCTCTTAGAAACCTGTACTTTATATTTCTTTGCATTCTTAGCTTTCTTTAATAAGATGCTAATTTTCTTTGCCTTACGCTTCTTAGTTGCTTTCTTAACCTTTGTCTTGCCAACAGTCTTCTTAACAATAGGTTTTTTTACCTGTGGCTTTGTTGTTTTTACTGGAGTCTTTGTTGTTGATTCCGGTGTTGTTTCTGTTGGTGCCGGTGTTGTTTCTGTTGCTGCCGGTGTTGTTTCTGTTGGTGCCGGTGTTGTTTCTGTTGGTGCCGGTGTTGTTTCTGTTGCTGCCGGTGTTGTTTCTGTTGCTGCCGGTGTTGTTGGTTCAGTTGTAGGATTTGTAATTATCTTTGTACCTAACTTGTAATCACCATATAAGCCATCGTTTGCACCATCAGTTTTTACATTTGCATTCTTATCATTCTGTTCATCTTCATTTGATGCAACTTTTCTCTGATATACTCTAACATAATCAACTTCCATCATGGCCGATGTGAAATTGTCATCAGGTACATAACCGCTATCAAAAGTTCCGCCTGCTGCTAAGTTTAAGATAAGGTAAAATCTCTGATCAAATGGTGCATATGTATTACCTCTGTCTGAACCTGAGTACCATTCTCCAGCTGTACATTTGAAGTAGCATTTACCATCACAGTAAATCTTAATATTTTCTGCATCCCAAACTACGCTGTATACATGCCAATCATCAATACCTGTTTTAACATTTCCATTTTTAGTCATGTTAAACGCATCAGATGAGTTAATGTTGTTTGGCCACTGTGAACCATAATGTAATGTACCAAATACCATGTTTGGTGTACGTCCACGTCCTTCAAATACATCAATTTCTCCTGATAAAGGCCATGAACCATATACTGAATCATTTGGAAGCATCCACATTGCAGGCCATACACCTGTACCTGTTGGCATTTTTGCTCTAAAATCTACTCTTCCGTATTTAACTGAGAACTTGTCCTTTGTTGTTATCTTACCTGAAGAATATTTTGCTTCTGCTTTCTTAGAAGAATCGTTTTTCTGTGTAAATATCTTTGACTGTTTTTTCATATTGATATTTAATTTACCAGCATTTACTGATACATTATCTCTTGTATAATATTCTAATTCCTGATTTCCCCAACCGGCTGTATTAATATCATCTTCTTCGAGGAGGAATCCTTCGTCGTATGACCACTTATTAGTATCAAGCTTGTCTCCGTCAAATTCATCATGGAAAATCATTTTCCAGCCTGCAGGAGCATAATCCTCTGAACTGTTTTCTACTTTAATATCTGTCATGTCAGCAGGTAACTGTGCTTTATATTCTGTGTTACCCTTAATTGTGTAGATTATTGCATTGCTACTTGCATCGCCACCTTTTTTGCCATCAATAGGGTAGCTGATTCTGATTTCTGTATCTTCTCTTACAGGCTGAAACCATAAGCCATAAACATGATCAATGAAATATCCCCACTGACTGCTTAATGAATATTTGTTATAGCCATTTCCTTCGTAAACCCAACCACTAGTTGCTACGTCTGTAAGGGCAATCCATTTTCCGTCGACTTTTACTTCATATTTGAATAAGTCTAAATCATCCTTAATTGCTTCTGTTCCACCAATCTTTGGAAGTGGAATACCAACTGATGCTGTTTCAACTTTGCTTGCATCGTATGAAGTTCCCTCATAAGCTGTTAAAGCATAACTTGTTCTAACAGGCTTCTCATAAACAACTTTTACATCCTGCATTACATCAGGATTTGACTTTGATTTGAAACGAAGTGTAAATGACCAATTGATATTTGTAAACCAATAACCGCCATCACCATCTGAATAATAACCAAAGTTCTGATCCCATTTGAAACCTGAATTTGCATTGCTAAGGAACTGTACAAATCCTTTGCCATCGTTATTGTCAACTAAAATTTCAACATCATCCTGAATCTGTTCATACTTAATATTTTTGTCACCGTTAAAAGTCCATGCTCCCCAATGTGTAGCTGAACCACCTGTTGTGTCTGCCTTAATTGTTTCTTCTGTAGTAGAAATACTTGTAAGCTTATAAGTTGCAAGTTTTTCTAGTTCTAAAGTGTAATCCAAGTTTACACCACTTGATTTGCTATGAAATCTGAATTCTGTAGTTTCTGAAACTTTCAACCAGCAAACCCAGCCATCCCAGCTAAGCTGATGTTCAATACCCCAAGTTTCATTCCATACAAAAGACTTAACTTCTTCAATCTTCTTCCATTCGCCGCTTGTGCCGTTCTCCTGTTTAACGTACAACTGAATGTCATCTCTTACATTATCATAATTCAATTCTTTTGGTTCTTTTCCATTAAACTTAGGTAAAACAAATCCAAAGCTTACTGCACCTGTTCCTGTTCTCTTAATTGTTGGTCCCTCTTCACTGTTATAATAGTCCATTGATGTAACTGCTGTTGCGGCTGAAACCTTTGAACTGTTACTTACTGAGACAACACCGATTGTTGTAATCATAAGTGCAACAGTTAATACCATTGAAACAAGTCTGTTAAACCAATTTTTCTTACTAAACCCTCTGTTCATAATAACACGTTCCTTCCTTTCTCAATATTCTTCTGCCCAAATACTTTAAAATGTTTATTCGAGCTTCCCCATGTTAAATGTTCTTTTATTATATCGCTCACATTTTATTCACAAAACTCTTTATTTTTTATTTAGTCCACTTTTTTTATAAAAACATTTTTATTTTTTAAGTTTTAATGCTTTCTCCATAAACTATTCCCCAATTTATATTGTTCTTACGGAATTTCTTATTTTTTAAGTAATAAAAAATATTTTTGGAGATAAAAAATCTGTATTAAGTTCACTGGTAATCTACCAGGTTAACCTAATACAGATTTTTAAAAATTTATGTTTTTATTTTGAAAGCTTATACTTGGCTTTTACTCCAATTTTATGCTATTCTTTATCTTCTTGAACAATGTTAATTAAAGCAATTACCACAATCATCATAAGAATTGCAATCGGTAGCACAATCCATGCATTGCGGACAAAGCCTGCAATTATAAATGAGAAAAATGAAACTACTGCCGCCACAATAGCATAAGGTAACTGAGTGGATACGTGATTTACATGGTCACACTCTGCACCCGCCGAAGCCATAATCGTGGTATCTGAAATTGGTGAACAATGGTCACCGCAAACAGCACCTGCCATGCAGGCTGAAATTGAAACAATCATTAACTCATAATTGCTGCCCTCAAATACTGCAACTACAATAGGAATAAGGATTCCGAATGTTCCCCATGAAGTTCCTGTTGCAAACGCAAGGAAACATGCAACTAAGAAAATAACAGCAGGCAATAATGAAATAAAATCTCCTGCAACAGATTTCATTGACATTGCAACAAACTCTTTTGCTCCAAGAGAATCTGTCATTGATTTTAAAGTCCATGCCATTGTAAGAATTAAAATGGCTGGTACCATTGCTCTGAAACCATCAACTAAACAATCCATGCAATTTTTAAATGGAATAACTCTTCTAATTACATACAAAAGAATTGTAATAACCAAACCAAAGAAACTTCCGATAGCAAGACCTACTGAAGCATCACTGTTTGAAAATGCTGTAATAAAGTCTTTTCCTTTGAAAAATCCACCTGTGTAAATCATTCCAATTACACAACAAACCACAAGACATAAAATCGGAATAACAAGGTCGATTACTTTACCTTTCGAGCTACCCTGCTCATCTTCCTGAATGTTCTGTGTTCTATCGCCCATTGAAAATAAGTCACCGTTGTGAGCGTTCTTCTCATGTTTTGCCATTGGGCCGAATTCAACTTTTAAAAGAACCATAGAAACCATCATTACAACAGTTAAAATTGCATAAAAGTTATAAGGAATGGCTCTTACAAATAAAGTTAAGCCGTCCTCCCCTTTTACAAAACCACTTACTGCTGCCGCCCATGAAGAAACCGGTGCAATAATACAAACCGGTGCTGCTGTTGCATCTATTAAATATGCAAGTTTTGCACGTGATACGTTATGCTTGTCAGTTACCGGACGCATTACACTACCAACTGTAAGACAGTTAAAATAATCATCAATAAAAATCAAAACACCCAATAAAATAGTTGCAAGCTGTGCACCTGCTTTTGTTTTAATATGCTCGCTTGCCCATTTTCCAAATGCTGCCGAACCGCCGGCCTTATTCATCATAGCAACAATAGTTCCCAAAATAACAAGGAATATTAAAATACCTACGTTGTATGAATCTGTTAAAACACTTACAAATCCGCCATTGTCATCTCCGAAAGCATGGAGTATTGTTCTTTCAACATTGCCACCGCCATAAAGAACAGCACCAACAACAATACCTATAAACAATGAACTGTAAACTTCTTTAGTTATTAACGCCAGTGCAATAGCTACAACCGGTGGTAATAACGCCCAACCTGTAGAAAAAACTACAGGGGAATACTTTGCCTTGTCTGCGCCTAAAACAACTGTGGCACAAACAACCACTAAAAGTGCTGAAACACAAAAAAGTGCCATAAGCCTTCTAGCTGTTAAACCTTTTCTTTTTTCCATAATGTTTTTTAGTCAAATTAGCTTTAACTTTCTCCTCCGTTTTCTATTTTTTACCTTTGCCTTTTTATATTATCACTTTTTTATTAATAAGAAAATTGTTAAAAAGGAATTTATGTGTTTTTCCTAAAGTTACCTGTTTCATAACTAGCTCCTTTCATTTAAAAACTCAAGAAAACCTCTGCAACCTTTCTCTACGTCCTCGTATGTAGCGTCAAAATTTCCTGTGTACCAGGGATCTGCAATATCTCCTGTCTCCCCTGCAAATTGCAAAAGTTTATAAACTTTTCCCTTATAATCATTTCCAACAATACGTGCAATATTTTTCATATTAGCACTGTCCATGCCGATAATATAATCGAATTGGTCATAGTCTGACTTTTCTAAATGTCTTGCCTTGTGATTGCCACAGTGAATGCCAACCTGCGCAAGTTTTTTTCGTGTACCCGAATGCACACCGTTGCCGATTTCTTCGAAACTGGTTGCCGCCGAGTCAATATAAAATTGTTCTGCCATTCCTGCCTGCTCTACCATGTGCTGAAGCACGTACTGCGCCATGGTTGAGCGGCAGATGTTGCCGTGGCAGATGAATAGTATTTTTATCATCAATTTTCTCCAATCATAAACCATTTTATCTGTAACTTATAACTAATTTCCTATATTCATGTGTTTCGACAATAATTTCTTTAATTCATATTATTTAACATATTTTCTAAACACTCTAGCAAATATCTGTGCTTTATCAATAGTTTCATTCATTAATTCATCATAATTTGAATGGTCATCAAAATTTAATCCCTCTATACGATGCATTATTCTTGATGCCTTTTTGTCATTTAATCTCTGCCAATCAAGATTTAATCCTAGTTCCTGCTCAATTTTTTCTTTGTTGGCATATAGCTTGTCAAACAATTCTTTATCATCATTTATATACAACTCAACTCCAATACATCCTTCTTTATTAACAAGGCTTATGCTGACATGTGCTCCACTGATGCCAATTGCAACATCATACCAATGGTCTGTTGTTGCCTTTCTTACATTAAATGGTTTGCCTCGTTCTATGAGAATTTCATTAAATCTAGTCCAAAATATTAACCTTTCTGATTGTGATTTATTTAGTTCTCCCGAACCCATTTGCACCTTTGCATTTTTTATAAAATCGTTTGGTTTTTCTACCACTTCAAATTTTGGTGCACACAAAGAATCACCAATTTTATATGCATGTATTTCAATTAAAAAGAAATTTATATTTTTATTTGTATTGTTGTTTAACCATTCAATAGCACTTCTATGTTCTTCCCTTGCCTCTTTAACAATCCAAACAATTACATTGGCATCCAAACCTGAAGCATATGTCACTATTTTACCCAGATGATCGTGATTTGAAGATTCTAATTGATTTTCAATAATTACTTTTTGATTTGTAGTTTCATCGCTAGCTACCAAATCACAACGATATGAGCCAACAAACACTTCTTTTTCTATATCAACAAGAGTTAATCCTAACACTTCATTAAGCAATTCAATGTTTTGCTCCTTAGCAAGCCAATTAGAAAAGTCATACTGTTCATGGTTCCACAATTCTCTTACATCTACTGCTTCTAATCTTCCCAATTTTTTCACTTCATTTTTCTCCAATTATTTATCATCACGTTACTTTCTAGTGTGTATTGTTCATTTTCTTTTTCATATCTAAATTAAAACCTATTTGCCAAAATCCCATATCAAGAATTTTCATTTGTGGATATGGAATATCTTCTATTTTCATTTTCATTCTAATTTTTTCTAATTGTTCCTCATTATGTTCATAAAAATCAACAAGTTGCATAATAGAGTTGATGCCATATTTTCCTATAGCGACTTTTCGATTTTTCACTCCCTCAATAAAATATCTATCATATGCTGGAACACATCCTATTGTTCCCATCAATATTTTTGTTATAAGTGTATCTGATAATTTACTTTTTATTTTGAATCCTTTTACCTTATGCCTAATCTCATCATAGTACGTATTCAAAAAAGATGTTATTTCCTGTAATAACTTTTGATTATGAGTCCTTCTTAAATCTTCACATCGAATTCCAACTAATGTATCATATTTTTCATTTAATAATTCTTTTACAACTGGAATATGTATTTTATAATCCTTTTGTAATAAAAAAGACGAACCGCGATACATCCCCCAACTTGCTAAATAAAAGGAAAGTTGCAAGCTCAAATAATCATAATCAATTTCTTTATTCCCGCGAACCTCTACAAAATGTGAATAGCAGTATTCCCATGAACGATACCTGCAGTTTTCATCACTTTTCAAATCATTATGAAATTTTGTTGCCGATTTAATAATTAACTCTATTGTACTCATATCAGGTACCACCTATTCTCCATTTTTTCTTAATTTGTACATCCTTTACAATTTCTTGTAATCTTATCCCTCAATTTTTCCACTGCATTTTAAATCCAGTTATGTAGCACAATCTTATTTTCTGCCCTATTTATAACGTCTTAGATTCTTCTCCTCTTTAATGTAGTTTCCAAAACAGGAACAAAATATTAATCAAATAGACCAAAACGTTCCTTAAGTGCTCTCTCATTTGCATAGCTTTCTTTTGCATTTTTGCTATCTTCATTTTTTAAAATAACAATTTCTTCAACATACCATTCCAATTTATTATTTCTCATGCACTCCTGCAATTGCAATTTTTCATTTTTTTCAAACTTATAAAACCATAAATCACTTGCATAATTTTGGTGAAAAGAGCTTTTACCGCTTACAAGTCCATACACCTTTTTTGATTCAACATTAATACCAAATTTTATATAGGAAAAACTATATTCACCTGTGGACCGTTTTCTCATTTTTTTAATAATATTTTTTCTATCTACATTATACAAAGGACAAACAACATTATCCAACCATTCATTTCGTTGTTTGTCATTTTTCCCCCATTTCGGTTTACTAGCGAAATCATAATCTTTTGTAGGAACGACAAGCACCCTATCTTTTCCATAACTCTTTATCATTTCTTGAATAATATATTCTTTACTTTTTAATTTAACCATCATATACCGCTTTCTTTATTACGTTTCTCCTACGCCACTGCATTTGCATTAACGCTCTCAATTATCTTTCTTATGCCCATCCATACATTCATATCGTCAAATATTTCCGACACCGTTCCTCTGTCTGTAAATGGCGATTCCTGTAGTACTGAAAAGTCTTTAAGCATTCCGTTATGTACTATATACTCAACAATCTGATTTACGAAATAAATCTGGCGACTGTTAAGATTTGTGTCCGACAGATACAGAGAAAATGCTTCTTTTGCAGCATTCATGTCAAGGCCTACTATTTCACGAACAAATTCACCTAACGGTTTGTTTCCAAACTCCTGCTCATAGTCCTGTTTTGTTCCGACTTCTTTCCACAAAATTTCTTCAAGTGCAGAAATGTCTGTACTTGTTAGTGGCTTGTTGGTTCTCAACTTTGATATAACCAAGTTATCTTCATGCTGTCTTATATAAAATTCTGCTTTTTCTTTGTAATTCTTTAATTCGTCATTTTCAAGTTCAGATTCGTTCCATTCTGTTGACAATATCTCATCTGTAAAATCTGTTTCATATTTTGCTCCAATTACTTTTGGCAAATATTTCATCAAATCTCTAAGTTTCTCTCTTATGTGCTCAAACTCATTTATTCCTGCGTTTTCAACATAATCTGTGTGCAATATTTTGTTTAATAAATCTGCTTCTGCCTGAATTTCAGGTATATTTGCCACACTTGCGATTCCTGAAACTTTTTTGAACAAATCTCCTCTTGCCCTTGTGTACTTTTTACCTACCAAATATGCCAATTCTATTCCATACATTAATGCATCAAATCTAACTGCACTAACATCCTCTGTCTCTGCCAACATTAGTGGAGCTAATTCTTCTTTTACAATAAGTGTATCTTCAAAGGTTAAGCTTTGATAATTATTTTCATCTGAATATAATTCAACATATTTTAAATGTTGCCTTACATTAAAATTTTCTCTATGTAATTCCCTTGTTTTTTCACTCATTTGTTCAACCAGTTTTTTTCTGTACTCAATCAATCTGTCTGTTTGATATTCTATATCCTGCAATTTATAAGATATTTCAAATTTCAAATTAAAAATTGCGCCTTGGAGTGGCATTGTATTTGCGTTAGCTTTTCCTTTATTCATTCTGAAAAATTCGAAATTTCCACAAAAATCAAATATGTAAAATTTATTTTTATCCTCTCCATCAATTAGCCCAGGGCACAATCTTGTTCCTCTACCAATCATTTGCCAAAACTTTGCCTTGCTCATAACTTTCTTGAAAAAAACAAGATTAACTACTTCAGGAACATCAATTCCTGTATCCAACATATCTACAGAAATTGCAATCTGTGGCATTTTTTTAGGGTCAGAAAATTCATCAATAGCACTTTGAGCATAATTAATATAGTTGTCAATTACCTTTGCATAATCAGGCAAATGTGGATATTCTTTATTAAAAACTTCCAATATCTTCTCTGCATGGTCATGATTTTTTGCAAATATAATTGTTTTACCCAAATTCTGTCCGTAATCAATTTTTATTCCTTCATTCATAAGAATATTTAAAACTTTTTTGATTGTGTCCTCATTAAATAGCCATGTATTGAGGGCTGATGATTCAATTCGCTCCGGTGCCTTTTCACCACCAAAAGTCTCCTCATAAGCTTCCTTTTCCTCTTCTGATAATTCATCGTAGACAATACCCTCTTCTAAGAATTTTAGCTTTGACTCCACCGAAATGTAATCAACCAGATATCCATCCTTTACTGCCTGTGCTAAATCATATCCGTAGGTTGGGATTCCCTTTTCCAAGTTAAAAACTTCATAAGTATTTTTTTCAATTTCATCCTTTGGTGTTGCTGTCAAGCCAACCAAAGGTGCGTCAAAATACGAAAAGATATCCTTATATTTGTTATAAATTGATCTATGTGCTTCATCACAAATTACCAAATCAAAGTGTCCACATGTAAATAACTTTCCGTTATCATCACTAATCGAATCAATACAATTCATCATTGTTTGATATGTAGAGAAAACACAATGTGCATTATAATTATCTTTCTCCTCTACTAAATTAGTGCAGGATAAGTTAGGTAATAAATTCACAAAATTTCTTTTTGCCTGAGTAACCAAAGAATTTCTATCTGCAAGGAACAGAATATTTTTAATCCAACCAGCTTTTAAAAGCACGTCACATAAAGCTATGACTGTTCTCGTCTTTCCTGAACCTGTAGCCATAACTAATAATGCTTTTCTTTTATTTTTCTTATCAAAGCTGTCACAAACAGCACGAATCGCTGATTCCTGATAGTAACGTCCAGCAATGTTTTTCTCTACTGAAATATACTTAAGACTTGTCCGCATAGTCAAAAGATTAAACCATTTTTCTAAATCCCTTTTTGAATAAATCACAGAACATTTTCTCTCCGGATACTGTCCGTCAATAATATGTGTTTCGAACCCATTAGTCAAAAAGATTACCGGTCTGCGTTTATATTTACGTTCCAAAATATCTGCATATAATTTTGCCTGTTGACGTCCCTTTGATACATCAACACAAGTTCGCTTTGCTTCTATTACAGCTAATGGCTTGTGCATATCATCGTATAGTACATAATCTGCATAGCCGACTTCTGACTTATTTGGCATTCCTGAAAGTTCCACTTCATTGAGCCAATCCTTGCCTTCCGTCCATCCTGCATCTCTAAGCATTGAATCAATGTATAACTTTCTTGTTTTATATTCTGACAAATCTAATGGTTTTGGTACATAAGCAGTCTGCTGCTCCTGTCTGCGCGCAGATAATTCTTCTTTTAAGGCTTCATTTTCCTTAATCAGTTTCTTTAAGTTAATCTCTTGCTTTTCAACCTTCTTCTGTTCTTCTAAAAGTTTTTCCTTTGCATCTGATTTAACAGCTTTGGAAGATTTGATTTTGCTAATTCTGTCTTGGATATACGATTTGTTAAAAATATGTTCTTCATAATTCGTCGAATAACAACAAGAAACAAAATCAAGAAAAATGGCAAGATTTTCAAGGCAAAGCATTGCCTCATCTCTGCCTAATTTTTTGTTAGTATGAGCCACATCATTACCACATCTTCGAATATATTCCATTCTTTTCAAAACATCGGTTGGAACCAAATCTTCGAACTGTTCCGACTTCATTAAACTGTATAAATTGTCTTTGTATGGCATTTCTAACTCATCATCAACAGAGTACATCCATTTTACGGCAAACTCCATCGCTCTACGGCTATTAAGAATACTAGCCCCAGAGTCCATTAAGATAATTTTTTCAGCAGATATGGCTGTGTCTGCAAAGGTTGAAAATTCTGATTCTTTCTTTAGGTAATCAAAATTAGTTATCATATAGTACCCTCCCCATTTTTCCGTTCATATTTATATATATATTGTACTACAAATTGTGAGTAAAATCGCTATGTTTTTGAGTTGGTTTTCAGAGATAACTTTTGATTTGTCGACTTGATGGACGAAGTCGGCAAACTGATTTTGTAATTCTATTGGTGGAATCATAACATCAATATTTTTCAATAAAAAGATTTTAAATTCTGCAAAAGTTGAACCTGAACCAAGTTTAGGATATTCAACCAATGTTTTCGCTCTCATAAAATATTCTAAATACTTTGTATTAAATATATTTCTATCTGGAGAAATGCAAAGGACCCTACCATCTTTATAATAAAACGGTTCATCTGTATCCACCATCCAAACCTGACCTTTATTGCAAATGGATGGCATTAGCAAATCTCCTTTCTGTGGTTTTGTATCGTCATTTGCAATATTGCAATAATGCTTCTCTGAGATATAGTATGGATTTGCTGGTTTTAAACCATTTGCCAATTCACATATCTCTGTTCCTCTGTAAAATGGAATTCCCCTTTCAACAAACTCCATAGTAAATACCCTATGACTTGAGCCTATATTTGCAACCTCTCCAAGTTTTTTAGCCTCATACATATAGTCTCCAGTTGACACATTACCAAACATCTCGACAAATCGGGCTTTGATAAGGTCATCCAACTTTGTTAATTCCTTTTTTCTATAAGTAATAATTTGTCCTAAATTGTCTAGGATATTTGTTATTCTCATCTGCTCATGCTCATCGTCATCGAAAAGAATTTCTAAATTCCCTAAATCACTTTTTTTAATATTGGGCATGCAAGCTCCCGACCGTAAATTTTGTATTCCATTCTGTTGACTCTTTAACGCATAATACAAGTACTTTGTATTCTCAACAGTATTATAAAGGTAATAACAATGTGCACCGCACCAAAAAGGATACATCATATAATTTATATATCCGCAAGAATTTCCTCCTTCACTAATCGTAATTGTATTAGCTTCACAGTTTGTTTTGTTTGTTCTTCCTGAAGGATTTATTCCACCATTTAAATAATCGTATTCTCCGTCGTCTAATAAATCTTCTTTATTTATCTGTTTTCCTTTTGAGTACAAGGCAATATCTTTTAGTTTCACTTTTTGTATCATCTACATCATCCCTACAAATCCGAATTTAATTTGTTGTTTTCTTTAAGCTATATATCTCCTATGGGATGCTTTTACATTATTTTGATTTACAATTGCATATTGCATAGTTGTATCTATTTGTGAATGTCCTAGTATTTTTTGTACCTGTTCTATAGGCATACCTTTGTCGATGGCTCTTGTCGCCATAGTTCTTCTAAACTTGTGAGGATGGATTTTTTCTAAGTTCAGTAATCTTCCTAATTCACGTATTCGTATCTCTACACCACTTATTTTCAATCTGTCATAAGGTGCATTTAGTGTTACAAACAACGCTGGATTATTATCCTTTCGGCTGTCTATATAATTTTTTAAATGTATCTTGGATTTTGCGTCAAAGTAAACTTTTCTTTCCTTATCACCTTTTCCAAACACAATACATTCTCTTTCAGAGAAATTTATATCTTCAATATTTAATTTTACAAGCTCACCGACTCTAATTCCCGTTGAATAAAGTAAATCTATCATGGCTGTGTCACGCAAATTTTTACAATTATCACGTATTTTTTCTATTTCTTCATCAGTGATTACGTTCTTAACAGCTTTTTTAGTTTTTATTTTATGTATTCGTCTCATAGGACTTTTTAAAATATAATCTTCTTCCTCAAGCCACGAAAAAAAACTGGAGATATTTCTTCTTATATTATCTACAGTTGTTTTTCCACAATTATTTATTTTTTGATAATCTACAAGATACTCTCGCATTCGTTCTGTAGTAATCTTCCTTATTGGATTCTGTACATTTTTGAGCAAATGCTCTATGGTCACTTTATAATATTTTATAGTGCGCTCCGAACATCCTTCAATTTGTTTTGCCTCCAAAAACATCTTCAAATATTCATAATTACTTATGTTTTTCTTCTCTAAAGAATTATCTGACAAATGTTTAAGTAAAACTTCCTGTAATTTTTTTAGTTGTGCTGTATTTAACACTTCTGCCATTTCGTTAATTATTTCTACAAACTTTTCTTCCATGTGGTATACCTCTTTTTCTTTTTTTCCGAAGTATACCACTTATTAATTACTATCCAAAATATTTCTGCATTAAGCTATCAAATAAAAGTTGTGCCTCATCTAGTGCTTTTTGCACTGCAACTTTTGATTTGTCGACTTGTTTTGCAAATTGAACATAAGCTTTTTGTTTTTCTATTGGTGGAATAATAAGTTCTATTTCTCTTAAGTCCTGCATATTCAACTGAATCAGAGTAATCCCTTTTGCTTTTCTCTTTATATCATCGTTAATATGCTTACTATCTAAAATGTATTTTAAGAACTCAAGCACCATAACATCTTCTTTCGTTCTAATTGGAACAATTCCTCTACCTACATTGCACCCTTTAAATTCTTCTCCAACTATACATGTCTCCGCAATATTTGCTCGAACAGTAATAAGCATTTCTCGACCTTTTAATATTGTTTTTTTGTATTTGTTAGATATTTTCTCTGTAGTTTTCTTTAATTCTTCCAACTTTGGAATTCGATTAACAATATCTACTGGTCTAAATACTGGCACTCCATCTTTCTGATCATCACCCGTTTGCACAATCCCATATGAAATAGTGCAATCATCTGTTACAATCTCTTGAAGCTGTTTCTTGTTCCATCTCATTGGATTATCTACTGCATCACCGAACATCTCGACAAATCGGGCTTTGATAAGGTCATCCAACTTTGTTAATTCCTTTTTTCTATAAGTAATAATTTGTCCTAAATTGTCTAGGATATTTGTTATTCTCATCTGCTCATGCTCATCGTCATCGAAAAGAATTTCTAAATTCCCTAAATCACTTTTTTTAATATTGGGCATGCAAGCTCCCGACCGTAAATTTTGTATTCCATTCTGTTGACTCTTTAACGCATAATACAAGTACTTTGTATTCTCAACAGTATTATAAAGGTAATAACAATGTGCACCGCACCAAAAAGGATACATCATATAATTTATATATCCGCAAGAATTTCCTCCTTCACTAATCGTAATTGTATTAGCTTCACAGTTTGTTTTGTTTGTTCTTCCTGAAGGATTTATTCCACCATTTAAATAATCGTATTCTCCGTCGTCTAATAAATCTTCTTTATTTATCTGTTTTCCTTTTGAGTACAAGGCAATATCTTTTAGTTTCACTTTTTGTATCATCTACATCATCCCTACAAATCCGAATTTGGATTTCCTTTCTTTTTTTAATTTGCACATATTCCAATAATATAATTTACAAATGCTGAACAGGCTACAAGCATAAACTTTGCCTCTTCAAACGTAGCTTTACCCTGTTCTAAAAATTTTGCATCTCTTATTCCACTTGCATCACTTGTGTAACCATATAACGAGCTAAATGCTGCTTCTAATGCTGGATGTATATTTACGCCATTATCCTTTAATTTTTTTAGCATTTTGCCTAATGTTGCATTCTTTCCTTTTTCTTCTGTTACAATAGAGCAAATTGCTTCAACAGCACTAATACTCTCTTTTATAGAATTTTCATAATCTGGATTTTCCCTATCCGAAATCAATACATTTGCTTTTGAAATATGTTCTCTTACTGGTTTATATTTATTATGTACTGCTTTGTCTATTGATTCTACTTCATATTTATCACTTATAGGTACAATTATCTCATCAATAAATCTATACCCAATATATTCTCTTTCAAAAATACTATTAACGTATTCATATATCGATATTCCTGTATAACCAGCATACCTAGTGTAGTAGTTATTATATTTTCTATTTTTTAAATAATCATCCCAATACTGAACCACAGCTTCTATTAGAGTTAGTACCTCATCATATTCTCCACTATGAACAGTGTCATTTATAAGTTTAAAGACTCTATCAACATTCTCATAACTTCTCGTATTTACAGGCAAAGAATATATTTCTCCTTTAACAAATCTAAGAAATTTTTGAATTCTATCCTCTGTATAATATACTCTTGCTCCAAATACTGCTGTATATATCTCATTAATCATATTTTCCAGTTGAATTCTAGTTCTTTCGTCAAAATCCTTTAGTTGTATTTCTGTATTCTCAGCCCTTATCGCATTTCTATCTGAAAAGCCACCTCGTCTACTTACTTTTATCATTTTTCTACTCTCCTAGCAATTTCTCTAATTCATCTATTTCCTTGCCAATTTCCACTTCCAACTCACGAATATTAGCCATTATTTCTGATGTCGGTGGATATTCCACAGGTATATATTCTATTTCTTTATATTTATTTATGCTCAAGTCATAATCATTGTCTACAATATCCTGCTTGGGAACCATAAATGATTTATCCGTACGTTTTCTTTCTGCCTCTTTGTCAAGATTTTTAAACCTTTCGATTATATCCGGAATATCATTTTCTTCTATTGGTGAACGTTTATCATCCAAACTGAATCCATCTACTGTCATATCATAGAACCATACATCATTTGTTCCACCATGTTCTGTTTTTGTAAAAATCAAAATAGCTGTTGATACTCCTGCATATGGTTTGAATACTCCTGAAGGCATTGAAATAACAGCTTCCAATCTTTGATTCTCAACAATTTCTTTTCTTATTGATTTATGTGCTTTTGATGAGCCAAATAAAACTCCATCAGGTACAATACATGCACATCTTCCCCCTGTTTTTAACATTCTTATAAATAAAGCTAAAAACAAAAGTTCTGTTTTCTTTGTCTTACAAACTTTTAATAAATCTCCCGATACAGATTCTGCGTCAAGACTTCCCTTAAATGGTGGGTTTGCTAAGATTAGCGAATACTTTTCCTTGTCCTCATTTTGGTCTGACAAACTGTCTCTGTATTCAATAATCGGGTTATCAATACCATGTGTCATCATATTCATAGCACCTATACGAAGCATTGTTCTATCCATATCATATCCATGGAACATGTTATTCATATAATGTGCCTTTTTCTGCTTATCGAAGAAAATCTCTTCCTTTCTGTTATTTTTAAGAAATTCTCCAGCCTCTACAAGGAAACCTGATGTACCACACGCCGGATCACAAATCACTTCATCCGCTGTTGGATTCATAAGCTCCACCATCATTTTAATTATGTGTCTAGGTGTTCTAAACTGTCCATTACGTCCTGATTGGGCAATTTTTGAAAGTAGGTATTCATATACGTCGCCTCTTACATCTGAACTTTGCATATCATTCATTAATGCATAAATTTCATCCAACGAGTCAACAACCTTTGACAAAACAAGTGGAGTTGGCAACTTGAAAATGGCATCATCCATATATTTTGAATAGGCACTGTTTTTATCACTATGCAATGTCTTTATAAATGGGAAAACCCATTCCTGCATTACTGTGTACATTTTATCAGCTGGGAAATCATGAAAAACAGACCACTTCAACTGTGTTCCGTCAATTGTTCTTTCTCCGATTTTAACCTGTTCGCCAAAAATACTTTCATATGGCAAGCCCAACATTTCGCTGTCTTTTGCCTTCTTATTGTCTGAATCATCCAAATCATGAATAAACATTAAGTATGTTATCTGTTCAATTACTTCAAGTGGATTTACCAAACCACCCGCTGCAAAAATATCCCATAATCCATCAATCTTGTTTTTTAATTCACCTGTAATCATTTATTCCTCCACTTTCCACACGTATTTTGTGTAACGACCTCCGCCGATTTTTTCTATTTCGCCGCTTTTTAATAAATCTGCTAAAGCTCTCTGTATTGTTGTGTCGCTTATATCCGGATTCATTTCCATCAATTCTGACTTTGTTATTGTTCCTATATGATTTTTGATAATTTCACGAATTCGATCTGCTTTTGACAAATTTGGATTCGTCAGTAATTGCACTCTATCCTCAAACTCTTTGTATGCATTTATTATTACGCCCAGCATATAATTTACAAAAGGCTTATAATTATTTTCATTTTCGTGCCAATTCATAGAGCTATCCTGAAGTACTTCATAATAAGTTTCTTTTGATTTTTCAATTATTTTTTCTATACTAATATATTTGCCAACAATAAATCCTGACTGATACAGCAACAACAGTGTAAGCAATCTACTCATTCTCCCATTCCCATCATTAAATGGATGAATGCATAAAAAGTCTAAAACAAACATCATATTAAGTACTAACGGATCAACCTCATTTTTCGCCTCTCTAAATTGTTTACACAATTCTTCCATCGCAGAAGGTGTTTCCCACGCTGGAACAGGTCTGAATCTCACCTTCTCATTACCTTCTAAATCAGTCTCTCGAATAATATTGTCAGAAGTCTTAAACATTCCACCATCTACATTTTCTAAAAATTTATACAAATTTCTATGCAATTGCAAAATGTAATTTACATTTACCGGAATATAATCATAATTTTCATGAATTATATTTAGTACTTCTCTATATCCTGCTATTTCAGCCTCATTACGGTTTCGTGGTGTTGTTTTTTCCTGTGCTAGATTCTTCAATCTATCATCGGAAGTCGAAATTCCTTCAATCCTATTTGACGCTTCCGTACTTTGAATTTTTGCAATTTCTACCAGCTCATTTAATTCGTCCTTATGTGCTTCGATAAATAGTCTTTGTTCTCCCTTATACTCATTGATAAGAGTAAGCTTTTTAACTATTTCCGGAGTTAGTAATTTGTGCCACTTTTCTTTGTAACTATAATTTCTCATTTAATTACCTCATCGACGTTTTAATTTAGTCATTATATTTAATTTTGACTAAATTGATAGTATTATTTTACTAATAATTAATTTCGTGGTCAAGGGTTTGAATTTATTTCAATAAATTATTTATATTATCTCTCCACAAAACTTTTAATCCTGCTTTTTAAATCGTCACTGAATTCTTCCAAATCATCAAGAGTGATTGCTCCCTCTAATAATAATGATATCATAATGTTAAACTGATTTGATCTACTCATATCACATTTAACACCACAAGCCTTCTTATCCTGCCCGATTCTTTTTTCCAACATCCAGAACTTTTCTGAAGCATAACCTTCTCCATTTAATAATTCTATGTATTCATTATTTAACCTTTCCATATATGCTTCCTGCCATTCTGGAATTTTTCTTTTAAATATTTTCCAATCTTTCTCTGAAAAATTTTCCACTGCTTACACCTCCTTGATTTTTATAATCTGCTATTGCGCAACTTGTTTAGCAATTGTTTTTTATTTGCTCTTTGAATTTGCAATCATTTTTATTTCTAGGTTTACGGTAGTTGAACCACATTTCCTGTTCCGGGTATATTAGAATCCCTCTTTTTTTATGAAGCATTTTGCAAATCATTTTGTTAAACTGCTTTTTCATGTAGTCCTTATCTTTACTGCAAATTGGAATTATGTCTGTATAGCGCATAAGAAAGCCAACCCAGCCTTTCATTGCCAAATTAGTAGTCTGACTTATGATATAAAGGCGACCTCTTCCTGTTTTTTTTACAGCCGTACGGGCAGCTGTGTTGTCTAGTCAACAACATGTTGTTAATTATCTTTTTTCTATTGTAAATGTTGAATAAAGAATTTTCATTACATAACAAAGAATGTCACTTGCCATATTCTACGAGCAGATTATGTATTACCGCCAAATAATTTCACATTAAATAAAAAACTTCAGCTAATATTCTGTCCTATTTTAGACATATTATATTAACTGAAGTTTTTTATTTATCTTATATATTGTAATTTTTCTACTTATTTTTAGACATTTATTGTAACAGCAAATTGGGCATTTGAGCTATAATACCTTATTTACTCTTTTTGCTATATTACTACGTTTTATTTTTATTAAAACAATGTCTCCACACTTTTTATAATGCTTTCTTAATTGCATCTATTAATTCGTCATATGTTTCCAATGCTGGAAGTTCAGGATATTCTTTCTTAATTTCTTCTGTACTTCTGAATAAAAATCCTGCCTTGCTTGCCTTAATCATGCCAAGGTCATTGTGGCTGTCACCGCTGGCAATTGTATCATAGCCGATTGACTGTAATGCCTTAACTGTTGTAAGTTTTGAATTTTCTATTCTCATCTTAAATCCTGTAATTTCGCCATCATCAGCAACTTCTAATGAGTTACAGAAAATTGTAGGATAACCTAACTTTTTCATTAAAGGTCCTGCAAACTGTGTAAATGTATCACTGATAATAATTACCTGAGTCATTTCTCTTAATTCATCTAAGAACTTCTTTGCTCCTGGCATTGGATCAATCTTTGCGATTGTTTCCTGAATTTCCTTAAGACCTAATCCATGTTCTTTTAAAATATTTATTCTATAATTCATAAGCTTATCGTAATCAGGCTCATCTCTTGTTGTTCTCTTAAGTTCACTTATTCCTGTTTCCTCTGCAAATGCAATCCAAATTTCAGGTACTAATACTCCCTCTAAATCTAAACATACAATGTTCATTTCTCATTTCTCCTATCTGTTTATAAAAAAGTTTAAGGCACGCTGTACCGCAGATATTGTACCATAATTTCATTATTTTGTCTAAAATGCCAAATCCTTTGTCCAAAATATAAAGCCATTGTCATTTTGCTTTATAAACTAATGTTTACGTTAGCTTCCTAACATTTCTTTTACAAAATACTGTACAATTTTGTAAATAACACTTACTTTTTCACTATCACATACTTTCTTCCTGTTTTCTATATCTTCTTTGGTAATAGTCAAGTGCACGATAGTTTATTGCATCTTTTACTTCTTTAACAAAAATTGGATTAGTAACTATATCTATCATTTCATCTCGAAGAGCTAACGCAACTCCATCCTTTTTTACAAAAAAGCCTTTGCCTGATTCCTGTAAAAAATGAACCGGCATTTTAATGATTTTTTTAATATGCTCTTTGTCTGACATATTTTTATATTTTTCAAAAGAGAGGTTCTTTTCCAAATCCTTCCAATTGGTCCCTGTTCTAAAGAATTCCTTCCAACTTTCTAAAAGTTGTTGTTCTGTAACTTCCATAAGGACTTTATCTTTTCTAACAAATGCCATTAATACAGGCATTTTGTAAACTTTTGTCATGCTAGTATTCTCGATAAAACTAATAAATTCTCTTCCCATTCCCTGAGATAATTCATTTTCTTCCTGAGATAATTCGCCTAATTCTTCCCTATACTCAAGATATCCTTTAAAAGGATTATCTTTTGAATGTTTTATTGCTAACTGGTACACATCATCTTCCATATATGTAAATAATTCTATTCTTGATGGAGACTTTCCTAGCAAGCCCTTCACTCTAAAATATTCATTTTTAATTCTGTCTTTAAGCTTTGCTTGCTTTTTATCTATTTCTTCAAATAAATCAAGTAACTTCATATCAAAATCTATCAGGCAATCATCCGGTAAATTAGAACGGTCTGCCGGATTATAATGTCCATTTTCAGATATTGTTTTCTCTGTGAGTAAAAATCTTACCCTACCGGCTTTTTCATAGTTTCCGATAAAATCTAATACATTAAGATACTCTTTTCCACGACTTCTTCTAAGTCCACGCCCTAATTGTTGCAAAAATACAATTGGAGACTCAGTTGGACGTAAAAACATTACCATATCAACTGAAGGTATATCCACACCTTCATTAAACATATCAACTGAAAAGATTACTTTAATTTCACCCTTAAATAATTTTTCAATTGCTATTTCTCTTTTTTCTGAGTATGCACCAGCAGCATTGCTATAAACAGCCACAGAAGGAATTCCTCTTTTGCAAAACTCTCCTGCCATTTCCTCTGCATGTTGTCTTGAGCAACAAAACCCCAGTGCTCTTTTTGAACCATACTTGCAATAATATTTATAAATTAAATCATGACGATGTACATTTCCAATATATGTTTCGTTTAATTCTTTCTCATCATATTTTCCACGTACAATATGTATCTTTGAATAATCTGTATCATCATAGATTCCGTAATAATGAAATGGTACAAGTATCCCCTTGTTTATAGCCTCTTGTAATGAAATTTCATATGGAACATTATAATCACAAATTTCATATATATTTTTACCATCCATTCTTTCAGGCGTAGCTGTAAGTCCCAACAAAAATTTAGGTCTGAAATATTCTACAATACGAAGATACTGGTTATTTACTGAATGATGAAATTCATCAACTACTATATAATCAAAATAATTTGGTTTGAAATATTTTTCATTTAGGTAACTTTGCTTTCCTAAACTTGCAACAGATGCAAATATAACAGACTTATCTGTGCATTTTTCCTTTCCACTAAAGAATCCATAATCTTCCGACTTTCTTACATTTTTAAACGAAACTGCTGCCTGTTTTAGAATTTCTTCTCTATGTGCCACAAAAAGAACCCGCTTGAATTTTTTAGAATCAAATGCTGCAAGATAAGTCTTTCCCACACCGGTTGCAGCTACAACTAATGCTTTTGTTGCCCCTTCAGTTCTTGTATCTTCTAACGCACACAATGCCTCTATTTGCGCCCCTCTTGGTTCATACATAACTCTTACATTGGTGTCAGCCGGCTCCTCCATAATTTCATATTTTTCTAAATCCTTTGATACTGCCGGTCTGTGCCAATTTTTAGAATATCTATGTAATTCTTCATCATCAACTATAATTGAATGATTGTTAAATAAATCTTCGAAAGTATGAAAAAATTTTAAATAATTCTTCTCATCTTTTTTGCTACTAAATCTGTAATTCCATTCAATTCCTGAGGTTAGTGCACTTTTAGATATATTTGATGAACCAATATAAATTTCGCTATGTTCTTTGTAATGAAAAATATATGATTTAGGATGAAATGAACGATTCTTTTCATTATAAAATCTTAAATCCACTTGAGTTCCTAATTTTTTCTTTATAAGATATAATGCTGATGGCTGAGTAATTCCAAGATAGTTACCTGTTAAGATTCTGATTTTAGCCCCTCGTTCCAAAGCCTTTTCTAAGTCTTTTAAAAGCATTTTCACCCCTGACTCCATCAGAAAGGATACTATAATATCCACAGTTTCTGCTTTTTCTATACTTAATGCCAGCTGATTATACAAATACATTCTCTTGTTTCTATCACCTGTCATTACATCTGTAGAATAATTATGAACATCGTGATTTATTAAATCTTTCGCAAGATTATGTTCAACCATTTTTCTCCATCCCTTCCTTTTCGTACATCATTAGTTATCCAACATTCTTCTATTTGTAACTCTTCAATATCTTTAATAAATTTTCTAAATTCCTCTACAGTAAAATCTACAAAAAATCTTCCATTTCTTACACCTTCAAAATCACCGTATTTAAATGAAGTATATATAATTCCATTGTTCTTTAAAGCTTTTGACATTTTTTGAAAAACTAATTTTAATTCATTTTTTGATAAATGAAGAATAGATGAACATGCCCAAATACCATCATACTTATTCTCTTCATTTAAATCCTTAAAGAACATGTTCTTAATTTTCATTCCTGTATAATCGCTTGCTATTTTGCATAACTCTAATGAACCATCTATTCCTTCAACCTTCATTCCCTGTTTGGCAAAATATTTTGTATCCCTTCCTGAGCCACAACCGAAATCCAGAATATAGTCTCCCTTGTTAAGTAAATTCAAAAACTTATCCTGGGTTTCCTTAAAGTCTACACTAACTGTTCCTTTTACGAACTCTCTCGCATTTTTATTATAAAACTCTATAGTTTCTGATACATCGTTTTTCATATTATCCATATATTTTTATTCCATCCTTTAGTATTTCCTCTGTTAATTCTATATTATTATTTAATTGATTAATGTCCAAAACATCAACTTTCTTATTCAATTTTAAACGTATTTCCTCAACCAATCCATAAAACTTTAATCCCTTAACATTTGCAGAAATTAACAAATCCACATCGCTAGTTGGTTTTGCTTTTGCATAAGAGCCAAATAGATAGCAGAAATTAACATCTCTTAATTCTTTTAATTTATTCATTTTGCACCTCTGTCTTAACATTAGTGCAAAAATTTGCACTTTGCCAATCATAGGGTGTAAAAATTGCACTTTATCAGTTATACAAATGTAATTCATTCTTATTTTCCTGCTTTATCTTATCCCAAAAGTTCCAGCAATTCTTCCTTATTAAAACTTGCACTTCCTATACTTTCTCCACCAAGTACCTTATCAGCCAATTCCTGTTTTCGTTCCTGTAAATTAACAATCTTTTCTTCTATTGTTCCTTTTGTTATAAGTTTATAAACGTTCACAACATTCTTTTGACCAATACGATGCGCCCTATCTGTTGCCTGATTCTGAACAGCCACATTCCACCATGGATCATAATGTATAACAATATCTGCTGATGTAAGATTAAGTCCTGTTCCCCCTGCCTTAAGAGAAATACAAAATACAGATGTATCATCAAAGTTAAACTTTTCAACCATTTTAGCTCTTTCTCTTTTGTCAGTAGAGCCTGTTAATGTGTAAAAGCTTATCCCCTCCTTAATCATTCTCTTCTGTAAATTTTCAAGCATTGATGTAAACTGGGAAAACAGCAAAATCTTATGCCCATTCTCTGTTGCATTTTTTATTAACTCAATACACATATCTGCTTTTGCCGATTCACCTTTGTACTTATCAAATAAAATTGCCGGGTCACAACATAGCTGACGCAGTTTTGTTAATTCAGCAAGGATTTGAATTTTGCTTGTATTAAATTCTACATCATCAGTTTTCTCAAGCATTAATTTCATCCGTTTAACATGGGCATCATAAAGTTTTTGTTGCTCACCCTCTAATTTCACATACATATTTTCTTCTACCTTATCCGGTAAATCTTTTAGTACTTCTTTCTTTAATCTTCTAAGTATAAAAGGGCTTATCATTTTCTGTAATCTTACCATTGTTTCCTGGTCGTTATCCCTTACAATAGGTTGCTCAAATTGTTCTTTATATCTTTTATAATTAAACAAAAATCCGGGCATTAAAAAATCAAACTCACTCCACAATTCACTAAGTCTGTTTTCAACCGGTGTTCCTGTAAGTGCAAGTCTGAATGTTGCATTAATAAGTTTTACTGCCTTAGCTACCTGTGTTGTACTGTTTTTTATATATTGTGCTTCATCAATTATCTCAGCAAAGAATTCCATATCTCCATAAACTTCAATGTCTCTTTTTAGCAAATCATATGAAGTAACAAGAATATCTTTTTTGCCTGATTCCATAATCATTTCATGTCTTTCATCCACATTTCCGGATACCGTTTTAACAATTAAATTAGGAGCAAATTTTTCGAATTCACTTTTCCAATTGTAAACAAGGGATGCGGGACAAACTATTAATGTTCGTTTATTTTCAGACTTTTTTGCCTTTTCCATTTCAGATAAAATAAAACAAATTACCTGAAGGGACTTTCCCAGTCCCATATCATCTGCCAATATTCCTCCAAAACCATTTTCATGCAAAGCTTTTATCCATCTAAAGCCTTCCTTTTGATAGTTTCTCAAAATACCGTTAAGACTTTGTGGTATTTCAAAATCATATTCCTCCACACTTTTTATACTATTGACTAAATTTCTAAAGTCCGGACTTTTATTTGTTTTAAGAAATTCTTCGTCCTTAATCTGCTCATCTAAATATAATGCCCTGAATTTTGGCACCTTAACAGTCCCTTTTTTCATTTCCCTGTCAGTTAGTTGTAAATTATTTTTTATGATAGAAAGTCTGTCTAACTGCTCATTATCTGCATAGAATATGTTTCCGTTTTTTAACTTGTAATACGTTTTCTTTCTGTCATATCTGCAAATCAAATCTACAAGTTCATCCATTGACATTTCATCTGATGTAATATTTAATTCCAGTAAATCTCCTGAAAGAGAAATTCCTACAGTTGTTTTTGCCGACCGAACTACCTGCAATTTCTTTATTGCATCGGATACGAAAACCTCACCAACCTGCTGTAATCTTTCGATTCCTTTTGTTAGCAATAAATATAGTTTTTCCTCATCATTATCTAAAACCATTAATTTATTTTCATTATCATAAGCATTACTTACAGTTTTGATAATATCTGATACTATTTTCTCTGTTTGTAAGTCTCTAAGTGCCACATTTTCCTGATCAAATACAGAATATTCATTCTCACCATAAATTGCCTGTGCTTTAAATGTAATCATATCTTCCTGTGGCATATCCAAATATGTTTTTAATTCAGGTTTTGTTACAACGTATTTACTCTCATCAAAATCTACTAATTCCACATTGCAACATCCTTTTATTTTAGGTAACAGAATATTGCAGAAAGAAGGTAAATCTTCTTTGCTTACATAAATATCGCCTGCATATTCATCTGCACAAATCATTAATTCATCTAAAAGTTTCCAATTTTCTAAAGGTTCCATGTAAACACAATTTTCTTTAAATATCATATATTTATTGTTACCTTTATATGCAAACAATTGCTGAATTTTTATATTTGCACCGCTATCATCACCTTGTATTTTTAAATCAAAGCTGGCATTTTCATTAAAGCTCTCTTTTGCCACTTTATACGTTGTTTTGGCACCATCTACATCTAATGCGAATTCTTTATATTCAGTTGCCATAAGAAACTCTTCAAGACTGTTCTCGTCTAATGGAATATGTCTGACCTTTTGATAAGTATTTCCATAAAATCCAAATATAGAATATGTATTTTTGTTTCTGGCAACCCAATCCTCAATGAACTTTACCATCTTTCTTGAGTCAGGCGAAAACGCCTCCATTATATGAACAAATTCCAAATTTTTTCCATAGGAATGATTTTCTTTTTCTTTTATGTTTTTGACAAATTCAATTAAATCTTTTAAAACATACTTTTTATCTGTTCCAATTTTAAATTCAACAGACATTCGTCTGTACCCTTCCATTGAAAGAAATGGTTCTAACTCTATTTTTCCATACAAATCTCCATTTAGAATTGGTAACATTTTCTCATTTGTGTATTGGGCTAAAATGTTTTTAAGTAATGGATTAGTTGCAACTTTTATTCCTTTAGTAATTCCCTGCATATTTTGTAACTTATACAATGCTTCTTCCTTTGATGTAAATTTCTGTATCTGATTTTCACATTGATTGTTATATTCAAAAGCTACTGCTACACAATGCTTGCACATAGCATAATAACTTTCTGCAGCAGGACATGAACAATCTGATGCCATAATATCTCCATCCTCAGCATCTACTTCTAATTCTATGTCATATATATTATGTCCACTACCTTTAACATCAGCATGTATAATAATCCAATCACCGTCTTCCTGAACATCAATATTTAAGACTTTTCCTCTATAATATAAATCTTTGCCTCTCTCATAAAATCGACTATTTGTACACGCTTTAATTGATTTTACATCTATCATCTATTTCTCCTGTTCACATCAATGTTCTGAACTCGTCTTTAGCAGACTCTACTGCTCCGCAATTCTTTTCGCCAAGTCCTCCAAATATTCCCATCTGTCCATTTTTTCCATTAAAAGATTTTCTGTTTCTTCTTTTGTCTCCATTAATTCTTTTAACTTAACAGAATTTGTTGCATTTTCATTCATCTCTTTATCAAGGCTTCCCAGCTTTTCTTCAAGATTAGCAATATCATCTTCTATGGTTTCATATTCCCTTTGTTCGTTGTATGAAAATTTTAATTTTTTATTTCTGTGTTTATAGTCATCTTTTTTTTGACTATTCGATGCTTCTCCTGTATTTTGGTTTCCATTCCCCTTAATACTTCCTGTGCTCTTTGCATTACCTATATTTGCAGATTGCACGGCACCTGAACCACTACCTGATTTTCCAGTATTTTTTTCTCTTAAAGTTCCCGCATTTCCCGCAACCTTCTGCTGTTTCTTCTTATTAATATAGTCTGTATATCCACCTTCATACTGGCTAATCACACCATTTCCTTCAAAAGCAAAAATTCTTCTGACTATTCTATCAAGGAAATATCTGTCGTGGCTTACTGTAATTACAATGCCATCAAAACTATCCAAGTAGTCTTCTAAAATTGTCATTGTTTCAATATCCAAATCATTTGTAGGCTCATCTAAAATCAAAACATTTGGTGCTTCCATAAGCACTCTTAAAAGATTAAGTCTACGCCTCTCACCACCTGAAAGTTTTTCTATTTTGCTATACTGCTGGGAAGATGGAAATAAAAATCTTTCAAGCATTGCTGATGCAGAAACCAGCCCATCCTCTGTACGAACAAATTCCGCTGTATTTTTTATGTAATCAATAACTTTTTCCTGTGGATCCATGTAAGCAATTCCACCTTGTTGGTCTGTCTCAATTTCCTGTGTATAGTAGCCGATTTTGATAGTCTGTCCAATTGTTACAGTTCCACTATCAGGCTTAATTCGACCATCAATAATTTTCATTAAAGTTGTTTTACCGCAACCATTTTTTCCTACGAAGCCAACTCTGTCACCTTTTAAGAAGTTGTAAGTAAAATCCTTAATTAAAACCGTATTCGCACCATAAGCCTTTGAGATTTTATCAAGCTCAATTGTAGTTTTTCCCATTCTTGACTTAATACTGCTTAATTCAATTTTATCATCTTCAACTATTCCTTTTTGATTCTTAAGATTTTCATAGCGCTGAATATGTGCTTTCTGTTTGGTTGATCTTGCTCTTGCGCCACGCTGCATCCACTGAATCTCCTTGCGGAGAATACTTTGTCTTTTGCGTTCACTTGCCTTCTGACTGTCTTCTCTTTCTGCCTTACGCTGTAAAAATCCAGAATACTTTTCGTTATAGCTGTAAATTTTTCCTTTGTCTAACTCGATAATTCTATTAGTAACGCTATCTAAAAAATATCTGTCATGAGTTACCATAACTAAGGCCCCTTTAAATGCGCGCAACTGATTTTCCAACCACTCTGCCATTTCACTGTCTAAATGGTTTGTAGGCTCGTCTAGAATTAAAATATCGCAAGGTGTAATAAGCACAGAAACTAAAGCAAGTCTTTTTCTTTGACCACCGGACAATTCACCTGTTTTTTGTTCAAAATTATTTATGCCAAGTCTTGTCATCATGGCTTTTGCCTTAACTAACTCGTCTTCGTTTGCATGATGATGTACCATATTCTGCACACTTTCAATTACTGTGTCGTCTTCATTAAACTTCGGGTTCTGTGGCAGATAATGTATCATCAAATTAGATGCTTTTATAACATTTCCACTGTCAGGCACTTCTAAACCTGCCATAATTTTTAGCAGTGTTGATTTTCCTGTCCCATTTATGCCAATGATTCCGACTTTTTCGCCTTCATGAAGGTAAAAGCTTGCGTTATCAAATAATTTCCTTTCTGTATATGAATGTGTAATGTTTTCTAATGATAAAATATTCACTTAATGCCTCTTTTCATAAAATTTTTGTTGTCTATAATTCGCTAAACTTTTTTGCTATTAGTATAACACATATGTAGAAAACTGTAACAATAAACAGAACCGTTTTAGCTTAATTTGACTTACGACGAAATCGACAACATCATATGCCAGGGAAAAGACTTTGTTAGAAGCTCTTCGCTCTCCAATGCTAATGGCTTACCATGATAACCAGCCATTTAATGATAATATGTTAAGGCCATGTTCTATGCTTGAAAATCCTGAGAAACTTCGGGACATGATAAATTCTTCAGGTGCCCATTCAACTGATTTACAGTCACCTGAAACTGTGGAACATTTATGTTCTAAATGTGATAAGTACTCTGAACATTGGAAACCTGTTGCAGAAAAATTATGGAATGAAAATAAATAGTTTTTAATTCATACACTCTACTGTGCCCTGTATGTTGTCCACAAACATACGGAGCACAAAAAAACCTAGGACACATTACTGTAGTCCTAGGTTTTTTCATTTATTGCTTATTCTCTAAACAACCATATGAAGAATTTATTTATCCTTCAATTTCTATAAATTTTTCTTTTTCTTCAACCTGTTTGTTTTCTTTTGGAACTGTGAAAGACAAAATTCCGTTTTCATATTTAGGATGAACATCCTGAACAGTTACATGATCACCAACATAGAAACTTCTTGTTAGGCTGCCTGCATAACGTTCACGTCTTACATATTTACCCTTCTTATCTTTCTCGTCCTTGTCTAATCCTTTAGCTGCATTAATTGTTAATACACCATTTTCAAGTTTCATCTTTATTTCGTCTTTTTTGAATCCTGGAAGATCCATAGAAACTTCATAGCCATTCTCTGTGTCCTTAACATCAGTCTTCATTAAATTCTTAGCATGTTTACCATACAATTTCTTGTCAACATCTGGGAACTCTGGGAATTCAAAGCCTCTTGAAAAATCATCCATAAAGTCATCAAATAAGTTTTCTCCAAAAATACTAGGCATCATCATAAGTCATCTCTCCTTCCATATTACATAACTAAAACTTAATTTGTCATGCGCTACGGCGTAGCGACTAATTTGTTGTGCGCCATCACGTTAAGACCTTTTAGCCTTTTTGTATTTATCTTTGTACCTTTTTCTTTGTACAATTACGTTATAGTCCTTTTTGTTAGCACTGTCAAGAGGTGAGTGCTAATTTTTTTGTGAATTTTTTGTGAACTTTCCAATTTGTGCTTTCAGCCTATGAATCTATTTTCCGTAAACTGACACTAAAATGTTATACGCCTTTCCGTATGCAGCTTCCCAGTTAATTACAACCTTATTAATCATGTATGTTTTTTCAAGGTCAATTATAAGCCATGCATCATCTGCAGAATTTGATGACCATCTTGAATCATCATTTCCACTTCCATCTGCCCCATAATCCTTTGCGTTATAGGCATAAAAAAGCACCGGAACGCCCATTTTATGATATGCTCCCTATATAGTAGATTTTTAATTATTCAATCTGTCTACTATATAGGGAGCATATCATTATAAGGTTTTTTCAGTGTTTTTATTAATAAATTTGTATCCTAATATGCCCGTCAAATCCGATAAAAACCAACCAATTGGTATGGCTACCCAAATACCAATTACTCCTATAACCGGTATTTTTGATAAATAATATGCTAAAACAACTCGTGTTCCAAGAGAAATTATTGTAAGAATTACTGACATTAATGGCTTATTTATAGCCCTATAAAAACCGTAAAGCATAAATAAAATTCCAATTCCTACATAAAAGGCACCTTCTATTCTTAAATAAGTCACTCCCGTACTTATAACTGCTGCACTCTTACTGCTTACAAATATTGACATAAGTGGTCTTGCAAATATAAATACCAAAGCACTTATTCCCAGGCAAAATAGGACTACACTAATACCTGCTTTTTTTACACCTTCTTTAATTCGCTGCTTTTGATTGGCACCATAATTTTGGGCTACGAAAACAGAAAAGGCATTTCCAAAATCCTGTGCCGGCATATAGGCAATGGTATCAATTTTCACCGCCACCGCAAATGCTGCCATTACATTTTGTCCAAATCCATTAACTATTCCCTGAACCATAAGTATGCCAAGGTTCATCACCGACTGCTGAATACAGGTGTAACCTGATAGTGACAGGATATTTTTAAAATTGCTTTTGCTCCACCTGCAATCTTCTTTTCTGACTCTGTATTCCGGATATTTTATTATGTAATATATCAATATTCCAAGCCCTGCAATATACTGGGAAATTACCGTAGCAACTGCTGCTCCAATTATTCCCATACCAAGTCCAATTACAAAATATAAATCGAGTATTATATTTAACACCACTGAAACGCCAAGAAAAATTAAAGGTGTTAAAGAATTGCCAACTGCCCTTAACAGGTTGGAACAATAGTTGTAAATATACGTTGCAAAAAATCCTATAAATACATAAAACAAATATGTACGCATATCAGCAAATGTGTTATCTGGCACATTTAAAACCTTTATAATTTTATCTAAAAAAGTGTATGAAATTATTATCAGTATTATTGTCAGACCACAGGTAATTTCTGAAGATATAACAATTCCGTTTCTAATCGTTCTATTATCTTTGTTTCCAAACGCCATTGAAATAAAAGTGCTGCTTCCCAAAGATAACCCAATAATAATGGATGTAAGAAACGTCATTAAAGTATATGACGAGCCAACTGCTGCTAAAGCGGTGTTGCCAATGAATCTTCCCACTACCCATGTATCGGCTAAGTTGTAAAACTGTTGCATTACATTTCCCAGCATCAACGGAATTGCAAACGCCCACAAGCCTTTTGAAATATTACCTTTTGTTAAATCTATGTTCTTTGCCATTATGTGTTCCTTATTTATTTTTAATATCTATAATCACATACTCTGAATGCTTTTCAGTTCTTATTGGATACCCACAACCTGCAATTCCGGATGTAACTATCTCATTAAGATTGCTCCCTTTCACATAGCCATAATTCAAATCATTCATATGGAACAATGGCGAAATCAAACCTATTGGTAAAATCTGACCAGCGTGTGTATGACCTGACAAAATCAAGGCTGTTCCAACTATTGCTGATATGTTCTTTTTAGACTTTTTCATTTCACCTTTAAAGAAATCAACTGCCCTGTAGATTTTTCTAAAAAGGTAAAATCCTACTGCTCCAATTGCAATAATTGGAAGCACAACCCAAATAAATATCATAAATTCTCCATTCCTTTATGGTTAATCCATATTGTTGTATTTTACCATTCCATAGTTGAACTTTATTTATGCAATAGAAATCCCAAGAGATTTCTATTACACAAATAATTCTTTAACTTTGGCAATTAAAACCAAGCCTTAACACTTCCGTTTAATAACTTGCCTTTTCCCCAATTAATGTTCGGGTATTCTTTCTGTAAGTTCTTTTCTACATTTTCGATTCCACTTCCGCCTGATGTAGCAAATGGTATTACTGTCTTTCCTGCAAAATCATAACTATCTAAAAATGTGTCAATAATCTTTGGTTCAACGTACCACCAAATTGGAAATCCAACTAATACTGTATCATACATGTCCATATTTTCAACCTGCTTTGCAATTTCAGGTCTGCTTGCAGGATCATTCATTTCTACAGAACTACGACTTTTCTTGTCCATCCAGTTTAAATCTGCTGATGTGTATTTTTCCTTTGGTTCAATTTCGAACAAATCACCATCTACTTCTTTTGCCAACTTGTTAGCTGTTTTTGCTGTTACTCCACTTGCACTGAAATATGTTACTAATACTTTACTCATATGTATCACTCCTTCTTTATAACTTTATTTACAATATAACACTAGCTTCTTTACCATGTCTAATACCTATTATGCATATATGGATATGCCTTTTATGTATCTTATTTGTAAACATTTTTTATGCAATAAACATTCTTCCATAAGAATGTAGAATAAGAAATTATAAAGAATATAGTTTACTAACTTACAGGTCAAATGCGTGTTTGCTAGTGTAATTATATTTTTAAACCATAAGCAGCCATAAACTACTAACAATAATGGTTAAGTATTCATACCATTTTAGTAATTTATGACTGCTTATTTTTTATCTATTGTATTCTTCACATTTATGAATTAACAACCTGACCTATTTTCTTATTTTCATTTATAACAGATTAACAACCTATTCTGTTATCTTTTCATTTATAATAAATCAACAACCTGTCCTATTTTACACAATGTTTCCTAATACAATATTAATTAATTTCTTATTTAGCATTATTGTTTTGTTCCATGGATTAAAAATTACACCTTCAATATCATTTGCACTTAAAGATGATTTCAACAATTGATCCATGTCTGCAAGGAATGTGGACATTACCTGATTTCCACCTTTCATTTCCTCATCAAAACTTGTAAACGCTGCCCACCATTTCTTGCCATCAGGAGTTTCCACAACCTGTAATCTTATCTGATTATCTCCCCTTGGTGGCTCCACAGCTATAATCATCTGTGCTTTCTTTGTCATTGTTCTACGAATAACCGTAAGAGTATGTGCCAACATTTCATAGCTGCTTTCTTTTTGTAGTGCCTCAATAGCTTCCTCGATTCTATAGTTTTCTTTTAAACCTGCATCGATTTTTTCATTGTCCCTGTGCATAAAATTTCACCCCTTTGTACTTTCATTTCTTCCGAAATTTACCTTTGCTATTTAAATTGGAATCCGATAAAATCCAATATTTTTGCAACATTATTGTTTAAAATTAAATCCTGGTTAAAATTTAAATCATACTTTTTTATTATGATTAGTATACCACCAACAGATGTTTTTTTCAGCAGAAAATCTCACTATTTTGCATTTAGGTTGTAATTATTTTATGCATTTTTTTAAATTTGTAAATTAATATTATTTTATTTTTCTAATTAGATTTACCATTTCAATAGCGCCAAGTGCACACTCGTATCCTTTGTTTCCAGCCTTGCTTCCTGAACGTTCAATTGCCTGTTCAATATTTTCTGTAGTAATTACACCAAACATTACAGGTATGTCATTTTCCATTGAAACTGCTGCAATACCTTTTGATACTTCATTGCAAACATAATCATAGTGACTTGTGCTTCCTCTAATAACAGCTCCTAAACAAATTACAGCATCATATTTTCTGCTTTTTGCCATTTTTGATGCCACAAGTGGAATTTCAAAAGCACCTGGCACCCATGCAACGTCTACATCATCTTCGTTTACATCATGTCTTACCAAGCCGTCAATTGCTCCACTAAGCAATTTTGATGTAATGAACTCATTAAATCTTGCCACTACAATTCCAACTTTCATGCCTTCTGCTACTACTTTTCCTTCTAAAATATTCATTTTCTTTCCTACCTTTCATATCTTAATATATCAACACTATCCCCTATTCTCTGCCCAGCTAAATACTTTATCGAAAGCACGCTCCCGCTGCGTTCCGCTCGTAGCGGTCCTATAAAGCCGACTACGCTGCCTTTATGGACCGACGGCTCCACAGCACTTTCTTATAAAGTCTTTAGCTGGGCAGAGAATATTTTTAGTTGTTGTTTTTACTTATTTATTTTTGTCTTTGATTATTTATTAATCTTCTCTTTTATTATTTGTACTGGAGAATATGTCCCATTTTAAATTGTTTTGTTTTTAAATAATATAAGTCATATTCTGTTGCGTCCATTTGAATTGGAACTCGTTTTGATATTTCCATTCCAAATTCTTCTAGTTGGTATACTTTGTCCGGATTGTTTGTTAAAAGGTTTAAATCTTTTACACCTAAATCTCTTAATATCTGAGCGCCGATATAGTATTCTCGCTCGTCTCCTTTGAATCCTAATGCTAAATTTGCTTCCAAAGTATCCATACCTTTTTCCTGAAGTTCGTATGCTTTTAATTTATTTATCAAGCCAATGCCTCTACCTTCCTGTCGCATATAAAGTAAAATTCCTCTGCCTTCTTTTTCAATTTGAGTCATTGCGGCAGCAAACTGCTGTCCACAGTCACATCTAAGTGAACCAAAAGTATCACCTGTAAGACATTCTGAATGAACTCTGCAAAGAACGTCTTTACCATCTCCAATATCACCTTTTACTAATGCAATGTGATGTTCGCCATTTAATTTATTTACATATCCGTATGCTGTAAACTCACCATACTTTGTTGGCATTTTTGTAACTGTCACTCTATCCACTAATTTTTCGTGTACTTTTCTGTAGTGCTGTAAATCTTTAATGCTAATCATTTTGATATTCATATCCTTAGCCAACTGAACTAATTCTTTAGTTCTCATCATGGTGCCGTCTTCACGCATAATTTCACAGCAAAGACCACATTCCTTTAAACCTGCTAATCTGCATAAATCAACTGTGGCTTCTGTGTGGCCGTTTCTTTCTAACACACCATTATCTTTTGCCAAAAGGGGAAACATATGACCTGGTCTTCTGAAATCTTCCGGTTTTGCTTTTTCGTCAACACACTTCATAGCTGTCATTGAACGTTCTGCTGCTGAAATTCCTGTTGTTGTATCTACCCCATCAATTGAAACTGTAAAAGCTGTTTCATGATTGTCTGTATTATTTGTAACCATTTGAGGAATTCTAAGTTTTTCCACATACTCCTTTGACATTGGCATACAAATAAGTCCCTTTCCGTAAGTTGCCATAAAATTAATATTTTTAGTTGTGGCAAACTCTGCTGCACAAATAAAATCTCCCTCATTTTCTCTGTCAGGATCATCTGTTACTAAAATAATTTTTCCATTTCTTAATTCTTCTAAAGCTTCTTCTACTGTATTAAACTGATACATTTTCTACCTCTCTTTCTACTGAAAAACTCTTAATAGATTTCACTTATGATACTTTGTATATTAATCTCACATTGCTCTAGCAACTATTTTCTTTCTGCACGAATGCACATCAATAGTAGAACGTTTTTTTTGCTTACTTTGATTAAGCATTCCGTCAAAAACCATGCTTACTTAAAAACTCCATTGTTATTCCTAAATGGCTTTTTGTTTGCTTATTGTCTGATGACTCATTATTTTTTAATGATTGATTCTGACCATCAACCACATCTCCGCCAAAGCTAAGGAACCGTTCCACATATTTTCCAATAATGTCATTTTCCAAATTAACAACATCACCAACTTTTTTATCTTTTAAAATCGTTACCTGAACTGTATGTGGAATTGCTGAGATTGCAAAATTCTCATTACTCACTTTTGCAACAGTAAGGCTGATTCCGTCTATTGTTATGGAACCTTTTTCTACGATATATTTAAGTATTGTAGAGGCTGTCTTAATGGTGTACCAAATTGCATTATCGTCTTTTTCTATTTTTGCGATTGTGCCTACACCATCCACATGACCTGAAACTATATGACCACCGAATCGTCCATTAGCAGCCATTGCTCTTTCTAAATTTACCCTACTGCCGGTTTTCAGATTATTTAAAGATGAACGTCTCAAAGTTTCATGCATTACATCAGCTTTGAAAAACTGACTTTCTATTTCAGTTACTGTTAAGCAAATTCCATTTACCGCAATGCTGTCACCAATTTTTGTTTCTTCTAAAACTTTTGTAGCACCAATAGTTAATATTGCTGAGTTGGCAGATTTTTTTATGCTTTTAACAGTCCCCATTTCTTCTATAATTCCTGTAAACATTAGCCTCACCCCTTTATGTAACTTTCAATTAAAATATCTTCACCAAGAATGCTGACCTTACTTTTTTCAAGATTTAAACTTTCGGCTGGCAACTTAAATCCCTGTCCTTCAACCGGTGTCTTGGCATCTTTCCCACCAAAAATTTTAGGTGCAATGTAAATCTCTGTTTTATTAACAAGTCCCTTAGCTACCATTGACCAGTTAAGAGTTCCACCACCTTCAACAATGACACTGTCAATATTCATCTCTCCTAATTTTTTCATCAGGCTTTCCAAATTTACCTTGCCTTTTTCATCAGGTAGCTGAAGAATTTTGCATCCTAGTCTTTCATAAGTTTTTACCTTTTCTTCTTCAACCTTTCCTGTTGCAATTATGGTTTGTATGTCTTTTGCTGACTGTACAATATTTGACTCAATGGGAGTCCTTAGATTTGTGTCACATATAATCCTTGTTGGATTTACACCCTCTGGAATTCTGCAGGTAAGCATTGGATTATCAGCCAACACTGTTCCAACTCCTACCATAATTCCACTGTATCTATGTCTGTTATTATGTACATGCTCTCTGGCTTTTTCCCCTGTAATCCACTTAGACTCGCCAGTGTAAGTAGCAATTTTTCCATCAATGGTCATTGCATATTTTAAAATCACATAAGGCATTTTTGTTTGAATATAGTGGAAAAAAACTTTATTTAAGCTGTCACATTCCTCTTTTAAAATATGAGTTTCAACTTCTATTCCATTGTCCTGTAAAATTTTAATTCCTTTGCCTGCCACTAATGGATTAGGATCATCTGAACCTACAAAAACTTTCTTTATACCTGCCTGAATAATTGCCTCCACACATGGTGGCTGTTTCCCTTTGTGGCAACAAGGTTCCAATGTAACATACATGATAGCTCCGGTCACATCATCAGTGGCGTTTGCAAGAGCATCTCTTTCCCCATGCAAATCACCATACTTGTGGTGGTAGCCTTTGCCAATAACTTTTCCATTTTTCACAATAACGGCACCTACCATTGGATTAGGCGATGTGTAACCCATTCCTTTTTTTGCTAAATCCAGTGCCATTCTCATATAATATTCAGAATTCATTTTTCACCTCCTGATTTTGTGTAAATAATGAAGAATGTCGCTTGTGACATTCTTTGCGTTGAGTGCGTGCCCGTCTGCAACTATTTTCTTATCCCACGAATGCGCATCCATGTGGAACGCTTTTTATATAATAGAAATTCTAAAAGAATTTCTATTACATAAAAAGCCCTGAGCATATGCTCAGGGCTTTTTTCAATCTATGTTATCTAATCAATTCCTGTTAATACTGATTAACATTTCAATAAATTATTGAAGTAATTATTAACATTATTTCATTTCAAATTCACTCCATGATAATTATTAATTTCCTTTCGCACCAGTGGGTATCCATCGTGGAACGTTTTTTATATAATAAGAAATTGTGAAGGAATTTCTTATTATATAAAAAAGCTCTGGAAATACATTTCCAGAGCTTCTAATTATCAATATAAATTTTAAATTTATTCCATATCTTCTTTCATCCAGACTTTACTGTCGGCTTCGGAGTTTCACCGAATCATGCCTTGCGGCTCGTGGGCTTTACCACCGGTAGGGAATTTCACCCTGCCCTGAAGAGTTTATTTTGTTTTCGTTTAAAACTATACTCTACCTAAAACTAAATGTCAACTTTATATTATTAGTTATCAATACACTCTCTTTATAAGCTATCTTTATAAGCTAAGTTGAATGCAAAACTAACTTCTGGTTTCTTCATTTTTCAATTGTTTATCTGTTGTTTTTTTCCTTTGTCGACTCTATAATTAAGTTAAATCAATGGATTTTTGAGCATACTAACCAGGCTCCCGGAAATCACAGTGCAAGAGTAACTTCTGGATGCCTGTGGATTTGGCTATCCTTTTCGTATCCTCCTGCCTGTTTTCCCAGGTTAAATGTTGTCCTTTTTTTCTTTTTTCAGGCATTTTTCCTCAAATCCCAGGAGGATACATACCTATTATATCATTGCTGGACTAACTTATGGATTGGATATAAAAAACAGAACTTTGAAATTCATTTAACTTATTTTTCAATGTTGCCAGATACATATGTAGACGAAGAAGCAATTTTTTTCTTAGTTGTCAAGTTTCCCATACACATATCATTGTTTACTATAACATTATTTTTAGATACACTTTGAACCCAAATGTTATATCCCGAAGTTTTTTTATCACAGAAGGTATTTACACTAACATAGTTTTTTTGAGCATATCCTGCACTGCTCCCTCCAATTAGCACATCTGTACCACCATTGTTTAGAAATATACAATTTTTTATTATTGTACTAACAGAGTTAACTGTTGATGTAATGCCATAGGATGCATTTTCTTTTATAGTGCAACCTTGAATAATGGAATTTACACAATCATGAACATACAATCCATGTGAACCATTATTATAAACACTGCATCCCATTACCATAGTATTATTTGAAGCTACATTTATTCCAATAGTACTCCCATTATGTATACTTATATTGGACAATTTAACATTACTTCCACTTGTATTAGCTATTCTTCCACTTTCTGTATTAACCGACACACCTGCGCTTTTGCATTCTTTAATTTCTCCTCCAAGCACTTCAATATTATTTGAGTTTATTAGTTTAACACCATTTCCGCTAATTCCCTTCAAAATACAATTTGAGATTATGCTGTCATAAAGATTTTCGGCTTCAATTGCGCTCCCATTAACAGTATTTAATACTATGTTTTTATCAAAATTACATCTCGTCCAATTAAATGGTTTTATAGCACTATACTTTATATTATAGAAGAAGTTATCCTCTATTTGAATTGATTGATGTTGTGAATTAACTGTACACGCATGACTTCCCACACCATCACCTGTTTCAGCAAAATAGCACTCTCTTACCTTAACAAATGTACATGGTCTATCATCCCATCCTCCAAATAATGGGAACACCTGTATATTTTTAGCTAAATCAATCTGAATAGCTTCACTGTGACTTCGTTTATTTGAATCGACAATAATATTATGGTGATTATGAAATTTGCAATTTTCAATTGTAACTAATGAACACGAATTAATTTCAATATGATGTCCTGACCTAACATTTTTTATTGTAATATTACTAATATGTATATTCTTTGCGTGTGCAAAACATATGCCATTGCTTGGGGTATCTTCATTTTCACCATTGCAATCTATTACTCCACCACTAATTGAAATATTACCATTTCCATTATAATCATAATATACATCTGTTTTCTCGCCATTTGTAAAAATTGCATATGGTCCAGATGTGTAAAGTTCAGGACTAGTTGCCTGTTGATTAATTGTTACAGTCCCACTTCTTTGTAATATAGTATCTTCATCCATTCTTATATGTGTGTTTTTATAAATTACTAATGGACTACTTATAAGATATTCTCCTTTTGGTATATAAATATTTCCACCTTCATTGAGCGCTTTCTGAATTTCTTTAGTGTAATCTATTCCGTTTCCTAATGCTCCATAATCCTTAACATTTATTTCCATAGCTTTTCTCCTCTTTTAATACAATTCCTTGTTTAATATTTTTATATTCTTTAATTTGCTAATTACTACCTTATTCAAAAATTTTTCACATATAATGTCTATGCACGCACATACAATAAAAATCAAAATAACACTTGTGATTGCACTCACTATTAACATTGCTCCACCTTCCAAATACTTTTCCGGACATTTGATAATATCATTCCATAAAAAGTATCTCATTGTGTCACTGTTAGCATGTATCAATAAAATACCGAATGTTGTTTTTGACAATGTATTAATTATTTTGCTATTTTTAATATTTATGTTCTTAAATAAGATAAATAACATAATTGCCATTGTAATAGCCATAAATTTATTAGCTCCAATGACAAAATGATATATATCAATTTTCATTGTGTAATTAAACACATAGATGCTAATACATATTACTACAGCAGAAATAATTGTGCCTACTAATCCCACTCTAAAATTATCCCATTTTTTGTTACCATATTTTCTTATAAAAGCTCCAATTAAATATACTGTAATGTACCATCCCAGTCCTTCAAAATTGTCTCTAACAAATATATATCCCTCACTGTCTATCTGAAAAAAGAACGTGCTAAAAATAGAATATAATGCTATTAAAATAGATAGTAATATAATCATTTCCTTTTTATTCATAGCATTTATAAGCTTATTAATAAAAGGAATCAACAAAAATAATGCCAAATATAAAGCTATAAAACTATCATATCCTGTTCCATAGTTTTTTATAAAAGGAACAAATCCATACAACAGATTATATTTTCCCAAAGGATAATATCCTACAATCAGAAAAGCCCCATTAATTACCAGAAGGTAAAAAGCATATTTCACAAACAAATTACACCACTTTAATAATGTGACTGATTGTTTACACATAAAAAAACCTGTTATGATTATAAAGCCATCAATAGCAATCTTTCCACCACATCCGAATATTTCTATCCCTATCATTTTTGCTGACATTTTAGCTGGTGTAAAAAACGCTTTTATGCCGGAATTTACCACATAATGATGTGCTATTACCATTATAATCAAAACAATTCTCAACAACTCGATATTTGATTTTCTCATTTTTTTTATTTCCATTTTTCGCTCTTCCCTCCTAAATTTTGACAATCATCTTTGATTATAACACACAATAGTCTATATTCAATAAATTCTTCGAAACACCAGCTGTTAATTTCAAATTTATAAAATAAAAATCTTCCCACTTTTTGTGAGAAGATTTTCGTTATCACTATTACTATTATTTTTATTATAATTCTTCACCATTAGAAGCTATTACCTTTTTGTACCAGTCAAATGACTTCTTTTTGCTTCGTTTTAGTGTGCCGTTACCTTCATTATCTTTGTCAACATAGATAAATCCGTAACGTTTTTTCATTTCTCCTGTTGTAAATGAAACACAGTCAATACAGCCCCATGGTGTGTAACCCATAAGGTCTACTCCATCATCAATTACAGCTTTTTTCATTTCTTCAATGTGAGCTTTTAAGTAAGCTATTCTGTAATCATCATCGATTGTTCCGTCTTCATTTACAGTATCAATTGCGCCAAATCCATTTTCCACAATAAATAGTGGCACCTGATATCTTTCATATAACAAATTAAGTGCATATCTAAGTCCAATTGGATCAATCTGCCAGCCCCAATCACTTGCTTTTACATAAGGATTTGGAACGCTTCCAGGAAAACCGTCTACACCATTTCCATCTGCAACATGGTCGGCTTTTACAGCATTCGTCATATAGTAACTTAATCCTACAAAGTCAACAGTGCCTTCTTTTAATATCTCCCTGTCTCCTTCTTCCATTTGAACGTGTATGTTTTTCTTTTTCCACTCAGGCCATACATAAGATGGGTATTCGCCTCTTACATGAACATCACCAAATAGGTAGCGGTCATGCATTGCTTCAACTGAATACATCATATCTTCTGGTTTACATGAATATGGATATAATGGAACGCATGCCATCATACAGCCAATCTTAAAATCAGGATTAATTTTATGTCCTTCTTTTACTACCATGGCACTTGCCACTAATTCATGATGTACCACCTGATACATACATTCTTCCGGATGCTTTTCATTATTGAAAATCACACCTGAACAAGTATATCCGAAAAGTGGATATTCATAGTTCTTCTGGTTATTAATTTCGTTAAAAGTCATCCAATATTTTACTTTGTTTTTATATCTTTCCATAACGGTTAGTGAGTACTTTACAAAAAAGTCGATAACTTTTCGATTTTTCCAGCCCCCGTACTCTTTTACAAGATGATATGGCATTTCGAAATGAGATAGTGTTACCACCGGCTCAATTCCGTATTTTAGTAGTTCATCAAAAAGATTGTCGTAGAATTTTAATCCTTCTTCATTTGCCTGTTCATCATCCCCATTTGGGAAAATTCTTGTCCATGCAATTGAAGTACGAAAACACTTAAATCCCATTTCAGCAAATAACTTTATGTCTTCCTTATAGTGCCCGTAAAAATCTACTGCTTCATGATTTGGATAATAATATCCATCTTGTACTCCGTCTGTGATTTTCCTATCTACACCATGAGCTCCGGCTGTTAAAACATCGGCTATACTTACGCCTTTGCCTCCTTTATTCCATCCACCTTCTACCTGGTGTGCGGCAACAGCTCCACCCCATAAAAAATCTTTTGGTAACATGCCCATATCTAACTCCTCTCAATTATACTGTTAAAAATGCAATATCCTTAACAGCTTCCTTTCTTCCTGATAAAACCTGAACATCCTTTGATGTATCAGTTGTTATAAACATAACTGTTGTATCGTAGCCTTCTTTCTTAAGAAGTTCCACGTCAAATTCCACAAGTAAGTCACCTTTCTTAACTTTATCTCCCTGTGAAACATAAGTTGTAAAACCTTTTCCTTCAAGCTTTACTGTATCAACACCAATATGAATTAATACTTCTGCACCATTTCCATCTGATAAGCCTACTAAATGGCCTGTTGGAAATACTGCGTCAACATTACCATCAAAAGGTGCATATACTTTTCCATTTTCAGGTTCAATTCCTACACCTTTTCCCATTGCTTCTGAAGCAAAAGCTTCGTCTTTTACCTGATTTACAGGAATAACATTTCCTGTTACAGGTGCTACAAATTCACTTGTAGCCTCACCATTTGTTTCTGTTGTTTCATTTGATGTTTCAATTTCCTTTGTTTCATCATCTGCTTCATCTTCAAAACCAACAATGTATGTAAGCAATGCACCAAGCACGAATGCTACAACAATTGAAATTACCAAACCGATAAATGGTGTTAAATGACCAGCCTTAAAGTAAGCAGGTAATGTTGCGATACCAGGCATATTGTAGCTCCATGATACTGCATGGAAAGCTCCACCAATTGCACCACCAACTGCACCGGCGATACAGCCACAAATCATTGGTTTCTTTAATCTTAAGTTAACACCATAAATTGCAGGTTCTGTAATACCGAAAAGACCTGTAATTGCTGCTGATGCTGAAACACCCTTCATGTCTTTATTTTTTGTCTTAAGGAAAACTCCAAATGTTGCACCTGCCTGTGAAAATACGGCTGATGCCTGAAGTCCTGTAAATGTGTCATAACCTAAGTTTGCGTAGTTTCCTACTGTTACAGGTGTAATTCCCCAGTGAACACCGAAAATTACAAGAACTTCCCATAAGCCACCTACTACAAGTCCGGCAACTATAGGGCTTAAATTGTATAATGTATTGTAAATACCACCAATTGCTCCACCGATTGTATTTCCAATTGGTCCAAATGCTAATAAAGTAAGTGGAACCATAATTGCTATTGTAAACATTGGTGTAAATAAGTTTCTAATAACGATTGGTAAATATTTATCGAAAAATTTCTGTACGTATGATGCAATCCAAATTGATAAAATAATTGGGATTACTGATGATGTATAGCTTAAAAGCTGTACTTTCATGCCTAAAAAGTAAACAGGTTTTGCTGCATTAACCATTGCAATGTAATCCGGGCAAACAAGTGCACAGGCAATAACTAATGCAATAAATGTATTAACACCAAATTTCTTTGACGCTGTAACTGCTATGAGTACAGGTAAAAATGTAAATGCTGTCCATGAAATAAAGTTTAAAATCTGATATGTACCGCCGGCTGTATCAATTGCATTTAATGCAACTAAAACACCCAAGATACCCTGAAGAATACCACATGCTGCCAATGTGTATAAAAATGGAGCAAATATTGCAGAAATTACATCAATAATTCTACTTACTATACCTACTTTTTTGTTTCCGGTTCCTTTTGCTGCTTCCTCATCAATTGTAACCATCTTAATCACGTGCTCGTAAGCGTCCTTTACATGATTTCCAATTACTACCTGAAACTGTCCCCCAGCCTGTACTGTAGTAATTACTCCCGGAATTTTTGCTACTTTGTCTTTGTTTACTATTGATTCATCTTTAAGTATAAATCTAAGTCTTGTAGCACAATGAGTTACGTTGGTAATGTTGTCATTACCGCCAAGTTCTTTTAACAGCTCCATAGCTGTCTTGTGATAATCGATTGCCATGTTTTTCTCTCCTTCTCTTCTATATTTCCGTCAATTCTTTATCAACTAAGAATATTTTATCATACAAGATTTTTATTTCTACAAATCTGCGTTTTATGTAACGTATGAGGACGAAAAAAATATGTTACAAAGCCGTAACACCTTGTAACATATCCTTGATTAATTTTCATTTATTTAATTTCTACGATTGTGCTCCTATTTTTCTCATGATTTTCGTTTAAATAATATGATTTATCTGCTTTCTATCTTTTGTTTTCTTTTGATAAAATCTACAGCCTTCTATCTTTTGTCTTTATTTGATAAAATCTACAGCCTTCTACCAATTGCCTCTATCAAATAAATGACAGGTATCTGAGTTGTTGTATTAATATGATTACCATGTTCATGGTCCGTAACATAATAGGTCAAATTATAATCAGAAAGATTTGATAAGGTTGATGTTCCCTTATTTGTAATACTGATTATTTTACACTTGTTCTTTTTAAAATCATTTGCCATTTGAACTATCTGTTCTGTTTCTCCTGAAACGGAAAGTGCAATTACAACCGCATTCTTTATGCCTTCCATAATAGGAAAATATGGATCCTCTATGTACTGACTGAATTTTCTCAAATTTGAGAAGAATCGTGCACCGTATTTTCCAAGTATACCTGACGTACCAAGTCCAATAAAAATAACCTGGTCAGCCTGTCTTACAACCTGGGCAATCTCATCCAATTCCTTTTGATGTATGCCGGAACCTATTTTATAAAAATACTCCTGTATCTCCTTTACATCTTCGTTGTTCTTTTTGTTTTTCTTTGTCTCTTCTTCAAGATACATTTTGAATTTCACTTTAAATTCAGAATATCCATCAAAACCTGCTTTTCTGCAAAAACGCATAACAGTGGCTGTTGATACATGAACCTCATCAGCTAACTCCCTTACAGTCATGTATTTTACTACATTTTTGTTCTTCATAATGTAGTCATAAACCAGCATCTCCATATCATTAAACGACTTAAGAATTTCGTAATTAAACATATTGTACCTCTTTACAATCTAATTAATCGCACTAACTTTTACATTATACCATAAACCGAATGTATATGGGATGTTTTACTTATCTAAACTTTTAAAAAAGAAAGCACCTGACCTTTTACAATCAAATGCTTTTCCTGTATGATTAAAACTTAATCTAAATAAGATTAACTATTTTATTAACTGCCAAACATCCCACTGACCTGACTTTTCAGGATTATCTCCTCTTGTCCACCATTTTGCTCTGTAGACATGTCCTTTATATGAAACGTAATCCTTTCCTACATATATTGTAGAAGCGTTCCAAGTAGGGCACTGGCTTGTTGTTTCCTGCTTAGTTGTTTCCGGTGCTTTTGTTGTCTCCGGTGCCTTTGTTGTCTCTTTTGTTGTTGGCGCTACTGTTGGCGCCTGTGTTGTTTCTTTTGTTGTTGGTGCTACTGTTGGTGCCTGCGTTGTCTCTTTTGTTGTTGGTGCTACTGTTGTTTCCTCTGTTGTAGGTTCTACAGTCTGACCCGGCATTTCTGTCGAAGATGACTTTGGTTCAAGTAATAATTTTTCCCATGTACCAACTGCTGTTCCACAAGCATGTAAAATACCTGCTGTTGTGTCATCTATGTCTGCCTGTACGTAGTAATTATATACATAAGTTCTAAGTGCATAAGTTCCATCTGACTGTTTTTCAGCATAGAACTTTTCCCATGTACCAATAGCATTACTTCTTGCTATAATTGGATTTTCCTTATCTGTATCATCAAATACTGTACATAAATATTTGTTGTTTGCTCTTGACTGGAAAGAAACCGTTCCATCGCTGTTGTTAATTACTCTAAACTGCTCCCAGCCACCTTCTGAAGTTCTGTTGGCAACTAAATTTGCCTGACCGTTATTGTCAGCACATACATACTTGCCTGAAATCTGTGCCTTAATGGCAATATAATCATTATCTGTTAAAGCTTTGTTTGCAAAAACTACTGTTCCAGGTAAAGCTTTTTTCAACGAATTGTATACCATGTCGTTACTACTTTTATTGCCTGTTCCAATTGAATTTGCCCCCCAATTGTTTTTAATAGTAGCTTCTGAATCTGATGAAGGATTTACTTTGTTTGTATTCTTTTCGTTGTAAATTCCCCAAGAGCCTGAATTAGTTGTTTTATATGACCATGATGTATAATGAATTCCTTCATCATTAAATCTGTTCATTACATAATTCCATGCATCTTCAACACCAAAACATGTAAATTCTCCAATATATGTTGGAACTCCATAATTTGCATTATTGATGCTACTAATTAAACTTTCACATGATTTCTTCTGACCGTCTAAATCACTTATGTAGTCCCATGTGTAATGATGATATTCATACATTACATTTGTCCAGCCGTAGTTTTTTGGATTAGGGAGATTTGATGTTCCCCAACATGATTCCATTATAATAATATGGTTTGGATCAACTGAACGGATAGTGTTGTACATTTCATTGTAAAAACTCCAATGTTTTGAGTTCGTCGTACCTGCCTTTTCACCTGGTTCATTTAATGTATCATAAGCTGCCACTGCCGGATTATTTGCATAATGGCTGGCAACTGTTTTCCATAATTCAAGAGTTTTATTCTTGTTATATGAATTTGAAAAGAATGTTACATCTGATACATTGTCAATTACCTCACCTGAATGGTCCTGTCCGTTTTGTGAGCCGAAAGCACCATGTAAATCCAATATTACATAAATACCTCTCTTGCTACATTCCTCCACAAACCAATCAAGCTTCTTAAATGCATTGTCTCTTAGTACCCAATCATTTTTTGATGAATCATATCTGTATAAATTCATGTATGTAAAAGGTACTCTAATAGCACTCATGCCCATATTTTTACAATTATCAAAATCTGATTCTGTCCAATAGTTGTCTTCGTAATAGTCTAAAAGACTATACATTTTACTTTCCCCAAATCTGTTTTTCAAGTTTGACATTATTGTCTTTTGATCTCTTGTGTTTGTAGCACACATCCAGCTTTCCTGTACAAATAATCCTCCTACATTTGTACCTCTTAGAAAAACTGTGTTCCCCTCGCCATAATTGTTTCTTATTGATGTGCCACAACACTTAAGAAAATCATTTTTCGTAAAGCTTGTTATCGCTCCACTTACGTTTTTCCCTGTTTCAAGAATAAAGTTACCTGCTAACACTCCCACTGTTAAGCACACACTTAATATTCCTGCACATAATTTTCTGCTGAAAGTTTTTGACTTTTTCACAATACTTCCTTCTCTCCTTATAATTTTATGTCTTTTGCATAAACCACCTAAAAAAATTATAATCCCTTTGTATGCATTTTGCTATATAATAAAATTATTTTTATTGTTTTTTCCGTATTTTCTTGCAATTTGTAACTAATTCAGGTTATGTTTTTATGCATTTTCCCTATTCACTTGTTTTTTGTATCGTTTTTTTAGTAGGATTATGCTAATTTAATTATAAAAATGCTTCAAAAATAATATTTTACATAAAGAAAAAAGTTGTAGCTAAACAACTACATCATGTTTAACTACAACTTCTTTATATAAATATTAAATTTAAAACCAAATTTGGATATTATTTTTAACTGAATAATATCTTTTATTCTTATGCCAGAACTTTTCCTTCAGGGAAAACTGTTCTGAAAACTTTTCTTACTAATGGGCCGGCTACAATTAACTGTAATGGCAATGCCATTATAAAATTAAATGGTATGTTATGTAACCATATAAATAATACATTTGACCACTGACCTGTAGTAACTGAAACCTCTACAGCTCCGTATAATGACATGATAATTACCATAGGTACGACCATTGAAACTGACACACAACAACAAACCAGTCACAACACATTGCAAAAATGTTAGCATAATAATTTTTTGTTGTCAACTGACTTTTTTTGAATTTTTTCCTATTATAGTGTAAAATATTAATGTACTTATATGATTCAGAAACTTCTATATAATAAACGATTATATTCAGTAAGTATTTTAAACAAACACGAATATGTTTTCTTGCTTTATGTTAAATATTTCTGATGATTTTTAAGTCACTACTAAAGAACAAGGAGTAACGATTTTGAAAAAATTATTATGCATTATTTTAACCCTTGTAACCATAACGCTTACAGGTTGTGGTTTCGGGGATAGCACTATTCGTTTTGGTGCTGCAGGACTTGGTGGCATGTACTATTCTTTCAGTACGGCTTTTACGGAGCTTGCAACAAAAGAAAACAACAAGCTAAAATTTGACATTAAGACTACTGCCGGTTCAGCAGCTAACTTACGTCTTTTGTCAAAGAACTATATTGATGTAGGTATTTCACAGATGGATTTAATTGATGATGCCTACTATGGAACACCAGAATTTAACGGCAAGAAATACAACGGCTATTCAGCAATTGCCGGTCTGTACAAGGAAGCCTGCCAGATTGTAGTCCTTGATAAGTCTTCAATTAAAACCCTTGATGATTTACAAGACAAAACAGTAAGTATCGGTGCTTCTGAGTCAGGTACGGAATTAAATGCCACACAGATTCTTAAAGCCAGCGGTTTGTGGGATAATAATTTAGTAAAAACAAAAAATCTTGATTACACAGATGCGGCAAAACAATTAGAAGATGGTGAGATAGATGCTTTCTTCTGTACTTCAGGTGTGCAAACAACTGTTATTGAGGAGCTTGCAAAACATGCCAATATCCGCTTTATTGATATTGACAGCAAGTGTGCCAAGAAGCTAAAAGCATCTTACAAATTTTATGATTCATTTACTATTCCAGCCAATACATATACAGGCCAAACCAAAGATGTTTCAACACTTTGTGTTAAGTCAGTATTGTTAGCCAGAGATGACATGTCAGAAGACACTGTAAAAGAATTAACAGCCCTTCTTTTTAAGCACGCAAAAGATTTCCAGTATTCACTACAGGCTGATTTGAATTTCAACGAAAGCGATGCTACAAAGGGTATAACAATTCCTTTCCATCCGGGAGCCTGTGCTTACTATAAGGAAAAAGGAATTACAGTTTCTTCAGAAGACAAGAATTAAAAAGAAAGGAAAATTATATTGATAAATAACTTTCATAATGAATGTTATTACAGTATATGGGAATAAAATGAATATACAGTTAGATATGTATCAGACACTTGCCATAGCAGTTGTAGTGTTGATACTTGGACAATTTTTAAAAAGCAAAATTGATTTTCTTGAAAAATTTTGTATTCCTGCACCGGTTGTAGGTGGTTTACTTTTTGCAATATTCACCTGCATCTGTTATGCAACAGGTTTAGCAGAATTTTCATTTGACGATACTTTAAGAGAAGTTTGCATGGTATTTTTCTTTACATCTGTAGGTTTTCAGGCAAACTTAAAAGTTTTAAAAAGTGGCGGAAAGTCTTTAATAATTTTCCTGGCACTTGTTATTTTACTTATTATTTTTCAGAACGGTTTGGCCGTTGGGGTATCAAAATTATTAGGACTTGATCCATTAATTGGTTTGTGTACAGGTTCTATACCAATGGTTGGTGGTCATGGTACTGCCGGTGCCTTTGGACCGGTTCTTGAAGATTTCAACATTTCAGGTGCCACAACAATTTGTACAGCTGCTGCCACATTCGGTCTTATTGCCGGAAGTTTGGTTGGTGGTCCAATTGGTAGAAAACTTATTGAAAAGAAAAACCTTATGGATACAGTTACAACAGAAGATGACAGCCTGTTAGTTGAAGACGAAATCAAGCATGAGAGACATACAAACATGTATGCCGCAGCAGTTTTCCAAACTATTTTAGCTGTTGGTCTTGGAACTATTTTCTCTTGGTTACTCACAAAAACAGGTATGACATTCCCAATTTATATTGGTGCAATGCTTGCTGCCGCTCTTATTAGAAACTTAAGCGAATACTCAGGAAAATTCACAATTCACATGGGTGAAATTAATGACCTTGGTGGTATTTGTCTTTCATTATTTTTAGGTATAGCAATGATTACTTTGAAGTTATGGCAATTAGCTGACCTTGCGCTACCTTTAATTATTCTTTTAGGTGCACAGCTTGTACTTATTTTCTTTTTCACATACTTTGTTGTTTTCAATGTTATGGGAAGAGATTACGATGCATCAGTTTTATCTGCCGGTACATGTGGGTTCGGTATGGGTGCCACACCTAATGCCATGGCAAATATGCAGGCTATTTGCGACAGATATGCTCCATCAATTAAGGCATACCTTTTAATTCCTTTAGTAGGAAGTTTATTTGCAGACTTTATTAACAGTTTAGTTATTACATTCTTTATTAATTTTGTTTAATTTTATCGGAGGAAAAAGTCATGAAAAAAGATAACGACAAAAAAAGAAAGATTAACCTGTCATTTGATAATTTAGCAATTCCTGAAGTTCACTTACACAGAACTCACAAGGACAATGCAAATGCAGATACAAATAACGAAAACACTGTAGAAAAATCAGTGGATTCACAATCAGTTGAAGAAAATAAGTCAACAGATTCAAAAAAGGAAAAACCATCAATTAGTTTTGATTCAGTTGCAATTCCTGAAATTCATATAAAAAAGAAATAACGAAAAATCTTATTTCGTAAAACTGTTGATTTAATAGTAGTATTTTGCTATTATGTCATAGGATTATATAAGTTCATAATACGGTTGAACGTTTCTACTAACTGCCTCAAATAGTTTGCTATAATCTCTTTATTAGTGTAACTATTTGTAGCAGTTTTTTTGTGCCCTGTACTAAGGAGGGACCCGGATGCTTGCATCCGGGAGGATACCTTAGTGCTTGTACTAAGGAGGGACTCGTTCTTTTAGAATGGGAGGATACCTTAGTGCCTGTGCGCAAGTCGGTAATCAATTCTCTTCGAGAATTGGTTACATTATAAGGAGGATTTTTAATGAAGAAATATGATGTAATTATTATTGGTGCTGGTCCCGGCGGTATTTTTGCAACTTACGAGTTGTCAAAGAAAATGCCCAACCTATCCATAGCAGTTTTTGAAGCAGGTCACAAGCTCTCCGGCAGAAAATGCCCTATCGACGGAGACAAAATACCTAACTGTATTCAGTGTAAAAGCTGTTCAATTATGAGTGGTTTCGGTGGTGCCGGTGCTTTCTCTGATGGTAAGTATAATATTACCAACGATTTTGGTGGTACACTTTACGAGCACATTGGTAAAAAACACGCCATTGAATTAATGGAATATGTAGATGAAATTAATATGAAATATGGCGGTGAAGGCACTAAGTTATACTCAACTGCCGGCACAGGTTTCAAGAAAATCTGCATGCAGAATAAATTAAAACTTCTTGATGCATCAGTGCGTCATCTAGGAACTGATATTAATTATATTGTTTTGGAAAATATTTATAAAGAACTTGAAGATAAAGCAGATTTCTATTTTGATACTCCTGTTACTTCTATTGAGCATTTAGATGATGGATATTTAGTTCATACAAAAGACGAAACTTTCCACAGTGAAAAATGTGTTGTTTCCGTAGGTCGTAGCGGAAGTAAATGGATGGAACATGTTTGTAATAAAATGGATATTCCAACTAAGTCAAATCGTGTAGATATAGGTGTTCGTGTGGAACTTCCTGCTGTTATTTTCTCTCATTTAACAGACGAATTATACGAAAGCAAAATTGTTTACCGTACACAGCAGTTTGAAGATAATGTTCGTACATTCTGCATGAATCCACATGGTATTGTTGTAAACGAAAACACTAATGGTATTGTAACTGTAAACGGTCACAGCTATGAAGGTGAAGAAATGCAAACAGAAAACACTAACTTTGCCTTACTTGTAGCTAAGCATTTTTCCGAACCATTTAAGGACAGTAACGGATATGGTGAAAGCATTGCCCGCCTTTCAAACATGCTTGGTGGCGGTGTCATTGTACAGCGTTTTGGAGATTTAGTCAGAGGCCGTAGAAGTACCGAAAACAGAATTGAAGAAGGTCTTGTAACTCCTACTCTTGCTGCAACTCCAGGTGACCTTAGCTTGGTTTTACCAAAGCGTATTTTAGATGGTATTATTGAAATGATTTATGCCCTTGATAAAATTGCTCCGGGTACAGCAAATGATGATACTTTATTGTACGGTGTGGAAGTTAAATTCTACAATATGGAAGTAGACATCAACGACCATCTTGAAAGTAAATATGACGGCTTATACATTATTGGCGATGGCAGCGGTGTTACACATTCACTTTCACATGCCTCAGCAAGCGGTGTATTTGTTGCAAGAGATATTTGCGATAAAGTACAGGCTTAATAAACAAAAAGTACAACTATTTATGAGTTCAGCCATTCCTTGGCAAATCATGTTTCATAAATAGTTGTACTTTTATTTTTAATTATCTTTCAATTATTACAAATTTATTTTTTAACCATTTTCCGGCTCTGTCTGATTTTGATTTTCAACATTTGCGATTTAACTTACTTTTATCCCAAAATTTTCTTTAAGTCTTCTTCCGGTGTGCTAATTGGTGATATATTGTAATTGTCTACAAGTATTTTCAACACGTTAGGAGAAATAAATGCCGGCAATGTTGGTCCTAGGAAAATATCTTTTATGCCCAAATGAAGCAATGTTAGTAAGATACAAACTGCCTTTTGCTCATACCATGACAATACCATTGACAATGGCAATTCATTAACATCACATTCAAAAGCTTCTGCTAATGCTATTGCTACCTTGATTGCAGAATAGGCATCATTACACTGACCCATATCCATTATTCTTGGTAGCCCGTCTATGTCACCTAAATCTAAATCGTTAAATCTGTATTTTCCACAAGCTAATGTTAAAATAATTGAATCCTTAGGTGTTTGTTTTACAAAATCTGTATAATAATTTCTACCAACTTTTGCACCATCACAACCACCTACCAAGAAAAAGTGACTGATTTTACCCTGCTTAACACCGTCAATTACCTTGTCAGCAACTGATAAAACAGTGTTGTGAGCAAATCCTGTTGTTACGAATTCACCGCCATTTATACCTGTCATTTTGTGGTCTTCACTATAGCCACCCAGTTCCAGAGCCTTCTCAATTACAGGTGTAAAATCTTTATCTTCACCAACGTGTACCATTTCTGGATATGACACAACCTCTGTTGTAAACACTCTGTCCCTGTAGCTTTCCTTAACAGGCATAAGGCAGTTGGTTGTAAATAAAATTGGTCCCGGTACATTATCAAACTCTTTCTGCTGGTTCTGCCATGCTGTACCAAAGTTTCCTTTTAAGTGGCTGTACTTTTTAAGTTCAGGATAACCATGTGCCGGTAACATTTCGCCATGAGTATAAATATTGATTCCCTTGCCTTCAGTCTGCTTAAGCAATAATTCTAAGTCTTTTAAATCGTGACCTGAAATTATTATAAATGGACCGGCTTCAATTGTTAGCGGTACCTTTGTAGGAACCGGAGAACCGTATGCACTTGTATTTGCCTTGTCCAAAAGTTCCATACATTTTAAATTAACTTCTCCAACTTTCAATACTGTTTCTAACAACTTGTCCCCTTCTAAGTCATAGCTTATTACTGATAAAGCTCTGTAGAAAAAGTCATTTACTTCCTTATCTTCCATCCCAAACATTAATGCATGATATGCGTATGCTGCCATACCTCTAATTCCAAACAATATAAGGGATTTTAATGAGCGAATGTCTTCATCTGCATTCCATAATTCTTCCATATTGTAATCATCTGTATTTCCACATCTGGCTACACAGGCAACACAGCCCGGTACAATTCTGTCTTTTTCCTGATGAACTTTTTCAATCATTTCCTCTAAAGTATTGTCATTAAAGTTTACGTTTGTAACTGTTGTAAATAAACCTTCGATAATAATTCTGTCTGTATTTTCTGTTTTCTGATTATTGCCGCATGCCTTTGCCAAGCCAATCAAAGAACCTGTCAATTGGTCCTGCAAGTTGGCTGTGTTGGCTGTTTTACCGCAAACACCAATACTCTTTGTACAACCACTACAACCTGCTGTCTGCTCACACTGAAAACAAAACATGCTATTTAAGTTTTCTAAATTTGTTTTTGTATTACTCATTTTTCTCATTCTCCTGTTTTTAATTTATTTTTATTATTTTCTTTTTTTGTTATTATTTCTTTAGTTAAACAAATTGTGTATTCAACTTATTACACAATTTGAAATTTATCTGTTTTTTATTTCTTATACGCAATTTAAGATTTTCCTGTTTTTATTACTTATATGCAATTTAGGATTTTCCTATTTTTATTACTTATATGCAATTTAGGATTTTCCTATTTTTATTTCTTACATATAATTTTATATTCAGCTAATCAAAGTTTTCATTAATAAGTCTTAATCAAGGATTTCTCCATTAATTGATACTGTTACAACTCTCCATGGAATGAATTTTCCACTGTTTTGAAGAGCATTTTTTGCAGCCATTTCCAAGCCACCACAACATGGAACCTCCATTCTAATAATGGTTACCTCCTGAATATTGTTTTGCTTAATTATCTCTGTCAGCTTTTCGCTGTAATCCCCTTCATCAAGTTTTGGACAACCTATAAGAGTTATTTTTCCTTTCATAAATTCTTCATGGATATTAGCGTAAGCATAAGCTGTACAATCTGCTGCAATTAAAAGTTTTGCACCATCAAAATATGGGGCATTAATAGGCACAAGCTTTATCTGGCATGGCCACTGTCCTAATCTTGGCTGTGGCTTTCCGTAAGAAGTTGCAACTTCTTCATTATTTTCATTATTGTTCAATTCTCTCATTCTGCTTCCCGGACAGCCACTGTGTTTCTCAGATTGAACTTTTTCTGTATTACTATGATTCAAAACTTTCATTCTACTACCAGGGCAACCACCTTGGTTTTCAGACTGTTCTGTTTTTTTCTTCTTCATATTTTCCATAACTGCCTCATGGTCATAAGCCTTTGCCTCCCGCTCTACAAATGTTATGGCACCTGTTGGACATGATGGTAGGCAATCACCCAATCCGTCACAATAATCATCTCTAAGCAGTTTTGCCTTTCCATTAACCATGCCAATTGCACCTTCATGGCAGGCTGTAGCACAGGCTCCACATCCATTACATTTTTCCTCATCAATGTGTATAATATTCCTAATCATTACGACCTCCTAATATAATTTCTAATCCTTGTTTTGTAATTAAACTTTTCTTACAAGCTCCTACACAATTTTGAATTTCCATAAGCAATTCTGTTTTGCGTTCTTTTTATTTTTGTTTTTAATGTATTTGTTGCTTTACAATGGTTATTATATTAGAATGAAATTATTATTTACGTTGTTATAACCACGTTTTTTCGATTTTTTTTGAAAGGATTTATTATATGGAATTATCTAATTTAAAATTTTTAAACGATATATCAAAATTAAAATTTTTCAAAAATGTCACTATGGACGAGTTGCAGGAATTAAATAATCTTGGGGCTTTTTCTGAAAAGAATTTTCCTAAAGGCGATATTATTTTTCACACCGGTGATGTTGTTTCAAAAATGGGCATTGTAATCAAAGGACAGGTTTTTATTGAAAGTAATGATTTATGGGGCAATCGAAGTATTCTTAGTGTTGTTGAAAAAGGACAGGCTTTTGGGGAATCCTATGGTTACACTAAATCACCTATGTTGGTAGATGCGGTAGCTGCGGAAAATTCTACTGTGGTATTTTTTAATTTGAACGTTTTGCTGGAGGAAATTTATCAGTCACATTCATGGCAATTCAAAATTCAAAAAAATCTTCTTTTAATTACAACAAACAAAAATATTATTTTATCAAATAGAAGTTTTTGCACTGCACCTAAAACCATACGGGAACGACTTTCAATCTACTTTTCCCAACAGGTTATGATTAACAAAAGTAATGAATTTTCAATTCCTTTTAACAGGCAACAGCTTGCTGATTTTCTTAATTTGGATAGAAGTGCCTTGTCTAAGGAGCTTTGTAAGATGAGAGATGAGGGTATGATTGAATTTCATAAAAATTATTTCAAGCTAAAAGAATAGGCTGTCGCTAACGCGGCAGCCTATTCTTTGAATTATATCAAAAAAGATAGTCGTAGCTCCACACTACAACTATCCTTTATATTTTTTCTTATATATTCCTTTTCTATTTCTACTGTACAATTACTGCTGTAGCAATTGCGTTTGGTTCCACTTGCACTTCTGTGCAATGACCATTCAGTCTTAAGTATGCAGGAATTTTTTCTTCTGTTCTGTTAAGCATTACTACTGCAATCATTTTCATTGCTTATACTCATTGTTTATTTCAACTTCCATATGTCTTCATTGTACTGTTCGATAGTTCTGTCTGATGAGAAGAAACCTGCATTTGCAATATTTACAAGCATTTTCTTAGCCCATTCCATTCTATTGTTGTAATCTGCATAAGCTTTTTCTTTTGTTTCAACGTACTGGTCAAAATCAGGGAATGTCATGAACCAGTCTTTATTTAAGAGTTCATTTTTCAATCTTTCAAGATTTTCCTGATTGCCAACCTTTAGCATCTCATCACTTGTAATGAAATCAACAGCCTCTTTTATGTTAGCATTATTTTCGTAATAATTTCTTGAAACATAATCTGCTTTTGCATAATGTTCAATAACTTCATCACTTGACTCACCGAAAATATAAATATTATCGTCTCCAACAAACTGATGAATTTCTACATTTGCCCCGTCCTCAGTTCCAAGTGTTACTGCTCCATTAAGCATAAACTTCATGTTTCCCGTACCGCTTGCTTCTTTTGATGCTAATGAAATCTGTTCTGAAATATCACAGGCAGGAATAAGTTTTTCTGCTAATGTTACATTATAATTTTCAACCATTACTACATTTAAGTAAGGGCTAACTTCCGGATCATTGTTTACGATTTTCTGTAAACATAAAATCAAATGAATAATATCCTTAGCAATAATGTAAGCAGGGGCAGCCTTTGCGCCAAAAATTACTGTAATTGGAGTTTCAGGTTTGTTACCTTTCTTTATTTCTAAATATTTGTGAATAACATATAACGCATTCATCTGCTGACGTTTGTATTCGTGTAATCTCTTAATCTGAATATCAAAAATTGAATTTTCATTTAAATTAATTCCCTGTGTGTCAGCTAAATATTTTTTCAACTGATTCTTATTATCAGCCTTAATTTCAAGCAATTTGTTTAAAGCATCCTGATTATCCATAAGGCTTTCAAGTTTCTTAAGTTCCATTGCATCCTTCTTAAATCCATCACCTATCCATGCCTGAATCTGGTCTGATAATTCACTGTTACAATGAAGAAGCCATCTTCTAAATGTAATTCCGTTTGTTTTGTTATTAAACTTCTCAGGATAAATTTTGTAGAAGTTATTAAGTTCTGAATTCTTTAAAATTTCAGTGTGAAGTGCCGCCACACCATTTACACTAAATCCATAATGAATATCGATGTGAGCCATGTGTACAGTATCATTTTTATCTATAATAACAACACTTTCATCATCAAACTGTCTTCTTACTTTATCATCTAAAATTTCAATAATTGGTACTAACTGCGGAACAACTTCCTGTAAATAACTAATTGGCCACTTTTCCAAAGCTTCTGACAAAATAGTATGGTTTGTGTATGCACATGTTTTCTTTACCACATTAATTGCATCATCTATTGACATACCTTCCTGAACTAACAAACGAATTAATTCTGGAATTACCATTGTTGGATGAGTATCATTTATTTGGATTACTGCATAATCATAAAGGTCATATAAATTACTTCCTTTTGCCTTGCACTCATCAATTATAAGTCTTGCTCCATTACTTACCATAAAATACTGCTGGTAAATTCTTAATTTTCTTCCTGCCTCGTCGCTGTCATCAGGATATAAAAATAATGTAAGGTTCTTAGCTATGTCATTTTTATCAAAGTCAATTCCATCACCTACAATATTTTCATCTACTGTATCAATGTCAAATAATTCTAACTTGTTAGTTCTATTCTCATAACCTGTAACTGAGATTTCGTACATTCTTGATGTAACTGTAAAATCCTTAAACTGAACTGGATATGTTACGTCTGTCTTCTTGAGCCATGTATTTTCACCAATCCAAGGATTAGGTGTTTCTTTCTGCATATTGTTTTCAAAAACCTGTTTAAACAATCCTAAATGATAATTAATTCCAATACCTGAGCCCGGAAGGCCTAATGTTGCAATTGAATCTAAGAAGCAGGCTGCAAGTCTTCCAAGACCACCATTACCAAGTGATGGCTCAACTTCTATTTCTTCAATTTCTGAAATATTCTTTCCTGCCTGTGCTAACATTTCTTTTACTTCATTGTAAATGCCAAGATTAATCATGTTGTTTGAAAGCAATTTTCCAATAAGAAATTCTGCTGAAATATAGTAAACTTTTTTCTTTCCTTCGTTGCTTTCTTTTTCATCTGCTAACTGCTGTGTAATGTTTAAAAGTCCATTATAAATTTCGCTGTTACTACTTTGTGAAATTTCTTTTCCTAACTGCTGCTGTAATCTTTCTTTAATATTCATATATAAACCCCTTTCCTTAAAAAGCCTTTTAATTAAAATGCATTATAAGATGTGTTTATGCACTACCATAAAAGGTGTCAATAGTTACGTTGTTGTTTTACCTACCGGCGTTAATAGTTACGTTATTGTTTTACCTGCTGGCTTTACTGTACCAGTCTTTTGTTATTAGTAATATATCATCATTTTTTAGTGTATTCTTGCAATATTATCTTATTTTATTGTACAATACTATCATCAATATATTATTTCCATAAATACTGGTTTCAATTAGGAGTTTTTATGAATACAATAGAGTTTCAAACTTATAAAGAGCAAAAATCACATACCACAGATGAGTTTCCATACAACACTTACCTTTGTACAATTCCGCTTGATTTTCCATCTGTGCCAATTCACTGGCATGAAGAAATTGAGTTAATTGTTATCCAAAAAGGAAAGGGACTTGTCACTTTAGATTTTATTGAATATGAAGTTGAAGCCGGCAATACCATTATTGTACTCCCGGGGCACCTACACTCTATACGTGAAATTTCAGGAGAACGTATGGAATATGAGAATATTATTTTTAAGAAAGAACTTCTGTTTTCTGCAAAAGAAGATATTATAAATTCCAAATTTTTTGAGCCTTTATTTAGAGGTGAAATTAATATCCAAAATTTTATTACACCGAAACTTTCTTTTTATGATGATTTTTTTAACATTATAAAAAATATGGATTCATTAAGTGAAAAAAGAGAGTTTGGTTTTCAGATTATGATAAAAAGCAATTTATTTAAACTTTTTTATATTCTTATTCAAAATATGAAAGCTGCCCAATCCAAAGATAATAAGAAATCTGAAGAGAAGGTTAAGGAAATTATTTCTTATATTCATGAACATTATTATGAAGATATTAAACTTAAAGATGTTGCTGATTTTTGTAATTACAGCCCATCTCACTTTATGCGCTTTTTTAAGGAACATCTACACACAAGCTTCACTAAATACTTAAATGACTATCGATTAATTCAGGCAAAAAAACTTTTAAGCGAAAGCGATTTAAGCATTCTGGAAGTAGCCGGGAGATGTGGGTTTAATAATATTTCATATTTTAATAGGCTCTTTAAGAAAAAGTATAGCTTAACGCCTAGAGAGTTGCGGAGTTAAAATAAAATCAGTTAGAGATAAGGGGAATAAGCCCCTTATCTCTAACTGATTTTATTTCAAAGTTGTCATTTATCGTTTCTCAAAAATAATTTATGTTAGTTGTTAATATATTTATATTCACTAAATATTGGTTTTAACTTTTTCTCCTCACAGCATGTTGGATTATCTAACTGTTCATTGTTATTCCTTATCACTATTTTTTCCGTAAGTTCCACCTAGGATGTCGTAAACATCGTCAACTGAAAGCTCCCCAATTGTCTTATCATCATATGGAAGATTATTTTCCTTCAAATATTCGATTATTGTATCGTTAAAGGAGTAGACCTTTCCTGTTTCCTTATGTTCTTCAATAACATACGGTTTTCCATAATCTGGTGTATCATCAATATATACTGCTCTATCCGTATATGTACAAGTATTACGTCTATTTTTATTAAAAGAATCCTCACTAACGTATTCTCTAACGTAGTCACCAATTTTTTCACAAAATTCCTCATAATCTTCAAAGTCATCCAACCACACCTCATGGAAACCTTCAGTTCGTCTTACAATAATCTTCTTATCTTTCTTTTCTATATTAAATTTAGCCATCTCACCACAGTTAAAATACTCTGTTATTCCGTCAATATCATAAGATACCTTTTCACATATTTCTCTTCGTTTATCATCCTCCCCTGCCACTTCAAGAAGTTGATCCCTCACTACTTTTGCAAGTTCAATAACATCATCCACGCTGGCAAGCCAATCTTCAACAACTATCAATAAACTTTCCTTATTATAACCTACTTCCTGCCATGGCTCTGCATCAAATATGCTTTTAACTATAATCTCCACCAACTCATAGTCTGTTTTTGTTGACATACACATGATAAAATTTGTGCTTACCTCACCCATAACTTATCCTCCTTTGTTGTTTTTATGGTTTCTTTATCATTACAATAATGACAGCATAGTTCTTGTTATGCTCTAATTCTCTGATATTCTCTTGTGTTAATTATATTAAGAGAGCTCTTTTGTCATTCGAAATATCTCTCATATTTTTTGAAAAACTCGTAATAAGTCCTTGTGTTTTCAAGTTCCCACCAATTCTTTATATCTACCGGTGTTTCATCTAAATCATATATTCTTGCCCCCTGTAAAGCCGGAATAAATGGGGAATGTGTCGCAATTATAAACTGACAGCCACAATAGTGAGATAAAGTTTCAAGATACATAATAACCTCCTTCTTACATTTATCACCGCTTATTATCTTCCGTTCTCTTTAGTTTTAACTTTAAAAAATTTCTTACAAGTTGTTTTCTTTTATATTTGTGTCATCTTTGCCTGTGTCAATTATGTTGCAAACAATTCCATCATCCAATATAAATACAACTTTTCCTTTTGCCTTATCACTAATTTTGTCATATAGTCTTCCGGCACTCATAGACTCCCCTTTAACTGTAAAAGGACTGTTTGCTACATACCCTATTTTGCCAAGTCCTTTCATCTTCACCAGAATTGCTTCCTTGTCGTACTCATTATCCGGCTCTTTTTCAAGTTCTACTTCCATCGCTTTTTCCATAAAATCACTACCACAATAATGACTGCAGCCTGCTATTGTAAAATACATCTCATCTCTCATTGTTATACCTCCTCGTTTTTCTATTAAATTTAATTTTTGTTAAATGTTGGAATGTTTGTCTCTTCCTGCTTCTGTTACCATTATACTAAAAAGGGTGTCCTATAAATGGGACTTATAACTACAAATTTCAAAATTTAATTGCAATTTAAACTGTTAGCTTTTCCCTGCTACTATTTTCACAAACTAGTAATTATTTTTGCAAGGTACATATTTAATTACAAAATAAAAAATCTACATTTCTTTACCAGAAACGTAGATTTTTTATCTTTTTAATCTGACAGCATCAAGCTCAATTCGTATTGGAATGGATCTAACATATTATTATGAATGTTTATTGCTTCTGCTGTATCATAATCAATAAGCTTGTCGTTTTTAATTGCAACAATTCGGTTTTGTTTTCCTTGAGTTAAAATTTCAACAGCATAAGCACCCATTAATGAACCATACATTCTGTCCTTTGCTGTTGGATTGCCACCACGCTGTATGTAGCCTAACACAGATACTCTTGATTCTATGCCTGTTTTCTCGCAAATTATTTCTGCCAGTTTTGGTGCATCTGTAACGCCCTCTGCAACTACTACCAAGTAGCTGTTTCTTCCCTCTGCGTGTCGCTGTTTTATTGCATCAGTAATTGTGTCATAATTACCATTCCATTTTTCAGGGAGTACGATGGCCTCTGCAGATGTTGCCATTCCTGCCCATAAAGCAATGTAACCTCTTTTTCTACCCATTACCTCGACAACACTACATCTTCCATGGGAAATTGAAGAATCTCTTATCTTATCAATTGCCTCTGTAGCAGTATTTGCAGCTGTATCAAAACCTAATGTGTATTCGCTACATGAAATATCTCTGTCGATTGTTCCAGGGATGCACACAACATTGACACCCTGTTCTTTAAAATCAATTGCGCCTCTAAGAGTTCCATCCCCTCCGATTGCAACTAACGCATCTACATTGTTTGCTCTAAGATTTTCTGCTGCCTGTTCTCTATATTTTGTTTCAAGAAATCTTTCACTTCTACTTGTTAAAAGAAAAGTTCCGCCCTGACTATTAATATTTCTCACATCATCTAATGTAAGGTCTTTTGTCTCCCAATCAATTAACCCTTCATATCCTCTGTAAATTCCCACAACTTCTATATTATGATGAAATGCACTAAACACAACTGCCCTAACAGCTGAGTTCATTCCCGGTGCGTCTCCACCACTTGTTAAAACTGCAATTTTTTTAATATCTTTCATGTTTTTTCTCCTGTATCTTTTTGATTTTTAGGCTTGTTTTCATAAATCATTACATACAATTATTTTCTCCGATAATTATTCTAACAACGAGTATTTTTCATGTCAATAAATTAAAAGTATAAGCCAGATTATCCAGATTATTTATAAATTCTTAAATAATTCTATATCCGCCTCTAATACTTTCCCTGTTTCAGCTTCCAACCAATTTTTTCGAGATTTGTTTAATTCACTAATATATATTTTATCACTAAAAATAATTTCAAGACGATTAACTATGTCTTCGATATTATTTACAGCTAATGTTTCATCATCATATATGTATTTTTTTATGCATTCCTTTAACTTTTTCTTATTGATATTGCTTTTCAAAAAATATATATCAAATACATCCTTATATCGTGTACTTCTTGTCATAAATCTAACTAATGATTTTAATTTTTCAGTTATTATCTGTTCCCTTGAATTCATTAAAAGACTTGCTCCGTCTTCTTGAAAACAAATGTCAAAACAATAATCTTCTTGCTCTACATCTAAATCCTTATGAATCCCAATATCAATTTTCCCCTCTATTTGATATCCGTAAACATCTCTTATATCAACCAACACTCTTTTTCCCTTATAATCCTGATGTTTTAATTCTTTAATTGGCTTCTTTAATTCAATTACAACACCATCCACATTATTCAATTTTTGTATAAATGCATTTATAGAATCATTCGAAATGGAATATCTTATAAAATCTAAATCAATATCTTGAGTCGCTCTTCTCACACTCTTTGACAAATTTCTCATTACAACTCCACCTTTGATTGTGACATTTCTATTTAAGCTACTTTCAGATATTGCTTTTAAAATTATATCCTGACAAAGTCGTGCTTCTGCATTATTTTCACTATATCCTTCGTTTTTCATTTTCTCTATCTCTTTTTGTAAATTCACTACATTACCTCCAACTGTATAGCGTTCATTATAGATCTTTTATTTCTAAACTTGCCAGCATATGTTTCAATAGTATAAAAATCTAATTTATGAATAATATCTCTATAATTGCCTATTATCTCCTTATAAAAGTCAAATGGTAGCTTTTTTTTCATGCGAATCAAATCAACCAGCACTCTCTCTAAACTGTAAATATTTATTGTACTTCCTCTATATTGCATTGTTGATTTTCCCATATCGAAAATATCATCCTTAACAAATATCTGATGTATTTTTTCATTTTTTATTCTACTATCTGAGCGTCTTGTTGCTAAAACATATTCATCCGGAATAGTATCTGTCAAACCATAATAATAGTAAGCGCTTGCTCCTGCAAAAACTGCTCTGGGATACTTAACAGTAATGATTTCCAATTCCGAACAATTTTCTTCTTCAGAATAAACTCCTTTACTTTTTTGAAAAAGTTTTCCTTGCTCTAATTCTTTTTTTATCATGTAATCTGATCCATATTTCTTTATACAATCTTTATATGTTAATATCATTTTATCCCTCCATATTGTAGTAATTATCCACTCTATTTATTATAGTGTGTACTTTTACTTTAATTATATGTATATAAATGTATTTTGTAAAGTAAAAATACACACATTAGAATATTATGTGTATTTTTACTTTTGCATCTATTTTCCAAAAAGAAAGAAAAGCGTAAATTCATCTCTGAACTTACGCTTTAATTAAATCACAATATTATATATTTTAAGTTAAACTTCTTATGCAATCGCAAATATATATATCAAAATTGAAAGGACAAATCCAACTAAGGCTCCATCTCCTGACCTTTTCGAATTTTGAGGTTTTTCATTTTTCCATACTAGGAATAAAACTAATCCTACAATAGGAATGAAAAATCCTAATACACCCTAACCAATACTACCTGAATCCTTTAAAGTTGTCTGACTGTTATCAGTTGTACTAGAAGCTGCTTTTTCTGTATTCTTTTGGAATAATTTCTTAACACCCTGTACTGCAACGATTACACCAAGGATTAAAAGTAAAATTGCGAAGATTAACTGCAATGTGTTTCCAAGTGTTAATCCTGTTGAAAGGAATGCGCCACCTAATTTGTAAATTGTCATTCCAAGAGCTGTAAATGTTACTGCCATCATGAAGAACATAGGTACCCATAACATCCAACCCTGACGTTTTGTTTTCTTCAAGAATACTGCACATGCTACTAAAGCAAGAACTGATAATAACTGGTTTGCTGAACCAAATAATGGCCAAATTTCTGCGTAACCAACTTTTGCAAGTAAGAATGAAAGTACCAATGTAATGATTGTTGCAAAATATTTGTTTGTTACTACCTTCTGGAATGGTGTCATGTTTTCTTCTGTTACTCCTTCATCTAAGAAGAATTCCTGGAATGAAAGACGACCAACTCTTGCTACTGAATCAAGTGATGTTAAAGCAAATGCTGAAACTGCTAAGTTAATTAATGTAAATACCAAGCTATGTGGTAAACCAATAACTGATAAGAAGTTTGCGATTGCACCTGCGAAAATCTGTGGCTGTGTTGTTAAGCCCTGTGCTGCTGCTTCGCCTTTTGCAAATGAAGCAACTGCGATTAATGCGATTACTGCAAGCATACTTTCCATAAGCATTGCACCAAATGATACTGGTAACATGTTCTTTTCATTTTTAATCTGCTTCGAAGCTGTACCTGATGAAACAAGTGAATGGAAACCTGATACAGCACCACATGCGATTGTTACAAATAAAATTGGGAACATATACTGTCCATCTACATTAAAGCTTGTAAATGCCTGTAAGTTACATGATGGATTTGAAACAAATACACCAATAACAGCACCTACAATCATAAATATTAACAAATAACTGTTTAAGTAATCTCTAGGCTGTAATAATGCCCAAACAGGAACTACGCTGGCAACAAAAATGTAAGCAAAAATTAAAATGTGCCATGTTTCTCTTGTTAAGTAAATTGGGAAGTTTAAGCCAATTACAACTGCTGCTACTAACATAACAATTGCTATTGCTGTGTTAATCCATTTATGTAATTTTCCATATTTTAAAATCATACCTAATGCAACAGCTTCAAAAATAAATAAAATTGATGTTGTTGCTACTGCACCGTTTGCTGCAACTTTCTTTACAGCTTCACCTGCTACTGTAGGTACTGTAAAGCCGTTAAATGTTCCAGCTACAACGTCTGCAAATGCTGCAACTACTAAAATACAGAATAACCAGCAGAATAATAAGAATAATTTCTTTCCTAATTTTCCAATATATTCTTCGATAATATAACCAATTGTACGACCTTTATTTTTTACTGATGCGTACATTGATGCAAAATCCTGAACAGCTCCAAAGAATACACCACCTATAAGTATCCATAATAAAACCGGTAACCATCCGAAAATTGCTGCCTGAATAGGACCGTTAATTGGGCCTGCACCTGCGATAGATGCAAACTGATGTCCAAATACTACGTTTGTATCAGCTGGCACATAGTCAACTCCATCTTCCATTTCATACGCTGGAGTTTTTGCGTTAGGATCAATTCCCCACTTTTTCTGAAGATAGCGACCGTAGAGAAGATATGCTCCTCCAAGAACTACGATTGCAATCACCATCATTAAGATTCCATTCATTTGTATTACCTCTCTTCTTTTTTATTATTTAGATTGCTTTGTGCAATCTAATATTTTTTATTACCTTGGATTGCTACGTACTTCGTACTCCCGCAATCCAAATAACATACTTACATTATTTTTTATTACTTGGATTGCTACGTACTTCGTACTCCCGCAATCCAAATAACATACTTACATTATTTTTTATTAC
>OLOZ01000044.1_pt1 | contig 131431 bp, 114 predicted proteins | sample 1673021 | NCBI WGS metagenome assembly OLOZ01 (sample SAMEA3136747, study PRJEB25190) | human gut metagenome | biome: human gut; feature: human-associated habitat; material: faeces | place: Austria | collected 2013 | reverse complement strand
TGTAGATACTTGGCTCAGTAGAGCCATTGAGCAAGAAGCCCCCACTTCAAAATCTGTGATTTAAGTGGTGGGAGCATGTCACATTGATGTCAAAACTAAATAGCGTGCAGAAGGTTAACTTCAAAAAGAAAATCCTTAGACGTTTGTTCATACAGGTGCTTCCGGCTCGGCCAGTACTTAGGCGGCTGCGAAGGTATTCGCAGGCACCTTATGTACTGCTGCCAGAGCCGGGCAGCGGGAGCGGCCTGTATGAACAAACGTCTAAGGATTTCATTTAGAGACAATGAAGGCTGCACGCTGCTTATAGCTTTTGAATCGAAAATGTGGTATGATTAAGGAAAATTGTTTTGGAGGTATTTGAGTATGGCAACACCGCATAATCGCGCTGCAAACGGAGAAATTGCAAAGACTGTTCTGATGCCGGGAGACCCGCTGAGAGCAAAGTGGATTGCCGAGACTTATCTGGCAGATGTCCAGCTTGTCAGTGATGTCCGCAACGTGTATTGTTATACAGGTCAATATAAAGGTGTCACAGTATCCGTGATGGCTTCCGGAATGGGCATGCCATCCATTGGCATTTATTCTTATGAATTATATAAATTCTATGATGTGGAGAATATTATCCGTATCGGTTCCGCAGGAGCCTATACAGATAAACTGAAGGTATTGGATGTGGTGCTGGCAGATGCTGTTTGGAGTGAATCCACATATGGTCAGGCACAGAGCCTGGATATGAAGAACTGGCAGTATCCGTCAGAAGAGCTGAATCGACAGATCAAGGATACAGCATTGAAGATGAATAAGAAGCTTGTTTCAGGTCCGATTCATTCCAGTGATGTTTTTTATCATGAAGCGGATGCCAATGATGTACTTCGCAAGATGGTTGATGAAGAGGGGCTGCTTTGCGTTGAGATGGAATCCTTTGCGCTGTTCCATAACGCAGAAGTGCTTGGCCGGAATGCAGCTTGTCTGCTGACGATTTCTGATTCTCTTGTAACGGGGGAAGAACTGGATGCAGATGCAAGAGCAACTGCTTTTGCGGAGATGGTAGAGCTGGCCCTGGAAGCGGCTATTGCAGTTTAAACAGGATGTCTGCATCAAGGTTTGGGCGCAGATCCTGAGTCCGGCTACAGTGCAGAATAAAGAATGACATCAAAGTGAGGAAAAGATAAGATGACAGTAAGAGAAAAATTGGCAGCCCTCAGAGAGAAGATGACTGCTTACAAAATGGATATGTATCTGATCGGTTCGGAGGATTTTCATGGTTCCGAATATGTAGGTGAGCATTTTAAATGCCGTGCTTTTATTTCCGGTTTTACAGGCTCAGCGGGAACCATCCTTGTGACACAGGATTTTGCAGGACTCTGGACCGACGGCAGATATTTCCTGCAGGCGGAGGCACAACTTGCGGATACAGGCATTGAATTGTTTAAGATGGGCAATGAAGGTGTGCCGACTATTGAAGACTATATTGTGTCACACATTGAAAAGGGACAGTGCCTTGGTTTTGATGGAAGAACGGTCAATGCCAGAAATGGTCAGGACTATGTACGCAGACTGAGTGAAAAAGGAGCGTCTGTCAATGGCCGCTATGATCTGGTGGATGAAATCTGGCAGGAGCGTCCGTCACTTTCTGCAGAGCCTGCATGGCTGTTGGATATTGCTTATGCCGGCCAGTCCAGAGAGGACAGAATTGCCCTGATCCGTCAGGAAATGGCAGAGAAGAAAGCGGACTGGTTTGTACTGACTTCTCTGGATGATATTGCATGGCTTCTGAATTTCAGAGGCAACGATGTACAGGATAACCCGGTTGTTCTGGCGTATCTGATGATGAGTGCCGATAGTCTGAGACTTTATACCAATGTCGCAGATTTCAAGGAAGCGGACAGAAAGACATTGGAGAACGCCGGTGTAGAATTTTTTGAATACAATGGCATTTATGAGGATGTGGCAAAACTGACAGAGAACCAGACCGTGATCTACGATGGTTCAGCGCTTAACTATGCTATACTTGAGAGAATGCCGGAATCTGCGAAGAAGGTTGATGAACAGAATCTGACATTGCTGCCGAAGGCCATCAAGAACCCGGTGGAAGTAGCGAATATTCGGCAGGCTCATATCAAAGATGGCATTGCCCTGACAAAATTTATGTATTGGCTGAAGAAGAATATTGGCAAAGTACCAATGACAGAAATCAGTGCTGCAGAGAAGATGGAAAGCTTCCGTAAAGAGCAGGAAGGCTATCTTGAACCGAGTTTTGAACCCATCAGCGGATATGCGGAACATGGTGCCATTGTGCATTATTCTGCAACACCGGAGACAGATGCCAAGCTGGCGCCAAAGGGATTACTTCTGATGGATACAGGCGGTCAGTATCTGGAGGGAACAACAGATATCACACGTACTTTTGTACTGGGTGAGCTGACAGAGGAGGAGAAGAAATTCTTTACACTGGTACTTCGGGGCAATCTGAATCTTGCAGGTGCGCGTTTCCTGCACGGATGCAAAGGTTATAATCTGGATTATCTGGCAAGAGAACCTCTGTGGCAGATCGGCATGGATTATAATCACGGTACGGGTCATGGTGTTGGCTATCTGTTGAATGTGCATGAGAGTCCGAATGGCTTCCGCTGGAAAATGTTGCCGAACCGCAATGAAGGCTGTGTTCTGGAAGAAGGTATGCTGACGTCAGATGAACCCGGGGTTTATCTGACGGATAAATTCGGTGTGCGGCATGAGAATCTGATGGTCTGCATGAAGGGCGAGAAGAATGAATACGGTCAGTTTATGTACTTTGATACCGTGACACTTGTACCGTTTGATCTGGATGGTGTAGATCCGTTATTGATGACAGAGCGTGAAAGGCAGCTGCTGAATGATTATCATCAGAAGATTTACGAGGTCATAGGACCGCATCTGAATGAAGAAGAACAGGCTTGGTTAAAAGAAGCTACACGGGCCATCTAACTGATGGGATACATGCTGTACGGCTTTTAATGAGCAGGAGAGATCAATGCAGAGAATATATTTAAATGACAACTGGTATTTTGCAAGAAATTATACAGAGGATCTGTTGAACCCGGAGGCTGATCTGTCAGAACTTCGGAAGGTGCGGATTCCACACAGTGTGTGTGAATTGCCTTACAGCAATTTTGATGAAATGTCTGTGCAGCAGCTTTGCGGATACAGACGCAGTCTGATAGTAGAAGATGCATGGCGTGGAGGTCATTTGATACTGACCTTTGAAGGGGTAGCCCATGAAGCCGCCGTCTATGTGAATGGGAAGCTGGCGGTGAAACATTATGGTGGATATACAGCTTTTTCGGTGGATATTGTACCGTTTCTTGTGGATGGACGTGAACAGGTGATTACCGTGCGCTTAGACAGCAGAGAAAAGCTGAATCAGCCCCCTTTTGGATCGGTGACAGAGTCACTGACTTACGGTGGCATATATCGGGATGTTTATCTGGATGTGAAGGATGAATATTATATAGAAGATATTTATACAGCCACCCCGGATGTCAGAACCGATGAAAAGATATTAAAGGCACAAATTAAGCTGAATGCGTATACGGAAGGATTGAGACTGGCCGCTCATCTGGATACCTGGACAGAGATTCCTTTGGAGGGTGAAGATCTTCAGCATTGGGATTTAAAAACAGCGGATGTGCATTTCAGAACGTCCTGTCTGACCTATACAGTGCCGGAAGCGATGCTATGGGATGTGGATATGCCGATTCTCTATGTACTGACGGTGGAACTTCTGAAAGATGGACAGTGTGTAGACACAAAGAAGGTAAGAATCGGATTCCGGGAAGCTGTTTTTGATGGAGAGGGATTCTGGCTGAATGGACGTATCCTGAAATTATGCGGTTTTAGCAGATATCAGAGCTGGCCTTATGTGGGGTATGCTATGCCGAAATCACCGCAGCAGCTGGATGCGGATTTGTTGAAATTCGAGTTGGGAGCGAATGCGGTGCGGACGATGCAGGGGCCACAGTCGCAGTATTTTATGGACAGGTGCGATGAGATTGGCCTGCTTGTCATTCCAGAAATTCCGGGCTGGCAGTTTATCGGCGATACACGGTGGAAGAAAATTGCTGTGAGAAATGTCCGTGAAATGGTGATGCAGTATCGCAATCATCCATCTGTGATCCTGTGGGATACGCGTATCAGTGATTCTGATGATGAAGATGCACTTTATTATAAGACAAGCCGTTTGGCCAGAGAACTGGATGTCTATCGGCAGACAGGCGGTGAGAGAGATTTTGCAGGCAGTCATTTTTATGAAGATGTGTATTTGTATGATGATATGAGTGAGGATGCTGCCAGTGTTTCTATCAGCAGTGAAAATATCATTCAGGATTTGTCGAAAACTTGCCTTTTATCCGGGCACAAGTCTCTGAATGTGCAGACAAAAGTCGGCACAGAAATAAATGATTTGATTGGACAGACCATGCGGCAGGCAAGCGTGTGGCGGGCTGTGGAGAGCAATGACAGTTTTGCAGGCAGTCTGGCGCCTGTTATGGCAGATTATCCGGTCAGCCGCAAGTACAGCGGCAGTGACGGCATTTGCAGCAGAGGGCTTATGGATGCGTTTAGAAATCCGAAGATGGCGGCTGCTTTTTTCAAGAGTCAGCGGGAGGACGAACCAGTATGCGCAGCAGTTTTGCCGATGGATGACCGGCTTATGGTCATGACCAATGCAGACCATATTTTACTTTACTGTGACGAAAAGCTGATTGGTGAATTTTATCCGGATGAAACGGTATTCAGAGATCTGGTACATCCGCCGATTTTTGTTGAACATCTGTCTGAAATTGTTCGTACAGGAGAAAAACCAAAAGAACAGAAAGAAACGTCAAATAGAGTCTTTTTGAAAAAACAATCCGAGAAGGATCAAGAGCTGTTTGTTCAACAGAAATCCGAGCTGGCATTTTCCAGAAGATACGCGGTGACATGGCGCATTGAGGCCATCAAAGATGATACGGTTGTTGCCGGGACAAGTATTACGCCGACACCTGAAGTCAGATTGCAGATTACAACGGATCGTCAGCATATGATGGAAGAAAGCAGCTACGATGCAGCAACTGTGCACATTGAAGCTGTCGGTGAGAGTGGTCAGCATCTGTATGGATATGAGACGCCGCTGGTACTGAAGACAGAAGGTGATATTGAACTGATCGGGCCGTCGGTGATTGTTATGAAAAACGGCTTTGCGGGCACTTATGTACGCTCAATCGGCAAAGCAGGAAGTGGACGGCTGATGATTCAGGATGGACATGGAGAAGCAGTTGTCGAATTTTCTGTGGAAGTATAGTGTATGAATATTTATTTTGCAAATTATGACAGAAATGGCATGACGGTCGTTGAGGAGAGCAAATATCAGCATGCTGTCGGCCGTCAGCTCTTAAAAACAGCACTTCTCAGAGCAGGAGTTTCCAAGGATTTCCTGTCAAAGGAAGAAAGTCTGATATTTGCATATGGGCCATCCGGCAAGCCACTTTTTCACGATTTGCCGGATGTCCATTTTAATATCAGTCACACCGGCGGATTGGTGGTGTGTGCGGTAGGAAATATACCGATAGGTATTGATGCAGAAAGAATCAGGCCCTATCCCAAAAGTGTTCTTCGAAAAATGACAGATAGAGAACGCTTATATATTCAGAAATCAGATAGGCAGGATGAGGCCTTTATGCGTGTCTGGACGATGAAAGAAGCGATGATCAAACTGACGGGAGAGGGACTTGCGGCTTTTGAAAGGACAGAATGTGTGCCGGGAGAGGTATTGCATATGTACAGCAAGAGGACGGTGTGCGATGAAGCGGCTGCATCCGGTGCGCTGTCGGATATTCATTGCCGACAGTTGGTCTGGCAGGGGCAGTATGTCATAACAGCTGTTGAAAATACGAATAAAAATCAGGATTGCATCTTTTCAAAAAAGGTTTACAATAGACTGTAGCGTTATACAGGAGGATAAGAAGATGGAGTTTAATTTTGCCAGTCGTCTGGATTCCTTTGAAGAAGGTATTTTTGCGACTTTAAATGATAAAAAGAACGAGCTGGTGAAGGCCGGCCGGAAGGTTTACAATATGTCTGTAGGTACACCGGATTTCAAACCGGCCCAGCATATTATGGATGCAGTCAGTGAAGCTGCTTCAAAGCCTGAGAATTACAAATACGCATTGGCTGATCTGCCGGAACTGTTGGATGCAGTCAGCAATCATTATGCAGAGCGCTATGGTGTTAAGGGCATTCGTCATGAAGAAATTATGTCTATTTATGGTTCCCAGGAGGGAATGGCGCATATTGCCATGGCGATTTGTGACCCGGGAGATGTAGTGCTTGTGCCGAATCCGGGTTATCCGGTTTTTACAGCAGGCCCTTTCCTTTGTGGTGCAAAGGTGGAAACCTATGACCTGCATCCTGAGAACAATTTCCTGATTGAATTCGACAAGATTCCTGAAGAACAGGCAAGACGGGCAAAGATGATGATTGTGTCCTATCCGCTGAATCCGGTCTGTGTGACAGCACCTGATTCTTTTTATGAAGAACTGATCACATTTGCGAAGAAATACAACATTATCATTCTGCACGACAATGCTTATTCGGATATTATTTATGGCGGCAGAGTCGGCAAATCATTCCTTTCTTTTAGGGGAGCCAGGGACGTGGGCGTTGAATTTTATTCATTGTCCAAATCCTATAATTATACAGGTGCCAGAATGTCCTTTGTTGTAGGCAATCAGGCAGTTATTGATAAGTTTAAAAATGTACGTTCCCAGATTGATTATGGTATTTTCCTGCCGGTTCAGTATGGTGCCATTGCAGCCCTGACAGGTCCGCAGGACGCAGTGAAAGCACAGTGTGAAGAATATGATCGCCGTAATCATGCCCTTTCAGAGGGGCTGACATCTATCGGATGGAAAGTGCCTCTCAGCCAGGGGACCATGTTTTCATGGGCTCATATTCCGGAAGGCTTTGCTAATTCCAATGAATTTGTGATGGAATTAATGGAGAAAACCGGTCTCATAGTGACACCGGGCAGCAGCTTCGGAAGCCTTGGAGAAGGCTTTGTCCGTTTTGCATTGGTTTTGGATGTGCCGACCATTCAGGAAGCTGTTCGGTCCGTCAAAGAAAGCGGAATATTGAATAGTAGGATGTGATAGAAGATGTATGATGAATTATCTGAGGCAGATATTCAGAAGATGAAGGAAGAGATTGAACACCGTAAGGTTGTTGTCCGTAAGGAGGCACTGGCGGCTGTCAAGGAAGCCAGGGAACAGGGAGATCTCAGTGAAAATTTCGAGTATCAGGCAGCCAAGAGAGAAAAAAACCGAAACGAAAGCAGAATCCGCTATCTTGAAAGAATGGTCAAGACAGCAAAAGTCATCAAGGATCATTCCAAGGATGATGAGGTCGGACTGAATAATACGGTAACGGTTTATTTTGAAGATGAAGATGAGGAAGAAACATACCGTATCGTAACGACCGTCCGTGAGGATGTGCTGCATGGTCTGATCAGTATTGATTCACCTGTCGGTAAGGCATTGTTGGGGCATCGTGTCGGTGATACAGTCCATGTCCAGGTCAATGACAAGTACGGTTATGATGTAGAAATCAGAAAAATTGACAAAACGACGGACGAAACAGACGATAAAATCCGGGATTTCTAAATAGGCAGAACGCACATAGAGAAATCAATAACCGGTCAAAAAATAATTCAAACACAGGCCAGGTGTTTGAATTATTTTTTGACCTTTTTTGTATTTTGAGCGTACTCTGATGATAAAAAAGGGCAGATTTCAACACATAGAAAATATGAAAATTTAAATACTAAGTAAATAGATATTTTATGAAATAGGAGGAGAACAGAATGCTTGTTGATTATCTGAGGGTTTTTATAACAGGCGGCGTTATCTGCGCACTGGTGCAGCTTCTGATGGAGAAGACAAAGATGATGCCGGGGCGGATCATGGTACTTTTGGTATGCTCAGGCGCCATTCTTGGCATGTTGGGAATTTATAAGCCTATCGTTGATTTCGGGCAGGCCGGAGCAACAGTGCCGCTTCTTGGTTTTGGGTATAACCTGTGGAAGGGGGTGAAAGAAGCTGTAGACAATCAGGGATTTTTCGGGCTTTTTACGGGTGGCTTTACGGCTTCGGCAGTAGGAATCAGTGGATCACTGGTGTTTGCATTTTTGGCATCCCTGGTGTGCAATTCCAAAATCAAGAAATAAGAGCATGAGCTGAAGGATTTCGCAATAGATAAAAAAGTATAAATAAAGTGAATATCGTGTAGTCAAAATCTAAAAAGGCTTCAAAATAACAAACACCATACAGGATTTGTTATTTGAAGCCTTTTAAATTAGTCTTAGACTATGTGCAATGTTTATTGCTCGGCGCCAGTGTTATCGCCACCGGAATTGTCGCCACCGGAATTGTCGCCACCGGAATTGTCGCCACCGGAATTGTCGCCACCGGAGTTGTCGCCGCCGGAGTTATCACCGCCGGAGTTCTCACCGCCGGAGTTATCACCGCCGGAATTGTCACCGCCGGAATTGCCACCACCTGAATTATCGCCGCCGGAATTGTCAGCACCGGAGTTGCCGTTGCCGGAATTATCCCCGGACGTTGTGTTTGAGCCGTTGCTGCCGGAGGACGATGATGAGCTGCTGTCATCATCATAACTATTCTCGTAATAACGATAGCTATGCTTCGAACAGTATTCCGTCGGCGCAGTATCTTTGGCAAAATACTCGGTAATAGCGTTGCAGCCATAAGATGCCAATAAACCTGTGCTGCTGCAGACGCGGAGCTTCTCAACGTCAGACGGCATCACGAAATCTCTGTCCTCATAGCCCTCAAGGACTTCATTCATAATATTCTTCCAAAGTACCTTGTGCGCGTTGTAGTTGCGTCCGAGACGGTAGCGCATCAGTGTGCTGTCGTCATAACCAAACCAGATACCGGCTGTGTAATAAGGTGTATAACCAACGAACCATAAATCCTTGTAGTCGTCAGTTGTACCGGTCTTGCCTGCTTCGGCAATACCGTAATTGGAAATCTGTGCGGAAGTACCTGTACCCTTGGATACAACGTCTTCCATGGCACTTGTCAGGAGCCATGCAGTAGAATCTTTCATGGCTGTGTGCTTCTCAGGTACATTGTCCAGAAGTACATTGCCGTCCTTGTCCAGAATCTTGCTGTAAAGGATAGGCTCTGTATAGACACCGCCGTTGGCGATAGCCGCATAAGCACCTGTCAGTTCAAGGTTCGTTACACCATTGGAGATACCGCCAAGACCCAGAGGTGCGTAAGCATCCCGGTCTTCGTCCATGGTTGTAATGCCAAGATTCTCAAGATATTCAATACCAAGCTTCGGTGTGACATCTTCAACCAGCCACTTGGTAGTAACAACGTTCATGGAGTAAGTAATGGCTTCACGGATGGTTGTCGTTCCCTGATAGGAGTTGGCATTGGTGTTGAACGGTTGGTAGCCGTCAGGAGTTGTATAAGGTTCATCTTCCTTGGTAGATGCCAGTGAAAGCCCACAGGAATCCAGAGCAGGAAGGAAAACGGCAATCGTCTTGAAAACAGAACCGGGCTGTCGTGTGGACTGGGTGGCGCGGTTAAAGCTTCTGCTTGTCTTCTTCTCACCGCGGCCGCCGCTCAAGGCCAGTACATAACCGGTAGACTGATCCATCAGAACGAATGAAGACTGTACCTGTACAGTCATATCAAAGCTCTGGGCGATGATATCGTCATCAGTAATGCCCTTGGCTTCAAGAAATTCTGAAATAGACTGTTTGGCTTGGTCTTCGTTGTCATAAAGCAGATCACAGTCATCAGCGCCATAATAGCTCTGCAGAGAATTCTCATCAATATTGACGGTCTCCCCGTCCTTGTCTTTGTAAGTCAGAGCCCAGTGGAGTCTGTACTCTGTGGATGGGAAGTTGTCATCATCATTATAATAGCTGTCGACAATATCCTGAATGTGACGGCTCTGTGTCAGATAAATCTGAAGACCGCCACTGTAAAGGGCATTGTTGGCTTCTGCGGAAGTATAGCCAAGCTTCTCCTGCAAGTCATTTAATACCTGATCGATGGCAGCATCTTCGAACCATGTATAGATGATATCCTTGGATTTCGTTGTTTCGTTGACTTCGGTAATACGTGAATAGACATCATCAGCCTTGGCTTCATCATACTGCTGCTGTGTAATAAGACCAAGGGTCAGCATATTGTTCAGAATCTTGTCGCGACGCTGGGCGTTGATATCCGGATAATCAATGGGGTTGTTGTAGGAAGGTGATTGGGCGATCGCTGCGATAACTGCTGATTCAGAAACCGTCAGATCGCTGCACTTCTTATTAAAATAACGTTCCGCAGCGGCTTCTACACCATAGGCACCGCGGCCGAGGTTGATGGTATTCAGGTAAGCTTCCATGATCTCGTCCTTGGACATCTCTTTCTCAAGCTTGAGAGCGAGATACCACTCCTGGAACTTACGCTTGAATCGCTGCATCGTATCTGTCTCGGCACCACCGTTGAATACGGTGAGCTTGATCAGCTGCTGGGTGATGGTACTGGCACCTTCTGAGAAATTGCCGCCATGGGAAAGACCAACGAAAAGGGCACGGACAATACCCTTCGGGTCAATGCCGTTATGTTCATAGAAGCGGTTATCCTCAATGGCTACAAAGGCGTTTGAAAGGCACTTGGGAATATCATCGATCGACACGATCGTTCGATTGGATTGGGCGCCTACCAGTTCAATCGCTTCCTGTCCGTCGGGATAATACATGACGGACTTGAGTTTACTCGGCATCACATTGCTGGCGGTAATGTCAGGTGCACTGTCGATGACCCCCTTGAAGCCACCGATGGCGGCAGCGATACCGACAATAACAATAAGCAAAATAGCAAGCATTGTGAAACGGAATATATTGAAAGTAATCTTTTTCTTGGATTTAGCAGCATTGGAACGGATTTTCTTGCGCTTTTTTTCATTATTCTGTTTACTATAATCCATTACTGAACCTCCTTCGTCCTATCATTATAGCAAATAAGCTTACTGAAATAAAGTGTATTTTTTTCGAAATAATAGGGGATAGCATAATTTTCAAGAAGGTGATAGAATAAACTTGACAAAAAGATAAAGTAAGGAAGTTGGGAATGGCAGAAATCAATAAAGTGAACAATTACAAGACAGTGTACAGGGGCGGTACAGCAGAAATTGTTGAGAAAAAGTCACGTTTCATTGCCCATTCGGCGCATGTGGAATCAGAGGAAGAGGCCCTTGCTTTTATAGAGCAGATAAAAAAACAGTACTGGGATGCAAGGCATAATTGCCATGCATTTTCCGTTGGTGTGACCAATGAGACGGCCAGATGCAGTGATGATGGGGAGCCGGCTCAGACGGCGGGCAAACCGATGCTGGATGTTTTGATGGGGCAGCAGCTGAAGAATACAGTTGTTGTGGTGACCCGGTATTTTGGAGGCACACTGCTTGGCACAGGAGGCCTTGTCAGAGCATATTCTGCGGCTGTTCAGGAAGGATTGAAGGAAAGTCTTATAATAGAGAAATTCCTCTGCCGCAGGGTGCGGATGAGCATGGATTATACAATGCTGGGCAAGATGCAGTATCTGGCGGCCAAACTGAATCTGATGATTCTTGATACCCTCTATACGGAAGGTGTTGAAATGCAGCTGCTTGTGCCAGATACGCAGTATGCTGCTTTTATAAAGGAAGTGACAGAGGCCAGCAACGGCAAGGTCGTGCCGGAGTCGGAGGGGCTTTGTTACGGCGCAGATGTGGAAGGCAAAACCGAGATATTTGATGCCTGAGTACGACATTTAAGAATTTGAACAAACTGTGAAATTTGTATAAAAGCTTTTATTTTTCTCTATTATGTGGTATAAATAATATCATTGGATATGAAAGGACGAATTACAATGAAGAAAAGTTTAAAACTGGGAGCTGCATGCCTCGGCGTAGCTCTTTTATTGTGTGCATGCGGCAAAGGAAGTGCCAATAGTACAGACACTGCTGCAGGCAGTGAGACAGAATCAGCAGCGCAGTCTGCATCGGAATCTGCCTCAGAGACCGAAACAGAGACTGAAGATACGAACGCTTATGCGTATGACTATGATGTTGAATCCCTGGTCAAGCTCGGTGATTACAAGGGATTGACTTATACAGAGACAGATACATCTGTTTCAGATGAAGAAGTGGAATCACAGATCAACAGTACCCTGACAGCCCATGCAACACCGGAGCAGATCAAGGACAGAGCCGTTGAAGACGGTGATACAGTCAATATTGACTATGAAGGCAAGATTGATGGTGAGACTTTTGAAGGCGGTACAGCCTCCGGTGCATCACTGACAATCGGTTCTGATTCATTTATTGATGGTTTTGAAGATGGCCTGATCGGTGTCAAGCCGGGTGAGAAGAAGACTTTGAACCTGAAGTTCCCGGATGATTACAAGACGAACCCGGATCTGTCGGGCAAGGCGGTTGACTTTGATGTAACAGTGAACTACATCGAAGGCGATGACATTGTGCCGGAACTGACAGATGATTTTGTTAAGGGACTGAGCATTACAGATGTTTCAACCGTTGATGAATATCGTGCTTATGTGAAGTCACAGCTGCAGACGAACAAGGAATCTGAAGCAGAGAGCAGCAAGCAGAAGGAACTGCTTCAGCAGGCTGTGGACAATGCAGAGATCAAAGAAATCCCGGAAGAACTGGTAACAGAGTATTCTGCACAGTACACAAGTTATTATCAGCAGTATGCGTCCTACTTCGGTATGGAATTTTCTGATTTCCTGACACAGTATATGAATCAGACAGAAGATGATTTCAATAAGGATGCAGCAGATTACGGCAAGCAGGTTGCAGGCAATATGCTGGTTGTATGTGCCATTGCCAAGGCTGAGAAGATCGATCCGGATACCCTTTATGATGAGAAGGTGGCTCAGTATGCAAAGCAGAGCGGTTATTCAGATGTTGCAACTCTGGAGAAGGATTACAGCCAGAAGTATCTGCGTCAGGTGATCATTAATGAGGAAGTCCTCAATGTTCTGGAAGAGAATGCAGTTGCAGTTGCTCCGACAGAGACAGAATCAGAGGCTTCCAAGTAAGCGCTCAGCGTGGGAATGCATATTATTTACAATTTTTTTTGAACAGTGTATTATAAAAAACTTTGCATTTTTTGGGGAACATGCTATAATGTCCATAGGCAATAGGCACTGAACGTGTTCGGCTCGTTTAAGGACAGGCAGTGTGAGGCAGGAGCAAGAGAGGTGTAGAATATGGATTTTATGTCAGTGTTTCTTCCGGTTTTAATTCTCGGAGTTGTCATCGTTGCGGTTCTGGTAGTTGTTGCAACCGTTGCATCAGCTGTTTCAGCGGCTGCTGTTGAAGATGATGAGGAAGACGAATAGAATCAATTGAATGAATGCGAATGATGAGGGGATGTATGTTTTTGAGCAACATCCCCGAATTTTTTGCGTTATTTTAGGCGTGTCGGGCAAGCAAAGCGGTGTGTCAGGCAATCAATCAGGAAACGGAAAAAGCGGACCCTTTTGGATCCGCTTTCCCGGCGTTTGCTACAGTCATCAGCTGCAGTCTGCAAATGCCGCCTGGGGCGGCTGATTGGGAATGGCAGCTAATGGATTGCGAGATTCAGTTACTGCATACCGCCGTTGGCCATCTGTTCTTCCTGACGCTTGATCATTCTCCGAACCATTTCACCGCCAATGGAGCCTGCCTGGGCACTGGTAAGGTCACCGTTGTAACCCTGTTTCAGGTTCACACCGATTTCGCTGGCAACTTCCATTTTGAATTTATCCATTGCGTCTTTTGCCTGTGGTACTTCCATTGTAGAACTAGAATTGTTTGTCATTGTGACACCTCCGTTTTTTGGTTCGTTTTATCCTGTATCTGAAAGGACAAACAAGACTTGCTTTTTGAAGTGTTTTTGTTTATCCTGTTACTAGTATGTGAATGACGTACAGAAACTATGAGTGGAATAATTAGGAGGTTTTGAGTCGTTTTATGGAAATAGAGCGTAAATTTTTAATTCAAAAAATGCCGGAGCATCCGGAACAATACAAGAGCCATCTGATCGAACAGGCCTATCTGAATGTGCGTCCTGTTGTCAGAGTACGCCGTGAAGATGAGAATTATTATATGACCTACAAAGGCGGAGGCATGATGGCCAGAGAAGAATACAATCTGCCATTGGATGCAGATTCATATGCCCATCTTCTTCAGAAAGCAGATGGCAATATTATTACCAAAAGACGTTATTTGATACCTTTTCATGCCTATACAATAGAGCTGGATGTTTTTGAAGGCCTGTTTGAAGGCATTGTTGTGGCGGAAGTGGAATTTCCGAGTATTGAAGAAGCGGAAAGCTTTGCGGCGCCGGAATGGTTTGGTGAAGATGTGACTTATGACGGCCGGTATCATAACAGTGCCATGAGCAGAATGAAAGTGGAAGAGATTGTTGAGATACAAAGTCTTTTGGCATCAGAAGGAAAATGATCAGGTGAAAATAGTCAGACAAAGCGAATATTAAGAGATGAGAGGTTTTTTATATGAATACGAAAAATAAAGCCATTGTGTGTATTTTGATTTCAGCATTTGGCTTTTCAATTATGAATTTATGCGTGAAGCTGTCCGGTGATCTGCCGTCTATTGAAAAGAGCTTTTTTAGAAATCTTGTGGCAGCGATTATTGCGTTTATCTTATTATATAGAAGCAAAGCGGGTTTTTCCTGCAAGAAAGAGAATCTGCCGGCATTGATTTTGCGCGCTGTACTTGGAACCATTGGTATTTTCTGTAACTTTTATGCATTGAGCCATATGGTGCTGTCGGATGCTTCCATGTTGAACAAGTTATCACCTTTCTTTACACTGATCTTTTCCTACATCTTCCTGAAGGAAAAGTTATCACCCTTCCAGTGTATTGCCATTGTGATCGCTTTTATCGGCAGTTTGTTTATCATCAAGCCATCTTTTGATCTGACAGCCACATTTCCGGCGCTTTGCGGCTTCATCGGCGGTGTGTGTGCCGGCGGTGCGTACACCTGTGTGCGGTATCTTGGTATTAAAGGTGAAAAAGGGCCTTTCATCGTGTTCTTTTTTTCGGCATTTTCATGCCTGGCGGCATTGCCGTACATTATCTTTTTCTTCGAACCGATGACACTGCAGCAGTTTCTGATTCTGATCGGTGCAGGCGCAGGCGCAGCCGTAGGTCAGTTTGGCATCACAGCCGCCTACAAGTATGCCCCGGCCAGAGAAATCTCCATTTATGATTATACATTGGTCATTTTCGCAGCCATCTGGAGTTTCATCTTCTTCGGCGAATTGCCGGATTGGATCAGTATCATTGGATATGTGTTGATCTTCGGTATGTCAGCATTGATGTTTTTCTATAATAACCGTCATGCGGAGTCGGCGAAATAATTTAAAAATGATGATATATTAACATTGCTGGTACATTTATGAATGCGTTATTGAAAATGTGAAGAAAAAAAACAGAAGGCCCATGTCTGGCAGTAAGGATGCTGGACATGAGCTTTTTTTGATATCACTGCAGCGAAGTGAGTGTGACAAGAAAAGTCCGGCAATCTTAGTACTGCTACGTTCATCTTCGAAGGGAAGTGTGTTTCAGCAGGAATAGCTGACTTTTGACTGATTGGTTTACCATAACAGCCGTTTTTTTATGTTTTTTTTAGAAAAAAGTGGCTCTCCCCTATTTACATATGCCCGGATGTATAATATACTTAAATCCATAAGCGCTTGAAAACAGGCCGACTCCGCACTTTGGAGGGACCGGTTTCGGGATAGATGAAGGAGGATATTAATATCATGAGTGTACAGGTAGAGAAATTAGAACATAATATGGCGAAACTGACAATTACAGTTCCAGCTGAAACTTTCAATAAGGCGATTACACAGGCTTACAAGAAGATGAAGAACCAGATCTCCATTCCAGGTTTCAGAAAAGGTAAAGTGCCTCAGGCAATGGTAGAGAAGATGTACGGTGCAGGCATGTTCTATGAAGATGCTGCCAACATCGTTATTCCGGAAGAATATGACAAGGCACTTGCAGAGGTAAAGGATATCAAGATCACATCTCAGCCAGCCATCGATGTTACACAGATGGAAAAAGGCAAAGATTTCATCTTTACAGCAGAAGTTGCTACTAAACCAGAAGTTACACTTGGCCAGTACAAGGGTATCGAAGTACCTGAGAATAAGGTAGAAGTAACAGACGAAGAAATCGAAGCTGAATTGAAGAAAGTTCAGGAACAGAACGCAAGAGAGATTACAGTTGACAGACCAGCTGAGAACGGCGATACAGTTGTTATCGACTTCGAAGGTTCTGTAGATGGTGAAGTATTCGAAGGCGGTACAGCTGAGAACCATCCTCTGGTACTTGGTTCAGGTTCTTTCATCCCTGGATTCGAAGACCAGCTTGTTGGTGCGACAGCAGATTCTGATGTAGAAGTAAATGTAACATTCCCAGAAGATTACCAGGCTAAAGACCTTGCAGGCAAAGCTGCAGTATTCAAAGTAAAAGTTCATGAGATCAAGAAGAAAGAACTTCCGGAGATCAATGATGAATTCGCTCAGGATGTATCTGAATTTGATACACTTGATGAATACAAAGAAGATGTAAAGAAAGGCATTGCAGAACAGAAAGAAAAAGCTGTACGTCAGGAGAAACAGGAGAAGATTATCAGACAGATCGTAGAGAACGCTGAGATGGATATTCCGGATCCTATGGTAGTTACTCAGACAAGACAGATGATGGATCAGTTTGCTCAGCAGATGCAGTCCAACGGTCTTTCTATGGCTCAGTACTATCAGTTTACAGGCCTGACACCGGACGGCCTTCTTGAACAGATGAAACCACAGGCTCAGAAGAACATTGAGAACAGACTTGTTCTTGAAGCAATTGCTGCAGCTGAAGGCATCACAGCAAGTGAAGAAGAAGTTGAGAAAGAATTCGCGAACATTGCTGAAAGATATGGTCTGACAGTAGACAAGGTTAAAGAAATCTTCGCTGACGAAGAAACAGAGAACATCAAGAGCGATATCGCTGCGCAGAAAGCACTTGACATGATCACAGAGGCTGCTGTAGAAGTTCCTGTAACTGAAGTAGAAGCAACTGTAGAAGACGCAGAATAATCATAACGTAAGATAACAGGGCTGCCGCAGAGAAGTTTGCCGCAGCCCTGTGGTGTTGAATCAGTCTAAACAGCGTTTTGACTGAGTAAAGTGCTGACATTGACAGATATGCGGGGCATATCTGGTTTGACAGGAGGATAAGGATGAGTTTAGTACCTACAGTCATTGAACAGTCAAGCAGAGGCGAACGTGCCTTTGATATTTATTCCAGACTTTTAAAAGACAGAATTATTTTCCTTGGAGAAGAAGTAACGGATGTATCCGCCAATCTGATTGTATCACAGCTCCTTTTCCTTGAATCTGAAGATCCGGGTAAGGATATTCAGATGTATATTAACAGTCCCGGCGGTTCTGTATCCGCAGGTATGGCTATCTATGATACCATGCAGTTTATTAAATGTGATGTATCAACAATTTGTATGGGTATGGCTGCAAGTATGGGTGCCTTCCTGCTGGCAGGCGGTACACCGGGCAAGCGTCTGGCTCTGCCGCATTCAACCATCATGATCCATCAGCCATCAGGCGGTGCACAGGGACAGGCAACAGAGATTCAGATTGTTGCTGACCGTATCCAGTACACAAAGCGTATGCTGAATGAATTGCTGGCTGCCAATACACATCAGCCACTGGAGAAGATTGCAGCAGATACAGAAAGAGACTATTACATGAGTGCAGAAGAGGCCAAGAATTATGGCCTGATTGATGCTGTAGTAACCAAGCGTGCATAGGCAAGTCTTGAAGTAAAAGAGGTAGTATATGGCAAGTCGTATTGATGACAAGAAGCAGCCAAGATGTTCTTTTTGTAATAAAACACAGGATCAGGTCCGTAAGCTTATTGCAGGTCCGAATGCATTTATTTGTGATGAATGCGTAGATATCTGCATGGAGATCATCGAAGATGAGATGGAAGAGGATCAGAACGATGCGGACTTTAACCTGCTGAAACCTGTTGAGATTAAGAATTTCCTTGATCAGTACGTTATCGGACAGGAACAGGCCAAGAAGGTTTTATCCGTCGCTGTTTATAATCATTACAAGAGAATCGCATCCAACGCCGGCAATGATGTGGAATTGCAGAAGAGCAATATTATTATGGTAGGACCTACCGGTTCCGGCAAAACACTTTTGGCACAGACACTGGCTAAGATTTTGAATGTACCATTTGCTATCGCAGATGCAACAGCTCTGACAGAAGCAGGTTATGTCGGTGAAGATGTGGAGAATATTCTGCTGAAACTGATTCAGGCAGCAGATTATGACATTGAGAAAGCCGAAAGAGGTATTATTTATATCGATGAGATCGACAAGATCACGAAGAAGTCCGAGAATGTCTCTATTACAAGAGATGTTTCCGGTGAAGGTGTTCAGCAGGCACTTTTGAAGATTCTGGAGGGTACAGTGGCATCTGTTCCGCCTCAGGGCGGCAGAAAGCATCCGCATCAGGAATTTCTTCAGATTGATACAACGAACATTCTGTTTATCTGCGGCGGTGCTTTTGATGGCCTGGACAAGATTGTCGAATCAAGAACAGGCGGTCAGTCCATCGGATTTAATGCAGATATTCATGTGAAGGAAGAAGAGCAGAATGTCAGTGAGCTGATGAAACAGGCACTGCCTCAGGATTTTGTCAAATATGGCCTGATCCCTGAGTTTGTAGGTCGTGTGCCTGTCAGTGTATCCCTTGATCTGCTGGATGAGGATGCCCTTGTTCGTGTTCTGACAGAACCGAAGAGTGCGATCATCAAGCAGTACAAGAAACTGTTCCAGCTGGATGGTGTGGATCTTGAGTTTGAAGATGAGGCTGTTCATGAAATTGCCCATCGCTCATTCATGAGAAATACCGGTGCCAGAGGATTACGTTCCATTGTTGAGAATGTTTTGATGGATACAATGTTTACACTGCCGTCAGACGAAACAGTTGAGAAGTGTATTATCACCAAAGCTGTTGTTGATGGACAGGCAGCTCCAGAGCTGGTTCACGGTGAGCCGCAGCTCCCATCTAAGAAGGGACAGACGAAGAAGTCATCCCGCAAGAACAGCGGAGAAATCGCATAGGATTCACAAGGCTGCCGGTTGAAATGATACGGCAGCCTTTTTATGATAGAATTTGGAAGAATTTAGGGCCAGATACAGAAAACAGACAAATGAAATAGATCAAGCAACCAATGATAAGAAGGTGAACAAAAGAGATGAGTGATATTAACTGCAGAATGCCAGCAGTGGCATTGAGAGGACTTGTATGTCTGCCGGATATGATCCTGCATTTTGATGTAAGCCGCAAAAAGTCTATTGCTGCATTGGAAGCAGCCATGGTCAAAGACCAGATGGTTTTTCTTGTGGCACAGAAAGATCCGGATGAGGAAGATCCGAAACAGGAAGACCTTTATACGGCAGGTGCTATGGCGAAGGTGAAACAGATCGTCAAGATGCCTGAGAATATGGTCCGTGTTGTGGCAGAGGGCAAATTCAGGGCAGAACTGGACGAGATGATTTCGGTGTCTCCTTATTTGCTGACGGATGTCATTATTCATGACAGAGAAGAAAAGGTGGAGAATGAGAACGAGGCAGAGGCTATGCGCCGTGTCCTTGAGGAAATCGTTCAGAAATTTATCGATGCCGGTGCCAAGTTTGGTCCGGAAATCACAAGACAGATGGAACAGGCAGAGGATATTGTTAAACTGACGAATCAGCTCTGTGCCAACATGCCGATGCGTTGGCAGGATAGACAGACATTGGCAGAGAAGATGGATTTTCGTGAGCGGTATGAAGAATTATGCCGTATCATGGAGAAGGAATACGATGTTCTTTTGATCAACCAGGATATTCAGAACAAGGTCAAGAGCCGTCTTGAGAAGAATCAGCGGGATTATGTGCTGCGTGAGCAGATGAAGCTGATCCGTGAAGAACTGGGCGATGACATGCAGTCTGAAATCGATGAGTATGAGAAGAAACTGGAAGAACTGAAGGCACCGGATGTTGTAAAAGAGAAGCTTGAGAAGGAAATTTCACGCTTTAAGGCATCCGCAGGCAATTCAGCGGAGACAGGTGTTCTCAGAACCTATATTGATACATTGTTTGAAATGCCATGGAGCAAGACAAGCCGTGATAACAAGAATATTGACAAAGCAGCGAAGATTTTGCGAGAGGATCATTATGGACTGGAAAAGGTCAAAGAGAGAATTCTCGAATTCCTTTCCGTCAGATTACTGACGAAAAAGGGAGACAGCCCGATCCTTTGTCTGGTGGGCCCGCCGGGAACAGGTAAGACATCCATTGCACGTTCTATTGCGAGAGCTTTGAACAAGAAATATGTCCGCATCAGTCTTGGCGGTGTTCATGATGAAGCAGAGATCCGAGGACACCGAAGAACCTATATCGGTGCCATGCCGGGACGTATTGCGTCCGGACTTTCTCATGCTGGTGTAAAAAATCCAGTCATGCTTTTGGATGAGATTGACAAAGTCAGCACAGACTATAAAGGGGATACATTTTCTGCACTGCTGGAAGTGTTGGATTCTGAGCAGAACAGCAAGTTCAGAGACAATTATCTGGAACTTCCACTGGATCTTTCTGATGTGCTGTTTATCGCAACAGCCAATAGTTTGTCCACCATTCCGCGTCCGCTGTTAGACCGTATGGAGATCATCGAGATCAATACGTATACACAGAATGAGAAGCTTCATATTGCCAAAGAGCATCTGATCGAGAAGCAGATGAAAGCCAACGGCATTAAGGCGAAACAGCTGACGATCAGCGATAAGGCCATTGAAGATATCATTCTCTACTATACCCGTGAGTCCGGTGTCCGTGGTCTGGAACGCTGTCTGGGCGATATCTGCCGAAAGACAGCACGCATGATCCTGCAGGACGGCAAGAAGAATGTCAAAGTGACAGAGAAGAACTTGGAACATTTCCTTGGCACGAAGAAATATGATTATGAGATGGCCAATGCGAAGAATGAGATTGGCATCGTCCGGGGACTGGCATGGACCAGTGTAGGCGGTGATACCCTTTCTATCGAGGTCAATGTAATGCCGGGCAAAGGCAAGTTTGAACTGACCGGACATCTGGGGGATGTCATGAAGGAATCGGCCATGGCAGCCATCAGCTATATTCGTTCTGTCAGCGACCAGTTCAATATTGACAGGGAATTTTTTGAGAAAAATGACATTCATATTCACATTCCTGAAGGGGCTGTACCAAAGGATGGTCCTTCAGCAGGCGTGACCATGGCAACAGCGATGCTTTCTGCCATTACAGGTACTCCGGTTCGTGCAGATGTGGCAATGACAGGTGAGATTACCTTGAGAGGCCGTGTGCTTCCAATCGGCGGTCTTCGTGAGAAGTCCATTGCGGCTAAGGTGGCAGGTATTCGCACAGTGATCGTACCGGAGAAAAACCGCAGAGATATCAAAGAACTGGACAAAGAGATCACGAAAGATCTGAAGTTTGTTTATGCATCCACAATGGCAGATATTCTTCCGGTGGCACTGGAGAGTATGCCGAAGGCACAGGCAGCAAACAGTTAAGGTTTTGGCAGGAGAAGAAGAATGGTTATAAAGAATGTAAATCTGGAAACAGTATGCGGTATTACAAGTACGCTGCCGGAAAACCAGCATCCTGAGGTTGCTTTTTCCGGTAAGTCCAATGTAGGCAAATCCTCACTGATCAACGGTCTGATGAACAGAAAAGCCTATGCAAGAGTTTCCCAGCAGCCGGGCAAGACCCAGACCATCAACTATTACAATGTGAATGATGAGATTTATATTGTCGATCTTCCGGGTTATGGTTTTGCCAATGTTTCACAAGCTGTCAAGGCAAAATGGGGCAAGATGATCGAGAATTATCTCCGAAAATCCAGACAGCTCCGCATGGTCTTTCTGTTAGTGGATATCCGTCATGAACCGTCAGCCAATGATAAGCATATGTACAGTTGGATCATTGAAAACGGCTTTTATCCGGCGATTATCGCCACAAAGCTGGACAAGATCAAGCGAAGTCAGGTTCAGAAACAACTGAAGCTGATCCGTGAAGGGCTGAATGTAGCAGAAGGCACACCGATTGTTCCGTATTCTGCGGTGACAAAGCAGGGCCGTGATGAGATATGGGAACTCATCGAAACTTATGCGATGGCGCCTGAGGAAGCACTGAATGAGGATGAGTAAAGGTTATGTTGATGCATGATTGCCGAATTGACCGTCACTTTTTAGACAACTTATAATAAGTGTATTAAATATTACAAATAATGTGGCATAGCCTCCCTGGTTTTGGTATAATATTACCAAAGAAGGGGGGCTTTTTTATGAAGCTGTTTTTTTCGGGAGCGGCACATGAGGTAACAGGCAGCAAGCATTATCTCGAAGCGGCAGGCAAGAAGATTCTCATTGACTGTGGTATGGAGCAAGGCAAGAATCTTTATGAGAATCAGGAAATTCCGGTTCCTGCTTCTGATGTGGATTACGTTTTTTTGACACATGCCCATATTGATCATTCGGGAATGCTGCCTTTATTGTATAATCAGGGGTTCAAAGGTAGTGTTTATACAACAGAGGCAACACAGCAGCTCTGCCAGATTATGTTGCTTGACAGTGCGCATATCCAGGAATTTGAAGCGGAGTGGAAGAACCGTAAGGGCAAGCGTGCGGGCATACCGCCGATTGTACCGATTTATACCACGGAAGATGCAGTGGGGATTCTGCAGTATTTTGTACCATGCCGGTATGAGGAGAAGATACAGGTATGCGAAGGGATAGAAATCCGTTTTGTGGATGCGGGACATTTGCTGGGGTCAGCCAGCATCGAGGTATGGGTGACAGAACAGGGTGTGACGAAGAAGCTTGTATTTTCCGGTGATATCGGCAATACGAATCAGCCGATCATCAAGAATCCACATTATATTAAGGATGCGGATTATGTCATTATGGAATCCACGTATGGGGACAGAAGCCATGGTCCGCGTCCGGATTATATCAAGGAATTGACAGCAATCATCCAACGGACATTTGACCGGGGCGGCAATGTAGTCATTCCTTCCTTTGCTGTTGGACGAACTCAGGAGATGCTTTACTTTATCAGACAGATCAAGGCGGAAGGCCTTGTGAAGAACCATGATAATTTTGAGGTGTATGTGGACAGTCCACTGGCAGTGGAAGCAACGAATGTTTTCAACAGGAATGTACCGGGATATTATGATGATGATGCGATGGCACTGATCAAACAGGGCATCAATCCAATCAGTTTTCCGGGTCTGAAGACGGCCGTTACAAGTGATGATTCCATTGCAATCAATGTATCCACGACACCGAAGGTGATCATATCTGCTTCAGGTATGTGTGATGCCGGCCGTATCCGTCATCATCTGAAACATAATCTGTGGCGTCCGGAATGTACGATCCTCTTTGTCGGCTATCAGTCCGTAGGCACACTGGGACGTAATCTTGTGGAAGGCGCGACGGAAGTGAAGCTTTTTGGCGAGACCATTGAAGTACAGGCAGAGATCACTTCCCTGGCAGGCATCAGCGGTCATGCAGACTGCGAAGGCCTGATGAAATGGATCGGGGCCTTTGAGAAGAAGCCGAAGAGAGTTTTCGTTATTCATGGTGAGGATACAGTGACTGATGTATTTGCAGCCAGGATCAAAGACGAATTAGGGATTGATGCAGTAGCACCATATACCGGTGCGGAATATGATCTGTTGACGAATGAATGTCTGCAGGCTCCGGAACCGGTTCGAGTTACGCCGAAGAAGGCGATGCAGCGCAAGGCAGCGACAGTCTTTGAACGTCTGCTTAATGCAGGACGCCGCCTGATGCTTGTGATCCGCCACAATGAAGGCGGAACCAACAAGGATCTGACCCGATTTACCAATGAGATCAATAATCTCTGTGACAAATGGGATCGTTAATGGTATCCTATCATAGGTAACAGAGACAACCAATCATAAAATCTTCATCAGCTGAATATATTTCTTACCAGAGGTGATGCCAATGGATAGAAAAGAGCAGCTGATGAAGATTTTTTCCGTTCATATCAGGGAAATATTGACGGCATTGCCGGTGCATATAGGCAGACTTCAGGAAATCCGGCTGCGGGCGGGCAGGCCTTTGATGATTTTATATGATAACAAAGAATATCTGGCAGGCCCGGAAGGTAATATTGTGACAGGATCATCGGAAGCTTATCATGTTTCGGCACAGGAAATTCAAGAGACAATGACGTATCTCAGTCATTATTCCATCTATGCTTATGAGGAGGAAATACGACAGGGATTTCTGACCATTCAGGGCGGACATCGGGTGGGCATAGCAGGAAAAGTTCTGTCGGATGGAAATGGTATCAGGAGTATACGTCCTATTACATTTTTGAATGTCCGTCTGGCCCATGAGGTCAGGGGCTGTGCCGATGAATTAATGCCCTGGCTGTATGAAGAGGGCAGACCCTGCAGTACATTAATCCTGTCGCCGCCGGGGTGCGGAAAGACAACGATGCTTCGGGATGTGATCCGACAGTTTTCCAATGGCTGTGGACAGGAAGCGGGACGAAGAGTGGGAGTGGTGGATGAACGATCAGAGATCGCTGCCTGCTATCGCGGTATTCCGCAGAATGATATGGGTATTCGGACGGATGTGCTGGATGGCTGCGCCAAACATATGGGTATGCAAATGATGCTGAGGTCCATGACACCGGAGATTCTGGCGGTGGATGAGATCGGCAGCAGGACAGATAAGGAGGCGATAGACGCTGTCATGAATTGCGGTTGTTGTCTGCTGGCAACGGCACATGGTGCTTCGATGGAAAAAATGCAGATGCGGCCGGCCCTTCGGCAGATGGCTGAGGAAAAAATATTTGAACGGTATGTTATACTCAGCCGAAAGAATACAGTCGGCAAAGTGGAGGCTATTCTTAATGCAGACATGGATTTTCTTTATCAAAATCATCGGGGCGATCTGTGTCATGACAGGATGCGGCGGAGCAGGACTGTCTATGGGCGTCTCCTGGAAGAGGCGCTATGTACAGCTGGGACAGATGCAGCGGTCACTTAGAATGCTGCATGGTGAAATCAGGTATACAGGGGCAGAACTTCCGGAAGCCATCGATCAGATAGCCCTTCGTCAGGAAAAGCCCTTCTCAGATTTTTATCACGGCCTATCAGAGCAAATGCGTCGAATGAATGGGCAATCATTGAAAACTTTATGGCAGACGGAAATTGAAAAATGTCTGAATAACACCTATCTGACAAAGGAGGATAAACAGATTTTTCTGGAGTCCGGCAGTCAGCTTGGGTATCTGGACCGACAGATGCAGCTGTCATCCCTGGAAGCCTGTATGGCACAGATTGAAGACAATCAAAATATGATTCGAAAAAATATGAAGGAAAAACAGAAACTCAGTATTGCACTTGGACTTTTGTCCGGTTTTTTTATTATAATCCTGTTAATATGATTTTTCCGGGAGGTCCGGTATGACAGTCAATGTAATTTTTAAAATAGCAGCCGTCGGCATCCTTATTTCCGTATTGAATCAGATATTGAAGCATTCCGGCAGGGATGACCAGGCTTTTCTGACGAGTCTTGCCGGACTGATTCTTGTATTGATGTGGATTATTCCGTATATTTATGAATTGTTTCAAACAATTCAGCAGCTTTTTGCGTTATGAAAGGCGGCTAAATGGAAGTGATCAAAGCAGCTGTCATGGGGATCGCGGCCGCCATGCTGGCTTTATATATGAAATCTGTCCGGCCGGAATACAGTTCGATGATCAGTATAAGTGCCGGTATTTTTATTTTTGGTTTTGCACTGATCTGTCTTCAGAAAATTACCGGAAGTATTCAGACTCTGGGAGAATATCTGGCAGTCAGCCCGGTCTATATAAGAATTCTTCTGCGGATCACAGGCATTGCCTATATCTGTGACTTTGCATCATGTATATGCAAAGATGCCGGCTATCAGGCGATTGCGGCACAGATTGAGCTTCTGGGCAAATTGACGATCGTTGTTATGAGCCTTCCGGTACTGCAGACATTGATGAGCGCCATTACGGAGTTTATCGGAGCCTAAATGGAGAGATGGCCAAAAATCAAAATGTGGAAATATATCCTGAGAAAGAAAATGCTGTATGGTATCGGTTTTGTGTGTGTCCTTATTGGAATGACAGTCACTGGTGTTTGCATAAAGCCTGCAAAAGAAGTACAGGCATCAATCAGTCATGAAGCTGTTAAAGACATCAGATCGGATGCTCCAGGAAGGGGAGAGGGTGTTTCTGAACAGCCGGAGGGTGAAACCACGGACGATAAGGATGATCCGTTGGACATGCTGGGAGATCTGTCTGAAATAGAGGCTGCGGTTTCGGAGGCAATGACCGTCAGGTCTTCTGTATCTTTCAAAGCGATTTTAAAACAGCTGATGACAGGAAGCCTTTCTGAGGCCGGACAGCTTTTGTTTCAGATGATCCGGGAACAGGTGGCCGGTGGCATTTATGAGAACCAGCAGCTGTTATTCAAAATCGCCTGTTTTGCAGTGATCGGTGCGATATTTACGAATTTTGCCATGGCATTTTCAAAAGAACAGGTGGCGGAAACCGGTTTCTATCTGACTTATACACTGTTAATGACACTGATGATGACGTCTTTTATGATGACATCTGCCATTGTCCGTGATGTATTGCATTCACTGACAGAATTTATGAAAGTGCTGCTGCCGACGTTTTGTACGGCCCTGACATTTACAACGGGCAGTCTGCTGTCTGGTGCGTATTATGAATTGATGATGATTGCTATTGCTGCTGCGGACTGGCTGATGAGTTCTTTGATTATGAAAATGATACAGGTGTATGTACTGACGGCCCTGGTCAACCATATTTCAAAAGAAGATTATCTTTCAAAACTCAGTGAATTGCTGGCACTGCTGATCCGTTGGAGTATCCGCACCGTTGTGGGTGTTATCCTTGGCATCAACATTTTGCAGACCATGCTGCTGCCGGCCATCGACCGGGCAAAGGAAACTGTGGCCTATAAGCTTATATCCGCTGTGCCGGGGGTCGGAACGGCTATGAATACAGCTGTGGGGGCGGTCATTGGCTCCGGTGTGCTTATCCGAAATGTGCTGGGGATGGGAAGCCTGCTGATTATTTTGCTGATCTGTGCGGTTCCGGTGGTTCGAGTCTGTATGGTCCTTTTATCATACAAAATTGTACAGGCAGTGATCCAGCCGGTTACGGAAAAACGCCTTCTTGAAGGAATGGATGCCATGACACAGGGGGTCGGCATGCTGCTGCATGTGCTTGTCAGCTGTGTGCTTATGTTTATTCTCTCCCTGGCGGTGGTCTGCAACGCGGCTGCGGTTGTTGCGGTATAATGGAAGGAGCCGATATGGAACAGCTTCTGGTCTGGGTAAAAAAACTGGCTGTGTTTATGATTTTGTGCAGCTATATGGAACATCTGCTGCCGGCACAATACAAGCGATATTTTCATATGTGTACCGGCCTTATCCTGATTCTGATGATCACATCGCCGCTGCGGCAGGTGCTTCAGGGCAATATTGGGAGTGAGGTAAGCTGTCTGCTTGAGAATCTGAGGACGGGCAGTCAGGTCTATCAGATGAAGGGGGAGGATGGAAAACGATATCAGGCCTATTATATGAAGCAATATAAAGCTGCCATGACAGAACAGATCAGGAATCTGGCAGACATGAGCGGATTAAGGGCAGAGGAGATCCGGCTTTCTGTCAATGAAGATGTGTCCAGTGATTCATATGGATGCCCGACAGAAGTGTCTATGCATGTGATGTCAGAAGACGGAATGGAGGCAGATAACGGGAGTAAAAAACAGTTCAGACAATTGCTGAGTCAGCAGCTTGGAATGGCAGAAAGTCAGATCCACTTTGGTTATTCGGGGTAGGGAGGCCGATGAGAATGGCAGATTTCAAAGCATTCTGGCAGCGGTTTAAAAGCGGTGAAAACGGCGGCAAAGGGCAAAAAGACCGGTTTATGCTTCTGGCACTTGTGGGGCTGCTGATTCTGGTGGCTGTATGGCCGGTTGGGGGAAAGTCAGGGAAAACATCCGGTCAGACAGAGGCATCAGTGGAGAAAAAGCAGGAGACATCGTATAATTATACAGATCAGTATGCGGCTGTTATGGAAAGCAGGTTGAAATTCATGCTTGAGAGTGTGGAAGGTGCCGGAGAAGTGAAGGTGATGATCACCTTAAAAAACAACGGCGAACAGGTGGTGGAAAAAGACAGGACTTATTCGGAGAATAAAACCGGGCAGGGGGAACAGAGTGGTCAGTCAACAACGAATAATAATATAAGCCGCTCTGAATCTACGGTGTACAGCAGTTCAAACGGCGGGAGCCCGTATGTGGTCAAACAGATAGAACCGGAAATAGAAGGTGTGCTGGTGGCAGCACAGGGGGGCGGTGACGAGACAGTGGTCAATGAAATTACTTATGCCGTACAGGTATTATTTGATGTACCGGTACATAAAATAAAAGTAGTAAAAATGAGCAGCAGGTAGGAGGGTATTTTGAAACGGCTTTTCAGAAAAAATCAGATCATTATTACATCTCTGGCAATTATGATCGTCATTGCCGGCTATCTGAATTTTACAGCAGACCAGACAAAACCGGTGAAACAGGAAGCAGCGGCCGAAACAGCAGAGAAGATCCGGGAGGAAAATATACAGGCTGAGGAGGCAGCAGCCGGTGCGGAGGCAGATATTACATCTTTTCCGGATGAAGATCTGGCTTCTGTATCAGCCGAGGCAGAGAGCACAGCGGATATAGAGACACCGGAAGGGGAAAAGGTCGGTGAAGCAGTACTTACCAGTTCTGCCTCAGCAGGCGCATTCAGTGCTTCTGCCAAATTAAACAGAGAGCAGGTGCGTTCAAAAAATGAGGCCTCTTTACTGGAGATCATCAATAATACAGACATATCGGAAGACATGAAAGCCGATGCGATCGCCAGCATGAACAGAATGACCGACAGAGCAGAAAAAGAGCTGGATGCGGAACTTCTTCTTGAGGCCAAAGGCTTTAAAGACAGCGTGGTCAGCATCAATGATGATTCTGTGGATGTTATAGTGGGTGCGGCTGAGATTACGGATGAACAGAAAGCGCAGATTGAAGATATCGTGACACGCAAGACAGAGAGAAATGTGTCGGATATTGTGATAACAACCATGGAATAAGTATTCATTTTTATATGAAAAGATATACTTTTCAAGAGGCGGATACTTTGGTATAATAGACATAACCAGATGAATATGGAGGTATAGACACAATGGCAAATGAACGTGAGAATAATACGAATTATACAATATATGAAAATGGTCCTTTAGGAGAGGTTCAGATCGCCAATGAAGTGGTGGCGATCATTGCAGGAATAGCAGCAACCGAAGTGGATGGTGTCGCTGCCATGGCTGGAGATGTTCAGAAGGAACTGGTCAGCAAGCTTGGAATGAAGGTTTTGTCCAAAGGTGTACGTATTGCTTTTGAAGACAGCGGTATCCGGGTAGATTTATCCATCATTCTTGAATATGGCTGCAGTATTCCTGAAGTAACAGCAGCTGTTCAGGAACGTGTGAAGAACTCAATTGAGACCATGACCGGACTGAAAGTTGTAGATGTGAACATCCGGGTCGCTGATGTGAAGATAGACAACGAATAGCAGAGGGCAGATCTGCCGGCTTTGCAAGAGCCGGTATGATTTGTCCTTAAGTTTGTTTTTAATTAATGATAGAATACAGTGGAGGAAAGAATGGGAAGACGCGAATTAAGAGAACATATTTTCAGATTATTATTTCGAAGGGATTTTTTTCCTGAAGAAGAGATGAAAGAGCAGGAAGCGTTTTATATTGAATATCTGGCGGATCCTGAACAGAAAGAAGTGGACTATATTGTCCAGAAGACAGAGAAGATCATGGCAATGATTCCGGAACTGGATAACATGGTCAATGAACATTCCGTCGGATGGCAGACAGAGCGTATGGGCAAGGTGGATCTGACAATCATCCGACTGGCTGTCTATGAGATGAAGTACGATGACGATATTCCGGTCAGCGTAGCTATTAATGAAGCTGTAGAACTGGCAAAACGCTACGGATCAGAGAATTCACCGGCATTTATCAACGGTGTGCTTGCGAAGATGATTTAAGGCTATGAACAGAAAGCAGGTCTATTCCGTATCAAGTGTGAATCAGTATATCAAAAGTCTGTTCATGGATGATTTTGCCCTGAATCATATTTATGTCCGGGGAGAAGTTTCCAATTGCAAGTACCATTCATCAGGGCATATTTATTTTACATTGAAGGATCGTGGAGGAGCGATTGCCTGTGTGATGTTTGCCGGGAACAGAAAGGGACTGAATTTCCGTATGTCGGAAGGTATGGCCGTGATTGTTTACGGCAGTGTCAGTGTGTATGAGCGGGACGGCAAATATCAGCTGTATGCCCGTGAGATCATACAGGAAGGTGCAGGCAGGCTTTATGAAGCATATGAAGCATTGAAGAAAAAGCTTCTTGCCGAAGGCCTGTTTGATGAGGAACATAAGCAGAAAATCCCGAAGTATCCGAAGAGGCTGGGCGTTGTGACGGCGAGAACCGGTGCGGCTGTACAGGATATTATTAACGTTTCCCTGAGAAGAAATCCATGGCTTCAGATCGTGTTCTGTCCGTCTGCTGTACAGGGAGATGGAGCGGCTCAGTCTGTTGTCCGGGGAATCCATGCGCTGGAAGCAGCCGGCGTGGATGTGATGATCGTCGGGCGCGGCGGCGGATCCATTGAGGATTTATGGGCCTTTAATGAAGAAATTGTGGCCAGAGCGGTTTATGAATGCTCGGTTCCGGTGATTTCTGCAGTGGGGCATGAGACCGATACGACGATCATTGATTTTGTGTCTGATCTGCGTGCACCGACGCCATCGGCGGCTGCCGAACTGGCTGTGCCGGATATGCGGGTGATCCTTGGTCAGATCCAGGGGTATGAGGAGAGTCTCAGTCATGCCATGGAACAGGCGGTGCTGCGAAACAGACAGCGCGTGGAGAACTATCAGCGTATTTTCAGACATTTGAACCCACAGTCCCGTCTGAACGATAGGCGACAGCGTCTGATGGAGATAGAAGAAAGACTGCGTATTGGCATGAACCGAAAGCTGGATGCAGCCAAGTCAGAACTGGCTATCCGGACGCAGAAGCTGGAAGGTGTTTCGCCTCTCAGACAGTTAGAGCGAGGCTATGCTTATGTGTCGGATGAAGAAGGACATGGCATTACATCAGCCGGACAGGTGACAAAAGGGCAGCGGCTGCTTTTGGATGTCAGGGATGGAAGAATAGAGAGCGAAGTAACAGCGGTTAAGAAGCGGACGAGCTGAAAGAGGAGGATACACGATGGCGAAAGCAAAATCACTGGAGACAGCATTTGAAGAGCTGGATGCGCTTGCTGCGAAGATGGAAGACAGAGATCTGCCTCTTGAAGAAGCTTTTAAGCTGTATCAGGAAGGCGTGAAGCTCCTGAAATACTGCAATGGTGCGATTGACAAGGTTGAGAAGAAGATTATAGAAATTCATGGAAATGAAGATGAAGAGGACGAATAGTCCGGAGGCTGTGAGATGCAATTGGAACAGGAATTAAAAGAGAAAACAGCAGATATAGAGAAGTTACTTGAGCGGATGCTTCCGGAAGAAGCGGGGCTTCAGAAGACGATTTTTTCAGCGATGCGATACAGCCTGATGGCTGGCGGCAAGCGGATTCGTCCATTACTGATCGCTGAGACCTACAGATTTTTCGGCGGTACGGATATGGCATTGGCAGAGCCTTTTATGGCAGCTATTGAGATGATCCACACGTATTCGCTGATCCATGATGATCTGCCGGCACTGGACAATGATGACTACAGAAGAGGACGTCTGACTTCCCATAAGGTTTACGGGGAAGCGATGGCGATCCTGGCAGGTGATGCACTGCTGAATTATGCCTTCGAGACAGCGTCTAAGGCGATGGATCATGCCAGAGATGATGAAGAACTTCTACGGGTCATGAAAGCTTTTAGAATTCTCAGTTCAAAGCCGGGGATCAACGGTATGATCGGCGGACAGGTAGTGGATGTTGAACTGACCGGGAAGCCGATACCGGAGAAGACACTGCGCTTTATTTTCGAATTAAAGACCGGTGCCTTAATTGAAGCAGCGATGATGATTGGTGCGCAGCTTGCCGGGGCATCGGATGAACAGATTGCTGCGGTGGAGAAAGCGGCCGGCGATATCGGAATGGCCTTCCAGATCCAGGATGATGTGCTGGATGTGATCGGCAATGAAGCATTGCTTGGCAAACCGGTGCACAGCGATGAGAAGAACGAGAAGACAACATGGGTGACAGTCTACGGACTGGAACAGGCAAAAAAGGATGTGGCGGAATATTCAGAGGAGGCAATGGCCATTCTGGCGCAAATGACAGGAGTGACGGAGCCTGAGAAGTCATTTTTATATGATTTTGTTGAATATCTGATCCATAGAAACAAATAACGGAAGATAATAGAGGTGTGAAGAATGTCTGGGTATTTGGACAGAATCAATGAAGCCAATGATATAAAGAAAATAGAACCGGAAGCTTATGATGCACTGGCCTCAGAGATACGGTCGTTTATTATAGAGTCTGTCAGTGAACATGGCGGCCATCTGGCATCCAATCTCGGCGTTGTAGAATTGACCATGGCACTGCATTTGTGTATGGATTTCCCGAATGACAAGCTGATCTGGGATGTGGGACATCAGGCTTATACCCATAAGCTGCTGACAGGACGTAAAGAGGACTTCAGCGGACTGCGTACTTTCGGCGGCATGAGCGGTTTTCCGAAGCATAAAGAGAGCCCTTGCGATGCTTTTGATACAGGACACAGTTCCACATCTATCTCAGCAGCACTGGGTTATGCAAGAGCCAGGGATCTGAAAGGTGAGGACAGGACCGTTGTGGCTGTTATCGGTGACGGTTCCCTGACCGGCGGTATGGCCTACGAGGCACTGAATAACGTATCCCATCTGAAGAGCAATATGATCATTGTTTTAAATGATAATAAGATGTCGATTTCAGAGAATGTCGGCGGATTGTCGAAGCATCTGACAGCCCTCCGGACAAGAGAATCTTATATGGACTTCAAGATGGATGTGGAGAAGAAACTGAAACAGATCCCGCATGTGGGTGATTCTGTTGCCAGAAGTGTGAAGAAATCCAAAGATTCCATCAGACAGCTTTTTGTGAAGGGCGGTTTTTTTGAGGATTTCGGTATTAAGTATATCGGACCGATTGACGGGCATGATATTAAAGAGATGGTGCGTGTACTGAATGCGCTGAAACGGCTGAATGAGCCGGTGGTCATGCATGTGGTGACACAGAAAGGCCGGGGCTATGTGCCGGCTGAGCAGAATCCTTCAGCCTTTCACGGCGTGGGCAGTTTTGATATTGCAACAGGTGAATCCCTTGCAAGTAAAAGTCTGACCTATACATCTGTTTTTTCAAAAACCATATGCAGACTGGGTAAGGCTCATCCGGATGTGGTAACGATCTGTGCGGCGATGCCGGACGGCACCGGGCTGACTACATTTAAGAAGCATTTTCCAGGTAGATTTTTTGATGTGGGCATTGCAGAACAGCATGCAGTCACTTTTGCAGCAGGACTGGCGGCCGGGGGCATGCATCCTTTTGTGGCAGTGTATTCATCTTTCCTGCAGCGGGCGTATGACCAGATTATCCACGATGTGTGCATTCAGAACCTGCCGGTTGTATTTTGCGTGGATAGAGCCGGACTGGTTGGTGCTGATGGTGAGACTCATCAGGGCATATTTGACCTGTCTTATTTGTCGATGATACCGAATATGACCGTCTGTGCACCGAAGAATAAATACGAATTGTATGATATGCTTTATTTTGCCTATCAGTATCATGGGCCGATCGCCATTCGATATCCGAGGGGCAGTGCATATGAAGGTTTTAAGAACATGCGGCCGCCGATTGAATACGGCAAGAGTGAGCTGATGTTTGAGGGTGAGAAGATTGCCCTTGTGGCAGTGGGCAGTATGGTTCAGACTGCTGTGCAGGTTCGTGAGAAACTGCTGGATAAGGGAATTAACGCAACGGTTGTGAATGCCCGTTTTGTCTGTCCACTGGACACAGAATGTCTGGACAGACTGAGCAGAGATCACCAGTGGATCGTCACCATGGAAGAGAATGTCTTAAAGGGTGGTTTTGGTGAAGCCTGCGGCGATTATCTGTTGGCAAAGCATGAAGATGTCAGATTGATCCATGTGGGTGTTCCGGATGTCTATGTGGAACACGGCGGAGTGGACCAGTTGAAGAAAACACTGCATATGGATGCAGATTCAATTGTTGAACGCATCTGCAGTGCAATGTCTGATGCAGATGATTAATAGATTAAGCACATTTTGAATGATACAGAGTCGAAATTGGAGAGGAATGGATAGACCAACATGAAAGAGAGACTGGATGTACTTCTGGTAAAGCGGAATCTGGCTGAATCCAGAGAAAAGGCCAAGGCCATTATTATGTCCGGCAATGTATTTGTCAATGGCAACAGGGAAGACAAAGCCGGAACAACGTTTGATGAGGAGAAGGCACAGATAGAGATTAAGGGACATACCTTGCCTTATGTCAGCAGAGGCGGTTTGAAGCTTGAGAAAGCCATTGAGGTTTTCGGAGTAGATGTCAAAGGCAAGGTTTGTATGGATATCGGTGCTTCCACCGGAGGATTTACGGACTGCATGCTGCAAAATGGTGCAGATCATGTATATTCTATTGATGTGGGTCGGGGACAGCTGGCATGGAAGCTTCGTCAGGATCCGAGGGTTATCTGTATGGAGAAAACGAATATTCGTTATGTGACATCTGAACAGATACCGGAGAAGATAGACTTTGCATCAGTGGATGTTTCCTTTATTTCACTGAAGAAGGTGCTGGGACCGGCAAGGGAACTGCTTCAGGATGATGCCAGAATGGTATGTCTGATCAAGCCTCAGTTTGAGGCCGGAAGAGAAAAAGTCGGCAAAAAGGGTGTAGTCAGAGACAAGGCGGTTCATCTGGAAGTGATTGAGATGATCCTTCAGTTTGTGACATCCATTCATTTTGAAATATTGAATTTGGACTATTCACCGATCAAGGGGCCTGAGGGCAACATTGAATACCTGGTTTATATCAGAAAGCGTCCGGAGGATTATCCTTTGGGAGCGTGGACGGTGGATCCTGCAGAAGTGGTTGATCGTGCCCATGAGGAGTTAGCAAAGGGATAAATCCCAATCCCATAAGTGACGGAGGATTCAAATGAAGAAATTTGCTTTGCTGACCAACTATTCCAAAGACAAGAGACTTGTCTATACACGGATGATCAAGACTTATATTACGGAAAATGGAGGCAGCTACTGGATACCGAGATATATCAGTGAGCCTGATAAAGATGGTGATCAGCGCTATGATTTCAGTGACATGCCGGAGGATATTGAGTGTGTGCTTGTTCTGGGCGGAGACGGAACGCTGCTTCAGGCAGCCAGAGAGCTGCTTCAGCGGCATATTCCGCTGCTTGGCATTAATCTCGGAACACTGGGATTCCTGACTTCGGCTGAGAAGAGTGAACTGCCGAAATGTCTGGACAGTGTGCTTGATGACAGTTGTTCCATTGATGAGCGCATGATGCTTGAAGGTGTTGCTTATCATGGCTCTGAGAAGATACAGATGAATATTGCCCTCAATGATGTGATCATTGCCCGGGCCGGATTTTCAAGACTGGTGGAATTGAAGATTTATGTTAATGGTGAGCTTTTGAGCATCTATAATGCAGACGGCATCATCGTTTCCACGCCGACCGGATCTACGGGCTACAGCCTTTCCGCAGGCGGTCCGATTATTTTTCCGCAGACGGATGTGATAGTGATCACACCGATCTGTCCGCATTCATTACAGGCAAGAAGTCTTGTCGTGTCCGGTGAGGACAGGATCATGATTGAGATCGGCAGAAGAAGAAAGACACAGAAAGAAGAAGCAATGGTAACCTTTGACGGCAGAAGTGCACAGGAGCTGGAAACAGGTGACCGTATTGAGATATATAAGGCACAGGAGACAACGCAGCTGATCAGATTAAAGGGAAGAAGCTTTTATCAGGTTCTTCAGAACAAAATCGGCACGGCATAAAGGGTGGGTATTATAATGAAATTAAAAAGACATGAGAAGATTATTGAGCTGGTGAATAAATATGAGATTGAAACACAGGAAGAACTGGCCTCTTTGCTGAATCAGGCCGGTTTTCGCGTGACTCAGGCTACAATTTCAAGAGATATCCGTGAATTGCGTTTATCAAAGGTCAACAGCCATGACGGCAAGCAGAAATATGCGATTATGTCTGTCAAAGAGCGTGGATTGAACGACAAACTGAGCAAAGTCCTGAAAGAAGGCTATATTTCCAGTATGGAGGCTTCCAACCTGGTGGTTGTAAAAACAGCTACCGGTATGGCCATGGCTGTAGCAACGGCACTGGATGCTATGGAGCTTCCGGGCTTTGCGGGATGTATTGCCGGTGATGATACCGTGATGTGTGCCCTTCATTCCGGTGCGGATGTTGAGATGTTGTTAAATAGGATCAATAAAGTAGTCAATCAATAAAAGGCAGAGGTAGGAAATGCTTCAGAATATACATGTAAAAAACATGGCGCTCATTGATGAGGCGGATGTTGATTTCGGAGGTCATCTGAATATTCTTACAGGTGAGACTGGCGCCGGTAAGTCGATCATTATCGGTTCCATCAGTACAGCCCTCGGCGGTAAGGTCTCCAGAGATGTGATCAGGAAAGACGCGGAATATGCCCTTGTAGAATTGAATTTTAAAGTGAACAGTCCGCAGATCCTTGCAGAGCTCGAGAAAATGGAAATACCGGTGGATGGGGATGAGGTGGTCATCTCCAGGAGGATTACCGGCAGCCGGAGTGTGGCAAGAATTAATGGAGAACTGGTATCACTGCCTGTTCTCAGGCAGGCGGCGGCACTTTTGATTGATATTCACGGGCAGCATGAACATCAGTCTCTTTTACATAAGGATAAGCACCTGGCTATTTTGGATCAATTTTCCAGGGAAGAAATGGCATCCGTCAAAGATGCATTAAAAGACAGTTACAGGGAATATATGATATTGAAGAAAGAGATGGATGGGGCGATTACTGATGAGGGAAAACGTCTCAGTGAGATTTCTTTTTTGCAGTATCAGATTGAAGAAATAGAAAATGCGAATCTGCAGGATGGTGAAGAAGAGCAGCTGGATAAGGCTTTTCGCAAGATGAGCCATGCTCGGCAGATGATGGAGAGTGTGGCGGCGGCCCACGGCATGACCGGTTATGAAGGCGCTTCCTCAGCGGGAGACCTGGTGGGAAGAGCACTGAGAGAACTGTCTTCCGTTGAGAAATACGATGAGACCATTAGCGGTCTGATCAGCATGCTGACAGATATCGACGGCCTTTTGAACGACTTTAACAGGGAACTGGCAGATTATGAATCCGGTCTCACTTTTGATGAATCTGTTTATCATGAGACAGAGGATCGGTTGAATCTGATTCAGCGTCTGAAGACCAAATACGGCAGTAGCATTGCTGAGATTCTTGCTCACCAGGCAGAGTGTCAGGAAGAACTGGAGAAGCTGGATGATTATGAGAACTATCTGTCCGGCCTTCGGATGAAGCTGGATCAGGCAGAGAAAGAACTTAAAGATTTGTCTGACAAGCTGACGACTATTCGAAGAGCCAATGCAGCTGTGCTTCAGGAAAGAATTAAAGCAGCACTGATTGATCTGAATTTTCTGGATGTCCGGTTTGAGATTCATTGTGAACCCCTGGGCCATTATACAGAGAATGGTCAGGACAGCATAGAATTTATGATTTCCACGAATCCGGGAGAAACAGTGAAACCTCTGGGTAAAGTAGCCAGCGGCGGTGAATTATCGCGAATTATGCTGGCGGTCAAATCTGTTCTGGCCGATGCGGATGCCATTGAGACATTGATTTTCGATGAGATTGATACCGGCATCAGCGGACGTACGGCACAGAAGGTTTCTGAGAAGATGGCTGTTATTGCCAGAAAGCACCAGGTGATCTGCATTACCCATCTGCCGCAGATTGCGGCTATGGCGGATGATCATTATGTTATTGAAAAATCTGCCATGGAGCAGCGTACCATCACAGAGATTTATCATTTATCTGATGATGCTTCTGTTGGTGAAATTGCACGTTTGCTGGGCGGTGTGGAAATTACGGATGCTGTTATGCAGAATGCCCGGGAAATGAAAAATCTGGCGCAGTCGAAAAAATAGATTAAATTGAAATTGTTCATCACATACTAACAGGGAACGGTCGAGAGATTATGTCCCTGTTTTTTTATTTTTATAGAAAGGTGTGTGGTGGTGTGGAACGAATGAGAAAGTATCGTGTATGGCTGACGGCAGCATTGGTGATTAATCTGGTTGTTTTGTTTGGGTTTGTGATGAATTGTTATCAGACGAGAAAAAATGAAGTGGATCAGAGACTGACGAAGGTGTCGGCGGATGTAGCCAGGCGACAGTATGTGATGCCGGTGGGAATGCCGGTGGGGCTTTATATTCACACGAAGGGTGTGATGGTTCTGGGAACGGGAAAGGTGACAAACCTGGAGGATGATGTGCTGGAGCCGGCAAAGACGGTGTTTCGGGAGGGGGATTATATATTAAGTATAAACGGCACGACCCTTCGAAATACCAGTCAGGCGATGAGTCTGATCCAATCTTGTAAAGGGAAAATGCTCAGTTTTGAGGTACTTCGGGATGGAAAAAAGATCATGCTGACCATGAAACCGGTGGAAACAGCGGAAGATAGGTATAAGATTGGCGTATGGCTTCGGGATGACACGCAGGGAATTGGTACGATCACATATATTGATGCGGATCAAAATTTTGCAGCATTGGGACATGGCATTACGGATGTGGATACCGGAATTCTCATGGATATCAGTCATGGCATGGTCTATCAGTCTAATATTTTGTCGATTGTCAAGGGTTCCCAGGGAACACCTGGAGAAATTGTCGGCACTATCGACTATCAGAAAAAGAATCGCATTGGAACGATAAACGATAACAGCAGCTGCGGTATTTTCGGCACGGTGGATCGGGATTATCTGGCTTATGATCCGGAGAAAGCCGTACCTGTGGCCGATCCGGAGGAAGTGACAGAAGGTCCGGTACAAATTGTCTGCACAATGAACGGTGAGACAAATCGTTATGCGGCCGAAATTCGGAAGATTGACAAAAACAACAAAGATCACAAAAATTTTGTCCTGCAGATTACAGATGAACAGCTGCTGGAAAAAACAAAAGGTATTCTGCAGGGGATGAGCGGCAGCCCTGTGATTCAGAATGGAAAGCTGGTAGGGGCTGTCACCCATGTCTTTGTCAATGAGCCTACTAAAGGATATGGCATTTTTGCCGAAAATATGCAGAATGCTGAAGAATAAATGGAAAACGGATAATCTATATTTCTGTGGGGACAAATGAATTCAGCGACTATCAATGGCGATATCGGGGCCGGATAGTCGCTTTTTTGCGTTGTAAAAAGATCATGGGCAGCAAATGTTGAAAAATAGCAGGGAAAGGAGATCTGAACAATGTATCGTGTCATGTTAGAGGCATGTGTCCGGTCGACCCATCAATTATGATCTGACCTTAAATAGTGACAGGATCGGGCGTGATGAATGTGTCAATCTGCTGAACTGGTATTGTAAAGAAAAATTTCATCTGTAAGGAAAGAGGGGTAAAATCGTCTTAAAAATCGGTAGAGTGGATTTATTATGGCAAAGGAATCTTCTGCTAACTGGCAAAGGTATCCATAATATGGTAGAATAATTTTGTAGCTGATGATTCAGGCCTGAAGATGTTGTTGGTCATCAGGCTTTGAAAGTCTGTGAAGGAGGAACTGCCTATGGCTCAAAACCTGATTTTAGTAGCAATTGTTTTATTTTTATGTTTGATGGCCGAGAAGCTGTCAGGAAAAGTTGGCATGCCGGCTTTGATTCTGTTTATGGGTGTGGGGATGCTGTTTGGCAGTGACGGTATTCTTCGGATTGCCTTTGATGATTATGGACTGGCACAGAATATCTGCCTTATCGCCCTCTGTTTTATCATGTTTTACGGCGGTTTCAATATGAAATGGAGCGCAGCAAGACCAGTGGCCGTCAAAGCCATCTGTCTTTCTACTATTGGTGTTGTTGTGACAGCCGGCCTGACAGCGGTATTCTGCTTGGTGGTTTTGAAGTTTGATTTCGTCGATGCCTTCCTGATGGGGGCTGTGTTATCATCAACGGATGCAGCCAGCGTCTTCTCAGTATTGCGAACGAAAAAACTGAATTTAAAGGATGGTACGGCGTCTATTCTTGAGATGGAGAGCGGCAGTAACGACCCGGTGGCTTATCTTTTGACAATGATCGGTATCATGATGAAAACAGGCGGAAGTCTCAGCTCCCTGCCGTATATGATTTTTGCCCAGGTGGTGTTCGGCCTGGCTATCGGCGCAGCGGCTGCTTCCCTTGGCATTCTTTTACTGAAAAAGGGAACGATGCAGGCAGCAGGCATGGATATGATCCTTGTGATCGCCCTGGTGATGATTGCCTTCGGTTTATCTGAGGCCATCGGCGGCAATGCATTTCTGACGGTTTATCTTATGGGTATATTGCTGGGAAACAGCAATATTAGAGGCAAAGAAACGCTGATCCCGTTTTTTGACGGAATGACCGGTCTGGCTCAGATTGTTCTGTTCTTCTTGCTGGGGCTTTTGTCCTTCCCGCACAAGCTGCCGCAGATTTTCTTTGTATCCCTGGCGATTGCCATCGTACTGACGGTGATCATCCGTCCGGCTACGGTATTTTTGATTATGAAGCCTTTTAAATGCAGCAGCAGGCAGTGCCTGATGATCTCCTGGGCTGGGCTTCGAGGTGCGGCTTCCATCGTGTTTGCCATTATGGTGATCGCAGCCAGTTCGTCATCATCAGATACATTGTTTCATACAGTATTTATGGTGGCTCTTTTATCCGTTGCCATACAGGGAACTTTGCTGCCATTTGTAGCAGAGAAGCTGAAGATGGTGGATGACAGCTGCGATGTCCGTATGACTTTTAATGATTATAAGGAAGCATCAGAAATTACCATGATGCAGATGGAAATCCCGGATGGACATAACTGGGAGAATCGTCTGGTGAAAGATGTCAGCATGCCTACAGGTTCATTGGCTGTGATGATCAAACGTCATGGAGAAACATTGATTCCCGGTGGTGATACAAGGATACTGGCAGGCGATACCATTGTTCTCAGTGTTCCGGCCTATGAGTCCGGCGGTCAGGAACATCTTGAGGAGCAGGAGATTACCCCAAAGCATCGTTGGTGCAATAAAACCATTGCGGAGCTGATGCTTCCTCACGGAACGCTGATCGTATTGGTGCGCCGGGGTAATGAAAATATCATCCCAAATGGGCAGACAGAGATTCTGGAAGGGGATCATGTGGTGATCTACCGATAAGTGGGATACATGGATTATTGAATATTGAAAGGAAATAGAATAGATGATAAAGAATATTGTTTTTGATATGGGGAATGTTCTTGTGGCTTATGATGGCCGCAAGGTATGTAAACATTATGTAAAGGATAAAAAGGACAGGAAACGCGTATTTACGGCAATTTTTCAGTCACCGGAATGGGTTTATCTGGACATGGGCATGATTCCGGAAGAACAGGCTGTTGACCAGATGTGTGCCCGTCTGCCGAAGCGGCTTCATGAAGCGGCAAGACTGTGTATGCGGGATTGGCATCTTTATAATATGAAGCCCATCAAAGCAATGATTCCAGTCATCCAGGATCTGAAAGCGCGTGGTTTCAAACTGTATATCTGCTCCAATGCCTCCCTGCGTCTGCCGATGTGCTATCAGAAACTGCTGCCGGAAGTTGACAGCTTTGACGGCATCCTTTTCTCAGCAGAAGAAAAACTGTTAAAGCCGCAGAAAGAAATCTATGAGCGTTTATTTGAAAAATTCAACATTAAACCGGAAGAAAGCTACTTCATTGATGACCTTCAGCTCAACATCGACGGCGCCGCAGCCTGCGGCATGAAAGGCTACTGCTTTGCAGACGGAAATGTAGAAAAACTGCAGAAAGCCCTGGAAAGCCTCAATAAAGACAGTTAATAGATCGAATGCCGTTAAGATTCGGGCTCATATTCTGTGCCGATGGCAAGATTGATTTTGAAAAAATAACGGGACGGCGCATTGGTATCTTCAAATGGCGTGTCAGCAGAAAATAAAATATGGAATTCAAAAAGAGACATTCAATCCCAGGTGCTTCAGCATTGGCCGGTACTTAGATGCTGTTCTTTAGCATCTTATGTACCGCTGCCAAATGCTGGCAGTGTGAACGTGCCTGGGATGAATGTCTCTTTTTGAATTCCATTTGATATACAGGGATGACACGCCAATGAATATTTAGAGCGCCGTCCCCTTTGTTTTATTCAAACACAATCTTGCTGTATTTTTTCTTGCCGCGTCGTACGACAAAGTCTTCTTTCATGATGTCTTCCGGTGTGTAAGCTGCTTTAAAATCAGTAACTTTTTCACCATTGACGGTAACACCGCCCTGCTGAACATTACGTCTTGCTTCGGAACGTGTCGGGCAGAGGCCTGCAGCTACAAGGATACCGAGGATATCGACGCTGCCGTCTCTTAAATCAGCTTCTGTCAGTGTTGTGGTTGGCATATCAGCAGCGCTTCCTGCTGAGAACAGTGCACGGGCACTTTCCTGAGCCTTTGTGGCTTCTTCTTCACCGTGAACAAGCTTAGTCAGTTCAAAAGCGAGGATTTCCTTAGCCTGATTTAACTGGCTGCCTTCCCATTTATCCATCTCGTCAATCTGTTCAAGCGGCAGGAAAGTCAGCATACGCAGGCATTTCAGAACATCTGCATCGCCGACATTTCTCCAGTACTGATAGAAGTCGAATGGAGATGTCTTATTAGGGTCAAGCCATACAGCACCGGACTGAGTCTTGCCCATCTTTTTGCCTTCTGAATTCAGAAGCAGTGTAATTGTCATAGCAGATGCATTCTTGCCGAGCTTACGGCGAATCAGTTCTGTACCGCCCAGCATGTTGGACCACTGATCGTCACCGCCGAACTGCAGGTTACAGCCGTATCTCTGGAATAACTCATAGAAATCGTAGCTCTGCATAATCATGTAGTTGAATTCCAGGAAGCTTAATCCGCGTTCCATACGCTGTTTGTAGCATTCAGCTGTCAGCATACGGTTAACGGAGAAGTGGGCGCCTACGTCACGAAGCAGCTCGATGTAGTTTAAGTTCATCAGCCAGTCAGCGTTGTTGACCATCAGTGCTTTGCCGTCTGAAAAGTCAATGAAACGGGACATTTGTTTCTTGAAACAGTCAACATTGTGCTGGATGGTTTCAGGTGTCATCATCTGACGCATATCTGTACGGCCGGATGGGTCACCGATCATAGCTGTGCCGCCGCCGATTAAGGCGATTGGACGGTTGCCTGCCATCTGCAGACGTTTCATCAGGCAAAGTGCCATGAAATGGCCGACATGAAGACTGTCAGCGGTCGGGTCAAAACCGATGTAGAAAGTTGCCTTTCCGTTGTTGATCAGTTCCTTGATTTCTTCTTCATCTGTAACCTGGGCGATCAGGCCTCTGGCTACCAGTTCATCATATAAAGTCATGAGAAGTTCTCCTTTCAAAATTGTATGAAATAAAAAAAACCCCGTCCTGTATAAGGACGAGGAATAACTCGCGGTACCACCTTAATTGAACAGCTATTCGCATAACTGCACTCATCAAGTATCTGTCAATACTTGTGCATACTAACGGTTGCATTCCGTCGCAGCCTACTTGGAATCGTTCGGTGCGCAGCTTGTGAAGGTATTCAGCGATAGCTTCCCCTCTGCCTTCCACCAACCGACAGCTCTCTGGATGTTCCACTATAGCTTACTTATTTCAGTCATTGCCTTTGAAATATCTGTTTAACATTATAAAGCATAAAAAGTTTTTGTCAATACTATTTTGGAGGAGATTTTATATTGAACAGTTACGATAAGTTATAATAAAAAAGTGAATCGGGCTATTTGGCCAGGTTCAATCCCAGATATAGCATTACCGCATCCTTGAATGCTCTTGGATTCAGCCCGGATTTCCTGAAAATATGATTCAGTTTATATTGCAGTGTATTTTTGTGTATAAAAAGCTGTCGGCTTGTCCCGGACAGGGACATATCATTTTCAAAGTAAGCAGTGAGAAGATGACGTTCGTTTTCATCCAGAGTGGATAAAGTCCTGGTGAGAAATTCGGCTTTTTCCAGTGGATTCAGCCCGGAGAAAATAAGCTCAAGGCCAAGATCATCAAAGAAAATATACCCCTCCGTCTGAGCTGTAAAATGTTTCATAGCGGTGACAGCTGTCTGATAGGAATCACACAATTGATAGACAGAGGTCATTTTTCCGACCGTCATTTTCAGGGATGTCTGATGATCCTTTGCAAAGCGTTCCAGAATATAAGCGTTGTGTTCCAATTGTGACGGCAAAACGACAGCAGTATATTCATTCGGATAATAAAAGGTATACAGTCTTATAGAAAGCATTTCAAAAAACTGATGGATTTTCTGTTCCAGCAGAGAAAGATTGTCGGAAGGACTTTCAGCGGCTGCACGAATCAGCAGGATCCGGTATTTTTGGGTAATATTGATGCCGCATTCTTTCAGACATGCATTGAGATAATCCATATTGGCAGAAGCCTGGTGGATCAGTGCTTCCATAACGAAATGACGTTTGTCTGCCTGATTGCGGCTGATGGTGTTCAGTTCCCGTTCACGGATCAGCAGATGCGTGATGCGCTCCGCCAGATGGGCATATTTGCGGACTTCATCCGGCTGTCCGGTAATGCCGATTACGGCCATGAAGGTCTGATTGTAGTAAACAGGCAGATTGATGCCCATGCGTGTGCCGTGAAAATTGTCATCGGCACGGACTTCAATCGTTTCGCCTGTAAGGGCTGCCTGATGGCCGATTTCATGAAAGGTGCCGACTCTTTCCGAGTCCGTACTGGCAAAGATAATGCCATACTGGTTGATAAAATTTACATCTCGTCCGCAGACGTCTTTCACGGTATTGACGACCTGGGCGGCAAGGGTTCTGTCGATTTTAAACATAGGGTACCTCCGATTGATAATGCTACAAGTATACCATAGCTATTTCTTGCACTTTCATTGATAATAATGATTTTCATATTATGAACCTGTCATTGCGATGGATTAGTTAGAGCTATTTTATCATAAAGTGGTATAAATAACAATTTATACCGGATGTATACAAGAAAATTGTTCTATGTAACATATATGCAGAGCGAAAAAAAGGATATACTTTCAGTAAGAAAATAAAAATGGCAGAGTGCATCTCAGTTAGCGGATGCAGTCAATGGACAGAAAAATGTATGGAGGTATCAACAAATGAGAGCAGTGATCGCAATCGATTCTTTAAAAGGCAGTTTAAGTTCTATTGAGGCAGGGCAGGCCATTGCGGAGGGTATCAGAAAAGCGGATGCCAAGGCAGATGTGGTCATCCGGCCGTTGGCAGATGGCGGAGAGGGTACCGTGGAGGCTCTTGTATGCGGCATGAATGGGACATTACAGCATGTGAAGGTGACAGGCCCATTGGGTGAGTCGGTTGTCTGTGAGTACGGCATTATTGCTGAGACAAAGACCGCAGTGATTGAGATGTCAGGTGCAGCAGGTATTACACTTGTACCGGATGCAAAGAAGAATCCGCTTTATACAACGACTTATGGTGTGGGTGAAGTCATTCGTGATGCCATTGAAAAAGGATGCCGCAGATTTATTGTTGGTATCGGCGGCAGTGCCACAAATGACGGCGGTATTGGTATGCTGCAGGCATTGGGCTACGGTTTCCTGAACAAGGACGGTCAGCAGGTGCCTTTTGGTGCCATCGGTCTCAAGGAATTAGAGACAATTACAGATACTTACGTCCTTCCGGAGCTGGCGGAATGTGAATTCAAAATAGCCTGTGATGTGACGAATCCCCTTTGCGGTGAGAATGGCTGCAGTGCTGTTTACGGCCCGCAGAAAGGTGCCAATCCATCCATGATTATGGAGATGGATAAATGGCTTCGCTATTATGCAGCTCTTGCAAGGGAAAAATTTCCGAAAGCCAATCCGAATGAACCGGGGACAGGCGCAGCAGGCGGCCTTGGATTTGCATTTCTGACATTTACCAATGCAGTTCTTGAATCCGGCATCAAAATTGTTCTGGAAGAAACAAAACTGGAATCCTATGTCAAAGGAGCAGATGTTGTTGTAACAGGTGAAGGCAGATTGGATTTCCAGACAGCCATGGGCAAAGCACCTGTGGGGGTTGCCGGGTTGGCCAAAAAATTTGACATTCCTGTACTGGCCTTTGCCGGCAGTGTGACAAAAGATGCCACAGAATGCAACAAAAACGGCATCGATGCCTTCTTCCCGATCCTTCGCGGTATCTCAACACTGGAAGAAGCCATGAAACCTGAAAATGCCAAACAGAACCTGACAGACACAGCAGAGCAGGCATTTCGTCTTTTCAATATTTGCCGCCAGGCCTAAACTTCGATGCAAAACGTTCAGGGATTTTGAATAGGAACAGGACTTGACAATTCCGTGCAGGTACGTTTGCACTGCCCGTCTCCGTTCCACTTCGGTCCGCGCTAACGAAGGTCCGCAGGACCTTCAGCGCTATTAGCAGCGTACATAAGATGCTAAAAGACAGCATCTAAGTACCGGCCATGCTGGAAGCACCCGCACGGAATTACCAAGTCCTATTCCTATCTCCAAGTTTTTTAAGCGTTTTGCAGTTGAAATATTTAAACCTGGACGGTAAAATAATTTTTAGTGATTATAAAATGAATGATGTGATAGATACGCAGAGGTTTTATAGAGGTTATGATGGAGAAAACGGTTTTGGTTGTGATTCCTGCAGAGGAGAGACATAAAGAGAAGTTGGAGCGTGCCGGTAAAGGCTGTCGTTTTGTTTATGAGACGCCGCAGACGGCGACAGAAGAAATGATTGAAGCAGCAGATGTGATTATCGGCAATGTGAAGCCGGACAGACTGCATGAGCCGGAACGCCTGCAGTGGCTGCAGTTGAATTCTGCCGGCGCAGATGCTTATGTGAAGCCGGGGATTTTAAGAAGCACGACAATGTTGACAAGTGCCACAGGTGCTTACGGCAAGGCAGTGGCAGAGCACAGTTTTGCCATGCTTTTGATGCTGCAGAAGAAGCTGAATTTATACAGAGACGCCCAGACAAAGAACGAATGGAGCGATTTTGGTACAGTCACATCCATTACAGATGCCACAGTGCTTGTTGTGGGACTGGGCGATATCGGCCTGCATTTTGCCAGATTGGCCAGTGCTCTTGGCGCTCGTGTCATTGGTCTGAAACGCTCCATGGGACCATGTCCGGAAGGTGTTCATGAATTACATACCATGGACGAGCTGGATAACTTATTGCCGAAAGTGGATGTTGTAGCTTCCTTTGTACCGTCAACAGCGACTACATATCATATGTACACAAAAGAACGATTGATGGCCATGAAGGACACTGCCATCTTCTTAAACAGCGGAAGGGGAGACGCAGTGGCTTCAGAAGTCCTTTATGAAGCACTTTCTAAAGGCTGGATTGCCTCAGCGGGAATTGATGTCACAGAACCTGAACCGCTGTCGGCAGACAGCCCATTGTGGCAGCTGCCGAACCTGATGATGACACCGCATATATCCGGGCAGTTCCATCTTCCGGAGACATTTGAACGCATTGTGGATATTGCGGCTGCAAATTTGGAAGCTTATCTTAAAGAGCAGCCTCTAAAAAACCGAATTCAGTAATATTTAATTTTGGCATCTGACACCTGTTGGATGCCTTTTTTCTATTTAGTGATTGATACTTTGTGTAAAACATATAAATAACTTGCCTTCAACAGTATTTAATGCTACTATGGAATTGAAGTAAGCACTTTTCGTCTGAAGGTCTCTCAATGTTGTGAAGGGAGAGGGCATTATAGGAGCAGCAGATACAGTTACAAAGGCTTACATACGAAAAAACGAAGTATTCGCAGACGCATTCAACTACTTTATGTATGATGGAAGACAGAAGATTCAGCCGGAACAGTTAAGAGAATTGGATTCGACTGAGATTGCAATACTTTTGAATGAAAAAGATACGAAAGATAAAACGAATAAAGAAAAAGAAGCATCCGAGCAGAAGATGGTACAGAAGTACCGGGATCTTTTGAAAACGGCGACTATTATGGAAGATGGGGAAGCGACCTATGTACTGTTGGGGATAGAGAACCAGACAGAGGTTCATTATGCGATGCCTGTCAGAAATATGCTGTATGATGCTATGCAGTATAATCAGCAGGTTACAGAGATAGCGGAGAAACATAAGGGAAAAAAAGGCGGCAAGAGACAGCAGAAGATCAGCACCGGAGAGTTTTTGTCTGGATTTTATAAGAATAATAAATTAATTCCGGTTATTACATTGGTCTTGTTTTTCAATCCCGGTGAATGGGATGGCCCGAGGTCATTATTTGATATGTTGGATATATCAAATCCGATTTTTAAAAAATATGCACAGGACTATAAGATACATATTATCAGTCCGAAGGAGATTTTAGAGAGTGATTTGAAAAAATTCAGTTCCAGTCTGCGAGAGGTTATAGGATGCATAAAATATTCAAATGATAAAAATAAACTGGCAGCTTTCATACAAGATAATCCCAGAATGAATATAGAAGTTGAAGCAGCCAGAGTGCTTGAAGTTATCACCCATACACATATTAAGCGAGAGGAGGTTGATGATATGGGAAATGTGAATATGTGTAAGGCAATACAGGAAATGATACAAGACGGCAGAGATGAGGGAAGAGTCCAACTTTTGGTAACGCTTATTCAAAGCGGAGATATCAGTCTGCAAAGAGCTGCCGCACTTATGAATATGACTCCGGAGGAATTTCAGGAGAAAAGTAAGATGATTTCCTAATAGTATCAGCAGATGATAACTATTGGGGAGTTACAAATATTTAATAAAACATCAAAGAGACTGAAATGATTTGGAAAATGCTTTCACTTTATAAGGCTTCACAGATAGGATATGTAAAATATAATCCTGCCTGTGAAGCCTTTATATATTTACTGAAAATACAATGTGATGGATTAATCGCGCACTTTAATATGTGCTTCTCTCAGCTGTGTCTCAGTGACTACACCCGGTGCGCCGCACATGAGATCCTGTGCGTTGCCGTTCATTGGGAAGGCAATCACTTCGCGAATGTTGTCTTCATTTCTCAGCAGCATGATTATTCGATCGACACCAGGGGCCATACCGGCGTGTGGCGGGGCACCAAACTGGAAAGCGTTGTAGAGTGCACCGAATTTCGTCTTCAGGTCTTCTTCGCTGTAGCCTGCGATTTCAAAGGCTTTGACCATGATATCCAGATCGTGGTTGCGGACAGCACCGGAGGAAAGCTCCACGCCGTTGCAGACGATATCATACTGATAAGCCAGGATATCTTCAGGGTTCATGGTGTTCAGTGCTTCAAGGCCGCCCTGAGGCATAGAGAATGGGTTGTGTGTGAAATCCATCTTCTTCTCGTCCTTGTTGTATTCATACATCGGGAAGTCGTTGACAAAACAGAAGCGGAAGGCATTCTTCTCGATCAGGTCAAGACGTTCACCCAGTTCGTTGCGGAGCTGTCCGGCAAAAAGGTTAGCACGTTCTTCTTTATCCGCAATAAAGAAAATCGTATCGCCCACTTCAAGACCTGTGAGTTCAGCAAATTCCTGCTTCATGTCATAAGGGATAAATTTGTCAATGGGGCCTTTATAACTCTTATCTTCCATGACTTCCAGGTAACCAAGGCCGCCCATACCGATGGAAGTGGCGAATTTCAGCAGTTTCTCATGAAAACCCTTGGACATATCGGCATGAACCCTGATGGCACGGACGATACGTTTCAGGAAAGGTTTGAATGTACATCTCTGAAAGAATTCTGTGACATCCATGATACGCAGCGGGTTTCTGAGATCCGGCTTGTCAGAGCCGAACTGCAGCATGGCATCCTTGTAGCTGATCACAGGATAAGGGGCAGCTGTGACAGAAGCACCTTCCGGTGCAAATTTTTCAAAAGTGGCTGTCAGAACTTCTTCACCTACACGGAAAACCTCTTCCTGAGTAGCGAAGCTCATTTCAAAGTCCAACTGATAGAATTCGCCCGGTGAACGGTCTGCACGGGCATCCTCATCACGGAAACATGGTGCGATCTGGAAGTATTTATCAAAACCGGAAACCATCAGCAGCTGTTTGTACTGCTGCGGAGCCTGAGGCAATGCATAAAAACGACCTTTGAACTTTCTGGATGGTACGATATAATCTCTGGCACCTTCAGGAGAAGAAGCGCAGAGAATCGGTGTCTGGATTTCAAGAAATCCCATCTCTGTCATCTTCTGACGAAGGAAGCTGATGACCTGTGAACGGAAAATGATGTTGTCTTTGACTTTCTGGTTTCTTAAGTCAAGATAACGGTACTTCAGACGGACATCTTCACGGATTTCCTTGGAAGTCATAATCTCAAAAGGCAGCTGGTGATAAACCTTGCCCAGCATATCGATGCTGTGAGCTTCAAGTTCGATAGTGCCTGTAGGAATCTTCGGATTGTAAGTCTCCTCATCGCGGTGGTCAATGACACCTTCGATGGAGATGCAGTTTTCTTTGGTAATACCGTCCAGGAGAGAAGTGTCTCTTAAAACAACCTGGAGGACACCGTACATATCTCTCAAATCAATAAAAGATACACCGCCGTGGTCACGGATATTTTCAACCCAGCCTGCGACACGGATGGTCTTGCCAACGTCGCTTTCGCTGATCTCATTTAAAATTCTGCTGCGGTAAATGTTTGGTGTTGTCATAATTGGTCCCCTTTCATTCTGTGATATTCAATCATATCTGCTGAGATGTCCAGGACGAAACGTATAACAAGTGCCTTGGCACATTCCTGCGCCTACAGCCTATTCCCTGCAAACTATGAGAAACACGCTCCGCGAGTTTCTCAAGTTATCGCGGCAGTCGCCAAGGTCTCGTGCAAGCACGGACTTTGGCTCGTTGCTCGCGTAAATAAAAAATCGCCCTGAACGATGATCGTTCAGGACGAATATAAAATCCGCGGTACCACCTGAATTACTGCAATGCAGTCTCTCAACAGAGGCAAAAACCTCCTGCTGTCTGACGTCCAGCTGACGGCGCACCTACTGGGCAAAATGCTGTTCAGATTGCGGCTGTTAAAGTGTTATTCACGCTGATTCATTCTGTGGGTTCTCACTCTCTCCACTCACTGGAAGCGATAAACAGCGCTACTTCTCTTCGTCATCGCCTTTAACTTTTCGTTAGCAGTATTATAGCCCTTGATAATTTATTTTGTCAACGTAAAAAAGTGTAAAAAATTTAGGAAATTAAAGTGGTGATATAGTGAAAAATTACCTATACAACTGGAATAATTTACAGATATTTCCAGAAAATAAAAAAGGCCATTCGCAATTGTGCGAACAGCCTTTGAAAAATGTTCAGTGCAAACTATCAATCAAATCAATGATAGCATACACATTTAGTCCAAATGATGCTGCCAGTCGGCTTTGAACAGGAAGATCAGAAACAGGATGGTACTGCATCCCCATGTCAGCGGATAGGCCCAGGAAATCATCTGAAAGACCGGGAAGAACCGGAGTGCTGTGGTGACGTAGACGATACGCAGGCCGCACCAGAAAAGCAGCATTCCCGCCATTGGCACAACAGCATAGCCGCAGCCTCTCATCACACCGGCAGAGCAATGGGAAAAGGCCAGCAGGAAGAAAAACAGGCTGACAATGTGGGCGTGAATAGTGCCGTAGGCAACGGCTTCCTGTGTACTGCCGAAAATCTTCAGTGCATATGGAATAAAAAAGTAGATCAGAAGTCCGGTAACCTCAGCGGTGATCATGCCAAATAAGATGCCGAAAACGGCGCCCTTTTTGGCACGATGGTGTTGCCTGGCTCCCAGGTTCTGACTGACAAAGGTCGGAAGTGCCATGGCCATACTCATAATCGGAAGGAAAACGAATCCCTCAATCTTGGAGTAGGCCCCCATTCCGGACATAGCGTAAGCGCCGAAGGAATTGATATTCTTCTGAATCACCAGGTTGCCGACGGTGATCACGGCATTCTGAATGCCGGCGGGCAGACCCTGATACAACACCTTCTTCATCATGTGGGAATGGTAATGCAACTTTTTGAAATCAAGCCGGGTATAATCTTTAATCCGACACATACGAAACAAACAGAGAATGACGCTGAGACCCTGAGAGATCACAGTGGCGGCTGCAGCACCTGTAACACCCCAGTGAAAGGCAGGATGGGCCACAAAAAGCAGATCCAGACCGATATTCACAATGGAAGAGAATAACAGATAGTAAAGGGGATGAATACTGTCACCCAGGGCACGCATGATGGACATGCAGATGTTGTAGAGGATAACAGTGGATACACCGCCGAAATAAATCTGCAGATACCTTAAGGCATGGGGCATAACAGAGTCCGGGGTGCCAAGCCATACCAGAAGATGGGGAGCCAGGATAAGACCGGCAACAGTGCCGATTGCGGAAGCAATCAGCCCCATCAGGAAATTCGTGTGGACAGCCTTTGAAACATTGTCTTCATCGCGGGCGCCAAAATAGCGTGAAATAACGACACCGCCGCCGGTGGCAATGCCGGAGAAAAAACCGATGATCAGAAAGACGACAGTGCCGGTGGAACTGACGGCGGCAAAAGCATCGTTATCCGCAAAGTTGCCGATGACCCATGCATCCACCATGTTATACAGCTGCTGAAGCAGCTGACCGAGAAACAGCGGAATGGCAAAGGCCAGAATACCGCCGGGAATCGATCCTCTTGTCAGGTCGATGCTGCCTTTATTTTCTTTTTGCATAAAAAAACCTCTTTAATTCAATGGATTTGAAATAATTAACATTAATAAAAGTGTATCATGTTTGAAAATAAACAGCAATAAGCCCTTTTGATTTTTAGAAAAAAATAAAAAATTGAATAAAAACAGACGAAATAATATGTTTTTCGGCTTCATAAGTAAAAATAATAAAAAAATTAGAAAATATTGTCCTATTTTGGTGGTTATTGCGAGTTTTATTAATTGAGACAATCTTTTTTTGATAATATAATACATTTGACGCTTGTTGGAAAAAGATGAAGAATGGGAGGCTGCGTTATGACAAAAATCAATGTTGCGATTGTTGATGACAATGAGAAGATGGTCAGTTTGTTGGATGCCATATTACAGACGGATAAGAATATTGAAGTCATCGGAAGAGGGGACGATGGTGTTCAGGCATTGGACATTATTAAGAATCAGGAGCCGGATGTTGTCCTTTTGGATTTGATTATGCCGAAGCTTGACGGTCTGGAGGTCATGCAGCAGGTCAATAAGGATATGTCGCTGAAGAAACGACCCGCATTTATTGTGATTTCTGCCATTGGAAAGGAAAACATTACGGAGAATGCTTTTAATCTCGGCGCCATGTATTATATTATGAAGCCATTTGAAAATGATATGATTCTGCGTCGTATTCATCAGGTGACTGAACGACAGATTTTACAGCCGGTCCATACACAGAAGAGCAGACAAACAGATTATACGACAGAATACCGGGAAAAGAATTTGGAAACAGATGTGACCAACATTATTCATGAGATTGGTGTGCCGGCGCATATCAAAGGTTATCAGTATCTGCGGGATGCCATTATTATGTCAGTGGATAACCGGGAGGTCATTAATTCGATTACGAAGGTCCTGTATCCGACCATTGCCAAGATGAATAAGACGACGCCGAGTCGTGTGGAACGCGCGATCCGCCATGCTATCGAAGTGGCCTGGAGCAGAGGCAAGATGGATACCATTGATGAGCTTTTTGGCTATACCATACATACCGGAAAAGGCAAACCAACTAACAGTGAATTTATTGCGTTGATCGCGGATAAAATCCGACTGGAATACAAGAACAGGAGTTGATAATTGACTGAAAATTCACAAAATTTCTGCTTTTATTGCAACGAATTATGTTGTATAATAATAGAAGATACAATATAATGCATTAGCAGGAGGAACAAAGCCTTATGAAGAAAGTCCTATTTGCGGCATCTGAAGCGGTACCATTTATTAAGACAGGCGGATTGGCAGACGTTGTCGGATCTTTGCCGAAGGCATACAATAGAGATGAATTTGATGTCAGGGTTGTATTGCCGAAATACAGAGTGATTCCGGAACATTTTCAACAGCAGATGGAATATATGACGAATTTTTATATCAATATGGCAGGACGGATGATTTATGTCGGTGTATTTCAGATGATGCTGGATGGCGTGACATTTTATTTTATCGACAATGAATACTATTTTTCCGGAGACAGGATTTATGAAGATGGATTGTGGGATCTTGAGAAGTTTGCTTACTTCAGTAAGGCCGCACTGACGATGCTTTGTGTCATCGATTTCAGACCGGACATCATCCATTGCCATGACTGGCAGACGGGTCTTATGCCGGTTTATCTGAAGAATGAATTCTGGGATAGTTCTTCTTACAGCGATTTTTACCAGAACATGAAAGCCGTGATGACAATCCACAATCTGAAGTTCCAGGGAACATGGAACATTGATGATATGATGCGTGTAACAGGACTTCCGGGCTATCTGTTTACATCAGACAAACTGGAAGCATACGGCGCCGGCAATTATCTGAAGGGCGGCCTTGTTTACGCAGACTGGATCACCACTGTCAGCGGTGTTTATGCGAATGAGATCAAGTATCCGTTCTATGGAGAGGGACTGGATGGATTGATGCGTGCGAGATCCAATAATCTTTCGGGTATTGTCAATGGTATTGATTATGATGAGTATAACCCGGAGACGGATCCGATGCTTGTACACAATTATTCTCCGTATAATTTCAGAACAGAGAAGGTGCATAATAAGGCGGCGCTGCAGCAGGAGCTTGGCATGCAGGTAGACGGTGGCAAGTTTATGATCGGTCTTGTTTCAAGATTGACAGATCAGAAGGGAATGGATCTGATCGATTGTGTGATGGAACAGATTTGTGCGGAAGATGTACAGTTTGTTATTCTCGGTACAGGTGATCCGCGCTATGAGAATATGTTCAGATACTATGAATGGAAGTATAAAGACAGAGTTTCGGCAAGTATCTGTTATGACAATACCCGTTCCCACAGAATCTATGGTGCATGCGATGCATTTCTGATGCCGTCACTGTTTGAACCATGCGGACTCAGTCAGCTGATGAGTCTTCGCTATGGTACATTGCCGATTGTAAGGGAGACAGGCGGTCTGAAGGAAACTGTAGAACCGTATAATGAATATACAGGAAGCGGTACAGGATTCAGTTTTGCAAATTATAATGCACATGAGATGCTGCATGTGATTGAGTATGCCAAGTCTGTTTATTATGGTGACAGAGAAGCATGGAACCGTATTGTAGACAGGGCAATGGCAGCAGATTTCTCCTGGGGCAATTCAGCGAGAAAGTACGAAGATCTGTATCGTTCTTTATAGGAATACAGAAGTTCAACTGAGAATTTAAAAGTGATTGGGAAAAGGAAAAACGTAACCTTTCTTTGGGGTGTGTGCCAATAGCGCATTCGTTTGGCACTAAGAACAGAGAGGTTGCGTTTTTCTTTTGTTTACAGATGCGGTTATTCGATTCTAGTACATCGTTTCGTAAATAACTATACCATTCACTTGCCTGCACACTCGGATTCGCAGGCAAGTGAATGGTATAGTTATTTCGAAAACAATGTATTAGTGACGAATCATGAGGGTATGGATAAGATAGTCATAGACATCGCCATGGAGATTGCGCCAATTATCGCAGATGGCGGTTGCCTGAGCTTCATCTGTGACGTTTAATGTGATGCCGACGAGAAGTTCTTTCTTATCATGGATTTCGCAGCGAACAATATAGCAGTCCTTCTTATCTTCATAATAATCAGCGGTAACTTCATTCTCACTTCTCAGGTGATACTTGTGCTCATTGAAAAACTGGTCGATTTCAGTCTTGATCTCAGCTGGAATCTTGTGACCGAAAAATTCCAGCGTTTCTTCACCGGACTGGTTCATGGAATAGTAGGAATTGTTGTGGATATGTTCTGTTCGGATCAATTCTGTATCGGAAAGGTCGTGGAGCGCCTGCTGAAGAGTAAAATAATTCGTATAGCCCTTGTCCAGAATAAATTCTGAAATCTGAGAATTCGTCAATGGAAAATCGACCTTATTCAGCATATAGAGAACCATTAATTTATAAAGCATCAGTGTATCCTGATTCATAAAACAAAAACTCCTTTCTATTGCAATCATCAATTCCTGTCATAATAATCATTCGTCAACGGAACATAACAGCGCCCCTGCCATGCATTGCGAAGCTTCATGCAATGGTGAATATGATTAAGTACCTGTTTCTTGTTGCGGCTCCAGTCTGGGGCAGCCAGCAGATGTTTGGGACCGTCACCGGTAATCCGGTGGATAATCACATCCGGCGGCATATGCTCAATACAGCGGATGAGGATATCCGTGTATTCTTCCAGTGTCAGAACATGGAACGGCTGCTGCAGATAATCAGTATAAAGATCGGTTCCTTTGAGAACATGGAGCAGCTGGAACTTGACACCCTGTATGGGCTGATGAGCGATATAATCGGCGGTAGCCAGCATGTCATCAGCAGTTTCACCGGGAAGCCCGAGAATCACATGGGTGATAACTTCGATGCCTCTTTCGTGAAGATTCAAAACAGCTGCATCATAGACAGACAGTGGATAGCCTCGCCGGATGTAAGCAGCTGTCTGAGGATGGATTGACTGAAGGCCGAGCTCAACCCACACCGGTTTGATCTGATTCAGTTCTGATAAAAGATCGAGAACCTCCGGTTGAAGACAGTCCGGGCGGGTGGCAATGGAAAGAATGGCTACTTCCGGGTGGCGGATGGCTTCTGTGTAAAGTGCCCGCAGACGATCTATGGGTGCATAAGTTCCCGTAAATGCCTGAAAATAGGCGATATAACAAGGCATCGGGGATTCCTTGCTGCCAATCTCAGGCTGACCGGAAAGCCGCTTCCCTGCAAGCAGCTGTTTGCCTTCCTCAATCTGTTCCGTGATGGATTGGTTCCTGGATGCGGCAAAATCACCGGAACCGCCCGCACTGCAGAAGATACAGCCTCTTGCATCGATCAGTCCGTCCCTGTTGGGGCAGGTAAAGCCGCCGTCAAGGGCAATCTTATAAATCTTGTGCCCGTACCGGGCCTTCATCTCGTAATCGAGAGAGTGGTAACGCTTATCTGCCCACAAAACTGCATTCCTCCTAACTACATATATGATAGCATAGCCGGCAAATTTATGCAAACAGATGTGTGGCTTGTTTTGTACTCGATTTTTATAGCGTTTTCTGGTATAGTATATCATAGAGTATTTTTTGTGTGTAATTTGTAAGATTACTATTGCGTTAAAATAGGCATTGAATCAAACCGGGGGAGATTTTATATTACAGGGATCAGGCAGGCGCCTATTGAGGATCCGAAGGCTTTATAATGGCGGATTGTGTTTAATGTGTATAAAGTAAAGTAAAATTCGGTCAAAAAAACGACAAAAACAGGATGCTCAATAAGTTTATTCTGAATAACTTATTGAGCATCCTGTTTATTGATTTCTAAGACCGAATTTTACTTTATTATACAATACCATGAGCAAGCATAGCATCAGCGACTTTCTTGAAGCCTGCGATGTTAGCACCTGCAACGTAGTTGTTCTCTACACCGTATTCTTTAGCAGCGTTGTCGATGTTGTGGAAGATGTTGACCATGATGTCTTTGAGTTTAGCGTCAACTTCCTCGAATGTCCAGCTGTAACGCATGCTATTCTGGCACATTTCAAGAGCGGATGTTGCAACTCCGCCGGCATTGGAAGCCTTGCCAGGTACGAAGTAGATATGTTCCTGAAGATATTCTGTTGCATCAAGAGTAGTAGGCATGTTGGCACCTTCAGCAACAACCTTGCAGCCGTTTGCTACAAGCTGTTTAGCATCTTCAAGGAAGAGCTCGTTCTGAGTTGCACAAGGAAGAGCGATGTCAACAGGAATCTGCCATACGCCGCGGCCTTCGTGGTATTCAGACTGTGGTCTGTATTTCTTGTATTCTGTCAGACGTGCACGCTGTACTTCTTTGATCTCTTTCAGAGCAGCGACATCGATGCCTTCCGGATCATATACCCAGCCTGTGGAGTCAGAGCATGTAACAACTTTAGCACCCAGCTGCTGAGCCTTCTGAATAGCGTAAATAGCAACATTACCGGCACCTGATACAGCAACAGTCTTGCCTTCGATTGTGTCGCCTTTGCACTTTAATAATTCTTCTACAAGGTATACAAGACCGTAACCTGTAGCTTCTGTACGAGCTAAGGAACCGCCGTATGTGAGGCCTTTACCTGTTAAGACACCTTCAGATACGTTGCGGATTCTCTTGTACTGGCCATACATATAACCGATTTCACGGCCGCCTACACCGATATCACCTGCAGGAACATCAGTATCAGCTCCGATATGTTTGCAAAGCTCTGTCATAAAGCTCTGGCAGAAAGCCATAACTTCACGGTCAGATTTGCCTTTAGGATCGAAATCAGAACCGCCTTTGCCGCCGCCGATAGGAAGGCCTGTCAGGGAGTTCTTGAAAATCTGTTCAAAACCAAGGAATTTGATAATGCTTAAGTTAACGGATGGATGGAAACGGAGACCGCCCTTGTAAGGTCCGATGGCACTGTTGAACTGTACACGGAAACCTCTGTTGACCTGAACTTTGCCTTCATCGTCAACCCATGGTACACGGAACATAATAATACGTTCTGGTTCAACGATTCTCTCAAGTAATGCTTCGTTCTGATATTTTGGATCGTTATCTACAACGAGTCGAAGAGAATTCATAACTTCTGTCACTGCCTGGATAAACTCAGGTTCGTTAGGATTTTTTGCTTTAACTTTTTCGATAATTTCGTCACTGTAAGACATTCTGTTTCATCCTCCTTATATTGACCTGCCGACGGAAAAAATCCGCAGCAAAGTATGTTCAGTGGAATTCATTCTTTCCATTGATGATTATAATATAGATTAAGCAATAATTCAATCTTTTTTCACTTTAATCTGTAAAAAAATAGGAATTTTGTTAAAAGTTTCCTTCATAAAAGCTGCTGTCAACTATTAAAGCGGATATAAAACTGAAAAATATGCAGGAAATGATTGAGAAACTTTCAAATTGTAAAAAATTGTAAATGAATTGACGGTTGGTTTTAGTATAAAATTATAAAAAGAAAATAAAAAAACAAAAGTTATGCTTTTTATTTGCGTTTATTTCATATATAATGGTAAAGAAGAATTATTCAAATTTTCTAAAATATAAGACACCGACAGGTGTTTTGTTCTTATTTTATTAGGATTGGAATTTATTTTATTAGGATTACAGAGATTTCGTAAGGATTCATTACCCAGTATAAGATATAATTTTAATATGATTCAGAATCGTTTGACAGCGAGTGTTATTTTACTGTGTCGGAAACGGTGAAAATTTGTCAGCAGATAAGGAGGTTTTTATGGCTGAACAGGAAAAGAAAATGTCTGTCGCACAGATGAGAGAAATATTGAAGGCCCAAGGCGTCAGAAATACATCCGTGATGCGTAAGGCGGAATTGCAGAAGCTCATGGCTGAGATGGGGCTTCTGGAAGATCAATCAGAAGTTTTGGAGAAAGACAAAGAGCAGCCGACTGCATCAGTTGAGAAAGGGTCGGAACATGAGGTGAAGAGCGAGAATAAAAAGCCTTATGTTTTTCGGGGCAGAACATCCAGGGCGGAATACGCAGGACGATCAGAGCGAACAGAACGCCCGGAGCGGTCAGAACGCACAGAAAGAACGGAGCGTCCGGAGCGGTCAGAACGCACAGAAAGAACAGAGCGCCCGGAACGGTCAGAACGCACAGAAAGAACAGAACGCTCGGAACGACAGACATATACAAATGGCGGATTGTACAGTGGCAGAAGAAATACCTACGGTCAGCGCAGCGAGAACTACCAGCGGAATGAGAATGGTCAGCGTAACGAAAACGGCCAGCGCGGTGAGAATTATCAGCGTAATGACAGCTATCAGCGGGGGGATAGTTGCCAGCGGGTGGATGTTTACCAGAAAAATGAGTATATCCAGTCAAATGAGGAAAGTGAAATCCCAGGTTATGGTCAGTTAGACAGCGGCATGATGGCGAATGGTATTTTGGAAGTAATCCCGGAAGGGTTTGGATTTATCCGCTGTGAGAATTATATGCCCGGCAATAATGATGTGTACGTGTCACCGGCACAGATTCGCAGATTTAACCTGAGAACCGGTGATATTATCTGTGGCAATATCAAGGTAAAGACAGAGAAAGAGAAGTTTTCAGCACTTTTATATATAAGAACAGTCAACGGCATGCCGCCGTATGAAGCCCAGAGACGCGGCAAGTTTGAAAATATGACACCTGTTTTTCCAGACAGCAGAATTAATCTTGAGACACCGAATGCGCCGGTTTCCATGCGGATTATGAATCTTGTTTCTCCGATTGGGCGGGGACAGCGAGGTATGATCGTATCACCGCCGAAGACCGGCAAGACAACACTTTTAAAGCAGGTGGCCAAGGCAATCCATACCAATTATCCGGACATGCAGATGATCATTCTTCTGATCGATGAACGTCCGGAGGAAGTGACGGATATCAAGGAGTATATTGAGGGCAATAATGTGGAAGTTATCTACTCTACATTTGATGAGACACCGGAACATCATAAACGTGTTTCAGAGATGGTATTGGAGCGTGCAAAACGTCTGGTTGAACATAAGAAAGACGTGGTGATCCTTTTGGACAGCATTACACGTCTGGCCAGGGCGTACAACCTGACAGTGCCGCCGAGCGGACGTACACTTTCAGGCGGTCTGGACCCGGCAGCACTTCATATGCCGAAGAAATTCTTCGGTGCTGCGCGAAATATGCGTGAGGGAGGCAGCCTCACGGTGCTTGCTACAGCTCTTGTAGAGACAGGCAGCAAGATGGATGATGTCGTTTTTGAAGAATTCAAGGGAACAGGCAATATGGAACTTGTTCTGGACAGAAAACTTTCCGAGAAGCGTATCTTCCCGGCTATCAACATACCGCGTTCAGGAACAAGACGAGAAGAATTGCTGCTGAGCAAGGAAGAACTTGAAGGTATGTATGTGATGAGAAAGGCACTGGGCGGCATGAAGTCTGAAGAGGCGCTGGAGCAGATCCTGGATATGTTTATGCATACAAAAGATAATACAGAATTCGTCAACATGATCCGCCATACAAAAATGTGGTAAAAAATATTATGTGAAATACAAAAAAACGCTTGCATACTATAAAAAAGTATGATAAAATTTAAAAGCTGTTTTATAATGACAGAAATGGGCATGAACGCCCGATTTGAGATAACTCAAGTGATTATTCCTGGTTGGCAATCAGGAAAGAATATTAGTGAGGTGAATAAGATGAGAGAAGGAATCCATCCTAAGTATTATCAGGCAAAGGTAACATGCAACTGTGGTAACGAATTCGTAACAGGTTCCACAAAACCTGAAATCCACGTAGAAATCTGTTCTAAGTGTCATTCATTCTACACAGGCCAGCAGAAAGCTGCTTCTGCTCGCGGACGTATTGATAAGTTCAATCGTAAGTATGGCATCAAACAGGCATAATTAGACGATAGACGGGGCTGCCGCATCATTTCGACAGATCCTCTGCCATCCGGATTGTCCATATCATGGAGACCGGCGCAGAGATCAGCAGATGCGACAGCCCTGTTTTTTCATTACGGAGAATAGAGATTTTCCGTTGCGGCGGGTGAATCACAGATTGTTTCATTCCGTCAGTAGGAGGAATATATGCGATATGCAACTATCGGCGGACAGGCAGTCATCGAAGGTGTCATGATGCGTAACGGCAATGATTATGCGGTGGCCGTCAGAAAGCCAGATCAGACGATAGAAGTCAAGAAGGATCAGTATATTGGCCTGAATGCCAGATGGCATATGAAGAAGATCCCGATTATCAGGGGTGTGCTGTCATTTATTGATTCTCTTGTGCTGGGTATGTCTACACTGACGTACTCGGCCAGTTTTTTTGAAGACGAAGAGGAAGCTGAGAAAGCGAAAGAAAAAGACAGCAAGTCGGATGCTGTTTTTATGGGACTGACAGTGGCATTATCGGTCGTGATCGCTGTTGTGCTGTTTATGCTGACGCCATTTTTTATTTCATCTTTGTTTGGTAAGGTGATTAAGAGTCCTATGACATTGGCTGTGATTGAAGGTCTGATTCGAATTGCGATTTTCTTTATCTATATTGTAGCTATTTCACAGATGAAAGATATACAGAGAGTATTTATGTATCATGGAGCGGAGCATAAAACCATTAACTGTATTGAGCATGGCGCTGAACTGACCCCGGAGAATGCTGCGAAGTATTCAAGACTGCATAAACGATGCGGAACAAGTTTTTTGCTGATCGTTATGGTGGTCAGTATCATCTGTTTTATGTTTATCCGTGTGGATAACATGGCGCTGAAGATTGTGCTCCGCGTTATTCTTGTTCCGGTGATCGCAGGCGTTTCCTTTGAAATCATTCAGTGGGCCGGCAGAAGTGAATCCTGCCTGGTGAATATTGTGAGTAAACCAGGACTGATGCTGCAGAAGCTGACAACCCGTGAACCGGATCTGGAGATGCTGGAAGTTGCTATTGCTTCTATTGAGGCGATTTATGACTGGAGGCAGTTTCAGGCAGAGAACAGGGCAGCTGCTGATGGAAACAGTCAGAAAACGGACAGGAGCAATGCAGGAGTGAGTCAGCCATGATGCAGTGGAGTTATGATACCCTTTTGAAGTGGGGAACGGATGAACTGACAGCGCACGATGTGGAGAATGCAGCTCTGGATGCATGGTATCTGTTGGAGCATATTTACGGGATCAGTCGAGTGGATTTCCTGATGCGAAGAAGTGATAGCTTTGATGCGGCACAGATGGAGAAAAGCACTGCTTATCAGGCGTTGATCCGACAGAGAAGCGAAGGGTTTCCGGTGCAATACCTGACGGGTAGCACAGAATTCATGGGTCTGCCTTTTTTGGTCAACGAACACGTACTGATCCCGAGACAGGATACAGAGGTGCTGGTGGAAACAGCCCTGTCTATGATGAAGCCGGGATGCAGACTGTTGGATATGTGTACAGGTTCGGGGTGCATTGTGTTAAGCCTTGCAAAGCTGGGAACGGTGACATGGGGTATCGGCGCAGATATTTCCGAAGAAGCGTTGAAGGTTGCTGAGAGAAACAGAGAAAATCTGGGATTATCTCAGGTGAAGCTGGTACACAGTGATCTGTTTGGATCAGTGGAGGGCGTATTTGATATGATTGTATCCAATCCGCCTTACATCCCTACGGATGACATTGAAGATCTGATGCGTGAGGTCAAAGATCATGAACCGCATTTGGCATTGGACGGAAATCGGGATGGACTCCATTTTTATAGAAAACTGGCAGAGGAATCGGGACGGTATCTTGTACCCGGCGGTTCACTGCTTTTTGAAATCGGTTATGATCAGGGGAAAGCTGTTTCACAGCTTCTTGATCAGGCAGGATTTAAAGATATACACGTGAAGAAAGATCTGGCCGGTCTGGACAGAGTCGTTTATGCAGTGAAAGCTGCAGAAGATGGAGGTAAGTAACAATGTTTGATAGATTAGATGATATTTTAATCCGATATCAGCAGATCATGGAAGAGTTAAATGATCCGGACGTTGTCAATGATCAGAAGCATTTCCGCAAGCTGATGAAGGAGCAGAGTGATCTGCAGCCCCTTGTAGAGAAGTATACAGAATATAAGAATACAAAGCAGACCATCGAAGACAGCCTGGAGATGCTTGAGGTGGAAGACGATGAAGAGATGAAGGAAATGCTTAAGGAAGAGCTTTCTGAAGCAAAGTCCAACATCGCGAAGATTGAACAGGAGCTGAAAGTCCTTCTGATCCCTAAGGATCCAATGGATGAGAAGAACGTTATCGTAGAGATCAGAGCCGGTGCAGGTGGTGATGAGGCAGCCCTTTTTGCTGCTGAACTTTTCCGTATGTATTCCAAGTATGCAGAATCCAAGCGCTGGAAGATCGAGATGATGGATGTCAGCGAGAATGGTATCGGCGGTTTCAAGGAGTGTGTTTTCATGGTCAGCGGCGATCATGTCTATTCACGTATGAAGTTTGAATCTGGTGTGCATCGTGTACAGCGAGTGCCTGAGACGGAGTCCGGCGGCCGTATCCATACATCTACTGTAACAGTTGCCATTATGCCGGAAGCTGAGGAAGTGGATGTTGAGATTGATATGAATGATGTACGTATTGATGTTATGCGTGCCTCCGGCAATGGTGGTCAGTGTGTCAATACAACAGACTCTGCGGTACGTCTGACCCATAATCCGACAGGTATCGTCATCTACAGCCAGACAGAGAAGTCACAGCTGCAGAACAAAGAAAAAGCCTTCAGATTGCTGCGTTCCAAACTTCTTGAAATTGAAATAGAGAAGAAGCATGCGGAAGAAGCAGCCCTTCGCAAGAATCAGGTTGGTACAGGAGACCGATCCGAGAAGATCAGAACCTACAACTTCCCACAGGGCCGTTGTACAGAGCATCGTATCAAACTGACATTGTACAGACTGGGCGATATTATGAATGGTGACCTGGATGAGATCATTGACAGTCTGATCGCAGCAGATCAGGCAGCCAAACTGGCGAATATGGAAGATGAATAAGAGGTTGACAGCAGACTCAAAATGTGCTAGACTACTAAAATCTTAATAAAATGACAACTGAATAGTGATGGCAATGTGTCATCAAAGGGGAGTAGTTTTAATATATTATCAACAATCGCGGCTGTTTGCAGATTTTTGTAGAGCAGTCTGGTAATATATACCATTACGGTTACAAGACTTTTGATGTATGGTAACGGAAGATTTCCGGATATCATACATTAAAGGTCTTTTTCTTTTATTAAGATTTAGGAATTAAGGTGTGAAAGAGGACAAATCGGACATCTGAAAGGAGGAAGTTTGATGAAAGAATGGTATCAGATGCATGAGGATGAAGTGTTGGAAGCCCTTGGATCAGATGCAAATGGGCTGAGCAGTGAAAAGGCAGAAGCACTATTAAAAGCGCATGGAGAAAATGTGCTCCGGGAGACGAAGAAGAAAAGTGTATGGCGTGTCTTTGCAGAGCAGTTTGCAGATCTTCTGGTTATTATTCTTATCATTGCTGCGATTATTTCAATGATCTCGGGAAATGTGGAGAGCACGATTGTTATATTTGCGGTTATTACGATGAATGCGATTCTTGGCACGGTGCAGCATGAGAAAGCAGAAAAGTCGCTTGCAAGTCTGAAAACCCTGTCAGCACCAACGGCAAAGGTGCTCAGGGGCGGGGTGAAGGGGGAGATTCCTTCGGCACAGGTTGTTAAAGGTGATATTTTGCTTCTTGAGGCCGGTGATATGGTGACGGCGGACGGCAGAATTCTTGAAAGCTATTCATTGCAGGTGAATGAAAGCTCATTGACGGGCGAATCCACCAATGTTGAGAAGAAGACCGTGGTGCTGGAAGGGGAGAAGGCACTGGGAGACCGTATCAATATGGTCTATTCAGGAAGTCTGGTAACCGGGGGACGTGCGGTTGTACTGGTGACAGCCACGGGCATGGAGACCGAGATCGGCAAGATTGCGGCGCTTATGAATGCTACAAAGGAGAAGAGAACACCGCTGCAGGTGAGCCTTGATAAATTTGGCAGCCAACTGGCCATTGTTATTATGATTATCAGTGCAGTTGTGTTTGTCTTAAGTCTGTACAGGAAGATGCCGGTACTGGATTCATTGATGTTTGCGGTAGCCCTTGCGGTGGCTGCGATCCCTGAAGCTTTGAGCTCTATTGTGACCATTGTGCAGGCCATGGGAACACAGAAGATGGCCAGGGAACATGCTATTATCAAAGATCTGAAAGCAGTGGAGAGCCTCGGATGTGTATCTGTCATCTGTTCGGACAAAACAGGTACGCTGACGCAGAACAAAATGACGGTTCAGCAGGTTTATATTAATCATCAGACAATGGAAGCTGATGCACTGGACCTGAAGCAGCAGTCTCATCGGTATCTGCTCTACGATGCGATTCTGACCAATGATTCCGCTATTGTGGAAGGCCAGAGTATCGGTGATCCGACGGAAGTGGCGCTTCTGGAAATGGGAAGAAAAGCGGACATCAAAGAGGATATTCTGAAAGAGATGATGCCGCGTATGGAGGAGATACCATTTGATTCAGACAGAAAATTGATGAGCACAAAGTATCGCCTGCATGGTGTGCCGACCATTCTGGTTAAGGGCGCCTTGGATATTCTGCTGAAACGAACGGACAGAATCCGTATCGGGGATGAAGTCCGTCCGATCACTGAGCAGGATGTAAAGGAGATATTAGATAAAAATCAAGCTTTTTCCGAACAGGGCTTGAGAGTCCTTGCATTTGCTTATAAGGAGGCACAAGCCAATCAGCAGTTGACACTGGATGAGGAAGACCATCTGATTTTCATAGGTTTGGTATCCATGATCGATCCGCCGAGAGAAGAGTCCAGGGAAGCTGTTTCAGAGGCAAAAAGAGCCGGTATCCGTCCGGTGATGATTACCGGTGATCACAAGATCACAGCAACAGCCATTGCTGAACAGATTGGTATTTTCGGTGAAGGAGATATGGCGGTGACAGGACCGGAACTGGATGAGATGAGTGATGCAGAACTGGATGAGAACATCGAAAAGATTTCTGTCTATGCCCGTGTTTCACCTGAGAATAAAATCCGAATTGTGGATGCATGGCAGCGTAAAGGCGCAGTGACAGCCATGACAGGCGATGGTGTCAACGATGCCCCGGCCCTGAAAAAGGCAGATATCGGTGTGGCGATGGGGATTACCGGCACGGAAGTATCAAAGGATGCGGCATCCATGATTCTGACGGATGATAATTTTGCCACTATCATCAAGGCTGTTGCTAATGGACGAAACGTTTACCGCAATATCAAGAATGCGGTTAAGTTCCTGTTATCAGGCAATATGGCCGGAATCATGGCGGTATTGTATACATCTCTTGCAGCACTTCCGGTACCGTTTCAGCCGGTGCACCTGTTGTTTATCAATCTGCTGACAGACTCTCTTCCGGCCATTGCCATTGGTATGGAAAAGGCAGAAAAAGATCTGCTTTCAGAGCCGCCACGGGATCCGAAACAGGGAATACTGACGAAAGACCTGATGACAGCCCTTTTCGTACAGGGCGGTCTGATTGCAGTCTGTACCATGATCGCTTTTTATATCGGTTTGTCCACGGACAGTGCAACAGCCAGTTCTATGGCGTTTGCCACACTGACTTTGGCAAGACTGTTCCATGGATTCAACTGCAGAAGCAGACATTCCATCTTCAAAATCGGTCTGGCATCCAATATTTACAGTGTCGGTGCTTTCTTCGGCGGTGTGCTGCTGTTGGCACTGGTCATCTTTGTACCTGTGATGCGCACACTTTTCTCAGTGTCACCTCTGAGCGGTTATCAGATTGGAATGATTGCGCTGCTGGCCTTTATACCGACCGTCATCATTCAGCTGTATAAAGTGATGAAAGAACATGTTCATGCATAATGTGTAACGTGTTCATAAAAATCGTCATCAGAAAAACGTCGTGAATAAAAGAACAGATCAGAAGAATGGCAGAGAGCCTGATAACGGTTTTCTGCCGTTTCTTTTGACGGGGCATTTGGAATATTTGGCATGTTCAGAGACAACGGTCTGGTGCTGCTTATGGCGCCTTTGTCGGAGAGCCATTTGATGTGCGCCAGTGTTTCACCCATAGCAAACCATTTCTGATTTGGTGAAAAATCGTTCCATGCGCGGCCTCTGGCAGACCAGCTGATCCGGCCGGCAGTCTCATAGGCAGTGCAGTCGGGATGATGGTCAATGGCGTCAAGGATTTCTTTTAAACGCGCATGATGGTGAAGGGCCAGGGCATTGATGCGATCATGAATATCTCCGTGAAACTCTCTGTGTCCCGGAAATGTATGGGAAACCTTCAGACCCTTTATTTTCTGCAGGCTTTCCAGATAGTCTGCCAGTGAGTAAGGAATATTTCGCCATACAGAGATATTCGGCGTGATATCAAAAAGAATATGGTCCCCTGAAAAAAGGATTTCTTTGTCTTCTATATAAAGACAGGTATGTCCCGGTGTGTGCCCCGGTGTATGGATACAGCGAAGGGTGATACCGCCAACTGTTAGCAGATCATTGTCGCTGACTTTGGAGGCAGGGAAAGGGTGATGCGGTGAGTAAAGTCTTGCCTGATTGCCCTTTTTCTGTTTTTCGATTTCTTCCATAGGAAAGCCTTCGATGAGAAAAATCTGTTCCATGGCCTGCCATCCGCCGGAGGCAAGCTCTTGACAGAGATAATCATAATCAATGGCATTCATGAAAACAGGAACGCCTCTGGTCGTCAGTTCTTCTGTGAGGCCGCTGTGATCTCCGTGAAGATGGGTGAGAAAAAGCTTTGTATGGGCAAAATCCACTTGCAGCTCATCAAGTCCGTCAAAAAGTGCCTGCTTACATTCCGGGCGGTTAAAGCCGGTGTCAATGATCAATGTTTCACCATCTGAAACAAGAACATAGCAGTTGAGATATTTCAATGGGTTGTCAGGGAGCGGGACATAAATTCTGTAAATATCCGGGTTGTGATAAAGTTGTTCGACCATAAGGGGCTTCCTTTCTTCGTATATGCGTTGTATAATTATGCGAAATACAGGTATTGGAATTGCCGCAATAGAGACAGCGTCAATATAATCTGCAGCTGCGATTGGTTGTTGAGTTCTGAATTATAAAAATTATATCATGGATTCAATGGAAAAAATAATTGATTTTTCAAATAAAAAGTCGAAAAATATGATACAATGTTTATTAAACATTAAGCAGATACGAGGTATTGAATATGGAAAGAAATATAGATTTAAATGAGATTTCAGATGGCCGTTTCTATACAGCCAATGATATGGTCAGGGCAGATTGCCAGGGATGTGAAGGATGTTCCGTCTGTTGTCACGGAATGGGAAAGTCCATTCTATTGGATCCATTAGATGTCCATAGGATATGTACTTATTTTCGTATTCCGTTTGAAGCGCTGTTGGCGGATCATGTGGAGTTAAATGTTGTGGACGGAATGATCCTGCCGAATCTCAAGATGGTAGGTGAAGATGAACACTGTATTTTCCTGAATCAGGAGGGCAGATGCGGTATCCATAAAATCAGACCGGGGTTCTGCCGTCTGTTCCCATTGGGAAGACTGTATGAGGACAGAAGTTTCAAATACATTCTTCAGACAAAGGAATGTGTGAAAACGGATCGTCAGAAGATCAAAGTCAGAAAATGGCTGGATATACCGGAATTAGATCAGTATGAGAAGTTTGTCAATGACTGGCACTATTTTCTGAAGGATGTAGCTGCATCATTGAGGAAAGAAAATGCCAGTGACGGCACCATCAAGCAAATTAATATTTATGTTCTTAAAGAATTTTATATGCGCGGTTTTGGTGAAGAAGTCAGTTTTTATTCTCAATTTGAGCAAAGATTGAAGGAAGTCAAGGCAGTTTTACTGAAATAAGAAGTGACATTGTGCATATTTATCAAAATGAAATAAAATCCTTTCAAAAATTGGTTCTATTCTTGTATTGAAAGGATTTTGTTTTTTTGTTAAAATATAGACGAATTTGAGGATTAAACAATACAAAGGAGAGAGACGAGCATGAAACAATTCTCGGTAGCAGTGAATAAGATTGAAGACGGCATTCTGCATGTCCGTTCAGCAGGACTGATTATGAAAGAGGCATCACAGTTTGCTTCAGATGTTAAAGTGACAAAGGATGAGAAGACAGTCAATGGCAAGGATATTCTGGAATGGATGGGATTAAAGCTTGTAGTTGGCGATGTCATCACCGTTAATATTGAGGGACCGGACGAAGAAGCTGCGGCCGACAGCTTTGAAGTATTCCTGAACCGTCAGTTTTCATAATTTCATCAACAAAATGCCAGCAGTTCATCATGAGCTGCTTTTTTTGTTGTACAGGAGCGTGCGGCGCATTCTTTTTTGTACTTTAGCGCACTGTTTTTATATGTTATAATAGCATGAGCAGATGTAGATTGCAGGTAAATGGAGGGCGTCATCATGAGCACATCCGGTCAGAAGAGAATAGAATCAACAATAGATACAGCCATTGATTGTGATGAAGATGAAGTGATGGAACTGGCGATGCAGGCAGGCGAACTACTGCTGGAGAATGGTGCAGAGATTTTCAGGGTGGAAGAAACCATGGACCGCATCTGCAGACATTACGGTGTTGAATCGGCCAGTCAGTTTATTTTGATGAATTATATACTGGCAACAGCCGGTGAAGGGCATGGGCATATGTTTGCAAAGGTACGGCACATACCAGTGAACGGTTCTCATCTGGATAAAGTGGCAGCGGTGAATCAGCTTTCAAGAGAGATCGCGGAAGGAAAATATACGGTTTCAGAAGCTTATCAGGCATTGGAGACGATTCGCCGGATGCCGGACAAGAGAAAAAGCGTGCTGATTCTGGCTTCAGGTGTGGCAAGCGGTGCTTTCTGCTGCCTTTTCGGGGGCAATCTGATGGATTGTCTGGCGGCAGCCATTGCAGGATTTTTGATCTATGTCTATATTCTTTATATCAGCGGTCCGCATTTGTCAAAGATTGTGGGTAATGTGGGCGGCGGCGCTTTTGTGACGCTGGTCTGCAATCTCCTTTATATGCTGGGACTGGGGGACCATCTGAATTTTATGATCATTGGCTCTATGATGCCGCTGGTTCCGGGTGTCGCTTTTACTGTTGCGATTCGTGATGCGGCAGATGGAGATTACATTTCAGGTACTGTGCGGATGATTGACGCACTACTTGTTTTTATCTGTATTGCCATTGGTGTCGGTATGGGAATTGCAGTGTTGAAACTGTTGACGGGAGGTGCTGACTTATGATGATCCAAATCATAGCCGCTGTGATAGCGACAGTGGGATTTTCGGTTTTGTTTGGTGTACCATCAAAGTACTATCCTTATTGCGGTGTCATTGGTGGAGCGGGCTGGCTTGTCTACCTGCTGACTTTGGAACATTTCAGCACAGCAGGAGTATCCCTGGCGGCCACTATGGTGGTCATTTTCTTATCCAGATTGGCAGCAGTGCGGAAAAAGTGTCCGGTTACCATTTTCCTGATCGCAGGGATATTTCCACTGGTGCCGGGCGCCGGTGTGTATTGGACAGCCTATTACATTGTGACAGATCAGTTGCGGCTGGCGGCCGAGACAGGCTACACGGCAGTGAAGGTGGCGGTGGCTATCGTGCTGGGGATTGTGTTTATATTTGAACTGCCGCAGGGGTTATTTGTCAGGCTGGCAGGAAATAAGTAAGAATAAAACTAAAGATAGAACTCAATTGAAGATTAAAAGCGGTTGAGTTTTAGATAAACGAGCGAATTCGAAATATATTTTGGAGGGGTTGAAATGACGAAAGAAGAATTAACGCTGGAAGTCATCCGGCGTTTGAAAGTGGCCTATCCTCTGGCGGAATGTACTCTGGATTATGATCAGGCATGGAAGTTACTGGTCAGTGTCCGGCTTGCTGCCCAGTGTACAGATGCCAGAGTGAATGTAGTGGTAGAAGGATTGTATGAGAAATATCCGGATGTGGCCTCTCTGGCAGCAGCGGATGTGACTGATATTGAGGAAATTGTCCGTCCTTGTGGACTTGGAAAGAGCAAGGCTAGGGATATCAGCGCCTGCATGAAGATACTTCATGAACAGTATCATGATAAGGTACCGGATGATTTCAATGCACTGCTGAAATTGCCGGGGGTTGGACGAAAGAGTGCGAATCTGATCATGGGAGATGTTTTTGGCAAACCGGCCATTGTAACCGATACCCACTGTATCCGTCTGGTCAATAGAATCGGCATCGTGGACGGCATCAAAGACCCGAAAAAGGTGGAGATGGCTTTGTGGAAACTGGTGCCGCCGGAGGAGGGCAGCGATTTCTGTCATCGTCTGGTTGAACATGGACGGGAAGTCTGTACGGCAAGAACGAAACCTTATTGCGATAAATGCTGTCTGGCGGATATTTGCGCACGGAATATATAATAATAGAATGGTGTGAACATAAAAATTTAGGGAGGAGGTATTTTGCATGACCATAGATGAAATTTTAGCTGGGGAGTCTAAAAATATGGAGTTCAAAATACGGCGGCCTGAGAAAAGTATCAAATACATGAAATCTGTGGTGGCTTTTGCAAATGGTAAGGGAGGAAAGATTGTATTTGGCATTGATGATAAAACCAGAGAAGTTATTGGTGTTTCAGAAGATTGTGTGTTTCAGGAAATAGATGCGATTACGAACGCTATTTCTGATAGTTGTGAGCCAACAATTATTCCGGATGTCTATTTGCAAAATATTAATGGAAAAACAATCATTGTTGCAGAGATTGCTGCGGGACGACAAAAACCGTATTACATCAAAAGCGAAGGGTTGGAAAATGGTGTTTATATCCGTGTATCAGGCACAACTAGATTAGCTGATCGAAATGTATCAAGAGAGTTGTATTATGAATGTGATGGCAGATCATTTGATTCAGTCATTCGGACAGATATAGAAATAACCGAAGCAGATATTGAAAATTTATGTAAACAGCTAAAGGAGGTAGCATTGGCAAATAGTAAGTCGGAACTTCAAAAAGCATCAGTAAAAGATGTTACAAAAAATGTTTTATTAAGCTGGGGCATTTTGAAGAAAGGTGACGATGGAAAAATTTATCCAACTAATGCATATGCTTATCTGACAGGATGTGATAAAATTCATTCGATTCAGTGCGGTGTATTTAAGGGGGTAACACGTTCTATATTTTTAGATAAAAGAGATTATGATGGTCCGCTATGGGAACAAGTAGAAGATTCATTAAATTTTGTATTAAGGAATATTCGCCTTGGCTGTCGTTTGGAAGGTGTTTACCGTCAGGATATTTATGAATTACCTCCAGATAGTATACGAGAGCTAATTGTAAATGCAATTATGAATTGCAGTTATATTCAGGCATCACGAATTCAAGTGGCTATTTATGATAATCGTCTGGAAATTACATCTCCAGGCGGATTACTTCCAGGAGTTACAATTGAGTTGATGAAAGAGGGATTTTCAAAAATAAGAAACAGGTCTCTGGCAAATGCGTTTGCTTACATGAATTTGGTAGAAGCATGGGGAAGTGGAATTCCTAAGCTTATGCAGGCAATGAAAGACTATGAACTTCGTGAACCAGAGTTTATAGATATGGAAGTGGCTTTTCGTGTTAATCTTTATAGAAATCAGTTTAGTATCAATGATACCAAAAATGATACTAATGATACCAAAAATGATACTAATGATACCAAAAATGATATTCAGTCAGAAACTAATGCAGAAAAGCAATTACTTAAGCTTATTAGTAGAAATCCAGAAATGACACAAAAAGCAATGGCAGAGCAGCTTTCATTTTCTACAATTACAATTAAGCGTATGCTTACAAGATTACAAAGAAATGGAAAAGTAAAGCGTGAAGGATCCAGTCGTAGAGGCAAATGGATAGTATTATAACAGAAGAATCGTATATAAAACACGTAAGTGGAGGTAATAAAAGATGGGGATTGTATTAGGTATAGATATAGGAAGTTCTGCAACAAAGATTGTTGCAATGGATGAAAGTAAAACAATTTTAAATTCACTGAAGGTTTCGGCTTCTGATCCGGTGACAGCCATGTATGGAGCCGTTGGAAAAATACTTTGTGAGGAGAGAATGCAGATTTCAGATATTGAGGCCGTGATGCTTACAGGTATGGGGGCCAGTTATGTGGAAGGGGATGTCTATGGCCTTCCGACCACGAAAGTGACGGAATTTGATGCGCTGGGAACAGGCGGCCTCTATCTGACCGGGCTTGAAGAAACGGTTGTGGGCAGTATTGGCACAGGTACTGTTTTTGTTCATGCAGGCCCTGATGGCATTCAGCATATCGGCGGCAGTGCTGTGGGCGGCGGCACACTGGTGGGTCTTTCTTCAAGACTTTTCGGTATCCGTGATGTGGAAGTGATTGCGGATATGGCAGAGCAGGGCAATCTGAAGAATGTGGACTGGGGCATTGCAGAACTGAGCAGAGACCAGATGGAGACATTGCCGGATTATGCCACATCCTCCAATCTTGGTAAGATGAAGAGTACGGCGACCAATGAAGATGTGGCATTGGGACTGATGAATATGATTTTCCAGACAGCGGGTACACTGGCTGTATTTGCCTGCAGAAATGTTAATCTGAAAAGAGCAGTTATCGGTGGTTCTACAGCTACGCTGAATCAGGGAAGGATTATGCTGGGGCAGGTTGGTGAGCTGTATGATATTGATTTTATCATACCGAAGCAGGCGGCTTATATGACAGCTATAGGGGCAGCACTTTTATTTCAGTCGAAGTAAGATTTTGATTGAGATAGAACAGTAAAATAGAATTAAAGGACAAAAACAAAGAGTTAAGGGACACGATATCCCGGAAATGTCAAATTATGCTAAAATCATTGTCGGAACTATGGCAAAAGGGAAAGATATCATGTTGAAGATTGCAGTGATAGATGATGAGGAGTATTACAGTGAACTCATCCGTCAGACCGTGGACAACTGGCTGATGGAAAAGGGTTGTCAGGGTGAAATTGACTGTTTTGATCATGCAGATGATTTCAAGACTCAGATTGAAAATGGCAGATGCTATGATATTTATTTTATGGATATCGAGATGCCGGATATCAGCGGCATGGAACTGGCCTCCTATATTCGTATGAAATATGACTCACCGTTTATTGCTTTCGTGACGGCACATATGGAATACAGTGTGAAGTGCTATCGTTATCATGCCTGGCAGTACATAACAAAGGACAGTATACGAACACTGATACCGGAGACCATGGATTCGCTCATTCAGCATTTGCAGGCACATAAATCCAATTATTATATGATTGAAGGGGCGAATGACCTTATTCGTATTGCTTATGATCAGATTCAGTATCTGTGCAAAGAGGGTAAATATACCCTGTTTCATACGGATAAGACGGAGGTATTCAGAGAACGCCGGGCGCTTTCAAAGGTGATTGAAGATATGCAGCAGGTGGATGACGCTTTTATTATGACGGACAAAAGTTATGGCGTGAATATACGTCATGTGCTGCGGTTAAAAGATCATATGCTGACCATGCGGAATGGTGACAGCGTGCCGGTCAGCCTTCCGAGATATCAGCAGGTCAAAAAGGCTATCAGCGATTATTGGGGGCGGCGGGCATGGAAATAGCAGGGATTACCCTCAGAGTGCTGGAAATCATAACGGTGGTTTTGTGCGGCATCAGGTTGGCTGTACCACCGGGGCATTTCCGGTGGGAAAAGCTGTGGACGAAGGTATTATATTGGATATTAATAATTTTTTGGATTGCTTTTAATACGGGGAATATTCATTTTTTTAAGTTTTCATCTTTACAGGAAACAATTGTAAATATCGGTGTGTTTATTACACTATGCATTTTTTTTGATACTTATTTCTGGCAGTTATTTGTACAGTTTTTTATTTATAATTATACCGTCTATATCTTTAGAGTTCTGTATATTTTTATATTATGTTATTTAGAACATATTCATATGCAGAATTATATTACGGTTGCAGATGGACTGGGATGGCATTGGATTCAGATGTGTGGAATGGCAGTGACAATTGGTGCATCATTGTGTCTATGTTATTACATGCATGGAGGGCCTTTGATTCATCGTCAATATAAAAAAGATTATAAATATCTGGCTGTATTTGTTGTTTTTGAGATAATAATTGGTGAATCACTTTTTAATAATGATGTTGCGGGAGACTTTATACGAGGTGAATATATTCTGTTTAGTATGATTGTCTTTGTGTGCTTATTCAGTCTTTTGTCAGCGATTATTTTCTACAAAGGTTATAAGGATATGCGGTATCAGCAGCAGATTTCGGATATGAATTTTGAAATGTTGAAGAGACAGTATGAGACGATTCAGAAGATGTATACAGAAAAAAGAACGATGCTGCATGATTCTGTTCATCAGGATGTGCTGATATTGGAATGTTTAGAGAATGGTAAATATAGAGAAGCACAGACATATTTTGAAAAGAAGCTCGCAGTCACTAAAAAGAAAAGTAAAAACAGATATACAGGGATAGAAGTGTTAAATCTGATGCTGAATTATGAGATAGAACAGGCAGAGGAAAAGGCAATTCGTGTAAAATGTGCTGTTGAAGCGTATCTTTGCCCCGTGGATGAAACAGAGCTATGTATCATTATAGGCAATTTATTTGATAATGCTATTGAGGCAGTCAAAGATCTTCCAGATGAACAGAGACAGATTGATTTCGTCATACAAAATCCAAATGGTATTTTTCGCATAGAAATATCAAACCCTTATGAAGGTGAGAGAAGAAAGATAGAACATCATTATCTGACCACGAAGAAGGAAAATACAGAAATGCATGGGTTAGGGTTAATGAGTGTTCAAAAAATTGTGGAAAAGTATGACGGATTAATAGAAATCAATGATGTAGATAGCCTGTTTAAAGTTGATGTTACATTTTATGATGAAGAGGTGTGAGTTAATGCAAGAACTTGAATTGACAAAATCTATATTAGAGGAACTAAAATATATTGAAGAATTACAACAAAATGTAAAAGAATCTGAATCAGATGATATTACGGGACATATGGGAGGGTCATACACTTTATTGTGCTGTTAATTATGAAAAGGTGTCTACAGGAGAAAATTCTGTTAGACACTTTTTTTAGTTTAAATGAAATAGATAAGATTTATATATGAGGAATAACGAGATGGATATTAGAGAGCTAATTAAAATAATAAACCAAAATGAAGAAGCAAAGCAATTTTGGAAAAAATTTTTAAACAAAGATATACTGGATGAATTGTTAAAGTATCCTGAGCTTTTGAGCATGCAGGATGTGAAACGTGCAAAGATAGCAAAAGAAGAAAAAGAGTTTTTTCTTAAATGCATATTCAGTGTAAGTACAGAAAATGGCATTAAATTTGAAAAAGAAGAACGAGTTTTTGATAGTTTTTATGAGAAGTTGGGCCAATATATCAAAATTGTTTTGAAACAAAAGCTGATTGCTTCACTAACAGAAAATATGATAGACAGTCTGGTAAAACAGATAGTTCAAAGAGTTTTTTGGATTCCCTTCAGATGTTTGATAGCAGATATGCATGAGAAAAAAGATGCTGGGCAATTAAATGGTCATTCAAGTGCAGAAGAATATGATGATTATGTGAGTAAGTACTTACTGAATGAGAGAGAATGCAGAGAGTTTCTAAATAAATATCCGATTATGACAGAGTTGTTGATTCGTAAAATCAGAGATTATATTAATTATGTGGATGAAATACTTCAGCATTTTTATCAGGACAGAGAAACAATCAGCAAAGAATTTCATATTGAGCAAAACACTATGGAAATCACAAAGATCTCTTTTAATCAGGATGAAGAACATTTTCCGGGAAGAATGGTGGCACAGGTTTCACTAAAAAGTGGAGAGAAAATTTATTATAAACCCCATTCTTTATTATTGACAGAACAGTACCAGAAAATAGAAAACTGGTTATGGGAGAAGATGGGACTAGAAAAATCAAGGCATTTGGTGGCGTCGAGGGATGATTATGGTTGGGAACAGGAAGTAACTGAAGCTGAATGTATGTGTGAAAAGGAAATTAAGGAATATTATTATCGGTGTGGTGCGGAATGCTGTCTTGCTTATGTACTTGGAATGACAGATATTCATATGGATAATGTCATAGCACACGGAAAGTACCCGGTCATTATTGATACAGAATTTATGTTTGATCGCCGAATTGAAGTTGGTACACAAAGAAAAAATTTGTAGCAGAATTTGATGGATACAGTGATACATACGGGATTTGTGCCGAACGGAATGGGAACAATGCATGTAAATGTTTCTGTTTTGAATGCATGTGATGAACAGAGATTGCCTGTAAAAATGCCTATGGTCATTCATAAAGGTACGTCTGAGATGAATATTTCCTATCACTATCCAAAATTATCACATAAAAAGAATATGCCAATATATGAGGGGAAATATATAAGTTTTGAAAATTATATGAATGAATTTATAAGTGGTTTCAGAAGAGCATATGACTGTATTAAAGCGGATCCAGAAGTATTGGTGGGGATGTGTCAACCAATAATGAAGAAGAGCGTAAGATATCTTTTTAGAAATACACAGGAATATTATATGTACATTACCAGTTTCAATTTTCCGGAGTTGATGAGGAATCAGGCAAAAAGACAGTTATCCTTATGGCATATGAACAGAGGGCTTCATTGTAATGAAACGTATCGGGTAAAAATTCTTATTTATGAGATGCAATGTGTCTATGATGGAATCGTTCCGATTTTTTACGCAGACGGTAAAAATCTGTTGATGGGGGATGACGAATATATAGAAAATTATTTTCAAAGAGATAATGAACAGCAGCTGAAATTAAGAGTGGAAAAGTTATCGGATTGGGATAAGGATTTTCAGACGAAAGTCATTCAAAGTGTGTTATTAATGTATGCCAAAAAGAGAGAAAACTGGGACGGGCAACTGGGACAGCCGCAGTCGAAAATAGGAGAGTTGACAGCTGAAAGAATTGCAAAGTGGGTGTTCAATGCTGCTGTTTTAACAGGAGATAAAATGGAATGGACCAGTGTCAATTATGGTAAAGATGGCTGGACAAAAGCTGGAAAAGCAGATATTTATTTATACAATGGCTTAAGCGGCATATTACTTTTCTTTGAGGCAATGTGGCAGAAAGAACATGAAAACTTTTATCACTCAGTGGTTGAACAATTGAAAAAAACAGCTATGTGAACATACAGATATTTTAATACAGAATGGCAGCAACCATCAAAGTGATAGAATGGGATTATTTGACGGTGAAGCATCCGTTGCCTTTACATATTGGATAATGTATAAGCTTACGGCAGAAGAAAGCTATATAGTTTACGCTAAGAAACAGTGTCAGTTTGTTTTGGATAATGATTATCAGGTAACCAGTGATGATTTAATACAGGGAAGAGCAGGAATCATTATTTTGCTATTGCTTATGTATAAGACAACACAGGATAAGATGTATCTTGATATTGCTCAGAAAGTAGGCACAAATTTAGTAGAGAGTATTCAATCGAAGAACTGTCTTGCAGGTATGGCACATGGATACGGCGGCATGGCGGTGGCAATGGCTTTATTGGGAAGATATACAGGAGAAGAAAAGTATAAAGAAATTGTGTTGGAGTTATGCCGAAAGGAAGATCAGTTATTTGATTATTCAATGAATAATTGGTGTGATATTCGAGAAGAAAAAGAAAATCCTAGAAATACGGTTGCATGGTGTCATGGCAGTGCAGGAATACTTTTGGCACGTGCACTGATTCATAAGATAAGCGGCTTGTCAATTAATCAGCTTTTTAAGGATATTCCGTTGAACCAGGTGATAGATCAAATGTGTCAGACAGAAAAAACAGACTGGTGTTTATGCCATGGGCAGTCAGGTATGCTGATAATAGAAAGATACATTCGTCATGTTTTTGATTATGAAGAAGAAAAATGGTATAAGGATGCGGCAAAATATTTAGATAAACATCTATCAATTGAGGATGTTTTGAACTATGGCATAATGCAAGGATTAGCTGGAATAGGAATTTTCCTGTTATTTTGGGAGTGGGAAAGAGATAAAGACACAAAATAGGGAGATAAGGTAATTCGCCTCATAGATGATTAATAATGTGATATGATTCGTATACAACACAAGTAAACCACTATCATTTTCCAGTTCAAAATAGAACAACACATGACAAGAAGGATATAGTGAAGCTGATGCGGATACGATGATTGAATATTACAAAGAGCAAATTGAGAGTTTAAAAGCAAGTTATCAAAAAGCACCGGATGATGATGAACGAAAAAAAACGGATTGGGCATTTCATCCTTTATCTTATTATGATGATGATTCAATGGAAAATGATAGAGATACAAGTAATGCAGATAAGACACAGGCATTAAAGGTGCAGGGGGAGAGTGACGGTCAAAAAGCTTATGTTAGTGCCAGTAATAGAGAAACTGCAGACTATCAATTGCATTCTTTGATGTTTTACTGGAATGATGAGGATGAAGGTTGGATAGATGGAGCTACTCCTTATGTGAATCAGGAAGAAGCGATTCAGATTACAGATGAGAAGCTGAAGGCGTTAGTAGATGGAAACTGGAAGGTGAATACGGTCTGGTCTAGCAGTAATCAGTGGCATATTCAATATATTCCGGTTATAAATGAATTGCCATGTCTTTATAGTGATATTAATTACACTTCGGATGATGCTTATGCTGCGAATTTAGAGTATGGACAAATTAATTTTACACTTACAGATGACAAAATTGTAGCTGTAGAGTGGGAATCTCCAATGGAAATAACCTCAACCGATAGTCAGCCTGCAGAAATGTTGCCTTTTGATGATATTTATACGGCCTTTAAAAATTATATGCAGGTGAAATGTACCTTAAATTCATTGGGATTGGCATCGGAGGATGAAACAGAAGGTACAGAGCAGGCCTTTGCCAATGTGAATGATATCAGCCAGATGTACTGCCGTGTGAAAGTTAAAAATGCAGAGAATACATTTCAATATGTACCGGTTTATGTTTTCAGCGGCTATGTCAGCCAGGGGGACTACAAAGAGGATGATTGGGTGAATCATTTTTGCGTGGTAAATGCCACGGATGGCACAATTATTAATACCTGGTTAGGATATTAATTGCAGAGGAGAGGAGCCGCCACACATGGGGTTAGCGGAATAATAATTTTTTTCTATTTTGGGAGTGGGAAAGAGATAAAGACGCAAAATTGGGAGATAAGGTAATATGTCTCATAGATGGTTAATAATGTGATATGATTCGTATACAACACAAGTAAACCACTATCCACAAAAAAGATTGGAGGAACATTATGAAAAAGAAAAGTAAATTAATGGCAGCAGTATTTGCACTTATTTAGGGCGTGTCAACAGTTATGCCGGGAATGCAGGCACAGGCATAAAATATGCATAACTTTACCCCACAGAATATGTCATCATATTCAACGAAACTTACGGCTGGTCTTCAAACATTTTTGTTAAATTACAGCAAAGATACAAAAGACTATATCCGAGACAATGGTATGATAGATGGTCAGTATGGTACGGCCACCAGAGATGCAGTTAAATTATTTCAGAAAGATCAAAATCTTGAGAGGGATGGCAAGTGTGGAAAGAATACATGGTCACGTATAGAATGGTATATTATGAACTCTACGTTTAAGATAAAGGGAAGCTGGTATTTTTATGAATTACATGCAACTTATTATAATTCTGGTAATTCTTTAGCTTATTGTCCGTCAAAGGATCTGTGGCGTGGATATTATGAAGGCTCCGGAAGTATATCTAGCATCAAACTTGGATGGCATGATATCGGATAATTTTGCCGGATATATTTGGAGTATAAAAATGAAAGCACGAAATTATATAGGTTTAATGATATTGACATCGTTGTTATTATCTGGCTGTCAAGCCACACCGGCTCAGGATATTGTTGCCAACAAGAATGATCATCAGACGGAACAATCGAAAGCGGAATCAGCTGCTGAATCAACGGAAGATACCGATGAGGAAAAGGTTGTTTCAGAAGGATATTCTGAATCCTTTGCTTCTGATAGCGGTGATGTGACAATCAATATTCAGGTTGACCAGGTGAAGGCACGTCCTATACCGGTTATGCAGGCGGAAGCGCAGGATATTTCGGTGGACGATGTGAAGCAATGGTCCAAGGCCTTCTTTGGTACAGAAGATGTCTATGAGGGAAACAGTCAGATGACGAAGTCAGAAATTCAGGAAGAAATTCTTTTACGTCAGCAGTGGATCAATGATAGAGATCGATTAATCACAGAAGAGGGATATACAGAAGAAGCGGCAGATGCAGTGATTCAGTCTTATCAGGAGGAAATAGATAATCTCAAAGCCAATTATGAAAGTGCACCTGAAGATGATGATAGACAAAAGACAGACTGGACATTCCATCCTGCTTCCTATTATATGAAAACGGCTGAAGACGGTGAAGATGAAGATTGGAGCAATCTGGATAAAACAGACAAGTTAAAGGTTATCGGTGATTGCGATGGCAAGATGGCTTATGTGAGTGCCAGCAACAGATCAACGCCGGATTATCAACTGCATAGTATTATGTTTTACTGGGATGATGAACAAGCTGGTTTGAATAGCAATGGGAAGTCCTCCATCAGTCAGGAGGAGGCTGTGAAGCTGACAAATCAGAAACTAAAGGAATTGACAGATGGTGAATGGACGGTGAATGCTGTCTGGTCAATAGGCAATCAATGGCGTATCCAGTATGTTCCGAGTATTGATCAGATACCTTGTGTTTACAGTACCATTGATTATACTGCGGATGATACTTATGCATCGAATCTGGATTATGAGCAGATTGATTTTTCAGTGACGGATGATCAAATTGTATCTGCGGAATGGGATACACCGATGAAGGTGACATCTGCAGACAGCCAGACGTCAGAACTGAAATCCTTTGCTGAACTATATGATGCCTTTAAAACATATATGAAAGTGAGCACCAGTGTCAGCTCATTGGGGTTGATGGAAGACGATTCCGAAGATGCAGCTGTGAATATCACGAAAATTCAGCAGATGTATTGCCGTGTAAAGGAGAAAAATACAGATAATACATATCAGTATGTACCGGTGTATGCATTTCTTGGGAAAATCAGTGTAAGCGGAACAGAAGATACAAATGACAGTATCTTTTGCTTAATTCATGCAATAGACGGCACGATCATTAATGCTGGTTTAGGGTATTGATAATGTGAATTGAAAAACGATGTTAGCAGGAAATACCTGATTGGCATCGTTTTTTAGAATATTTTTCGAGGTTGTCAGATTTGCTTTCTTTTTTGCTAATACAAAGATATAATGATGCATTTTTTATGCCTGTGAATTTTATAATACAGTCAGAAAATGTTAAAGCAAGGCAGGAGGAAAGCACGATGAAGATAAGAAAATATGCATGTATAGCCATCTCAGCGGCACTATTGATGACAGGCTGTCAGGCCACGCCGGATCAGGATATTGTGGCCAACAAGAATGATAATCAGGCCAGTCAGAATGAAACGAGCCAGTCCGTTGATGATACCATTGCCATTGACGAAAACGCAGATGGAAAGGTTGTATCTGAAGCAATTTCTGATTCCTTTGATTCCACGGAAGGTGATGTAACAATTAAGGTTCAGGCAGATCAGGTGAGAGCAAAGAATGTACCGGTTCTGCAGGCGGAGGCGCAGTCTGTATCTGCGGATGATGTGAAGCGGTGGTGTAATGTTTTCTTTGGCACAGAGGATGTCTATGAATATCGGGATGAGATGACGAAATCGGATATCGAGGAAGCCATTCTCTGGCGTCAGCAGAAGATCAGTGACAGGGATGGTTTACTGGCAGAAGGGTACACGGAGAATGAGATAGATAGTACTATTGAGTTGTATCAGGAGGAGATTAATAATTTGAAATCAAATTATGATTCAGCACCAGAAAAATATGAAGGAACAAAGACGGACTGGGAGTTTCATCCAGCATCCTACTGGATGAAAGACGAGACGAATGGTGATGATGAGGACTGGAGTAAAGAGGACAAAACGGAATCTCTGGAGGTAAGAGGAGATTATGAAGGCAAAGGAGCACATATCAGTGCCAGCAATCGGCAGGATGCAGACTATCAGGTGCATGATATGTTTTTTGTACTGAATGATGAAGTGGATATCAATTACAATGCTGATCCTGTCATCAGCCGGGAGGAAGCCATTCAAATGACCAGTGAGAAGCTGAAGGCACTGACGGATAAGGAATGGCAGGTAGATTCAGTTGACAGTAATGGCAATCAGTGGCGAATCAAATATGTGCCTGTCATCAATAACCTTCCGTGTCTTTTAACAGATCTATCCTATGACAGTACGGATGCCTATGCGGCAAATCTGACCTATGAAATGCTGGAGTTTGAAATAATAGATGGTCAGATTACATCTGTGGAGTGGGATTCTCCGATGAAAATAACTTCAGCGGATAATCAGCCAGCAGAAATGTTGCCTTTTGATGATATTTATACGGCCTTTAAAAATTATATGCAGGTGAAATGTACCATGACATCACTTGGTATGGCTTCAGATGATGAGATGGAGGATGAAACGACAGCAGAGACAGAAAAGGTCTGTGCGAATGTGAATGATATTCGTCAGATGTATTGCCGTGTGAAGGTTAAAAATTCGGATCAGGCCTTTGAATATGTGCCAGTTTATGTTTTCAGTGGTTACGCAAGCCAGGGAGATTACAAAGAAGATTGGTGGGTCAACCATTTTTGTGTGGTAAATGCGACAGATGGCACAATTATCAATACCTGGTTAGGTTATTAAAAGAAACAGATAGGAAGAAAATGTTAGCATATGATAAAAAACAAATCGGCCGGATTCACCGGATTCTGATTCCGGCTGTGATTTTTACGGCGGCTGTGCTGTTGGGAAGGATGGATACCATCATGGCAGACTTTGGTCAGTCAGAACCCCTGGCAGCGGGAAAGGCCCTGAGCTTTGCCTTTGAATCCCTGACAACCGGCAATGCGCTGCTGGTGGCACCGGTGATCTGTGCTTTCCCATATGGCGCTGCCTGTATTGATGAGGTCAAATCCGGTATGTTCAAAAATGTCCTTTACAGGACGGATAAAGCAAGTTATATTCATTCGAAGGCAGCAGCCTGCATGCTGTCCGGCGCAGTGACTCTGATGGGGGCTGCGCTTTTGGTGATTCTTATAAGTGCGGTTTTGCTGATGCCATTGGAAACAGCTTCAGGGACTGCGAATGCGGCACAGGCAGTAGATATTGCAGATACTGCAGGTGCTGCCGGGGAGATTGCCCAGAGCTATGAGATTCAGCAGTTGATAGGCCTTGTTTTCCGGTATGGCTGTTTTGGGGCGGTGTGGTCACTGGTGGGGATGCTGCTGTCCTTATGGACATTTAACCGGATGATGGCCTGGATTGGACCTTTTATAGTGGATTATCTGTTGGAAATTGTATATGAGCGCTATTTTGATGCTTTGAAATTATTGTATCCAAAGGAATGGCTGGTGATGAGCTGGAGCTGGCCCCTGAAGGACTGGGGGATTTGTCTGTGGCTGCTGCTTCTGGCAGGAATGATTGCTCTTATAGTGAGAAGAACAGGGATGAGGTGTCTGGAACGTGTGGTATAAAGGAAAAATGGTGCTGTCGGTGGCTTCCTATAATTTCCTCCGATGGCACAAAAATGCAAGGGTTGTAACCACCTTTCTGCTGGATTTTATTCTCTGTTACCTTCTGACAGACAAAGCAGTACAGTTTGCTGTGGAGCGGGATACAACCATGCAGATTTTTGAAGCTTTCATATGGACATTTGGAGACAGCAATGCGATTCTCCTTGTGTCGCTGCTACTGTTGATTTTATTTGCAGATATGCCCTTTATCACCACGGCAACGCCATTTTATCTGATGCGCACCACAAGGCGTGTGTGGGTTGTGGGGCAGATGGTGTATGTGGCGCTGGCCACGATGCTTTTCATGGTATTTACACTTTTTTCCACGGTGGTGCTGACTATGCAGAATGCTTTCACAGGCAACCGGTGGAGCCGGACAGCGGCAGCGCTGGCTTATTCCGGCAGCGGCAAAGAACTGAATTTGCCGTCAGCGGTGAAAGCCATCGAGATGAGCCGGCCATGGCAGAGTATGCTCTGGGTATTGGCGCTGATGCTTTTGTATACACTGGTGATGGTTCTGGTAATGCTGCTGTTTAATATATGGAAAGGACAGATGGCAGGGATTGCAGCGGTGATTTCTTTCAGCTGTTACGGGCTGCTGCTGAATCCGGACAATATTAAGAAGGTGCTGCATCTGCCGGATCAGTTGAGCTACAAGGCCAGAGTGCTGGTGGGGTGGATATCGCCCCTGAATCAGGCAACATTTTATATGCATAATTTTGGCTATGATAAGCTGCCGACTTTGGGACAGACTGTGGCAATCGGCCTTGCTTTACTGGCAGTATTGTTGATATTAACCATATGTGCCATTCGTCGGTATGCATTTTCATTCAGCGGAACGGAGGGAAAATAATGCGTGATGTGATCAGGGTCATGGATGTGAGCAAAAGTTTTGGCGAGGAGACCGTGCTGCATCATATCAGTTATGATTTTAAGGAAGGCCGGATTTACGGCATTGTGGGCAACAACGGCAGCGGCAAGACCGTGCTGATGAAATGTATCTGCGGATTTCTGATTCCGGATTCCGGTGAAATTACCGTGAATTATAAGCGAATCGGCAAAGATATGGATTTTCCCCAGGATACGGGAATTATTATTGAGACACCGGGATTTCTGCCGAATCTTACAGGCATGAGAAATCTTGAACTGCTGGCATCTCTTCGCAAAAAAATTGACAAAAAGGCAGTGGCAGAGGCAATCCGGGCAGTAGGATTGGATCCGGAGATGAAGAAGCCTGTCAGCAAGTATTCCCTTGGCATGAGGCAGCGCCTTGGCATTGCACAGGCACTGATGGAGGATCCATCCCTGCTGATTCTGGATGAGCCTTTTAATGGTCTGGACAAGCATGGCGTCAGTCAGATGCATGAACTGATACTGGCCCAGAAGAAAAAAGGGAAGACGATTTTACTTTCCAGTCACAGCCAGAAGGATATCGATGTGCTCTGTGATGTGGTCTGCGAGATGGATGGCGGTGTGATGCATTGCATCAGAGACAGGATGGAGGATACATATGCAGGATGATCGTGAAGATAAGGCAGGAGTGCAGGATGCCGATAACTGTCTCTGCAGGTTAAAGGATATTGTCAAATGGTATCCGCCGGATCGCCTGGTGCTGGATCAGTTTTCTCTGGAAATTGGACGGGGCGAACGGGTCATGATCAGAGGAAATGCCGGCAGCGGACGGACAACCCTGATCAGGATTTTAGATCAGAAAATAAAGCCCAATGAGGGAACTTTATTATGCAGAGGCAGTATAGCGGCCATCTATGAAACAACGGGAATTCTGGAATCCATGACGCTGAGGGAGCAGATTGCCCTGCCCCTTTTGTGTCAGGGATACAGCAGACGGGAAGCCATGGCTCATGCTTCAGAGTGGCTGAAAAAGATTGGTGAGGAAATTCGGGAATATCATAAGGAAGACCGGATCACAGCCTACGACCGGGCATTGATCGCTGTGGGACAGGCTGTTTTGCAGAACCCGGATCTGATTGCGGCAGATACTTTTATGACGGACCTGAACCGGGCTGAACAGGCACGTATTCTGAAAATACTGGATGAAGCGTCAAAGGACAGGGCCTGTCTGCTGATGGCGGATGAGATACCCTGCGGTTTTCCATGTGACAGGATATTGGAGCTGCGAAAGCCTATGGATAGACAGCCGGCAGACAACATGAGTTGGACTTGAATGGATGAAAAGGAGCGTTAGATATAAGATGAGGAAAAGGTTATTGGCTTTTTTGATGGTCTTATGCCTGTGTCAGATGCCGCAGATGGTGTGGGCCGCAGAAGTAACAGAGAAAATGCCGCAGGGCACAGAAACAGAGAAATTAACAGAGGCAGAAACGGTGCCGGAGTCTGAAAAACAGACGGAGACTGAAAAGAATCAGAGTGAATCTGAACAGACGGAATCCAATCAGTCCGATGTTATATTTCAGATTGATGATACGCACATTTATGGGGGTATGGAAAAAGCTTATAAAGATGGTTATGAACCAACAGTGGCCGATGACAAGGTACAGATGGTGCTGCCTCTTGTGGCGGAAGATATGAAAGCGGTCTCTTCTGTGACAGTGATACCGAATCTGGGTGATACCGGTACGGCGCCTTTTGTCTACAAAAATTACCAGAAAACATTTAAGGCAACGGAGGAGACGGTGAATGGAACAAAGGATAAGAAGCAGGTTTTTCTTGTCAATTATACATTTCCGTTGAAATCAGATCGGAAGAATGGGACTTATCCGATTGTTTTTGATGTATCAGCGAAGGCCGATGGTCAGGAAATTCAGCAGAGTTTTACTCTTTATGTGACCATTGCCGATGAAAAGAAAAATGACACTGTGAAAAAAGACAGTACATCCGATGTGTCCGTGAGCAATGATGGGGAGAACAGTTCTGATGAGTCAGAAAAGCCCACATCTGAACCGAAGCTGATTATTACAAAATGCCAGTCTGATCCTGAACGTCTGGAGGCGGGCAAAGATTTTACACTGAATGTGGAAATTAAGAATACAAGCAAGATTAAATACGTCCAGAACATGACCATTGATGTGACCTGTGCAGAGACGAATCTGACATTAAAGGCAGACAGCAATACCTTTTTCTTTGATCGTCTCGGAAGTAATGAGACATTAAAACTGCCGCTGACATTTTCCGCGTCAGCGGGGATACAGGAAGGGCGTTATGATATCCAGCTGAGTATGTCCTATGATAATCCGGATGCCTCTTCACTTTCTTCATCGGGAACGATTTCAGTGGATATACATCAGCCGCTTAGAGTGGAACTGGAAGCGGATGAGCTGCCGGATAGCATCAATGCCGGTGATACTATGAACATCAATGTGCAGGCACTGAATCTGGGCAAAGGGACCATTTACAATGCCCGCTGCGTGGTGGATGCACCGGGATTGTCAACGGGCACCAGTGCTTATATCGGAAGCGTAGAAGCCGGCAGTGCAGCAAATGGTACTTTGAAAATATTTGCCGGCATGAAGGAGTCATCAGCAGATGGTGAGATGTACGGTGAGACTTCCGGCAAACTTATTCTTTCTTATGAAGATGAGGATGGTCAGACTTACACGGCGGAAAAAGAAATCAGCACAGTGATCAATCCGCTGGATCTCAGTACGGACAGCAGCCAGACAGAGGAGAAAAAGCAAGGCGTTAGTCTGCAGTGGTATATCGGTGTCATTGCCGCTGTTGTTATTCTCGGCACGGCAGGAGTGATTATTTACAGAAGAAAGGCAAAACAGCATGAGCAGGAATAAGAAAGGCCGATGGTGGTATCTTGCTTTCAAAACTTTGAGTCTGAGAGAAATTCTACTGCCGGTCATTGGTTTTGCGATTTCCTTTGTATGGATCTGGAATGCCGCAGGGCAGTATCTGAATCTGTTTAAAGAACTTCAAAAACCTGTTGTTATTCAGGCGGAAATGTCTCAGAATCTATCTTCAGATATGCGGACATCTATACTGTCCATGCAGGGGGTGGAGGCTTTGACACCTTATTCAGAGCAGACAGCAGTGATGCAGTGGGAAGATTACAGCGGTGAAGTCAGCGTTTATTATGTGGAAAGTGATTATATGAAATGGCTGTCCGGTCAGGCCATGACAGCGGGAGTACCTTTTTCAGGGGGCATGCCCTATGGCATTGTATCCGAGAAAGCCCTTGAAAACCTGAAAAAGAAAACAGAAGAGCAATCCCGTATCACATCCATGCAGTCGGAAAGTGAGTCGGCAGCAGATGAAAACAGGGTGATAGACAGAAGCAGTCAGAAAGATAAGAAAAAGCAGGAGCTGGCACTGGAAAAGGCAGATTTACTGAAGGACTTTACCCTGGATGACAGTCAGTCTGTGCGCTTATACGGCATTGATCAGAACGAACAGCTGCCGGGAATTTATTTGTCAGATCAGTGGGCAGATACCTCGGATGAGATGGGCTTTACCGTGAGCGGCGGAGGAATGTCAGCTGATCTGGAGGGGGGTGATATGCCGGCTGATCCTGGAGACTTAGATATGTACGCTGAAAGTGCCGGAAAGGACAGTATGAATTCGAAGAAATCTTTAAGCACTTCCAATAATTCAAACAGCAGTAAAATAACGGAGCGCACGGGAACAGATCGGTCTGACAGGACTGCCAGCACTGCAGCTGAGGAGGGGCAGCAGGTCTCTGTGAAGCTGATGATCGCTGTGAAGAATGGTTTTAATGTATCCCCGGTGATAAAGGAACTGGAACAATTTCAGATCAGTGCCAAAAGTGATGTGACAGATGTTATCAGGCAGACAAACGAGAAAAATATTTCCCGTCTGGAGACAGGTGCTATGATCCTTATCTGTGCCATCTTTATGATGCAAATGAGTGAACGTGTCTGGAAAATTCTGCATGTCAGGTGGCTGGAGGATATCCGGCGATTTGGTGCAGAAAAGAAAGGTGATCGAAAACTCCTGCACAGGCGCCGGCTGATGATTGCCGGTCTGGGATTGATCGGAAGTTTTGCATGGCAATGGATCTCGATGTTGTATGGATGGCTGTAAAGAGCTGTCAATAAAATCATGTAGATGCAGGCGGTGGGTTGACAATTGTAAAAATTCATATTTCAGGGTTAAAAACTTCTATGGACGAGATCACTTTAGCGATGTGACATTCTGTAGGAGTTTTTTTGATGGAGAGGATGTTTTGACTTTAAGAGAAAAAAAGGATGTGTTTCTTCTGGTTTCTTACATTTTTGAGACGAAAAATGTCGACTGATCGGAAAATTTGGTTTTATAAAAACTTAAGAAAAAAGGATGTCGAAAGTGCTTGGCAATCAGTGGAGACGGGTGTATAATAGCGTCAATATTTCATTTCTGATAAGGCTGTCTGCCGATTCTGATGCAGGCAGAGAATTCCATTGTACGAAAGATAAATTGAATAGAGAAGACAGCGTATTTTGTCTGCAGTGACTGTTTTGAACTGTAGCAGGGCGAGGAAGGTGATTGCGATTGCCAGAAGTGTTTGAAAGCGCAGATAACCGTTACCGGGTAGAACGATATCTTGGCGAAGGCGGTTCGGGAAGAGTCTATCTTGTTGTCTGTCAGGAAGACAGCTGCTGCTATGCATTAAAGGTATCTGCGGATGATGAAGTATCCAGAGTTTCGTTATATCGTGAGGCGCGTATTTTATCATCGGTTGTGCATCCTGCATTTCCTACTGTCAGGGAGATATGGGAGGCACATGGCAGGGTTTGTCTGGTGATGTCCTATATCAGGGGAAGAACATTGCAGATGCTGATGGACAGGAAATTGTATCAGGGAGAGAAGTGTTTTGAACCGGATGAGGTACTGTCGTGGATGATGCAATTGGCGGAGGGACTGTCGTATTTACATAGGCACAGTGTCATATACCGGGATCTGAAACCTTCCAATGTGATGGTGACTGACTCCGGACAGCTGGGCCTGATTGATTTTGGTGCCGCCTGCATTCTTGGAGATGGGATGGAGGTTGGTGAGATGGGAACACCGGGATTTGCACCACCGGAGCAGTACAGTCATGTGTGCGGTCCGGGCCCATGGACGGATGTGTATGGATTTGGCGCTTTGCTGCACTTTCTTTTAACGGGAGATTATCCGGCAGAGAAGATATTTTTTTTTAGAGAGATCAGACTCTGTCCGAAATCGGGCAGACAATGGTCGGTGGGGGAGAGAGTCTTCAGGAGAGGGCAGCTGAGGATTATGAATCAGCTGGTTTTGGAATGTACAGCCAGAGAGCCTGAAAAGAGACGGACTTCCTGGCGAAGGATCAGTCGGATGTTGTATGCTGCCAGTAAAGATGCTTCCAGAAGAAGGCGGATGTTTTTTAGACGATTAAGCATAGGAATAGCGGGCCTATTCTTGGCCTTTTACTTAAGTCTGTCAGCCTTCGCCGACTATTGGAGATCGGCAGCTTATGAAAGGGCACTTGATCAGGTTGAATCAGCGGAATCAGCAGATGCAGAGAGTATACTGCTGAATGCCATCGGAATGATGCCGGAGAGAATAGATGCCTATCAGGCCTTATATGATGCTTATATGCAGGATGGCCTGCTTTCTGAGGAGGAATGGCAGCAGATACAGAAGCTGATGCGTCTGAACAGAGAGTACCTGAAGGCGGATGAGGCCAAGTGGGTGATACTCAGTTACCAGTTGGGAATCGCTGTGTATCTTCAATCGGATGCCGGGATTTCCAAGGGACAGGCAGCTGCCTGGTTTCAGAATGTTGAAGAAGCGGATATGGAGGAATTGGATTTGGGGGTATACGATGAATGGAAGTATATCTGGCAGAAAAGAGCAGTGATATTCAGAAGATGGAGTTTGTCGGAGGTTTCTGATTTGGGAAATAGTCAGAAGCCTTCGGCAGGCAGCACAGAGAGAGGGTTATTTTGGACGGAGGTTCACAGTGTGCTGCAGGATGATTTATACCCGGAAGAACCGCGATGGGAATTGGCGGTCTATGATAGAATTCTGGGAATGATGGTGGAAAGGGCCGTCTATGATATGCAGTCAGAGAATGTTTCTGAGGAAGAGATAGAGGCAGTTTTGACAGAGATAAACAGGCGGTTGGCAGAGGATGATGGCAGTGCCAGACAGAATGAGAAAGAGATTATATTGGAGAAAGAGGCAATGCTGCGTAAGAGGATGCAAATGGCTGCAGAAGTGCGGCAGTGAATGGATGGGGGAAGAATGAATGAGAAGAAGGATGATTGTGCTGCTTGTAGTTATGCTGGTATCAGGCGTTTTGATGGGAATGTCAGGCACAGAGGATACTGGATTGAAGTTATCCGTGAAAAAGGTGTCAAAGGCCGATGAGGGCCGTGAGATTTATACAGGACAGGAGAGTGTTTCACTTGTTTTGGCATGGAATGAGCATGCAGAGGGAACTGCGGCATCAGATGTACAATGGATCATGTGTCGGGGCAGAGATCATTTAGGCTATCAGAAAGAAGAAAAGCGTCAGATAGAGGGAAGGGGGACTATGACTTATGTGCCTGATTTGTCAGTTTTTGCAGACGGAGAAGTAACTTTTTCATTTTGGGCGGTAGATCAGGCCGGCAATACGGGAGAAGAAGCGCAGATCGTACTGATGAAAGACAGCACATGTCCGGTGATTACCGGGCGATTGGATACGAAAGGGCGGAGAGTGGGAGATTTTTATTCGGACAGCTGTCAGGTATCCATCTTTGTGCAGGATGAGAATTTTGATTTTTCATATAGGCCGAGTGTGCAGACAGAGAATGAGGATGGCTATTCATTTTCGGGGTGGCGCAGAAATGGTGACAAGGCAGAGGGCGTGATGACATTTGATGGGGAAGGCACTTACCAGCTCACATTTTCATGCAGAGATCTGGCAGGTAATGAAGCTGAAACACTGGTTGTGCCGGAATTTACCATTGACCGGACGGCACCGGAAGTTTCTGTGAAGTTCAATGAATCAGACAGTCATCATGAAACTTATTACAATCAGGTAAGAAAGGCATTGATCACAGTGAATGAGCAGTGGTTTCGGCCGGAAGATGGTAGGATAACAGTTGTCTCCGGCGGCGAAGAAAAAAAGGTGACAGAGATTGATTGGGTGAAGACAGATCAGGGGTATCAGTCGGAAATCCTCTTTGAAAGGGATGGCATGAATGCTTTAACGATAGAGTGGTCAGATCCCGCGGGCAATCAGGCGAAGCGTTATCAATCTGGGGCATTTGTACTCGACACCGTGAAGCCGGAATTGTCCATTAAGGGTGTGGAAGCCTATTCATCGAATAATGGGAAAGTGGAGCCAGTGATAGATATTTATGATGTTAATCTTGATGAAGGGGAGGTGACAGTTGCATTAGATGAATTAACAGGCAAGAAGGTGGAGATGCCGGAGGTGGAAAGGCAGGAAACAGATACGCATCATCTGCAGCTTGCAATGGGAGATTTCGGTAGTGGGATGGACGGTATTTACAGATTATCTGTTCATGCAGTCGATCTGGCAGGAAATGATGATGAGGCAGAGCTGTTTTTTACGGTTAATCGCAATGGCTCATATTATGCCTTTGATCAGAAGACAGAAGCTATGGTACAAAAGGTTTTTATCAGCAGTCCGGAGAAAGTCGTTATTTATGAGAACAATATGGACTGGCTGACGGACTCAAGCGTGATCCTCAGCTGTAATGGCAGTCTGCGTGAGCTGAAGCCGGAGAAGGACTATACAATTGAGGCGGTTGGCAATGAAACGTCAAGAAAGCAATATACTTATACAATTGATGAGAAATGTTTCAGCCGTGAGGGAACGTATTCACTTTATTTGGATTCGAAAGACAGAGCAAGTAATTACTCATCAGCAGAACAGCAGGCGCAGACCATCGGTTTTATTGTTGATCGAACAGCACCTCGAATTTCGATAATTAATCTGGAAGAGCAGCAGTATTATCATGGAACATCTCATAATTTTCAGGTGACGGTTGATGATAATACACAGCTTTCCTGTGTGAAATATTATCTTGACGGCAGGCTGGAAGAACAGTTTTCGAAAGATGAGATTGAAGAAGCGGAGAGACTGCTTGAATTGCAGACGGGAGCTTCAGATGAGTATCAGACGATTCGCATTGTTGCAGAAGATAAGGCAGGCAATACTGCGGATTCGGGAGAGTGGCATGTGCTGGTGAATACATCTGATCGAACCAGAAAATTCAAGAAGCATACAGAACAATCCAGGACGCAGTGGCGTCAGAATTCCGCAGAACCGGAGAAACAGCAGGACAATGACAGGCAGGCGGCCGGATTGATTGCCGGTATTGTATGTGTGATACTTGTCGGAGGAGTGGTATGGTATCGACATGAACAGAAAAAGAAAGTCAGTATCAGGCGATTGCCCGATACTGACGATAGAAAATAAGACCGGAGGTGACAGCTGTGATGACTTCCGTGATCCAGAAAGCATGCCATACACCGTTGACACCGAAGAAATGACTGAAGATAAAAGCCAGAGGAAGAATCAGGACAATATATCGCATACAGGAGATAAGTAATGAGTGTATGCCCTTTCCCATGGCTTCCAGAGCACCTGCAGTGACGACGGATACTCCGGATACAGCGAATCCAATGCAGATAATGCGGAGTGCCCGGCGGCCTGCGACAATCGTTTCTGTATTATCGCTGAACAGATGAATCAGCTGATCCGGAACGGCCAGACATAAAACGGTTCCAGCCAGAAGAATCAATATAATGATATACAATGCAGTCTGATAGATGCTTCTGACACGGGATGATTCACGCGCACCGTAATTATAACTCATAATTGGACGCATGCCCTGAATCATACCATTAGCAGGAAGATACAGGAAACTTTGCAGTTTATAGTAGATACCAAGAACAAGCACTTGTGTATCTGAGAATGTGCCAAGGAGAATATTCAATGCAGAGATCAGGAATGAAGGCAGAGCCATATTCAAAGTAGCGGGAATGCCAATACCGTATAATCGTCTGCAGATATTTTTGTCCGGTTTGAAGTATTGCATTTTAAACTGAAGATTTAATGGTTTTATGCGGCTGGTCAGCAGGTAGATGCATAAACCGGTGGTCTGGCCGATACCGGTTGCCAGCGCAGCACCGCGGATCCCCATTTCAGGAAATGGGCCAATGCCGAAGATCAGCAGCGGGTCGAGGATAATATTGATCATACAGCTGCTTCCAAGGCTGATCATAGATGTTTTCATACGACCCATGGACTGAAAGATCTTTTCAAAAGACAGTTCTGTTGTGTGGATCATCGAAAAGCAAAGGACGATAATACCATACTGCATACCATAAGCGAGGACTGTTTCGTTGGAAGTAAACATATTCAGGAATGGCCGCATAAAGAGAATGCCGAAAACCATGAACAGTAGGCCGTGGCAGAGATTCAGGAGAATTCCCTGGGATGCGGCAGATGACGCTGCGTCGCCTTTGCGGCTCCCGAGAAAGATGGCAATGACAGCATTGGTACCGACGCCGAAACCAACTGCGATAGAATGCAGAAGATTCTGGACAGGGTAGACAAGGGAAATAGCCATCATTGCATCTTCGCTCATGCGTGCAACGAAAATACCGTCAACAATATTATAGAGGGAATTGATGAGCATGGAAAGCATCATAGGGATACCCATACTCAGCAGCAGTGACAGAACAGGTTTTTCTTTCATATAAGAAGTATCGGCTGCAGACATATTGAACTCCTTTCTGAGTGTGGTGTACAGCAGTGATTGAATCAGTGGAAAACTGCTCTGAAAATAGCTGCTGTGGTTGATAAGTGGTAAAAAAAAGGACCAAAGATCACCAGTTTGTAAATCAGAAACTCGGAAAATCTATAGTCCTATACGACAAATATTCAGTTAATTTGCTCGCTGTGAATGCGAGACTCGTTAAGTTATATCATTAAAAAGCTGCAATGTCAAGTAGCTTCGTTGAAATTCATGAAGAAATTATTGGGAGTTAAGTCTTTGAAGAAGAATTAAAATTAGTTTTATTTTTAATTTGTTTTGTAAGCGGGCAATAATGTGATAAACTATAAGAAGCCTATTTATTCAGAAAGGTAGAGGTTTATTATAGATGAAGACATTGGTAATTGCAGAAAAACCTTCCGTAGGACGGGATATTGCCAGAGTATTGCAATGTACAAGAAATAGTCAGGGGGCGCTTGAAGGTGAGAAGTATATTGTGACCTGGGCTCTGGGGCATCTTGTAACCCTGGCAGATCCGGAAGGATATGATGCGAAGTATAAGTCATGGAGGATCGAAGATCTTCCGATGATGCCACAGCATTTTAAGCTTGTTGTGATTAAGCAGACACACAGACAATTTCAGATTGTGAAGAATCAGCTGCTGCGCAAAGACGTGGGGACAATTGTCATTGCAACAGATGCCGGCAGGGAAGGTGAGCTGGTAGCCCGATGGATTTTGAAAATTGCCGGCAATAAGAAGCCGGTCAAGCGTCTTTGGATTTCTTCGGTAACGGATAAAGCGATTTGTGAAGGCTTTAAGAAATTGAAGGATGGCAGGGCTTATCTGAATTTGTATGCGGCAGCAGAGGCCAGGGCGGAAGCAGACTGGCTGGTGGGAATGAATGGAACAAGGGCATTGACATGTCGTTACAATGCACAGCTTTCCTGTGGCCGCGTTCAGACACCGACATTGGCATTGATCGCATCCAGAGAGCAGGAGATCAAATCCTTTGTGCCTAAGAAATACTATACACTGACAACAGTGAGTCATGGTATGACATGGAACTGGCAGGATGGAAAGAGCGGCAGCAATCGCTCTTTTGATAGAGGTCGTATACAGTCGATTGCTGAAAAAGCGGAAAAAGATGAAATGGTGATCACGGATGTGCAGCGGACGGTTAAGAAGAGCTATTCACCGGGGCTGTATGATCTGACAGAACTGCAGAGAGATGCGAATAAGCGTTTTGGCTATTCGGCAAAAGAAACGTTAAACATTATGCAGCGGCTGTATGAGAATCACAAGGTTCTGACGTATCCGAGAACAGATTCCCGATATATAGGCAAGGATGTGGCAGAAACTTTGAAAGAGAGACTGCAGGCCTGTGCCGTCGGACCGTATAGGAAGGTGGCTGGGAAATTGCTTCTGCAGCCGATCAGGATGGACAAGCGTTTTGTGGATGACAGCAAAGTTTCAGATCACCATGCGATTATTCCGACGGAGCAGTTTGTACAGTTAGATCATATGTCTTCGGAGGAACGAAAGATTTATGATCTTGTTGTGAGGCGTTTCCTGGCGGTGCTTTATCCGCCGTGTGAGTATGAGCAGATTAAGCTGACAGGCAGCTGTGCCGGAGAGAAGTGGACGGCCGGTAGCCGGATGATGAAAGAAGCCGGATGGCAGCAGGCTTATGAGTCAGAATGGGAAGAAGAGGATGACGATTTGCTTATGACTGTGACAAGTATGCCAAAACTTGAAAAGGGCAGAAAAGATACAGTGATGCGCCCGAAGGCGAGTGAAGGCCAGACAAAACCCCCTGCTTATTATAATGAGGGAACACTGCTGACAGCAATGGAGAAAGGAAATCTCGGAACAGTTGCAACGAGAGCGGATATCATTGACAAGCTATTTAACAGTTTTCTGATGGAGAAAAAGGATAAGGATATCCGAGTGACTTCCAAGGGACGTCAGCTGCTGGGGCTTGTACCGGAGGATTTGAAGAAACCGGAATTGACAGCGGACTGGGAGGAAAAGCTGTTGGCTATTTCAGAGGGGCGCTTGAAGAAAGATGTCTTTATTTCTGAAATCCGAGGTTACACAGAAGAGATTGTCAAGGAGATTGCCGGTGGAGAGGGGCAGTTTCGACATGAGAACCTGACGAATCATCTGTGTCCGAATTGCGGCAAGCGGATGTTGTCTGTACAGGGAAAAAACAGCAAAATGCTTGTCTGCCAGGACAGAAGTTGCGGATACAGGGAGAGTATTGCAAGAAAGACTAATGCCAGATGCCCGAAATGCCACAAGAAGATGGAAATGTACGGCAAGGGCGATGCGCAGACTTTTGTATGTACTTGCGGTTATAAGGAAAAGCTGTCTGCTTTTCAGAACCGGCGGAAGAAAGAGGGGGCCGGTGTCAGCAAGCGAGATATTCAGCAGTATATGAAGCGGCAGCAGAAAGAGGCGAATGAACCGATTAACAATGCATTTGCAGCAGCATTTGCCAAATTGAATTTAGAAACGAAAGAGGGAGAATAATGAATTTTGTATTTGTATCACCACAGTTTCCAACGTCTTACTGGAATTTTTGCGATCGATTAAAACAGAGAGGTGTTACCGTCCTGGGACTCAGTGATGCGCCTTATGATTCTCTGCCGGAGCAGGTCAAGAACAGTCTAACGGAGTATTACCGCGTAGACAGCATGGAAGATTATGACCAGATGGTGCGTGCACTGGGATATTTTACGCATCAGTATGGTAAGATTGATTGGTTGGAGAGTAATAATGAATACTGGCTGACGCAGGATGCCAGACTGCGCACGGATTTTAATATCACAACAGGCATGAAGAGTGATCAGGTAGCGAATGTCAGAAGAAAGTCGGCAATGAAAGCCTTTTACAAGAAGGCCGGTGTACCGACGGCGAGATATCACATGGTTTCTTCTCTGGAGGAAGGTCTTGCGTTTGCGGAGAAAGTCGGGTATCCGGTATTTGTTAAACCTGACGCTGGTATGGGGGCAGAGGAAAGCTATAAGCTGTCCAATCCGGATGAAATGCGTTATTTCTATGAGACAAAGTCGGATGTTGATTATATTATGGAGGAATTCATTACAGGTGATATCTGGTCTTATGATGGTATTTCAGACAGCAAAGGTGATATTATTTTTGAGACAACCGTATCATGGCCAAGAAGCGTAGCGGATATTGTCAATAACAAAGATCATCTGTCTTACTATACGGCCAATATGCTGCCGGAAGATCTGAGAAGGGCCGGAAGGGCAACTGTTAAGGCTTTTGATGTGAGAAGCCGTTTCTTCCACCTGGAATTTTTCAGACTTCTGGATGATAAAGAGGGACTGGGCAAAAAGGGAGATATTGTTGCTCTGGAAGTGAATATGCGTCCGGCGGGCGGATGGACACCGGATATGTATAATTATGCCAATAGCGTGGATGTGTACAGTATCTGGGCAGATATGGTGGTCTATGACAAAACATATGTTGATCTGAACCAAAGAAAATATTTTGCCGTTTATGCAGGACGCAGAAATGGAAAGAATTATATTCATACACCTGAAGAAATCCGGGAACGCTATCATGATCAGATTGTGATGGATGAAGATATTCCGGAAATTATTTCCGGGGCAATGGGCGATCATATGTGGACTGCAAGACTGGACACAGAGGAACAAAAGGACGAATTTATTGACTTTGTACAGGCTACATGGCAGTAGAAGGGAAGGACAGATATGCCTTTTATACGGACAACGACGAATGTGAACCTGGCAGTGGATCAGGAAAAGCGCCTTAGAACAGGAACAGCAGAGCTTGTCAGAGATATTTTGAATAAGGACCCGATCAGAATGATGACAGCCTATGAGGGAAATATTCATCTTTGCCGCGGCGGCGATGACAGGCGGAATGTGCCGACAGCATTTGTAGAGTGTAAGTTTTTTGGCGGCGGCGGATATGAGGTGTTTGAGGCCTTTGACAAGGCGATGCATGAACTTTACAGAAATGTATTGTCTATTCAGCCGCAGGATTTGTATATCAAGTACGAGGTTATTTATGGCTGGGGTGAACCGGCAAAGATTTTTAAAATATAATTAAGGACAACAATACGAAAAGAGTGATGCAATGCTTGACATTAATGTGAAAGATGTGAGCCTGGTTCTTGAGGGCGGAACATTTAGAACGGTATTTACAATGGGCATCCTGGACGCTTTTTTGGATGAAGGCATCATGATGCCGCATATCAGCGGGGTATCAGCAGGCATTACTTATGCCGGATCTTATATCTCTCAGCAAAAAGGGAGAAATATTCAGATATTAAAAAAATACCGTCATGATAAAAGATATATGGGAGTCCGAAACTTCCTGACAGACAGAAGTATTTTCGGTTTGAAATTTGCTTATGATACCCTGGTTAATGAATTGGAGCCTATGGATTGGGAGATTTTCAGGGCTTATAAGGGAACGATGGCTGTCGGTGTGACCAATGCTCGGACGGGTCAGATTAACTATATGGATGGTTTGAGGATGGATAAGAGCTGCCGAATGTTGCAGGCAACTTGTGCAATCCCGCTGCTCTTTCCGTCAATAGAGATGGATGGACAGTATTATTATGACGGCGGTGTATGTGAACCGATTACGATACATAAGGCAGAGGCGGATGGCTATCGCAGACATATTATTATTTTGACCAGAGATAAAACATACGTTAAAGAAAAGAGTCAATCCAATGAATTTGCCGCGAAGGTGCTGAAGCGGCGTTTCCCGAATATGGTAAGACCGCTGCTTGAAAGACATGATTATTATAATGAGGAAGTAGCTTATTGCAATGAATTGGAAGCGAAAGGGCAGGCATTATTGTTTCGCCCGGATTACCCATTAGTCAGCATGGAAAAGAATATCGATAAGCTTCAGGAAGGCTATGATATGGGATATCGACAGGCAATGGCACGCATGGTGGAGATTAAGGCTTTTTGCGGATTAAATTAGAAGCATCAGTATTTTATTGCATTTCATAAAAGCAGTGAAGTATAACAGGGAGGATCAAAGCGTATGAGAATCGGATTAATTTCGGATTTACATATTGATATCAATAAGGATTATCCGATTGTGGAACTAACGGCAGAAACCGCTGCGGAACAAATGACAGACGTATTGGTGATCGCCGGCGATATCAGTGAGACACAGAACCAGACATTGCAGGCGATAGAGCGACTGCAGTCATTATGTGAGTTTCCTGTTTATTATGTGCCGGGCAACCATGATATGTGGAACAAGAACTGCCCTGAGTGTACAACGGAAGAAATTGATCGCATTTATAGAGAGGATCTGCGATGCTTATCAGGTAAGCCGGTTATTCTGGAGAAGGATGGCAGGCAACTGGCTCTGGTGGGTGATGTGGGCTGGTATGATTATTCCATGGCATCACCGGAATATTCAAGAGATGTTCTGGATGGTATGATGATGGACGGGAGAACATGGCAGGATAAATTGTACAATCAGTGGACGGAGGACAATCAGAAGCAGATGTTCCGGTGTCTGAAACAGTTGGAGAAACAGTTGAAGGATTGCGGCAGTCTGCCGGTTCTTGCAGTCACACATATGCTGCCGGTAAAGGATTTCTGCGTTCCTGAGAAGCCGGATGGCATCAAATGGGGGTTCTTTAATGCTTTTCTTGGCAGTACGGCACTGGAGGAACTCTACAAAAAGTATCCTGTGAGATATGCAGTCTGCGGTCATGTGCATTATCGAAGTACCGTGGAGAGAGATGGTATCAGACATATTTGTCCATGTTTGGGATATCATACGGAATGGCCGCTGTATCATCTGGCAGATGAACGTGCACAAACGCATATCAGAGATGCACTGTATATTCTTGAAACACCATAGACAGCGGATCAGAGAGTGTAGCAGATACATAAAGACAAAAGAGGAGGAGATAGATTGGACATTATCAGCAGAAAAGAAATACTGCAGCATGTGGATCATACATTACTTGCACCCACTGCAACATGGGAAGAACTGCAGATATTGTGTGATGAGGCAATCAAGTACGAGACGGCTTCAGTGTGTGTGCCGCCGAACAGAGTTAAGCAGGTCAAAGATTACCTTTGCGGGCGTATGGCAGTTTGTACGGTTGTCGGATTTCCGAATGGCTATCACACAACGGCGGTCAAAGCGATGGAAACAGAAGAAGTATTGGATCGTGGTGCCGATGAGGTGGATATGGTCATCAATCTGGGATGGGTCAAAGAAAAAAGATTTCATGATGTCCAGACAGAGATTCATACACTGAAGGATATTTGTGATGATAAGATTCTGAAGGTTATTGTTGAGACTTGTTTTCTGACTGAGGAAGAGAAGATAAAAATGTGTGAAGTGGTGACCGAGGCCGGTGCGGATTTCATCAAAACATCTACCGGCTTTGGAAGCGGCGGTGCAACTTTTGAGGATGTGGCGCTCTTTGCCGCACATGTTGGAGAAAATGTCAGGATCAAGGCAGCCGGCGGTATTGGCAGTTTTGAGGATGCAAAGCATTTCCTTGAGCTTGGTGCATCAAGAATCGGGACAAGCAGGCTGATTAAAATTATGGAACTAGGTCAGTAACGCATAGAGGTTCTGGAGATGTACGCTTTGTATGCAGGATTGAGATATATGCAGAAAGAAAAATATAAAACCGGACAATAGCTGTCGATTGACAGCTATTGTCCGATTTTGTCAACAACCGATATCGGCGATGGAATTAGTCCAGATACGCTTTTAATAATTCAAAAGTATTGCGCACACCTTCAATGTGTGAACGTTCATAACCATGGGAAGCATAGACACCCGCACCAATCAGGGCATGGCGGATATCATAGCCTGCGTCAAGGGCAGCGTCTGCGTCTGAACCGTAATGAGGATAGATATCAATCGCAAAGTCAATGCCCTGTTCTTCTGCTGCGGCCACCAGTGCAGATACGGTTGCGTAGTGGTACGGACCGTGGCTGTCTTTGGCACAAATGGATACCTGACGTTCCGTACAGTTGAGGCCTTCACCTACACAGCCCATATCGACAGCCAGTACTTCACTGACAGGTGCCGGCAGGTAAGAGCAGCCGTGGCCGACTTCTTCAAAAACAGAAATGTGCTGGTAAATACGGCGCTCAGGGACGATGTCCTGTTCCTGAAGATAGTTGGCATATCCCATGAGAATGGCAACACTCAGCTTATCATCAAGAAAACGACTCTTGATATAGCCGGAATCGGTAATACGTGTTCGCGGATCGAAGCAGACAATATCACCGGTTCGGATGCCGAGGGCTTCAACGCCTTCTTTGTTGTAGACATCCTCATCCAGGACAACTTCCATTGTATCGAAGGATCGCTTTGTATCATTGTATTCGCCGTTGACATGGATAGAGGCATCGATCAGCTGGAAAGTACCATCATAGATTCTGCCGCTGCGGGTATAGATACGGCAATTTTCCCCCTCTGTATTGTTGGGATTCAATCCGCCAAGAGGCGTCAGCTTCAGACGGCCGTTACTTTTGACGGTGTGAACCATTGCACCAAGGGTATCCATGTGGGCGGTCAGGAGAATGGCATCCTCTTCGTTCTTGCCGCCCAGATCGATGAAGATACCGCCTTTAGCTGTTTGTACCGGTGCATAGCCCATTTTCTTGTAGACATTCATGACGTGTTCAGCTGCATATTCCGTAAAGCCGGTAGGACTGTCGATGGCAGTCAGACCTTTTAACTGTTCTAAGATAAAATCTATTTCGTTCATAATCAACCTCCAGATTGTTTTTTTCCATTATAGCATATATTTCTCATAAAAAGAAAACCAGTATACGTTTCAGAACAAAATATGATATAATGAGCGTTAGTGAGCGGGAGCAAGCAATGCTTGCTCATCGCGAACGGCGAATGGCGATCATGATAGCTGCGTACGCAGCGTCAAGCACCAAAGGTGCGAATCATGATATAATGATTTTGTTTTGTAGAATACGCCGCAGGGACAGAATAGTGTATATTTTGAAAGCCGGCGCTGCCGCAGATAGAAAATACAGTATATTTTTGAAGGCGGCTTTTAAGAATTACAATAATTTATGTAACTGTTCAGAACTAACATCCAAAATGCTACGCATTTCGTCGGTGTGGCGTATCCGCCAAATAAAATTTCAAAAACAGTCTTAAAAATGCAAGCATTTTATACCTGTTTTTGAAATTTTGCTTGGCTCTGAACAGTTACAAATTTATAATGAAAGAAGATAAGAAACATGCATGTAAAAATTGGAAGAAATGATCCGTGTTGGTGCGGAAGTATGAAAAAGTACAAAAACTGCCATCAGAGTTTTGATGAGAAGATTGAGGAGTTGAGATCACAGGGGCATATTGTGCCGGATCATTCCCTGATCAAGACACCGGAACAGATTGCCGGTATCAAGGAGAGTGCAAAGATTAACATCGCGGTTCTGGATGAAGTAGCTTCTAAGATTAAGGAAGGCATGACAACAGAGGAGATTGACAAGATTGTCTATGACACAACAACGAAAATGGGCGGTATCCCGGCACCTCTGAATTATGAGGGTTTCCCAAAGAGTGTGTGCACATCCATCAATGAAGAAGTGTGCCATGGCATTCCTTCTCCGAAGGTGGTTCTCAAAGACGGCGATATCATCAATGTAGATGTGTCAACAATTTACAAGGGATATTATTCTGATTCATCCAGAATGTTCTGCATCGGCAATGTTTCTGATGAGAAGAGAAAACTGGTTCAGGTAGTTAAGGAGTGTGTCGAGCTGGGACTTGAGCAGGTGAAGCCGTGGGGTTTTTTGGGCGATATGAGTCAGGCTGTTTATGATCATGCAGTGGCCAATGGCTATCAGGTTGTAAGAAATATCGGCGGACACGGTGTGGGCCTGGAATTTCATGAAGATCCATGGGTTGGCTATATTTATAAAAAGGGCACACAGATGGTGATGGCACCGGGTATGATGTTTACCATTGAACCGATGGTCAATATGGGTACGCATAAGATCAGTGTGGACAAGAAAAACGGCTGGACAGTTTATACCAATGATAAAAAGCCTTCAGCTCAGTGGGAGATCCAGGTTCTTGTCACAGAAGATGGACATGAGGTCATTGCTTATTAATGATGGGAGTGATGCTGAATGCTGTGGATTTTGATTGCAGCTGCTGTATGTGCGGGCGATCTGCTTGTTAAGCACTATATTGATACACACAAAGAGGAGAATTGTCATGAACCGGTGGTCGGCGGGCATATTATCATTACGCGCTTTCATAATCCGGGGGCAATGCTTGGATGGATGAAAGACAAGCCAAAGATGCTGATGGGGGTGACAATTCTCGGTATTGGTGTGTTGGCCGGCGGATTGATGGGATCGCTTTATAAGAAAAAGTCTGTATTGATCAGACTCGGTCTGGCTCTATTGCTTGGCGGTGCAGCCAGTAATGCGTATGATCGGATAATGAAGAAAGAAGTTACAGACTATTTCAGAATCAGCATTGGATCGAAGCGGTTGGAGCGGATTATCTTCAATATCGGAGATATGGCTATTTTTATTGGCGGTATTTTGACGGCAATTGGTGAGATCAAAGAGAGCTTCTGATGCAGCATTAGTTGGATGCCGTATGCCTTTTGTGGAAATGTGAATAGATATGACAGAAAAGGGACCTTTGGGATAGGGACTGTCTATAGACGGTTCCTACTCAAAGGTCCTTAATTTACGCGGATTAATTATTCTGCATCAGCAGGTGATTCAGCTTCAGCTTCGGCCTGAAGGATGTCTTCATACTTCAGAGCGGCTTCAATAAAGCCCTTGAACAGCGGATGCGGTTTATTCGGACGGGATTTGAATTCCGGATGTGCCTGAGTGGCAATAAACCATGGATGATCCTTTAATTCAATCATTTCAACGATACGGCCATCAGGGGAAATACCGCAGAGCTTCATACCGTTTTCTGTGAGAACATCACGGTATTCATTGTTGACTTCATAACGATGTCTGTGACGTTCTTCGATGACTTTCTCGCCGTAAAGCGCATAGGCTTTGGAGTTTTCATCAAGGACGCATTTGTATGCACCGAGACGAAGGGTACCGCCGAGATCTGTCACATTGTGCTGATCAGGCATAATATGGATGACAGGATGCGTTGTGTTCGGATTCAGCTCGGAACTGTGTGCATCTGTATAACCCAGTACATGGCGGGCAAACTCAACGATTGCCATCTGCATACCAAGGCAGAGACCAAGGAATGGTACATTGTGTGTACGGGCGTATTCAATAGCGGTGATCTTGCCTTCGATACCTCTGTCACCAAAACCGCCGGGAACGAGAATACCATCGGCATCTTTGAGAATATCGGCAACATTGAATGAACTTACCAGCTCGGAATCTACCCACTGGATCTCTACTTCTGCGCCGTTGGCACATGCAGCATGCTTCAGGGATTCAACAACACTGATGTAGGCATCATGCAGCTGGACATACTTGCCGACCAGGGCGATGCGTACTTTTCTTGTAGGGTTCTTCCATGCATGGATCATTGCTTTCCAGTCATCAAGATCCGGTTCAGGACAGTCAATACCGAGACGTTTGCAGACAACCTGTGCCAGTTTCTCTTTCTCGAGAGCCAGAGGTGCTTCATAAAGTACATCCACATCCAGATTCTCGATAACATTGTGAACATCCACGTTGCAGAAAAGAGAAATCTTGTCTTTGATGCCGTCATCCAGAGGCAGTTCGGAACGGCAGACAATGACATCCGGCTGAAGGCCGAGAGCCTGAAGATCCTTTACAGTATTCTGTGTCGGTTTTGTTTTCATTTCACCGGAGGATTTGATATATGGAATCAGGGTAACATGAATCAGCATGCAGTTCTCGCGGCCGATTTCATGCTGGAACTGACGGATAGATTCCAGAAATGGCTGACTTTCGATATCTCCGACAGTACCGCCAACTTCAATGATAGCGATTTCGGTTTCACGGGAAGCAGGGTTCCGATAAAAACGGCTCTTAATGGCATTGGTGATATGAGGAATAACCTGAACAGTACTGCCGCCGTAATCACCACGTCGTTCGCCGGAAAGGACATCCCAATAAACCTTGCCGCTTGTTACGTTGGAGCGGCTGTTGAGGGAACAGTCGATAAAACGTTCATAATGTCCGAGATCCAGGTCTGTTTCGGTACCATCATCAGTGACGAAAACTTCTCCGTGCTGATATGGATTCATTGTACCAGGGTCAATATTCAGGTATGGATCGAATTTCTGCATGGTGACAAAGTAACCGCGGGATTTCAGAAGTCTTCCGAGAGAAGCGGCTGTGATACCCTTACCTAAACCGGATACGACACCACCTGTGACAAATACGTATTTTACTGCCATAATGAGCCTCCTTAATATATGAAAAATAAAATATAAAGTTTACAATCTGAAAAATACAGACAATAAATAACTAAAATATTATAGCGCACCTTTCCTTAAGAATCTACAAATTTTTGAAAAAAATTTAACTGGAAAAAACTGTAAAATTTCACCATGGAAAAGCTGCGGAAAAAGTAAAGAATTTGTTAAAAGTTTTGTTTACTATTGATTTGATTTGAATATTTACTTATAATATAGAAGTGCATCCCGTGAAACAGGGCGGGAAATACATAGGATATGAATAAGCCTATAGGCAGGAGGATATATGGATAATCAGAAAATGAACAACAATCGTCCGGATCAGGATCCGGAAGGCGGCAATAATAAGAAAGATGACATGAACAAGAAGAGTCTTCTTGTCATGGTTGTTCTTGCAATTGCAGTGATGATTATTGCCCAGATGCTGTCCGGCAAGATTGCATCCGCTTCCCAGAAGGAAATGACATATACAGAATTTATGCAGGATGTCAAGGATGGAAAGGTGACGAAGGTGGAACTGGATTCGGACCGCATTTATTATGAGATGAAGAACCAGAAGAATGTCAAGTATTATACAGGCAATGTTCAGGATGAACGTCTCTATGAGGAACTGGACAATGCAGGTGTTACCTATTCACGTAAGGTCATTGATACGACAACGTATGTGATGAGCAGCATTTTGTCCTTTGTATTGCCGACGGTACTGATGGTTGCAGTGATGATGATTTTCTACCGTTTTGCATTTAAAGGCGGCGGTGGTGTGATGGGCGTCGGCAAGAGCAATGCCAAGCTTTATGTGCAGGACAAGACAGGTGTTACATTCCAGGATGTGGCAGGTCAGGAAGAATCCAAGGAATCTCTGAGAGAGATTGTGGATTTTCTTCATAATCCGGAGAAATATACGAAGATCGGTGCGAAGCTGCCAAAGGGCGCGCTGCTTGTGGGACCTCCGGGAACAGGTAAGACATTGCTGGCCAAAGCGGTGGCAGGCGAGGCCGGTGTACCGTTTTTCAGCTTATCAGGTTCGGATTTTGTTGAGATGTTTGTCGGTGTAGGTGCTTCCAGAGTCAGAGATCTGTTTAAGCAGGCACAGCAGAATGCACCGTGTATTATTTTCATCGATGAGCTGGATGCCATCGGCAAGAGCCGTGACTCCAGATTCGGCGGCAATGATGAACGTGAGCAGACATTGAACCAGTTACTGGCAGAGATGGATGGTTTTGATTCATCCAAGGGAATTATCATTCTTGCGGCAACGAACCGCCCGGAGATCCTTGATAAGGCACTTCTCAGACCGGGACGTTTTGACCGCCGTATTATCGTAGAGCGTCCGGATCTCAAAGGGCGTATTGATGTTCTGAAGGTGCATGCGAAGAATGTCTGTATGGATGAAACCGTTGATTTTAAAGAGATTGCATTGGCAACAAGCGGAGCCGTTGGCTCTGACCTGGCCAATATTATCAATGAAGCAGCACTGTTGGCTGTTCGTAATGGACGTAATGCAGTATCTCAGTCGGATCTTTTTGAATCCGTGGAAGTGGTTATTGCCGGCAAGGCCAAAAAGGACCGTGTACTCAGTGCCGAAGAACGCAGAATTGTTTCTTATCATGAAGTCGGACATGCACTGGTGGCTGCCCTTCAGAAGAACACAGAGCCGGTACAGAAAATCACGATCATCCCGCGTACAATGGGTGCATTGGGATATGTGATGCAGGTACCGGAGGAAGAAAAATATCTGATGTCTGAGAAGCAGATTCGTGAGGAACTGGTGACAATGCTGGCAGGTCGTGCGGCAGAGAGCATTGTATTTGACAGTGTGACAACAGGTGCATCCAATGATATCGAGCAGGCAACGAAGCTGGCACGCGCCATGATCACCCAGTATGGTATGTCCGAGAAATTCGGCCTGATTGGTCTGACAACTGTTGAAGATCAGTATCTGGGAGGACGTGCGACCCTTAACTGCGGCGAAGCCACAGCAGCGGAGATCGATCAGGAAGTCATGAAGATCCTGAAGGCTGCTTATGACCAGGCGCTGGCGCTTCTGGCTGACAACAGAGATTGCCTGGATAAGATTGCAGCGTTCCTGATTGAGCGTGAGACAATCACCGGCAAGGAATTTATGAAGATTTTCCGTGAAGTTAAAGGCATCCCGGATTCGGAAACCGAGCAGGCAGAAGCAAATGTTTCAAATCCGGCAAAGAATGATTCTCAACCGGATGGACAGGATGAACCGGCTTTAATTGAAGAAAAAACAGACAATGGGGCATCATCAGAATCCGATATCAACGTCTCCTTAGAGACAAAAGCAGAAGATTAAGCAATCAATATCAGTAATAGTAGTATAAAAGGGTTGCTGCAAAATACAGACAGAGAAAACATGTTTGTGTTAAGCAGCAGCCTTTTTACATGAAATATATAAATTCGTGCTGTCAATACTTTGTGTGGAGGAAGAAAACAATGTTTGATATTCAGGAAGAATTGAAGAAGCTGCCGGCAAAACCGGGCGTCTACATTATGCATGATGTCCATGATGATATTATCTATGTGGGCAAGGCCATTATCCTGAAGAATCGTGTTCGGCAGTATTTTCAGAGCAGCAGAAATCATACACCGAAGATTCGTCAGATGGTCAGCCATGTGGCTCGATTTGAATATATAATTACAGATTCGGAACTGGAAGCCCTTGTACTGGAGTGTAATCTGATCAAGGAACACAGGCCGAAATACAATACAATGCTGAAGGATGATAAGACCTATCCGTATATCAAGGTGACGGTGGGAGAGGCTTTTCCGAGAATTATGTTGGTCCGATCCATGAAGAAGGATAAAGCCAAATATTTTGGGCCGTATACAAGTTCACAGTCTGTCCGGGATATTATCGACCTGTCTCAGAAAATTTACAAAATCCGCAGCTGCAATCGGAGTCTGCCGAAGGAGACAGGCAATGACAGGCCCTGCCTTTATTATCATATGGGACAGTGTCAGGCACCATGCCAGGGCTATATTTCCCAGGAAGAGTATCATGAAAATGTTCGCCAGATGCTGCATTTTCTCGGGGGCAATTTTGAACCGGTCATCCAGATGCTGACGGATAAAATGTACGCGGCTTCAGAAAAGATGGATTTTGAAAAGGCAGCTTCATACAGGGATCTGTTAAACAGCGTGAAACAGATTGATCAGAAACAGAAGATTACCAGTTCAGAGATGGATGACAAGGATGTCATTGCTTTTGCAAGAGATAAGGATGAGGCTGTGGTTCAGGTCTTTTTTGTTCGTCATGGCCGCCTGATCGGCCGTGAACACTTCTATGTGTCCGGTGTGGCCAATGATACGGAAAGCCAGGTGCTGACTGCATTTGTCAAGCAGTACTATGCTTCATCCCCTTTTGTTCCGTCTACATTAATGCTGCAGTATCCCTTAGATGACAGGGAGGTTATTCTGGAATGGCTGTCAGGGCGCAAAGGGCACAAGGTGCGTGAAGTGGTGCCGCAGCGCGGACAGAAAGAGCGTCTGGTGGAGCTGGCGGCTGAGAATGCGAGAAACGTGCTGACAAAGGACAGAGAGAAAATACGACTGGAAGAGGCAAGAACAACCGGTGCTGTGCGGGATCTGGCAGAGATGCTCGGTCTTCCGGCAGGTATCCGAAGGATGGAAGCCTTTGATATTTCCAATATCAGCGGTGTAGAGACTGTTGGCTCCATGATCGTATATGAAAACGGCAAGCCGAAGCGAAATGCTTACCGCAAGTTCAAAATCCGGACAGTCAAAGGACAGGACGATTACCGCTGTATGGAAGAGGTTTTGACAAGGCGTTTTCAGCATGGACTGGAAGAGACGGTGAGCGGGGAAGAAGGAAAGTTTTCGGATTTCCCGGATGTATTGATGATGGATGGTGGCAAAGGGCAGGTCAATGTGGCTTTAAAAGTGCTCAATCAGCTGCATCTGAAGATCCCTGTCTGTGGTATGGTCAAGGATGATCACCATCGGACACGAGGCCTTTATTATCAGCAGGTGGAACTTCCCATCGACACGCATTCTGAAATGTTCAAATTAATTACAAGAATGCAGGATGAAGCACATCGTTTTGCCATAGAATATCACAGACAGTTAAGAAGCAAGACCCAGGTACGTTCAGTGCTGGATGAGATTCCGGGCATCGGACCGGCCAGAAGAAAGGCACTGATGAAGTATTTCGGCAGTATAGAGAAAATACGTGAGGCGGATGAGGAAGAACTGATGAAAGCCGAAAGTATGAATGCGGGAAGTGCCAGAGCAGTTTATGCGTATTTTCATTGATGAAAATATAAAGATATGTTAAAATGAAGCGAAGATTGAAAAGAGACGGTCATTTGGACAGGAGTGGAGAGATAGAATGTACAATACCAGCAAAGGAAATTACAGTGTAAAACTGAACAAAGTCATTGAGAAGTTTAATTTGAAGAATCTGACACCTGAAGTGGATACAAAGAAGATCGTGATCAGACAGACAGATGTCAATCGTCCGGCCCTGCAGTTTGCGGGTTACTTTGAATATTTTGACTACAGCCGCATTCAGCTGATCGGCAAGGTAGAGTATTCTTATCTGAAGATGCATGATGATGATTATATCCGTGAGATGACAGAGAAGATTTTCAAAGCAGGTATCCCATGTATGATTTTCTGCCGTGGACTTGAGCCGCGTCCGCTTTTTATGGAGCTGGGCAATAAATACGGGGTTCCCGTGCTGGCTACAGATGACGGCACATCATCCTTTTTCTCAGAATTGAACCGTTTCCTGAAGATAGAGCTGGCACCGAGAATTTCCATCCATGGAGTTTTAGTGGATGTGTTTGGTGAGGGGGTTCTGATTACCGGTGAAAGCGGTATCGGTAAGAGTGAGGCAGCGCTGGAACTGGTTAAGCGTGGTCATCGTCTTGTATCCGATGATGTTGTTGAGATCAAGAAGACGAATAACGATGAGCTGATTGGCACAGCACCGGACATCACAAGATATTTTATTGAACTGCGCGGTATCGGTATTATTGATGTTAAGACGCTGTACGGTGTTCAGAGCGTTGAAGAAAGCCAGAGCATCAGTTTGATCATCAAACTGGAAGAGTGGGATCGTGAGCGTGAATATGACCGACTGGGGCTGGAAGAACAGTATGAAGAAATCCTTGGCAATAAAGTTGTCTGCCATTCGATTCCAATCCGTCCGGGGCGTAATCTGGCTATCATCGTAGAAACAGCAGCCATCAACCACAGACAGAAACAGATGGGGTATAATGCAGCACATGAATTGTATCGCCGTGTGACGGGCAACCTTCAGAAGAAACGTGAGGAAGACTAATGGATCAATTTTGTTTTGGTGTGGATCTCGGCGGTACCACTGTCAAGATCGGTTTATTTACAGTAGACGGAATGCTTCAGGAGAAATGGGAGATTCCGACAAGAACAGAGAATCAGGGCGCTGCTATTCTCAGTGATATTGCAGCATCCATACAGAATAAGGTGGATGTACGTCATCTGACGAAGGAACAGGTGACAGGCATCGGTATTGGCGTGCCGGGCCCGGTTCTGAATGAGAATAGGGTTCAGGGCTGCGTGAACCTCGGATGGGGGAATGTCTGCGTAGCAGACGAATTATCAGCATTGACAGGAATGAAGGTCAAAGCTGCGAACGATGCCAATGTAGCAGCCCTTGGAGAACAGTGGCAGGGCGGCGGCAAAGGCTATCAGAATATTGTGATGTTCACACTGGGAACGGGTGTCGGCGGCGGCATTATCCAGAATGGACAGATTGTATCAGGCGCCAATGGTGCAGCCGGTGAGATCGGACATATGGTGATCACAGAACCGGAGAATGTTGTGGGAACCTGCGGATGCGGCCATCAGGGCTGCCTTGAACAGATCGCTTCTGCGACAGGCATTGTCAATCTGGCAAAGAGACAATTGACAGAGTGTGATGAAGCAAGTATTTTGAGACAGTATGCCCCGCTGACAGCCAAGGATGTCCTGGATGCAGCTAAGGCAGGAGATGCCCTTGCATGCCGGGTGGCAGAGCAGATGATGCAGGCTCTGGGCCGTGCGGCAGCTTATATTGCCTGTGTCATGAATCCGGATGTATTTGTTATTGGCGGCGGTGTATCAAGGGCCGGTGAATATTTGACGGAAGGCATTCGGCGTTATTATCAGCAGTATGCGTTTCATGCATCTGCAGAGACGCCGTTTGTATTGGCATCATTGGGCAATGATGCGGGGATGACCGGTGCAGCAGGCATGGTCTGCAATTTTTAGAATGAATCATGATCAATCGATTGAAATAAAAGGATAAGAGGTTTATATGGATTTTTATCATAGATTATTGGAGGCAGCAGGCTCAGACCACGTTTTGAGAGATGAGCCTATGGCTGTGCATACCACATTCCGCATTGGTGGTCCGGCAGATTATTTTGTTGAACCAGCGGATGCATCTGCCCTGGCAAAGGGAATCGCTTTGTGCCGTGAAGTGGATGTGGACTACTTTGTGACAGGCAACGGCAGCAATCTTCTGGTGGGAGACGGTGGCTACAGAGGTGTGATCTTTCATATTTGCCATACAATGGATCATATACAGTATGAAGAGCAGGAAGGAGAATTACTGGTTGAGGCAGGGGCAGGCGTGATGCTTTCCAGGCTGGCACGTCAGGTTTCTTCTATGGGATATACCGGGTTTGAATACGCTACCGGCATACCCGGAACACTTGGCGGCGGTGTTACCATGAATGCAGGTGCCTATGGCGGAGAGATCAGCGACAATATATTGTGGGCTGAACTGATGGATGAAACCGGTGCCATTCTGAAATTGGAGAAGGAACATCTGAAACTTTCTTATCGGCACAGTGTGATGATGGAGCATCCGTTAGTTGTTCTGAGAGCAGGTTTTTCCTTTAAGAAAGGTGATGCTGCGGCCATTTCAGACAGAGTCACGGAACTGTCACGCTTAAGAAGAGAGAAGCAGCCGTTGGAATATCCGAGTGCAGGCAGCACATTTAAACGGCCGGAGGGCTATTTTGCCGGCAAGCTGATCCAGGACTGCGGTTTAAAAGGCTTTCGTGTCGGCGATGCGGTTGTATCTGAGAAGCACAGTGGTTTTGTTATCAATGCAGGGCAGGCAACGGCGGCAGATGTGATGGCATTGATCCGTCATGTCCAACAGGAAGTGGAAGAGAAATTCCATGTCAGGATAGAGCCGGAAGTCAGACTGTTGGGAGAGTTTTAACCGAGGTGATAAGATGCGTTTTGTAATTGTAACGGGAATGTCGGGAGCTGGAAAGAGTTCAGTATTGAAGATGCTTGAAGATGCCGGGTACTTTTGTGTGGATAACCTTCCGGTGCCGTTGATCCTGAAGTTTGCGGAGATCAGCTGGCATGAGGAGAATATGATGTCGAAAGTGGCACTGGGCATTGATATCCGAAGCAGAAATCATCTGAATATGTTGGAGGATGTTCTGAAATCGGTGCGGGATGAAGGCTATGATTATGAAATCCTTTTTATGGACTGCAAAGATGACAAACTGATTAAGCGCTATAAAGAGACAAGAAGAAATCATCCATTGGCTGCAGGCGGAAGAATCGAGACAGCCATTGCTGAGGAGAGACAGCGCTTAAGTTTCCTGAAGAAACAGTCCGATTACATCATTGATACAAGCAACCTTCTGATTCGCGATCTGAAAAAGGAAATTCAGCATATTTTCGTTGAGGATAAGGATTACAGCAATTTCTATATTACATTGCTGTCATTTGGATTCAAATACGGCATTCCGGCGGATGCGGATCTTGTGTTCGATGTACGTTTCCTGCCGAATCCTTATTATGTGGATGAATTGAAGCATCAGACAGGCAATGACAAACCGGTGTATGACTATGTCATGAAATCAGAAGATGCCGGTATATTCCTGAAACAGCTGTATGATATGCTTGTTTTTCTAATCCCGCGTTATATTGCAGAGGGAAAGAACCAGCTTGTGGTGGCCATCGGCTGTACCGGCGGCAAGCATCGATCGGTGACAATAACCAATGCTTTGTACGAGAAAATGAAAGATCTGGAATACAGTATCAAAGCAGAACACAGGGATGTAGACAGAGATGGACAGCATAAGAGCAGTCAGGTGAGGTAAGGCTATGTCTTTTTCCAGCAAAGTCAAAGAAGAACTTTCAAAAGAGTGCAATAGTCCGCGCCATTGCTGCATTGCGGAAACGGCGGCAATTATCAGTATGTGCGGCAAGGTGATTTTTGATGAAAAAGATCACGTTCGAATAGAAATTCATACAGAAAATGTAACCGTTGCAAGAAAGTACTTTACATTATTGAAAAAAACATATAATATAAATACGGATATCTCAATCCGGCATAGTTCCAGTTTGAATAAGAATCGGTCCTATGTTTTGTCTGTGAATGACGATGAAACAGCGAGAAAGATACTTATGACATGCAGGCTGATGAAGCCGTTTGGCGTGATTGAGGAAGATTTTTCCATATCAGACAGTTTGATTATTCAGAGAGAATGTTGCAAACGGGCATTTATCCGAGGCGCATTTCTGGCGGCAGGATCAGTCAGTGATCCGGTGAAGACCTATCATTTTGAGATTGTTTGCCTGAGTGAGGCAAAGGCGAAACAACTGCAGATGATTATGGAGACATTCAATATCAATGCAAGGGTCATCAAGAGAAGAAAGTATTTTGTTGTCTATGTAAAGGACAGCTCGCAGGTCGTTGATCTGCTGAATATTATGGGTGCCTATAATGCGTTGATGGATATGGAGAATGTGCGCATTGTCAAAGATATGCGCAACAACGTCAATCGTAAGGTTAACTGTGAAACAGCGAATATCAATAAGACTGTTTCAGCAGCTGTGAAACAGATTGAAGATATCAGATTCATTCAGATGTCGTCGGCTTTTGACGAATTACCGGAATCTCTCCAGGAGATGGCAGAATTGAGGGTTCGCTATCCTGAGGCGACACTGGCCGAGCTCGGACAGTTGTTGGATACACCGGTTGGAAAGTCAGGTGTCAATCACCGATTGAAGAAGATCAGTCTTTTTGCTGATGAACTTCGGGAACGACATCATCAATAGGGGTATTATCGAAAGGCGAGGTATATTTTATGATTTCAAAGAACATTACAATCAATATTCCTACAGATATGGAAGCGCGTCCTGTGGCTTTACTTGTACAGGTTGCAAGCCAGTTTGAAAGCAATATTTACGTAGAAGTTGAAGATAAAAAGGTGAATGCAAAGAGCATTATGGGTATGATGACACTTTCTATTGCGCCGGGTGAAGAAGTGACGATCATCACGAAAGGTGTCGATGAAGAAGAAGCGATGAACAAGATCGAAGAATACCTGACAACATCGAAATAAACATATTTTATTATAAAGATCGACAGGAAAGAGGCTGTTGTAAAACCGGTTCTCAAGCACAGCAGTATTGTGCGGGTGCTCGTTTTACAGCAGTCCTTTTTCGTGTCATGAAGATGAGTATGACCGCGAAAAAAACAGCTGCTTCGCGGTTGGGTGGTAGACTATCAGGAGAAAGGAGAGTACGCATGGATTTTACACATTTGCACGTTCATACAGAATACAGTCTGTTGGATGGCTCCAATAAAATCAAAGAACTGATCGCCAGAGTCAAGGAACTTGGCATGGACAGTGTGGCCATCACAGATCACGGTGTTATGTATGGTGTGATTGATTTTTATAAGGAAGCACAGAAGCAGGGCATTCATCCGGTCATCGGATGTGAGGTTTATGTGGCACCGGGTTCACGTTTTGACAAAAGCGGCAATATGAGCAGCAACAGATATCACCATCTGGTATTGCTTGCGGAGAATGATACCGGTTATCATAATCTGATGAAAATTGTATCCAAAGGTTTTACGGAAGGCTTTTATTATAAGCCCCGTGTAGATAAAGAACTTTTAAAAGAATATCATGAAGGCATCATTGCTCTCAGTGCCTGCCCGGCCGGAGAGATTCCAGATGCATTGAGAAAAGGCCTGTATCAAACGGCTTTGAATGCAGCACAGGAAATGTCAGAAATCTTCGGCGAAGATCATTTTTATCTGGAATTGCAGGATCATGGCATTCCGGATCAGAAAACGGTGAATCAGGGACTGCTTCGGCTGGCGAAAGATACAGGCCTTGAATTGGTGGCAACCAATGATATTCATTACACATTGGCCGAAGATGCTCAGGCGCATGACGTATTGCTGTGCATCCAGACAGGCAAGAAAGTGGCGGATACGGATAGAATGCGTTATGAGGGCGGTCAGTATTATGTCAAATCACCGGAAGAGATGGCATCGCTGTTCCCTTATGCCCGTGAGGCTATCGAGAATACGCACAAAATTGCCATGCGATGCCATGTGGATATCGAGTTCGGTCATTACAAACTGCCGGAATTTCCTGTGCCGGAAGGGTACGATTCATGGGAATATCTGCAGAAACTTGTCTGGGACGGTTTTTATGAAAGATACCCGCAGGCGGATGAGAAGCTCAAAGAGCGTGTCAGCTATGAATTAAATACCATCAAAACCATGGGATTCGTGGATTATTTCCTGATTGTATGGGATTTTATTCATTATGCCAAAGAGCATGACATTATGGTCGGACCGGGCCGAGGTTCGGCAGCAGGAAGCATTGTATCCTACTGTCTGGATATTACAACCCTGGATCCGATTCGCTACAATTTACTCTTTGAGCGATTCCTGAATCCGAACCGTGTGACGATGCCCGATATCGACGTGGATTTCTGTTTTGAAAGACGACAGGAAGTCATTGATTATGTTGTCAGAAAATATGGCAAAGAGCGCGTGGTGCAGATTGTTACATTTGGTACAATGGCAGCGCGGGGGGTGATCCGTGATGTGGGGCGCGTCCTGGATCTGCCTTATGCCATCTGTGATAGTGTGGCCAAGATGATTCCGAATGAGCTTGGAATTACCATCGATAAGGCGCTGAAGATGAATCCGGAGCTGAAAAAGCTCTATGACGGGGATGACAGTATCCACAATTTGATTGATATGGCAAGAAGACTGGAAGGCCTGCCGCGGCATACATCCATGCATGCTGCAGGTGTTGTTATCAGCCCGAAGGCTGTCGATGAGTTTGTACCGCTGTCGAGAGGCGCAGACGATGTGATCACGACACAATACACCATGACCACGCTGGAAGAGCTGGGACTGCTGAAAATGGACTTTCTGGGGCTGCGTACACTGACTGTTATTCAGAATGCAGTGAAGCTGATCAATGCAGACGGTCGGCATCATGTGGACATGCATGAGATTGATTACAATGACAAGGCTGTTTTTGATATGATCGGAACAGGAAAAACCGACGGTATTTTTCAGCTTGAAAGTTCGGGAATGAAGAGCTTCATGAAGGAACTGAAACCCCATAATCTCGAGGATATTATTGCAGGTATTTCGCTTTATCGTCCAGGGCCAATGGATTTTATTCCGCGTTATATCAAGGGAAAGAACGAACCGGCGTCCATCACGTATGAGTGTCCTCAGCTGGAAGAGATTCTGGAACCGACCTACGGCTGTATTGTCTATCAGGAACAGGTCATGCAGATTGTTATGAAACTGGCCGGTTATGATCTGGGACGAAGCGACCTTGTGCGTCGAGCTATGTCGAAGAAAAAAGCGGATGTGATGGCGAAGGAACGCCAGTACTTTGTGTACGGCAATGATGAACTGGGTGTGCCCGGCTGTATTGCCAACGGTATTGATGAGGCGACGGCCAACAGGATTTTTGATGAGATGACGGATTTTGCCAAGTATGCCTTCAATAAGTCCCATGCAGCAGCCTATACCATTGTTTCTTATCAGACAGCATGGCTGAAATACTACTATCCGGTAGAGTTCATGGCGGCTCTGATGACATCTGTCATCGACAATTCAGTGAAAGTTGCAGAATATATTATGACCTGCAGACAGATGGGCATTAAGATACTGCCGCCGGATATTAATCATGGCGTCAGCAGTTTCTCTGTGGACAACGGCAGGATCCTTTACGGACTTTCTGCGGTCAAAAGTATCGGAAGACCGGTGGTGGCAGCCATTGAACAGGAGAGAGCCCTGGCGGGACCATTTACAAGCCTGAAGAATTTCATTGAGCGTATGAGCGGAAAGGAAGTCAATAAACGTTCCATTGAGAATTTTATCAAGGCAGGTGCCTTTGACAGCTTTGGAGCCACAAGGCGTCAGCAGATGATGGTTTATGCGCAGATTATGGATCAGGTGGCTCAGGACAGAAAGAAAAATATCAGCGGTCAGATGACATTATTCGATTTCATGGATGAAGAAGAAAAACAGGCTTTTGAGATTCGTTATCCGAATGTGGGTGAGTATGACAAAGGTACTCTCCTTTCCTTTGAGAAGGAAGTCCTTGGGGTATATATCAGTGGACATCCGCTGGATGATGTGGCTGAGAGCTGGCGCAGGAATGTCACGGCGGTGACCTCCGATTTCTATGTCAATGAGGAAATCGGCATGCCGAATGTGGTCGATCAGTCATTGGTGGTCATTGGCGGTATGGTGACGGGCAAAACAGTTAAATCAACAAAGAACAACAAGATGATGGCTTTTATTCAGCTGGAGGATCTGCTGGGAACAGTAGAAGTCATTATTTTTCCGAATGATTATGAGAAATATCAGGCTGAGCTGACAGAGGAGGCGAAGCTTTACATCAAGGGCCGTGTGTCTGCTTCGGAGGATCAGCAGGCGAAACTGATCGCGGAGAAGATCATTCCTTTTGATAAGGTGCCAAAGGAAGTATGGCTGCAGTATCCGGACAAGAACAGCTTTATCGGACAGCAGGAAGCCCTGTACAAAACCCTGGCGGGGCATTCGGGCAATGACCGGGTCATCATATTCTGTAAAGTGGAAAAAGCCATTAAGAAACTGCCTGTATCATGGAATATAAAGGCAGAGGAAGAAATTCTTGACCAGCTTGGAACAGTATTGGGAAAAGAAAACGTAAAAGTTCGGGAAACTGTCTTGAAAAGCTTCTAAAACTGTATTAAAATATTTCTAATGGATTTGAGATAAAAGATTAAGACAGCGTAAGTGGAGGAATTGAGCATGAATGATGGTGTAAAAACAATAGGTGTACTGACAAGCGGTGGAGATGCACCGGGAATGAATGCTGCAGTTCGAGCGGTCGTCAGAACGGCGATTGCTTACGGCTGTCAGGTCAAGGGGATTCAGAAGGGATATTCAGGCCTGTTGGAGGAAGAGATCATTGATCTGTATGCCGGCAGTGTATCTGATATTATCAATCGCGGCGGTACATTTTTATACACAGCCAGATGTGAGGAGTTTCGTACAGAGGAAGGCCAGAGAAAGGGCGCAGAGATCTGCAGGAAGCATGGCATAGACAGTGTTGTTGTTATCGGCGGTGACGGTTCTTTCCAGGGCGCAAGAAAGCTGGCGGCTCATGGTATCAATACCATTGGTGTACCGGGAACCATTGATCTGGATATTGCATGTACAGACTATACGATTGGTTTTGATACGGCGGTGAATACAGCGATGGAGGCCATTGACAAGGTCCGCGATACATCCACATCCCATGAGCGATGCAGTATTATTGAAGTTATGGGAAGAAATGCCGGATATATTGCACTTTGGTGTGGTATTGCCAACGGTGCAGAGGATATCCTGCTTCCTGAATTATATAATTACGATGAGGAAGCCTTGATTGATCATATTATTGCCAACCGAAGAAGGGGCAAGAAGCATCATATTATCATCAATGCAGAGGGTGTTGGCCATTCCACCAGCATGGCCAAGCGGATTGAAGCGGCCACCGGCATTGAGACGAGGGCAACGATACTTGGACATCTGCAGAGAGGCGGAAGCCCGACTGCGAAGGACAGAGTGATGGCTTCCGTCATGGGAGCCTATGCTGTAGACGCTCTGATGGGCGGCAAGAGCAATCGTGTTGTTGCTTATAAGGACGGCAAGTATGTTGATTATGATATTGAGGAAGCATTGGCGATGCAGAAGGAGCTGGATCCGTTCCAGTACAGTGTAGCCAAGATCCTTGCACGCTAGTACATCGTTTTCGAAATAACTATACCATTCACTTGCCTGCGAATCCGAGTGTACAGGTATAGTTATTTACGAAACGATATACTAGTCCACATTGATATAATTACAGAACAGATATAACTGAATCATACAGAGATATTCAGGGGCTGTCGTCAGAAAATTCCGCAGTGGCTTTGAGCCATCGGGAAGAGGCGGCAGCTCTTTTTTTGAAGGAGGAGAAGATGATCACAAGTGTTTCCAATCCACAGATGAAAAGGATTAAAGAGCTTTTGAATAAGAGTAAGCAGAGAAGAAAGGAAAAGTGTTTTGTGGCAGAGGGCATCCGGATGGTTGCAGAAACTCCGGCGGACAGACTGGAGAGGGTTTATGTATCTGAGAGCTTTTACAGGCATCCGCCGGAACTTCGGGGACTGGATCTTTCGAAGGCACTGATCGTGGATGATCAGGTATTCCGACAGGTTTCCGATACACAGACACCTCAGGGAATTATGGCGGTTGTCAGACAGCAGGAGAACAGTCTGGACGCTATTATGAAGCAGCCGGATGCATTGCTGCTGTTCCTTGAGAATATCCAGGATCCGGGTAATCTCGGCACCATGATGCGGACAGCGGAAGGAGCCGGCGTAACGGGGATCATTATGAGCCGTGAAACGACAGATATTTATAATCCGAAGACCATCAGGGCTACAATGGGGTCTCTGTACAGAATGCCGTTTGTCTATGTGGATGATTTCTGTGAGACTATCCGTATGGCAAAAGCACAGGGCATTCGGTTGTATGCGGCCCATTTAAAGGGAAAGCATACCTATGACGGAGAAGACTACAGACAGCCTTCAGGATTTCTCATCGGCAATGAAGGCAATGGCCTGACGCAGGAAGCGGCTGACAGTGCCACGGATTACATCAGAATTCCTATGGGAGGACAGCTTGAATCGCTGAATGCAGCGGTTGCAGCGGCGGTGCTGATGTATGAGGCGAATCGCCAGAGAAGAGAACAATTGTAAATTGTTATCATTTCGTAAGGAAAAATTCAGAAAATTCAGATTTATTAACATATCAAATGTCAATTGTTTTAAATAATGAGGAATGATATAGACATCAACCGTAAAAAATGATATGATGAAGACAACTACAGATATCTGACGCAGATGCGGAATAGAATGAGGCAAGGAGGGATTTGCGTGGAACAAATGGAGATTATCTGGCTGGCATTGATGGCAGTTCTGCTGATCATAGAGATTATGACGCTGGGGTTGACGACAATCTGGTTTGCAGCAGGCGCTCTGTTTGCATTTCTGACAGCGTTGCTCGGATTGAATCAGGGAATCCAGATTGGCGTTTTTGTAGTTGTATCTGTTGTACTGCTGTTTTTCACAAGACCATGGGCTGTGAAGTATCTGAATACCAGAACGGTCAAGACGAATACGGAGGCCCTGGTTGGCAAATCAGCCAGAGTCATTGCGGATATCAATAACCTGAAGGGTGAAGGTCAGGTTGTGATCAATGGTCTGGAATGGACAGCAAGAAGCTCGGATGATACCATCATTTTCAGAACAGGTGACGTTGTCACTGTTGTTGGTATTGAAGGCGTGAAACTCATTGTCGAAGGACAGAAGAAAGGAGACTAATATGATTTTAGTGATTGTATTAATTATTATCCTGTTATTGATCTTAGCATCCTGCCTGAAGATCGTTCCCCAGGCCCATGCCTATGTTATTGAGCGTCTGGGTGCCTATCAGGGAACCTGGTCGGTTGGTTTTCATATCAAGATGCCGATCATTGACAAAGTTGCTAAGAAAGTTATCCTGAAGGAACAGGTTGTAGATTTTGCACCTCAGCCGGTTATTACGAAGGATAACGTTACCATGCGTATTGATACCGTTGTCTTCTATCAGATTACAGACCCGAAGCTGTATTGCTATGGTGTTCAGAATCCGATCATGGCCATTGAGAATCTGACAGCAACAACACTGCGTAATATTATCGGTGATCTGGAATTGGATGAGACGCTGACATCCCGTGAGATCATCAATGCCAAGATGCGCTCAACACTGGATGAAGCCACTGACCCATGGGGCATCAAGGTCAATCGTGTCGAACTGAAGAATATTATCCCGCCATCTGCGATCCAGGATGCCATGGAGAAACAGATGAAGGCTGAACGTGAACGTCGAGAATCCATTCTGATCGCAGAAGGTGAGAAACGTTCTGCAATCCTGAAGGCAGAAGGCCATAAGGAATCTGTGATCCTGCAGGCTGAGGCAGATAAGCAATCTGCGATTCTTCATGCGGAAGCTGTGAAGGAAGCGAAGATCCGTGAGGCAGAAGGTGAAGCGCAGGCTATTTTGAAGATTCAGCAGGCCAATGCTGATGGTATCAAGTTCATTCGCGAAGCCGGTGCAGATTCAGCTGTTCTCCAGTTAAAGAGTCTGGAAGCTTTTGCGAAGGCGGCTGACGGTAAGGCCACGAAGATCATTATTCCGTCAGATATTCAGGGCATTGCAGGTCTTGCCACTTCTATTGCGGAAGTTGTCAAAGAGGCAGATGCCAAATAACGCTTAGAAGATATGTAAATTTTCACCTAAGATCAGGCGAGCCGCTGTGCAGGTTGTACAGCGGCTTGTATTTTTTACAAACTTATAACGAGAATGTTTAAGAAATTTTTCAGAATTTAGATAGACAATCTTTAAAAAATGGGTGTATACTTCTGTTTGTATCAAGAAAGAAAATAATTTTTAGTCGACCATAATAATTATAATAAGTTGTGGAGGAGTTCCTATGAGAAAATTGAGACAATGGACCTTGAATCACCCATTGCAGTTTGTGAGTGTTTTTATGCTTGTTTATTTTACATGGTTTTCCCTGTTGGAGAAGTATGCACAGCCGGTTTTGATGATACATTCGAAGCTGGATGATAAGATTCCATTTTGTGAATACTTTATCGTGCCGTATTTGCTGTGGTTTGTGTGGATCGCCGGTACATTTGTTTATTTTTACATAAAGTCAAGAGATGATTTTTATCATGCCTGTCGTTATATGTTCACCGGTATGATTGTCTGCCTGATTATTTACACACTGATTCCGAATGGATTGAATCTGAGACCGGAGATAACCAATAACAATATTTTCTCAAGACTGGTAGACATGATCTGGTCTGTGGATACGGCAACGAATGTCTGCCCGTCGATCCATGTGTTCAACAGTATTGCAATCAATACGGTTATCCAGCATTCCAATGCCTTTAAGCACAAGAAGCTGGTTCATGTGGGTTCCTACATACTGGCCCTTGCAATCTGTATGTCAACATTTTTCCTGAAACAGCATTCAGTTGTGGATGTATTCTGGGCATGCGTACTTGGATTGATTTTGTATCCGCTGTCATACAAGTCAGCTTTTGATGATTCAAGAGAAAGCGAATACGATGTTAAAGCTTCATAAACAGATTGAATGGAATGTGTCCATTTCCTTACAGAGGGGAGATGCGGCACATTCTTTTTATTGCAGCTCTTGATAATTTAATCAAAATGGGTTAATATCGTATCATATGGGTTCATATGGAATGAATATAAGCGGAGGTCGTGACATGAAGGAAAAGATATTAAAGTGTCTCAGAGAGGCAGAGGACTATGTGTCCGGCCAGGAGCTGTGTCAGATGTTCGACGTGTCAAGAACAGCCATCTGGAAAGTGATGAATCAACTGAAGGAAGAGGGCTATGTCATTGATGCTGTGAAGAATAAAGGGTACAGGCTGGTGCAGACACCGGACCTTGTGACAGCAGAAGAAGTAGAAAGTCTCCTTGAGACATCATGGGCGGCACGGCCGGTTGTCTATGAAGAAGAACAGGCATCGACCAATCAGACAGCTAAGATGCTGGCAGAACAGGGGGCTTCACATGGAACACTTGTGGTCGCTGAGCGTCAGGTATCCGGCAGAGGCAGAAGAGGCCGTCCTTGGCATTCGCCAAAGGGCAGCGGCATCTGGATGAGTATTCTTTTGAGACCGCAGATTCATCCGATGTCAGCGTCTATGCTGACACTGGTAGCAGCGATGGCTGTTTATGATGCTATCAGCAGCCGTGTGGAAGGATGTGCCATTAAATGGCCGAATGATATCGTGATCGACGGCCGCAAGGTGTGCGGAATCCTGACAGAGATGAGTTCAGAACTGGACAATATCCATTATGTTGTGATCGGCATCGGGATCAATGTGAATACAGATGATTTTCCAGAGGATATTGCGTCGGTTGCTGCATCCATGCATGTGATCACAGGCGCCTATTACAAACGGGCGGAGATTATTGCAGATACCTGGAAAGCGTTTGAGAAGTATTATGATCTCTTTGTGCAGACAGAGAATTTGGCATTGATGGTGGATGCTTATAATCAGCGCCTTGTGAATATGGACCGCAGAGTGATGATTGAGGAACGCGGCCATCGGTATGAAGGAACTGCCCGAGGCATTGATGCGGAAGGGGCGCTTCTTGTTGAGAGGGATGATGGAACGACAACATCGGTGATATCGGGGGAAGTCTCGGTCAGAGGCGTTCTTGGGTATGTATAGTTATAGAATGAGAAGGACTTGCCCTGAGCAGAAACGGGTAGGTATATGAAGGAGGAAGAATATGTTTCAGGATAAAATGGTATTATGTGCTTCAAGTGCATACGAGAAGAAGTTTTATCTGAATGAGAATTTTGAAGGGCTGCCGCAGCATGTTAAGGATGAGCTGAAGATTATGTGCGTGTTGTTCACGGAAGATGTAGGCGGTGTGCTGTCCCTTGAATTTGATGAAAACGGCAATCTTGAACTCAATACATCTGCCGATGAAGGCGATCTTCTTTATGATGAGATCGGCAGTGTGTTGAAGATTAAGCAGATGCAGCAGGAGAAACAGGAATTATTTGAGTCACTGGAGACCTATTATAAAGTTTTCTTTTTAGGGGAGGATATTGAAGATGATAATGGCGATTGATGTCAGCAACACAAATATCACATTGGGTACCTTCAAGGGAGAGAAGCTTCTGAAGATTTATCGTGTGACCACAAAGGTTCCGAGAACATCCGATGAGTATGGTGTGCTTTTGCGTGATCTGGTTCGTTTATCCAATGCCAGTCACCATGATATAGAAGGCGTTATTATCGCTTCTGTCGTGCCGAATGTCATGTATTCGCTGACCAATGCCTGTATCAAATATTTTCATGTGCATCCGGTTATTGTGGGACCGGGAGTGAAGACAGGAGTGAAAGTCGGTGCAGAGAACCCGAAGGAAGCAGGTTCTGATCTGATCGTCAATGCAGCGGCTGTCAAGGAATTATACGGTGTGCCGGCCATTGTCATTGATTACGGAACAGCGACTTCATATCAGCTGGTTTTAGAGGACGGCAAGCTGGATTCCGTTGTTATTGCACCGGGTATTCAGACAAGTGTTCAGGCGCTGACCAGTGATGCAGCCAGAATTCCGGAAGTGGAGATTAGAAAGCCGAAGACAATTCTGACGAAGGATACAACAGAGTGCATTCAGGCCGGAATCGTGTACGGTACCATTGGGGAGACTGAATACATTGTCCGCAAGATGAAAGAGGAATCTGGTCTTGAGAATATCAAAGTGGTGGCAACAGGCGGTTTCGGCAAGGTGATTGCCGACGAAACAGATGTCATTGATATTTATGATAATATGCTGACCCTTCAGGGGCTGCGCATTATTTATTATAAAAATGTGGCTGCCGGAAGGAAGAGCAGGAAAATTCAGAACTAAGTCAATGATAGACATTGAAGCAGGAATAAAAAGGAAACATTGTGCATATGATGATGAAACCATTACAAATTGGAAATCTTTGCATTGATCGTCCCGTTATACTGGCACCGATGGCAGGCGTTACTGACCTGCCATTTCGTGTGCTCTGCCGCGAACAGGGATGCGGCATGGTCTGTACGGAGATGGTCAGTGCAAAAGCCATTACTTATAAGAACAAAAACACATTTCTTCTAATGGAAACTGTGCCACAGGAACGCCCGGTGTCTCTGCAGCTGTTTGGTTCAGACTCGGATATTATGGCGGAAGCGGCAAGAATGATTGCAGACAGAGATTTTGATGTGCTGGATGTCAATATGGGATGTCCTGTGCCGAAAGTTGTCAATAACGGTGAAGGGTCCGCACTGATGAAGCAGCCGGAGCTGGCAGGCCGGATCGTCAGAAGTCTGGTGGAAGCCATTGACAAGCCGGTGACGGTCAAGATTAGAAAAGGTTTTGATGATGATCATATTAATGCTGTAGAGATGGCCAAAATTGCGGAAGCCAATGGCGCTGCGGCTGTTGCTGTCCACGGAAGAACGAGAGAACAGTATTACAGCGGAAAGGCCGATTGGGAGATCATCCGCAGGGTAAAAGAAGCCGTGAAGATTCCGGTTATCGGAAATGGCGACATTTTTACCCCTCAGGATGCAAAGCGGATGATTGAAGAGACCGGATGTGATGCCATTATGGTAGCCAGAGGCGCCAGAGGCAACCCATGGCTGTTCAGAGATATCATTGATTATCTGGAGAAGGGAATCCTTCACGAGAAACCGTCGCTGAAAGAGATGACAGATATGATGCTGCGTCACGCGGAAATGCATATCCGTTACAAGGGAGAATATCAGGGCATCCGAGAGATGCGCAAACATGTGGCCTGGTATACAGCCGGTTATCACGGTTCCGCCAGAATGCGTCAGGCTGTGAATGAAGTGGAATCTTATGAAGCTTTGAAACAGCTTTTGGCAGATTGGCTGGCATACAGCGAAGGCGGTATGAAAGCTCATGACAAAAACAATGGATCATGACGAAAAATATGGCATGAATCAAGGGTTTAAGTGAAGGAATCAGTTGACAGTGAAATGTCAATAAGATATAATACAGGGATGTATGCTGGATAAAATAGATAGTTCTGCAGTTATACTGTATGGCGGATTGCAGAAGATGGATCCAGCCTGAAGTATGAACATTTTGAGAATGACTGAGCAGTTCAGGTGAAAGATAGAATAATAGTTATAGAAAGGATATTTTATTATGGCTGAGACAAAGAAGAATATTATGACATTTGCGGGTTTAAGAGCGTTGGAAGATGAATTATTTGATCTGAAGGTATACAAACGTAAGGAAGTTGCCCAGAAGATCAAGGAAGCGAGAGAACAGGGCGACCTTTCTGAAAATGCTGAGTACGATGCAGCTAAGGACGAGCAGAGAGATATAGAAGCACGTATCGAAGAACTCGAGAAACTTCTGAAGAATGTAGAAGTTGTTGGCCAGGATGAAGTGGATGCAGATACTGTCGGTATCGGCAGCCGTGTGAAGTTATATGACGTAGAGATGGACGAAGAAGTGGAATATACAATCGTTGGTTCTACAGAAGCAGATGCATTAAACGGCAAGATTTCTAATGAATCACCGGTAGGTGCAGCACTTATCGGTTCCAAGGTTGGCGAGACAATCGTTGTTGAGACTATTTCCGGTGATCTGGAATTCAAGATCCTTGAGATTGCAAGAGCTTAATTTTCAGCAATCGCAGGTAATCATTTTTTTGTACTTGCAAAAGCTTAATATGGACAAGGGCTTAATTCTATGAGTAAGCCCTTGAATTTAGTAATAGGAAACGCAAAAATCAGTTATCGAATAGAACAGGAGAGAGCAAAGTGGCAGAGGCAAAGAACAATCAGACACCAGATGTCAGTGAACAGGATAAAATCAGACGCGGCAAGCTGGCTGACCTTCAGGCAGCAGGCAATGACCCGTTTCTGATCACTAAGTATAACGTAACCCATCACAGCATGGAGATTAAGAACAATTTTGATGAACTTGAAGGTCAGGAAGTGACTGTAGCCGGCCGTATGATGCAGAAGCGTGTCATGGGTAAGGCTTCTTTCTGCAATGTCCGTGATCTGCAGGGAGATATTCAGTCTTATGTAGCAAGAGATGAACTGGGTACAGAGGCCTATCAGGCATTCAAGAAGTTTGATATCGGTGATATCATTGGCATCAAGGGCAAAGTTTTCAAGACAAAGACAGGTGAGATTTCTATTCATGCAACAGAGATCACGCTCCTTTCCAAGAGTCTGCATACACTTCCTGAGAAGTTCCATGGCCTGACAAACACAGATATTCGTTATCGTCAGCGTTATGTGGATCTGATCATGAATCCGGAAGTCAGAGATACATTTATCAAACGTTCCCAGATTCTTAAGGAAATCCGTAACTTCCTTGACGGCCGCGGCTTCATGGAAGTAGAGACGCCGATGCTTGTATCCAATGCAGGCGGTGCAGCAGCAAGACCTTTCGAGACACATTACAACGCGCTGGATGAAGATGTGAAGCTTCGTATTTCTCTGGAGCTTTATCTGAAACGTCTGATCGTCGGTGGTCTTGAAAGAGTTTACGAAATCGGCCGTGTATTCCGTAATGAAGGTGTTGATACCCGTCACAATCCGGAATTTACATTGATGGAATTATACCAGGCTTACACAGACTATGAAGGCATGATGGAACTGACAGAGAGTATGTTCCGTTACCTTGCAGAGAAAGTCTGCGGCAGTGCAGTACTCAGCTATAATGGCACGATTATTGATATGTCCAAGCCATTTGAACGTATCACAATGATGGATGCAGTTAAGAAATACTCAGGTGTAGATTTTACAGAAGTGAAGACAGATGAAGAAGCCAAGAAACTGGCTGACGAGCATCATGTTGCTTATGAAGCACGTCACAAGAAGGGTGACATCATCAATCTCTTCTTCGAAGAATTCTGTGAAGACAAGATGATCCAGCCTACATTTGTCACAGATCATCCGATTGAAATTTCACCATTGACTAAAAAGAAACCATCCAATCCTGAATTGGTAGAACGTTTCGAGCTGTATATTTACGGCCGTGAAATGTGCAACGCTTACTCAGAGCTGAATGATCCGATCGATCAGAGAGAACGTTTCGCTGCACAGGAAGAAGCATTTGCAGCCGGCGATGATGAAGCTAACCATACAGATGAAGATTTCCTGAATGCTCTGGAAATCGGTATGCCGCCAACAGGTGGTATCGGTTACGGTATTGACCGTCTGGTAATGCTGCTGACAGACAGCCAGGCTATTCGTGATGTATTATTGTTCCCGACGATGAAGTCCTTAGATGGTGTAAATAAGAAAAATGATGTAAATAATACAGCTTCTG
>OLOZ01000040.1_pt1 | contig 135482 bp, 117 predicted proteins | sample 1673021 | NCBI WGS metagenome assembly OLOZ01 (sample SAMEA3136747, study PRJEB25190) | human gut metagenome | biome: human gut; feature: human-associated habitat; material: faeces | place: Austria | collected 2013 | reverse complement strand
CCATTCCTGTGCAGGCTTGGGCGTAAGCCGGGGTAAGAAGTGAGGGGTCGCTCCCCGAAGCTCAGACTTATCTTCCTGGTGGCAGAATATAGGTGAAGGGCATGGATGTACGGCGAAGGCCGGATTGCAGATATGATTCAGATATTCAAAAAAGAGCTTCAGTCTTATAGGATATGTGATGACTGGAGCTTTTCTTTTTTTGAAAGACATTGCATTTATAAAATTTACACGATGTGGACTAATTGCAAAAATATGCCACCGTGGTAACAGCCGTCAAAAAGAGATGTGTTATGATAGCAGCATCAGAAATAAAACAGCTGCAAAGAACAATGGAGGTAGACATATGCTTAAAACAACAGAATTATTTATCAATGAACTGAAGGAACGCGATCTTAAATACAGAGACATCAGAACGCTTCAGGATGGGGATGATCTGGTGGAAGTGGGATTTAATCTGGACAGTACCCGGATACGGATCATGATTTTCTTTGATGCATCGGAAAAGTCGGTGGCCCTCAGATGTTTTGAGGTGACACGTGTGACAGAAGAGCAGTACCCGAATGCACTGCTGAGCTGCAATGAATTGAATAACAAGATGCGCTGGGTCAAATTCTGCATTGGACAGGAAATGAATGTCCATGCAGAGGCAGATGCCTTGATTGATGAGACTACCGCTGCAAAGGTGACGATGGAACTGATGATGCGGATGGCATCTATCGTAGATGAGGCGTACCCGATGATCAACAAGGCTATCTGGGCCTAGGACATCGTTATTTACGAAATGGCGTGGTGAGCCGCGCGGCAGCCCGCCGCTTTACGCTATAGGCAAGCGGCGGGCATGAAAAGAGAAAGAGAAGCCTGATACAGTGATGACAGATGAGGAGGAACATGATGCAAACAGAATTATTAACATTGATATTTGAAGAAGCAAAAAAGCAGTGTGAGTCAAAAAACGATTCTGTCGGTCTGGGGGCTATGTACAGTGCAATCGTTTCAGTAGGAAGAGACAGCCATGTACTTGAGGGGAAAACCTATGATATTCAGGAGTATGAAGCGCTTCGGAGAGCTGTTGCCAGGGATGAACCAGAAGGAACAGCGGTGCCGCCTGTGAAATCTGAAGACAGTCTGACAGGGCAGGAGAAGCAGCTCTGTGCATTCCGTATCTGGCTGAACATGAGCACACGCTCTGCAGTGGATGCGTATCAGTATCTCCGCAAGCAGGTAAAGACGGCTCGGGAGACTGGGCACCCGGAGAAGATGACTGCGGGAACGGAACGGCCGATTAAGGCAATGACAGAGACAGAGCATCCGGTTAAGGCAGCTGCAGAGACGGAGCATCTGGTTAAGGCAGCTGCAGAGAAAGAGCATTCCGTGAAAAAACCGACGATGGAACAGCTGGCAGCAAAGACGGTTCAAATCCGCGAACAGTTGATGCAGAAGGTCATTGGGCAGGACAATATTATCGCAGAATTTGCCAATGGTTATTTTGAGGGAGAATTGTCCGCCTTTACGGAGAAGAACCGCTGCAGACCGAAAGCCATTTTCCTGTTTGCGGGAAGTCCCGGAGTCGGAAAGACTTATCTGGCGACAGAAGCGGCAAAGGCTCTGGAGCTGCCTGTGAAACGCTTTGATATGAGCAGTTATGCCGACGATGTTTCGGCTTCTGAATTAACGGGTGCCGGAGCAAATTTCAAGTCACCGAAACCCGGTGCATTAACCGGTTTTGTGCATGACCATCCATCTTCAATGTTGATTTTTGATGAGATTGAGAAAGCACATCCGAAAGTTATCAATCTGTTTCTGCAGGTGTTGGATGCCGGTACACTGTATGATAATAAATATGAAGCCAATATCGCTTTTGGTGAAACCGTGATCATTTTCACAACCAATGCCGGCAAATCCCTGTATCAGGATACGACAAAACACAACTATTCGGATGTACCGAAAAAGGTGATTCTGGATGCTCTGGAGAAAGAGTGTCATCCGGTTACCGGAAGACCGGTTTTTCCGCAGGCAATCTGTTCCAGATTGGCCACAGGAAATGTTTTACTGTTTAATCATCTTATGGCCCATCAGCTTTCGACGATTGCAGCGAGAAAGCTGATGGAGCAGCAGGCATCTCTTTATCAGGAGGCTTCCATTTTGTCGGAAGATGCCGAATCACTGGCCACAACCCTTCTCTTTTCACTGGGCGGACATTGTGATGCCAGAAATATGACTGCAGCAGCCAAACGTTTTTTCTCTGCAGAGTTATTTGAACTTTATCGTCTGGCAGGAACTGACAGAAAAGCAATGGCAGCAGGCGGCATTCAGAAAATCCGATGGCAGCTGGATATTGACCGGGCTGAACCGATCATCCGGCAGTTATATCATGTACCGGAGGACAATACTTTCCTGTTTTTCGGCAGTGAAGAAGCGCGGATGCAGGCACAGCAGATGCAGGAAAAGGGCAGGATGCTGTATGCATCGAATCTGGATGAAGTGAAACAGATTCTTCAGGAGCATGAACTGAGTTTTGCAGCTATTGACTATTTCCATGGATGTTCAGAGAAAATGTCTTATCTGAATGCGGGAGATGTGCATTCAGAGGGCAGAAAATGCTGGGAGGTTTTGCAGCAGTATGAACCGGAACTGCCGGTTTTTATCTGGGAAACAGATAATTATCAATATAATCGCGAAGAAGTACTCTCATTTCTTGGGAAAGGAGCCGAGGATATTTTACATATCTCATTTTCAGACAGGAATGCCTGTGAAGCAGCGCTTGACCAGCTTCAGGTGCAGCTGTGGCAGCAGAAGGCATTGGATACTCTTGCATTCAGGCATCAGGTATTGAATTATGAAACAGCCCAGTCCTTAAGTGAAGACGGCACCATTGGCACCATCAAGGTTTTTGATCTGCATCTGGCGACGGCGGTAGATGCGGATGATCAGAAAGACGTTTTATCGGCAGAAGAAAAACCGGATATTCACTGGTCGGATATTGTGGTGTCGGAGGATGTAAAATCAGAATTGCAGTATTTTCAGTCCTATCTGAAAGATGCCAAAAGCTTTTTGAAGAAAGGTGCCGCAGCACCAAAGGGTATTTTGCTCTACGGACCTCCGGGAACCGGAAAGACTTCTCTGGCCAAGGTGATGGCGGCGGAATCCGATGTAACCTTCCTGACGGCTTCGGCTGATCAGTTTATCAGCAAATGGGTCGGGGAGGGACCGCAGGCCGTGCATAGAATATTTTCGATTGCAAGAAAATATGCGCCGGCGATTTTGTTTATCGATGAAATTGATGCCATTGGCCGCAGAAGAACGGAGGAAGCTTTTCATGACGGCAGACAGGAAATCCTGAATGCACTGTTGACGGAGATGGATGGCTTCAAAACATCAGTTAAAAAGCCGGTGCTTGTGATGGCCGCCACCAATCTTGGCGGCAATAACGGCAGTACAGGCGCATTGGATCCGGCGCTGGTTCGGCGGTTTGACCGGAGTATCTGCATTGATCTGCCAGACAGAGCGGGCAGGATTCAGCTGTTGAAGATGCTTCGCAATAAGCATCAGATACTCAGGATCAGTGATGATATGCTGCAGAATCTGGCAGAACGTTCGATCGGCATGAGTCCGGCATTGCTTGAGGGTGCAGTGAATGCAGCCATCCGTGAAGCCATTCGCAGCGGCACAGAAGTGTCAGACAGTATGATGGATGAGGCTTTTGAAAAGTATAATCATGGCGAAGAAAAGCATTGGAATCGTGCTGATCTTATTAAAACAGCCCGTCATGAAGCGGGGCATGCCGTTGTGTGCAATTATTTCGGAGAAGAACCGTCTTACCTGACAGTGGCGGCCCGGGACAACCACGGCGGATACATGATGTACAGTGCAGCCGAAGGTAAGGGCGTTTATACAAAAAAAGAACTGCTTCGTCAGATTGCTGTTTCTTTGGGCGGCCGGGCAGCAGAACTGGCTTATTACGGCGAAGAAGAGGGACTGTCCACAGGCCCATCCTCCGATCTTGAGACAGCAACCGCCATTGCACGAAAAATGATCTGCAATTATGGCATGTACCATGAAATTGCCGCCGGAATCGTCATGCAGAATGAAGTGTCTGAGACGGTTTCACAGAGCATTGAACAAAAGGTCAATGCCATTATTCAGGAACAGCTTAATTTGTCCGTCGCGATTATCAAAGAAAATGCAGATAAGATGGCACAACTGGTGGATACGTTGATGGAAAAGACACACCTGAATAAACAGGAGATACAGGAAGTGCTGAATGATTAGGAGGTGTAGGATATGAATTTTCAGTCTTGACAAGAAAAACTAACCATTGGGGAATAGGTATTGCATAAAATCCATCGTACAATGTATGTACGGTGGATTTTTCACGTGGTGAATAATAAAAGAAACTTTCAGTATGCGTTTTATGTTGATGGACAATCCGGAAAAGCAGCTGGGATACAGTTCTATTGAGGAGATGTGCAGGTGGGGGGAAGCAGAAGAAAGGAGAAATGCTGGTTATGGCAGAACAAAAATAGTGATGCAAATTATCAAAAGTAATGTGAGGAGGAAAGTGTGATGAAAAAATGGAAAAAGTATGGGGCCTTTATGTTTGCAATGGTGATGTGTCTGAGTCTTGCTGCCTGCGGAAGTTCTGACAGTATAGCGGCATCATCGGAGGAAACGGAAAATGCAGAGGGTGACAGTGAGGAATTGGTGACAGACGCAGCGTCCCTCGATGGCATGTGGAGCATTAATGGCGGCACAAAGCTGTATTTTGACAGTGGGGGCGGATATTATATCTATCGTTCCTATTACGGGGTCGGCGGACGCGGTGAAATGTCGGAGTTCCCGGAAGATGGCAAGCCGATGATGACATTCAATGGTTTCATGTATGATTTTGTCTTGCGTAGTGACGGTGTGCTGATGCCGAATCAGAATGGTGACGGTGATGGACTTAATATTCACCGCAATACTTTCAAACGGGATGATACGGCAAAACTTGCAGAATGGGAGGCAAATAACTGGGACGGCATGTGGCAGAATGCAGTGGGTGAAACCATTGTTATTGACACGGCGAACATGATATATACAGCTTCTTCACCGGATTATTCCATGGACGGAACCCTTGGTGACGAGGGTGAGGGAATGGGGCTTTATCTTTACGACAATGAAGACCGTGCTTATCTCTGTGCAAGTGAAGACGGCAACAGTTTTACTTTGTCCGGTCAGTATCCTGGCCGATACAGCGATGATGGACATTTTGACGGTGTCTTCTACAGAGACGGTGACATTGCGGCTTATACAGATCTTGAAAATGCAAAATTCTACTATGGCAATGGTTCTGATACATGGCTGTGGTACAATGATGGCGTAAATGAGTACTTTTTGGGGGATGAGTATAAGATTGGCGATGATGGACTTGCCTATTATGAAGCGGATAATAAGGTCTATCCTGGAGGATGGATTTCTGATGAACCCTATGACCCTTCCGTTGATTGGGGTGAAAATGCGCAGGAAGAAACTAGCATTAATTTAGAAAATGATTTCAGCCATTTTGAGGGTATCTGGTATTATGACGGTGACCTTTCAGCGGAAACGTATATCGTTATGGATGCTTCCGGAAACTGGAGTTATTATCAGCGTGCGCCAGGTGCTGAGCCGGCGGAGATGGACTGTGGTACATTGACACAGGATGCAGATGCAGCGAATATTTATTATGCAGAATCTACGATGTATGATGGTGTGTCACATCAGGTCTTTGCAGGGGACGGAGATGTTTTTCTTTGGGATGAAGAAGGAAATTACTATCTGATGGAATAGGGAAGTTGAGAAAATAATAAAGAATAGATAGTGGGGCTGAGAAAGGAGATAAGTGCATGACGTTTGGTATGGCAGCAGTACTGTTGATTCTGATTATTGCGGGAATTATTTTGGCAGTGCGGGGACTGCAGCAGAGAAAAATCCTTTGTATAATTATCATTGTACTGCTGTCTGTGTTTGGGTTGGCCCTGGCAGTTTACATGGGACTGACGATGCTTTTTGTGGATGCGGTGCGGAGCCAGCCGCCTGTGTAACAGTGCAGAACAATAGAAGTTGCAAATACAGGAAGCCTTCCTGGAACTTGTACCAGTGATAAGGTCTTTAACAAAGAAACGGAATAATCCGGGTTATTCTATCGGTCATGATGATATGAATACCCGGGTTATTTTTTATGGGTTTTGAGGAAATATGAACTTGATGACAGATAATAAACAAAGAATCTTTTTTATCCATCGGATGAAAGTCCGAAAAGGATGGAAAGATTCTTTTTTGTTTTTGTACGAAATTTGTGAGGAAAATTCCAATCACCAGCAGATATAAATGATAGAACGTCAAAAGTCGTGATTATGTGTTTTAATCTATGAAAGGTGAAGCGGTATGTCGAAGTATAGAAAAAATGAAGAAGCAATTATCAGACGAGTGAAGCAGCTGAAAGGGCCGCGCCCAGATTTTTATATTATCGGGCATTCGACTTCGGCGATGGAGCGACTGGGATTAAAAATTGCCGAGGTGATTGATCGGCAGGAAATGCTTCCTTTTAAAGGATTAGTGCGGACTTTTACCATCAAAATGCCTTATTATGAGGACTGGCAGGGCGCCGGTGCTTTCATTCAGCATCTCTGCGACAGCTACAGTATTGCCAGAGACTGTTATGATACTTACATTGGCACCATTGTGGTTGAGCTGGCAGAAGAATGGGGAAGAAGCGGCTATAATTCGTCTCTGAGAGTGTTTCTGGAGTATATCGCAGAACATTCAGATATCTGCTTTATACTGCTTGTTCCGGCCGGTCAGAATCAGGAAAAGGATGACGCCTTATTTGCTGAGTTTGTTCGATATGGGGTGTGGATGAGAGCCTATTCTCAGACACCATCTGTTAAACAGTGTGTAAAACATTTTGTGACGATGGCAGAAAAGGAAAGCTGGCGTGTTCAGGCAGAAGCTGAGCAACTGTTGGCAGAAAAGCTAAAAGAGAGAAGTGAATCAGAGACAGAAAATATCATCGTTGTCGAGCAGCTTTTCAGGCAGATTTATTTTGAACAGTGCATGCAAAATGGCAGGAGCAAAGTCATCAGAGCCAGGGATATCGGTCTGATGCCGGGAATTCAGAAAAGAGAAGCTGCCAGAACCATTGGTTTTGTGTCGGAGCAGTGATGACGAAAACGGGAAAGGATTGGGATAAATTCAGGAAGGAAGTCTGGCGTAAATTCAGGATAGAGAACAGAAGTCGATGCAGGGTAAAAGAACAGGCTAAAGAATAGGGAGAAATACAGATGTTTGAAGATGGTCTTAGATATCAGGATGCCAGAATGGCATCAGAAGATGAAATGAAGCGTGATTTATATGGATTTCATATCAATGATTCACGGCGGATACCCAAGGGCGGTCCGATTCTTTTCAGGGAATCGGACATGGCCTATGTTGATCCGAGTGAGGTGCACAGTCTTATTGTGGGAGATACAGGCTCCATGAAGACACTGCGTTTTGTCCTCCCGTTGATTTATTCCTGTGCAAAGGCAGGAGAATCCATGGTGATTGTAGACCCGAAGGGGGAGCTGGTTAGAAAAACAAAAGGCTTTTTGTCGGAAGCCGGATATGCTATGCCTATCATTGATCTGCGCAGACCTCAGGATTCACCGGACAAGTGGAATCCTATGGGATGTGTGGAAAAATCCTTTGCCCAGGGAAAATCCGGTGAGCAGAAGGCGATTCTGGAATTAAATGACCTGATGGAGACGTTATTTAATTCCAGATCAAAATCAGACAAGGACAAATATTGGAATGAGAGTGCGGGTCAGCTGGCTCTTGGCTTATGTTGCCTCATGCAAAAAATAGGCGAAAATCTGAATATGAAGAACCTTCTGAAATGGCGTTACGAAAGAATGGAAAACGGCGATTTGGATACGATTTATCAGGAGCTGCCAAAGACTGGCGAAATTTATCAAAATCTGGCAGGCTATATGGAATTGACGGCTTCCAATACCCGTTCCTGTATTTTGTCAACCTTTGACCAGCTGGTGCGTCTTTTCAAGGCCTCACCGGCATTAACAGATATGTTATCCGAGTCTACATTTGAACTGAGTCAGATAGGACTTCGAAAAACGGCTGTTTTTCTTATTGTACCGGATGAGAAGACAACTTTTCATTTCCTGGCCACGTTATTTGTTACCCAGTGCTATCAGGCATTGCTGGAAACGGCGTCAGACTATCAGGACATATTGCCGCGCCGGGTGAATTTTATACTTGAGGAATTTTGTAATATGCCGGTTCTGCCGGATCTGATTTCCATGCTGACTGCGGCAAGAAGCCGGAATATCCGGTTCCATCTCGTCATCCAGTCCTATTCTCAGATGATAGAGAAATATGGCCTGAATGCCAGTCAGACCGTATTGGACAACTGCGGCAATCTGATTTATCTTCATTCAAGAGAAATGTCGTTTTTAAAGTATATCTCGGAACTGGCAGGCTGCAATGAATATCATCGGTCGTTACTCTCCCCGTCTCGGTTACTGCATTTGAAGAAAAACGAAACCGTTATTTTTCATGACAGGTGTTACCCTATGGTTGTGCGGGATATTCCGCTGATATTTGAATATCCGGTTAGCTCTGAACAGTTACGATTTTTTAAGGAAAGGCGGTTGAAAAATAGGGAAAATAAGATATAATGAAGAATTTTTTTCGGAAACTCTGAGGAAAATTCCATCTGACTACAGATAATATAAGTAAAGTGAAAATTATTAAAGATACAATATTAATAAAAAATGTCGAATTTAAATAACTTTTTTAATAAAATATATATAAAAAAATGACCTGCTATTAGTATGTATGGTATACTGAAGATAGTATATTTTAGCGCAATAACGCATGAAAAATATGGATGGAGAGGGAAGAAATATGGTTGTGATAGAGTTTTTTAGTGAGACCCCCATTGACAATATGATCAGTACATTGACAAGTCATCCGGACAAGGTGATTCTTGTGGGACAGTCCAAAATCATCCGGAAGAATGGCAAAGCCTACGAGAAGTTTCTGGTTTCTGTCGGCAATGATACAACGCAGATTGACTACTGCAGTGTGATTCCGCATGATCTGGGGAATATTGTAACTGCATTGGAGAAAATTGTCATGGATTATCCGGACTGTCATTTCGATTTGACTGGCGGGGATGAACTGGCTATGGTGGCCATTGGCATCGTTTATGAACGACATAAAGACAAGGGTATTAAGCTGCACCAGTATAATATCCGGACCGGTGTTGTCTATGACTGTGATATGGATGGACGTGTTTTTTCATCAGAAATTCCAAGCCTGACTGTGGAACAGAATATAATCCTGCACGGCGGCAGTATTGTGACGGATACCCAGCGGGCAGGCTGTACCTATCCGTGGGTTCTGGATGAAGAATTTACCGCAGATGTGTTTGCCATGTGGGAAATTTGCCGAAGAAATTGTGCCCTGTGGAATTATCAGATTACCATGCTGGCAGAAATGATGACATTTAACAGTGTGATAGATGATGATTTGCAGTTATGTGCCAACATGGAAGATGTCCATACCTGTCTCAGGGCCCGGGGCAATACTTTGAATCTGGATGGCATATTTGGGCCGCTGACAGAAGCAGGCATGATTCTGGGATTCGGCAGAGATGATGAGATGCTGCAGTTCAGATTTAAGAATGAGCAGGTGAAGCTGTGCCTGACAAAGGCAGGAACATTGTTGGAGCTTGTGACGCTGCTGACAGCGAAGAATATGAAGAAATCAGACGGCACGCCGTATTTTAACGATGTGCGAACCGGCGTTATGATTGACTGGGACGGTGTTGTTCACAACAATAAAGACGGCCTGGTGGATACTGAAAATGAAATCGATGTTATTTTGATGAAAGGTGTTGTACCGGTGTTTATCTCCTGCAAGAACGGTATAATTCCAGGTGATGAGCTGTACAAACTAAATACAGTGGCGGAACAGTTTGGCAGTGAATATGCCAGGAAAGTGCTGGTGGCGACAGACATGGGAAAGGCTGCCAAAAGTAGAAAATATTTCCTTGAGCGAGCCAGGGATATGGGGATTCAGATTATTGAGGATGTTCATAAGAATGGATTTGGAAAGCTTGAAAATATATTGAAAACCATATAAAAATTTGAGTGAAAATGTGAATAAAGCCAGATAGAAATAATAAAGGGGTTGTGAGGGGTGCAGTTAAAAATCAGGCATACACTTTCAGAGGAGCTGGCGCTGCCGCTGAGCTATCATCATATCATACAGAGTATTATTTACCGTGGTCTTGCAGATGAATCGGGATACAGTCGGCATATGCACAACAGCGGGTATGCGGCCAACAATGTCAATAATGTCGGACGCCGCTATAAGCTGTTTAATTTCAGTCTGCTGCGGGGAAATTCTCGGGTGATGAACCGGCAGATTATTTTCAGAGATTATGTAGAATGGGAGATCAGAAGCCCGGATATTTACATGATGCGTCTTCTGGAAAGCGTTTTCAGAAAAAACGGCATTCATTATGGAAATCAGCATTTTTCGGATGTGGCGCTTCGCCTGATGAATGAAACGGTTGAAAAGGACAGTATTCATATTCGAATGCTGTCGCCGATATGTCTGTATTCGACAAATAAGGAGACAAAGAAGACGTATTTCTACAGTCCGGAGGAGGCGGCTTTCCCGGAACAGGTCAATGACAATTTTGTCAGAAAATATACTGCCTGTTATGGCATTCCACCGGATTCGGGAATAGAGATTGAGACGGTTAACGTCCGACGCCGGGACAAATATGTGACGAAATACAAAGAATTCTATCTCAGCGGCTGGCTTGGAGAGTATCGATTAACCGGTGAGAGAAAATATCTGGATTTCCTGTATCAGACGGGACTGGGCAGCAGGAATGCCCAGGGATTTGGGATGTTTGAAGAGAGTCCACAGAGGGAATAAGCAGGGAGAATGGAGGATACTTATGGGAAAGCTTGAATTTAATGGATGTAAGCTGAAGGTACAATTGGAAGCGCAGTCTCCAATAATCCATTTTCAGCATGATCAGGCAGGAGCAACTCTCAGAGCTTCAGAAGTCAAGCCGAAACTGGACCGATTTCTTTTGAATAAAATGGAACAGGAAACAGGGAAAAGAGTTGCTGTATTAAAAGAAGATAATGGCTATGCTGTGATGTTTACAGATAAAGAACATAATGCGTTGAACTATCGCATGAATTTTGAAGTTCCGGGTAATGCCTATTGGGTAGAGCCGGGAACCTTTAAACCGGAATCCTACAGTATTTACTATGGCAATAGTGGTGTGCATGATGAAAAAGAAAAGAAGAAAGCGGTTTTTACCAATCCTGTTATGAACCTGATGTGCTTTAATCAGGTATTGAGGAATTATATCGAGAAATATCTTGTAGAGTTTTTTGCAGTCACCAATTTCGGAACCATGCAGGACAAAGGTTTCGGAAGTTTTATGCCAAAGGAATGTCTGCAGAAATCCGGAGAATTGACCCTTGAGGAGACAAAAAGATTTGCGGAGATGTTAAAGCAAGCAGCAGGATCAGTCCATTGTTACAGCATGTCATTTGTGAGAGTACCGGAAGAAATCAATGCTAAAAATGCATGGTGTACAAAAGTGTTTAAGCAGATTAAAGATTTTTATGGCATTATGAAATCAGGGCAGAATTTCGGCGGGTACAGCCGTTCCTATTTATTCCAGTATATGCATGGAACAGATAATAAAGGTAATAGGGATGATTTATCCATAGACAATGAGAAGGCATGGCTGAAGCAGAAAGGGATTGTTCCGATTATAGAAAAAAACGGAAAGACGGACAGAGTTGACAAAAATCCCCGGTATGTGCGTGCTTTGCTGGGCGTGGGTGCGGGTATGTCATTTATCCAGAAGGATGGTAAGCGGTTAAAGGTAAAAATTAATCACAAAAAGGGTGATGGAGATGCCATCGAACGAATGGATTCACCTGTTAAATTCAAAATCATCAGAAACAAAGTTTTTATTACTGCGGAGGAAGTTCCGGAGGAAATTTATGGACGCATGTTTGAGTTTCAAAATAAAGAAAGAAATTGGGACGGCAATAAAAGAGGCAGCCTGATGACACCATCCAAAGAAGATTTTAAGGATGGAAAGTTTGATATTCAGACATTCCTGGCCTGTTATGTTAATTATTATAACAGCAGAAAACTGAGAAAAGACAAATTGCCGTCAATTGCAGGTAATGTCGAAGTCCAGGAGGTGAAATAGGGATATGTCAGATAGAAAATATATAGGCATCACCATCGGACCGATTTTGCAGACGTTGGAGGAAGCCGGTACACCGGCGGCATTATGGTTTGCCAGCAGCTATTTTTCAGATTTGACCAGAAGAATCTGTCAAGCGCTTACGATACATATGGAAGGCATACAGATATATTCACCGTATTATTCAGAGACAACAGTGGATAACGATGGTGTGGGCAAATATCATGACCGGATTATTTTTTCTGCGGATCCTTTTGACGAGGCAAAACTGCGGGAAATCATCGCCCATGTCAAAGAAGATTCACTTGAGAATTTTATTTTTGAGGAAAAAGATAAAGGCAGTATAGCGTATAGGCATGCGAAACAATTTCTTGAACAATATCTGCAAGTGCGCTTTGTAGTGATGGATGCAGAGCAGATTGAACAGAATAGCCTGCTGACGTTGTCACCGTATCTGGATGCCATGGAGTTAATGAAGACTTTTCCGCTGGATGAGACTGGCAATCCATTCAAAAAGCTCTTTGATGAGAATAAAAATGCAGGATTAAAGAAGTCTGCACTTTTTAAAAGAATGGACGGAAGTCACAATCAGTTTATTAATTCGCAGGGCAATATTCGTTCCATTACGGAAATTGCCTCATGTACAGGCCGTGTTTCGAAGGAATTAAAAAGAAGCCATTATTTTGCGGTTGTGCAGGCGGATGGCGACAATATGGGTAAAATACTTTCAAGATTGAAAGATGATGAGGTCCGGATTTTTTCAAAAGCCTGTCTGGAATATTCAGGAGAGGCCTCCAAACTGGTGAGCAGATTCGGAGGCATGACCATTTATGCCGGCGGTGATGATCTGCTTTTCCTGGCACCGGTGTCGAATGGTAAAGGACAGACCGTTTTTGAATTGTGTCAGGAGATTGCAATGTTATTTGAGGGCAAAATGAAAGATAATTTTGTCGGATTTTCATCGTGTCCTACCGTGTCCTTTGGTATTTCGATACAGTATGAGAAATTCCCACTGTATGAGGCATTGAATCATGCCAGAAACTTACTGTTTGGTATGGCTAAGAATCATTGTTATAGTGGTGAGGAAAAAGCAGTCAAGAACAGTATGGCGATTGAAGTGCAGAAGCACAGCGGACAGACAATGAGCCTTGTTCTAAGCAATATGGACATGGATATTCTGAAGAAGATATTGGCGTTGGATGAGGGAATGAAGGACGGAGAGCAGGCTGTGACATCGATATTGTTTGTTGTCGAAACCTATCAGTTTCTTCTGAGTGTTTTGAATAAGGAAGCCCGTGAAGGGAAGATATCAGAAGAAGATTATGAAAGTGCCTGGATGAATTTATTTGACAATGCGGAGCAAAAGCCGGCAGAAGGATATCTCCGGCGGATATGCAGCCTGTGGTATCGGGATATTTTGACAGGCAATGGAAGAATGGAAGCAGCAGATGCTTATTCAAAGGATAAAGATATGGCTGTGCTCGTGAATTTGCTGAGAATTAAAAAGTTCTTTGCGGAAAGGGGAGGGGAGTAATGCAATATTTGGTTAAAATGACACCTCTGGAACCCTATTGTTTTGGAACCGACCAGTCAGCACCTTATATTGGTGCTGAAAATGGCGGCAAAGGGACCTATTTTATCAGAAGTAAAGCGCTTCCGGAGCAGACCACTTTGTTAGGTACCTTACGATGTATGATTCTTGAAAGTCAGGGCCTGTTGAAAGAGAATTTTGACTATACACCAGAAGAAAGTCAGCAGATGGCGGCATGCATTGGCCCGGAGAGTTTTCGATTTATTTCCGAAAAGAAGCAGAAATTTGGTTATATCAAGGAGATTTCCCCGTTGTTTATAATCAGTCCGGAGGGACATATTTGTATCAAAAATCCTTTAAATAATAAAGCGGATGAGGGATATGACCCGATGAAGATGACCGATAGAACATTTGAAACATCGGAAGGGCCTGTTCATTTGCCGATGCAGGATGAATATAATGCAAAGGAAGGCTATGCCGACGGGTATTATGACCTGAGCAGCGGTCGGATATACAGGGATTTATTTAAGAAGATCATCACCACCGGCAACCGCAAAAACAGGAGGCCTGATCAGACAAATAAGGACGATTGTTTTTATAAACGGGAGCTTATCTGCCTGAAAGAAAATTTTGCTTTTGGATTATATGTTCATGCAGACAAACTTCCGGAGAGAGCCGTGGTTTATATGGGACAAAGAAAGTCGGCATTCCTTGTATCCGCAGAAATTAGCAATGATTTGCCGCTGGCAGAGCAGGTGGAAGAAGCATTTGCAAAGTGCTCCGGAAAGTGGCAGTATGCCTTATCGGATTTGATAGTCGATGATTCGTGGCAGACAAAAGATTTCTTTATTGCCGAGGAAAAGCAGCTGAGAAATCTTGAAACTATCTATCAGGAAAAAAAGCATGTGGGCCGGTTAAGAAAAAGCAGCCGGAGGTTCAACTTTGTACAGAAGGGCAGCGTGTTTTATGGTTCGGAAGGACCGGTAATGTCCAATGAAAACAGTCAACAGATTGGCTATAATTATATTGTTCAGCTGGGAGGAAGATAAAATGGCAGCAATAATTGTAAATCTTGAGTGTATGACCAATATGCATGTGGGCAATGGGGATGTTAATTACAATATTATTGATAATGAAGTAGAAAAGGATCCGGTAACCGGTTATCCCACCATCAATGCCTCCGGTGTAAAAGGGGCATTAAGAGAATTTTTTAATGGAGATTCCGAGTTAAGGCAGTATGTTTCGACATTATTTGGTGCAGACAAGGCGGGAGATACGACGCCTGGACAACTGAAGGTTTTGTGTGCCGATATGATTGCCCGTGCGGCAAGGGCATCCTCAGGGAAACAGGCTTATTATCTGATTACGACACAAACTGCTTTGGATAAGTATTGCAATAACTGTGAGATATTCCTTGGAAAGCCTGTTGTTTATGAAAAGAAATCAGCTGACGAAAGTGAAGCTGCAGAGGGCTTCCGCCTTGAAGAGAAGGTGGAGTTGAACGGTAAGACACTTTATATTTTGCCGGAGGAAACCTTTAAGAAAATAGAACTGCCGGTGCTTGCGAGAAATAAACTGGATAACGGTATCAGCAAGAATCTCTGGTATGAGCAGGTTGTTCCGCATGAAAGTCTTTTTGCATTTGCCGTATTAGGGACAGAAGAAAATTTGGCGATTTTTAAGAAAGCGGTGGATGGAAAAGTGGTTCAGTTTGGGGGCAATGCTTCCATTGGATACGGTCTTTGCAAGGTTTCGGTGAAGGAGGCATAACGATATGAATAAAGCAATCATTAATGATGAAATTGTTATTGCCTATGATGTATTAAAAAAATCAGAAATTGTAGAAAATGGTAAAATCAAGAAAACATGGAGAGGACAGATATCGACATTTGGTGCGGCTGTGACCATGGGTAGTCTGATACCGGCAGTGGCATTTTTCTCGGACCAGGGAGGCTCCAGTGTGAAACGGCAGTGTATTATGGATGCGATTCTTGAAATTCTGAAAAGAGATCATATTGCGCCGGAGAAATATCATACACTTTTTGAATATGTCAGGGAGCAGGGAGAGCATTGCAGGGAAGATGTGCTGAATGCGGCCATTGCGTTAAAGCTGGCCATGAATTTATACACCCTGGAAAAGGAGTAGGAGGCAGTTAAGGGATGAAATATACTTCAGAAAACATGAATTATATTTTTAATGTGTCGTATTTTGACGACATTGACTGGGCTGCCTTTGGCAGCAGCAAAGAAGAAAATGACAGCATATTGAAACAGCATAATGATGCTATCAGAGACTTTTCCTTTAAAATAGCATCTCCGGTGGAAAAATGGCGTACATTGCAGATGAAAGGCTATACAGATTTTCAGCTCTGCACGCAGTATCCGGGGCTGATGATTGGAACTGGTAATGAACATTCTCTGAAAATGGATGGTGCCATCAAATGTGGATTTTCATTTGACTACACAACGGGACTGCCTTATATTCCTGGTTCTTCTTTAAAAGGTGCTTTAAGAGCCTGTTTTCCGGGAGATGGGAAGAAAGAAGAAATTTCTCAGGAATACGCAGCGTATATTCGTGCACTTCTGGATAAGGAAGATGTGGATATTGAGCAGTTGAAAGAGAATATATTTGAGAATCAGGATATATTTCTGGGTGCCTTTCCGGTGATTGGTTTTACCGGGAAGAAATTGCTGGAGATGGAGTTTATTACACCACATACGTCGGGAAGATTCAAAAATCCTAATCCCATCAGCCAGATTAAGGTCAGACCGGATGTAAAATTCGATTTTTGTTTTATTTTGTCGGATGATTGTTCGGAGGACGGTACAGTGATTGTATCTGCTGAGGAAAAGAAAAAATTGTTCAAACAATTGATTCTGGATATGGGAATGGGCGCCAAAACCCATGTTGGTTTTGGTCATTTTTCAGAGAGACGACCGATACAGCTTCGGGAGATTGCAGTTAGTCAGCCAAATCGCACGAACAATCGGTACGGACAGTCAAATCGGGGACAGAATCAGTACAACAGAGGTAGGAGATAGGAGAAATATGAAGTCAACAGAGCCGGTATTGCTGGCAAAATGTAATCACATATTTGCATGGCCCTTTGAATATCAATGGCCAAAGGATGATGTAGAGAATTATGCAGAGCCATTTAAGAAAAAGGGCTGGATAGAGAAAGACATGGATATTCAGGGAATGCGCAAAAACGGAAAGATTCAGAAAGATATCTTTATGTTGAACCAGTACCTGAGTTCTTCTGCCAAAGATATTTTTATGCAGACAGGAGAAAATATATGCACGATTCTGGAATATCCATTTGATGAAAATGATGAATGGAAATATCAGATAAAGGTGGGAAATCAATACTATTTGCTGCCAATTCAATCTGTTGAGCTGCATGTTTACAGGCATGGTGTGGGTATTCTGTTTATACAGATGAGTAATAATGATTATCCATCTCTTCAGGATATTAAAAAGATTAATGATTATGGAAGACGAATTTCTATGCCGCTTATACCGGATACGCTTGAAAAAGACATGCTGTGTGCAGATGAAATTGGTATCGTTGGCCCTAAAGAAAAATATCTGACGAATTTCAAAAAAATAGCAGAACAATGTCTGAATGAAGAAGTTGTTGAAGAAAAAGGGCTTCTTGAATCGGCAGAGTTTCTTTATGCGCTTCTCAACTGTCGTGTTGGCCGGGAGACTTCGGAAGAAGATTTTGCCAGCGATGAAATTATACCAACGGCGGATGACAGGATGCATGTTTTTTGCCTGCTGAGAGATGCGGAATTGTCTGAAAAAATCAGTACGATGGACTGGAAGCATCCAAAGGATGAAAATGAAGAAGAATTCCAGAAGCTTTTGTATTCCATTGTGTTTGTTGACCCTGAGTGGCCGACCTGTCAGAATGCGGAAATGAGAGCGGATTTTCTTGAGAAAGCCCTTTATCTCAGGTGGCAGGAGTGGGGAACGATTTACAGTGTGACGAGCTTTTCTTTTTTCTGTATGACGGGAGAATCGGATGAGATTGTCGCGAATGTTCTGCGTCCATTTATGACAGAATATCTGTATTTGCTATCATTAGTACTTGCACAGAGAATCGGCATTGCGGGCTATTCCGGCAAAGCCGGACGTATTGTTCGAGGTGTTGATAAAAAGGGAATGATTGATAAAGCACAGGCAGAAACTCTGATTAATCTGCAGGAAAAGTACATTACCTTTAAAAATCAGATTCTGATACTGGAGGCTTCCTGTCAGGAGCAGGGAATTGACATTTATCATCTGCTTCAGAATCAGATGATGATTCAGGAGGAGCAGGCCATTCTTGATGAACAGTTAGAAAGTTTGTATGAGGCAACAAATGTAAGTCAGGGGAACAGAGATGCCTGGTGGCAGCTGTGGATCGCAATTGGGGCGATTGTCATAGATGTAATTGTCAATATCATTGCGATTGTAGCGGATCATGGGTGGAGTGGAATGCTGCAATGGCTGTATGATATTCTGGGAACGGGAGTGTAAAATGCAGACAAAATTTCTTTTTATAGATGCAGAAACCGATGGCCTTTACGGTTCATTTCTGACAGTAGGGCTGGTTGTAACGGATGATGCGGGAAATATGATCGAGAAAGCCTATTATGGCATCAAAAAGGAAAATATGATGATTAGCGATGTCTGGACGAGAGAGAATGTATTTCCGGTGCTGGGTGATTATGAAGCCTGTGAAGATGAAGCAGAGCTGCTTGAAAAAGTGTGGGCTTTCTGGATGAAATACAGAGAGGAAGCTTATGCAGCGGCGGATGTGATGTATCCGGTAGAAAGCCGATTATTTATGAAATGTGTCATGAATAACGAGTCGGAGAGAAAATATCTGGGGCCATTTCCAATGCTGGATTTGAGCAGCCTGCTCATGGCGGCGGGCTATGACCCGCTGATAGACAGAGCAGAACTGCTGGATGAGGATGAAAAGCAGATGATGGCGAATAAAACGCACAATGCGCTGAATGATGCAGAGATGACGGCAGCTATCTGGTTTAAATTAAAAGGGTATTTAAAAGTTAAATAAAAGGTATTTCAAATAGCAAAAACAGGGCTCCATGCCGGCAGTAATTAATCGGTATTCTTTAAAGTGCGCCTTTTTAGATACCGGACGCCATATAAGATAGGAAATAAATGCCGGTAATAGTGTCATGATGATAAAACCTAAAGTGGTTTCTATATCTTCGAACAGAAAACTGCGTACTGTACAGATAAGTAAACCAAAAGTAATAATAACAAAATTAGTGAAGAAATATGCTCTGGCCTTTCCATAGAATTCGGGAGCACTGTAAAATTCTATGGTTCTGTTTATGGTGACTGCGGCAATATTTAAATCTTCGGGCAGTATTTCTTCTTTACTGAGTTGTCGAACTTTGCTGCTCATATGTGGCCTCCTTTTGATTGAAACTACTGGTTTTTTTGCTTTACAAGATAAACCATACCAATAACAAAAACAATAACACCCGAAAGTATGGCATACGGAACTTCATTGCTGGTAGGCAAAATGGCTCTATCGTAAAGCACGGTAGCAAGTAGGCCGATAAGAACCATGAGAAATATTATGAAACCGGGAAGCCAAAGTATTTTTGCAGGCAATGGTAGTTCGCTGAATTTCTGATCCGGCCTGAAGTAGAAGCCGGCAAAGAAATAAGTGACAAAAAGAGTGGACAGAATATAACGGACAGCGGTATTCATTGGCGGAAAAAACACAGACATTCGCATGCTCTGTGAAAATCCGAAGATAGCACCGGCGGCGCATAATATTAAACCAATAATGGCGAGTGTTTTCTGGAATTTTGATAATTCTTTCTTTTTCTTGTTGTTCATTTCAAATCCTCCTTGTATAACGGGTTTTAAGCTGCATTTGGATTTTTATCAATAGTAGTCGTCGTGACTGGCTGAAAATATGGCCAGAAAGGCTAATAAAATGAGGAGGCATAAAACGCCGATGGAGCAGACAAACATCAATGGCAGGAATATGACTTCCAGTATATTGCTGCACCTGTCCCAGCAAATAAGCAGATTGATGAGGCCTACAATAGCGCATACAGCGGTTATCAGTATAAGAACGATACGTTCACCCATGGTTACCGGTTTAACGGACTGGTAGGCACTCATCATACATATAACCGGAATAGCAAGGCAGGCATAAAAAACCATTGAATTCGAAAAACTGAATATTTTTCCCCAGTGACTTCTAAAGGGCAGGTAGATAATAAAACCTGCGATTGAGATATAAAGAAACAATTCACAAAGGTCGCTGAAGTTGGTTTCCAAAAAGTAACATAAATTTTCCATAACAATTTCCTCCTAAGAAATGTATTGTGATGATTGGTTACGTAAATATAATCTATATGGGAATCCATTTTTCCTCATAAAAATAAAAATTTTACAAAATAAGTATAAAAAGAATTTTAACGGGGAACAAGCTGTGACGAAATGTGTGCTGAATATGGACGGCATTATGTCACAGCTTTGTTTTTCTTATATTGTTTTTTGCAGGCATAAAATGGCTTTCTACGTTGGAAAATATCGTTTAGTCTGCTAAAATAAAAGATAAGAATAAACGGATGTTGATTGATAGATTTGTATATTGATACGGCCATTGCTGTGTGAGAATCAACAAGAGGGACGGTGCGGGAAAACAATGGATTATGAGAAGATTTTTTTGGACTGGAAGACGAGAAGGACATTTGAGAATGAGATGCCGGAGAGTTCTGCAGATAGTAAGAATGATACGACAAAGTGTGCGGGAATGTCCGATACGTCTGAACGGAATGGGAGTAAGTTATCAACACTTTGTGAGCTGACGATAGAGGCGGGAGAACTTGAGAAGGCACTTCTGGATAAGGTCTACGGACAGGAGCATGCAGTCAGTACCTTTGTAACAGGGTATTTTCAGGCGAAATTATTGTCGATGACAGACCCATCCAGGCGAAAACCCGCGGCTTCTTTTTTGTTTGTCGGTGCACCGGGTGTCGGCAAAACTTTTCTGGCGGAGACAGTGGCGGAAGCACTGCAATGTCCTTTTTCCCGATTTGATATGAGTGAATATGCGGATAAGGATGCAGTCATTGAATTCTCCGGGGCAGATGGCGTTTATAAAGGAAGCAAGGAAGGCAATGTAACGGGATTCGTGAGAAAGCATCCGAGATGTGTCCTGATTTTTGATGAGATAGAGAAAGCACATATGAATGTTCTGCATTTATTCCTGCAGATACTGGATGCGGGACGGCTGCGTGATAGCTGTACGGACCAGGAGGTTTTCTTTGACCAGACCATGATTATCCTGACCACCAATGCAGGCAGTTCTATTTATGATGATGCACGGAACACCTATCTGGACAGCGTGCCGAAGCGGACTGTGATGCAGGCTTTGCGTACGGAGTGTGATGCAAAAAACGGCAGTCCGATTTTTCCGGCAGCATTATGTTCAAGGTTCGCATCCGGGAATGTCATTTTGTTTAATCGGATGGAAGTGCGCTATCTGAAGCAGATTTTGGAGTACCGGCTGAAGAAATGTGTCTCCGATTTAGAACAGCAATTTCAGATACAGGTACATCTGGATGACAATATCAGTAAAGCGTTGATTTTTGCCGAGGGCGGTATGGCAGATGCACGAACCATCAGCGGACGTGGGGAGAAGTTTCTGAGTGAGGAAATTTATGAACTGTTTCAGCAGGTTGCCTTCGGGATATGTCAGGGGCAAATCGACAGACTTCAGAAAATCTATTTCAGTGTTGATTTTAAGGATGCTGCATTGGAAGTCAGAAATTTATTTCAGATGACGGCGGATATGGAGAAGTCTGTGCGGCGATTGACCAGATATCACCAGGTTGTGGATTATAGCAGCAAGCGGCGGTTAGCAGAGGATGGGACATCTGCGGAAGTCGTTTTGACAGATTTTCAACTCCGCTATGCAGTAGAAGGTGTTGATTCCGGGCGTATTCTTGCTGAGACGGAACGGCCGAATGTGACTTTTGATGAGATTATAGGTGCGGAGGATGCCAAAGAGGAACTGCGTTTTTTCATTGATTATATGAAGCATCCGCAGCAGTACATAGAGAAAGGCTTTCATCCGCCGAAGGGCGTATTGCTTCATGGCGTACCGGGAACCGGTAAGACCATGCTGGCCAAGGCCATGGCGACAGAAGCGGATATGACATTTATGTCTGCGGAGGGCAGTCAGTTTTTGAAAAAATATGTGGGTGAAGGACCGGAGGCCATTCATGTACTTTTCAGGACAGCACGCAAATATGCGCCGACGATTTTGTTTATTGATGAAATTGATGCCATTGGCAAGAATCGACAGAGCGCAGGTGACAGCAACAGCCGGGCGGATATACTGAATGCGCTGTTGACGGAGATGAGTGGATTTAAGACAACAGGGGAAAGCCAGGTTTTTGTGCTGGCAGCGACGAATTTTGATGTGGAGGGCAAAGACAGATTTTCACTGGATTCCGCATTGCTTCGACGTTTTGACAGAAAAATTCTGGTGGACCTGCCAAACAGGGAGGAACGTTTGCGGTTCCTGAAGCAGCGCAGGGAGAAGAGCCCGGCGCTGGCCTTCAGTGATGAAGAAGCCGAAAGAATTGCAGCCGGAAGTGCCGGAATGACATTGTCACGCATCAAACTGATTCTCGGATATGCCATGCGCTGTGCAGCGCAGCAGCATTTTGAGAAAGTCACAGATGACATACTGGATGAGGCTTTTGCTTCTTTTGATGATGGTCAGACAGAGGCACTTTGTTCGGAGGAAGAATTAAAGCGGATTGCCAGACATGAGGCAGGACATGCCTTTATATGCTGGCAGAATCAACACACACCGGCTTATCTGACGGTGATGGGCAATAAGAGTTTTGGCGGTTATATGCTGCAGGAGAATGAACGCCGAGCATATAATCTCACCAGGAAACAGGTTTATGAACGGATTCGGGAAGCCCTTGCTGGGAGAGCTACAGAAATTGTCTTTTACGGCAAGGAAAACGGAGCATCATCCGGGGCAGCGGATGATCTGAAAGTAGCAACACAGCTGGCTGAGAAGATGATTGGCCAGTGGGGAATGGATGACATCTTCGGAATGGCCGTGATTCGGGAAAAGGATGCTGTATGCAGTGACGTGGAAAGCAGGCTCCGTGAAAGAGTGAATGCCATATTACGGCAGATGCTGGGTGAGACAGTGGCACAGATTAAGAATAATAAAGAAAGTGTTGATTTGCTGGCGGAAGTGTTGATTCTGGAAAACCATATGGACGGCAGGAAAATCAGAGAACTGTTGGAATCAAAGGATAGATATACGGTACGGTAGATACGGATTTAAAGGATAAATGTGTGATGCATGAGATAGGAATTGAATGGATGACTCAGACGGAAGTCAACGGCCATTTTCTGGAGCTGAGAGGTATACCGGATGAAAAGCTGGAATGGGAACGAATTCCGGAGGCGATTGCAGGTGCTAATTATTACAATATACAAAACATTCCCGGTCAGTTGACGGTTGAACCGGATTCCGGAAAAATATATTTAAAAATTCAGTATGTTACAGGCGCAGATATCAGAGAGACGACAATAACGGATGCACTGGAACGGTATCTGGAAGAAGAAATGGCGAAAATCTGTCAATGGGTGGCATTTCTGAATCAGACCGAAAAGGTCATAGGAAGTCAATGGCTGCCGCAGGCGGCCGGAAAGATCGGCTATTCTGTGGAAGATAAATTTTTGATGGCCTGTGAAATGGAAGAAAAGTTGATGGCGGTATTAGATACTTATACTATTCCTTACAGGGCAGATTCGGAATGTATTGGGGTCTGCTGTGAATGGCATCGGGAAGGTCAATCCCAGAGGTATCATATTACCATCCGATCTGCAGAGATGATGATGACAATATCAACAGTATTATCAACACCTATTTCGGAAGAACAGATTCCGGATACCCTGGAAACATGTATGGCCTTAAATCAGGAAGCCTGGGGAAGTTTTTATCTGGATGATGGTACGGGATGTGTCGGGTATCATTTGACAGCGGTTTACGGCCGACATGTGGATAAGGACTGGATAGCGGCACAGATTGCCTTAGCGGAGGCTGCTATCGGAGACTGGAAGAAAAAGGAAGATGATTGGCGTGCACAAGCGAGGTAAAAGCAGATTTTATATGGAGAGAAAGGGGAGAAAGCTATGCATGTGAATCAGGTACGTCTGGCAGAAAAAACGGATAGTATCTCATGGGAGGAACAGCCTTCCGAGTGGACAGCAGCAGATACAGGCAGTAATGAGATTGAAAATATGATACATCAGATTCAGGATTTTGGGCGGATTGCTGCAGCTGACGGAGAAAATTCCAAAGCATTGCGTCAGATGCTTATGACGAGACAGGGGTATCTGAAAAAAGGTGCAGCTGTTTTCTTTGACGAACCGGGTCTGTGTGAACTGCAGATGGCTGTTTGTAAGGATGGAACAAGACATAAGATTACGGAGTCGCAGCGCGCGCAAGGAGCGATTTTGCAGGTAATTCGGGCAGCTGAGCGTTTTATTTTAGAACGAACAGAGGGGTATTCAGAGAAAATACTGCATGAATTGCTCATCAATGCTTTTGTACATAGAGATTTCAACAGTACCCAATGCAATGAAGTGTTGATTTTTGCGGATCATATCGAGATATTTAATCCGGGGGCCTTTCCGGAGGGATATGAAGTGGAAGATTTTACGAGCAGAGAACAGAGGCCGGTGCCGCGAAATCCTCTGATTGCCCGCATTCTTTATTATATGGGCTGTACAGATGGCATAGGAAACGGACTTCAGAAAGTATCGGATGTTTCATGGCAGTTGGACAAAGGCGGTGTGACAGTATGGGTGTCCGGCGGCAGGATTAAATCAATACAACCAGCGGATGTTGATTTTAATAAGAATGAAAAAATGATTCTGACCTATCTGGAAACACATGACTGGCTGACGAATGCGGCTGCCAGGGAAATCGTCCATGTGGGGACGACAGCTGCCAGAAGCCTGCTAAATGGGCTGGTGGACAGAGGTTATCTCAGGGCCGAAGGCGAAAACCGGGGAAGAAAATACTATCTGGCAGCAAAAAGACCGAGATGAAGACATTCGGAGGTGAATACATTCGAATGAAAAATAAGAGCGTCTTCAATCAACAGACGCATATGAGAAAGAGGAAAGAAAAATGGCCGGAGATCGGATGATGCGCTATATTGTGCCTTTTTATTTTGATGGGGCATACGAAGAGGTTTGCAGGAAATTGTCTGAGGCCTCAGATGAATGGGAACCGGGACAAGTGGCCTGCCGATATGTTTATCGACATATTTACCAGACGGTTAATTATGCAAAAGGTGAAAAAGAGAAACAGGGTGGAGTCTGGAGACAGAACAGACAATCAGCTAAAATTAATTTATGGCTCAAATTGAGAGAGAATGAGGCGAGATATGCGTCCATTTCAGATAGTGGTGTTTACTTATTCCGGACCGGAATTGGTTTATTCTGGTATGAGATAGATTTCAAAGATACAGAACTGCCTGTAGATACACTGATTGAATATGAAGATCAACTGCAGACCTTTGGATTAAATAAACGTGAGCATTTTATTTATCGTGTGGCAGGCAAAAAAAGTTTTATTGTTTCGGATCATCCAAATTTGAAAGAAGAAAACAGCGGAAAAGAAGAGGAAAAACAGCCGATACTTCAGATAAGAGAAGAGAAAGCACCAATAACCGGGAAACTAATTGAAGTTTATCATCGTGTGCCGGCGCTTTCAGGTAAAAATGTTTATCTGTGTGCGGATTTTGAGAAGCACACCGAGACGCCTGTATTGGAGAAGAAAGAAAATGAGCGGATTGATTTTTGCCTGACCAGACTGGAACAGAATGAGTCAGAGGTAAAAGCATATATCAGTTTCAGGGAAATAGAGAGTTTTTCAATTCCGCAGTGGATGAATGAGAAATTGCAGGTACTGGACTGTGGGATTTCTTTCTATATGATTGAAGGGATTAAGAGTAAAAGGGGCAAAAAAGGGCAGAGTGAAACAAACGGACCGAAGCGGGCGCTGCTGTACAATTATTTTGCCTTTGAACAGGAAGCAGAGGCACAGTCAGATGAAGGACAGCGCAAGCAGATGCTCCTGGACAGAGCGGATTTTCTGACAGCAGGGCATAATAAGAATTTTCTGCGTTCACCGGATGTGTCAGAATATGTTTATCAGCCATTTAAAGATGCCTATTGGTATGTATCCAATAGCGGATGCGGATGTTATGTGTACAAAAATGAGGAGAATCGGCATTATTTAAAGACAAATCTTTCAGATAACGTACGAAGAGATTATTTTATGATTTACATATTGCTGCTGTATCAGCTCTATTCACTCATTCATTTTTCGGAAAAAATCGAGTATGAACTGTCGGCAGATGCGAAGGACTATCTGAGGGCACCGGAAGCTTATAACTTAAAACTGAAAGAAATTCAGGCAGAAATCAACACTTTTTTATTAAAGAGCGTACATACTTCTGTCAGTCAGATGCAGACGCAAAACGATTTTTATCAGTTTGCCAAGAAAAATCTGCGGTTGAGGGAAGAAATACAGAGTCTTACGGCCGGTGTTGATTTCCTGGAGGAATTGCTGGAAACCCAGGAGGAACAGCGCAGGCAGGAGAAGGAAAATGCGGAGCTGCTGCAAAGACAACAGGAAGAAGATAAATTATCTGTGGGTGTTGCTGTTTTGTCGCTGCTGGCCATTTTATCTGCCTTTGCGGATGGCATTGGATTTCTCAATGAAATTAAAGAAGCAGGCAGTCTGATGGATTTGTGTCGGGAAAATATCGCATATCCTATCATTCTTGTTATTGTTGTGTTGATTGGCTTTGTGGCGTTGGTTGTATGCAAAGATTCAGCGGTCAGATACTGGCGGAGCAAAAGAAAAGCGCTTGATCGGAATGTCGGCGAATAAAGGAGAAAACGAAAGATGAACAAAGACAGAATTATGGCCTATATCGACAATCAGTCAGAAATCAAAAAATGTGTGGAAACACAGTTCCCGTTTTTTATCGCACATGAATATCATCGCTTTTATGAATTGTTGGAAAAAGGCCAGCTCTTTGGCGCGTTTTTTGAAATGAAGGATGTGCTGGAAGTCCTTCTTAAGTTCCCGATACTTGTTGGTACGGCTTATATCGAAAGCAAAAGGGAGCCGGAGGAAGGAAAGCGCTGTCTTGAGACATTGATTGCACATCCGTTGAGTCTTGGCCAGTGGGCAGCTTATGGGAATGATCTGCGCAAAATCCTGCAGAAGGATGAGGCGGCAAAACCGCTTTATCAGGTACTGAGGAGTATTTTGCAGTTATATAATCGCACCGGTGTTGTGAACTGGCGTAATACAAGGATCGGTCACGGTGCTGTGGCCGGAGATATTATGCAGTACGCAGAAGATTTCAAAAAGTATTCGACAGCCATCAACAAACATTGCATGGAAATGGAAAGTTTTTATACAGAATTGAACATCATGCTGGGTGGAAAAAAGCTGAAAGGGTATTCGCTCCCTAAATGGGACGAAATAACGGTGTGCAGTTTTGAGGGACAGACGCTGGAGGCATCCTTTAGTCAGTTGATCTTTGATCTGCGTCCATACATATTTGTTCAGGAAGGAGACATATATTTCTTTGATAGTATGAATTCCTGGCGTCTTGTGATAGATGCCCTGGATTATGTGAAGGGAAGAAAAATTGTCGTGCAGTCAGAGTTCTTCTTAAAAAAATATCGCGAATTAACAGGAGAAGGGAAATATTTGCCGGAAAATTCGGTTTCAGATGTTGTTTTTTCATCAGATAATCAATATCTGAACGAGCTGAATCTTGCGGAGAATTTCACATCGATGGATAATCTGGATGGGTGGCTGGCGCATTGCCTGAATGATTATGACCGCGGCGTCTTTATGTTGAAGATGGAACGAGGCATGGGGAAAACCGCTTTTGTCAGCAGCATTGATCAGTTGATTCATGGTGATGACAGCCGGGACGAATGGATGGATGTGGTGGTACGCTGTTATTATTGTAACCGTCTGGAATTTCGCAGTACCAATGATTTTGTCGCAGTCTGCAATACGGCCTTATTTTCTAAAAACAGAGATGCACAAAAGAATATTGAAGGCAGTGAGAAGGAGTTGCGTACATTGTCGTTGACGGGTAAAGATCCGGCACAGCAAATGTCAGATTATCTGGGATTTTATCAGGAAATTTATGATAAAATGCAGTTTAAGGAAAAACTTCTGCTGGTGATTGATGGTCTGGATGAGATCACTGCCGACCGGATTTTGGAAACGGGACATACAATCTTTGACTATATTCCGGCACCGCAGCAGCTGGCAGAGAATGTCTATATATTATTGACCTGCAGAACCGGTGAGGAGGAACCGTTGAGTCAGTTTGTCAGTCAAAGGATAGAACATTTAAGTTTGACAGAAAGCTATACTGTGGACAGAAAAAGCACAGAGCACGAGGAGAATCTTCAAAGATATCTGAAAAAAATACTGCCTTCCACAGCGTATGATCAGGCAGAGGCGATTATCAACCGGACAGGCAGAAATTATGTCGGCTTGAAGCTGTTTGTTAGTCTGATGGGGATGGAGATCAGCGTCAGAGATTTGTTGGAAATGGACAATGAATATAGACTCAGTTTATTTCTTCAGAAGCTTCAGGTGATTTATGGTGAAAAAGTGTTTAAAAAGACAATACAGTTTCTGACATTGATTGTTAATGCGTATACACCGCTTTCCCTGAGTCAGATTACTTTTCTGATGGGATACAGAGAAATGCCGATGGAAATGTTGACGATTATGTATGAACTGGGGTGTCTGCTCGATTTGAAACGCACAGAAACCGGCACAAAAATCCGTTTGGCCAATGAGACATTCAGACAGCATTTGCGGGAAAATTATGCGGATGTGATGCAGGCACAATTGTCGGACTGGATTCAAATGATACTTGTACAGGGCAGCAAGGAACTGGATAATGGTGCTTCAGCAGATTTATATAAGAATGAAGGGGCCATTTACCTGTATGGCAATATCATGAAGTATGTGGAAGAATGGGCTGCAGAAGCACAAAAAGCGGTTGTATATACGAATGCTTTTGCCGGTGCCATTTATCAGTTTGAAGGAAAAGTAGACGGCAGGAATCATGGTTATCAGGGGGTCCTTCTGGATATCGGCATGACCTCCGGTGCGATTCAAATCTATGGGCGTCTGGAAGCAGACAAGCAGAAAGTGGATTGGTTGAATTATGCGTATTGCTATAATAACAGAGCTTATCATAAGGGAATTACTTTATCCGATGCAGAGGGGGGAGAAAGGGATTTGGCTCGGGCTTATGAGATTGTATCCGGCATGCCGGAGAAGGATGCAAAAGTTTTGTCGGCCATGGGTACTTTTTCTAATAATATGGCAGCTTTGATGAGCAAATGGCACTACCCATTAGCGGAGGCTTCTGTGTGGAGCCATCGGTCTATAGAGGCAAGAAGACAGTTGATGTATCTGGATTTTGCGGAAAATGCGGAAAATTATATGCAGTCGTTGTTGAATTATGCAGGACTTTTATGTAAATATGGAGCGATGGACGAATTAGCGTCTCTGTATCAGGAAATCAACACCATCTGTGATGAAATCAACGCACAATATCCGGATGCATATGGAATGTTGCGGCCAAAGGGCAATCGTGTGAATTTTGGTTATGTATTTCAAAGGGCAAGTATGCGGACGAAATATGCACAAAGCCTTGCTGAGAAAGGGAAGACAATGGCAGGTGATAGCGATTGTTATGAAAAGGCAGCAGGACTTTATGAGGAGAGTCTGACAGAGTTGAGAGAACTTCTGGCATTTACAGGCGGCGAACAAATGGCAGTCCATGAAGCGTTGTATAAAGCCTGTTTTTATCTTGGCAGAATATATGTCCTTCTGGAGCAGCAGGAAAAGGCCGATGCCTGCTGGAATGAGTCTTTTATGCATATTCATAAACTGAAAAGCCGCGGTAAGTTATACCAAAATGGTGTTTTAGAGGAAATCAAAGGGATGTTTCCTGAAGCGGTGCAATGATAAGGTCGTTTTGACAACAGGAGAACAGGAGGGATGAAGAAATGAGCAGCAATAAAATGGATGAACAGGAAGAAAGATGGGGAAAGCGCAATAAGGAAAAAGCTGAGATTCAGCAACTGTATGAATGCAATGAGAAGCACTTTGATCAGGGCAGTGAAGCGTACGGTCAATTGATAGCAGCGGTGGAAAACTATTCATCAAAGGCTATCTGGGCGGTTTTGAATAACTCACCATACAATACCAGAGAGGACTACGAAGATGTAATTATGCGGGGACGTGAGAGTTTTCTGCAGGAAAACAACAATGTTTTCTTTAATTATAAAAACAAGGAAGATGTCCGGAAGACAGTGATGTTTTCGGATTATGCCCGGGGAATGTATCAGAAAAAAGCATTTGATCATATTAAGAAACGCAAAAGAAACAGTGAAGTAGATCCTGTGCCTGAGGATATTTATATCGAAAACGGATATAACAATCAGATACCAAGTGCCGGAGAAGTGCTGATTGATTATTATGCAAAGGCAGTGATGAATTCAGACGCCAATCCGTTTCATATTATTTTCCTGTGCTACTCGAAAATGCTGCCGGTTGTACTGGGAGAAACTCGATGCAATTCTGCGGATGGATGGGCCTGGGAGCATATGCAGGGAAAGACGATGTTCCGGCTATCGGATCTTTTTGTCAGAATGTTTAATTCGGCTGTTCGGCTGATTCGTGTGACTTTCGGAAAGCCGTATTGCGATAAACTGGAAAAGCCTTTTAAGGATGATAAAACCGGCCAGTTATATGAAAAACTGGGTGAGGTGATACTGACCAGTCTGTATGAGCAGAGCAACACCAAAAACTGGGTGGCCAGATTAAATAAGAAAATCATGGTAAAAGTCGTTTCTGAGATTATGAATGCAGCAGATTCGGATGAAGATGCGAAGCGTGCAGCGACCGAGGCAATCGCCTATACAATTGGGAGATAAGGAGGCATATCATGTTAGATCAGCAGGTATTGGAAGAGATATATACAATTGCGGAAAAGGTTGGAGCCCATCAGGTACTGACAGAACGGGAACAGGCGATGTATGATGACATTTTGGAAGATGCCGGATATTATCAGGTGTTCTGTCTTTATACAGCCATGATTGATTTTCCGACTTTTTACGAACAATCTGTTTCCGAAGAGAAACAGAAGGTGAAAGAGTGGCAGAGTGAAAAAATCCGGGAGATAGAAAAGCATAAAAATTAAATAAGTCGTATCATACAGAAAAAAATCGACAGTCGTCAAAAACTGTCGATTTTTTTGTTCAAAAAACAGGTATAAAATGCGTAGCATTTTGGAGGTTAGCTCTGAACAGTTACATTAATTTAACGTTTATTCGAAAATGAACGATATTGGGACGAAGTTGTGAGGGAAAAAGATGTATAGTAATGATATAGATTAAAAAAGGCTTAAATTTATAAAAAATAAAAACGAGGAGTCATGTTATGAAAAAATCAGGGAACAAAAATATTCTTTATGCAGTGTGGGGCATCTTGTGTGCGGCGACAGCTTTTTTGGGTGGATTCAGTCATAGTATGCTGATCAACTATGCTTTTCTGGCAGTTATGGGCCTGCTCATTTTGATTGTGGACAGGCACGGACTCAGCAAAATCTGCCGCATAACGAAGGATTTGAAGGGTATTACAGAGACTTTTTCAGAGGCAGAAGCGAAAGGAACGCGGGGAAATGAAGCCTATCTTTCTTTGATGGAGAGCATGCACTTTACATACCCGGAAACAGAAGGAGACTGGATGCGGCTTCAGGAGAGCTGGAAGAGTTCAGACGGGATGGATTGCGATGTGGAGGACTATATTTTTGAGAGTGAACTTCTGGAATCCTGTAATTACAATGTGTGTACGCAGGTGGCCGGTATTTTAACTGCATTAGGTATTCTGGGAACTTTTCTGGGACTGGTATTAGGACTTCGCAGCTTTGATTTTTCCAATGCAGATCAGATGACATCATCTGTTGAAGCACTGGTAGGCGGTCTGAATGTGGCTTTCTATACATCCATATATGGCGTAACATTATCTATTCTTTACAACATTATTTTCAGAAGAATCACAACAGGACTGACACAGGAGCTGAATCATTTTTATGATGCTTTCAATAGTGCCTTAGAACCGGTTTCACAGAAAGCGATGGTCGAACGTATGGACAGCCGTCAGGCAGAGAACAATGCATTGATGCAGGACATTAAAGCGCTTTTGGATGAACGCCTCGGGGAGCGCCTGGGACATCAGATGGCAGAGACATTGACACCGGTATTTGACAGGATCATTCAGTCCCTGGATTCCATGATGCTGGATTTTCATAAGGAACAGGCCAATTCCCTGGAGAAGATTGTAGATGCTTTTGTTGACAGGATAGGTGGTGCCCTGAACAGTCATGTGAAGGCACTGGGTGAAAGTGTCGATGAGTTAAGCCAGGCGCAGAAGACAATGAGTGTTGAGCTGCAGCGGCTGATTAAGCAGATTGTCAAGACAAGTAAGGATACTTCTCAGATCAATGAACATGCCGGTATTATTCTGGAACAGTTGAGCGGTTATATTCCGATTCTGACGCAAACTTCCCAGGATTCTGCAAAAGTGATTGAAAATATGACCCAGTGGTCGGAAGATGTTCAGAAAATGACGGATACCCAGCAGAAGGTGATGAAGGAAATGGCCGTTGAACAGAATGAACTTCTAAAAACCATGGCGGAACATGAAGCACATCTGGATCAGACATGTGAACAGATCAATCTTAATCAGCAGCAGTTGAGTGACAGCCTGACTGAATTTACAAAGGCAGCTCAAATCATCGCTGAGCGCGAAGAGGATCCGCTTCAGCTTGATGGTATCAAGGATATGCTGTCCGGTTATATGACCACTATGCAGAAACTTCAGCAGGAAAGTGCACAGAATATTGAAAATATCCAGAGTGCAGGTACCGGCAAAATCCAACTGCCGTCAAAAGGGCTGCAGCAGGATGAGGAAAAATGGAGCAAAGTATTGAACGAGAAGATGGATGCCTGGATCAGAGAGCAGAAAGCTTTCCAGGAAAGACTGCTTCAGCTGGAAGAAGAGAGAAGTCAGCCATTTTGGTCCAGATGGGGAAGAAAGTAGTCAGAGAATCCTGTAAAATGTAAGTGAGATCGTGCATCTGGATATAAGAGGAGAGTAAAAGACAACTATGCGGAGAAGAGATCATGTAAAAAAGGAAGAGAATGTCAGTTACTGGCAGAGTTATTCAGATATGATGGCAGCACTTCTGTTGATTTTTGTACTGGTCATCGCAGTGGCCATCGTGGCATTGAATGATTACAAGGAAAAACTGGCAGAACAGAATGAAGAACTGCTGGCCAGACAGGACCTTCTTGAAAAGCAGGCAGATGAGTATTTGAAATTAAAGGAGGAACTGGAGGAGAAACAGGCAGAAATCGACAAGATTATCGGTGTTAAGCAGGAGATTATAGAGGCATTGAATCAGGAATTTTCAAAAGAGGAGATTGCCATCAATATCGATCAGCAGACAGGAGCCATTGTTTTTGATGCCAGTATTTTATATGACCGAAGTAAATCCGAATTAAAGGGCGAAGGCATTCAATTTCTGGATCGTTTCCTGCCGATTTATATAGGTGTTTTGTTCAGCAGTGAATTTAAAGATGATATCGCCGAGATTATTATTGAAGGCCATACAGACACGGATTCCGGCTATATGTATAATCTGGGGCTCAGTCAGGACAGGGCATTATCTGTTGTGGAGTATTGTCTTTCTGACAGCAGCCTGAGCAAAGAGCAGAAAGAACAACTGCGTTCAGTCATTACAGCCAATGGACGCTCCTTTAGTAATCCGGTTTATGATGCGGACGGCAAAGTGGATTTGGCGAAATCCAGACGTGTGGAGGTCAAATTCAGACTCAAAGATGAAGAAATGATTCAGGAACTGCAGGGTATTCTGGAAAGGGGAGATACACAATGAGTACTAAACGGAAGATGAGTGAATGGGTGAAAAATTATAAAGAGCTGCTCTTATTTCTGCTGTTCAGTTTGTTCTGTGCTTTTGAGGCAGCCGGAAAGGGGGCTCTAAACGAGTTTGGCAATATTGAATTCTGGCTGATGTTGTCTGCCATTGTTCTGCTTGTGGCTGCAGAGCAGCTGGGGGCTAATAAGAGATTTCTGATGACCGTATTTATGTTGGCAACGGTGGGTAATCTGATCCATGCCTGTCAGGAAGTCTATTATTATCATGCAGATGAACTCAGGGAAGCCGGGCAGGCGATAAAGATGGATTATAAGTCTGTAAATACGGATTATATTCTTGGCTTTCTGGCAATTTTGGCCGTCCTGGTGATTTATCCACGTTTTCATAAGATACTCAGCAATGATTTTGCCGTTTTAGGTATGGCTGTACTTACATTTGCTATTTATGGATTACTGTTGGTGGCCGGTCAGTCTGTTGGCGGTGTCAGAGCATGGTTTCATGGAATTCAGCTGACAGAATTTGTCAAAATTCTCTTTGTCTTTGTCATTGCAGGTCTGTTGAGCAAACAGCAGATGAGCAGGAGACAAAGCTTCATACGCGCCGGTCTGGCTGTTTTGTATATGTGCGGAAATATTGTGTGCCTGGGGATTATTTCCGAGTTCGGTACGCTGATTGTGATGGGCATTGTTTTTCTGATTTTCCTGTTTATTTTTCCAAATAAGTTATGGTGGCTCGGCGGTGTCCTGCTGGCAGGGGCAACGGCTATAATTGTTCTTTTATCTGTTGGTTCCGGCATTTACCAGGAAGCTTTGGCGAAAGCACCGGCAGCATCATTTACCAAAATGTTTGCTGGTGAGCTGAAAGAAGTGACAGATGATGAGGGCAATCGTGTCTCCGGTGTTGAAATGACACGTCAGTTGGCAGAAAAAGTTCTGGAAGATATGAATAATGCTGAGAAAGCGTCGTTTGAAGAAGCCAGTGGGCAACTGACAGGTGATAAGGTGCCGGAGGAGGTATTGACAGTACTGGTAGGAAATTCGGATTTCCGAAGTGCCTACTTACAGACTTTTTGCCACGATGATTTCTGGGGCAATACAGCGGAAATATTATATGATGAGACAGGTCATGGCCTTGTCCATAAGGTGAAAGGGGCTGTTCTGAGTTTATACAATAAATGTGTGCAGCGTTTTGTTCTTCCGATGCTTCCAAAGGATCTGCAGGAGAAATTTCTGGGTGTCAGAGACATGAATAAGACAGATGCTGTTTATCAGACGAATCAGGCGTCCAGAGCTATGCAGATTGGCGGTCTGACCGGTTCGGGCAGTCATGAATTTATGTATATCGCCGTTATGGAATCTGATATGATTTTCGCGTCGATGGTCAGCTTCTTTGGATTTGCTATGGGATTTTTTGTGATTCTGTTGAATATGATTTTGCTTCGTGAGGGAACCCGTATTCAGAGAAGTCTTGAGACGACATCTTTTCATCATGGGGTGGCCATGGGCCTGACGCTGATGTTATTTGTGCAGGCGATGTTTATTATCGGAGGCAATCTGGGGGTTTTTCCGTTAACAGGTATTACTTTGCCATTTATTGCGGTGGGTACGACTTCTATGCTGGTTTGTTTTGCTATGGTCGGGCTTTTGATGACTGTTTCTTTTATCAATGTGACGGAGCAGAACAGACAGGCGGATAATAAATTTAAAACAATATGCTTTATGATCTGCGGTATGTTGAAAAAGACAGTTCGCAACACCGGCAGGGGATTGGGCAAAGGCGCTGGAAAAATGTATAAAATTGTAAAAGCTGATTTTGATGACAGTATTGAAGAAGATGATGATACTGTGGAAGCGGATGATGAAATTGAAGCTGACGATGATATCGAAGAAGACGATGATATCGAAGAGGACGGTGATATCAAAGCTGACGATGATATCGAAGAGGACGATGAGATTGAAGAAGATGATGATACCGTGAAAGTTGATGATAATAGTGAGACAGCAGATACCAGCATGAGCGAAGCAATTATGAAAAAAACGGCTAAAGATGAAAGAGCCCGGATGCGTCGTGGCAGAGACAGCGGAAAAAATACGATTTTTGACAATTGGGATGACGAAGGGGAGGATGAAGATGGTTTATAAATTCAGAGTGGAGATGACCTATGATAAGAAATTAAACTATATTCGTCATTTGAATGATCTGGATAAGATATGGAAAATAAAAATTTTCAATGACGGGGAAGAGACGGTACGCGGGCTTCAGATTAAACTGTCTTTTGTCCCGGATTTTGCGGAATCATGGATCGGTCATATCGATGAGATCAAGGCTGGTGAACGTGCAGATATCAATGAACCGAATCTGGTAATTAATCCTGAGAAACTGCTGAGCTACAATGAGAAACTGGAGGGCAATATTATTGTGGAACTGATGCCGGCGGATGGTCAGAGTGAGGCCGTTTACAAAGAGGCGTTTCCCTTAACAGTGCTGCCCTATGACCAGTGGTTGTCCAATGATCATCCGGAACTGCTTGCAACTTTTGTGACACCAAATGACCGAAGAGTATTGGAAATTCTTGCAAAGGCAGGCAAGCGCCTGGGCGTTCAGGAGGGGATTGCATTCAGCGGATATGGCAGTAAACAGGAAGTGCTGCGTCAGATGCAGGTCATTTTTGAAGTCATTCAGGAAGAACAGATCAGTTACTGTTATCCGCCGGCTAACTGGGATCGTGGCCAGCGTGTACGTATGCCGGGATTTACATTGGCGAATAAGCTGGGATGCTGCATTGATATGGCTGTTTTGTATGCGTCCTGTCTGGAAGCAGCCAGTCTGAATCCCCTGGTGATGATCCTGCATGGACATGCAGTTGCGGGATGCTGGCTGAAAGATGCTTCCTTTGAAAAGACTGTTATTGATGACCGGGCCAGTGTAGAAAGCCGTTCTTACAATAAACTGGGAGAACTGGCCATGGTGGAATGTACACTGATGGACAACTATGCCGGCAATACATCCTTTACATCGGCGATGAATTGTACGGATAAACACTTTGCCAGATTTGAATATGTGGTGGATATTAAGCGGGCCCGACAGGGCGGTATCCGGCCGATGCCGCTGAAAGAAATTCATGATGATATGTCTGAGGAAAATGGTGGAAAACTGCCGGGGCAGGGAACAGAAGCGGTGGATAGTGATGCTTTTTATGAAGAGGATGATCTGGATATTCTTCCTGAAGAAGATCATACAATGACGAAGATGGATTATTGGGAACGCAAGATTCTGGATATGACACTTCGAAACACTTTGCTGAGTACTTCCTTTAAAGGTAAACAGCTGCCGGTGATGGGAACGATGCCTCAGATGGCTGCTTTGACAGCAGGTCTTCAGGAGGGCAGATGCTTCCGAATCCTTGAAGCACCGGATGAACTGGCATTGAAAAGAAAACAGGTGACAGAGCCGGATGAACAGAACCGGTTGAGTCAGCAGTTTCAATCTCTGACAGAAGGTGAACTGCACAGCGGGCGTATTCGTGTATTTTTGAATCGGGAGACCTATGCTTCCTATGTGAAATATTTATATCGTCAGGCCCATACCTTTATGGAAGAAAGCGGCGCAAATGTTCTGTATCTGGCGGTTGGTTTTCTGAAATGGCGTCAGAAAGATGAAACGGCGGACCGTTATGCACCACTGGTATTGATGCCGGTGTCCCTTGAGCGTGGGCGTGCGGATACGGATTATACATTGACTATCCGGGATGATGAGTGGCAGATGAATATTACACTGTTTGAGATGCTCAAACAGAAATATGGCATCGATTTGACGCATCTGGATACGGTGCCGATGGATGATGAAGGAAAAACAGCGTATAAGGCTCTGTTTAAGACAGTACGGGAAGCAATAAAACTGAAAAAGGGCTGGGATGTGGAAGAGAGAGCCATGATCGGCATCTTTTCCTTTGGACAGTATATGCTGTGGAAGGATTTGCATGACCATGGTGATCAATTTGCAGCGCAGCCATTGGTGGGCAGTTTGATGAATGGTCATCTGCTGTGGAAACCGGAGCATGTTTTTATGAGCAGGGCACAGCTTGACAGGGAAATTCGACCGGACGAGCTGGTGACACCGGTCAGCGCAGATGGCTCTCAGTTGACTGCTATTGAAGCAGCCTCCCGGGGAGAAAGCTTTGTGATGCATGGACCGCCCGGAACCGGCAAATCCCAGACGATTACCAATATGATTGCCAATGCCCTTTATCAGGGAAAAACGGTATTGTTTCTTGCCAAGAAAATGCCGGCGTTGGAAGTTGTTCAGAGTCGGCTCCAGGACATCGGACTTGGACCGTTTTGTCTGGAACTGCATGCCAAAAAAGCCAGCAAATCTCATGTGCTGAATCAGTTCGCAAAGACACTGAAACTGGCGGATGAGAAAAATGTGCCGTTGTATGCACGGACTGCAGATCAGTTGATGGAGAAACGCAAAATGATCCGGACATTGATTGAGAGACTGCATATCCCTGCAAAGTGTGGCAAATCGCTGTATGAGTTAATGAGAATCCTTGAAAAATATCAGGATGCACCGGACAGCGTTCATTTTGATATTCCGACGGCAATGCTTGCATCGGAGGAAGACCTGGCGGACTGGGAACGGCAATTGGAAATTCTGAAACATACCGTGGCTTCTCTTGGTACAATTCCGTCTCAGCATCCGCTGCAGCAGATTCGTACAAAAGAATTTAAACGGCATGAGAAACAGCAGCTGCGTCAGGAAATGCAGCAGTGGTTCAGTTGTATGGCGCATCTTCGCGAAGATGTGGCCGGCATGAAGCAGAAGGTTGGGATTGCTGACTGTGACACCGTGAACTTCAAAGTGTATATTTCACTGGCAGATATTTTGTCTCATGCAGTGATCTATCCGGAATATATGGCAGAACTTCTGGATAAAGATCATTCTTTTGAAGATATTGAGCAGGCATATGAGAAGACTGCGGCTATACAGGAAGTTTTGAGAACCGTTGACAGTCTTTACGACAGGGAAATTTTCTCTGAGGACTTGGCGTATGAGAAGAAAAAACTGCAGATAGCCGGAAATGGCGATGGCAGATTGGCGCGTATGCAGCGCTCAGGTGTTTTGAGAATGTTGAGGAAATATGCCAAAGACCCGGAACAGGTTACAGCGGAGAATTTGCCTGAACAGTTGGAACAGCTTATGGCATTGCAGGAACAGTATCATGATGTGGGTAAATTATCTGCACTTGAAACGGAAGTGTTGAAAAACGGAAGTAAAATTGACTGGACATTGTGGCAGAAAGCCGACAGAAGAATGAAGCTGGTGATGGACCGGTTGGATACACTGGCCATTGATGAAGAAAGTTACGGTATTTTGCAGAACTATATTGAAGAGGAAGCATTGGCTCCGGATGAGACATTTCGTTCAGACCGTTTGTTTTATAAAAAAATTGCCAATCAGTATCTGGGTTTGAAACAGTGTACAGAAAATATCATGCAGATGGCAGACTATGATCATGACGGTCGGAAAGACAATATTTCAGAAATTATGCTCAGTGATGCATGGGAAGGAATGCTTAAAAACTGGCAGGCCAATTACCAGGATTTGGATGCATGGTGCAGCTATCGAAAAGAAAGCCGGCAGGCGCAGGCCATGGGCCTGTCTGCGGTTGTGGCAGCCATTGAACAGGGGCTGCAGGGAGAAGAGATGATTCCTGCTTTTTATAAGGGGTGGGCAGGCACTTACGTGAAACGGACGATTGAAAAAGAGCCGCAGCTTCAGTATTTCAGCGGTCTGGCTTATGAACAGATCATTGAGAAGTACCGTAAACTCAGCGAGGATTTTGAGGAAATGAGCCGTCAGGAAATCCGTGCAAGATTACTGGAGCGGCTGCCGGACCGCATGGATGGCAGCGATTCCAAAGACCTGAGTATTCTTAAGAAAGCCATTATGGGTGCCGGTTCAAAAATGACGATTCGACAGCTCTTCTCCAAAATGCCTGAGGCTGTACAACTGCTGGCACCGTGTATGCTTATGAGTCCGGCTTCTGTGGCTCAGTTTATTGCTCCGGATTTTCCGAAGTTTGATCTGGTGATCATGGATGAAGCTTCCCAGCTTCCGACCTGTGAAGCGGTGGGCGCCATTGCCAGAGGAAAAAGTGTGGTTATTGCCGGGGATGAACAGCAGATGCCGCCGACCAATTTCTTCAAAAAGAAAAGTGCCGGAGAGGATATTGAAATGGATGATCTGGAGAGCATTCTTGACGATGCATTGGCGCTGAATATGCCGCAGTGTTATCTGAGCTGGCATTACCGCTCAGCCCATGAGAGCCTGATCATGTTTTCCAATACCCATTATTATGACAGTGAACTCAGAACATTTCCGTCGGTGGATGCATCTGTTTCAGCTGTTCAGTTTATCAATGTAGGTGGTATTTATGATCGTGCCGGGACAAGAACCAATGAAGCAGAGGCAAAAGCTGTTGTGGATGAACTTGAGCGGCGTATCATGGCCGGAAAGGCTCAGTCCATCGGTGTGATGACCTTGAATATTCAGCAGAGAGGATTGATCAATGATCGGCTGCAGGAAAGAATGGACCAGAATCCGGCCTTCCATGAAGCAGTTTCCGGGATGAATCCGCCATTGTTCATCAAAAATCTTGAAAATATTCAGGGTGATGAGCGGGATGTGATTATTTTTTCCCTTGGTTACGGACCGGATGAAGAGGGGCATATGAGCATGAATTTCGGACCGGTGAATCAGGAAGGCGGACACAGACGTCTGAATGTGGCAGTGACAAGAGCCAGACAGGAACTGTTGGTTTATACATCCTTTGAACCATCTGCCATGCGGACAACAGAGCACAGTGCCAGAGGGTTGAGAGATTTGAAAGCTTTTCTTGAGTATGCCAAGCAGGGGGCGGCAGTTTTGGACTGTCAACCTGGTTCGGCATCGAAGGAAAAAGAAACAATTAATCGACAAATTGCAGAAAAATTGAGGGAAAAAGGCTGGAAAGCAGATATAAATATTGGAACAGGAAAATTCCGGATTGATGTGGCGGTGCATCATCCGGAGAAAACAGACAAATATTGTCTGGGAATTATGTTTGATGATGATGCCTCTGCACTTCAGGATACTGTGCGGGACAGAAATCTTCTGCAGAAGAATGTTCTGCAGAGAATGGGATGGAACATTCTGAATTTGTGGCTGCTGGATTGGTATGAGGACAGCGAGACGCAGATTCAGCGTATTGAAGATACGCTGAAGAATATGACAGGATAATGACAGGAGGAAAAGATGGAACAGTGGGTTTTTGTGCTCCCCGGGGCAGACGATCAGTCAGAATGTACTTTTTTTGCGAACCCCTCCATTGCCGGTTATCATGTAGACGACGGCACAGATATTCAGCTCACAGTAACTTTCAGAGATGAGAAAGGGGACCATGTATATGATGTCGTGCTGACAAAAACAGCTCGGAAAAACTGGTATGCCAGTGAGACGTATGACATTGCAGCAAGAGCATGGAAGAAAGACTACAAAGTCCAGGCGGAGATAACTCAAAAAGATGGAACAGCGGAAACTGAAGAACTGTCAAGTGAGGAAGTAACAGCTGCATGGCCGACATTCAAAGAAAAAACAGTGAAACTTGAAAAAGACAGCGATGGGCAACTGCAGAAGGAGATTTCGCTGAATCAGTGGATTCAGGAGGAAATGACCAGTCCACTGTTTGAGTATAAAGTAGAAGACCAAGCGGGATGTGAGATTATTCTGGATACACAGAAACAGTGCGTGAGCATAAACAATGCTGAATCAAAGGGAGAATTTACCCTTGCGATTGTAGATCCGGCGGGAAATGAGGAGGTTACAGAAATGAGTATCATAGCGGCAGCAGGAACGGAGAAAGGACTGGGCATCGGAATTGTCGCATTGGCAGTGATTGTTGTTGCGGTGATTGCTGTGCTGCTTCTTAAAAAGAAGACAGGTTCAGTCGGAGCAACAGCCAAAACAACAAAAATTTTGGCGGCGCGTGAAGAAGTGGACAAATATTGCAAGCGTCTGGAACTTCTGACAAGAAAAACAGAGAATACCATGCATGAGATACGAATGGCCGCACAGGCAGCAGAAGAACGCATCCGCCAGGATGGAGAAGCCAGTGCCTATGATGTCGATGATATCCGGACAATGACAGAGGAAGCTGAGAACCTGTTTAAGGAGCCGTGCTGTGAAAATATTCATACGATGCGGGTGATCATGGGTGCAGTCAGTCAGAATCTGTTGAAAATGCAGGGAAACACCAGTATTAAAGTGGATAGCGGCAGTCACAGTGGCATGGAGAACCCCAAAAATTATCTGGACCCTGCCAAAAGACAGGATATCCTGTCAAAAATTGAAGTGGATGCCGTCAGTGTTGAAAATCTTTGCGCTGAAATGAGTACAATTCTGAATACATTGAAGGAAATTGCTTATCGGGAAGAAGTGCCTTTTGAAAAAGATATCAGTATCACAGTGACAGACGGACATGGAGAATATGAGACGCGAAGAGCCTGTAAAGAAGCCTATGGTGCAATGGCCTCCGGTGTTTTTTCACTGGATACGCTGAAATTCCTGTCAAAAAATGAGGTCTGGATGACGTTGCCGGAAATTATCGGGCAGAAAACGGATATTCGTATTTTTGCTATTGATGACAATCGGATGCGGGCAATCGCAGAAAAGCCGATATTAATCTGGCAGGGAAAAAATCAGCGCATTTTGGAATTTACATATGATGAAGACGTGGTTTTCAGACTGCGGGATCATGCTTATGCAGAAATCAAACTGCATTTTGAAAGATAGAGACAGAGGAGGAGATGGACATGTCGTGCTGTTGCCCGTATTGTATGAGTGAACTGGATATAAACAAAATAAAATATTATGTAAAGGTTGAAAATGAGCCCAGTCAGCCGAAACTGAAAGCATTTTTGGCAGTGAATAGAGAAGACCGTCATTTTTACAATTTCTGGTCACGGTATAATAGGAAACTTTCTCCGGAAACACTGGAGAAGCGAATTGTGAAATCTCTGGAGGAAATGGAGAATGAGCGGGCCAGACTGGCAGCGGATGCAGAGCAGTATGAACGGAGAATGGCTGCAAAGAACCATTCCGGGGAGAATGATGAGGAAATTCGTCCGGGCCAGGGCATTGATAATACGCTGAGTGATGTGCCATCTGATCATTTTGTTGTATGTGAGATTATCAAAGAAATGAAGAATCGCAAACCGACACAGTTTACAATCAGGGAAGATGGTCAACGCATTGCCATTACCTATCCGGTGTGCCCGAGCTGCTATAACCGTATTCCTGAAGAAATATTTGAACTGCCGTTGATTAAAATTGCACTGGCAGCCAGTAAGTCCGGAGGAAAAACCTGTATGGCTTTATCCTGGTTCAGAACATTGAATGATGCCAGGGGCAAAGGTTTGAACAGTCATGTGAGTCAGATGGATTTTATTTCCATGCTGCAGGATCATCTGGGCATGGAGGATGATTTCGGGAAAATGCTCCAGAAATTTAATCGGGAAAATATCTGTCCGGGCGGTACGCATAAACAGTTTATTCCACCGATTTTCCTGAAAATGAACTGGCACGGCAAACAGGAGCGGCAGGCACTGGTTGGTATTTATGATGCGGCAGGAGAAGTTATCACAGAATCTCAGCGGGATGCAGAGCTTGTTTATTACATGAAGTATATGGACGGTGTCATTTATATGATAGAACCGGATAGAACCGGGTTGAAAAAAGGACTCACGAATCAGTATTTGTGCATACGCAATGAGGATATTGATGCCTATTATGAAAGGGCAAGAATGCTTTCCGTGGAGGAACAGAGCAGCGTGCAGGCCAGAAACTTTAAAAAGGAAACGCTGGCACAGATTATGAATGTCCGGGATGGGGATATGAAGATATTCCGTGAAAATTCAGCCATGGAAGTGCTGACAGCATTGCGTTCTTATGTGGAAGATATGAAACTTCAGCAGATGCATGTGGCGCTGGCAATTTCCAAATGCGATGAATTGCGCAGCAACCGTGAGATTGCAGAATACAACAAAGGCAATTTGTTTTTTATGGATGAGGAAAAGGTGGACAATAATCTGAGGAATATGAGAAACCTTGCCATTCGTAAATTATTTGAAGAGAAGATATTTAATATGCAGATTTTTGACAATGTCTTTAAATCCTGTTCTCTTCATATGATTGCAGCCCTTGGATGTCCGGCGGAAGTACCTGCTGACAGTGAGAAAAAAGGTGATTGGGAGGAAAGCCGTGAATCCAGATTAACCGGAGATTTCAATCCGATACGTGTGGAAGAGCCATTGCTGGAACTGATCTTCAGATATGCGGAGGAACATGGATGGAACGAATAATACATTTTGAGCAGTTTTATTATACGAACTATGGCCAGGGAATGCGTTTTGAAGGCAATAGTACAGAAACAGCCCGGACGGCATCCGCACTGGAGCTACTGGCTGCAAACTGGATGAAGCAGGAACTGAATGAGCCGGTAGAAATGGTATTATATAATAGTCATCTGGGGTGCTATGTGTCTGCAATGACCGTGCCGTGTACACAGACAGGAGATGCCAGGACAAGTTACTGGATACATGCTGTGATGCCTGATGAAAAAGAAAGTGATGGATTTATGGACTGCCTGTCATGGCCGCTGCAGGATTATGTGACAGAAGTTCATTTGGCACAGCATCTGTCGCCGGTGACTGTTAGAACAGAGACCTGTGATCTGTCTGTGATTTGCCGGAAATACTATTTGACGGGTGAACGCCTGACACAGTTTTTATATCAGGTACTGCAGAATGTCTGTGATAGTTCAGCGCCTTCGTGTCTATGTTTTGTCATGGGGGAAGAAGAGGAGGATTATAATGCGGTAGCCAGAGAAATCATGGCTGTTGTGTATCATCTTTTGCCAAAGCCTTATAGAAAGAAGGCAGATTATCTTGCAAAAGCCGGAAAGGATATGGATAATGTCCGTTTCTATTTGCGAACTTCCTCACATCAATCCTGGCAATTTGACATGAATCCGGCACATCCGTGGATAAGGTCGGAGCTGCCGGAAGAAGAAACCGTATTTCTGAACCGGATGACGGAATTATTCCAGCAGAATCCGGCTGAATACGAACAGATGATGGAACAATTGTGTCGGCAGGAGACAGACGATTATGATGCGATTGTTTGGAATTATTATACATACTGCCTCCGGGAAGGAGAGAGGCTTCCGTTCTCGCAGGAAACATTGTTGAGAATCCAGCCATTTCTGGAAGAAAGACTGAAGCAGGATGAGGGCTGCCGGCAGTTGCTCTGTCAGTGCATGCATCAGATTAACACAAAAGATAAAACCAGAACCTTTGTCCAGACACTGATGGAAAAATATATTTCGGCAGCGGCTGGCTTGCCGCAAAGCGGCAGCAGCGGTTATAAGCAGAGCCTGGAGAGAAACTGGCAGTTGATGGATCAGCTCAGTGCAGGTAAGACAAAAATTGTGGCTTCTTATATGAAGTGGATGAAAGACATTTCAATACCGTATTATCAGGATTTCGTTGAATATGGTTCAAAAGAGGGCCGGGACTGGCTGATGGATATGCAGTTTGCAGATGAAGCGCCGCCGGGCTGTCAGGAATTACTGAAGATGGATGTCCGACAAATGAATGCACAGAGGGGCCATCAATGGGTGAATGCCATGGCACAATGCATTCAAACAGATATCAATCTTCAAAATTCATCGGCAGCAGCGAAAGCAATCTGGAATTATCTGATCAGGCTGGTGGAATTTATGGTACCGGATCCCGATGCCGGTGGGGATGCCGGCCAAATGCTGGAAACAACGATTCAGATGCAGCAGATGCTTCAATTTATCTGGAAACATCGTTCGATATTTGATGTGACAGAACGTGTAGAAATCTGTGGTGTAGCCAAGGCGTATGGCGGTTCGGTTTTTGATGTTTTCAGCAGGGATTTCTGGCGGGAAGTCCGGACAGAGGATTTTGAGACACTGTATGAAAAGAAAGGCATTACCAAGCTGTTTGCCAATTGCCCATATGATGCCTATCATGGTTATCGTCGATATGTTGGGCGCAGATACAAGGAAGAAAAAACGGGCAAAACACACAGTCAGACGCTGCCGGAGAAATCCGAAAATATTTCTGATAAGTTACCGGAGAAAGAAAGTAGCCCATCTGAAATAGATACGCAGAATCTTCCCGGGATGATGAATCAATGGGTGCCGGATGCGCTGGCTGATTATGGATTGTGGGGTCTGGCAATGGGAACAGGTTTCCTGGCGGGACTGGTATTTGCCTGGTTTGCCGGTTATGGTGTCGTGACGCTGATTGTGGTTATTCTGGTGATTCTGTTGACAGCGGCGGCAGGCATTGTGTATTTTAAATGCAAAAAATAGAGAACAGGGGAGGATGTTATGGATTTTTTTACAGATCTGATGGGGTTGATTCTGCTGATTGTATGTATTCTGATTGTCCTGATATTTTTGAAAGATTATATACGGTTGGGTGGGAAAAAGACAACTGTTAATAAGAAGCAGAAGATGATTGTTTACGAAGTACATCAAAATAATAAACGGATTCAACAGGGGTGGATTACGGATGATCAACTGCCTTTCCAATTTGGAAGAAATGCCGGCAGCGGCAATGATGTTGTGGTTGTTCCGGAGGGAACACCGGCTGATGAAGCGGCCAGTGTCAGCAGAGCATGGTTTTATATTCAGAAAGATGCTCTGGGCAATTACATGGTGTATAGTGCAGAATTGTCCGGTGATGGTAAAAAGAGACAGTCAGAGAAGAAAAAACTGGTGGTTGAGAACGGCAATACCTGGAAAGCAATGCACACTGTAAAGCTGCAGTCAGAAGTCCGATTAAAAGCAGATCAGTTCCAGGTTATTCTCGATGTGGAGAATCCCGGTGAGTCGTAAAATGGAGGAGTACAATGATCAGGAAACTGATAAAATTTCTAAAGAAATGTTGGGGAAAGAAGGCAGCTTATGCTTATGCAGGCCTGATGCTGACAGCCTGCATTCTGACCTATAAGCTGTACTTTGCGTCCGGAAGCAATATTTTTAAATCGGAAGAAGAAAAAGCTTCGGTTGCCAGCAGTGTGGCAGAAGGTAAAATAGCATATGGAGAAAAAAATATTATTCAGGGCGATATCACGGATCGAAACGATACGGTCATCATGACTTCCGATTCTGTAGATGGTTATGCATATTATAAAGATGCGGAAGCTTATACCCAGGCCATCGGCTTTGCGTCTAAAGATGCCAGCTATCTTCTGGGAAAAACGAGTAAGGCATGGTTATATGATGCGCTTCCGGGTACAAATAAAGGATGTACGATTCAGACAACATTGGATTCGGATCTTCAGGAATATTGTTACAGTAAGCTGAAAAATGTGTGTACGGGCAACGGCGCCGGGGATGAAGGATCTATTGTTGTTCTGGAAGCAAAGACAGGACGTGTGCTGACATGGGCCTATACACCGTCCTTTGATGTGACGGAGCTTCTGACAGCTTATGCGGCGGCAAATCATAACACAACAACCTGGGAAAACATTGTGGAGAATACCCTTCACAGTGAGACTTATCCGATGCTTCATCCGCGTATGCCGGGCAGTGTATTTAAGATTCTGACCAGTATTGGTATTATTGAGAAAGGCGAAAGCTGTCTGAGTGAGACGGTATATGACGGTACAGGTTATCTGCAGCTGGAGAACAGTGTGCTTCCGAATGCAGGCGGACAGGTCTATGGTGAGATTGGATTCAAACAGGCCTTTATGGATTCTGTCAATGTTTATTTTGCGAAGAAAGCCATTGAAGATGTCGGAAAAGACAGGATGGATGAACTGGCGGAAAGATGCAGTATCGGAACACCGCAGTACTTTGACTTTGGAATGATGCTTTCAAAATATGACTTTAATAATAATGATGAAGAACTGGCCAGGACAGCCATCGGGCAGCAAAATGTCCAGATGAGTGCCATGCATGTGGCGATGTTGACCATGGGAGCTGCCTGTGACGGACAGATTGCAAAGCCACATATGATTCAGCAGGTTTACAGAACCAAGGAGAAAAAAACTGCAGAGGGAAGCACATACAGCAAAGGTGAAATTGTTCAGGAAGAGAAAATAGACACCGGTTATATGCATATTATGAGCCCGGAGACATCCGAGGTTATTCGAGACGCCATGGAAGGCAAAGGTGAGGCGCTGAAGCAGGAATCCGGGATGGATCTTGTTGTGAATGGTCAAAGTATCGGCATTGGGTGCAAAACCGGTACAGGCCAGATTGACGGTTCTTTCGGCGGTTACAGCGGTTATAACAATATCTGGCTGACGTCTTACGTACCGGCAGATGATCCGCAGTATATTATTGTTCTGAATAAATATAAGGTGGACGGCAGCGGCACATCCAGTTATGGTGCGACGATGTTTGAGGATCTGATCGATGTCTGCAATAGAATTTATAATAACAATCATCTTAATCCGACGGACAATGCCGATGAAACAGAGACAGATGAGAGTGATGCATCAGCAAAAGAGGAGGCAGCAGCGCATGTTTAAAAAGGGAGACGTTATCAATGTAAATCCGCCGAAGGAATATGGAGAATGGTCCTGCCTGATGTTTACAGAAGATGCGAAGCCGGTACATGGCAATCCGCTGAAATATATGGGAAAAGCCCGTCCGGTTTGTCAGGCTTATCAAGATGAGCCTGAGCTTGGCAGAAATCTGTTTTGCCATTCCTGCAGACATCAGTGTCCGCAGAGAGAATACATGGTGAAATATGTGGGGCGCTTTGAACCGCAGGAGGCGCAGCCCCAGACAGCAGCAAAGATGGTTGAAAAAATCACAAAACACAGCGGCGCAGAAGGTGAAACACATAATGGTGATCTTGAGACGCTGATGAGTCAGAGAAAAACCAAAAAACAGGTTTATGATGGCAGTACGGTCACTGAGAAAAAGAAAACATCCTCAACAGAAAGTAAGAAAGCAGAAAGGGATCTGCAGCGCGAGCAGACAGTGCTGCAGCAGCAGGCAGAAGTCAATATTGTTTCTCCTTTTTTGATGCAGACCATTACTTCCGGAGAGGCTATATGCGGCAAAGTACCTGTGTTTTTTGTTGTACTGGAATGGGTGGAAGGCCAGGAGTTGGGCGAGTATATAGCCGCCATCCACAATCTGTCCGACAGAAGTGATACCAGTTGGCGCTGTCTGGACCTGATCCGTCAGCTGCTTCTGGCCATCAGGGCCTATGCAAAACCTTACAACAACAGGTATTATGTCCATCGTGATCTCAAGCCGTCCAATATGATGGTGAAAATAGAATGGGAGAACGGTATGCCTTTCCAGCAGTTGAAAATCATTGATTTTGATATGCTGGTTGCGCAGAATCATATCCGGGAAGATAATGTGTACCTGGGCGGAACGCCGGGTTATGTGCATCCGGAGGCTTATCGACTTAAAAATCTTCCGAAAGATACAAAACGTCAGTTCAGTCATCAATGGGATCTTTATGCAGCAGGCCTGATTATATATGAAATCATGGAGGGACATCCATATTTCAAAGACGACAGTTATCTGTCTGATCCGGAGAAAGCCTTTGTATTGGATATGGGTGAAAAATCGGAGACAGCACTGGAGTATCCTGAACTGGTGGAAATCATGCGCAAACTGCTCACCAATACGGCAGAGGGTTACACCGATATAGATCAGGTCATTGAAGACTATCAGCAGTTTCTGGAAGTTGTGGACACACAGTGGTACAGAGATTACTTTTTAAGAAACTGGCTGGAGTGCGGGCATGATTTTGATAAAGGTCTGGCTTTTTGCAAAGTATATTGCCATATCAGCAGTGAAGGACTGAAAGATGTCCGTCAAAATTTTTGTGTGAATGCCAATTCAGCAGTTCCGCTGGTTTATGGTAAAAATATCATGGGTGCAGATTGTTTATCCGGCAGTCAGATGGTGCAGAAGGAAATTGGCGCTTTTTATTATATTATTCGACCGGATGGCCATTGTGTTCTGCAATTTATGCCTTTGAATGAAAACTGCAGGGTGCGCGGGGCATCAGGAAACAATCTGGAAGAAGGAACGGAAATCTATGATGCAGATGTCAAAATTGTGATTGACAGAATTGAATAATCAGATTTTGAAAGGAAGAATGGACGATGAGAGAGGAAAAATGGGGAACAGAACCAATCAGAGGACCGCAAAGACCTATGAGCCGGCCGGTACGGAGAGGCGGACGTCCCGGAGCGGATACCAATCCGATATTTAACCCGGGAGGCGGTATTCGACCATCTGGAAACAGTCATCGCAATGTCAAAATTGGTCTGCAGAATGACACAACCATCGATTTTGTATTTGATTATACATCCTCTGCGAAAAATATTTTGCCGGTCATTTACATATTCTGCAGGGATGTGATGCAGGCCTGTCAGTCCGGAACAGGGCGTGTCCGCTTTGGTGTGACTTTTTTGTCGGATGAGGCGGAAAGTAAGCAGTGGAAGAATAAAGATTTTACATCGGTATCAACAGATGTATTGGATGCAATGCTGACACATGAGGTGAGCGGCGGCGGTGTAGACAGTTATGAGCGTCTCGGAACAGCAGTCAGAATGTCTCTGGAGAAGCTGTCTGCAGTGCCGGCGGGAGAAAGAGTTTTAATGTTGTTTACGGACAGCAGTTCTACAGACGAAGATTTAGAACGTGTCTTCTGCAGAAATGAGACACCCATCAGGTCAGCGGTATTATTTGTTCCAACGGCTTATTCGGGCAGTGAATACATGTTTCGAATGGTGGATGCAGATGGAAAAACAGACCGTGCGAAGACGGCGGTTGTATTTGATATTGAAGATGTCATCAAAGAACGGTATTTGAAGACAGTAACAGAGAAAAACGGCAGACAGGTCATGAATGACAATCAGTTGTTGAAAAACCAATTGTTGATGGCGTTTGCATAGGAGGAAGTCATGGAAAAAGAAAAATCAAATATACAAAATCTGTCTGTGTGTTATTGCCTGATGAAGCGGGAAAGTTCAAATCAGACAGGCACTGTCAGAATGTCTCCGATGACAGAAATGCTGAATCATGTGCAGGCTTTTTATGAAAATAAGGGAGCGGCAGTATACAGCCAGGCCTTTGTGTACGGCAATCAAAATGCTTTTGCCAGAGCTTTTGAGCAGTATCCTTTTGGCTTTCGTGCCGGGTTGGATGAAAATGTTGAGAAATATGACCTGACAGAGATGTTAGTGCTCTGCTGCGGACTTTTAGAGGATTATTTGCCGGGAAGTGAGGAAAATCGGTGGGAAGAAGAGATAAAGGATGTATACCGCCTGGTTATTATCAGTGATTATCCGTTGAATACAGACAGTGAAGCAGTTGAGCAGTTGGTCAATCACATAAAGGCATTGAAGCGCAGGTGCGATTTTAAGATTGTCTATGTGGATATTGCAGGCAATCAACAGCCGGGCAGCCTGGAGAAAGTCATTGATTTTTATGATTATGAAGAGGATACAGCGGTCTGAAAGGAGTGCTTATGGGCGAAAAAGAATTCAATACAAATGAAGTGGAAGAGGAGATGTCTTTGTCCGGCCAGTTAAGCCGCAGACGCCGCCAGCGGCGGATGGCAGAGGAGAGCAATTCTTCAGCTGTCGGTGCAGATGAAAAAAATGCCGACAGCACCGGGGATGCATCGGAGATGGAAGGTGTTTCTGATCAGGATCATGGTACTGACCGGACAGAACATGTGAAGGCCGAGACGCAGGAAGATAAAAAAATCAGAATTACGATGCTTGGCATTTCCGGTTCGGGAAAAACTTCGTTCTTATCCGGTGTGTATCAGACCATGATTATGGATAGTTTTCACGGCTTATCACTGGTGCCGTCCATCGATTCCGGCAACAGTTATCAGCAGATTGGTCAGATTGCGGATATTGCGTTAATCAACCGAAAAGATTTTGATTTTGCAGATGGTACATTGGAGACAACGATTTTCCCGCTGACACTGCAGAACAGAGGCAAGGAAATCTGCCGCTTTGATTTTACAGATTATGCAGGCGGCGATGTCCTGAATATTCTGAATGCCCGAGGAGATATGTCTTCCGGCGCTAAAGCCTTGAAAAATCAGCTTCTTGGCAGTGATGCCGTGTTGGTTTTTGCAGATGCTACGGTGTTGTGTCAGGGAAAAAATGTTGTTGAATGGCAGCAGATGACCGGTGCCACAAAGATTAATCCGCTGTTTAACCTGTTAAACCGTGAGATGGGAGATCGTCCACTGACGGTATTATTTGTATTGACAAAAACAGACGATGAGCGTATTCCGAAAGAAATGAAGCGCAATAACTTTGCTGTTTTATCGGAGAGAGCGGTGCAGACGTTCGGAATGATTTATCAGATGGTACAGAATCATGTGCAAGATGGCTGGAGTTTTGGGGTAATACCTGTTTCGGCAATTGGCGAAGGCAACTATCGTCTGAACAGTACCTGTGATTCCGAGGGTAAACTGATTATGCGTCCTGTAATTAAAGAGGGGCATGCACCTCAGCCTTACAATATTGAGACGGCGCTTGTCTATGCGGTGGCCTGTATTTTGTCTCAGTGGAAAGAAGAGGTGAATCGGGAAAAAGAAAGCCTGACCCAGCGTCTCATTGAAGAGGGACGAAACAACACAATTATCGGTAATCTTTTTTCTCAATGGAAAAAGAGACCCCGTCCGGAAGAAAAAGTGACAGGCATTTTAAATGAAATTGAAGAGAAGAACAGAGAAATAATGACACTTAGTGAGCAGATGAATGACCTTGTGGAGCAGGCCGGCATCAGACAGCGGATTCAAAGATATCGTGATCATTTGGATGAAAGCGGAGGTATCAGCGGATGAAGGTAGATATTTTGCTTCGAACACGGGATTATGACAGGGATTATCGATGGATTTTTAAACCGGAGTATGTTGACCGGGTGACCGAAGACAAGATGTCCTTTCTGATTCAGATGATGCAGAAATCAGAATTGAAGCAGTATCTGGAGAATGAAAGTCTGTATAATCTTTATTATCTCTATGACGAGAATGGCAGTGCGCTTGTGCGGAGCGGATTTTCCGGCAGTATGGACAGACAGGGAAGAAATATTTATGCGGTGGAAGGCATTGCCTGTCCGGCTGAAATGAACCGTCTTTTCTGGTATGCACTGCCGTATCTGGTGGACTGGCTTTTACAACAGCCTATGCTGCGTGAGCAATGGCTGCGTGAAAATGGTTCGGAAGAGAATGCTGACGTGGAACATCATATGGAGGTGGAAGGCCTGACAGAAGATATGATTTTTGAGGGCAGTGCCGAAGAAAACCGGATGTGGCAGTGCATGAGAGATCACAGCGCCTGCATGCGCAGATTTTATGCAGATATTTATCAGTCGGCAGAAATGTACAGTTTTATATACGGCACACGGCCTCAAAGTTTTTATGAAGGACAAACACTCAGATGTTATACACCGGAAGCAATAAGCAGTCTGGCGCCTGTTCCGGAACAAAATAAAATAGTGATCCCGAAACCTGTCCTCAGGGAAGAAGATCATCTCTACAGAGCGGAAATTCAAATTGAGAAGAAAAACCGGCGGTATGCGGCGTATCTTTTGGCCATGGACGGGACCGGTGAGGCCATTGCTGAAACAGAGGATATGACCTTTGGCAATGATGGCATCGGTGTGGCTCAGATTGAGAGAGCACTGATCGCATTGGAGCATAAAATTGCCCCATTAGGCTACAGTCGCGGCAGCAGGAGGGTGAGGACATGAAAATCCGGTATACGCCTTTTTCTGAAAGAATGGTCATTGACCAGCCGGTCAAAGGAATGGATTTTGCAAATGACATGATTCAAACGTATTTTATGATGTCGCTGCGTTACAGGGAGTGTTATTATAAGCAGCGGCCACAGGGAAATACCGTTTATTTTATGAATTATCCGGAGGCCAGTCTGCTTTTTTATTTTGCAGCCGGTATGCGTTCCTACAGGGTCAATGGTTTTCGGATTGAAAAAGAAGAGAGAAGAAAAGCATGGATTTATATGCTGCCCCTCATTCAGTCTTTGCGGGCATACGATTTTGGGAGAAAAGAGGGAACAAAGCAATTGGAGGAAGATTTTCTGGATCATATGCTGGATATGGAAGAGGTCCTGTCAGGAACGTTGGTGCCATTTCATTTCATTCTTTCCTCTTTACCGAAGGAATGTTTTCCTGTTTGTCAGGAGGTCCGGCTTTTTAATCGTTGTGCAGTTGAACATGCTGAAAAAAATTATTTACTGGTAACAAAAAATGATATCAGGCAGGCAGAGATGCCGACGGCGGTTTATAATAAACTTTCTGAGATTTTCTGGGTGCCGCCGGATAACAGACACAAAGGATGGATGTTTGAATATTACACAGGCATTATGGAAAACGAAGGCAGGAAAAGAAAAAACTATCGGGTGATCCACAGGCCAACTGATCTGCCGGACAAGGATGGACGCTGTACCTATGGTCAATTGTCGAAGGAAGTGATGGCATTGCTGGATGAAAACGGATAGACGAAGCCGGATGGAAAACGGCAGTTGGAAACAGCCGATAAAAGCAGATGAAAGCAGGGAAGGTTTCGCTTGACAGAGTGCCCTTTTTCGGGGTATAATGAACAAACATGGGCTGACCATGTGCTGAAATATGTTATAAAGCTTCCGTGCAGCCGGGGAGATAGCGGTGCCCTGTACCTGCAATCCGCTACAGCAGGGGTGATGTTTCAGCCGAGGGTCTTGATTTGTAGAGCAGCCCGCTGTAAGTAGCGTTGACGTTTGGGTCTCGCGCAACGGAAACCAGTGAACCGTGTCAGGTCAGGAATGGAGCAGCACTAAGCTGGACCTTCCGTGTGCCGTGAGGGTGCCTGGGCTGAGCCAACTGCAGCGGTAACGTTTATGGGTCGGATTCGAAGCTAAACGCACGGATTTAATATTTTATAGCGTTATGAATGCCTGTGAGAGCAGACATAAGCGTTTACAGAAGAATAATGAATAGACAGTTGAAGGCTGCAGACATTGAGTTGTTTGCAGCTTTTTGTGTTTTTGTGGAATGTATTTGGTGATTGATCATTGTATTTTCATAAAAAATCAAAAAGTCCCCATAAAAAATGGATTTGAAATCGTATATGATGATAGAAGGCAACTTAAGTAATGAATTTAACAAATCGGATGATTTCAAAAGAATGGAATGTGTTTGAGCTGAATGAGATGAAGGTGAGGTGGCCGTGTGAATAATCGGGAATTTGACCGGTGTATGCGCCGTATGCAAAAGGGTGACAAAACGGGTCTGAAGGAAATATACGAAGCGTATATTTCGTATATATATGCAGTAATTAGGGGTGTTGTGAAGAATAAGGAGAATGCTGAGGACTTGACAGCGGAATTTTTTATTAAGCTGTGGAATATGGCAGATCAGTATAAGGCTGGGAGTGGTCATAAGACATGGATGACTGTGATTGCCAGAAATATGGCCATTGATTTTATGAGAAAAGCCGGACGGGAACAGCTGACAGAAGAAGTATCGGAGGTATCAGCTGCTGATACAGCCGCGGGAATAGCTGATTCTATGGAAAATGAAGTGGTCGGAAGGATGAATTTTAGAGAGACAGTGGAGAAACTGCCGGAGACAGAGCGGCAGATTATGACCATGAAGCTGGCAGGACAGATGACATTTAAGGAAATTGCGGAGGTTTTAGGCATTCCTATGGGAACAGTGACATGGAAATATCAAAACAGTCTGGAAAAGTTAAGGAGGGTCGGCGTATGACAGAGAAAGAAGTTGAAAAAGCTTACAAGAAAATGACAGAATCCGATGCACCGGACCTGTGGGCAAAGATTGAGAGCAATCTTCCTGAGAAGGAAGTGCGGACTGAGAAGAAAGTAAGGACAGGTTTTTTTGCAAAACTTGGAAAGATCTTTTCCGGCGGCAGTACATGGAAGACATCGGCAGCAGTGTGTGCAGTTTGTATCATTGTATTAGGTACAGCTCAGGGTGCAGGCGGCATGTTCAGAGCAGGCAGCTCCTATGAGACGGCTTCAGCAACATCAAAAAGCAGTTATGGCATGGATGCTTATTCAGTGGACGGAGCAGAAGCTTATTCAGCAGAGGGTGATGGTGAAAAAGCCGCACCGGCCGACTATAACGGCATGAATTATGCGGCCGCTGCAGCGGGTACCGGAGCGGATGCCGATTCATCAGGCGGAGCTGTCGTGTTCAGTGAGAATGAGGCTTCAGCGGCGGTAGGAACTGAGGTTGCAGAGGCATCAGCGGATGAAGCGGGGACGGCAGAAAATGGCAAAGAAACGGCAAACAGTGCAGATACAGAAAATGGTCAAAGCAGCCGGAAGCTGATTCGTACATTTAATCTTGACGCGGAGACAACAGATTTTGACAATCTGGTGACACAGCTGCAGCAGGAGACACAGAATCTTGGCGGATATGTGGAAAGTTCTTATGTCAATGGCAACAGCTATTATACAGAGAACAGTCGATATGCTTCTCTGACACTGCGGATTCCAAAGGATAAAACCGATGATTTTCTCGGAACGGTTGGAGAAATGGCCAATGTGACAAGTAAATCGGAGAATGTGGAGGATGTAACGCTGACTTATACAGATTTGAAGAGTCATGTGGAAGCTTTGCAGGCAGAGCAGGAACAGCTGATGAAGTTGATGGAGCAGGCGAAGACAGTGGAGGATACCATGAGCATCCAGTCCCGATTGACGGATGTGCGTTATGAGCTGGAATCCTATATGTCTCAGCTGAAAGTTTATGATAATCAGGTGGATTATGACACCGTGAATATCAGCATACAGGAAGTCAGGAATGAGACACCGACCGGTGAGCTTTCTATCGGACAGAAGATGCTGAATGGTCTTGAAAACAGTCTGAGAGCCATTGCGGAGAGTGCAAAGAATCTGTGCATCTGGTTTGTGGCCAGTATTCCGTACTTTGTGATTCTGTTTGCGGTGATATTTGCGGTGGTTAGTATTATTAAGAAGATACGTAAGAAGAAATAAATACGAGAGGTGCTGTGAAGGAGTGCCCTCAAATAAAAACGATTGTGTTGAATGAACAGCAGCCGGCAGGTATTGGACGATAAGGTCAGATCACTGCCGGCTGTTTTTACATTTTATTGGCCTTTTCGTATAAAAATGCATTGACATTTGCTTTTGGATATATGATGATAATAGAGAAGCAGATGAGCACAGTTCAGAGTGGAAGACAGAGACAGGAGAAGATTTCACTCAGTAGGAGGCTTTCATGAAAAAAGAAAAATCAGAGACGGATAATGTATATGTATGCTACTGTATACTGCGGGAAATGCATCCGGGCAAGCATCAGGCAGAACGTCTGCGGGAAGTAACAGAAGCCCTGTGGGATGCACAGACTTTTTATGAGAAGATGGGGGCTCTGATGTTTGGTCAGGCTTTTGTTTATGGCAGCAGAGAAGGTATTGTCCGCCCTTTTACTGTTTATGAGGAAGGTTTCAGAGAAACACCGGAAGAGTTTGCTACAGCTTACAGTATAAGCGGAACACTATTGCACTGCTATGATCTTTTGAATGATTTTATGCCGGGCGAAGAGGAGCAGATTGTAGAGGCGGCTGAGATCAGCAATGAAATGTACAGATTGGTGATCATCAGTGATTATGCACCGGAAGGTAACAATCAGGCGCTGGAGATACTGACCCGAAGTTTTAATGAACTGAAGCATAAATGCGATTTTAAGATTTGTTATGTGAATACAGAAGATGCACTTTGTGTAGGCAATCTGGGCAAGATGGTGGATGTCTGCGGGCTGGAGTAGTCAGGTATTGTGCCGGACAGACATTTCTGCTCAGTGTTAGTGGAAGAAAACAGACAGAGGTATAAGAAATTGAAAAAGAATACAACAATCGCCTTTACCGGCGATATCGGTTTTGATAAATATATGGAGAAGAAATGGGAGGACGAAGACCTTCTGGCTCCGGAGATTACAGAATTTCTGACCAGTGCAGATCATGTGGTGGCTAACGTGGAAGGCCCTCTGGTGGATAATACGGCGATACTGACACAGGCAGCTGAGATGCGTCTGATGCATACGATCCATCCTGATGCAGAAAAGGTTTTGAGAGATATTCACGCAGATATCTGGAATCTCTGCAACAATCACATTATGGATGCCGGACAGGACGGGTTGGCCCTGACACTTCAGGAAGCAAAGAAATTTGGTGCAAAGACCATTGGTGTCGGCATGAATATGACAGAAGCGGCCAGACCATTGATACTGGATGAAGCCGGAGGTATCGGCCTTTTTGCCGTGGGCTATCAGCGCGGCTGTAAACCTGCCGGAGAAGACAAGGGCGGCTGCCTTAGTTGGAGCGAGATGGAGATTATTCGCAGCACCATTCAGGAGATTAAGACAAAATGCCGCTGGTGTGTGGTTGTAGCCCATGGCGGTGAGGAATTTACAGCAATTCCCTCTCCGTATACAAGAGATCGTTATCATGCGTATCTGGAGATGGGGGCAGATCTGGTTGTCTGCCATCATCCGCATGTGCCGATGAACTATGAGACCGTCGGGGATAAGATGATTTTTTATTCTTTAGGTAATTTTATCTTTGATACAGATTATCAGCGGGCGCAGTTTAATACGGAAAAGGGCATTTTGCTGAAACTGCATTTTACCGAGGACAGCTATTCATTTGAGGCCTTTGGCTTGAAGATCAACCGGGAAAATGAACATATAGAGTCTGCTCCGCTTCCGAGAATTTTTGCAGATATTCAGGAGAATGACTACAATAAGTTGGAACCATTGGCGGCGAAGATGTTTCTGGCGGCAACAAAACGGCAGCAGCTTTTCCTTTATCCGGATAAGTTCAAGGATGCTACGGAAGAACAGTGGAAAGCACATTTCTATGAAGAGAAGCGCAGCGGCCGTGTGCCGGGGGAAGCACTGGACTTCCAGATTATCTATCCGATTGCCCAGGAAGAAGCAAAGGGTGCCTGGAAAACCTGCAAACTGGAGGATGTGAAAGCCTATATTCTGGAACAGATGTAGCAAATACATCCGGTTCCGGACGATGGTAAAATATTGTGGAAATAATAAAAAAATAACTGTTGCCATTTTCAAAATAAATGATATAATGGAACAGGTAGGCTAACATGGCTCAGTCGGTAGAGCGACGCACTCGTAATGCGTAGGTCGCGGGTTCGATTCCCGCTGTTAGCTTCAAGCCGGAAACTCTGGAGAATTGAGGGTTTCCGGCTTTTTTTGCGTTTTGAAAAATGTGTAAAAAAGGGGCTTTTTTGAGGTTTGTCTACTACGCGTGAAAAAGTTAAGGTTACTTATTGTAGCTGGAATACAAACTGCATGGAGAGAATCTTACAAAGTAAGATAAAAATACCTTTTGATAGTCATATGAGGCAGTGACCATCAGAAGGTATTTTTGTCTGCATATGTTTTTAGAAGAGAAATATAATTTTATAATAAGGGTTGTATTTTTTTTGACTTCAAAATATAATAATAATGTGATTAATGTACACTAAAATATTAATAATAATGTGATTGTAATACACTAAAACCATAATAATTATGTGAGGGGTGAACGTATGGAACGGTTTATTTTAAAAGAATTACTGGAATGGAAGAACTCTCCCTATCGTAAACCTTTGATTCTGAAAGGTGTAAGACAGGTGGGAAAGACATGGATTCTGAAGGAGTTTGGAAGACGCTATTATGAGAATACGGCATATTTTAACTTTGATGAAAATGAAGAATATAAACAGTTCTTTGAGACGACTAAGGATATTAGCCGTATCTTACAGAATTTGATGCTGGCAAGTGGTCAGAAGATCGTGCCAGAAAAGACACTTATTATCTTTGATGAGGTGCAGGACTGTCCGAAGGTTATTAATTCTATGAAATATTTCTGTGAGAATGCTCCGCAGTATCACATTGCCTGTGCAGGTTCACTTTTGGGCATTGCTTTGGCAAAGCCTTCATCTTTTCCTGTTGGCAAAGTTAACTTTATGCAAATTAATCCTATGACTTTTTCGGAGTTTTTAATTGCTAATGGTGACGAAAATCTTGCTGTATATCTGGAAAGTGTAGATGCCATTGAGCCGATTCCTGATGCATTCTTTAATCCTTTGTATGAGAAATTAAAGATGTATTACATTACAGGCGGTATGCCAGAATCTGTTCTGATGTGGACGGAAGCACGAGATGTATCTGCTATGCAGGAAGCTTTGTCAAATATCATTAGTGCCTATGAGCGTGATTTCGCAAAGCACCCGGATATCAAGGAATTTCCAAAAATCTCTATGATTTGGAAGTCTATTCCTTCGCAGTTGGCACGAGAGAATAAGAAATTTCTTTACAAAGTTGTCAAAGAAGGGGCAAGGGCTCGTGAATATGAGGATGCATTACAGTGGTTGGTTGATGCTCGGCTTGTTTATAAAATTTACCGTAGTTCTGCTCCTGGTCTTCCTGTGGCAGCTTACGATGATCTGTCAGCCTTTAAGATTTATCTTGTAGATGTTGGTCTGCTTCGGCGTCTGGCAAAGTTAGCGCCTACAGCTTTTGGTGACGGAAATCGTTTGTTCACGGAGTTCAAAGGGGCATTAACGGAGAATTTTGTACTTCAAACTTTAATTACACAATTTGAAGTGACGCCGCGTTATTGGTCACAGAGTAATCCTCCTTATGAAGTGGATTTCCTGATTCAGCGAGAAAATGATATTTTTCCTGTTGAGGTTAAATCTGAAGCTAATATATCCAGCAAGAGTCTGAAGAAATTTGAAGCTAATATATCCAGCAAGAGTCTGAAGAAATTTAAGGAGATTTTCCCGGATAAGGTAAAGCTTCGTGTGCGTTTTTCTCTGGATAATCTAAAATTGGATGATGATATGCTGAATATTCCGCTGTTCATGGCAGATCAGGCAGATCGATTAATTGGACTTGCTTTAGAGCAGAAAGTTGCCAATTAAAAATGTCACATATACAAGCAAAAAGATAAAGCAGCCGGAACGTATCGGACCATTCAGTTCAACGCATTCCGGCTGTTATTGTTTTATTTATGCAGAAAGTCTGAAAGAAGTCTGTTTATTCCCGATATAAAACACACTTCCGTCCGGCACTTCGATGCTGGTATTGGCAATGAGCCGTTCTCCATCCGTGTTGTAAGTGCCGTTGGCAGAGTAATCTGTGATGACAAAAGTATGTTGGGCGGCATGATAGCAAAGACAGATGTGTTTTCTGCTGATATCAGCAGTGTTCACCACGATCTGACACAGCTGACTGCTTCTTCCGAGAAAAACATTGGTGTAAGCCGGGAGGGGAAAACTTTGGTTTGTCAAAGGGCCGGACAGAAAGAAAAGTGTGCCGCAGTCGGCGGGTGTGTTTTCATTGTGAGGCAAAAGATCTTCGACAAACTTATCAGTTGTATCAGCAGTACGTGATGTTGGTATTTTTAAAAGTAAAAACAGACTGATGGCCGGGCATATCAGAAGCAGCAGCGGAGCGGCTATATGCTGTAATTGATTTCCGTGCTGCCAGAATCCTTTGAGCAGCAATACCATAGAAAATACAATGATACCGCAGGATTATACCGGAATTGTTAGACAGCTATAATAATATGTTGAAAGAAATCAGGCAATGCATAGACGTTTTCAAGGGGAATAAATTCCGCGGGCATCCATCTATGCGTATGCTGAATCAGAGCATCATCCCTCATTAATTGTCCGGGAGGGTGAGCTGCAAAGAGCCTGTGAACTGGAAAGAATTGCGCGGCGTGCAATTGATGCCAATCCGAATAGCAGATTTGAGTCTGTGGAAGAAATGTATGACGAGATCGTAAAGGCAGAATGAAAGTGACAGAGAAAATTCAGGCATGGTATGTATCGGATGTTTTGTAAAATTGGCGGGTTTTATTTACAAATGATTGCGGCAAAGGTATAATATACAGGAAATCCGATTGTTTTATAGAAATAGCTGTCGACGGATGTCAGGACAGCTATTTCTATGTGTACAAAAGAGAGGAAAAGCGTTATGAATATCAAAAAATTGACATTAACTGCCTTCTTTGCGGCCATTGCTGTTGCAGGAAGTTTATTTTCGTTCCCGGTTCTGGGGTCGAGATGTTCACCGATTCAGCATCTGGTAAATGTCATGTGTGCCATTTTATTAGGCCCATGGTATGGATTGGCGGCAGCCTTTCTGGCAGCATTGATTCGTAATATTCTGGGACTTGGAACACTTCTGGCCTTCCCGGGAAGCATGTGCGGAGCCCTATTATCTGGTCTGCTGTACAAGTGGATGAAAAAGCTGCCGGCAGCTTATATCGGCGAAGTGGTCGGTACAGGTATTATCGGCGGCATGCTGTCTTATCCGATTGCCGCAGTGCTGATGGGCAATCAGACGGCAGCTTTATTCACCTTTGTTGTACCATTTCTGATCAGTACTGTTGGCGGCACGATCATGGCCATCGTGATCACAATGACAATGAAGAAAACAAAGGTGTTGGCAAAGTTTCAGCAGCAGATCAACAGCTAACCGGAAATATTGCCGGTCACAGTTACCGTTGCTGTGCCTGGGGTCAGTGTATAGACGCCGGTTGTCTGGCTTTGTACATATGTGGCGGCCGGTATATTGATGACACCTGCGTTGGTGGAGAAAACACCGGTTACCTGATCGTAGCTGTAGTTTGATGTCGGCAGAACTGTTTCATTGTAGGTGACGGAGATATCCGAAAGAATCGGTGTAAATGTGTCTCTAATCTGAACCAGATCATCATCGGTGGTGGCGGTATTGCCATAATTCTGAATACTGAAAGTATAAGTGATGCGGCCGTTTTCGGCAATCTGAGCAGGACAGATACCTTTGACAATGGACAGGTTAGGTACAGTGGCTGTTGAAATTGTGTGTGTGGCTGTCAGCGGTGCAGCCAGTTGAGCGCCGGTGACACGGACAGTGTTTATCACGTTGCCCGCTGCAGCAAGGGGTGCATAATCATTGATATCAGCCTGGTAGATAAATGCAGCATTGCCGCCGGACGGAATAGAGACACCGGTTATTGTGATGCCATCTGCGGCGGTGACGGTTGGTGCAGGCTGTAAAGTGCCGTTAATAAGCAGCTGCATGGAATTCGGAATGTAAGTGAGTGGGTACAGGGTGATAGTTTCCGGTGTATCCGTTGTAAAGCTGTAAGCACCGAGATTGTCATTGACGGTCAAGTCGCTAAAGGCTGTTGTGCCGGAATTGACAATACTGAAGATATAAGTGATACGGTCGCCGGAGGCATAAGTGTCCGAAAGTGCTGTTTTTGATGCGGCTAACACTTCCAGAATCTGACCGTAAGCGATATTGGAATTGGCTGTGATGCCATTATAGGAAAGCTGTGCCTGATTGGAAAAAGTAGGCATAAATAAGACTCCTTTCAAATGAGTGTACGGGGAAATCGTGTTCCCTGATATATCATATGAAAAGGAGTCTTTATTGTTCTTGTCAAAGCATTATTCATATACAGCAGAAAGGCTGATACAGAGATTTATTTGAGTGCATCGCCCACAATGGCGTCCTTTCTGCTGAGGATATCATCACTGAGCAGCTCTTCCGTCACTTTCTCAAAACCGATGCGATGGATGGTATCGGAGAGCCGTTCACCCTTCTGTCCCTGCTCTGCAAAGAAGAGGATGGTCTTCTCAAGGGTGGCCAGAACTTCTTCCTCGGTTGTGAAAATCTTAGGGATCCGTTGGCCCATAGCCACTTTCTTGCCCCAGCGTCCGCCGATGACGATGGAATAACCGGCGATATAATCTTCATTCACATGGAATGGACACTTATGGAGACAGCGTCCGCAGCGATTACACTTGTCAGGGTCAATAAATACCTTGCCGTCAACGACTTTCGGCAGACTGATTGGACAGGCGGCTTCAATCTGGCATTTCTTACAGCCCTTGCACAGCTCTGTATTCGGCTGAGGTACACGCTGACCGTAGATACCAAAGTCGTTCAGGGATGGTTTGACACAGTTGTTCGGACATCCGCCCACAGCAATCTTGAACTTGTGCGGAAGTGTTAATCCGCGGTAGCCTTTGTAAAAAAGGTGATGGATTTTCTCAGATAAAGCATATGTATCAATCAGTCCGTACTGACAGGTGGTACCTTTACAGGAGACGACAGGACGGATTTTGGCACCTGTACCGCCGGTTTCAAGGCCTTCTTTGGCAAGATAAGCGATAAAATCAGGAATCTTGTCGTATTCGACGCCGATGACTTCCTGTGAGAGACGGGTTGTCATGGTGATCTGGCCGCTGCCGTAAAGGGCTGCAGCATCGGCAATACATCTCGCCTGGGCAGTTGTGATCCGTCCGTTGCCGGTAACGACACGGGCGTTGAATCTGTTCGTCCCTTTATTATTCAAAAAGCCAAGGCCTTTCAGACGTTTAATCTCATCCGCACTGACAGGTGTCTCAGACGGTGCATCGGAAGCAGGTTCACTCTGATGGGATGCAATAAATGCCTCCAGAACATCAGCTGCCTTTTCTACTGTGATCAGGCAGCGACGGTCATCACCCTCCGGATAACGATAGCGCGCCTTCAATTCCTCACAGTTGTCACTGCCGAGGGAAGCCTTGAAAGTGTCAACATATTCTGCACAGAGTTCCTTGAAGCCTTCTGTTTCATGGGCCTTGTCACCGCAGAAAAGCAGGCTGAGCACAGACATGGCAGCTGAAAGCGCACCGCACGTATTGCCGCAGCCCATACCGGCGCCGAATCCGGAAGCCAGCTTTAATGCGCGTTCATCAAGACCGAGATCATAGGCCTTGTTGGCAGCGCGCAGGATGCATTCCCCGCAGTTATAATTCTGATTCATATAAAAATCATTTGCAATTTCACGTAACATATAATACCTCCTCGAGTGTTCGCATAATTTAATTATACTATAGACATTTCATAATGTCTTTAATTGTTTTGCAATTAACAAGACTTCGTGCTACTATTAAATTTATAAGGGGTAATGAAGAATGCCAGTTATGGTATGATTAAATGTAACTGTTCAGAGCCAAGCAAAATTTCAAAAAACAGGTATAAAATGCGTAGCATTTTGGAGGTTAGCTCTGAACAGTTACGATTAAATAATATAAAAGGATCCGGAGGGAATATGCGATGAGAAGAGCTGACAGAGAAGTAACAGATGTGGATGGGATGATCGATATTATCGACCACTGCAAAGTGTGTCATATTGCGTTGATGGACGGCGAGTGGCCGTATATTGTGGCTATGAATTTTGCGTACAGATATGAAAATGATCAGTTAGTGATTTATCTTCACAGTGCAAAAGAAGGAAAGAAACTGGATCTGCTTCGGAAGGACGATCATGTTTGCTTTGAAATGGATTATGATCATGAAATGATCCCGGCAAAGTATGCCTGTGCTTACAATTTCCGATATGCAAGTGTTGTGGGCCGGGGACATTGTGAGATTATTACGGATGTGGATGAGAAGATTAAAGCCCTGGAACTGCTGATGAAGCACCAGACAGGGGAAGATTTTGTGATGGAAGCGAAGCATACACTGGCGGTTGAAATTCTGAAGATCACTGTTGAAGAATTTACCGGCAAGAGACGTTTTAAGAAATAGATATAGATGATAAAGGACGGATATAAGATGGCGACAACAATTCATAAAATGTCCTGCCCGTATGACTGCCCTTCCACCTGTGGACTTGAGGCAGAGATTGAAGATGGCAGATTGATCAAAGTGAAGAATGATAAGACACATCCGGTGTCCAAGAACGGCATTTGCCGCAAGATGCAGCACTATGAGCAGGATATTTATTCAGCAGACAGGCTGAGGACACCTCTGCGTCGTGTGGGTAGAAAGGGTGAAGCAAAGTTTAAGCCCATTAGCTGGGACGAGGCAGTAAGGGAGATTACAGATCAGTTTAAAGCAATCATAGAGAAATGGGGTGCCGAGGCGATTTTACCCTGTGTCTATTCCGGCGTCATGAGCGATATTCAGCGTAACTGCGGAGATGCTTTTTTTAACCGCATGGGTGCGTCGGAACTTGTTAAAACACTGTGTTCATCGGCAAAAGGTGCCGGCTATGATGCGGTTGTGGGCAAAACCGGATGTCTTGAGCCGACAGAGTTAAACGACAGTGATCTGTATCTGATCTGGAGCTGTAATATGGTAGCCACAAGACTGCAGACTCTGGCGGATCTGCAGAAACCGGCCAACAGACATAAGAAGAAAATATTGATCGATGTGTATCCGAACCCGACGGCAGCGTACTGTGACCAGGTGATCACCATCAAGGCGGGAACAGACGGGGCACTGGCTTTATCCATGATGCATGTGCTTAAGAATGAACATTTGGTGGATAAATCTTTTGTGGAGAAGTATACCAGTGGATATCCGGCATTTGCAGAGACACTGGATGTCTATACCCCGGAATGGGCTGAGAGTGAAACCGGTATTCCGGCAGAAGTGATCCGGCAGCTGGCCAGAGAATTTGGTCAGGCCAAGGCACCGGCCATTATACTGGGCAGCGGCAATTCCCGCCAAGGCAATGGCGGTATGACGGTGCGTCTGATTACGATTTTATCCGCGCTGACCGGGGCATGGCAGCATCCTGGCGGCGGATTATGTGGCTGTACGCCGATTGATACGGATTATGTGAATAAATCGCTGATCACCCGTCCGGATTTCCGAAAGAAGCCGGCAAGAAAGATCAATATCAATCAGATCGGGCAGGCCCTTGCCATGGAAGGCAAAGAGGCAGTTCGGGGATTTTATGTGTATGGATGCAATCCGGCCAATACAGTCAGTGATCAGCAGCTGATTATCCGGGGACTTGAACGGGAAGATTTATTTACCGTTGTGCATGAACGCTTTATGACAGATACTGCCAGATATGCGGATATTGTACTGCCGGCCACATTTTCTGTGGAACAGACGGATATTTATCGGGCTTATGGGTATTGTACACTGAGTACAGGCCGTAAACTGGTGGATGCACCGGGAGAATGCAGGAGCAACTGGGATACATTCTGCCTTCTGGCAAAAGGTATGGGGTATGCGGATGATTATTTTGACCGGTCAGAGAATGAGATGCTGGATATTTTGCTGAGTCATCCGACCAGGGCGATTGCAGAGACTTCCGATGAGGCGAAGGAAACGCTCCGACAGGGCGGTTCTATTGCGTTGCCATTTTCAGATCATCTGGCCTTTGGCACTGAAACCGGCAAAATGCTGATCGTCAATGAGAAACTGGCAGAACCGATGCCGCATTATACGGCAGGTTACAGCGGAAAATGTCAGGACTATCCGCTGCATCTGGTGGCCGCTCCAAGTGTGTGGAGTCTTAACTCTACATTCCTTGACAGAGAGCATCTGATGGCATCCCGCAAGGAAATGACGCTGTGGCTGAATCCGGAGGATGCTGGTACACGGCAGATCACAGACGGTATGCCGGTGATGGCCTTTAATGAGCTGGGTGAAGTGCAGTTTACAGCCCGGGTAGACGACCGGGTGGCCGTGGGCAATGCGGTATCTGAAGGGATTTTTGCCGGCCATCAGACGCAGAACGGCAGCGGGTTTAATACACTGACCCATGGCAGACTGTCAGATATCGGTGCGGCAACAACCATGAATGATAATCGCGTAGATGTACGTCCGTTACAGCGCGTTTAAAGAAATTAAGCTTCAAAAGAGAAAACAGTCTGATCAGACAGAAAGAAAAAGAAAAGCTCCGAAGACAGGTGTTGGATGACTGCGCACCTGAGTTTCGGAGCTTTTTTTACAGCACGGCAGGATTTGGAATGATCAGGATGAGATTAGATTATCCCTGTGTCAGAATATTCTTTACATGCTGGATTTCCTGAGTGCTGGCCTTTTCAGCCGGCACATAATACTGATGGGCTCTTGCCAGCTGATAGATTTCCTCCTGGGAAGTCTCGCAGGCATTTCTAAGCTGTTTTAATGTCTGTTTCAGCTGTTTGTTTTCTGTTTGCGGAATCATTTCACCAAATCGTGTTAATTCGCCATTGATGCCGGCCAGTGTGTCGGCAACCATTGTTTTTTCATCGATCATTTTCAAAAACCTCCTTTAATGGAAAAACTGCATGAGCTGCTGTTTGTTCTGCATGGCCGACTGGGCAGATTTCTGGAAAAACTGTTTGATCTGAGGATTGGAAGCGCCGGAAGCATATTCCATCATTTTCTTGTGAGAGGTTTCGTAGCCGCCGATGAGATGGCGGAGATTCTGCAAATCCAATACTGATAATTCGTCCATAGTGTGACCTCCTGTGAAAAATTACATGTAATGAAAATATCACATAAAACATTACAGATTGAATGTTTCAAAGGCATTATTTGCCATGCTGTGAAGGAATCATTACAATGTTTACGTATCTATTGTGCGCAGTGGCCGTTTCATTATGTACGGAAAAATTTTCAAATTCAGATCAGTCCCATGCTTTTTAAAAGGAAGATCCAGAAAGTCAGTGTGACGGAGGACAACAGAGTTGCCATGACAATGATACTGGAGGACAAAACACCGTCATTGCCCATGTTTTTGGCCATGATGTAACAGGTAACCGTTGTCGGAGAACCAACCATAATGAGGATGGCCACCAGAGCACTTTCGCGGAAGCCCATGGCAATGGCAAATGGAAAATAGATGGCCGGTAGGGCCACCAGTTTGATAAAGGTGGCGATCATGGTCGGTTTCAGTTTCTTGATGGCTTTGCGGCCTTCAAAACCGGCACCTACAGCAAGCAGTGCCATCGGCGTGGCTGTCTGGGCAACATTTGTCACTGTTTTTAATACCAGAGGCGGCAGCTCGATATTCAGCAGAGAAAAAGGCACACCTGCGGCGATGCCGAGAATGATCGGATTGGTCAGGATATTTTTGAAGGCGCGTTTGATGGTGGCCGAGTTGTCTGAGTGATCCTGATTGTTGGCGCAAAACGTCAGAATGATGACGGAATAAATATTGTACAGAGGTACGGCAGAAACGATCATCAGCGGTGTCATACCGGAATTGCCATAGATATTCTGGACAAAGGCAATGCCGAGAACGGCGGCGCTGCCCCGGGCGGAGGCCTGGGTGAAAGCGCCCACCATAGACTTGTCTTTCATAAAGATACTTGTCAATGCCCAGATGCCCATAAACATGATGGTGGTGCCAATCATACAGAAAATGACAAATTTCGGGTCGAAAGCATCTCTGATCGGTGTGGTGGCAATGTCTTTGAACAGCAGGACGGGCAATGATACCTTGAAGACAAACTTGTTGATGATATCAACAAAATTCTCGTTGAACATCTTTTTCTGCATTAAAAACCAGCCAAGAACAATAACCAGAAAGACCGGCAGTGTTGCATTCAGGCTGAACATAAAATTACTCATTGGTTAAAACCTCTTTTTCTTTGAAATATATCTCCTGATGTTTAGAGTAACATTCACGCTGTCTGATGTCAATGCACACAGAAAGTATCTGATGCATATGCTGATATATGAATTTGGAATGGTGGGTATAACAGATGGCCATAAAGATATTTATTGATCAAGGACATAATCCTTCGGGCCCGAATACCGGCGCGGAGGGCTTTGGGCTGAAAGAGCAGGATATTACTTATCAGGTGGGGAAAGAACTGGCAGCGCTTTTGCGGGCGGATGAACGTTTTGAAGTCCGCCTGTCACGGAATACCCCGGAAGAACGTCTGGGGACCAGCAATGCAACAAGTCTGGCGGCAAGGGTGCGAGCGGCAAATGCATGGCCGGCAGATTATTTTGTCAGTATTCATGCTAATGCCAATACAGATCCTGCTATTAATGGGACAGAGGTCTATGTCTACCGCAAATATACTCAGTCCTATTATCTGGCACAGCACATATTAAATGCCGTTGTTAATATTGTGGGAACCAAAGATAATGGCGTTCGGGCAAATCCGTCGCTGTATGTGCTCAGAAGAACCAACATGCCGGCGGTTCTGGTGGAACTGGCTTATCTGACCAATGCAGGGGATGCCGGGAAGCTTGAGACCATGCAGTCGGAATTCGCAAGAGGTATTTATGAAGGGATGCTCAGCTATTTTGGCATGAACCAGTAATTGGAGCATAAAATAGGAAAAATAAAAATATGACAGTGAAAAAAGTCGATACAGATGTAAACATGATATAATGAGCGTTAGTGAGAGGGAGCAAGCAATGCTTGTTCATCGCGAACGGCGAATGGCGATTATGATATAATAGGAAACAAACGATAAGGCATTGAAGGAGGAATATCATGCGGTATAAGAAGTTTGGCAAAACAGGACTGGAAGTTTCCGAGATTTGTCTTGGAACATGGGGCATCGGTGGCGCCGGATGGGATGCACACTCAGATGAAGAGAGAATGGATGCAATCAAAGCGGCTCTTGATTGCGGCATTAATTTTATTGATACAGCACCGGCGTATAATGCAGGAAGAGCAGAGCAATATATCGGCGAGACACTGCATTGTCTGGGGGCCCGGAAACATGTTATTCTAACGACAAAGTGCGGCAATAAATATGTGGACGGTAAATATATCCGCTGCGGCTCGGAAGCATTGATCCGCAGACAGTGTGAGGAGTCTCTCAGAAATCTTCAGACGGATTATATTGATTTGTATCTGGTGCACTGGCCGGATCCGAATGTATCGATGGAGGAAACCATTGGTGCGGTGGCTCAGTTGAAAAAGGAAGGCAAGATCCTGCATGCTGGTGTTTCCAATTTTACAAAAGAACAGATAGAAGAGGCGGGAAAGTATTGTGAAATCGAGGCCTATCAGCCGCAGTACTCCATGCTGGACGGGGATAATGAGGCAGTCATCCGGTGGGCTGCGGCGCAAGGCATGGGAATTATGAGTTACGGGACCCTTGGCGGAGGTATTTTGACAGGAACATACAGGGAAGTGCGAACATTTGGCGAGACGGATAATAGAAATCGCTTTTATCCATATTTCAGGGAGCCACTTTTTTCAAAGGTCATGGAACTGTTGGAAGTGATGGATGCCATAGCGTCGGAAAGAGGCGTTCCGTTGGCTCAGATTGCTGTGAACTGGACATTGCAGCAGCCTTTTATCACGTCATGTATTGCGGGGGCTCAGAGCCGGAAGAAGGTGGAGGAAAACTGTGCAGGACTTGAATGGCAGCTGACAGAGGATGAAATGCACAGACTGGATCAGGCAATACAACGATATCAATTTTCTGTCCAATGCGGTGAAGTTTACCAAAGAAGGTGAGATTATTGTGGAGAGCGTTCCGGATAAGGGCTCTGATTTTTCGGTATTTCTTCGTTTGCCGGAGGCATCCATGGAAGAACATGCGGATGTGCAGACACAGACAGCCGTGAAGACCGAAGAGGCAGATTATGAGGATGCTTTCCGAGGTCGCCGCTTCTGTTAGCGGAAGATAATGAGATCAATGCAATGATTGCCATAGAGATTTAGCAGGAAATGGGTGCTTCTGTCAATCTTGTTGAGAATGACTCGTGCTATGAACAGGTCAGATGCCGGCACCTTTGACGGTGATGATTCAGAAATAAGAAAAGCCGGAGACAGGTTTTCATCCAATAAAAAGGCTGTGAAGAATGAATCAGAAACGATTCATCTTTCACAGCCTTTTTGGCGACTAGTTTTAAAGACAATTTGCCTTTCTAGTGTGAGTTTTCTTTGCTCGATGAGGTATCAGAGGCATCAGAAGCTGCTTTTGGGTCATTGGCTTTTGAGGCATCAAAGTCTTTTGGTATGAAGACATTATCAGGATTGATCTCCGGAATGATGACATTAGACAAATCAGTCTTCAGGTGCTTTTTATAGAGCATATAATCAAAGATATGATTCATCAGATAAACAAGTACGGCGATAATCGGAACACCCAGGAACATGCCCACAACGCCGCATGTAGCGCCGCCTACTGTGATGGCAAAAATAATCCATATTGGGGAAAGTCCTGTGGAATCTCCGAGAATCTTCGGACCGAGGATGGTTCCGTCAAACTGCTGCAGCAGGAAAATAAGAATCAGGAAAATTAAAGCCTGTTTCGGAGAGATGATCAATAAAATGATCAGTCCCGGAATAGCCCCGATAAATGGACCGAAGTACGGGATCATATTGGTAATGCCGACGATGATACTGATAAGTAGTGCGTACTGCAGATGCAGAATGCACATGAGTACAAAGCAGATAATGCCGATGATCAGCGAATCCAGCGCTTTGCCGATGATATACTGACCGAAGATGTGGTTGCATTCTTTAATTGTGAAAATGACCTTATAGGCGGTCTTCTGGTCAAATAATGCATAGATAATGCGTTTCATACCGTGGATGATCCGATGCTTGCTGGACATCAGATAACACGAAATAACAAAGGCCAGAATGATATTGATAATCCAGCTGATAATGGACATACCGGCATTGTAGATCATCGGTACGATGTCGGTCATCACTGCCTGAACCGAATTGATAGCATTCGGCAGCGCATTGTTGATGGTGTCGATGATATAAGCAAAATCAATATTCGGGTAACGTTCATTCAACAGATTCAGATTCGTCATGATCGTGTCATATAAAGAGGATGACTGACGAATCAGTTCCAGAATACTTTCAACAATCTGTGGAATAACAAATGTCAGCACAAGGGCAATAAAGCCGATGACAATGACATACGCCAGCAGCAGAGAAAGAAACTTGTGCAGCTTTGCAAACTTCTGAGAGGCTGTCCGGCTGAAAAGGATGTGGTCAATCCTGTTTACCAACGGGTTGATAAAGTAAGCAATCAGAAATGCAATCAAAAATGGTGACAATGTCGATAAAATCGAAGATGTATAGATCTGCATATCTCTCCAGTTGTTGATAAACTTGAAAATGATCAGGCAGATTGTAAAAGTTGCAACTACATAAGTACATATGGAAAAGTATTTGTTGTTGGATTCAAACTTCTTTTTCTTTCCGGAACTTTTCTCGGAATTAGGAGCGGGCTGCCGTGTGTGTTCTGGTAACGCCATAATGTGTGTTTCGCCTCCGGTAAAATAAATATAGGGACAGAACCAGGCATCTGTTGGGATGCTTTGGTCATCAAAAGATACTGTTTCTATTATATGCGCTTTGATATGCTAAATACAAGATGCAAAATAAATTTTTGCCAAAAACAGATAACTAACAGATGATGAAAGTGATGATAGAGGACGGGCTACGGTCAGAAAAGGGTGCTGTGTCAATAGGAAAAAGGAAACTCTGAAAAAAATTTGAAAAAAACAAAAAAACTTTAAAAAAGTTGTTGACAAAAAGAGATTTCTGCGGTAAGATTAATAGCGTCGCTGAGGTAATCACTTCGGATGACGGGTAAGCGCTTTTAGCTCAGTTGGTAGAGCACCTGACTCTTAATCAGGGTGTCCAGGGTTCGAGCCCCTGAAGGCGCACTTAAAGCACTGTTTTTGCAGACATAGGAGCTGCGGGGGCGGTGCTTTTTTCGTGTTTGGAAATGATTGAGCAGATTTTGTTACAAATCTTTCAAAATGTCCACTTTATAGACAATCCTGGCAAAAGTTTGTCGGAATAATATGATGCATAAGACATGGTGAAACCTTGATTTTACCGTGTATTATCTGCTTTATGTAACATTTTTCAAAATAATAAACCAGGAATCAATTGTATAAATATCAGTACATTGTTAATTGCGGTGTCAACAATAGACACATTGAAGGCTGTGTCTGATTTGGCCAAATTAGATGTTCCATCCTTCTTGAATCGTGCTATAATGATTGTACAGAAAAAAATACATAAGTAACGGCCATTACTTCTATGCAATATCTACTGAATAAAAATAAATTGTAGTAAAAGTGGAGGTAAGATTATGATTAAAGTGAATTTACAGAATACAGCAGTTCAGAACATGTTAACAGGACAGAACACATTAGACAGTGTATTTATCGATGGCAATTCAATCTTATTTATCGAGAAGCCGGAGTATCTGAAACAGCTTTACAGAGATGAGATCAAAGCCAGAGCAATCAAAGTCAACCTGAAGGTGGCAAGGGAAGAAATCCACAAGAGGACTCAGGATGACAGATATAACAATCTGGATGATATGGAGACCTTGAAGAAGTTCAGAGCACAGACCGATGAGCTGAGAGAGACAGAGAAAGAATACAGACGAATGCTCGGTGAGTGCGAGAATGTGAAGATGATTCCTGTTTACAGCGGCACGAAGCTGGATGTTACAACCGGTGATAGTGTTGAAGTAAAACAGGCTGAGTTTGAAGATTATATTGAAACTGAGGGCAACAAGGCGAGAATGGTACTGGATATCCTGGCGCTGGATGCTGACAGACTTGAGAGAGACTGTCAGTGGCTTCAGACAAAGGGATGCGGCATCAACATCATGACAACACCGGGGGTTCCGCTGGCAGTTGAAGGCGGTACACTGGAAGAGGCCATTGCGGCATTGATTGAGAAAAAGGCAGCATAAATAATATGTTTGCAAAACAACCTGAATAGTTACCTGAATTTCATATTAGAATCCATAAATATTGGGCGTAATGAAGATATAACAGAGGTGTCTGTGATTGGCAGAAAAAGTCAGTCACAGGCATCTTTTTTGCTGTCTGGATGGCCTGGAGCATTACTGGAATGGCCTGCAGCCTCAGCAGAGCCATTGACTTTACTCAGTGAACATGCTACCATATGAAAAGTATTTTTACTTTTAATATCAAAGGAGTTTGTATGGATTACGTTAAAAAATATGGCGAATTGATCAAGGATAAAGCAGGTGTAAAGCCTGAACGTGCGCGCTCCATGATTCGTCTGGGACTGCGTGCGGAGAATGCGAGAACAAAACTGCTTCCGAATAAAGAGATGCCGAAGGCTTTTCGTATGCTGACCCATTTGGCGATGGAAAGTGTGTTAAAGGCTCTGGATCATCCGGAGAAATCCTGTTGGACGAATATTTTTGCCCCGGTGGAGATTATGCAGTGCTTTGGTCTGCAGTGTGTGTCCATGGAGTGTCTGTCATCATTTATGTCCGGTTTTAAAATAGAAGATTATCTCATTGATTATGCACAGAATGAGGGCATTGCTTCAACACTTTGTTCCTATCACAAGAATTTTATCGGTGGTGTGGATTCCGGTGTCTTGCCGAAGGCAGCCATGTCAGTGACTACATCCATGATCTGTGATGGCAATATCAACACATTTCGGCATATGGAGCAGAAACATCAGGTGGGAAGTTATGTGCTGGATATTCCGAATACTTACTCGCCGGAAGCAGAGCGTTATGTGGTGGGACAGCTTCAGGAGCTGATCGAATTGCTGGAGACAAAAACCGGACAGAAGCTGGATATGAATGAGCTGAAGGCGGCAATCCAACGTGAAAATGAATCAAAAGAATATTACAAAGCCTTTTTGAAAGAACAGAAGCACAGATATTATCCAAATACCATGACATTGGATCTGTATATGCTGTTTGCCTCACATTTGAATATCGGTACCCGGGAAACTCTGGATTTCTTTAAATGTCTGGCAGAAGATGTCAAAACTTATCCGGAATTTAATGGAAAGGGCATTTTGTGGGTACATCTGATGCCTTACTATCAGGAAACTTTACAGCAATATATGAATTATCAGGAGAAATACTACATTCAGGCCTGTGATCTGAATCTGGATTACATGGAACCGTTGGATGCAGCACATCCTCTGGAAGCACTGGCAAAAAAGATGATTTTGAATATTTATAATGGCCCGTATGAGAGGAAGGTTGAGATGATACGTCATCTTGTCAAAGAATTTCAGTCGGATGCGGTGATTCATTTCTGCCACTGGGGCTGCAAGCAGTCCTCCGGCGGCGTGATGCTTTTAAAAGAAGCCATGCGTGAGGAAAATGTACCGATGCTGATTCTTGACGGAGATGCCCTGGATCGAAGAAACAGTCATGACGGACAGATCAAGACGCGTCTGCAGGCATTTCTGGAGCTGATTGACAATATTGAGGAGGATAAGAACTGATGATTGGATATGTATGTAAATATACGCCGGTGGAAGTTTTTGAGGCCATGGGTGTCGAAATCAGACGAATTCAGCCGGAAGTGACCAATTTCAACCAGGCAGATACATTGATGCATCCGAATATCTGCTCATTTACCAAGTCAGTGCTGGAGGATGTGCTGGCCGGGGATTATGAAGGGGTTGTGCTCACCACATGCTGTGACAGCATCCGACGTCTGTACGATGTGCTGAAACAGCAGTGTCCGGATAAATTCCTGTATCTGTTGGACGTGCCGAGAAAAGTAAATGATTTTTCCACGGATATGTATCGCAAAAATATTCTGGATATGGTGCATGCCTATGAAGCGTTTTCAGGGAAAACTTTTGATGAGATTGTATTAAAACAGCTGCTGGAACGCCGTGAAGCGGGGCAGAATCTTCGAACCGCACCGAAAAATAAGGCTTCCGTGCATATCGGTCTGATGGGTGCCAGATGCAGCAAGGGCATTATTGATTTGTTGGAAAACAGAGGCGTGGATATTTTATTTGATATGACCTGTACAGGTCTTAAGCGGGAATTTCATGTAGAACCGGACAATCTGCTGCAGGCTTATGCATGGCAGCTGCTGAATCAGGTACCTTGTCTTCGTATGGTAAAGGCGGTCAACAGAGAGAATTATATGGAAGGTTTCAGGGATCGGTTGGACGGTATTCTTTATCATACAGTGCAGTTTTGCGATAACTATGCCTATGAGTACACAGATTTGAAGCATCGTTTGGATATCCCGATGCTGATGGTGGAGACAGATGCCACCAAGCAGTGTGAGGGTCAGATTCGAACGAGAGTGGAGGCTTTTATTGAATCTCTGAAAATTGCGAAGGGTGCCTCAATTGGCAAAAAGAGTCTGAAAAAAGCGGAGGATGGAAAAATGTATGTACTTGGTATTGACAGCGGTTCGACATCAACTAATGCTGTTATCTTAAATGAGAATAAAGAAATCGTGGCTTTTGATGTTGTCCGTACTGGGGCGAAAAGCGGCGAGAGTGCGGAGAGAATTTTGTCGGAAATTCTAGAAAGAGCCGGATTAAAGCGGGAAGATATTTCTCTGATTGTGTCCACAGGTTATGGCCGTGTCAGTATTCCTTTTGCAGATGAAAATGTGACAGAAATCAGCTGTCACGGACGGGGCGCACATTATTTTAATCCGGATGTGCGGACGATTCTCGACATCGGCGGCCAGGACAGCAAGGCCATTCGGTTGAATGAAAACGGCGAAGTGGTGGATTTTGTTATGAATGATAAATGCGCTGCCGGCACAGGACGTTTCCTTGAGATGATGGCAAGAACACTGGAAATGGATATCAGTGAAATGGGGCCGGAATCCCTGAAATGGAAGGAAGACATTGATATCAGCAGCATGTGTTCTGTTTTTGCGGAATCGGAAGTTATTTCTCTGATTGCTTTAAATAAAGAAAAAGCGGATATCGCTCATGGTCTGCATAAAGCCATCGCCAATAAATCCTATTCTTTGTTGAAACGTGTCGGATTAAATGAGACATTTATGATGACGGGCGGTGTTGCTAAAAATCCCGGTGTTGTCAAAGCGGTGGAGGAAAAGCTTGGCAGTAAACTTTTTATCTGTAAGGAACCGGAGATTGTGGGCGCCCTGGGTGCAGCACTTTTTGGATTAGATAAGTAATGGTAAAAATCGCAGCGATATTTGAGAAGTTCGAATACGCAGTGAGAAAATGACCGGCGGTATTTGGGATGCCTGAATATGCAGTGCAAATGGTTGCAGTGCATTTGGAAACTTGATATAATGAATGGACAGTCAGTGACTAATAATAGAATATGTGGGGGAAATGTTATGAGTCAGGCAAAGATATTCAAACTTTTGTCAGAAGCTTATGGGTTGACATGGAGCGGTGGTATTGCTGCGGAAGTGATTGACGGCTGTCCGGTGACATTGAAAGAGGACAGGTATTATGTTCAGGTGAGTGCCTATATGCCGGAGAGGGTATATGAGGCGAAACATGAGATCTTCAATGAGCAGATGAAGGCAGTCAAAGGGGTCAAGTGCGGGTTTGATAAGAAAACAAGCCGCATAACCACAGTATTGCCACAGCCGAACCGTGTGGTGGAGCAGTATGGTGCGCTCCGCGAGATCATCAAACAGTACGCAGCTCCTTATGTTGAGGAAGACAAGTGTCCTTACTGCGGACAGGGCGAATGTGATATGGCAGCCATTTATAATAATCAATACAGGCGAGTCCATGTGCGGTGTCATCAGTATCATACAGACAGGACGAGGGATGTTGTGTTGTCCGGTCAGGGCAATCTGGCAATGGGAATAATCGGTGCTCTCGCAGGTGCAGTGCTCTTTATGGCGATTGCACTGGCAATCGGCATCTTTGCAGAAAGATCTTATGGTTGGTTTTTTGTCCTGGCAACGTTCGCAGCGTTAGGTGGATACAAGTTGTTCCATGGGCCTTACGGAAGGACCGGCATGGTAACAGTTACCCTTTGCAGTATTCTGTCAATGGTATTGTATCTGTTTTGTGAAATGGTCTATCTCATTGCACAGTACTATGAGCTGGCCATCGGAGAAGTGCTGAAACAATGGCCGGCAGTCATTCAGATTGCCTTCTCGCCGGATAATCTGGCAGAATCCTGGTTCCAGCTTATCTTCTTCCTGGGTGGTCTGGCCTGGTTCCTGATCAAGCGGCCATTGTCCAAGCAGAAGGTTGTGGGCACAATGGATGTGATGGATGATTTCAACAGGGCTTTATAGAAGTGCAGAAATTCGAATAAGAAACAGGTCTGCACAGCAGACTCGAATTTCGCTCAGGACTCACCAGAGAGTCTTGAAGATTACAAAAGATAAACACCATGACGATTGGAAACGCCATGGTGTTTGTCTTTTGTGCATGTAAAAACTTGTCTTTGGTAGTTTGATAAAGCAGTTGTCTTTGGTAATTCATCTTTTGTGTTTGCTAATGAATCATTTGCAGCTTGCAATGTATCTTTTGTGGTTTGCAATGGATCATCAGGAGTGAGATCTTTTGTGTTTTATGAGAAGTCTTTGTCTTTCGTGTTCTAAAGAGGATAAAGGGATTCTCTCATGGTAACTGCAAAGTGCTTTATCTTTGGTGTTTTGTAGAAGTTTTATCTTTTGTATGATTGAATTATAGCACAGGTTTCGTGACAAATAAAGTCAAAATGTGTAACATAGTTATGTAAAAGTTGTAACATAGGCGAAAAGGTGACAAACATTTCGCTGTGTTTTAGGCTTGTGTCAGGTAGACTGAAAATGGTATACTAGATGCGTGATGTCCTGCACATTGAAGTGTGGGACAGGCAAAGAGAAAGAAGTTTTTAACGGTGATGGATGGCAGATTGCGAAAACGGAGGTGACAGGATGCCGGGATATGTGATTCATCTGGCAGAGGCAGAATTGATATTGGACAAGATGCGTAAGCTCAGGCAGACTGATGATGCCTTTGAGCAGGCTTTTCTTACGGGTACCCTGCTTCCGGATACCAGATTAAAAGGGGAAAAGCGTTTTTCACATTTCTGGGACCCGGATAAGCTGGAATGTCTGGCACTGGGACCGGATTTGGCCCGTTTTACAGATAAATACGGACAGCGGCTGAATGAGCCGGTGATGCTTGGCTATCTGGCGCATTTGCATCTGGATGCCCGTTATGTGACGGAATACTGGCCGACAGTCATGGCCTTTTATGGCTGTACCGGGGAACCGGAATATAGGAAAGCCCATATTGCGGAAGTGGAGATCAAACGGCTTCAGAAGTGCGTGCCGGTGAGTCAGTTCTTCTCCATTGATTATTATTATGGAGATTACACAAAACTCAACGGTTACTTTATTCATAAATATCACCTCAGAGTACCAAAATGGCAGAGCATTCCGATGTCGCCGCCGGAGGAAGTTAACCTGCAGGATATGCAGATGATCTGCAGAGAACTGGATCATTTGAAGAAGGAATGCCATGCCGGCGACGAGAAGAGAATACAGGTCTTTGAACTTGGATCATTGGAGCGGTTTATGGCAGCCTCGGCGGAGGAATTTTGTGATATCTACATTTAACGATTAACCAGGATGAAGAAATCAAGGAGGGAAGATAATGAATTATATTTTGACAGCTGCAACGGCTGTATCCAAGGAAGCCGGTTCAATGAGCGAAATGCTGCCGAAGTTTGGTGTCATTGCCCTTGTGGTAGTGATTATTTTAATCGGCATGTTTATTTATGCGAAGAAAAAGAAATAAACATTAGAACCAATTGCCGCAGCATGCATAGAATAATGAAAAAGGGTGAAAATATGCGCCTTTTCTTCACAAAAATGCATGGATTGGGCAATGACTATATTTATATGGACGGCTTTGACAGTCGGATGTCAAAGCCTGCAGCATGGCCGTCGGAGCAAAAAGGACGGCTAGCGGTTATGATGAGCCGGAGGCATACGGGAATCGGTGCCGACGGCTTAATTTTTATTCAGCCCTCAGAAGAAGCTGCTTTCCGGATGGAAATGTATAATGCTGATGGTTCAAGGGGTGCCATGTGCGGTAATGGTATCCGGTGTGCGGCACGCTATGCCTATGACCATGGCATTAGCACGAATCAGTCTTTTCAGGTGCAGACTGACAGCGGCATAAGGTCCGTTTATATCAGAAAAACGGATGAAGGAGAGCATATAACATCTGTTCGGGTAGACATGGGTGTAATGGCTAACCTTGGGGAGCAGAGAGTCCTGTTAAAAGCAAAGGAAGAATGGACAGATTTTACAGGCGGCAGCTTTCCGGTGCAGTATGTATCGGCAGGCAACCGTCATTGTATTTTCTTTGTAGAAAATGTCGAAGCATTTCCGCTGAAGAAGGCAGCGGAATTGATCCATACCTTGCCTGGTAATGAAGACGGCGTCAATGTCGAAGCCGCAGCCGTTGAAAAAATAGCCGTCACCGGAGAAAAATACATCAAAATGAGAGTCGTTGAGCGTGGATCTGGAGAAACTATGGCCTGCGGCACCGGCGCCTGTGCCGTGACAGCGGCGGCCGTATGGCAGGGATATTGCAGATATGATGAAAATGTGGAGGTCAGGCAGCCCGGAGGCATCTTAACCACAGCTTATCTTGCCGATGGGCGGATGCTGATGGAGGGGCCGACGGAATATGTTTTTGAAGGATATTTTGACATTCCCATCGCTTCGTTTTATAATGGCACCAGATAATTGAAGCTATAAATAAAATAACAGGGAAACTGTGATTCAGTGGTGGAATCACAGTTTCCCTGTTGCCTTCATATGAATTAATCGACAAAATTAAAATCGTCTTTGAATCTCTCTTTGAATACTTCAAATACCTTGTTCAGTGTAGTTGCATCCTCAATGCTGAGGTATTCTTCGTTTTCTTCATCCAGAGGGTGGACTTCAAGGATAATTACTTCACCGTCTGCATTTTCATCTTCGCTTTCAACCGGAAGAAGAACAACATATTCCTTATCATCTAAGTCAATTAAATCCAGAAATTCAAAATCCTTGTCTGTGCCGTCTTCATCGGTCAGTGTAATAATATTCAGTTCTTCTTCGTTGAGAGTTTCATCAAAATCGCTCATGTTCAGTCCTTTCTTCTGAAGGCTGTGGCTTCAGAACCATCAATAATTAAAATTTCAGGCTGTTTCACAGGTATTATACCATGGCAGAACAAAATACATCAACTGATTTTATTGCTATTTTTTTGTAGTTAGAATATAATGATAATATTGTTCAGAATGTTCGAGAGGAGGACATGGATTGAAAGACGCAATAGGAGTCATTGGCGGAATGGGGCCGCTGGCCTCACAGCTTTTTTATAAAATGATAACAGAACATACGGCGGCAGAATGTGATCAGGATCATGTGCCGTTGCTTATTTTAAGTGATGTGACGATGCCGGACAGAACAGGGGCTATTCTGGATGGAAAATATGATGCACCTTATAACAGACTGATGGAGGATGCGAAGTTTCTGGAGGAATATGGCTGTACGGCGGTGGTTGTGACATGCAATACCGCACATTTCTTTATGGATATGATTGAACATGAACTGAGAATTCCTTTTATATCCATGATCAGGGAATCGGCCAAAGAGGTGGCCAGTCTACATCCGGGCAGTGTCGTTGCGGTACTGGCAACGGATGGAACAGTGAAAGCAGGACTGTACCAGCGTGCATTGGAGGCTGAAGATCTGATTCCATGGGTACCTGATGCAGATATTCAGAAAGAAGTCATGCATCAGATTTATGATCGTATTAAAAAAGGGCTGCCATGTGACAAGGCAAGCTGGCAGAAGATAGAAGATGCCTGTCTGGAAGCCGGATGCAGCCGTGTGCTGCTGGCCTGTACAGAGCTTTCTGTGATTAAGAATGATGAAAAACTGTCAGACTGGTATATTGACCCGATGGAAATTCTGGCAAAAAGAGTAATAGAATTCTCGGGAAAGAAATACCAATAAACACGATGTGGAAAGTTTCTGAATAATCATTGCGTGATAGGTGAATTGTCAAAAATCTATATGGCAATTTTTGACAGGATAGGGCAAGTTTATTTTAAATTATGTTGCACTTTGGCCAAAAAATTGCTACACTAAAGAGTAGAGTCGTTGCATCATATTAAAGCGGTAACCCGTGCTTAAAATGTAACTGTTCATAGCGCTGTGAGGCATTTGGAAGCAGGGTTTGGACGGTCGATTTGAAATAATTAAATGAGGTGGAAAAAATTATGAACAATCCGATTATTTCTCTCGAGGGAGTCGAGAAAAGATTCGGGTCCAATCTGGTTGTTAAGAAAATGAACCTTGAGATAGCTGAAGGTGAGTTTCTGACACTTTTAGGGCCATCGGGATGCGGAAAGACAACAACACTGCGTATGATCGCAGGTTTTGAGGAAGCATCAGCCGGTGTAATCAAGGTCGAAGGCGAACGTATCGAAGACAAGGAGCCGTTTCAGAGAAACGTCAATACTGTTTTCCAGAATTATGCATTGTTCCCACATATGACGGTTTTTAATAATGTAGCATACGGACTGACGATCAAGAAAGTACCAAAGCCTGAGATTCAGGAAAGAGTCATGGAGATGCTGAGACTTGTTCAGCTGGAAGGGTTTGAGAAGCGTAAGCCGGATGAGCTTTCCGGCGGTCAGAAACAGCGAGTGGCGATTGCAAGAGCACTGGTCAACAAACCGAAGGTACTGCTTCTGGATGAACCTTTGGGTGCGCTTGACTTGAAGCTGCGTAAGCAGATGCAGATTGAATTGAAGCGTCTTCAGAAGAAACTGGGAATTACATTTATCTATGTTACCCATGATCAGGAAGAGGCATTGACCATGAGTGATCGGATTGCGGTTATGCATGATGGCGTTCTGGAACAGTTAGATGTACCGATGGAGATTTATGAGCATCCGAAGACAAAGTTTGTAGCCGGATTTATAGGCGAATCCAATATTTTTGATGGTAAGGTGACAGACAAGAAAGACAATGTGTTGACTGTTCAGACAGAGGCTGGTATGATGCAGGTATGCGGGGCTGATTTTGAAGTTGGCGAGGAAATGCATGTGGCTATCCGTCCGGAATATATGGATGTGAGCAAGACGCCTGTTGAAGGATTTGATTTGCCTGGCACCGTGAAGGATTTTATTTATCAGGGAACGGTTGTCAAGACCGCCCTCGATATTAAGAACGGTCAGGAGATTAAGTATTCTCGTTTTGAGCAGGATACAGATATTGCAGAAGGCAATCAGGTTTATGTTTACTGGAGACCTGAGAAGGCCGTTGCCATCAAGAAGAGTATGTAGGGGGCGGTCTGATGAACAATAAGAAAAAGAAGAATATGCTTCCGGCATTGGCCATGGCAGGCCCGGTATCTGTCTGGATGATTTTGTTTGTGACCATTCCGATGCTGTATATTATTTATATCAGTTTTATGTCCAGAGGTGTATTCGGTGATGTCGTTTATAAGTTTTCGACAGAAAGCTACAAAACGATTCTTAATCCTACATATTTTAAGGTTATTTTGAAGTCGCTGAAAGCAGCAGGGATTACGACGATTCTCTGTCTGCTGTTGGGATATCCGTTGGCTTATATTATTGCCCATAAGCCGAAGGATACAGCTGCGAAGCTGATTACGCTGATCATGATTCCGTTCTGGACGAATTCATTGATGCGTTTGAACAGCTGGCTGCTTTTGTTCCAGACAAGTGGTCCGATCAACAATTTCCTTGTGGGAACAGGCATTGTCAAGGAACCGATTACATTTATTTATACAGATGGGCTGGTGCTGATCGGTCTGATTACCAACATGCTGCCATTTGCGGTGCTTCCGCTTTACAGTACCATTGAGAAGCTGGACAAGTCTCTGATTGAGGCATCCGCAGACCTGGGTGCCAGTGCAGCCACTACATTCATGCGTGTGACGCTGCCAATCACATTTCCGGGTATTTTTTCAGCGATCATCCTTGTATTTATCCCGAGCCTGGGTATTTACACCGTTACTGATATGCTGGGCGGCGGCAAGATCTTATACATTGGTAATATTATCAAGAACCAGTTCGGTTCCATCCGAAACTGGCCGCTGGGTGCAGCACTGTCTGTAATGCTGATCGTTATTACTATGCTGCTTATCTTCATTTATACAAGATTTGCGAAGATTGAAGATATGGAGGTAGTATAATGTCGAAAATTGCCAAGAAAAGAAAAAGACTGAACATCATCAGTAATGTGTATGCATTTCTGGTGTATGCCCTTTTGTATATTCCGGTGGCAGTTATGATGGTTTTCTCTTTTAATGACCAGAAGTATAACTATTACTGGAATGGTTTTACCACACAGTGGTACGCCAAGCTCTTTACCAATTCTACATTGGTAGACAGTTTGATCTACAGTTTGATCATTGCGGTACTGAGTACTCTGATTTCCGTATTTATCGGTACCATCGGTGCCCTCGGTTTGAAGCGATATGAATTCAAGATGAAGAAATTCATCGACAATATGCTGTATATTCCGATCATCGTGCCGGAAATTGTTCTGGCGGTGGCATTGCTGATTATTTTCCTGAAAGTCGGCGTGTCTATGGGGATAGGAACCATTCTGATCGGTCACTGTACATTCTGTATTCCATATGCCATCGTCACCATCAAAGGACGTATCAGCGGCGACAACGAGACTTTGGAAGAGGCCAGCATGGATCTTGGTGCTAACCGGGTACAGACCCTGCTTCGTGTGACCCTGCCGAATATTTTCCCGGGTGTCATGAGTGCGGCATTCCTGTCCTTTACAATGTCATTTGATGACGTTGTCATGAGTAATATGCTGGCAGGTGCCAAACAGTCCACATTGCCTGTCCTGATCCTTTCTATGAACAAGACAGGTGTAACGCCGGATGTTAATGCATTGGCGACAATTATGGTTCTTATCATCGTAGCAGCGATGATTTTGAATAATATTATTCAAGGGGCCCTTCATAAAAGGGTAAAATAAGGAGGTTTTCATTATGAAAAAGAGATTACTGGCAACTGTCCTTGCCGGTGCCATGGTTTTATCAATGGCAGCATGTGGCAGCAGCAATGCCAACAAAACAGAATCCGCAGCAGCATCCGAAACTGCGAATGCTTCAACAGAAGCCGGAGCAGAAGGCGGTGAAACACAGGCAGCTGCTCAGGACGGCGATGCAAGCTCTGAGCTGAACATTTATATGTGGCAGCAGTACATTTCTGATGATCTGATCAAGAACTTTGAGACGGAGAACAACTGTAAGGTGAATCTTTCTTACATGAGTGATAATGCTGATGCCATCAATAAACTGACAGCAGGCGGCGGTGATGAATATGACCTGATCATGACATGTGATGCTTACATGAAATCCCTGATCGCAGGCGGTTATGTTGAAGAACTGAATCTGGACAACATTCCGAATTCATCCAACATCAACGATACATACTGGGTATCCAAGGGTTACTGTGTACCTTATCTGATGAACTACATCTATGTTGTATATGATTCAGAAACATGCCCTGTTGAAATCCACAGCTACAATGATCTGCTTCAGTCCGGTCTGAAGATTTCTACAATTGATGGCGCAAGAAATCTGTTCCCAATCGCACTTGTTGCCCTTGGTTATGATCCTAACTCCACAAATGAGAGTGAAATCGCAGAAGCTTACGAGTGGCTGCAGAAGTTCAATGAAAACGTTGTTGCTTATGGTAATGCAGAACAGAACCTGACAAATGGCACAGCGAATGTTGCTGTTACATACGATGGTAATGCTTCATGGGCTATGAAAGAAAAGAACACAATCAAAGTTGCAGATTTCACAAGCGATCCGATCCAGCTTGGTATTGACCTCTTTGTTATGCCTAAGGGTGCAAAACATGTAGATCTTGCAGAAAAATTCCTGAACTACATCTGCACAGCTGAAGTTATGGCTAAGAACCTTGAAGAGTTCCCATACTCCTGTCCGAACGATGCAGCCGTTGCAGCAGCATCTGATGATTACAAGAACGACCCTGCAAGAGATTTCTCTTACAAGGAAAATGTATTCTTCCAGGAAGATGTTGGCGATGCGCTGACAATCTACAACGACTACTATCAGAAACTTAAAGTTGGTGAATAAGCCGATTTGATGATAGGGTGGACCGCTCTTCTGATTGAAGTGGAGTGCGGTCCACTGAATGAATAACAGAAAACGAAAGGAGCTTATCCTTACGCTGGAATAAGCTCTTTTTGTTTTCTTTTTTTCTTAGGCGTTTGCGAAACGCCACAATCCGCATAAATACGGCATTTTAAAACCCAGAATGAGAAAACGCTTCATGCCGATTTACTTCTTGCAGGAATTACACAGCTTGTAACAGTACTTGTTGCTGATAACATCCACCAGCACCAATACATTATAAGAATCTGCATTATAAAAACGAGAAAGAACTTCCCATTATTTTGTCCATATTTCTAAGGTTTTTAATAATTTCTCTTTAGTGTCTATATCTAATTTAAGGATGGTCTGATATAATTTTCTGTCAAGTGCGGTTTCGGAATATTCTGAATCAAGTTCACCTACAAGAGCATCCAATGAACATCCTATAAGGCGAGCATAATAGGTGAGGATACGTAATGACATAGCAGTACGATTATTTTCTACATTGCTGATATAACCGGGGGTAACGCCTAGGGACTCGGCTACCTGGTTTTGAGTTAAACCCATTTTTTGACGCAAACTTTTGACAAGGGCACCATAATTTTCTGAAGACATATAAAACTCCTTCTGTTATATTATTTGTATTGAAATTATACAATAAATATTGATTGAAATAAAGATTCTAATAGAATATAATATATACAATAAGTATATAAAATGGCGCGGGGGGAGCAATCATATGGGGAAAAATACATTATGGCTTGAAAGTAATGAGGGGAATACAGGGAATCTTGTCATTAGAGATGATAACAACAAAAAAATGGTTGTAATTCCACATGTGGTTTTTAAAGGCAAGAGAAGCATTTCATGGAAACAAGTGGAACAATATTTAATTAGTTATGTAGGAAAATTATTTGAGGTTTCTGAGACGAAAGATCTTATTTATATAGATAAATCCTTTGCAGATGAATATGCAGGTTCCGTTTATACTCAAAAATTAAGAGGTGCTCTACCGAAAGTGAAAGCAAATATGTCACAAGGAATTCCGGAAATGATAGAAATTGCAACGGAAAAACGATGGAAGGAAGACTTTCAAGGCAAGCATAAGAAAAGAGCTGGAAAAGGATGGTTTCGTTATAATACACGATTTGCTTTACCAGTAGTGAATGAGAAAGGAGATATTTTGGAATATAATGTTTATCAGGCAGTGTTAATTGTAAGATATTCATCTGATGAGAAGTTATATTTGTACGATATACAGAACATAAAAAAAGAAACGAGATACCCATCTTGGACAAGATCGTCAGATGGTCAGAAACCCGTTTCCTTTCATTAATTATAATATAACATTTTATTAAATGCAATAGAAAAATTTTATGGTATATTGATTGTAGTTCGCTTGGTAGGGAAAGGTAGAGTTGGAGTGTTTGACCCATATTAATATTAAATGAAATCTATAGAAGCGTTATTTAATGCATGACAGCGTGGTTCCGAATAAAGAACAGCTCATTGCACAGGTAGAAGCTGTTTTCGATGAATGGCACAAGCCGGAAAAGAAATGATATATGACATATACTTTCCACAATTTCCTGATGAAAAAGCTTGCAACAAAGACTTAACTGATGTATGATGAAATAGGTTAATTTTTTGACAGTATTTAAGAAATGGAGATAAAGATTATGCTGAAATTTGATGAACAGAAGCAGCTGGACAGCGTCAATGGTGCTCTGGCTCTTCGCGGTCGTATTGAAGAAATTGTTGATGCTATTTGTGCTGGAGGATACAAGAATATCTGCTGGCTTGGCATTGGCGGTACATGGGCTTCTGCTCTGCAGGCTGAAGTGCATATGAAGGAGAAATCTGCTATTGAACTTTTCTCAGAGAATGCAGCTGAGTATGTGACAACAGGCAACAAGCGTGTCGGCAAAGGCACAATTGTGATTCTGTCTTCTGTTACAGGAAGCACGATTGAGATGGTTGAAGGTGTGAAGAAAGCACAGGCTGACGGTGCTAAAGTATTTGGTTTCATTGATAAGGCAGAAGCTGAACTGGCGAAGATGGTAGATTATGTGATTTCCTATCCGGCCAATGAACAGCTGAAGTTCTTCATGGTTGCAGACCGTTTCATGAAGAATGCAGGCGAGTTTGAAGATTACGATGAATATTATGCAGAAATGGATGCACATCTGGCTCAGGGTCTTGTAGATGTAGAGAAGGCTGCAGATGCTTTTGGTGCTGCTTACGCTGAAAAGCACTGCAATGACAAACTGCATTACTTTGTAGGTGCCGGCAATCAGTATGGCTCTACATATTCTTATGCAATGTGTTATTGGGAAGAACAGCATTGGCTGCGTACAAAGTCTATCCACAGTGCAGAATTCTTCCATGGTATGCTGGAAGTTATCGACAAAGATACACCTGTAACTGTATTTGTCGGTGAAGATTCCCAGAGAAGACTCAGCGAAAGAGTTGCAGCATTCCTGCCAAAGGTATGCGCCAACTACACAATTATTGATACAAAAGATTATCCGATCAAGGGTATCAGCGAGAAATACCGTGGCAGCATCAGCCATCTGATCAGCCATGCAGTTACTCAGAGAATCGATGCGCATATCGAGAAGATCAACTGCCACCCAATGGAGATCAGAAGATATTACAGACAGTTTGATTATTAAAATATAGTAACTGTTCAGAGCCAACCTCCAAAATGCTACGCATTTCGTCGGTGTGGCGTATCCGCCAAATAAAATTTCAAAAACAGTTTTAAAAATGCAAGCATTTTATACCTGTTTTTTGAAATTTTGCCTGGCTCTGAACAGTTACAAATAGTGATAGAAAAGAAGAAGCATTGTACCTGCAATCACAGAGACAATGCTTCTTCTTTTGTCAAGTAGAAAGGAAAATTTATCAAAAATTAAAGTTATACGGCATTGTATCCAGCATCAAAAGCCCTGGCATTAGACTCATTGAATTTGGATTTGCCCTTCTTCTCAAACATATGGTTCATAGCTGCAACAGCAGCATCATGAGTAAAATCACCCATCAGTTTGATGATCGCGCCTGTCATAACGATGTTGGCACCTTTTGGATTGCCAAGAGAAGTTGCGATCTCTGTGCAGTTAACTTTGACGTAAGTGACGTCCTGTCTTGCACCTTCAGGAATTTCTACAGTATCACCAATGAGAACAGTACCACCTGGAGCAACTGTTGGAAGAAATTTAATCAGCGAAGGTTCGTTCATAGCCAACAGCAGATCTGGTGTTTCTGGTGATGGGTTGTAGATATAACCGTCATTGCTGTATTTGACTGTACAGTTGGCTGTACCGCCACGCATAGCGGAACCATAGGATGGTACCCATGTGACGTGAATACCTTCACTTGCTGCGATATCAGAGATAATCAGGCCGGAAGTAAGGACACCCTGGCCGCCGGAGCCTGCAAATATAATTTCTTTCATTTATTTGGCCTCCTCTCTCTTTTTGAACTCTCCTAATGGATAGTAAGGAATTAATTCATCTTCAATGCGTTTCATAGCATTAACCGGTGTCAGCCCCCAGTTAATCGGACATGGAGACAGTACTTCAACAACAGAGTAGCCTTCATGATTCAATTGAGCCTGCAGAGCATTTTTGATGTATCCTTTTAATTTATTAATATTGGCCGGTGTAGTAACTGTTCCGCGGGCAGCATAAGCTGCATTAGGAAACTCCCGTGCAACCATTTCAGGGAAACGGATAGGGTATCCTGTAACGGAACAGTCACGGCCGTAAACTGAGGTGGCTGTTTTCTGACCTTCCATAGTCGTCAGAGACATCTGACCGCCGGTCATACCGAAGTTTGTATTGTTAATGACGATAACCGTAATGTTCTCGCCACGATAAGCAGCATTAAATGTTTCAGCGATACCAATATTGTAAGCATCACCATCGCCCTGATAGGATACAATCAAAGTGTCAGGGTTAACACGTTTCATACCTGTAGCAACAGCGCCTGCTCTGCCGTGACAGCAGTGAAGACGGTCGCATTCGAGACCTGCACCAAGGTTGGATGAACATCCGACACCAATTGGGAAAATAATATTATCTAACTGTTCCAGTTCTTCAAGACATTCCATGATCAATCTGCTGACAATGCCATGGCCGCAGCCCGGACAGAAGTCCATAGGTTTATCGACCAGAGCAGGTACTTTTCTTTCACGCGTATTAGCCATATTAGTATACCTCCTTGATCTCGCCGCTCTTTACTTTGAAATAATCTTCTTTAATACGATTGATAGGCGGTGTATTGTAAACATATGTTAAAGCGTAGGCCGGAATATTGCGGTCTTTGTGTGTTTTCTTAATAGCAAGGGCAGCATCATCAATCATCTGTCCTGTTGCATTTTCTTCAACAGTAATAATACCTTTAACATTCGGATTGATATTGGCAAAAGCTTTCTCAGGATATGGCCATGCTGTGATTGGACGGATCAAACCTACTTTTTCTCCGGCTGCTCTCAGTTCACGGACAGCACCAAGTGTTGCTCTGCCAGGTACGCCATAGGCAACAAAAACGTAATCAGCATCAGCGATGTCTTCTTCTTCCCAACGCTGTTCATTTTCTTTGATCTCAGCGTATTTTGCTCTTAATTCTACTGCCTCAGCCATAGAATCTCTTTCGAAGATACCGATCTTCTTGTATGTGTAATGGCCATTTAAAGCCCAAGGTGTTCTCTTTGGTTCTACAAAGTCAGGAAGCTCAACAGGTTCCATCATCTGTCCGAGTGTACCTTCACCCATCATAATCGTAACGATTCTGTATTTCTCTGCAAGTTCATATGCTGGAAGCATTAAGTCTACAAATTCCTGAATGGAAGATGGACATAAAACGATACAGCGATAATCGCCCTGACCACCACCGCGAGTTTCACGATGATAATCACACTGGGATGTAAAAAGTGTGCCAAGGCCGTTACCATAACGAACCTGAGTGATAACAACGGCAGGAAGTCCTTCATCACATAATGTGGAAATACCTTCCTGTTTCAAAGAGATACCAGGACCTGAAGAAGCTGTCAGTGCGCGCACACCACAGGAAGAAGCGCCGATGACCATGTTAATACCGGCCAATTCGCTTTCAGCCTGAACAAAAGCACCGCCGACTTCGTTCATTCTCCATGATAAATATTCCATAATTTCACTGGATGGTGTAATCGGATAACCTGCATAGAATCGTGCACCGGCACGGATTGCAGCTTCAGCGATTGCCTCATTGCCTTTCATCATTTCTGCCATGAATTAATACACTCCTTTCAAATTAGCCCAATACGTGGAATACACCATCGGGGCAGGTAGTATAGCAGATACCGCAGCCTATACACAGTTCATCATCGATCTGTACAGGATAATAACCGTTAGCGTTGAGGCTATCGGATTTGCTGATTGCCTTTTTTGGACAATGGTGGATACAGAGTCCACATTCTTTGCATCGTTCTCTCTTAATTTCGACTTTCATAATTGATTCCTCCAATATCAGTCAATCCATTGGTTGGTGAAAATGGAACAGTGTTCTAAAATTAGAATATCGACATTCGTTCAAAATGTCAATACCAAAATGCATTTTATTTATTTTTTTATTAAAAATTGACAGGAAGCTTATTTGGTATTATCATATATGACAGGAGAGGCACAGAAATTGTGCATTTTTTCAAAATGATCAAAATAAAAGAGATCGGGAAAGGAGGAAAGAGGCGGAATGGCATCGGATATTATTCAGTCAGTTGACAGAGCATTAGAGTTTTTGATCTATCTGTATAACGAGGGAAAAGAGACAAGTGTGACACAGATAGCCAATGATCTGGGTGTGTATAAGAGCACAGTCTTTCGTACACTGGCAACAATGGAGGCAAGAGGATTTGTTAAGAAGAATCCGGAGACGGAGAAGTACTGGTTAGGGAATCGCCTTTTTACGTTGGGAAAGAGTGTAGAGAACAGGATGGGGCTTCGAGAGATTGTGAAACCGTATGTATCGGAGCTTTATGATCTTTATCGCGAAGTGATCAATGTTTCTGTCCTGGAACGAAACCAGAACGATATCTATAAGAGTGTGATCATCTACAAAGCGGACAATCCGAATCAGGTTCTGAAAGCCAACCCATCTGTTGGTTCCAGCAGTGAATGCCATTGTTCTTCTGTTGGCAAGTGCTTATTGGCATTTGGACAGGATGTCGACCTGAGTGTCTATGAGTCGCACCCGTTGACGGTCTATACGGAGTACACGATCAGTTCACTTGAGCAATTAAAAGAAGAGCTGGATGATGTCCGTGAAAAAGGATATGCGATAGACAGAGAAGAACTGGAGCTTGGACTTACCTGTATTGGTGCGCCGATTCTGGATCACAGCGGACATGCTATTGCGGCCATCTCTCTGAGTGGACCGAAGAGCAGAATGTTGGCCGGTGATTTTTGTGAGCGTGTCAGAGCAGTGACAGAGGTCGCAAGGAAGATTTCCGCCAATTTCTAAAGTAAAAATAGAACATCGTTTTGATTTATGAGAGGCTATACACAGATACTTGTGCATAGCCTCTACTTTTTGCACAAATATTTAAGGGTAATTTGATTGAAATTGTTGAATATGCGAAAAACAACTTGACGATTTGTGAGAAGTGGTATATACTTAACACAAGCAGAAAATAGAACGGTGTTCCAAAAATATAAACGAGGAGGGTATGAATGGCCTGGAAAGAGATGTTTGATGAGAAATTTATGACAGCAGAAGAAGCTGCGAAGATGATAAATTCCGGAGATGTTGTATGGGTGGGAGCCCTGACATCCGGTGCACCACAGGTTGTTGATGCTGTTACAGACCGGTATGAAGAATTAGAGAATGTCAGACTGGTTGGTGATTTTTCACTTACTGAATATAAATGTTTTAAGAGTAGTAAGTATAAAGGACATGTATCCTATGATACATTATTTCTCGGTACATACGAGAGAGCTTATTTGAAGGAAGGGAATATCCGACCGAATATTGTGAAGTTTGCAGATTCATATAAGGCGATCAGTGAAGTTTACAAGCCGAATGTGATGATCTGTGAAGTGACCGAACCAGATGAAGAAGGCTATATGTACTACGGATGTACAGGCGTAGCCTGGAATGGTAAGGTGGCAGATATTGTTGATAAGATCATTGTTCAGATTAACAATTACCAGAAGAAGGTGAGTGGATGGAAACATCGCATTCACGTGAAAGATGTTGATGCAATCTGTCGTCATGATCATCCGGTTTATGAATATATTCAGCCACCGGTGACAGAGAGAGATCAGATCATGGCAGGATATATTCTTCCGCTGATTCCTGATGGCGCGACACTGCAGATTGGTATCGGTGGTGTAGCGAATGCTGTGGCTTATGGCCTGACAGATAAGAAGCATCTGGGGGTTCAGACAGAGATGCTGACAGAGTCACTGATGCATCTGACAAAACAGGGCATCATCGATAAGGATCGTGTTGTTGCGGCCTTTATCCTTGGAAATGAAGAGACGTATGATTTCGCTTTGACAGGTATTCCTCAGTTAGGACCTGTTGATGAGATTATCAGTCCATCCATTGCCGGACAGATTCCAAACTTTATTGCTATTAATGGCTGTATGATGGCGGATCTTACAGGTCAGATTTGTTCTGAGACGGTTGGTCACAGACAGTACTCCGGTACAGGCGGTCAGCTTGACTGTATCCGCTCCGGTAATCTGTCTCCGGGCGGTAAGAGTTTCTTATGTATGCCATCCAGAAAGAAAATGAAAGACGGTACGTATCATTCAACCATTACGTTGAATCTGCCGGCGGGAGAAATCGTTACAGTTCCGAGAACAGATGTGATGTATGTTGTAACAGAACAGGGAATTGCGAACTTGTATAACCGTCCGATTGAAGAGCGTGTTGAGGCAATGATCAGTATTGCACATCCGAATTTCAGAGAACAGCTTCGTAAAGAGGCCATTGAGGCAGGCTTGCTTCGAGAGTAGGCGGAAGTCGAGACTTGGGTTGATACTGATATAGAAGAAAAGGGAAGAAGGAATTTTATGGAGGAAGCAGATAATTCGAAAAAGAAGGAGCCCGGAACATGGATGTCTTTTTTGGTATTTGGAATTGCCATAGCCATTATTCTTACAGGCGTAGTCATATTAGAATTTGATGTACATATTGTTCTTCTTTTGGCATTGATTTTTGTTTGTGTTGTATCAGCTACATTGGGATATTCTTTTGATGATTTGGTTGAATTTATGAAGAAATCCCTTGGACAGGCAATGTCAGCAATGATTATCTTTATATTTATTGGTGTTATTATTGCTTCTTGGATTTTTTCCGGAACAGTACAAACATTGATTTATTATGGATTGCAATATATTAGTCCGGCAGTTTTTTTGCCAGTTGGCTTACTTTTGTGCAGCTTGACGTCAATGTCCATCGGGACGTCCTGGGGAACAATTGGTACAATGGGTATCGCTATGATGGGAATTGGAAGTGGTATGGGTATTCCACCTGCTGTGACAGCAGGGATGGTCATTTCTGGTTCGTTTTTCGGTGACAAAATGTCCCCTATTTCGGATACAACGAATTTGGCTCCGGCATCTGCAGGGACAACTTTATACAAACATATTAGCGCAATGTGGAAGACAACGTTGCCTGCCTATATTATAAGCTTTATAATATTTGTCGTTATTGGTCTTGCATACCAAGATGGAGAAATTAATACAGAAACGGTGGCAATCTTTTTGGATACAATACGTGCTAATTTTAAGATCTCTCCAATTTTGCTGCTTCCGATGATTGTTTTACTGGTGTTAAATCTGATGAAATTTCCAGCAATACCAGGCATGGTAATTGGAAGTCTGTTAGGTGTCATTCTGGCTATTACAGTACAGGGAGTGTCTGTCGGAGACGTGATTGCAGGTCTCAATTATGGCTATGTAAAAAGTACTGGGGTAGATGTTGTTGACACGTTGTTATGTCGTGGTGGTATACAAAATATGATGTATACATTTTCATTATCCTGCATCGCGATTTCATTTGGTGGTGTGATGGAACATGTAGGATATTTGAGAAAAATTATAGCGGTCGTTATTAAAGGTGTAAAGAAGGATGCATTGATGGTGCCGCTTGTCATAGCCAGTACGACATTAGGAACATTAACAATGGGTGAAGTTTATTTGTCAATTGTTGTTAATGGTAATTTATATAAGGAAACGTTTAAAGAACGTGGACTTTGTCCGGAAATGCTGTCAAGGCTTCTGGAAGAGGGCGGTACTTTAACGCAATGTTTTATTCCATGGTCGACATCTGGTGTGTTTATTTTAGCGACTCTTGGGGTGGGTGCATCAGAATATTGGAAATATGCAGTACTTAATTATATGAATCCAATTTTGTCAATTGTTTTAGCGTTATTTGGATTTGGTATTCTGCATATGAAAGATGGAAATAAGGAGAACATGGAAGAATAAAAGAAGAGAGAGGGGTTCTAATGGGAGAACAAACAACGGATAAAAAAGCATTAAATATTAAACAATTTACCATTATTTTCTTTTTGGGGCTTGGTTACACGATTGTTTATGCAACGCCATTTATTCAGTATGTATTTTATGATTCATTGGTAGAGGCATTGCAATGTACAAATCAGCAACTGGGTTATCTCATTACGATTTTTGGTATAGGTAATCTGCTCGCACCATTTGGTGGCGCATTAAGCGATAAGTTTAATACAAAGAAAATCTATATTTTTGCAATGCTGATGATTTGTGCTTTGAATGTTATTTTTACTTTGAATATGAACTATTCATTTTCATTAGTTATCTGGGGTGGATTCGCTATTTTTGGCTTATTCCTTTATTTCCCGGCACACACAAAATTAACACGATTGGTTGGCAGTGAAAGTCAGCAGGGTACAATTTTTGGATTTACAGAAGCTTTTTGCGGTATTACAAATGTTATTGTTAACTTTATTGCTTTATATTTATTTGCATATTTTTCAAATAAATATTTTGGTGTAGCAGGATTAAAGGCAGCGATTATTGGATATGCGGTTTTAGGTGTTATTGCTGTTATTGCTTTGGCCATTCTTGTTCCAGATCCTGGAAAGGCTTCTAAGTCTGATAATGCAGAGGTAATAAATGCAAAGATGACGGTTCATGATTGGTTAAGTATTGTGACAAATCCACGGACATGGATGGCTGGTATTGCTGTATTTGCAACTTATACGATGTATTGTACATTATCCTATTATACACCTTATTTTAGTAACGTTTTGGGTGTTTCAATTGTCTTTACGGGTGGTCTTTCTATTTTCCGTCAGTACGGAACACGTTTTATTGGGGCACCGATCGGTGGATGGTTGGGGGATAAAATTAAATCCGTTTCTACCGTAGTAGGTGTATCGTTGGCAGCCGCAGTTATTATGGTTGTTGCGTTTATGGTTATGCCGGCAGGAACAAATGGTACGATTCTGATTATTTTGACTTTAGCAGCTGGTATTTTAACTTACATGGCAAGAGGTTCGATGTTTGCAATTCCATCAGAACTTAAAATCCCTCGTAAATATGCGGGAACAACATCAGGTGTCGTATGTGCGATTGGTTATTGTCCAGATTTGTTTATCTTTGTACTGTATGGTTATTGGTTAGATAAGTTTGGCAATGCTGGTTACAGAAATATTTTTATTTATGCAGCAGTTGTTATGGTGATTGGTGTTATTAATGCAGTAGTGACACAGATTTACAAAAAGAAAAAATTAGTACAAGAAGTTTAAAGTATAGACGGAAAAAGTATTTGGTTAAATTGGGCAGATACCAGGAGGGGTATTTATGGAACAGAGATATATTGATTCTTTAACAGAAATTTGTGGAAAAGCGAATGTTTTTTATGAAATGGCAGATATTGAGCGGTATTTATATGATGAGACAGAAGAATATGTTCGACCAAAAGCATGTGAGGATTGTATTGTTGTCCGTCCGGGAACATATGAAGAAGTATCTGAAATTCTTAAATGGGCCAATCAGGAATTGGTACCAATTATTCCACGAGGCGGCGGAACTGGTGCATGTGGTGCGGCAATCCCTACAGAACCGTCTGTTATTATGAGTATGGAGCGTTTTAGAAAAATCGTTGAAGTGGATGAGACAAATATGATGATCACATGCCAGACAGGTGTAACACTGGCCAGCTTAAATGAATACCTTGCTAAAAACGTTCATGCACTTTACTTCCCATGTCATCCTGGTGATGAAGGCGCTCAGGTAGGTGGTATGTGTATTGAAAATGCCGGTGGTGTTCGTGCCGTTAAACATGGTATCATGAGAAGCTACATCAAAGGTATGAAGGTTTGTCTTCCAAATGGTGATATCGTTCAGCTTGGCGGTAAACTGATGAAGAATAACATGGGTTATGATTTACTTCACCTCCTCATTGGTTCCGAAGGTACATTAGCAGTTGTTCTTGAAGCAACATTAAAATTATATCCTCGTCTTGAGTACACAGGCGCACTTGTTTGCTCTTTCAATACAACAGAAGATGCTGTTAAATCTGTAGGCGAAGTACAGAAGGCAGGTATCATTCCTCTGGCTGTAGAATACATGGATCGTGCGATTTCTGTTGGTACAGCTGAGCATATCGAAAGAACATGGCCAATGAAGGATGAAGGTAAAGTCGATCTTCTCTATCTTGTAGAAGAAGCAACAGAAGATGCACTTTATGAGACAGCTGGTACAATCGCAGAAATCTGTGAAAACAATGGCGCTGTAGGCTCCGTTATCGCAGAAGACAGCAAACAGCAGAGAAACCTTCTTGATATCCGTTCAGCAATCTACGAAGTATACAAACCGGTATTCGTGGATTCTCTGGATACAGCTGTTCCTGTGGCCAATATCGGCGATCTGTTGAAAGAATTTGATGCAATTGCAGAAAAATATGGCACCACAACGCCTCGTTTCGGTCATGTAGCAGATGGTAATTTCCATAATTTTATCCTGATGGTAGATGGAAAAGTACCAGAATGGGCAGATGATATGCGTCGTGATATCTACAAAGCAGCTATCAAATACGGCGGCACAATCACAGCAGAACATGGTACAGGTAAGACAAGAAAACCTTACATGAATCTGCAGTATACACCGCATGTACTTGGTATCATGAAGAGCATCAAGAAAGCCTTTGACCCGAACAACATTCTGAATCCGGGTGTTATCATCGATTTAGATGATTAATGACCATAAATAAGCAGGTTTTGCTATATAACTTCCTCGACCAATGATATTGACCAATCATCATTGAACACTTACACAAAAAGACGATTCGCCGGGAATCGTCTTTTTTGTGTGCAGCAAAACCTGACCTTGTATATCTGTTTGTTCTATATTAAAATAGAAGTATTATTTAAAGTAGAAATACTAAAATGAAATGGAAAGGAAGGTGGCAGAATTGGAGCTGGGGCTTTTTACGAGTGGCTATCAGCGGTATCCGTTGGAGCAGGCTTTTGAGGATGCCAGTCGTTTTGGCTATGATTATATAGAATTATGGGGCGGTTATCCGCATGCGTATGTGGAAGATCTGACGGCAAGAGGGGTTGGAGAAATTGACAGACTGATTCAAAAATACCGGATGCCTGTGAAATGTTTTACACCGGAGCACAATGGCTATCCCTTTAATTACATGGCCGGAGACGAATTTCAGTGGGAGCGATCAATGGTGTATTTAGAGAAAGCCATTGAGCTGACAGCGGCCATGGGCGCACCGATGATGCTTTTCTCGGCCGGTCATGCAGGGTATCAGATGACAGGACATGAGATTGAAGAACGGCTTCAGAAAAGTCTGGAACGTCTGACAGCAAAGGCAGAGCAGCAGGAGGTGAAGTTGATTCTGGAGCCATTGACGATTTATGAGAGCAATGTTATTACAAGTCTAAATGACCTGGAACGGGCATTGGATAAAGTCCCGTCACCGTATCTGGTGGGCATGTGTGATCTGGCGGTGCCATATACAACAGGTGAACCGGCAGCGGAGTATGTCAGGCGTCTTGGCGGTCGATTCGGGTATCTGCATGTGATTGACAACGATGGCGTTAGTGACAGCCATATTCTGCCGGGGGATGGCAATATGCCCCTTGAAGGAATCCTTCGGGAAATCAGAAGGGCCGGATATGATGGCTGCGCTACCATTGAACTGGTGACAGGGTATCTGAAAGAACCGTCGGTGTATGCGGAGATAGCGATAAAAAGAATTAGGAGTATTTTATGAGAGAAAACAAAATGAAGAAAATAAGAATTGCAGCAGCTGGTGACAACTGCATGGATGTTTACGATAAAGAGAATAAGGCTTTTCCGGGAGGCAATCCTGTGAATGTGGCGGTTTATGTGGCACGTCTTGGCGGTGCGTCCGCCTATATCGGACCGGTGGGGACAGATGTCTACGGCAAGCAGATGATGGATGCCATTCAGGGCAAAGGTGTGGATGTTTCCCGGATGAAGATACTTGAGGGAACAACTGCTGTGACCCACGTGGAGATTGTGGATGGCGACAGAGTGCTTGGTGATTATGAAGAGGGGGTTATGGCCGATTTCAAGCTGGATGCGGAAGATATTGATTTCCTCAGCAGCTATGATATGGTTGTTTCCGGTCTCTGGGGCATGATTGAGAATGATCTGCCGGTTTTGAAGGAAAAAGGGGCAATAGTAGCCTTTGATTTTGCTACAAGACCGGATGATCCGGTATCTGTCAAGGCTATTCCGTATGTAGATTACGGTTTCTTTGCTGATGATGACAAGGATGAAGAAGAATTGAAGAAAATGCTGATTGACCTGCATGCCAAAGGACCGAAGGTGATGGTTGTTACCCGCGGCGAGAAGGGCAGCATGGCTTATGACGGCGAGAAGTTTTATTATGGTGGTATTGTGCCTTGCGAAGTGGTGGATACCATGGGGGCAGGCGACAGCTTTATTGCAGGATTTCTTTATGCTATTTGCGAGGGAAAAGGAATTCAGGAAGCTATGGCGGACGGTGCGGCTAACAGCAGTGTGACCATTGCCTATTCCGGCGCTTGGTAGGATACAAACAGAAACAGGAATTTGAGTGAATAATGAGCCAAAACCTATGTGAACAATAAAGGATAGAATGCGGCGATACAAATGGTATTAAATTTAAGAAAAAATATACTGATTTTGAATGATTTGTCTATATCCTGCCGGCTGATTCGTTCAGACAGACGTTCCTTAGGGCTTGAGATAAGAAAAATTCCGGAGGGCGGAGCGGAACTTCTGATTCGTGCACCAAGGCGGATGAAGATAGCGTATATTGAATGGTTTATCAATGAAAAAGAACGGTGGATAACTGAGAAATATTTGGCTGCACTTGTGGAAAAACCAGGTCCGCAAATGATGGAAATTCCGAAATATGTGACGGAACAATGGCTTTGGACAGAAGGGGCTGAAAGATTCCAGCAAAAGACGGCTTTTTGGGCGGCAAGAATGAAAGTGACTTACGGAAGGATCACGATCCGTGATCAGAAAACACGGTGGGGAAGCTGTAGCAGTCGGGGAAACTTGAATTTTAACTGGCGGCTGCTTCTGATGCCGGAGAGGGTTATGGATTACGTGATTGTCCATGAACTGGCCCACCGGCGGGAAATGAACCATTCTGCGGCTTTCTGGCAGATCGTCGAAACGTATCTGCCGGATTACCGGGAACGGCGGCAGTGGCTGAAAGAAAATGGTGTTCGGTATGCCGGGCCTGTTGAACTGCCGAAGTACTAGAGTAAGCAGGCACTGAAATTTTCAGATGAAATGACTGTCGAATTCGGCTAAGCGGCCACAGACTTTTTCTCAGGGATTTGAGAAAGCATAATGGCGGCAAACATCAGCAGACAGCCGCAGAGTTCTTTCGGAGACAGATACTGATGCAGGATAATCCATCCGGCTAACAATGAAAATGCAGATTCCAGACTCATAAGGAGTGAGGCAATAACGGGATCTGTATTTTTTTGTGCCACGATCTGCAGCGTATAACCTACCGCACAGGAAAGTACACCTGCATAAAGGAGAGGCTGCCATGCTGTCAAAATGGCATGGAGATTCGGTGATTCTGTCAGAATGGCAGGTATGCCGCAGATGATGCCGCAGGTGAAAAACTGAATGCAGGACATGCGGACACCATCGACTTTTGGTGAAAAATAGTCCACCACCATAATATGAAACGAAAAACAGAAAGCGCAGATAAGGACAAGAATATCACCTTTGCCCAGGGAAAGACTTTCTGTCATGCAGAGCAGGTACAGGCCGATGACGGAGAGTCCGACACTGATCCAGGCAATAAGACGGACTTTTTTACCCACAAAAAGGCCGAGGATCGGGACAATCACGATATACATGGCGGTGATAAATCCGGCCTTGCCAACGGTTGTGTAGATAATGCCAACCTGCTGAAAAGAACTGGCAATTGCCAGAAGGATACCGCAGACAATACCGCCGATGATCAGTGTTTTCTTGTCAGATACGGATGAGGAGGATGTCGATGCAATATCGGTGGCAGAGGCCGCATCACTGTTGGAAACGTTGACGGTTGCTGCGGATTGTCGGTTGACTTTGTCAAGTAATGGAATAAAAAGCAGCAGAACAAAAGCACCGATAAAATTTCTGACAGAGTTAAAGGTAAATGGACCGACATAATCCATCCCCACACTCTGTGCGACAAAAGCAACACCCCAGATGAAAGCGGTCAATAAGAGCATCAGATTGCTTTGCATTTTTTTTGAATTCATATTTGTCTCTCCTTTAGGTGACCATCTATTATTCGTCAAGGCACATGCAGGCTGTTTTTGTTCGGTATCGGTATGGATAAAGATGTAAAACATGTGCTTTTTGATGTTTTATAGTGGTAAAGTATCGTAATAAGGTTTATAATAGCACATGTATTTATGAAAATAAAAGAAAAATGCATAAAATTTGAAAAAAACACTTGATTATCGACAAAAATAGTGTATTTTATGTAATTAGGAAATTATTTCGAAATTGTCGGAGGAGTAAATCATGAAGATCGTTGTAAAATTCGGCGGAAGTTCCCTTGCAAGTGCCGAACAGTTTAAAAAAGTTGCGGATATTATTCACGCAGACCCACACAGAAGATTTGTTGTTCCTTCTGCACCGGGCAAGCGTTTTGATGGAGATACAAAAGTTACAGATATGTTATATGGATGCTATGATCTGGCAGAAGCCGGCAAGGATTTTGATGGTGCACTGGCAGACATCAAGGCCCGCTATGATGAAATTATTGAAGGACTTGGGCTGGATCTGACACTTGACAAAGAGTTTGAGACAATTCATGAACAGTTCCGTCTGAAAGCAGGAAGAAATTATGCCGCATCCAGAGGTGAATATCTGAATGGTATCGTGCTGGCCAATTATCTTGGTTTTGAGTTCATTGATGCAGCTACAGTTATCCGTTTTGATGATGCAGGCAATTTTGAAGCAGACAGAACAGATTTGATTTTGTCTTCAAGATTGAAAGATGTTGAATATGCCGTTGTGCCTGGTTTCTATGGGGCTCAGGATGATGGTGTGGTGACAACTTTCTCCAGAGGCGGTTCTGATATCACAGGTTCTATCGTGGCAAAGGCTGTCCATGCGGATGTATATGAGAACTGGACAGATGTTTCCGGTTTCCTTGTGGCAGATCCGAGAATTATCAAGAATCCTGAAGCGATTGAAGCAATTACATATAAGGAACTGCGTGAGCTTTCTTACATGGGCGCATCTGTACTGCATGAAGATGCTATTTTCCCGGTACGTAAAGAGGGCATTCCGATCAATATCCGCAACACAAATAAGCCGGATGATCTGGGCACATGGATTGTAGAAAGCACATGCCGTAAACCGAAGCATACAATTACCGGTATTGCAGGCAAGAAAGGCTTTGCATCGATTAATATTGAAAAAGATATGATGAACTCCGAAATCGGATTTGGCAGAAAAGTTTTGCAGGTATTTGAGGATAATAATCTTTCTTTCGAACATATGCCGTCAGGCGTCGATACAATGACTGTGTTTGTACACCAGTCAGAGTTTGAGCACAAAGAGCAGCAGGTCATCTCAGGTATTCACCGTGCAGTTCATCCGGATCTTCTGGATCTTGAATCCGGTCTGGCACTGATCGCGGTTGTGGGACGCGGTATGAGAGATACGCGTGGTGTCGCAAGCAAGGTATTTAATGCCCTTGCCAGTGCCAATATCAATATCAAGATGATCGACCAGGGATCCAGTGAGCTGAATATTATTATCGGTGTGAAAGAGAAGTATTTCGAGGATGCGATCAAAGTCATCTATGATGCATTTATCACCAATGCAGCACCGGCTAAATAGTCATCACGCAATATTGGCATAACATCAGTCTAAAAACATATAACCATAGTAGGAGTTATAATTGACGCTTATTCGCTGATATGTTAGAATGAGTGAGAAAAGTCCGGTACGAAGCCGGCTGTGAATTTTAGAGAGACGATATAGAATAAAGATAACTGAACAGTTACATATCAAGGCCACGAAGGCGTTTGAGCGTGAATACCCATATGTGTGAGATATGGTTTAGCTCGGTACGTTTTCGTGGCTTTCGTTTTGCATGGGGAGGGACAATATGGACGTTTTAAAGCTACTGGAAGATGTGAAAAATGATAAGGTTTCACTGGAAGAGGCAGCTAAGGAATTAAAGCAGCTGCCTTATGAGGATCTGGGATTTGCCAAGTTGGATCATCATCGGCAGATTCGTTCCGGATTCGGCGAGGTTGTATTTTGCAGTGGCAAATCGGATGAGCATTTGCTGAAGATTTATGAGACATTTTATAAAACTGATACAGAGGTACTCGGTACGCGCGCTTCTGAGCATCAGTATGAGCTAGTGAAAGCCGTTATACCGGAAGTGACTTATGATCCGCTGTCAAGAATTTTGAAGATTGAGAAGCCCGGAAAGGAAAGAATTGGCCGTGTGGCTGTCTGTACAGCCGGTACGGCAGATATTGCAGTTGCTGAAGAAGCAGCACAGGTGGCGGAATATTTTGGCACCAACGTTGATAGATTTTATGATGTGGGTGTTGCAGGCATTCATCGTTTATTTGCCAAACTGGAAGAAATTCGCAAAGCCAACTGTATTATTGCTGTTGCCGGTATGGAGGGAGCACTTGGCGGTGTTCTGGCGGGCCTTGTTGAGGTACCGGTGATTGCTGTTCCAACTTCTATTGGTTATGGTGCGAACTTCGGCGGTCTGTCAGCACTTTTGACAATGCTGAATTCCTGTTCCAATGGCATTACTGTTGTCAATATTGATAATGGTTACGGTGCCGGCTATATCAGTACACAGATTAACCGTTTGGCAGTCAAAGCCTATAAGCCGGAATAAGAGAGACGGGGATTTGGTGGCAATATCATATAGATGAAGCAGTGCCTGCCTGAGAAATTGATTTTGAGCAGTCTATTGTAATTTAAGTATAAAGATAAGGGGATTTGTAAAATGAGCAAGAAAGTTTTATATCTGGAATGTTTTTCGGGTATCAGCGGGGATATGACGGTTGGTGCATTATTAGATCTTGGGGCAGACCCGGAAGTATTAAAACAGTCATTGGATTCACTGCATGTGGATGGTTATGAGGTAAAGATCGGCAGAAGCAGCAAGTGTGGTATTGATGCCTGCGATTTTGATGTGCTGATACCAGATCAGCCGGAATATGATGAAGGCCATATGCATCACCATGATGATGACCACGATCACGAACATCATCACCACGATGATGAGCACGACCACGAACATCATCACCATGATGATGAGCACGACCACGAACATCATCACCACGATCATGACCATCATCATCATGATCACGGCCATGGTCATCATCATGCGCATGTACATAGAAATATTCATGATGTATTCGCAGTGATTGATAGACTTGAGAATGAGCATGTTAAGACATTAGCGAAAAAAATGTTTATGATTGTTGCGGAAGCAGAGTCTAAAGCCCATGGCCTGCCGATTGAAGAAGTGCATTTCCATGAAGTAGGTGCCATTGATTCTATTGTAGATATTATCAGTGTGGCTGTCTGTGTGGACAATCTCGGTGTGGACGATATTGTCGTTTCCGAATTATATGAGGGATCCGGTCATGTGCATTGTCAGCATGGTATGATGCCTGTGCCTGTACCTGCAACTGCGAATATTGTTGCGGCTAATCATCTGCCGATGAAGATTACGGACGCTCAGGGAGAAATGGTCACACCGACAGGTGCAGCGATTGCAGCTGCTCTTCGTACGCAAGATCATTTGCCAGAGGATTATCAGTTACTGAAGATCGGCCTTGGTGCCGGCAAGAAGGATTTCCCGAAGGCAAATGTTTTGAGAGCAATGCTGCTTGAGACAAAGGATCAGCCACAGACAGGTGAGGAAGAAGATATCTGGAAACTGGAGAGCAACATTGATGACTGTTCAGGCGAAGTTCTCGGCTATACAATGGAGCGTCTTTTGGCTGCAGGGGCGAGAGACGTATGTTATGCGCCGATTTACATGAAGAAGAATCGTCCGGCCTATATGCTTCATGTGCTGTGCGACCGCAGACAGATTCCTGCAATGGAAGAAATTATTTTTAATGAGACGACAACCATCGGTATTCGCAGATATAAGGTTGAGCGTACAATTTTAAAACGTCATGAAGCAAAAGCCAAAACGGCTTATGGCGAAGTGGAATTAAAAATTTGTGAGAAGAATGGTATCGTTTATCGTTATCCTGAATATGAAAGTGTTAAAAAGCTTTGTGAGGCAGCCGGTGTACCGTTTAAAGTTGTATATCAGGCAGCCTGTGAAGCAGAAATCAGTGAATAAACAGCATGGAAAGCGTGCTGTAAATGAAATAAAATGTCGAACAGGGCATCAGGTATGAGACACAAGAAGTGAGGAATCAGACATGGAAATCAGAACACGTTTAGTAAATTATATGAAGGAATTGGGGGATAAGGATCTGTGTGTGGCTTTTTCAGGCGGCGTGGACAGCTCAGTTATCTTAAGGGCAGCCTGTGAGGCGGCAGCAGCTAATGGTAAAAAGGTGTACGCAGTGACCTTTGAAACAAAACTGCATCCAAAGGCAGACTTGCCACAGGCTCAGAAAGTGGCCAAAGAAGCAGGCGCTATTCATCATGTTATCTATGTCAATGAGCTGGATAATGAGGAGATGCTCAACAATCCTGTGAACAGATGCTATCTCTGCAAAAAATATTTGTTCCAGAATTTGCTGACATTTGCCGCTGAAAAAGGTATCGATACAATCATGGAAGGCAACAATGCAGATGATCTTCTTATCTATCGACCGGGAACACAGGCAGTTAAAGAGCTTGGGGTATTAAGTCCGCTGGCAGAGCTGGGGATTACAAAGGCACAGGTGCGTGAAATTGCAGCAGATATGGGACTTTCATGTGCCAGCCGTCCATCTTCTCCTTGTCTGGCAACACGACTGCCGTATGGTACACCGATTTCATTCGAACTGCTTGCAAGGGTGGATGCCGGTGAACAGTGGCTGAAGGAGCAGGGATTCCCAATTGTCCGTCTGCGTGTTCACGGTGATATTCTGCGTATTGAAATTGACAAAGAACGTTTTTCGGATTTTATTGCAATGGCAGATAAGATCACAGCAAAAATGAAGGAACTTGGTTTCGTCTATATTACATTGGATGCGGAAGGTTTTCGCTCAGGCAGCATGGACGTACATATTGTGAAATAGACAGAAAAGAAATAAAGTAAAATGAGCCGTTCCGGGACTGAAACAGAAGAAACGATGCCCGGAACGGTTTTTGTGTCAATGATAAAAAGCCGGAAAGGAAGCAGTTGATTCTTATGAAACACAGGCAATAATGTGCTCATATTCAGATGGTCTGAAATGCACAATAAAATGCTGCTGCTGTTTCTGAGAAAGATAATAGCACGGAATATTTTCAAGACCAAGCGCTCTGGCTTTATGCAGACGGTGATTGCCGTCGATCAGCAGCAAATGATCTTTGGAAAGCTCGGCAACCACCAGAGGCTTTGTCAGATCGGAGGCCATAGCCCGGGTGTGACTGACTCTGGCATCATTATGGTCAGCCAGTAAAGCGGTGGAAAGTGTCTGGATTGTATAAGAATCAGGATGTTGTTCAATGTCTTCAAGAATAGAAGTGACATCCCAGATGAGAATACCGTTGTCTGTTGCAAAATGATATTTCTGTCGCATAAATCAAACCCTCTGTAAATGGAAAAAGTTGGTAACAACGAAAAAAGGCAACGTGCGATAGACGCCGTTGCCTTTTACTGCTCTATCATAGCATAATATTTTTAAAATGTATATCCCCCTAATTTAAAAATATTGATTTATGGGTGCAGATATAGTATGATAATCAGAGAATTTTATGAAAAAGAATTTAGGAGGCGTAATGTGAAGCGGTTTATTAACGATACGAAAAAGTACTGGAAATATACCTTATACGCTGCAAAGTCACAGTTGAAGACAGAGGTAGCCAATTCCTACCTGAACTGGATCTGGTGGGTGCTTGAGCCATTCTGTTTTATGTTGATTTATGCATTTATTTTTGGGTATATGCTGGGGCGTAAGGAATTATATTACAATGTTTATATATTTGTGGGTCTTGCCATCTGGGATTTCTTCAACAGATGTATCAAGAGTTCTGTCAGAATGGTGAAGCGCAACAAGTCCATTGTGTCGAAAGTGTATTTGCCGAAGCACACATTGATTATGTCTGATATGATGGTGAACGCATTCAAGATGCTGATCTGCTTTGGCCTTTCAGCCGGCATGATTATTTACTATAGAGTACCGATTGGCTGGCAGGCACTCTATGCGATTCCCGCATTGATCACGATGATCATATTTACGTTCGGATGCTGCTGTATATTGCTTCATCTGGGAGTTTTTATTGATGATATGGCTAATGTGATTAATATTGTGCTGCGTTTTGTGTTTTATTTGACAGGTATTTTCTATAATATTAATATTTTTCCGGAGCCAATTTATAGTCTGGTACTGAAGGGAAATCCGCTGGCATTTATGATTTCAGGTTTCAGAGATTCTATCCTGTATCAGACAGTACCTTCGAGAAAATGGTTGTTATTCTGGTTTGTCATTTCAGTGGCACTGGCTGCATTTGGTGTGCGGAACATTTATAAGAATGAGAATACGTATGTAAAGGTAATATAATATGGAAGAATATGCAATTACAGTCAAAGATTTAAAGATTCGTTATAAAAGTGTACAGGCCTATTCAATCAAAAAGAGTCTGCTTCGGTTGAAAGGTGTGGAGGCAAAAGCCTTTGAAGCCGTGCGCGGCATCAGTTTTGAAGTTAAGCAGGGCGAAATCCTTGGTATTACAGGCAAGAATGGAAGCGGCAAATCAACACTGCTTCGCGCATTGGCACATATCTTTTCTGCGGATGAAGGGAGTATTGATCTGCATGGCCATTCTGTTTCACTGCTGGCCATTGGTGTTGGATTCAAGAATGAGATGACAGGACGTGAGAATATCATGCTGTCAGGTATGCTGCTTGGATTCAGCGAGAAAGAAGTACAGGAACGTATGGAGGACATCATCGAATTTGCCGGATTGGGTGAATTTATTGATATGCCGGTGCGTACCTATTCAAGCGGTATGTATTCCAAGCTCGCATTTTCTATTACGGCCATTCTTGAAACAGATATCATGCTGATTGATGAGGTGCTCAGTGTAGGTGATGAGAAGTTCAAGAAGAAGAGCTATGAGAAGATGAAATCACTGATCTCACAGCGCAACCGGACGGTTGTTATTGTGTCACATAATCTTAAGACTTTGGAAGAATTGTGTGATCGTGTTATGTGGATGCATGAAGGCAAGATTGTGAAGATCGGTGAACCGGTTGAAGTATTGAATGAGTATCGGGAGTTCATGAAATAGATGATGAAAGGAAGCGATAGGATGAATGGCCTGCTGTCAGTCATTATACCTGCTTATAACGAGCAGGAGATGATACCAAAAGCCGCAGCGACAATTGCAGAGATACTTGAGCAGGCAGAGATTTCCTATGAATTGCTTTTTGTGAATGATGGTTCCAGGGATCTTAGCTGGCAGTGTATAGAAGAAGCTGCGGATCAGAATCCAAGCATCCGCGGATTGAATTTTTCGAGAAATTTCGGCAAAGAATCGGCGATGTTTGCCGGTTTATCAGAAGCAGAGGGAGATTGTGTGGTCGTGATTGACTGCGATCTGCAGCATCCGCCGGAGAAAATTGTCGAAATGTATCGGCTCTGGCAGGAAGGATACGAAGTTGTTGAGGGCATAAAGAGTAGCAGAGGCAAAGAAAGTCCTGTTCATACATTTGCGGCTTCATGCTTTTACAAATTGATTGGGAGTGCGACGGGATTTGATATGAGCCGTGCATCTGATTTTAAGCTGCTGGATCGGAAAGCGGTGAATGTTCTCCTGAATATGAAGGAGAAGAATGCGTTTTTCAGAGCTCTTTCATCCTGGGTTGGATTTAAGACAACAGAGGTTCCTTTTGAAGTGCAGGAGCGGGAAGCCGGTGAGTCCAAGTGGTCTGTGAAGACCCTTACCAGGTATGCCATTTCCAGCATTACATCATTCTCGGCTGCGCCGATGCAGATTGTGACATTTTTGGGCGTTGTCATGCTGATTGTATCCGTTGTTCTTGGTGCTATTGCACTTGGGCAGAAGATATCAGGAGTGGCGCTTGGCGGTTTTACAACGGTGATTATCATACAGCTTTTTACCGGCAGTATTATCATGATCAGTTTGGGAATTATCGGGTATTATATTGCTAAGATTTATGATGAAGTCAAGGGACGCCCCCGTTTTATTATTGCATCCACCTGCGGAAAGACGCAGTCGGGGAATAACGGGAAAACGGCAGGAGAGAAATAGAAGGTGACAGAATTGAAAACAATAGTTGAGTTGTACAATGATGATAATCGCAGACCGGAAGTTATGGAAAGGGCAGGAGAAATCCTGAAAAAGGGCGGACTTGTAGCTTTTCCGACAGAAACGGTGTACGGACTGGGTGGAGATGCTCTGAATCCTGAAGCGTCGGCCAGAATTTATGCGGCAAAGGGACGGCCATCGGATAATCCGCTGATCGTGCATATCGCAGATATGGAAGCGCTTAAAGTACTGGCATCGGAAGTTCCTGAGAAAGCCAGACTGCTGGCGGATCGTTTTTGGCCGGGACCATTGACCATGATTATGCCTAAATCAGATGCGGTGCCTTATGCAACAACAGGCGGTCTGGATACAGTTGCTATTCGTATGCCATCGCATCCGACAGCTTATGAATTGATCAGAAGCTCCGGTGTGTATATTGCGGCACCGAGTGCCAACACATCAGGCAGGCCAAGTCCGACAACTGCACAGCATGTCTATGAGGATTTGAATGGACGAATTGATATGATTATCGACAGCGGCAAAGTGGATATCGGATTGGAATCTACCATTGTGGATCTGACCGGAGAGATACCAACGATTTTGCGCCCGGGCTATATAACGAAGGAAATGCTGGAAGAGGCTGTGGGCCCTGTGACCATTGACAAGGCAATTCTTGCAGATCATGAGGATCCGAATCTTCGTCCAAAGGCGCCGGGAATGAAATATAAGCATTATGCACCGAAGGGCGATCTGGTTATTGTGGAAGGAAAGAAGCAGGCAGTGGCCGAGACAATCAATCATTTAACAAAGATGGATACAGAAGCCGGATTAAAAACAGCAGTTATTGCTTCTGATGAGAATTTATCTCTTTATGATGCGGACTGCAAGATCAATATCGGGTCCAGAGAACATGAGGAAAGCATTGCGGCTAATCTGTATGAAGTCCTTCGTGAAATGGATGAGATGGGGGTTCAGAAGATGTATTCGGAGAGTTTTGCCGGCGGCGGACTTGGCGCGGCCATTATGAATCGCCTGCTGAAAGCGGCCGGACATCATGTGATCCGCGTATAATATTTAAGGTACTCAGCCGGATGCCCGGAGGCATGGACAAAGGGTATCCGGACAATATATATAACAAAGGAGAATGAGAAAATGATAGCACTTGGATGTGATCATGGTGGTTATGAACTGATGCAGGAAGTGATAAAATATCTGGAGGAGCACGGCCTGGAATATAAGAATTACGGTACTTATTCCACAGATTCCTGTGACTATCCGGATTATGCCAAAAAGGTAGCAGAAGCAATTCTTGCAGGTGAATGTGAAAAAGGTATTCTGATCTGTGGTACAGGCATTGGTATTACAATTGCAGCCAACCGTTATGAGGGAATCAGAGCGGCCAACTGTACAAACAGCTTTATGGCGGAAGCTACAAGAGAGCATAATGATGCCAATATTCTTGGTATGGGAGCACGTGTCATTGGTGTGGGCACTGCATTGAAGATTGTGGATACATTCCTGAATACACCATTTTCCAATGATGAAAGACATAAGAGAAGAATTGCAAAGATTGAACATTAAAGCATCAAATCATCCGCCGGGCAGGCGGCAGTGCCTGCCTTTAACGGGTGATTTTTGCTGTTTATGTGAATAATGAACAAAAGGAGGATAAAGATGTCAGAAAAGAGGCAAGATTATATCAGCTGGGATGAGTATTTTATGGGGGTAGCAAAGCTTGCAGGGCTAAGATCTAAGGATCCGAACAGTCAGGTTGGTTCCTGCATTGTCAGCCCGGATAATAAGATCCTGTCCATTGGTTATAATGGTTTTCCGAGGGGGTGTTCGGACGATGTATTCCCCTGGAGCCGAGAAGGCGATGAGTTGGATACCAAGTATTTTTATGTTACTCACAGCGAATTGAATGCTATTTTGAATTACCGCGGAGGCAGCCTGGAAGGAAGCAAAATTTATGTGTCATTGTTTCCGTGCAACGAATGCTCCAAGGCGATTATCCAAAGCGGAATTCGAGAGATTATCTATGATTCGGATAAATATGGTGACACACCGGCTGTTATAGCATCGAGAAAAATGCTGGATGCAGCGGGGGTTCATTATCGCCGTTATATTCGGAGCGGGCGGGAACTGAAGATAACAGTATAAAAAAATAAACAAGCGTTAGGCAGTTTGCATGAATTGTTTGTGTGCAAACTGTTCAATATATACATTGATTAGATACAGAATTATGTATACAGTAGACATGCTAAATAATAAACATGACGCTATGTAAAAGAATTATAGACATATTTATTAAAATTTGCTAAAATAATTATTGAGCGAATTTTGAAACAGATAGAGCAATCATAAAAGGGAGAGAGAGGATGAGAGATAAGCATGGTATAGGACAGGCGATTGTGATGATCACACAGCTCAGCATCAATATGCTTGTACCTGTTTTTATGTGTCTGTTTATTGGTATCTGGCTGGATAAGCGATTGGGTACAGGATGGCTGACACTTGTTTTTCTGATTCTTGGTATTATGGCATCTATTCGTTCAATGTTCATCACGTTAAAGCCATTGTTGAAGGGAGAAAGAGAGAAGAAGGATGAAGCATTTAAAAAGCAACTGGATGAGCAATTTAAAGACTCAGAATGAAGCACTTGCGGATCTGATTCTTGGTATCCTGATATTTGGCATACTGGTAGTATTTGTGGGACTGTTTGTGGCCCCGGATAAAGCAGCCTTTGTGTTGGGTGCAGTACTTGGTACAGCGACTTCCGTAATCCGAGCCGTGCATATGGCGGTGACACTTGATCGGCAGCTGGATTACGGTGAGAAGGATGCAAGAGCTTATGCGGCACGTAATTATGGTATTCGTTATCTGATTATGATCGCAGTGCTTCTTGTTTCAACCAGACTGGGTGTTTCCGGCATGGCGGGAGCTGTCATCGGATTGTTTTCGATGAAGCCTGCTGCGATTCTGAGTCCTCAGATTCACAAGTATATTTATACCAGAATTTTTGGCAAAGGAAGGTGAAGTTATGGGCAATGAAGTCGACTTTATGGTACATGGATATGTTCCTCTGAACATTTTCGGCCATGAAGTCTGGTTGACGACAACACATGTCTGCCTGCTGATTGTCTGCCTTTTTATGCTGGTCATAGGGCTGATTGTCAACAACAAGATGAAGCACGCAACAGAGGTGCCGGGAATGGTACAGAACATTGCGGAGCTTTATGTGGAAATGATGGACGGCGTGGTCCAGTCAAGTATGTTCAGGCATTGGGGCAAATATGCCAACTATATCCTGACAATTTTCATGTTCCTTCTGTTTTCCAACATTTCGGGTCTTTTCGGACTCAGACCGCCAACTGCTGATTACGGTGTGACATTGCCGCTGGCATTGATCACATTTGTTTTGATTCAGTTTAATGCATTCAAGTGGAAGGGTGTTGGAGGCTATGTGAAGGATCTGATGGATCCAATCCCATTATTCCTGCCACTCAATATTATCAGCGAATTTGCAACGCCGGTTTCACTGTCGCTGCGTCTGTTTGGTAATGTCATGGCCGGAACCATTATGCTGGCATTGTATTACGGCATGCTGCCTGTGCTGGCAACAGTAGTGATTCCGTCATTCTTACATGCATATCTTGACTTATTCTCCGGAGCAATCCAGGCATATGTCTTCTGTATGCTGTCAATGACATTTATCTACCAGAAAATGCCGGAATAAAATATCCGGACAATCAAAATTTTATTTTTTTAAGGAGGAAATATAATGAATGGTATAACAAATGAAGGTTTAGTATTAGCGTGTTCAGCAATTGGCGCCGGCCTCGCTGTTATTGCCGGTATCGGACCTGGTGTAGGCCAGGGTATTGCAGCCGGTCATGGTGCATCTGCAGTTGGACGTAACCCGGGTGCTAAGGGTGATATCATGAAGACAATGATTCTTGGTCAGGCCGTTGCCGAGACAACAGGTCTTTATGGTCTGGTTATCGCTCTGATCCTGCTCTTCGCCAACCCATTATTGGGCAAACTGTAAGATCAGACAATATTGTTTAAGCAACAATATAAAACAGAGATATTCTGAAAGGAGGCTTAAACTTGGAGGACAGATTGTTTGGGCTTGACGTGCAGCTCCTGTTCGATGCGTTTGTACTGTTTGTTGTGATTATGATCATGTACGCCATCATGAGCAGGCTCTTCTTTAAGCCGGTGCGTGCATTCCTTGAACAGAGAAAGCAGGCAGTGGCAGCAGACAGAGATGAAGCACAGCAGCTTCAGGAAGCAGCCGAGGTATCAAAGGCGGCTTATGAAGAAAAGCTGAAGGCTGTACACAAAGAAGCCGAAGAGATTCTATCCGCATCCAGAAAAGCTGCAATGAAGCAGCAGGATGCCATTATTGACCAGGCGAAGTCAGAAGCCTCTGCAATCATGGAACAGGCAGACAGAGAAACAGTATCTGAAAAACAGCGTATCAAAGCGGATGTGAGAAAAGAGATGTGTGGACTGGCACTTGCAATGACAGGACGGTTTGCAGATCAGGCTGATCCACAGCGTGGAGAAGTTCTTCTTGAGGAAGCGCTGAAGGAAATGGGTGGTGAAGCATGGTTGAATTAATTGTTACAGCAATCAATGTGTTCATCCTGTTTTTCCTGATAGGATACCTTGTCTCGGATATGCTGTCCGGAATGCTGACCAAGCGTCAGGAACGGATTGCTGATGACATCAACACAGCCCGTATGAGTAAAGAAGAAGCACTGGCTCTTAAGAATGATTATGAGCACAGACTGGCTGATTTTGAAAGTGAAAGGGCTGATATTCTTGAGAATACACGCAGGAAAGCTGCACAGATGGAAGAGAGAATTCTGCTGGATGGACAGCAGGAGGCTGACAGAGTGATTGCCCGTGCGAAGAGAGAAGCTGAGTTGAAGAAGACGAAGCTTAAGGAAGATGTCAGACATGATATGATCATGGCTGCATCTATCACAGCATGCAAGCTGGCAGCAGAAACTCTTGATGACAAGAAGCAGGCGGTATATATTCAGGAAATGCTGGATGAGATGGGTGAATCAACATGGCAGAATTAATTGATAAGACATATGGAGAGGCATTGTTTCAGCTGAGTCTTGAAGAAGGCAAGGTAGAAGAGTATGCTGATGAAGTAAGAAGCATCAAAGAAGCCATTGCTGAGAACCCTGAATTCATGGTTTTACTGGACCATCCTCAGATTACGAGGGAAGAGAAAGTGGAAGTTATGAGAAACTGTCTGGATGGCAGAGCCTCTGACAGTGTGACCGGCTTCTTTGTTACCGTTATTCAGGCGGGAAGACAGCATTTTCTTATGGGAATGATTGATTATTTCCTGGATGCTGTCAGAAAGTATCAGCATATTGGCATAGCAGATGTGACCAGTGCCTGTGCATTGAGTGATGCGCAGAAGGCGGCCGTTGAAAAACGGCTTTTGGAGACAACGGGTGATGTCTCCATTGAGATTAATTATCAGGTAGATCCTGAGATCATTGGAGGATTGGTTATCCGGATCGGTGACAAGGTTGCCGATAATAGTATCCGGACCCAGATCAATACTCTGACGAAGGCTATATTAAACAGCTAGAAAGAAGGTGCCAAAAGCTCCATGAATTTAAGACCTGAAGAAATTAGTTCAGTTATTAAAGAACAGATTAAGAGATATAAATCAGAACTTGAAGTATCAGATATTGGTACAGTTGTTCAGGTAGCGGATGGTATTGCGCGTATTCACGGACTTGAGAATGCGATGCAGGGCGAACTTCTTGAATTCCCGGGTGACGTTTATGGTATGGTCATGAACCTGGAGGAAGATAATGTTGGTGCCGTTTTGCTCGGCAGTAACAGAAATATCAATGAGGGAGACGTTGTTAAGACAACAGGACGAGTAGTTGAGGTACCGGTTGGTGACGCAATGCTTGGACGTGTTGTCAATGCTCTTGGTCAGCCAATCGATGGCAAAGGCCCTATTGATACCAATGCTTTCCGACAGATTGAGAGAGTAGCCCATGGCGTTATCGAGAGAAAGAAAGTCGATACACCGTTACAGACAGGAATTAAGGCGATTGACGCCATGATCCCGATTGGCCGTGGTCAGCGTGAGCTGATTATCGGTGACAGACAGACTGGTAAGACAGCCATTGCCCTTGATACGATTATCAATCAGAAAGGACAGGATGTCCTTTGTATCTATGTTGCAATTGGTCAGAAACAGTCGACAGTATCTTCTATTGTACACACACTGGAATCCTTCGGAGCCATGGATTATACAGTTGTTGTTGCAGCAACAGCATCCGAACTTGCACCATTGCAGTATATCGCGCCATATGCGGGCTGTGCGATCGGTGAAGAGTGGATGGAGCAGGGCAAGGATGTCCTCATTGTTTATGATGACTTGACAAAGCATGCTGCTGCTTATCGTACACTTTCCTTGCTTCTCCGCAGACCACCAGGGCGTGAAGCATACCCAGGTGACGTTTTCTACCTGCATTCAAGACTTCTGGAACGTGCTTCCAGACTGTCCGATGATCTGGGCGGCGGTTCATTGACTGCACTTCCGATCATTGAAACACAGGCGGGCGACGTATCTGCGTATATTCCGACGAACGTTATCTCCATCACAGACGGACAGATCTACCTTGAAACAGAAATGTTCAACTCAGGTTTCAGACCAGCGATCAATGCCGGACTTTCTGTCAGCCGAGTTGGTGGTGATGCGCAGATCAAGGCAATGAAGAAGATTGCCGGTCCTATCCGTACAGAGCTTGCTCAGTTCAGAGAGCTGCAGTCCTTCGCACAGTTCGGTTCCGATCTGGATGCGGATACACTGCAGAACCTGGCACAGGGTGAACGTATCCAGCAGATACTGAAACAGCCTCAGTATCAGCCAATGCCGGTTGAGAAGCAGGTTGTTATGATTTATGCCGTTACAAGAAGACATCTGACAGATATTCCTGTAGATCAGGTACTTGACTTTGAAAAGGGTCTGCTTGAATACATGGACAGCAAATGCGATGATGTTCTGGCAGCTATCCGTACAGAAAAGGTACTGACAGAAGATATCGAAGCAGGTCTTGTAAAGGCAATCACAGAGTACAAGAAGGTATTTCTGGAAGAAAATAAGAGGTGATAAAGCATGGCCTCAATGAGAGAAATTAAACGACGCAAAACCAGTATTCAGAGTACGGCTCAGATTACAAAAGCCATGAAACTGGTTTCTACGGTTAAGTTTCAGAAGGCGAAAGTCAAAGCTGAAACCACCCGTCCGTATTTTGACAAGATGTATGAGACAGTGTCTTCTATCCTGTCAAGATCAGGCAATATTCACCATCGTTATCTGATGCAGGGTGAATCTCAGAAAAAGGCAGTTATTGTCATTACGTCCAATCGCGGCCTTGCCGGCGGCTACAACAGTAATGTTGAAAAGGCTGTTACCAGTGTCGGTTTTAATCCTGCAGATGTGCAGCTTTACACAGTAGGTAGTAAAGGACGTGACAATCTCTCCAAAAAAGGTTATGCCGTAGCAAAGGATTACGGCGATGTCATTGAAGCACCAACGTATCGTGCAGCAATGGATATCGGCCGTGATGTGCTGAATGCCTTTTCGTCCGGTGAAGTGGGTGAAATCTGGATGGCCTATACGGTCTTCAAGAATACAATCACTCATATTCCGAAGATGATCCGTCTTCTGCCTGTAGCTGTTCCTGAAGAGGAAACAGCCGAAGAGAAGAAAGACGGACCACTGCTTCTGATGAATTTTGAGCCGGAACCGGAAGAAGTACTGGATGCAGTCATTCCGAAGTATATCAATAGTGTTATTTACGGTGGTATGATGGATGCCGTTGCCTCTGAGAACGGTGCCCGTATGACAGCCATGGATAATGCAACAAGCAATGCAGAGGATATGATTGAGAATCTGACATTAAGCTATAACAGAGCAAGACAGGGTGCGATTACACAGGAAATTACCGAAATCGTATCCGGTGCAGAAGCGCTTAAATAAACAGAAGGGAGTGATAGCAGCATATGGCAGAGCATAGTATTGGCAAAATCACTCAGATTATCGGTGCGGTACTGGATATCAAGTTTGCCGACGGAAATCTTCCTGAGATAAACGATGCCATCCGCATTACCAGAAAAGACGGCTCAACACTTGTTGTTGAAGTTGCTCAGCATCTGGGTGATGATACTGTCCGCTGTATTTCCATGGGACCTACTGATGGTCTTGTGCGTGGTATGGAGGCTATCGCTACAGGCGGCCCTATTACGGTGCCTGTAGGTGAAAAGACACTGGGACGTATTTTCAACGTTCTCGGTGAAGCAATTGATAATAAAGAAGCTCCACAGGCTGAAGAACACCTGCCGATTCATAGAAAACCACCTGCTTTTGAAGATTTGTCTGATGAGCAGGAAATCCTTGAAACAGGTATCAAAGTCGTTGACTTACTTTGCCCTTATCAGAAGGGTGGTAAGATCGGTCTGTTCGGTGGTGCCGGTGTAGGGAAGACCGTCCTGATCCAGGAGCTGATCCGTAATATCGCAACAGAGCACGGCGGCTACTCTGTATTCACAGGTGTAGGCGAGCGTACCCGTGAAGGTAATGACCTTTACACAGAAATGTCTGAATCCGGTGTTATCAACAAGACAACCATGGTATTCGGACAGATGAATGAGCCACCTGGCTCAAGAATGCGTGTCGGTCTGACAGGACTGACAATGGCAGAACATTTCCGTGATACCGGCAAAGACGTGCTGCTTTTCATTGACAATATTTTCCGTTTTACACAGGCTGGTTCAGAGGTATCTGCTCTGTTGGGCCGTGTACCTAGTGCCGTTGGTTATCAGCCGACACTGCAGACGGAAATGGGTGCGCTTCAGGAGCGTATCACATCTACAAAGACAGGTTCCATCACATCCGTACAGGCTGTATATGTACCTGCCGATGACTTAACAGACCCTGCTCCGGCAACGACATTCACCCATCTGGATGCAACGACGGTACTTTCACGTTCCATCGTTGAGCTGGGTATTTATCCGGCCGTTGATCCGCTGGAATCCACATCACGTATGTTGGATCCGCATATTGTTGGTGAAGAACATTACCGTGTTGCCAGAAGCGTACAGGAGATTCTTCAGCGTTATAAAGAATTACAGGATATTATCGCTATTCTTGGTATGGATGAACTTTCAGAAGAAGATAAGCTGGTTGTATCCAGAGCACGTAAGGTTCAGAGATTCCTGTCCCAGCCTTTCTTCGTAGGCGAACAGTTTACAGGTCTGAAAGGACGTTATGTACCGCTGTCTGAGACAATCCAGGGCTTCAAGGAAATCATTGCAGGTAAATACGATGATATTCCTGAAAGCTATTTCCTGATGGCAGGTAATATTGATGACGTTCTTGCCAAAGTGAAATAAGTCTGGAGGATGAGATATGGAAGCCTTGATGCAGCTGCAGATCATTACACCGGATCGTCTGATGTGTGATGAATCTGTCAAAATGGTTGAAATGAGAACTGCGGAAGGCGAGATTGGCGTCCTTCCGGGACATATTCCGGTGACTGTCATGATGGCGCCGGGAGTTACTCATATCACAAAGGCTGACGGAAGTATCCGACATATTGCGATTCATGATGGTTTTGTAGAAATACAGCCAGACAAGATCAGCATCATGGCGGAAATTGCCGAATGGCCAGAGGAAGTCGATCTGGATAGAGCAAAAGCTGCGCTTTCTCGTGCGAGAGAGCGTATCACTAATCCAGGTCCGGATACGGATGTTGCCCGCGCAAGACGTGCATGGGCCCGTGCCGCAGCTCGAATTGAATTACTTACCAGAGAGTGGTAAAAAAAAGACAGCTGTCGATAACAACTGATATTTATATACCAGTTGGATATCGGCAGCTGCTTTTTTATTTCAATAATTTATGATACAACCTGTGTAAAAAACGGTCTGCTTTATTAAGATGTGATTGTTTAGCTTGCGGCGTCCATACAGCTTCTGCTATGACCAAACGAATATTGTTCATCGGCATGCAGGGAAGTGTGCCTTGGTCAGGCAAAATTGCTTTTAAAGATGCAAAATTTTTGGTAGAAGCAGATAGTGTTTCTGATTGCAATGTTCCGTCGGACATATACCAATACCATTGACCATCAATTTTAACACGGATTTTCCAACCGGAAAAAATATAATCTTTCTGTTGATAAGCATTTGGTTTGAGAATATTGGAGCCATCATTGTATAAGTACTGACTGGTACAGCGATATTCATAAGAACCACTTGGATTGCGGACCATTTGCCCATCCTTCTGGTCGTATTTCCATGAAAGAGATTTGTGAGGTTTTGCTGTGTAATAGTATATATTAAAAGCATTTTCTTTATTGTTTTTCTCCCAGGATGCGCATAAGATGACTTCTTTAATATGTTTTAATGGTAAGTGAGGAATCGCCTGATTATTAAAGAAGCGATATAGCTGTGCATCTTCATGCCATTTATAATCACTTTGAGGAACTAGACCACCGGATTGTAAATACCAGAAATAACATGTATTGATTTTTACCAAAATATTCCATCCTAAGAAATGATATCCATCGCGCGTAAAGGGATTATTTAATGGGATGGAAGTACCATCATTTGATAGATAATAGTCTTTGGGCTGATAGATATATCCATAGTCTGTTTTCAAAAATTCATCAAAATTATTTGATTGATAATGAATGCAGTGTTCATCAGTGTCAGGCAATTCTGAATAGCTGCAAAAACGAACAGGATATATAAGATTATCAACGTTGGACTGCTCATTGGAAGATGGGGTAGATATTTTATGAGCAGCTTTTTCAATAGTGGTTAAAATCAAATTTTCAATAATATTGCATTTTTCTTGTATATAGCCGGATTGAACAGATTCATCTGATGTGGTCATTGATGGCAGAAATGCACAATCAGCAGTCATATTTTTCCCACAAGTCAGTCCAATAGCCGCGGCGTAGGAAGAATCTGTAAAAATATATTGAGCATAATAAAGATATCCCAACCATTCTTCAATACTGATATTGGTTAAACAGTTATAAACTATCTGAGTACCGCAGAAAGATTTATCCAAGGTTTCTTGACACTCATCGAAAATAAAGATATCTGTATGATGATCAAGTGCATAACGGTGGGCTTGTTCGATCATATGAAGCCCCTTTTCTGATGTTATATGCAGAAATACAAAATTTTCCACTGAAGGTTTTGACAGAATCTGGTGATAAAAATTTTTATCCTGCAATAATAAAAGAGATATTTTATGCTCCGGTTGACAATTAAGAAGACTTTCGGCATCTATACAACAATCACATCCCGGGGTTGTAAACTCTAACATATCCGGAAGATAAGATGAACGTGTTCTTCTGATATGTTTAGCTGTAAATTTTTCAGAAACCGAAATATTATTGGAAGGTATGATGCTGGCAGCATATAGTGATTGATCGTTAATAATTGTGTTGTCGATATTGTGATTATCAAGAAACTGTTGAAAAGCAAGGGCAAAAAGAGGGGTTATAAAGGAAGTATCTTTACTGCAAAGGGAAGGAAAGCGTAAACCGACTCTTTTTTTCTTTCCAATAAAATATTTCTGTTTAGGTTTATTTTTGACAATATAACGGATGTAGTCTAAAGTTTCTTCATAACAGGCGTTTTGGTAATGGACATCTTCGAGATTCATAAAACCTGTTTCATCGGAAATGTAACTTCCGGTAACATTAATATAATAGCAATTGGTCAACTGTACAAAATATTGAGACATTTCATACATAAGAGGATTGGCTTTTTTGTTTTTTTCAATGACTTTATCAGAAAACTTTTTAATTTCAGATTCTTGTGAAAGAAAAGTATCCTGACGTTTACATTGAATCATAATAATATGACTGCCGTATCTTTGCTTTAAAGCCTGGGCATAAATACGCAGGCGACGCTGCAATTCGGAAATTGGCATATCATCCAAAAATGAATATTTTTCTGCATGCAGCGCATCAGCAATAAGACCTCTAAAATCGGTAAAATAATGATCACCGATACGGTGGGCTCTGGGACTGGATAAACTGAAAAAGTCAACTAATAACCATTCACCGGGAGAATCATTGAGTTTTTTCATAAATGTTCCTGACAGCTCATCCTGTGCAATTTGGTCATACCAGGATGAGGTGTATTTTGCAATGGCCTGCTTATCATATTTTGCGGGCGTAGTTTCGACAAAAGGCGGTACCTGAAAAAGATAAATAGATGTTACGAAGTTTTTTTCGTCATCAAAATTTAAATTAGTTCGGGAAATGCAGGATCCCCAGAGGTCAACAACAACGGGACGTAATATATCCTTTTCATAGTGTAATGCCGAGGCTGCATTTTCAAATGCTTTTATATCGGATGTTTGCATGAATGCAAACCAGGCACCATAATTTTGAAAAGTAATCTGTTTTCTATGGGTGAGACCTAATTGATTCAACTGCGGTTTGGCCCATTTTTGAATTGCATTTAAAAGTGATGGGATTCGAAAACCATTTGAAAAAAGGCAGTTATAGACGATGTTTTTTTGATTATATTTATGACGGCGAACCGCATCAAAAGCCTGCAATACCTGACATAATTCGGAAATACTATCAAAATGCTGATTCTGAAGCTTTTTAAGATAAACTTGAATGGATTGATTCGTATTGTTGTCGTTTGCGAGATATAAAAGGGCAGCTTGATGCTTTGATAAAAATTCCGGGGATGAACATAATACAAAATCTTCCAATATATGTGTCTGATCTAAAAAAAGGTTAAATGCTTTCTTTTCCAGTGTATCAAAATAAGACAGAAACCTGTCTAAACTATATGGAAAGTAGGGTTCTGTGTCAAATATATCTGTTTGTGTTTGAAACCATGTGTCGATTCGGTATACTATTTCATGATAATAAGCATCTTCGAATCGATAAAGCGCTAATTTCTGGCCATAGGGTTTAAAGGAAAAATAACAGTTATGAAGAGAAATTGTGTGGCATGCAATTTTGTCATGAAAGGCCTGCTCTATTGCTTGAATGAGCGGTATATAGTCATTGGCAGTTTTGGAGCGGATTCGATTTTTGACAATATAATATTGTGGACGAAATACGTGTAAAAGCAGAATTTGATTAGCTGAAAAATGCAACGCAATGTCAGAGGAAAATTTGTCCATCCACGTAAGAGCTTCTTCCTGAGACAGTGAACGGGTAATGCATTCTTCAATCAACGCTTGGAAATCTATAACAATAAAATCGTATGGCAGATCGGTTGCTTTGGCAGGGAGGGCAGCATTTGGAAAATTCCTGGTGCTCAACATTTTATCAATATAGGTTATTTGGTATTCATCAGGAAAAAAGTTTCTACGATGAAGTTCTTGACAAATTCTGCCGCCAAACAGCAGAAGAGATTTTGAATTGCTCATTTTTGTGTCTCCTTTTATTTTAAAGATATTAGACAAATTCACATATAATGTATAACATATTTGAGCTTGATTTGCAAGCCGGGCGATTTCGTGAGTATAGAAACTCTTGAATTACGTATAAAGGACATGGTATAATAGCTAAGTTAAAGGTGTATTTTCTTCGATAAAAGGAGGAGTTTATTTATGAAGATATATACATGGCTGCAGAAAGTTATTTTAGCAGTTATGACGTGTATTTTTTTAATTATTGCAGGCGGAAATTTGTTTCAGTTTTCGCAGATTAGTTTGTCAGATGGTAGTAATACACCCTTTCTTTTTATTTTGGGCATGATTGTATGTGCACAGTTATTTATTGTTATCAGGGCACTGTTTAGAGTGATTGATTATATAGATCGGACAGCTCCGAAAAAACAGCGTATAGTGACTGTTTTATGTTTTGTTATAATGACGATTGTATTTTTAATATTCATTATTTCCATGCATCCGAGGCCGATTACAGATAGCTATGATGACATAGATACGGCTGCATGGATTGTGTCTCATGGTGCTGTACTCGGAGACAACTATCATATTAAATTTGTAGGGGCCTATGGCAATAACTATACATTGACATTGATATTTTCATTTATATTGAAAGTATTTTCTTTCTTAAGTTTATCTGGCATATTAATACTTTTTTTTGTGTTGAATATGGCAGCTATCTTATTGAGCGTGTTTTTTACCTGGTTAATCCTTAAAGAGTGCGTACATATCAGGACGGCTAATAAAGTGCTGATTTTATGTGTACTTAATCCGCTTTATTATTGCCTTGTTTTTTGGATATATTCATTGACATTTAGTTTGCCAGTTATGATGGGAATTATTTATACAGCTGTTAAAATTTATCAATGTGAATCCAAATGGAAGGAAATTGTATTAGGAATATTAATGGGGGGATTAGTAGTTGCCGGATATGAATTAAGACCGACAACAGTATTTCCTGTCATTGCGATGGTAATAACAACCCCTGTACTTATTTATAAACACAAGATGTTTAAGAAGATTTTCTTGACAGGAGTTGTAACACTTTTATCAGCAGTGATGATGTATTCCGTAATTTCAATGGTTAAGGAGCACTATTTTGGAGAAATTCAAGGAAAAAATTTTCCATTAGTATTTTGGTTGTCTATGGGATCTCATGGAACAGGAGATTTAGAGAGCAATAAGGATGCATGGAATATTATAGTAGAGCATCCGGATGTAGATGAGCAGGCGGAAATCTTTCGCAATGAAACAATAGAGAATTATAAAGAACTTGGTGTTTCGGGAACGGTCGGTTTGTGGATGAAAAAGACCGTGATTACCTGGTCAGATGGATATTCAACACTTAATAATCGATTATCGCATGGAGAAATTAACAGTTATCTCTACGAATTGATTGGTGGAACACATCGGCAGTTCTTTGAAATTTATTGTCAGGCATACCGATTTTTGATCATATTTGGGATCATTTTGTTTTGCCTGCAACAATCGGGGGCTCAAAAGTTTTCTGTGCTTTATTTTACTATGCTTGTAACGCTGGCCGGAGGCATTGCTTTTTATATGATATGGGAGGCAAAGGATATATATTCAGCCGCCTTTTTGCTGCCAATGTTTATTTTAGCGCAGGAAGGACTTGGACAGATGGTGGAGAAAGAGATTCCGGTACCTGCGTTGTCGGCAAAACGCCGTTTTATTAATAATATTTTGATTGTGATGATTGCTGTCGTATTTTTGTGTGGGGATTATATGTGCAGGACAAAGGCGACATTTAATTACTATCGAATTAACACAATGTATAATTCAAGAGAGAGCGATCCCATTGAAATGACTGGGAGTCTTTGCCAGGATTTCTATGTGGAAAAGGCATTTAATAGAATTACGCTGATGGCAGGGATAGATGAGGAAGAGGGGATTATATCGGATTATACGATTTCAATACTGGACAGCAATAAGAGACTGCTGGCAGAGAAGAATGTAAAAGCGGATGATATTAAGAAACGTAGAATCACGCTTGATTTTGATAAGATACAGTGTGATAATCATTATTATTTGACGATCCGAAAGAATCAGACGTCATATGGTGATATTCACTTCTATATCAGAAATACATACTTCTTGGATTCTTATAGAGGACAGTTGATTGTTGATGGCGCCGGAGATTTTGTCAATGATTTGAATATGGATGTCAGTTATTCAGTAAAGCAACCATATTTTACCCTTGGAAGGAGAATGCTTTTTAATGGAACGTATGCTGTAATATCAATTTTATGTTTTGTGTATATTTTAAAAGAACAGAAAGCGGTGGAAAGAGAGCGGCAGGAGACAAGAAGATGAATATCAAAAAAATTAAAGATATAGTCAAAAAAGTCGTTGATTATCATATTGAAGGGGATTATCATGTATATACAGTGAAGAATACACCTTTGAGTATCAGAATTTTGATGACAAGAAAATACAATAAAAAATGGGCGAATCTGCCAGTTAATCCCAGAAAGATTATTTTTGATAATTATATGGGAAGCGGTTACGGATGCAACGGGAAATATATCACAGAAGAATTGATAAGAGAATGTTCTGACACGGAAATTGTATGGACAGTTCGGAATGTTGAGAAGCATAGACATGAATTTCCGTCTCAAGTGCGGTTGGTGGAATATTTATCTGATGAGGCAATGTATGAGTATGCTACAGCGGCTATATGGATTTGCAATATTCATATGGTGCCCTACCTTTACAAGGGACTTCGCAAGAAAGAAGGCCAGTTTTTTATCCAGACATGGCATGGGTCATTAGGCATTAAGAAAATTGAGAACAATAGTCCGTTTATTCGAAAAGCACAGAATTGGCTGAAGATGGCAGAACTAAGTTCATCGTATACGGATTATTGGATTTCGAACAGTAAGTTTGAAACAGATGTTTATAAAAGTGCTTTTTGGCATGTCCGTACAATTCTTGAATATGGTCATCCAAGAAATGACATTTTAATAAGCGATAAAAAAGATGTTATGGGGGCTGTTAGAGATAGTATTGGTATACCGAAAGGTATAAAGACGGTACTTTATGTACCGACTTATCGTGAAAGTGACACCACCGAGAAATTTGAAATGGATTATCAACGGGTTATCAGTGCTTTCGAAAAGCGATATAGGGAGAATTGGATAATGCTTATTCGTATTCATCCCAAAATGCGTGAAAAAGCTCGGGAGATAGTGCCAAAGACAGAGAAGATAGTGGATGTGTCGCTGTATCCGGATATTCAGGAATTAATGGTGGTCGCAGATGCCTTAATTACGGATTATTCAAGTGCTGTTTTTGACTTTATATTGACTTATAAGCCCGGATTTATCTATGCAATTAATGAACAGAGATATGATATAGAAAGAGGATTATATTATCCTTTAACAGCAACGCCATTTACTGTTGCAAGAAATAATGAAGAATTAGAACGGAATATTATTAATTTTGATGCAGAAGAATATAGTAACAGAGTTACTCGTTTTTTACAGGAAAAGGGATCTGTAGACGATGGAAAAGCTTCAAAAAGAACTGTACGATTAATACAGACATTGCTTAGGAGGTTAGGAGAATGAATATAGGTGTTATTTTTGCAGGCGGCGTGGGAAAACGAATGAACAGCCGTGTAAAACCAAAACAATTTTTAAATGTATATGGTAAGCCGATTATTATTCATACGTTGGAAGTATTTGACAGTCATCCGGATATTGATGCCATTGTGGTTGCGTGCCTGGAAGAATGGATTCCGTATTTACAGGAACTTATAGAGAAGTATAATTTAAAAAAGGTGAAAAAAATTGTTCCGGGAGGCAGGAGTGGACAGGAGTCTATTTATCATGGCTTACAGGCAGCGAAGCAGGTCGCTGGGCAGGAAAAATCTATAGTATTGATTCATGATGGTGTGAGACCAATGATTTACAAAAAGACAATTGATGACAATTTGCAATCTGTGAGAGAGCATGGATCGGCAATTACCAGCGTGGCAGTAAAAGAAACTGTATTAGTTGTTTCTGAGGATAATTCGATTAAAGAAGTACCAAATCGAAAGGATACAAGATTGGCCAGAGCACCACAGAGTTTTTATCTGGACGAAATTATCGGATTGCATCGACGCGCAATTACAGAGGGAAAAGATGATTTTATTGATTCCTGTTCGATGATGCAGTACTATGGCCATAAGTTATATCTGATTGATGGCCCTCAGGAAAATATTAAAATTACGACACCGGATGATTTTTATACGATGCGTGCACTTTTGGATGCGAAGGAAGAAGCACAGATATTTGGATTTGAAGCGGAAGATAAGTAATGGAGGAGAAGAGAGAGATGAAGTCTGTTTTGGATGAGGATTTGGAAATTCTGTCAAAGAGTAATCTTGCATTTGAGCAATTTCGTGGGAAAAGCATTTTAATAACTGGGGCAACAGGCCTGATAGGTTCTTTGTTGGTAAAGACATTTTTGTACTGTAATCAGATCCACCATTTAGGAATGAAGGTTTATGCGTTAGTACGAAGTATTGAAAAGGCAAATACAATATTTTCAGATTGTGTTGGTGCAGCTGAGTTAAAATGTGTCATTGCAGACCTGGAAAAGGATGAGCTGGGTGATAAAATTCAGATAGAGGGAGATTGTGATTATATCATTCATGCGGCGGCAGTGACCACTTCAAAATTAATGGTATCCAATCCTGTGGACAATATACGAACTGCAGTTAATGGAACGGATAAGATGCTGCAGTTTGCGGTTGATAAGAAGTGTACATCCTTTATTTATATATCGTCAATGGAAATATACGGTCAGCCATCCAAAGAGGGAAAAACAGGTGAACAGGATTACGGCTACATTGATATTTCATCAGTCAGAAGCTGTTATCCGGAAGGAAAACGTATGTGTGAATGTCTTTGTACAGCGTATGCTTCACAGTATGGGTTAAATGTAAAAAGTGCAAGGCTGGCACAAACATTTGGACCGGGTATTCTTCCAACGGAGAATCGGGTATTTGCACAATTTGCAAGAAGTGCAATGAATGGTCAGAATATTGTGTTGCATACAATGGGCACTTCAGAAGGCAATTATGTTTATACAAGAGATGCCGTGAAAGCAATTATAATGCTTCTTACAGAAGGAAGTGCGGGCCAATCTTATAATATTGCCAATGAAAAAAGTCATATGACAATTCGTCAGATGGCAGAGCTTGTTGTTAATGAGATTGCAGATAATAAAATTCAGGTCGTTATAGATGTCCCAAAAGACAATAGTTCTTTGGGGTATGCGCCTGGTGTGAAAATGTGGTTGGATGCTTCTAAGATAAGAGCGCTTGGATGGCAGCCGGAAGTTGATCTTGCAGAATCTTACCGAAGAATGATTAAGTGGATGGAAAGATAAAGGTTTAGAAAATGGGTAAATTATATGTTATTTATAGAGACCGTGGAAGCACAGAGTCATGTCATGATGCAGAGCAACTTTTGCATCAATCTTTGCAGCATATAACTGACAGTGAGTTTATTCATGCAGATATCAGTAATTATGCTGAAATATTTAATCGTATTCTGCAAGAGAATGATGAAGGAGGTCTGCTTATTGTAGATGCAGGCGATCGTTTTGCAGCAGATTATGTAGAAAAACTCTGGCATGTACTTAAAAACTCTAATGCGGCTTATATTTCAGGCAGGAAAAGTTTTATCTGGATGGATAAGACAGTTGCTAACAAGCTTTTATTATGCAAAAAACGATTGGAAATGATGCCTTATACAGATATTTTGGCAGGAACATTGGTTAATATAAAAATGGCCAAGGGTTTGGCTTTGCAGGGACATCTCGGTGGAGATATGGAAGCCGATTTTCTGATGCGTCTGGCAATGAAACATACAGTGGAAATTCAGGAATTACTGGATTACGAGTATAGCCAGCCGGATGCCAGTCAGTTTCAGTGTTATCAGGGGGTATATTTCAAAGAGTGGTATTTTGAAAGTATGACGGACTTTTTGATTCCGCTGCTTATTGAAGCAGAGAAAATAAATGGAAAGATTCCGTTGTTTGTGCAATATTATGCCATGTATGTGATGAAGTGCAGATTTGACGCGAATTCCAATAACCGAAATAAACATGTGATAGCAGAACATGAAATTCCAGAGTATTTAAATTTGTTAAGACGTGTTTTAGTATATCTTGATGATGCAGTCATCATGAACCTGCATGACTGCAATTATTATTCTAAGAATTACCAGTTTAATAGAATGCTTTTGCGTATTAAATATGATGTTCCACAGTTGGATGAACAGTATTTATGTGAGCGAACAACACTCTGCATTATTTATAAAGAAAATGTTATTTATTTGCTGAATAAAATGAGAGTAAATATTCTTTTTATGAATTATGTGGATGGCAGATTGGAGATTGATGCTTCTGTTCCGGATCATTTCAGCCGTGAAAAGGTAGCATACTATTTCCGATTAAACGGAGTAAGATATGATGTTGTTTTTAATGAAGGCTATTCTCTGACAAAGTATTTTGGTGTTTCGGCTTATAAGCGATTCAGCTTTCATGCTTCAATTCCGCTGAAAACAACAGGAGAACATCAGGAACTGCAATTTTTTGTACAATATGAGAATAAGGAATATGTTGTTCTTCCGGAATATAAATCACATACTTCCAGATTATCTAATGATCCGGCCAGTTCGTATTGGCATTTTGGTAATTTTATTGCCACAAGAAATCCGTCTACCATTATGATTAATCCTTATAAATGGAAGGCAATGGTAAAACTTGAATTAAAAATGTGGAAAGAAATGCTTTCCAAACATACAAAGCATGAGCTAATGCTGCTTTTAGTACGCGTGGGATATGTTCTGACACGACCTTACTTTAAACGTAAGAAGATTTGGATGTTTTATGATAAGATATATAAAGGCGGCGATTCGTCAGAATACTTATACAAATATGCAATGCAGAAGAAAGACGGCATTAAGAAATACTATTTATTAGATAAAAATGCGGTTGATTATAAACGTATGAAGCGAGAAGGATATCATCCGTTGAAGAGATCAAGTATTATGCATCGATTGGTTTTCCTGAATGCGGATATGATGATAGTATCTAATTCAACAGTATTTGCATTTAATGATTTCCATATGAAAAATTCAAAATACGTCAGAGGAATTACGGACTTTCATGTGGTTTGTGTACAGCATGGGTTGTCGGTTCAGAAAATTGCACTGGCTCAGCAGAGATTACGTGACAATACACGTTTGTATTTCTGTGCATCCAAATATGAGATTGAAAATTTGTCCAAGCCGGTCTACAATTATAATGGATATGACGCTTTGAAGCTGACAGGTGTTCCGCGTTATGATGGGTTAGTAGATAGAAATCAAAAGCAAATTTTAATTTCACCAACATGGCGAATGCAATCTGCTTTGTTAGTAAGTAAGAACGAAGGTGTGGCAAGAGATTATAATCCTAACTTTAAAGAAACGGAATATTTTAAAGTTTATAATTCTTTGATTAATGACAAACGTTTAATTCAGGCGGCTAAAGAGTACGGATATAAGATTGCTTATGTTTTACATCCGATTGTTAGTCCGCAGGCAGAAGACTTCGATAAAAATGAATATGTCGAAATTATTCCATCTACAGGTGAGATGAGTTATGAAAAGCTGTTTTGTGAGTCCAGTTTAATGGTAACCGATTACAGTGGTGTTCAGTTCGATTTCGCATATTTGAGAAAACCATTAATTTATCATCATCATCGTGATTTGGAAGCACATTACGAAGAAGGGACATTCCATTATGATACAATGGCTTTTGGTGAAATTACACATGATAATGATGAGCTAATTGATTTGCTGATTGATTATATGCAGCATGATTGTGTTATGAAAGAAAAGTATAGGAAACGCGCGGATGATTTCTTTGCTTTTAATGATAATAACAACTGTCAGCGTATATATGATGTTATGATAGACTATCAGCAGCGGGTAATTGATAAGAATCGCTGATAAAGGAGAAGCGGGTTGAGTGTTCTTTTTACATTAAAACAATATGTCAAGATGGTGATCCAAAATAAATATTTGCCCTATATCTACCAAAAGGCATGTAAAAAGCCGGTTAAGAAGGGGAAAATATTATTTGCGGATGCACATCACACGGAACTTACAGGGAATATGAAACCGGTATATCAAAAACTGAAGAATGGCGGATATGATATTCAACTGTATTGTGAAGATATTCAGACAATGCCAGTGTGGAGAATGATTGCTTTTATGAAAGAATTTATGCAGGTTTATGCACAGGCAGAATATGTTTTTATTAATAGCTACTTTTTACCTGTTTCATCCTGTCGGAAACGCAAGGAAACAACAGTTGTACAGCTTTGGCATTCTGGCGGCCTGATGAAGAAGATGGGGTATGATACTACAGAGGATATTCCAAAATATTATAAAGGAAACCCTACAGCCAATTACGATTTGGTAACGGTGAGTGCGCCATGTTGTGAAGCTGTTTGGGAAAAGGCATTGCATCTTTCTCAGGGAACTGCAAAGGCATTGGGACTGGCGCGTACAGATATTTATTTTGATAAGGAATGGAATGCGGATAATAAATGTCGTTTTTATCAACGATATCCGGAGGCGAGAAATAAAAAAATATGTGTCTATGCACCATCGTTTGAGGGAAATGCAGCACATCCGTATAATAGAGGAATAGAGTCTGGCATTTTAGATATTATGAAACATCTGGAAAAAGAATGGTTTTTTATTATCAAAGTACATCCGCATATGGAAAAAAATTATCCTATGTATCATTGCGATTTTTCGACAGAAGAATTATTTGCTGTAACAGATTTGCTGATAACGGATTACTCGTCTGTTGTATATGATTACTTGATTTATCAGAAATCGTTTTTGCTGTATGCACCGGATTTGGAAGAATATAAGCAGCAAAGAGGCTTTTACCTGGAATATGAAAGCCTCCCGGCACCTGTAATCACGTCTTCGGATGCGTTGGAAGCGGCAATGAGGGAGCAGGCCTGGCTGCCGTATTCCTCTGATTTGGTAAAATGCTATCAGGAGTATATGGGGGCCTGTGATGGTCATGCAACGGATAAAATTTTAAAAAAGCTGAGTCTTTATTCATAATTTTATTATATAAAAAAGAAACAATCAGCACAGCTTATGCATAAGTAGAGAGGGGATAAGTTATATGAAAAAATCATCAAGATGGAAAACAATGATTTTGACAGGTGCTTTTGTATTGGCCCTTAATTGCGGCAATGTTTTTGCATCAGAAGCTGGTATGACAGGTGAATCGAATACTGAAGCGACAATAGTTGAGGAGAATGGTGCTGCTGATAATGTACAGAATCCGGCAGATTCACAAGTTGTCAATGATCAGAATGGTAATAGCTATTCGGTAAATTCAGCGGATGTCCCTGAATCAGGGGATCCGGCAGTAGAACCGACAGAACCGCCAGCGGATCCTCCAGCGGAGATGAAGCAGGGCTGGCAGGACGAAGATGGAGGCAGAAGATATTATATTGACAATAATTATGTTGTTGGAGAGCAGAATATCGACGGCAGTTGGTACTATTTCCATGAAAATGGAATGATGGCTACAGGCTTAACGGAACAGAGTCAGAATCCGGGCAACCTGTATGACTATGGCGAGGATGGTAAGCGTCTGTATGGTTGGCAGAATGTGAATGGCGTGCAGTATTATTTTCATCCTGAAACAGGCATTATGCTCAAATCTTCAGAATGTAAGATTGACGGTTTCTGGTATTACTTTGATGAGAACGGTCAGTTTGTAGCAGGACGCTGGATTAATCATCATAATGCGGATTATTATTATGATGAACAGGGACATATGTATTATGGCTGGAAACAGGAAGGTGATAAGACATATTATCTGAATAAAGGAAATGGCAAAAAGGTAATCGGAGAGAAAAAGATTGATGGTTTCTGGTACTATTTTAATGAAAATGGTGAAATGGCAACAGGTTGGTCACAGCACAATGATCATATGTACTATTACCAGGCAAATGGTCAGATGACTTATGGTGAAGCCAAAATTGATGGCCACTGGTACTATTTTAAAGAAAAAAGCGGTATCATGGCAACCGGATGGTCCAAACACAATAACCATACATATTACTATCAGTTAAATGGCTGGATGACTTATGGTGAAAAGAAAATTGACGGCAAATGGTATTACTTCCATGAACGTACCGGTGTTATGGCAACAGGTTGGTCCAAACACAATGGCCATACATATTATTATCAATCTAATGGTCAGATGACTTACGGCGAAAAGAAAATCAGCGGATATTGGTATTATTTCAAGAATAAAACCGGTGTTATGGCAACTGGACTGACTTCCCATTCAGGTAAAAAATATTATTATCAATCCAATGGCCGCATGAAATACGGATGGCAGGCAGTTGGCAGCAATGCTTACTATTTTGAGCAGAAGACCGGTGTTATGAAACCATATACATTTAAGAAGTCAAATGGTTATTGGTTGGCGTACGATTCAAATGGCAAGCAAGTGAAGGATTTGCGTTCTGCTTTTAATAATGCCTCATCTTATGTGATTAAGGTTAATAAGCCGATGAATGCGGTAACTGTCTATATTCAGTATGGAGATGGTTCCTATACTGTTCCGCTTGTAGCATTTATTTGTTCAACAGGTGCAGATACGCCGACAGGTACATTCTATACACCGGATAAGTGGAGATGGCTGCGTATGATGGGGCCTAGCTGGGGACAGTGGGTAACACAGATCACAGGTGATTATTTATTCCATTCGGTTTATTATAATTCTGCTAATAATAATAATACACTTTCTGTCAGTGCTTATAATAATCTTGGTAAACAGGTTTCACATGGCTGTATTCGTTTAACAGCAGGTGATGCTAAATGGATTTATGATCATTGTGCGTTAGAGACAAAGGTTGTTATTTACAGTGACAGATCGACGTATGGCCCATTGGGAAGACCAACGGCTTACAAGCTGCCTTCCTGGCATACATGGGATCCAACGGATCCAAATATGTATTATAAATGCCAGCAGAGAGGTTGCCACTAAACACAGGAGAAGGTAATACATAAAATGAAGAAATGCTTAATAAAAGGGATGACTGTGATTATGATCAGTACGATGCTGGCATCAATACCCGTCGTATCATATGCAGCAGAAACCGAACCCAAGAATTTAACAGAATCAGCGGTTCCGGAGTCTGATGTTCAGAATGCCGTGAATACAGTTGATATACCTGAAACAGATAAAGAATCTGAGACGGGTGGGCAGTTACCACAAGAGCAGCCGCCACAAGAGCAGCCGCCA